>ENA-ORXD01000010-ORXD01000010.1-sediment-metagenome-genome-assembly--contig:-NODE-10-length-515234-cov-11.838337_pt1 | contig 515234 bp, 411 predicted proteins | sample MGYA00237862_ERZ511471 | MGnify/ENA metagenome assembly ERZ511471 | reverse complement strand
CGCTGGCTGGGTGATGACGTCTATATCGCGGTCGTCAATGCCGGGGTGTTCAAATTTTCGCTGAACCGGCTGATCGATGCCACCCGGGAAGCGGCCGGGCGCGGCTTGCCGCCGTTGGCCGAGTGCCTGTTGCCCGAGCGCGGCCTCAACGAGTCGATGTCGGAAAACTTGCCGACACCGGGTTTGTGCATGGTGACCGCGCCCCGGAGCGGGCGCGGGGAGAGCGACATTCGGTGAATTGTGGCGATTCAACGGGCCGCGTTCGGCGAACGCGCGCCGGCGAACCTTTCTTGATGGTTTGAGCGCGATCGGCCGCGCTGCATTCTCCTCGCGCCCCGTCAGGGCGCGGGACATCGCGGGATGAATCGCCCACCTGGGCCTGCGGCCCAGGCTATTGTCCGCCGTCCCTCCGGGCCGGGCGCGTGCCGCAGAGGTCGATTTTCGCTGCGGACTGGCAGTATCGCGCGATGCCGGATGATCTTGCCGTGGCCGAACTCGCGACCGGAGGCCGTAAGGTACTTTGATCGTGCCGTGGTTGAACTCGCGCGCGGAGCGCGCGAGGTACATGGGGCCGCGTTCGGCGAACGCGGCATACGCCCGCAGATCTCACAGCGGTGATTCGGCGCCAGAGGACCCCGGCGAGAGGCACACCGTGGCGGGGGCATCCTCACCGCCTCAGAACGCCTGCTGCCGGATCTCTTCGCGGATGTGCCGGATCTCCTCGATCTTCTCGTCGATCTTGTCGAACAGGTCGCGCCGGGCCTTGATCCCCTCGCGGGTGAGAAAGGCGACGGCTTCGGACCGGGTGTGGCAGACGCCGGCTTCCAGCAACTGTTCCAGACGCCGCACCGACTCGTCGTCCAGCCGGACCGACACGATGAGCTGCCGGTGCACGGCCTTCGCCTCATCCATGATTTTCTCGGCCTGGCGTCCCAGCTGTTCGCTGATTTCGGTGGCCGCCTGCTTGGCCGAGCCCACGAACTCCTTGAAATCCGACTTGACCTTCCGACGGGTTTCATCCTTCATGATGGTTCCTCCTTGCGACGTCGCGCGGCGGCCGCTGTCTCCAAATCGAAATCAGTCAATCGATGCGTGTTTGCGGGCCGCGCACGAACCGTGTTTGACGAACAGTTGAAATATAGCATACAAGTAATAATATTACATTAAATGTTCTTACCGTTCTTTTCGTTTTGGTCCGGGCGCTGCGGCGCGCTAAGATCAGCCATTGCGCGTCAGCGGAATCCCTGAGCCGACGGAAAACGGCGGAGCGGACAAGGAGATCGGGCATGGCCAGGTACAAGTTGTTGCTGGAGTACGACGGCACCCGGTACGGCGGTTGGCAGATGCAGCGCAACACCCGGACGGTGCAGGGCGAGATGCTGACCGCGGCCCGAACGGTGTTCGGCGTCGAGGAGTTGGAACTCCTGGGGGCCGGCCGGACGGATGCTGGTGTTCATGCCCTGGGCCAGGTGGCCCATCTCGAGGTTCCCGAATCCCGGCCGCCGGCTGAAATAATCCGGAAGCTCAACGACGCCCTCCCGCCGGACATTACTGTCCTCCAGGTCTGGCCGGCGCCGCCCCGTTTCCACGCCCGCTACCACGCCCGGTCGCGGAGCTACCTGTACCAGGTGTCGCGTCGGAAGACGGCGTTCGGCAAGCGATACGTCTGGTGGGTCAAGGATCCGCTGAACCTGCCGCGGATGCGGGCCGTGGCCGCCCGGATCGTCGGCCGGCACGATTTCCGCTCGTTTGTCGACAAGCGCCTGGAGGACAAATCCACGAAGATCGAACTCAGCGAGTTCGAGCTCCGCGAATGCGGCGACCTGATCCTGTTCCGGGTGAGCGGCACCCACTTTCTGTGGAAACTGGTCCGGCGCCTGGTGGGCACGGTGGTGGCGGTGGGCGCCGGCCGGCTCTCCCGTGAGCAGGTGGACGCGTGCTTCGACGCACCCTCGCCCGAACCCGCCCGGTGGACCGCCCCGCCCTCGGGGCTCTTCCTGGAGTGCGTGCGGTTCGCAAACGACCCGCCTCTCGGCGACATCCGCCCGGTGCTCCGGCTCGATCGGCCGGAGCGAGGCATCGGGCTGCCGGACGAACCATGAAAATCCCCGACGGCGCCGCGCGCATCCAATCCGGCAACGCGCCGCCCGTTTACACCGCGCCGCCCGAAGCATCCATTGGCCTGGTGACGGCCGTGAGCGACTCTGACCGAATGGCCCCGCGATGATCAACCGTTGGTTCCGGTTTATTGATGAGCTGACCCGGCGGCCCGGCGCCGATCGCCAGCAGTACCTCGACCGGCAGTTCCCCGGCCTGCAGAAGCGGCTTGGTTTCCCGGTGCTGGGCGAGGACCGGGCGGTTTTTGTTTTCCGTGGCTCCGCCAGGCGAGTAGCCGTCACCGGTGACATGACCGGCTGGCGGCGGCGGCTGCCGTTGTCCCGGATTCCCGGCACCGACCTGTTCATGCGGGATATGGCGCTCGAGCCGGCGGCACGCCTCGAATACAAGATCGTCGCCGACGGGGAGTGGCGGATGGATCCGCTCAACGCCCGGGTGAGCCCCGGTGGGTGCGGCGAGAACTCGGAGCTGCGCATGCCCCGGTACCGTTCCGCACCCGAGGCGGATCCGGACGCGCCAATGCCTCCGGGGCGGCGCGAATCGTTTCGGGTGCGTAGCGTACGCCTGGCCGGTTCGCGGCGGGTCACGGTGTACCTGCCGGCCGCTTACTCAGCCCGGCGCCGGTGGCCGGTGGTGTTTTTCCATGACGGCGCCGAATACCTGGCGCAGGGTCTGGCTGACCGCATCCTAGCCTACATGGAGCGGGCCAACGAGCTGGCGGCGGTGGGGGTGTTCGTCCACCACGGCGACCGGACCCGGGACTTCACGCTCAACCCGGCCTACGCCGACTTTTTCGCCGATGAGTTGCCGGCGGACATCGCCGCGCGCTACTCCCTGAGCCGCGAGCCCGGCCGCCGGGTGATGGTGGGCGACTCGCTGGGCGCGCTGGCAGCCGGATTCATCGCCTACCGCCACCCGGGTGTGTTCGGCGGCTGCGTCCTCCAGTCGGGCGCCTTCAACCTGGCGTATCCGCCGGCGCGCCGCTCCCGCTTTCAGAAACACGAGCGGGAGCCGTTCGGTCTGGCCGTGGCGGAGGCGCCGCTGCCGACGCGCTTCTGCCTGGTCTGGGGCAGCTACGAACGCGCCGTCTGCGGGCTGGATTTGGCCGCGGGCAACGAGCGCTTTGCCGCCGATCTGCGGCGCAATCCCACGGTCCGCGGCGTGGCGGAGCGCGTGCTGCCCCAAGGCCACAATTGGGGGCTGTGGCGCGACACGCTGCGCGACGGACTCCGCTGGAGCTTCGGCGGACGGGGTGCCGGCCGCCGCGCCGGCGGTGACCCCGCCGCCGGCTGAACGAGGGAACAGCCATGGAGTACCCGGTGGTCCGATCGGACGACACGAACACGATGACGGAACAGCCGGCCCGCCAGCCGCGGCATTCCGTGAAGCTGATGCTGGCGGTGGCCGCGGCCATGTCCATGTCGGCCCATCTGCTGTCGCGGCTGCTGGAAAGCTGGATCCCCGCGCTCCGCTTGTCGCTCAGCATGAGCATGCTCATGGAACTGGCCATCCTGTTCGCGCTGCTGGGACCGGTGCTCGTCCTGTTCCGGCCGGCCATCCGGCGCGTGATCCGCTGGTTCGACACCGAACGCGAGCTTCAGGACTCCAAGCTCCGCTTCGAAACGCTGTTCGCCCGTTCCGGGATCGGCGTGTTCATGGTGGGTCTGGACGGGCGGATCCTCAGAGCCAACGAGGATTTCCAGACCATGACCGGCTACGGCGAACACGAACTGCGCGACCGGCGGCACACCGACCTTATCCATCCCGACGACCGCATCCGGTACGAGCGCTACTACCAGGATTTTCTGCGGGGACGCATCGACCGGTTCACGCTGGAGGCGCGCCATGTCCTGAAGAACGGCCGGTCGCTCTGGTCCCGGATGCATGCCGCCATGCACCGGGACACCGCCGGGCGGCCGCAATTCGCCGTCTGCATCATCGAGGACGTGACGGAGCGCCGGAAGGCCGAGCAACATCTCCGCCAGACGGCCAAGATCATCGAGAACACCGAAGAAGGCGTGGTGGTGACGGCCGCCGACGGCCGGATCCAGTTCATCAACCCCGCCTTCACGGCCATCACCGGCTATACGGCGGACGAGGTCCTTGGCCAGACCCCGCGCGTCCTCAAATCCGAGCATCACCCGCCTGAGTTCTACCGCGGCCTCTGGCAGCAGCTGATCGCGACCGGGCGATGGGAGGGCGAGATCTGGAACCGCCGCAAGAGCGGGGAGGTTTATCCGCAGTGGCTGACCATTTCCTCGATCCTGGACGACCAGGGCGGAGTGGCCCAGTACGTGTCCGTGTTCCATGACATTTCAGAACAGAAACAGCGCGAGGCGCTGATCACGCACCAGGCCTTTCACGACGCCCTGACCGGCCTGCCCAACCGGATCCTGTTCACCGACCGGCTGGCCCTGGCGCTCGCCCACAACCAGCGGGTGGGCCAGTCCGTGGCGGTGATGTTCGTGGACATCGACCGGTTCAAGGTGATCAACGACACGCTGGGCCACCTGGTGGGCGACCGGCTGCTGCAGGAAGCGGCCCGGCGACTCCAGCAATGCGTCCGCGGCGAGGACACGGTCGCCCGTATGGGCGGCGACGAGTTCACCGTCATTTTGCAGGAAGTGGACGAGCCGGGGGCGCGGCGGATCGCCAGCCGCATCCTCCAGGAAGTCGCGGCCCCCGTAGTCATCGACGGCCAGGAAATACACACGTCCGCGAGCATCGGGATCAGCATGGCCCCCGCTGACGGCCAGACCGCCGAGACCCTGATGAAGCACGCCGACATCGCCCTGTACAAGGCCAAGGACGGCGGGCGCAACCAGTTTTTCTTCTTCAGTTCCGGACACAACGGCCGCTACGTCAGCGACCTGAACCTGGAGCGCGACCTGCGGCGGGCGGTGGAGCGGGCGGAGTTCGAGATCCACTTCCAGCCCCGCGTCAACCTGGCCACCGGGCGCATCGGCAGCGCCGAGGTGCTCCTGCGCTGGCGCCATCCGGAGCGAGGCCTGATCGGTCCGGCGGATTTCATTCCGCTGGCCGAGGAGACCCGGTTGATCCTGCCCATCAGCGAGTGGGTGCTGCGAGCGGCCTGCGCGCAGGCCGTGGCGTGGCGCGCGGCAGGACATCCCGCCATCCGCCTGGCGGTCAACATCTGCGCCTGCCATTTTCACAAGCCGGGCTTGCCGGAGCAGCTCGCGGTGCTGCTGCAGGAGACCGGACTGCCGCCGGACCAGCTGGAGCTGGAGATCACCGAGACGGTGGCCATGCGCGACCTGGATGCCAGCGTGAGACTGCTTGAGGAGCTGCAGGCCCAGGGCATCCACCTGTCGATGGACGACTTCGGCACCGGCTATTCGTCTCTCGGCTCGCTCTCCCGGTTCCCGGTGCAGTCGCTGAAGCTGCACCGCTCGTTTGTCGAAAACGTCGAGTGGGACCCGGGACGGGCGCGGATTCTCCGGCTGGTCATCGTGCTGGCCCACACGCTGGGAGTGCAGGTCGTGGCCGAAGGGGTGGAGACCATCCGCCAGATGGACCTGCTGCGGGACTACCGTTGCGATGAGGTGCAGGGCTTTCTGTTCAGCCGGGCGCTGCCCGCGGACGACTTTCGCGAGGCGTTCCTGACCCACCCGGATCGCCTGGTCGCCTGGCCGGTGGTCCAGTTGCCGGCCGGATCCGCCGCCGGCATTCCGCCCGTCGCCTGAGGCCGACATTTCCGCCGGAGCAATGTCGTTCGATGGTATGATTCGGCCGTCGGCCAACTTTCGCCAAGGAGGCAACGCAATGGCGCTCAAGCAATGGGACACTCCTCCCCCAATGCAGATCGATCCCGCCAAAAGCTACCGGGTGGCGCTCGAGACCGACCGGGGGGTCATCGAACTGGAACTCCACGCGCAGCACGCGCCCATGACGGTGAACAACTTCGTCTTCCTGGCCCGGCAAGGATTCTACGACGGCATCACGTTTCACCGCGTGATCGCCGACTTCATGATCCAGGGCGGCGACCCCACGGGCACGGGACGCGGCGGCCCCGGCTATCGGTTCGAGGACGAGTTCAAAGGCAACCCGCTCCGGCATGAGAAAGGGGTGATTTCGATGGCCAACGCCGGACCCGACACGAACGGCAGTCAGTTCTTCATCACCCATTCGCCCCAGCCGCACCTGGATGGCCGCCATACGGTCTTTGGCAAGGTCACCGCCGGCCAGCCGGCGGTGGACGCCATCCGGCAGGGGGACCGGATCATCCGGGTGACCATCCAGGAGTCGTAGCGCGTCGCCGGGCCGGTTCGAGCGGCCTCAACGGCAACAAGGTCAAGAAAGGTTCGGACACGCGGTCACCGCATCCGTTTGTATGGGTAGACACGTCATCCATACGGGGAGGTCGACCATGCGTGACGAACAGTATTGGCCGCGGGAGGAACTGCGGGTTGCCGTGCGCGTGCCGGTCATGGTGGAGATTACGGGGGATCGGGGGGAGGTGGTTTTCCTCGACACCGTCACCACGGACGTTTCCCGGAGCGGCTGCCGGCTCGACCTGGGCGGACCGGCGGATTTACCCAACTGGTTGGAATTGGGCAAGCCGTTTCGCGCCTCGCTCAATTTCGGCCAGCAGACCCTGGACGCCTGGATCGCCGTCATCTGGCAGTATGGCGCCCAGTGCGGCGTTCAATTTGTGGATCGGGACAAGCACTGGGTCATGAACTGAAAGACCCGGGGCGGGCAGCCCCGGGTCAACAGATTGCGGACAACAGGCAAGGCGATCGCGGCCGGAGGATGCCGTCAGGCAGGCCGATCGGGTCGCTGGGCCCGAGGGTCGGACCGCGTCACGCGCTCGCTTCGGCCTGACGGCTGGGCGGATCCGGCGGCGCGGGCGGCGCCGGAGAGGCCGGCTCGACCGACTTTTTCGGGGGCGCCGGCGGTTTGGGTGGCGCCGGCGGTTTGGGCGGTGCCGGCGGCTCGGGCGGTTCGGTGTCCCGATGGAGGTCCAGGTCGATATCGATATCGAGCTCTTCGAGGCCGCTCAACATCTCATCCATTTCTTCCGCCAGGTCGTCCATGTCGCGGGTCCAGTGCCCCATCTGTTGGCGGTAAGCTTCCGCTTCGATCCGGGCCAGCTCTTGGGCCGTTTTCCGGATCTCCTGAATCAGGGGCTGCAGCTTGGCCGTGAAATCGGCTTTCACCGTCCGGGCGGCCGCACGCAACTCCTCGCGGGACTGGCGGACGCGCTCCTCGACGGCCCGCCGGGCCTCGGCGGAATCTCCCGCTTCGCGCCACTCCTTTTCCAACTCGGCCTGCAGCTTGTATGTCTTGGCCTGGATCACCTCGCTGATCTGCTGGCCGACCGCATCGACCTTCTGCTCCAGGAATTGCATCTTCTTTTCGAGCTGCTCCCGGCGCGTCTCAAGCTCCAGGTGCTGCTTTTCGGCGGCGGCCTGCTCGGTTTTCAGTCTGGTCTTGTCGCTGGCCGCCGGTGCCGGTTTCGGATCGTCGCCCGGCGCCGTCGAAACATTGTAAGCATCGAGCGGGACGATGTTGTTGGCGGCGCAGGTCACCGCCGGCGGGGACGGAATATCCGGTTCCGCGATCTGCAGGAACTGCAGCTCGCGGGCGAACAGGAACGCGGTCAAACCCAACAGACCGATGGCGCCAAGCAGCAGCCAGCGGCTGGGTTGCGGATTATGATTGCGATTTTTGTCGAGTAGCATTTCAATTCTCCTTCTGAGGATCTGGCGGTTGTGCACCGCGCCGGGCGCGGGGAGGACGGCGCCGGCGCCGGCGGCGAGCTCCAGCACCCGGGACAGGCACAGAATATATGAACGGCGGCGGCCGGTGACGGAGACCACCCAGTCGTCGCAGGCGATCTCGCGCTCCTCGGACAGACGACGGCCGATCCAGCGTACCGCCGGTTGGCAGAAGAACAGGGCCGCCATCACCTGCTGCAGCAGGTTGGCCCAATCGTCCCAACGGCGCAGGTGAGCCGCTTCGTGCAGCACGACCTGACGGAATTCTTCGACGGTCAATCGGGTGCTCATGGATTCGGGGATGAGGATGAGGGGGCGCCGGAAGCCGGCGACGGTTGGTACAGTGATCCCCGGGGCCACCGCCAGGCGGAAGATTCGGCGGACCGCCACCTCGCGGGCTGCGAGTTCCTCCGCCAGCCGGGAATCCAGCGTGATGGGCCGGGCGCGCCGTTTGAAGCGGCTGAGCTTCAGCCACTGGCAGCCGAGGCGGATCAACCCCCAGACGGCACCAGCCGCCCACCCGATGACCAACACCGCGACCCAACCGTTGTCGGTGACGATCAGCGGCGACCATCGCGCGGTCGATTCCGCGGCACCTTCCGCCAGTTGAACCGGCGAGGCGAGGCGCGAACCGCGCGAAAACGATGCGGCTGTCAGGCGGCCGGCTGATTGCGAGGGCGCGCCGGCTATCGACGTGCCTCGAGCCGGGATCGGGTCCGTCGCCGACGGCGCCATGGACACAGCCGTGAAGCCGACGGTCAGGCCGACCACCGCCGCCAGCGTGATCCACCAGACCGCGTAGCGGGTGCCCGCGCTCAGGCGGCGGAAGAATCGGAGCACCACCGCCACCCCGAGGGTCAGCATGGCGCCGGCGGCCAGTCCGTTGATCAGGCCGGCGGCCGCATGGCGGGACAGGGCTTGCAGCACGTAGTTCAGCTCCATCACGAATCCTCGGTGTCACCCCGGTCGATCAGTTCCCGGATGCGGGCCAATTCCTCGCCGGAAAGCGACTCCTGTTCCAGGAGGTTCATGACTAGTTGCTCCGGCGATCCGTCGAAGAACCGGCTGACAAGATGTCGCAGGGCGCTGCGGCGCGCGTCCGTCCGTTCGGTCGCCGGATGGTACAGAAATGCGCGACCCTGCTTGGTGTGCCGGACATACCCCTTGTCCTCCAGGATGCGGAGGAAGGTCAAGACGGTGTTGTAGGCCCATCCCTGCTCGGCGTTCAGGGCGGCCACCACGTCGCCCACCGTCGCGGCGCGGCGCTCCCACAGCACATCCATGATCTTCAATTCCGCATCAGTGAGGGTGAGTGATTTCTTGCGGGCCATTGAATTCGCATCCTTATAACTAATTATTTAATACTTCGATTTCGATTGTCGTCCGCCGGGCGTTTCTTGTCAACTAATTTCTTAATATTAATACGCCGGATCCGGGAGCCGGGTTTCATTATTTTTCGAGTCGGCCAAAAAGAACCGCGCGCCGTACGGCGCGCGGGATGAATCGGTCATGCAGGTTCGGGATATCAGGTCGCCCGCTCAGGGGCCGGTCCAGACGGCGGTTCCGCCGGCGCCGGCCGGGTGCGCAGCCACAATCGCCGCGCCGCCAGCGCGAGGTCGTCGATGAGCGAATACACGGTGGGCAGCACCAGCAGGGTCAGGACGGTGGACGCGATGAGTCCGCCCATCACCGTCCGAGCCATGGGAAAATACCGGGCGTTGAAAATGCTGGTGTTGCCGTAGGCCAGCGGCAGCAGACCCACCACGGTGGTTCCGGCGGTCATCAGGATGGGACGGAGCCGCTCCAGGCACCCCTCGCGGATCGCCTGGACGCGAGTCAGCCCCTGGCGCCGGTAGTTGTTGACGTGATCGATGAGCACGATGCCGTTGTTCACCACCACGCCGATCAGGATGAGCAAGCCGATCTGGGCCATGAAGTTGAAAGGCGTGTGGGTGATCCACAGGAAAACGGCCACGCCGACGAAGGCGAACGGCAGTGAGAACATGATGGCGAACGGGTGGGCCAGGCTTTCGAACAGGGAGGCCATCACGAAATAGACCATGAACAGGGCGAGCAGCATGTTGAACAAAAACTCCTGCTGGCCGCTGTCCTGCTCCGCCACCCAGCGGTCGAAGCTCCAGGTGTATCCCATGGGCAGCCGGACGCTGTTCATGATGTCGGTGACAAGCTTCCGGCTCTCGTCCCGGTTCTCCAGGCCGCAGATGACGCCGATGTAGGCGCGGGTCCGACGATCCTCCCGCTCGATGGACTGGGCGGTCTTGATGATGTCCAGATCGGCGACGTGCGACAGGAGGATGTCTCCGCCGTCGGGGCTTCCGCCCACGATGACGCGCCGCAGGTCATCCAGGTTCTTGCGGTCCGTCTCCCGCAGCCGAACCCAGATTTCCACTTCGCCTTCGTCTGAGTGGAAACCGCGCACCTCGCGGCCGCGAAGCACGATGGCCAGCACCTGCCCGATCGTCTGGGCGCTGATGCCGTATCTGGCCGCCCGTTCGCGGTCGAGCCGGATTTGGACTTCCTCCAGGCCCCGCTCCTGCGCGGTGTGCACCTCCTTGACCGTGGCGTTGGCGCGGAACAGTCGCTTGGCCTCGAGCAAGAGGCCGTTGAGCGTCTGGGTGTCGTCGCCGTACAGGTTGACGCCCACCCAGTTGGCGGTGTCGACGCCGCGCATCCGCCCCAGGCTGATGCGGGCGCCGGGGATAACCGGCAGTTTCTCGCCGATCAGATCGCGGATCTTGGAGGCCTCACCGGCCACCAGGCGGGCCTGATCGAAGTAGACCTGCGTGAAGGCGCTGCCATTGTTGTAGAAGCTGTACACGTCCTTGATCTTCCATGGCTGCTTGTTGCGGAACAGGTAGGCCTCGACGGGGTTGACGTAGGTCTGCTCGATGACGGCGTAGTGGTAGTTTTCCGTAAACTCGTACTGGATCCGCAGGTCGCGCATCTCCTGCGCTTCGGGCGTGTTGTCGGGCAGCATCTGGAACGGCACGACGGCCAGGACCACCACCAGCAGGATGCCCAGAGTGGTCAGCGCGCGGTGGCGCAGGGTCCAGTCGAGGGCACGTCCGTAGCCGCGGGCCAGCGCGGTCCGGGTGGATTCGACCTTGGGCGGGCGGATCTTGATGAAACGGGCCATGGACAGCGGGATGAACGCCAGCGACACGAACAGGGAGCAGCCCAGCGCGATGATGATGGAAATACCGACTTCCCCCAGCCAGGTGGAAAACTCGGTCTGCCGCCCGAAGATCAGGGGGACGAAGATGATGATCGACGTCATCGTGGACGCCACAACGGCCTTGATCACCTCGCGGGAACCCACCTGGGCCGCCTCCAGCCGGGTTTTGCCTTTCTCCAGGTGCCGGAAGATCGATTCCAGCGCCACCACGGCGTTGTCCACCAGCATGCCGGCCGACAGCATCAGGCCCATCATGGACAGGACGTTGAGGGTGCCGCCCGAGAGGAAGAGGATGCCCACCGCGGAAATGATGGAAAATGGAATGGCGAACCCCACCACCAGGGTGGCGCCGATCCGGCGCAGAAACATGAACAGGACGCCCACCGCCAGCAGGGAGCCGTAGAAGCCGGACTCCAGCAGACCGCTGAGCGCCTTGGTGATCTCTTCGGCGGAGTCGTGCCAGACCAGAAGCTGGATGCCTTTGAGAGCGGGTTCCTGGTTGATCTGGCTGATCTTCTGCCGGACGGCGCGCACGGTCTCCACGATGTTGGCATCGGACGCCTTCAGAACAGTCACCGCGATGGCGTAGTCGCCGTTGAGATGGCGGCCGTAATCGAGCGGGGGCTCGTCGTAGTTGATGTCGGCGATATCGAGCAGCCGGAGGCCCCGGTCGTTGACGGGGAAATTGCGGATGGTCTCCAAATCGGACAAGGCGTTCTGGGCCAGGACGCCGAACCGTTCGCCGCCGTCGCGCACCCGACCCATGGACACGTTCAGGTTGGCGCTGTCCAGACGGCGGAAGATGCGCCCCACATCCACCCGGTACTTCTGAATGTCGGCCATGCGCAGGTCGATGGAAATCTGCCGCTTGGTCACGCCGCCGATCTGGACTTCGGCGACGCCCGGAATTCGCTCGAGGGGTTTTTTGATTTTATGGTTGAGGAAGTCGTAACTGCCGCGCAGATCCCGGCCCGACGAGATGCGGCCTTCGATGATGGGAATGTCGCTGGATCGAAAGTTGCGGACGAAAATGTGGTCCACATCGTCGGGCAAGTCGACGCGGGCCTGTTCCACCTTCTCGCGGATCTCCGTGCGGATGACGTCGATGTCGAGGCCCCAGTCGAACTCGAGGCTGATGTAGCTCCCGTCGGACTGGGAGGTGGCGTTCATGGTCTTGAGATGGGCCACCGTGGCCAGCGCCTCTTCGAGGGGCTTGGTGATGGATCGCTCCACCTGCTCCGGCGAGGCGTTCGGATAGGGCACGAAGACTTCCACCTGGGGGAAATCGAGCTCGGGGAGCAGGATCATGGGAATCTTCAGGATGGAAATGCCGCCCAGGACGAGAAAGCACAGCAGGATCATGCAGACGGTCACCGGCGACTTGATGGAGAACGCGGACAGGTTCATGACCGCACCTCACGCGCAGGGGGTTGGCTGCATTCCGGTCAGCGCATCGGGCGCGCTCGAGGGTGCCGGAATCGCTTGGTCGGCGGCGGTGATCCGGCGGTCCACGGCTTCGTAAACCACCGGAATGACGATAAGCGTGAGGAGAGTCGAGAACAACAGACCGCTCATGACGGTGATGGCCATGGGCGAGCGGATCTCCGCGCCTTCCCCCAACCCCAGCGACATCGGCAGCAGCCCCAGCACCGTGGTGAGGGTGGTCATCAGGATCGGCCGGAGCCGCACCTGGCCGGCGGCCACCAGCGCCTCCCGCTTGGGCAGGCCCTGGGCCCGGAGCTGGTTGGTGTAGTCGACGAGAACAATCGCATTGTTGACCACGATGCCCACCAGCACGATGATCCCGATGAACACCATCACGCTCACCGGCGTGGCCGTGAACGCCAGGCCGAAGACGGTCCCCACCGCGCCGAGCGGAACGGTGAACATGATGATGAACGGGTGTACCAGCGACTCAAACTGGGCGGCCATGACCAGGTAGACCAGAAACGCGGCGAGGCCCAGCGCGAACAGCAGGCTGCGGTAGGCGGTCTGGAGCTCCTCGTTCTGGCCGCCCAGGGCCGCGGTGGCGTCTTGCGGCAACTCCGGAGCCAGCCGCTGGAGCTCCCGGTTGATTTCGGCGGACACGCTGCCGAGGTCGCGGCCCGACAGATTGGCGGACACCACGGCCGCGCGGGACGACTTGATGTGATGGATTTCGTTCGGGCCACGGGCCATTATGACCCGGGCCACCGAGCCCAGCTTGATGGACACGCCGCCCGCGGCGAGGGCGGGGACGCCGGCGGCATTCCCGGCGGCCGCCGCGTTGATGACCAATTCGCTGATCTGGGCCACGGTGGTCCGGTCGCTTTCGCTGGCGCGCACCATGATGTCGATCTGCTTGTCCTGCTCCTTGAAGCGGGTGGCCACGTCGCCGCGGATCTTGTTCCGGATCACCCGGGCGACCTGGTTCTCGTCCAGGCCCAGGCGGGCGAGGCGCTCCCGGTCGAAGATCACATGGATTTCCGGATTGCCCATCTCCGCCGTGGTCTTGATGTCGCTCAGGCCGTTGATGCCGCTCAGAATTCCGGTCACCTGACGAGAAATCGCCTGCAACCGGTCCAGGTCATAGGTGACCACCTCCACCTCGACGGGTCGCTTGAAGGTGAAGTGGGCCGGCCGACTGAACGTGTAAGTGACTTCGGGCAGGGTGTCCAGATCGGTGCGGATCCGATCCAGGCAGCGGGCTTCGGCCGCCTTGTCCAAGCGGTCTTTCATCGCGATGTATACCGTGGCGGTATTTTCTTTGCGGACCTGGCGGGCGAACTGGTTCTCGTTGGACCCGCCGACACTGGAGAAGACGGTCTGCACGTCCGGATATTGCCGGATCCGGCTTTCTAGGTCCTGGGTGAGCCGGTTCGTGTACTCGAGGGAAGTTCCTTCCGGCAACTGGATCTCGAATGTGAATTCGCCCTGGGTGAGCGGTGGAATCAATTCCGTCCCAAGGGTGGCGTACAGGCCGGCCGCTGTCAGCGACAGCAGCAGGGTCGCCGTGACCACCAGCGCCTTGTGGTCCAGCGCCAGCCGCAGCCCGGACGGATACGCCCGCTGCAGGGCGGCGAAGGCGCGGTCGAACGGCGCGAACACGGGTCCGATGGCGCGCTTGGCCAGGCCGCCCACCCAACGGAAGATGCCGCGCAAGTCTGTCAGGATCACGTGGACGGTGGCGCCAAACGCGAATCGGAACGCGGCCCGCAGGCCCCGACCGAGCCAACGGACCGTGCGTTGCAGCGGGCGCAACAGCGCGCGGCGGCTGAGCGGCCGTTCAGTCGGCGCTGTGTTGGTCGCGGCCGGTTCGGGGACGTACAATTCTTCGGGACGGCGGAAGCGGACCGCCATCAGCATGGGCAGCACCGTCAGGGCGATCACCAACGAGGCCAGCAGCGAGTAGGTGATGGTCAGCGCCTGGTCCTTGAACAACTGGCCGGCGACACCCTCCACGAAGACCAGCGGCAGAAAGACCGCCACCGTCGTCAGGGTGGACGCCGTGACCGCCAGGCTGACCTCCCGCGTTCCCCGGTACACCGCTTCCGCCAGCTCCAGTCCGGACCGCTTGTGACGGTCGATGGCCTCGAGCACCACGATGGAGTTGTCCACCAGCATCCCGATTCCCAGGGCGATGCCGCCCAGCGACATGATGTTCAGCGTCAGGTCGGTCTGGTACATCAGGGCGAAGGTGGCCATGATGGAAATGGGAATCGACAGGCCGATCATCAGCGTGCTGCGCACGTCCTTGAGGAAGAGGAACAGGATGGCGGTCGCCAGCAGGCCGCCCAGCCACGCGTTGCCCCGGACCTCGTCGATCGCATGTTCGATGAACTCCGCTTGATTGGCCACGATGGCGTAGCTGACGTTGGCAGGAATGATCTTCGAGTCCTTCAGTGACGTCAACCGGCGGGCCACGGTTCGGGCCACGGTGACGGTGTTGGCGTCACCCTCCTTGTAGATGGACACCTCGACACTCTCGCGGCCGTCGAGCCGGGCGATTACCTCACGGTCCTTGGCGCCGCGGACCACTTCGGCGATGTCCTCCAGGCGGATCTGCCGGCCGCCCTCGTCGCGGACGATGATCCGGCGCATCTCGTCGAGGGATTTGAATTCGTTCAGGGTGCGGACCATGTAGCTCGAATCCTGGTCGTACAGCGAACCGGACGCCATGTTGAGGTTTTCGCGCTGGAGGATGTCCGTGACCAGGGTGATGGGAATGTTCAGCTCGGCCAGCTTTTTCTCGTCGATGTTGATCTGAATTTCTTCCTCGAGGCCGCCCACCACCTTGATGGCGGCGACGCCGTCCATGGCCTCAAGGTTCTTCTTCAGTTCCTTTTCGGCGAAGAAACGCAGCTGGCGGAGGTCGGACAAACCCTGCAGCCGCACGCGCATGATGGGATCCCGGGACGGATCAAACCGGAGGATCACCGGTTTGTCGGCGTCGCGGGGCAGTTCGACGAAGTCGAGTTTCTCCCGCACGTCCAGCACCGCCAGGTCCATGTCTGTTTTCCAGTTGAATTCCAGGACGACTTCGGACTGGCCCGGCCGGGAGACCGAACTGATCCGGGTGAGGCCGGACACGACGCCGACGGCCTCTTCAACCGGCTGAGTGATCAGGCTCTCGATCTCCTCCGGCGCGGCGTCGGCGTAGGCGGTGTCGACAGTCAGCGACGGGTAGGAGATGTCGGGCAGGAGGTTGAGCGCCAGCCGATCCAGGGAAACGATGCCGAACAGAATCACGGCCACCACGAACATGGACACGGTGACGGGCCGGTGGATGGCGCCGCGGATATAGTTCATGTCAGCCTCCTGTGCATGTGGGTGGACAGCCTGCGAGCCGCCGGATCGAAGCCGCTTCGCCGGTCACGGGGATGCCGATTGGCCTGCAGCGTCACCGCCGGGCAGGCGGACCGGCGGCACAGCTCGGATAGTCCGCCTACGGGCGGAGCTCGGCCAACTGGTCGTGGCTGTTCTTCCCCTTGAGCTGGACGATCTTGATTTTGGATCCTTCCTTCAAACCGCCCTGGCCGGCCACAACAACCTGCTGGTTTTCCTGCAAGCCGTGACGGACTTCCACCTGACCGCCGGTTTCGACGCCGAGGCGGACGGGCGAACGGTGGGCCAGTTGATTCTGCACGGTATACACGTACTTATCGCCGTCTTCATCGAGCACCGCGCGCTTGGGAATCAGCAGAGCGTCCGCGCGGCGGGAAGTTTCAATTCCCACCATGACGAAGGCGCCGGGTTTGAACCCCTTCTCCGGCTGCCGCTGTTCCACGGTCACCTTGACCGTGCCGGAGGACTGGTCCACCACCGGGCTGATCCGCGCCACCGTGCCCGCGGCGCGGGCGCCAGCGTCCGCACCCAAACGGATGGAGGCGGCCTGTCCGCTGAGAACCGACCGGGATTCGGCTTCGGAGAGGAATACGTCGGCGTACAGGGGGGAGAAGGCGCTGAGCTTGAACAGCGGTTCCATCGTGCGCACGGTCCGGCCGAGTTCCACCTGGCGTTGGACGATATAGCCGCCGAACGGCGCTTGGATGTGGCACCGGGAGATCTCGAGAGAGACCTGGGCCTGTTCGGCTTCCAATTCGGCGACGCGGTGGACGAGTTCCCGGCTCTGGGATTCAGACACCCGGGCGTCGTGTTCCAGTTCGGCCAGCCGGTAGCGGATCAGGGCGACTTCGCGTTCGCTGACCAACTGGTTCTGGAAGAGCTCCTGATAGCGGGCCAGCTCTTCCTTTTGGTTGGCGATCTGCACCGCGGTCTTTTCCTGCTGGATGATTGCTTTCTCCGACTGGAGTCTGGCCTGGGCCATTTTCTGGAGGGCGGACTGCAGGCGGATCTGGAGCTCGGTGTCGTCCAAAACGCAGAGCACGGCGCCCGCCTGGACGAAGTCGCCCTCCTCGGCCGTCAGCTGGCGGGCGATCCCATCGGTCTGGCTGACGACGTCGACCTCGCGCAAGGCGCGCAGGTTGGTGCTGGCGGAGACGATTGACGAGATCTCGCCCCGCTTGACGGTAGCCAGCTCCACCGGCACCGCATCCTTGCCGCCGTCCTTGGCCTTGGCGGCGGTCGCCTTCGAATCGGCCGCGGCGGTCTTGGTGGTGCTGTTCAGAGCGACGGCGCCGGCCACCAGGACGGCGCAGAAGCCCAGAAACGCATAGACTTTGACCCGTGTGGAAAGTTTGTTCAGCATGACCGTTGCTCCCGCTGTCTTGAAATACTGTGAACAAATACGCACGAGAGACGGGGATAGTTCGGCCCGGGTGTGCCGGGCGGGATGGGCGTGGGACGAAACGGACCAGTGCCGGGGCGAACGGGACTATCGCCGGGATGGTCGCGTGATGGGGCGGAGACTCGCCGCCGCCGCCCGTCAAGCCTGGGGCGGCGCCAGTGGCCGATTCCGGGAGGCGTGGATCAGCGGACGAACAGGCGGTGACTTGAGAATTGCGGATCGGAAGTCAGGTTGATCCCGAGATCGCGCAAGCCGGCCTCGTCACCGGGGGCGGGGATGTGGGTGATGTGGGCTTCGCATCCCCGCAGGTCGCGCAGCGTGTCGATGGCCAGCTGCGCGGCCGGATTGGTGGTGGCGCTGATGGCCAGGGCATTGAGGGTTTCGTTGAGGTCGAGGCTGACATCCTTGCCGAACACCTGCCGCTTCAATCCGGCGATGGAATCGATGATGGTCGGCGACAGGAGGTGGATCTGGTCTGGAATCCCGGCCAGCCGCTTGGCGGCGTTCAGCACCAGGCTCGAGGCCGCGTGCATGAGGGGCGAATTTTTCCCGTCGACCACGGTGCCGTCGGGCAGCGCCACCGCCGCGCCGCAGAAGATGCCGTCGTGCCCCTTGCCGCCGTCTTCAGCGGAGCGGGCGGCGGCGCGGGCGGGACTCACCACCGGCCGGTCTTCGGGCGCGAGGTCGTTGTCCCGCATCAGCAGCTCCACCCGCTGGGCGGTTTCGCGGTCCACCAGTCCCAGCATGTATTCGCAGGCGTAGCGGAAATAGCGGCGGATGATCTCCTGGCGGGCGGCGGCCTGGACCGCGGCATCGTCTACGACCCCGAACCCGCAGCGATTGACGCCCATGTCGGTGGGGGAATTGTAGGGCGACGCGGCGCCGGTGATCTTTTCCATGATTCGTTTCAGGGCGGGAAAAATTTCGACGTCGCGGTTGTAGTTGACGGTGGTCTGGCCGTAGGCCTCAAGGTGGTGCGGGTCGATGACGTTGACATCGCGCAGTTCGGCGGTGGCGGCTTCGTAGGCGACGTTGACCGGATGCTTCAACGGCAGGTTCCAGATGGGGAACGTTTCGAACTTGGCGTAGCCCGCCGAGCGGCCGCGGCGGTAGTCGTGGTAGAGCTGGGCCAGGCAAGTGGCCAACTTCCCGCTGCCGGGGCCGGGCCCCGTCACCACGACCAGCGGCTTGGTGGTCTCGATGTATGGATTGGCGCCGTAGCCCTCGTCGCTCACGATCCGGTCGATGTCGGTGGGGTAGCCGGGGGTGGCGCGATGAGTGTAAACGCGCACCTGACGGCGCTCCAGCTTGTTCTTGAAAATCCGGGCGGCCGGCTGGTCATCGTAGCGGGTGATGACCACGGCCGTGATCTCGATGCCCCGGTCGGCCAGGTCGTCGATGAGCTTGAGGGCGTCGGCGTCGTAGCTGATGCCGAAGTCGGCGCGCACCTTGCGCTTTTCGATGTCGCCGGCGAAGATACAGAGAATGATGTCGGCCTGGTCGCGGAGTTGGAGCAGCAGCCGCATCTTGACGTTGGGATCGTAACCGGGCAGCACCCGCGCCGCATGAAGGTCGTAGAGCAGCTTGCCGCCGAATTCCAGGTAGAGTTTGTCGTTGAACCGGTGCATCCGCTCCAGGATGGCGGCGGTCTGTTCGCGCAGATACTTGTCGTTGTCGAAACCAGGTCGAGTGGGCACGGTTCCTCCCGTCGAGTGCGGCGATTGACAAAAGGACACAATGCCACCAAGCGCGCCGGACGTCAAGCTACTTGGTGGGTGAAGCCGACGATCAGGACCGGACGTCCACCTCAAACGCCAGGATGTAGCGGTCCAGGCGGGGCCGCCAGATCAACTCCCGCCGGTGGGCGTAGCTGTCCTTCTGGAAGTGGAGGGGAATCCAGATGTTATCCGCCTGCGCCCGGATCAGGATTCGCTGCAGCAATTCCAGGCGCTGCTGCCGGTCGGCTGTCCGGGTGCTGGCGACGATCATCCGATCGAGTTCCGGATTGCTGTAGCCGACGCTGTTGTACCAGCCGAAATTGGGATCGCGGCCACGGGAATGGAAGCAGGCTTCGAAGATGTCGGAGGCGTCCCCGGTGAGCGGGATCCAGCTCGCCAGAAATATGTCGGACCGGGCCGTTTCGTCGGACCGGAGATAGGCCAGCTTGTCGACCGCGGTCGGGACGGTCTGGATCCCGACGTCCGCCAGTTGCCGGGCGCATTCCTCGGCGACTTCACGGACGCGGAAGTACTTGGCGCTGGGGTAGCGGAGTTCGATGGGTGCGTGCCGGGGAAAACGAGCTTGGCGCAACAAGGCGCGGGCCCGTGTCGTGTCGTGGCCGGGGTGTGAGGCGTCGGGGGTGTAACCGAACACCGAGCGGGAGACGACCTGGACCGCGGGTTCGCCCATGTGCTCCAGCGGCCCGGTGGTCAACCGGGTCCGATCCAGCGCCATGGACACCGCGCGGCGCACCGCGACGTCGCGGAAGGGATTGGTCCGGCCGTCGGCGAGCCGCTCGCGGAAGGTGAGTCCGAGATAGACCAGGCGCAGCCCCGGCGAGACCGGGGCGGTGAAGCGTCCGTCGGCGCGGAGGGCCGGGATCCGGCCGGGTGCGGGCGCGGAGACCAGGTCCGCCCGGCCTTGCGCCAGCAGCTCGGCCCGGGCCGCGTCGTCCGGCTCCACCAGCACGCGGACGCGGCGGAACAGCCGCCGGAAATGCCAATGGTCCGGCACCGCTTCGAGGAGATATTCCCGATCGCCATAACGGGCGGCCAACCGATACGGACCGGATCCGAACGGGGTGCGCTTGGTGTCGTCGACAGGCCGGCTGCGGTAGCGGTTTGCCGGGACGATCATGATCTGCGACAACTTGCCCAGCAGCGGCGCGTATGGCTCATGCGTCACGATTTCGACAGTGTCGGCAGACACTGCCCGAACGGACCGTACCGACGAAAGCAGGGTCTGCTTGGGCGACTGTCCGAGCTGCCGGATGCGCTCCAGGCTGAAGGCCACGTCGGCGGCCGTGACGGGCCGCCCGTCTTGAAAGACGGCGTCGGCACGCAGGTTGAACAGCCAGGTGCGCGGATCGGGATTGCTCCAGGAACGGGCGAGCCACGGCCGGACCGTCAGGTTTTCGTCCAGGAAGACAAGCGGATCGAACAGGTGATGGTAGAAGATGTTGCTGATTTCTTCCGCGTCCAGGTGGGGGTCCAGGTGGAGCGGCCCGGTGGGGAGCGCGATGCGCAGTTCGGACCGGCCATCAAGCCGAAGCCATTCGTCCGCCCGGCGGCAGCCGGCGGGCAGGATCGCGAGAAACAGCAGGAGTGACCCAACCGATCGAATGACGGAGCGGTTCATGATGGTGCACGACCCGTGAATCACCGGCCGCCAAGCGGTTCATTCCCCGCGGCCGGTGCGAGTTTCCGTCTAGCCGAGGCTGCCGATGGCGTCCTCCACAGTTTCCAGGATTTCGCAGGAGCGCACCAGCTCCTTCATCCGGGTGTGGTCGGGGTAGAGCGGCCGGTCTTCGCCGAGGTGGGCGACGTATTTTCGGATCACCCCGTGAGCCGCGCGGACGCCGGTGCCTGGCGTGAAGGTCCGGAAGTCCAACCCCTGGGCAGCGGCCATGAACTCGATGCCCAGGACGCCGCAGGCGTTGTCGAAGATCTGATGGTTTTTGATCGCCGTGTTCATCCCCATGGACACGAAGTCTTCCTGGTCGGCGGCGGCCGGAATCGATTGGGTGCTGGCCGGCATCGACAGGATGCGCTGTTCCACGATGAGGCTGTCGGCGGTGTACTGGCTGAGCATCATGCCGGAGAACATGCCGGCGCCCTTGGTCAGGAACGGCGGGAGCCCGACGCTGAGCGCGGGGTTGGTCAGGCGGTTGAGCCGGCGCTCCGACATCACGCAGACCGTGGTGATGGCGGCGCTCACCATGTCCATGGGCAGGCACACCGGGGTGCCCTGGAAGTTGGCGCCGGTCAGGGTCAGCCGGTGCTCGGGCAGGAAGATGGGGTTGTCGCCCACGCCGTTGAGCTCGATCTCCACCTGCTGGCGGGCGAAGGCCAGGGCGTCATGAGCGGCGCCGATCACCTGCGGACTGGAGCGCATGGAGTAGGCATCCTGGACTTTCATCTTCAGCTTGCCGGACTGCAGGTCGCTCCCTTCGATGCATTTCATGATCGCCAGGGCGCTCCGCACCGCGCCGGGGAATCCCCGGACCTGGTGCAGGCGCACGTCATACGGCTTCAGGTTGGCGTAGAGGGCTTCGAGGGACATGGCGCAGGCGATTTCGGCCTGCTTGAGCCACCGGCTCATGTCGTAAAGCTGGATGGCGCTCATCGCGGTGAGCAGGTTGGAGCCGTTGATGGCGGCCAGGCCGTCGCGCGCCAGCAGGCCCGGGACCGGGATGCCGGCGCGGCGCATGGCCTCGGCGCCGGGCAGCCGTTCGCCCTGGTACCAGGCCTCGCCCTCGCCCATGAGCAGGAGCGCGATCTGGGACATGGGCGCCAGGTCGCCGCAGGCGCCCACCGAACCCTTCTGGCAGACGACGGGGGTGACGCCCTTGTTGAGCATCTCCACGAAGGTCTGGGTGATCTCGGGCCGGCAGCCGGAATTGCCGTGGGCGTGCACGTTGATCCGGCCGGCCATGGCGCCGCGGACGTACTCGATGGGAGCGGGATCACCGATGCCGGCGGCGTGGTTATAGATCAGGTATTTTTGGAACTGCTGGACCTGCTCGTCGTTGAGCACCACCTCGGAAAACTCGCCGATGCCGGTGTTCACGCCGTACATGATCTCGTGGGCCTGGATCTTCTCCTCCAGCATGGCGCGGCAGGCGCGGATCCGCTCCAGGGCGTCGGCGCTGAGCTCCACGTTCTCGCCGTGGCGGGCGATCCGGACCAGCCGTTCGATGGTCAGCGAATTACCGTCCAATACGATGGCCATACATCCTCCTGGATATGAATATGAAATGACAGTTCATGGATCGGCGATGCCAACGCCCGCTATCTTAGCAGAATTGGGGAGTCTTGCAAACGGTCAAGGTCGCGGCGATTGCCGTCAGCCCAGCCAGCGGGGCAGCCAGGTGGTGAGCGGGGGCACGTAGGTGATGAGGAGCACGCCGACCAGCAGGACCAGCAGAACCGGGATGATCGCCCGGATGATCTCGGGCATGGGCTTGCCGAACCGGTAGGAGGACAGGAACAGGTTCATGCCCACCGGCGGCGTCAGGTAGCCGAGTTCCAGGTTGGCCAGAAAGACGATGCCGAGGTGGACAGGATCGATACCGAAGGCGGTGCCCAGGGGCACCAGCAGCGGGACCACCACCACGATGGCGGAGAAGATGTCCATCAGGCAGCCCACCACCAGCAGCAGCACGTTGACCGCGAGCAGGAACACCAGGCGGGAATGGATCGCGCCGGTGACCCATTCCACCGCCTGGTCCGGCACCTGGGCGTCGATGAGGAAATGGGTGAAGCCCAGCGCCACGCCCAGAATCAGCAGGACGCCGCCCACCAGCAGGCCGCATTCGGTCATGACCCGGGGGACGTCGCGGACGAGGTGCAGGTCGCGGTGGATGACGCTTTCGCACAGGAAGGCGTATAGAGCGGTCACCGCCGCCGCCTCGACCGGTGTGGCATAACCGGAAAACAGCGCCGCCAGAGCGACCACGGGAATGAGCAGCTCCCACTTGGCGGCCCAGACCGCCGCGCCGGCTTCGCGCCAATTGATGAGGCGGCCGCCCGGTTTGACCTTCGGCCCCTGGCGCATCCCCCACCAGGCGGTCAGGATCACCAGCAGGATGCCGGGCCCCATGCCGCCGAGGAAAATCTGCTGGATGGTGATGTTGGCCTGGGCGCTGGTGTTGGCCACGATGACATAGAGTATCGGCGGCAGGCACGGCGGAAACAGGAGTCCCAGCGAGCCGGCGCCCGTGAGCAGGCCCAGGGCGGGTCGCTCGCGGTAACCGGCGGCCAGCATCACGGGCATGAGCAAGCCGCCGAGGGCCAGGATCGTCACCCCTGAGGCGCCGGTGAAGGAGGTGAAGAACGCGCAGACCAAAACGGCCACCAGGGCCGGGCCGCCGCGGAATCCGCCCACCAGAGTCTGGAACACCCGGACCAGCCGCCGCGACGCGCCCCCCTCGGCGAGGAAGTAACCGGCCAGTGTGAACAGTGGGATGCTGGGCAGGGTGGGGTTGGTCACCAGGCTGTAGTGCTTCAGCGGAATGGAGAGCGTGGGCTCGCCCTGTCCCCAGAACAGAATGAGGGCGGCGCCGCCCAGGGCGGTGAACACCGGGGCACCCAGCAGGATGGCGACACCCAGGACCACCAGCGCCGGCACCATGAGCTGTTCGGGATCGAGCGGGAGTCCGACGGCGAGCATCGCCAGCCCGGCGCTGAGCGCGACGGCGATGAGGCGCTCTCGCCAGCCGGTTCCCGCGTGCCAGATCAGGCGGAGCGCCACCAGGGCGAAGCCCAGCGGCAGCACGAGCTGGATGACCCACACCGGGATTCCGTACACCAGGACCTTGGCCAGCGGGCGCATCGCCTGGGTGTACTCAAAACTGGCGATGCACAGAAACAGCGTGACCGCCGCCGCGACACCGCTGCTGACGAGTCGGGCGGCGGATTTGGCCCGGCCGCGCAGGAAGGTGGTGATGGTCGACAAGGACAACAGCCGGTTTTCGCGGGCGGCGATGGCGCCGCCGAACATGCCCACGAACAGGCACATGTGCTGGACGATGGTGCTGGAGCCGGAAATTCCGGTGCGGAAGACGGCGCGGAGGACGATTTCGGCCAGCGGCAGCACCACCATCGCGGCCAGCGGCAGCACCACCAGCGCGTTTTCCCCGCCGATGAAGGCGCGGCGCCAGACCGGTCGCGTGGGGTCCGGGTCCGGTTGCCGGAGCTCGGCGGGGGATTCGGTGCTCATTGGCCGGTTGCCCCGGATTTGGCCCGATACTCCTTCAGGAACCGATCGACTTCATCGAAGAGATCGGCGGGGACCAGCCGCCCGCGGATCTTGTCGCGGTAGGGGTCCACAGCCTTGCGCCACTCGGCTTCGATTTCGGGCGAGGGCGTGGTGACCTTCACCCCGCGCTTCTTGAGGGCCTCGACGGAGCGTTCGTTTTCCGCTCGTCCGGCCGCCTTGATTTCGCGGCCCGCCTCGGCGGCCGCTTTCAACAGGGCGGGTCGCAGCTCGGCGGGAATCTTCTCCCAGGTTTTTCGTGTGACGACGGTGCCGCCTACCAGCGGTCCCCAGTTGAGCAGCAGCATGTTGGAGGCCTGGGCGTCCAACTGGCTGGCCAGGGCAAAGAAGGGCGGCATGGCCACCGTATCGATCAGGCCGGTCTGGAGACTGGGCATGATGTTCACCGTCTCGAGGGCGACGGGGTGATAGCCGGCGGACTTCCACAAATCAAACTCCTCGGCGTTGCCGGCCCAGCAGAAAAACTTGGCCCGGCGGAGGTCGTCGGGATGGACCATGGGTTTCTTCGAGAAGAAGCGGACGAATCCCGAATCACCCCAAAACAGCACCACGAAACCCTTCTCCAGCATGCGCCGCTCGAGCGTTGGCCGGAGTTTCTCGATGACGTATTCCAGTTCGGCCAGATTGCGGTAGTTCATGGGGGTGCCGCCCAGGGCGGACACACCTTTCTCGATTTCAGACAGCCCCACGCCCGTGAGCATCCCGGCGTTCAGACTGCCCGTCTGCATGAGCCCCACCATGTCGGCTTCGCCGCCCTGGGTGCCGTCGGGGAACACCACCAGTTTGACGGTGCCGCCGGAAGCGGCGCGCCACTTTTCGCCCATGGTCATCAACGTCTTGTGGTACGAGGTGCCGCGGGGCGCCAGGGTGCCAAGCTTGACGGTGACCTTCCCGGCGGCCGCCACGGAAGTCCCGGCGCCCAACGCCAGCAGCGCGGCGGGGAGGAACCGTCGGACGATCACCCCAACCAGCACACGAACAGGTCTAGTCATGATCCGTCTCCTCGTCAGGATCTGCCGTCAGGAACAACTGATCGGCGCGGGCCAGCAGCCAGCGGGCGCGGCGTTGCGCGACCAGGTTGGCCAGCCGCCATTCGGGCCGGGCGTCGACGTCGACCGCCAGCGCCTGCTCCAGCAGGGAGCGGAATTCGGCCAGGTCCTGCTTCTGGACGCTGACCGCTTCGGCCAGGGAAACGAACGGGCCGGCCTGGTGACCGCCGGAAAGCCGCCGCGCCAGCTCGAAGTGCTGCCGGGCCTCCGCTTCGGGATCCCGGCCGTCGGCGGCGCGTCCCATGGCGAAGGTGATCATGAACGCCTGCAGGCTGCCCGTCCCGAAATCCGGATCCAACGCCAGCGCCCGGTCCATCAGTGCCTCGACGATGGGCAGGTCGGCCACCAGGTCGGGATCGTCCTTGCCCAGCGAAATGGCGGCGGCCCAGGCGGCGCCGGTCCAGTACAGCAGCGGGACGTCCCCGGCGCGGGTCTGCCGGACGGCGGCTTGCGGATCGCGGCGCAGGGCGTCGGAGAACCCGGGATGGGCCGCATCGAACCCGCGCAAACCGTAATTGCGCGCCCGCAGGTAGAGTTTCCGGGCCCGCAGGCGCATGGCCGTGGCGGCGGTGAAATCGGCATCCTCGAGTTCATCGGCATCCTGCTGGACAAAGGCATAGGCATACTGGGTGAAACCGCTCGCGGCCGCCAGCAGCAGCCCCTTGTGCCGGGGACTTTCAGCCAGCAAGCTCTCGATGAGCTTCAGGCTGAACGGCACCGCCGATTTCACCAGTTCAGGATCCTCGTCGGAGGCGAATGTTTCACCGCCGCCGGCCAGGGCGTCACCCAGGCGGTTGACGGCCATTTTTTTGACGGAGCAGCCAGGTCCAAGTCCGGTGACCACGAGCGCGATCAGCAGGACGACCGCCAGCGGACGGCGGGAACCGGATCCGTCATCGCCGCCGGTGACGATGTGATGGACGGTTGTCTGATTGGCTGACACGGCCTGCTCCTTGCGGCGTTTCATGCGGCCGGTTACGATCCGGCCCGACAGGTCATGCTACCTTGCGGTCCGCGGTTTTGCAACTTCATTTCATTTCGGAGCGACCGGGAGACAACCCCGGCCTATTCCAGATCCGGCGGGGGTTTGCGACGGACGGCTTTGACGGCGGACCGACGGCGCTTGGCGTCCTGCCGGCGGCGTCGGGCGGCCGGGGGAACCGGTGTGGGAACCCGCGGGGGATCTTCGCGCAAGGCCGCCCGCAGAAGGCGGACCAGGCGGGCCAGCGCCCGGTCGCGGTTGGTCTTCTGGCTGCGGGTGTCCTGCGCCGAAACGAGCAGGACGCCGTCGCGGCTCAACCGGCTGGCCAGCCGCTCCTGAATCCGCTGCCGGGCCGCCTCTGACAAACTGGCGGATGCGGCGATGTCGAGGCGGACGGTCACGCGGGTGCTGGCCTTGTTCACGTGCTGGCCGCCCGGCCCGCTGCTCGGTGTGGCCGTGTAGGTCAGCTCGGCTTCGTCCAGGAACACCTGGTCGGTCAATTGGATCATGACGCGCTTCGGTTCAAAACGGTCGTTCGGCCGTTCAGCGGCGCGGAACGGCACGGGGTCCGATACGGCTACTCGGTGGCGATTCCCGCATAGCCGCCCAGCCGGTTGCAATCGGGAGTCACGAACAGGATCTGGCCGATGACGGGCTGGTCGGTGTTGACCCGCAGCCAGGCGGCCGCCGACGGGGCGCCGGGGTACAGCTCATCCAGGATCAGGAAGATCTGGCTGCCGGCCGGCAGGAGCGCCGAGTGAGCGCCCAACAGCGTGCCGTTCCGATCGTAACCGCTCACGGTGAACTGTCCGTCCTGGCCGGCCACGCTGGTCAGGCGCAGGTTGCCGGTCCAGCCGTCCGCGTCCGGGACCATGGGGAAGACCAGGCCGTAGCTCCCCCACGGGCAGGCGGGGGCGCCGTCGAACAGGAACGGCTCCGCCAGTTCCGGACGGGTCATGTACAGTGAAAATCCCGTCAAGGGAGCGTCGGCGCCGACGCGCAGGTAGGCGCCTCCGGGAATCTCCGCCTGTTCGAACAGGGCGGGGAGTTCGCGGGTGATCTGCTCGCCGGGTGCGGCCGGCCAGGCGGCCTCGGCCAACACGAGCCCGTTCGCGTCATGGACGAACGCGTGCACCGTGACCGGATCGCGACCCGTGTCGGAGAATGTGACGCCGGTGTAGTACCGCGCGGGATCGGGCACCGCCCCGTAGAACAGGCGGTGCGGCCAGTCCGTGTGGCCGGGCGGAAGCGGGGCGACCCGGATCTGCCGGCTGAACGCCGAGAAGGTGCCTGCGCCGTCGACGGCTTTCAGGAGGAACGTGTAGGTGCGGCCGGTTTCCAGCCCCGTGGCGGTGAAGGCGGTGGCTTCGGTCCGGCCGATTTCGGTGGTGAACATTCCGTTCTTCCGGTACACCACATAACGGATCCCGGCTTCGGGATTGGCGTTCCACCTCAGTTGGACGGCCGATTCGGATATTCCCCAACCTTGAAATCCCGTGGGTTTGGACACCGGTTCGGTGACCGGCGAGTCGTCCCGGAGCGCCGGCGCATCGGCCAACGGTGTCATCAGGACGGCTGGCAGGCCGGCCAGCCCCTCGTCCACGAACGAACCGAACAGCTCGAAGCCGACCAGTTCCCGTTCGGAGGATACGGCCACGAACCGGATGAGGCCGGGCTCCACGTCCGGGAAGATGCCGTCCAGCAGCCGGACATACTTGCCGCGGGCCGGGATAACCACGTCGGCCGAAGCCAGCTCCTGTCCCGATTCGGCTGCTGCGATCAACCGGGCGGTCACCGGCATCTGTGCCGGATTGACAAGCGTCAGGCCGGTGTAATAGATGTCGGAGATGTACACGAACGGAAAGACCAGGGCGGTGTCTCCCCCGTGATGGAGGGGCATGGTGACGAGACTCTGCCCGTCACTGGTGCCGAACACGGTGACGCCTTCCACCTGGGGCGCATCGACGACCAACACCCAGAAGTCGGTTTCCGCGGGCACATCGGGGAACAGGGTTTCCGGGGTCAGATCGGCGCGGGCGCGGCCCGGCAGCTCGTGGATCGTGGCGGTGGCCAGATGGGCGCCGTCGGCGGCCAGCGCGTACAGCCGGGGCTCGACCGGCGTGTCGCCGGTGTTGGTCAGCACGATCTGGCTGGCCCAGCCGGGCAGCCGGGTCACGTGGGCGGCGATGACCTGGCTGGCCGGGTCGGCGGGAGGCAGCGAGACCAGGATGTCGCCTTCGTCGTGCGTCTGTCCGCCCTGCGCGTCCTGAACCGAAAAGACCCAGTGGTACGTGCCGGCAAGCTCGTAGGCGTGGGTGGCGGCCGGCGCGTTGACAGGATCACTGCCGTCACCGAAGTCCCACGACACTTTGTAAGGCGCTTCCCCGCCGGATACCGCGGCCGTGAACGTCACTGCCAGAGGGGCCACTCCGGCGGCCGGCGCCGCTTCGGCGGCGCACGCCAGAACGTAGTTGGCCAGGGTCACCTGAATCCAATCGCTGGCTCTCAAACCATCGGTGTCGGTGGCCGTGGCGCGAACGACGTGCGCGCCGTCGACCCAGGCCGTGGTGTCCCAATCCGCGGCGTACGGAGCGGCCGGGTCGATGCCGATGGACTCGTCATCGACAAAAAACTCCACCTGAACGACGCCCTCGTCATCCGTGGCTTCCGCGTGAACGGATACCGGCCCGACAAGCAGGGAATGGTTGGCGGGAGCCGTGATGTCCACCGCCGGGGGGTGGCCGTCGATCGCGTTGATGCCGTCCAGTTCGGTGGTGCCCGTGCCGTCGGGATCCAGCCAATCCCTGAGGCGCGCGGCGGCGGAGGCCCCGTTGTTCCATGACAGGGCGAACTTGCCGTAAAAATCCGGCTGATCGTTCGGTTCCGGGCCGTCGCAGGCGGCGGTGCCGCCGTGCAACTGGCCGATGATGCGTTGCTGGTCGTCGAACAGCGGCGAACCCGACGAACCCGGCTCGGTGGTCCCCAGCTCGTACTGGACCGTCTTCCAGTGGGAATTGGCCGGGGTGCCGCCGTAGGTGGCGGAGACGGGCGGATCGTTGTCGAAGGTGATCTTCTTGATGTCGCCGCTGGGATGATGGATGCAAACGGTGTGCGGCGGCGCGGTGTCCACCGCGGACCAGCCGGCGTAGAACACGTTGTATTCCGGCGGCGGATTCTCGCTGAGCCGGAGCAGGGCGACGTCGGAATCCCAGTTGTGGGCCAGCAGGGTCGTGCCGGAAACCGTGTCCGTCGTGGGCCCGTCGACGTTGGCGCAGCTGGAGCTCTGGTAGTTGAACATGATCACCCATGTCTCCTCGCCGCCGAGGCAGTGGTTGGCGGTGAGGAAGTAGGGCGTGAAGTCGTTGCGGACATTGTTCACCAGCGCGCCGGAGCAGAGGCGCCAGCCGCCGCCGGTCAAGATCATGGCCACCGAGCGGATCTGGGCCTCCCAGGCGGCGCCTTCGGGGCAGTTCACGTTCACGTTGCAGGCGCCCGAATCGCCGAACGATTTGTCCAGCTTGTCGAACACGTTGCGGTACCCGTGGATGACCCGGGCGACGGTGATCCGGCCGGACCGCTCGACGCCCGGCGGTTCGTGATACTCCAGGGTGCACGCGTCGCCCCGGGTGGGCCCGGTGGCGAACCGGCCGTGGGGTTTGTTGTTGCGGTGGGTGAAGGCGCCGAGCAGTGAGCTTTCGTCATCGTTGTAGAGGAACAGGCGGGCGCCGCGGGGCAGCCAGAACTCGTCGTAGACCAGGTTGATGGAATAGGCGCCGGGGCACACCAGGCGCAACCGCCAGAGGCGGCCGCCGTCGGCGAGAGGCGACCACGTGCCGGCGGTGTTCATGTCCAGGCGCCGCTCGATGGGGTAACCGAACCGGAACGGCAGGCCCAGCGCCGCCTCCCGGGCGTCCTCCGCCAGCAGGGCGGGAACGTCCACCGGCGGGAACTCGATGGCATGAATCGCGGGCGGGGTGGATTTCTGAAAACTGTAGGGAAGTCCCCCTTCACTGACCTGGGCCGCAATCGGGCCGGCCAGGATCAGCAAGCCGGTCGCCACCAGCAGCACGCGGACTGACCGGATGGCGGCGGCGTTTGAGTCATGGACGATCATGAGACGGCTCCGGCAAATCGGGATCGGCGCGAGAGTGCGGGGCGAGGGGCATTATAGCACGGCGGGAACTGCCGGGCGGCGTGAACGACACCCCGCGGCCGCCGTCCGGGAGGCCGTGTCAGCGGCGCGGAGGGGGTTTGACGCCGTCCGGCGCGTCCTTCTCGGGAGGCGGGAAGGGGATGTGGACAATACCCGTGACCGGGACGGCGGCGCCGTCCGGCCCGCGGGTGGGCTCGAAGCGCCAATGGCTGGCTGCCTCGGCATACAGTAGCGCCACGTTGCGCGGGCATGATGACGGCTTCGGCGTGGCCCGAACGACAACACCCGTCTCGTTCACCAGCAGTTCGATGGGAATGAGACAACTGGTCTTGACGAATCGGACGGCGGCCCGGATACGCTGCCGGATCATGGGCGGCGGCGTGTATTCGCGCAACCGGGCCCGCAATTCCGGTTCGCTGAGGCGCAGGGGTTCTCGCCGGGCGGGAGCTTCCGCCGTCGGCGAAGCGGTTCCGGCCGCGGCCGCGGCGGGCGGCGGCGTGTCCGTTTGGGTGGCGCCGCCGGATGGAGCGGCCGCGGGAGACGGGGGGCGCGCGGACGCTTCCGGTGTGCCGACGGCCGCGGTTGCCACGGGGCGAGGCGGCGCGGATACCGCGGTGGCGGCCGGCGGCGGTGGCGAAGTGGCGTCGGCGGCGGCGGGAGTCGCCGACGACGCAGTCAGCGGTCCGGCCACGGGCGGCGCGGTGACGGGTGCGGCGGCGGATGCGGCGGGCCGTTCGGTGTCAATGGGAGCGGGCCTGGACATCCAATAACCGATGAAAGCCGCGACGGCCAGCAGCATGGCCACGGCGACACCAGCCCCAAGGGGAACCCAGGAACGACGAATTGGAGCCGGACGTGGCGGCTCGATGGCCGCCGTGACGGAAGCTCCCGTGTCGGCGGCCACGCTGAGCGCCCGGATGGGGGCAGGGATCGCTAAGGTGGGATCTGTGTCGGCGGCGGAGACAACGGACCGTCCCTGCAACAGCGCCCGGAATTCGGCGACGGATCGGGGGCGGGCAGCCGGTTCGGTGGCCAGCGCCTGAAGGATGGCCCGGCAGAAATGGGACGATAGGCCGGGCTGGATCTTGTCCGGCGGCTCCAGCGTGTCGCCTTTTTCCCGCTCCAGGGCGTCGGGTGGCGCTTGGCGGGTGACCATGTAGTAGAGCGTGGCCGCGCAGGCGTAGATGTCCGTCCACGGCCCCTGCTCGCCTCGCCGGTGGTACTGTTCGTACGGGGCGAAACCGGGCGTCAGGATGACCGACAGGCTCCGGCTCTTCTCGCCCATGGCGAGGCGGGCGGCGCCGAAATCCAGCAGGATCGGCTGTCGGGCGGAGGTCAGATAAATGTTCTGGGGTTTGATGTCCCGGTGCAGGAACCCCTGGCTGTGGACGACGCCGACCCCGTCGAGGATGGGCAGCATGACGTCCAGCGCCTGCTGCTCGGTCAGCGGTCCATCCAACCGTTCGAGGAATTCGGCCAGCGAAATCCCCTCGATGTAATCCATGATCAGGTAGGCGGTGGCGTTTGCCTGGAAGAACGCGCGCACCCGGACCACCCGCGGGTGGTTGAATTTGGCCAGGGTGCGGGCTTCCTTGAGGAACTGCTCCAGGCCGTAGGTGAAACTCTCCGTGTCGTCCTGGCTGTGCAGGACCACCGTCCGGTGGTCATCGTCGCGGCCGGCCATGTCGCGGGGCAGATACTCTTTGATGGCGACACGCGTCTCGAGACTGAGATCGTACCCGAGGTAGGTGATGCCGAAACCGCCGGGACGGCCCAGGACGCGGCCGATGACGTAGTTGTCATTCAGCAGGGAACGCGGCGGCAGAGCGATGGGACTGAGACGGGATCGTTCGTCGTAACCGCACGCGGGGCAGATCGCCGACGCGCCCTTGTCCTGAAAACAGCCGGGGCAGAAAGTCTCGATCGTGCCCATGAAACTCTCCTCGGGACGGCCGCACCGGTTCAGTCGGTCATGGTGCCGTGCGGTGCTGATGCGCGGGCGGCGCCAGCCGGCAAATCTCATCCGGCCGCACGCCAGTCCCGGATTGATCGCATCACAGGAAGGCGCGCCGGATTCAGGCAGGTCATCATTTTAGCACAGGGCCGGCGATCCGCATAGGCGCAACCCGGCCAGCCGTTCTGTAGCCGGCGGCTGGCGTGATGGATTACAATACATCACCGAGGCCCCTTTGATCCAAATTTGACTTAAGTCAATGTCGATGTTCGACGGACGGGCTAAGCTGAGTCCGTGAAATTAGAAATTTCAATGCGGAGGCGAAAATATGAGCATGTTTTGTTATCAGTGTGAACAGACCGCCCAGGGCACCGGTTGCACCAAGGCCGGCGTGTGCGGCAAGGATGCGGAGACCGCCACCCTGCAGGACCTGCTGCTGTATTTTACCGAAGGTCTGGCCATGTACGCCCACCGGCTGCGGCAGCTCGGGGTGCGCGACCGGCAGTATGACCTGGCGGTCATCGAGACGCTGTTCACCACAGTGACCAACGTCAATTTCGACCCGGCCCGGTTGGAGTCCATGATCCGGAAAGTCGCCGGATTGCGGGACGTCGCCCGGGGCGCGTATGCGGCGGCCTGCAAGCAGGCCGGTCAGACTCCCGAGACTCTGGGCGAACCGGCCCACCTGGTTCCCGCCGCCAGCCGCGGCGACATGCTTCAGCAGGGGGAGCAGATCGGCATCCAGCGCCGGTTGAGCGCCCGCAGCCAGGACCTGGTGGGGCTGGAAGAGCTCATCACCTACGGGCTGAAAGGCATGGCGGCTTACGCCGATCATGCCCTGATCCTGGGCCAGGAAGATGAGGCCGTGTATGCCTTCTTTCACGAGGCGCTCGACACGCTGGCCCGGCCGGACCTGAAGACCGATGAGCTGTTGGCGCTCGCGCTGCGGGTCGGTGAGGTCAACATCCGGGTCATGGAGCTGCTGGACGCCGCCAACACCGGCGCGTACGGTCATCCCGAACCCACCCGGGTGCGCATCCACCCGCTCAAGGGCAAGGCCATCCTGGTGTCCGGGCATGACCTCAAGGATCTGGACGCCCTGCTGCAGCAGACCGCGGGGACGGGGATTCGCGTGTACACCCATGGCGAGATGCTGCCGGCCCTGGCCTATCCTGGTTTGAAAAAGTACCCCCACCTGGCCGGCAATTACGGCGGCGCCTGGCAGGACCAGCGGCAGGAGTTCGACGCCTTTCCGGGCGCCATTCTGATGACCACCAACTGCATCCAGAAACCGAAGGAATCCTACTTCAACCGGATTTTCACCACGGGTCTGGTGGCGTGGCCGGGGGTGACCCACATCGCCGACCGGAACTTCGCGCCGGTGATCGCGGCGGCCCAGGCGGCGCCCGGTTTTGATGCGGATGGCCCCGAAGACACCATCTGGGTGGGTTTCGGCCACAACGCCGTGCTCGGCGTGGCGGACAAAGTCATCGACGCGGTCCAGAAAGGCGCCATTCGGCACTTCTTCCTTGTCGGCGGCTGCGACGGCGCCAAGTCCGGACGGAACTACTACACCCAGTTCGCTCAGGCGGTGCCCAAGGATTGCATGATCCTGACCCTCGCCTGCGGCAAGTACCGCTTCAACAAGCTTGAGTTCGGCGACATCGGCGGCATCCCGCGCCTGCTCGACGTGGGCCAGTGCAACGACGCCTTCTCCGCGATCAAGATCGCCGGCGCGCTGGCGGCAGCCTTCAAGACCGACGTGAACGGCCTGCCGTTGTCGCTGATTCTGTCCTGGTACGAGCAGAAGGCCGTGGTGATTCTGCTGTCGCTGCTGTACCTGGGCATCCGCAACATCCGCCTGGGGCCGAGTCTGCCCGCCTTCGTGACGCCGGCCGTTCTCCAGGTGCTGGTGGACAAATTCGCCATCCGCCCCATCGGGACGGCGGAAGAAGACCTGGCCGCGATTCTGGGCACGGCGCCCTCGGCCTAGTTATCAGACGCGGCGACAACCGGTCCCGTCCCACTCGGGCGGGAGCGGGTGGCCGGATCCTACCGCCGGGGCCGTCCCCGGCGGTTTTTCTTGAAAATGATTGCCTCGCTCCCCCATGATCGCTATCATGGCGGGGTGTGCACGGCTCGGCCTGCCCCATGCGTTTCCGGATTCCAACCAGGGAGATACGGTCATGAGCATGACCCCCGCTGATCCGCCTTCCGCCGTACCCGATCTCCAGGCGCTCCTCGATTTCGAATTCAAGCCGTTCGCCGAAATGACCGACGCGGACTACCACCGCATCGGGTTCCGGTCCGGTCTCGAAATCCACCAGCAGCTTCTAACGGACAAGAAACTGTTCTGCCGCTGCCCGGCCGGTAAATACAGCGACCACTACCACGCCGAAGTCCTTCGGCACATGCGTCCGACGCTGTCCGAACTGGGCGAGTACGACGGCACCGCCCTGATGGAGTTCAAGACCCACAAGGAAATCATCTACCGGATCAACCGCAACACGGTATGCACCTACGAGATCGACGACACGCCGCCGTTCGAGCTCAACGAGGAGGCGCTTGAAATCGCTTTGGGCATTGCCATGCTATACCAGTGCTCCATGGTGGACGAGATCCACATCGCCCGGAAACAGTATCTCGACGGCAGCATCCCCACCGGGTTCCAGCGGACGACCATCGTCGGCGTCAACGGCCGGATCCCGTTCCTGGACCGGGAGGTGCGGATCGTCCAGCTCGGGCTGGAGGAGGACGCCTGCCGGGAAGTGAGCGACATCGGCCACCGGCGGGTGTACCTGACCGACCGTTTGGGCATGCCCCTGATCGAAACGGTGACCGGGCCGGACATGCGCACCCCCCACGAGGTGGCCCAGGTGGGTGAGATCTGCCGCCGGCTGGTGCGCAGCACCGGCTGGGTGCGCACCGGCATCGGCGCGGCCCGGCAGGACGTGAACGTCAGCGTCACCGGCGGCACGCGGATCGAGATCAAGGGCGTGCCGCGCATTCCCAACATTCCGCTGCTGACCTACCACGAAGCGATGCGCCAGTGGAGCCTGCTCCGGCTGCGGGCCGAGCTGCAGCGACGCGGGGTGACCACGGCCGCCTTCGCTACCCGGACGACGGAAGTGACCCGCATCCTTCGCAAGACCCGGTTCCAGCCCGTCCGGACGGCCATCGCCGAGGGGCAGGTGGTGTTCGGCGTGAATTTGGTGGGCTTCCGCGACCTGCTGCGCTGGCCCACCCAGACCGATACCGCGTTCTCCCGGGAGATCTCCGACCGCGTGCGGGTGATCGCGTGCCTCACCACGCTGCCCAACATCGTGCACTCGGACTCCCAGAGCGAGACGCTGGCGGCCGCCGAGTGGCACGAGATCAAGAAGGCCACCGGCGCCGGCGACGGCGACGCCGTCGTCGTGGTGTGGGGACCGCCGACGGACGCCGAGACGGGCGCCCGGGAGATCGTCATCCGGGCGCGCGAGGCCACGGTGGGAATCCCGTCGGAAACCCGGCAGGCGCTCCGGGATGGGACCAACGGGTTCGAGCGGATCCTGCCCGGCCCCGACCGCATGTACCCGGACACCGACCTGCCTCCCAAGCGCATCGCCGCCGATCGGTTGGAGCGGATTCGCCGAATTCTGCCGGCCTACTACTGGACGCGCGAGGCGTGGTGCCGGACATCGGGCGTACCCGAGGACCTGGTGCGGCCCCTGGCCATCTCGCCCCACTGGGAGCTGTTCGAGAAGGTCGTCAAGGAGTGGGGGTTGCCGCCGGCTCTGGCGGCCGTGACCCTGGTCCAGCTGCCCAAACGGCTCAAGCGGAAGCACCTCTCAACGGCGCGACTGACATCCACCGATTTTGAGGGGATCCTGGCCGCGCATCGCGGCGGCCGGCTGGCCCGCGAGGGGATTCTGCCCGCCCTTGCCCGAGCGGCCGAAACCGGACAATTCATGCCTGAGCAGCTGCCGCCACCGCTGCCGGCGGACGGCGTGGAGGCGGCGATCGCCCGCGGCCTGGCCCGGGTGAGAGAACTGGACGTGCCCGGGCCGGAACAACGTTTCCGGACCGCCATGGGCCTGACCATGCGAGAGCTGGACGGGCGGGCGCCGGGCGCCGGGGTGGCCAGGCGCATCTCGGACCGGCTGCAGGAGGACACCCATGAGCGCTGACGACAGCTACAAGGGCTACCGCGGCGAAGCCCTGGCCGCATTGAAAAACTTCAACGCCATGGTCTGGAGCGATGTCGAGATTCACAGCACCCAGGGCGTCTTCACCGGCATCATCCTGCCCCGGTCGGAAACCGCGGACCCTTACCACGTCGTGCTCAAGCTCCGGAACGGGTACAACGTGGGCATCGCCGCCACCGGCATCTCGGACATCGTCATCGCCGGCCGTAAGGAAGCCCACTACAAGATCCCCGAAAAGGAATTCCCCTTCGACCCGAAGAAACCCCGGGTCAAGCTCCTGGGCACCGGTGGCACCATCGCCAGCCGGCTCGACTACCGCACCGGCGCCGTCATCCCGGCCTTCTCGCCCGGCGAACTCTACGGATCGGTCCCCGAGTTGGCCGACATCTGCAACCTGGAAACCGAAAAACTCTACGGCGTGTTCAGCGAGAACATGGGTCCGGAGCAGTGGCGGGGCACCGCCGAGGCCATCGGCCGCGAGATCGCCAAGGGGGTCCAGGGCATCGTCATCGGCCACGGCACCGACACGATGCATCACACCGCCGCCATCCTCTCGTTCATGGTCCAGGATTCGCCGGTGCCCATCGTGATGGTGGGATCGCAGCGCTCCAGCGACCGCCCGTCGTCCGACGCGGCGCTGAACCTGATGCACAGCGTCAAAGCCGCCGCCGAGAGCGACCTGGCGGAGGTGATGGTCTGCATGTTCGGGCCCACCTCCGACGAGTACGGCCTGCTCCACCGGGGGACGCGGGTGCGCAAAATGCACTCCAGCTACCGGTCCACGTTCCGCACCATCGGCGATATCCCGCTGGCCATGGTCAGCCGGGAGACGATCACCCCGCTGCGCCCGGACTACAAGCCGCGCCGGCGGGACCGGAACGTGACCGTCAACACGGCGTTCGAGGAGATGGTGTCGATCGTTTACTATTATCCCAATATGCGGCCCGACATCATCGACTCGCTCATCGACAACGGGTACCGGGGCATCATCATCGCCGGCACCGGACTCGGCCATGTCAACAAACCGCTGTACCCGGCCCTGAAGCGGGCGCAGGAAAAGAACATCGCCGTCTACATGACGGTGCAGACGCTGTGGGGCTACGTTCAGATGTACGTCTACGACACGGGCCGTGACATGATGGAGCTGGGCGTCGTGCCCATGGCCAACATGCTCCCCGAGGTGGCCTACGTGAAACTGGGATGGGCGCTGGGGCAGACGAGCGACCTGGCGGAAGTCCGGCGGATCATGTACACGCCCATCGCCGGCGAGATCACCGAGCGCGAACCCTGCAACGGCTACCTGATCTTCCAGGGCGGGATCCCCGAGGTGGAGGAATTCATCGCCCGCTACCACCGCTGACGGTCACTCCGCCGGATCGCCGGCGAATCCGCCGTCCGGCGGGTCGCCTGTCCGGATCGGGCCGGCGATCCGAATCCATCCGCGGTGATTTTGAATCTGTGATCTGTGAACCGGGCGCACTGCGCCCCGTCAAGGAGGAGATCGAGATGAAAAAAGCCATGCTCCTGCTCGCGATGATGGCCGTGCTGTCGGCGCTGGCGCCGGCGCTTCGCGCCCACTGCGAGATTCCATGCGGCATCTACGGCGACGAGATGCGGGTCCATGCGATTGCCGAAGACATCGACACCGTGGAGAAATCCATGCAGCAGATCGTTCAGCTCTCGGCGCAGGGCGACAAGAACTACAACCAGCTGGTGCGCTGGGTCGTGAACAAGGAGACGCACGCGGGCTATATTCAAGAGACCGTCGCCCAGTATTTCCTGACCCAGCGGATCAAGCCGGCGGACGCGACGGATGAGGCCAAACACGCCCTGTACATCCGCCAGCTGACCCTGCTGCACGAAATGCTCATCGTGGCGATGCAGGCGAAACAGAGCACCGACCTGAGCCGCGTGGCGCGACTGCGCGAACTGTTGGCAGCGTTCCGCAAGGCCTACTTCGGCGAGTCGGCGACTACCGGTCACCAACACTGACGGGTTGTCCTGAATAACGATACAATCGAATCCAGATATCAGGCCGGAATCCGCTCTAAACAACGAGCCCTCCGTATGTTCGACCGGAGGTCCCCGGTTGTTGTTTCCACTTGACCTGTATTGGGAAAACAGTATAATTAAAACTGTTTGAAACATTCTCCATACCCTCCCCAATCCACCTTATGGTGACGGCTGCCCTGGTACCCACAGGGCAGTTTTTTTGTTGATTCGAAGGGTTTTTTCGGCTAACGTGGCCTCGCCTGCAGGTGTCGGATCCGCCCCGCATATGTCCGGATCCGGCTTGGCGGTACGCCTCGAACCGGTCGAAACCGGCGAATATCGAAAGGCCCCAACGGTCATGATCTATTTAGTGATTTTCGCCTTCGGCATCGTGGTGGGCAGCTTCCTGAACGTCTGCATCTACCGGGTGCCCCGCGAACGCTCGATCATCACGCCCCGTTCGGCCTGCCCGGGCTGCGGCCAGCCCATCTCCTTCTATGACAACGTTCCTCTCCTGAGTTTCCTGATCCTGCGCGGGCGGTGCCGCCGGTGCGGGGCCGCCATCTCGTGGCAGTACCCCGCGGTCGAGGCGCTCAACGGCCTGCTGTGGGTCGCCGCGTATTTCGGGTGGGGATTGACCCCGTCCGCGCTGCTTTACGCCGGCTTCAGCAGCGCGATGCTGGTTTTGGTCTTCATCGACGCCCGGCATCGCATCCTCCCCCACGGCATCACCGTGGGCGGTTGGCTGATCGGGCTGCTCTCCGCCCCCTGGCAGTCGATCCACCAGCTCGAAGCGCCGAATGTCGCCCGGTTGCTGGGCCTGCTGGGCGTGACGGCGGCGGACGAGCGGATCTTGGCCTGGATGGGTTCGCTGGTCGGTTCCCTGCTGGGGGCGGGCATGTTGCTGGTGGTCGCCGTCGGCTACTACCTGGTCCGCCGGGAAGAAGGCATGGGACACGGCGACATCATCCTCATGGGGCTGGTCGGCTCGGTGCTGGGCTGGGGGCGAACCCTGCTCACCGTCTTTCTGGGGTCGTTACTCGGCGCGCTGGTGGGGCTGCTGCTCATCCACCGGGCCGGCGGCGACCGAAAATACGAAATTCCGTTCGGCACTTTTCTGGGCGTCGCCGCGGTCATCGCCCTGTTCTTCGGGGACATCCTGCTTGACTGGTACTGGAGTCTGCTGTGAGCGGCGGCCTGCCCCCGCGGCACACGATCTATATCCTGGGGGGGATCGTCACGCTGGCCATCGTGTCGGCGGTGGCGATGAACGTGTTTCTCACCATCCACGTGCACAAGGTTCAGTCCGAGCGCAACGATGCGCTCCGAGCGGCGACGGTGGGCCGGGTGATCGCCCAGCTTCAGCTCGTGATGCATTCCCCGCTGACCCGCCAGCAGCGCCTGATCCGGCTGCAGGGGATCTACTCGCGGGAGGGGTTGTACCTGCTGCAGATCCGGGATCCCGAGGGAGTCACGCAATACGGCCGGTCCTCCATCAGCATCCCGCCGGCCATCGTTCAAAAACTGTCGCTCGAGGAGCTGCAGGCCGCACGTCCGGGGCCGGACCAGGTGCTGATGGACGCGGTAACCGTGATGCACCACGGCCAGATGCCGGCGATTCTGGCCCGGACTGTTTTGTACGCCGACGGGCTGAAGCCGTCCTTTCTGGTGTTCCTGCTGCTCAAGGATCCGGAACCGCCGCTCATGGGGACGTTCGAACAGTTCGCGGTGCTCTTCCAGACGATCGCCATCCTGGCCCTGCTGGCGCTGGGCTGGTACCTGCTGCGTCGCACCGTCCGTCCTTACGAATCATTGGTTCGGGAGATCAGGCACTCGTCCGGCGGGTTGAGGGCCGCGTCCGAACCGTACGCCGACGAGGTCTCGGTTCTGGTGGGCTCATTCAAGGACGTGATTCGCCAGCTCCGCGACAAGGAACGGGAGCTTCAAGCCCTGCACCAGCAGGCCACCCTGCGGGCGGATCTGTCCGAACGGCGCGTGCGGGACGTCTTTCGCTGTCTGCCGCTGGCGATTCTGTCGCTGGACGCGCGCGGTGTCTTCCAGGAGTGCAACCCGGCTCTGGAGGAGTTGCTGGGCCGCAAGCGGGTGGCGTTCACCAACCAGTCGTACCGGGAGATTTTTCAGGATCAGCCGGAAATCCGCGCGGCGATCGATGCCGCCTGGGGCGCCCAGCAGAGCAACACCCGCCGCCTGCTCAAGATGGCGGTTCCCGGCAACGAGGAGCAGGACCGGACGATCAGCTTGTCGCTCTTTCCGCTGGGGGGCGACGAGGGCATGGTCGGAGTGATCGAGGACGTCACCGGGCCGATGCAGCTTCAGGAGCGCTTGCGGCTGCAGGAGAACCTGGCCGCCCAGGGAGAAATGGCGGCGGGGATCGCGCATGAGCTCAAGAACGCGTTGTCCACCATCAGCGGGTATGCCCAGATGTTGCTGGGCAACGCCCGGCCGGGCGCGGAGCAGAAACGGGCGGCCGCGCTGGTTCAGGAGGTGGAGGAAATGGCTCGGGTGATCACCGACTTTCTGGAATACGCCCGGCCGATGCCCCTGGAGTACCGGCCGGTCGCGTTGGATGGCGTGATCGCCGAGCAGGTCAGCTTCTTTGCCGAACGCCATCCCGAAGTTGAATTCCACCGCCAGTTGATTCCCTGCCGGGTTTCGGGCGAAGAACACCTGCTGAAAAAGGCGGTGCACAACCTGCTGCTCAACGCGGTCCAGGCGCTGGAGAAGTCGCCGGTGAAGCGGGTGGATGTCCGGTTGGAGGCCCTGTCGGGCCAGCAGGTCCGCGTGTGGATCGAGGATACCGGGCCCGGCATCGAGGCCAAAGCCCTGGGGCGCATCTTCACCCCGTTTTTCACGACCCGCCCCGGCGGCACCGGCATGGGCCTGGCCGTGGTCCACAAGATCGTGGCCCTGCACGGCGGGGTGATCCGCGTGCAGTCGGAACCCGGCCGCGGCACCGGCGTGGAGATGGACCTGCCCGTGCCGCCGCCGGCCGGCTGAGTTCCCGGTTCGCTGGCGGGATTACTGCTGAAAACTGTATGGTTTCTTCTGCTTCCCCACCTGATCGTAATACGGAACGGTGTTCCGCCACCAGTTGTGCCGGTTCCGGAATTCACCCATGAACCGCCCGGGAAAGAAGATCACGTTGTCGAGGCCGGTATTGAGGCCGCAGGTGGACAGGATCGGTCCGGAGACCAGGAAGTAATCCAGGCAACCGTCGCCGTTGTAAGACCAGTAGGGCGGAGTGTACCGTCCGTCCAGCACGCGGGGATGATAGCCGTAATAGTAATAGTAGGGGGAGGGATAAAATCCCGCGGATTCCGACTCCAGGAAGGAGTAGTCCTTCCGGTCCGCGGCGTCGGCGCTCACGCCATCCGCGTCGGTCAGCTCGAAATGGTTGCCTTGGACGCTGATGCCGGAACTGAGGGTCAGCCGCACCGGGCCGGAATTGGCGTGGTCCGGAACGATCACCACGGCCATGTTGTCCTGCCAGAGCATGAGCCGGGCGCGAGCGCCGTTGAATTCCACAAAACCGGGCGCCGCCACGTTTTTCATGTTCTCGGCCCACACCCGGTTGGTGTCACCCAGCGCGAACCCGCGTCCCTTGAGGATCACCGTCGTGCCGGGAGGGCCGGAATCCGGAAATATCCCTTCGATGGCAATGCGGGCATCAGCCGCCGATACCGCCGTCACCAGCAGGGCCATCAGGCCGAGGACGAGACAGCTCTTGTTCATCAAATCCTCCGAAAGATCAGATTCCTCTTTTATTATCGCATCAGCCGGGTAAAAGTTGCGTGAAAAAAGCCCGGTCCGGTTGTCCCGGACCGGGCGGAACCGCAGCCGTCGGGCGGCGGAAAAACGGATCAGTAGACGGTCACCTTGACCGTGTCACTGGCGACGCCTCCCTTGCCGTCGAAGACCTGGAGGTTGAAGACGTACGTGCCGGTGGCGGTGACCTCGAAGGAGGTGACGGCGCTGGCGGGCGCCGACAGGGTGACGGTCGGCCCGTCGAGCTGCTGCCACAGGAAGGTCAACGGGTCACCGTCGGGATCGTACGACGCGGAACCGTCGAGCGTGTAGGTGCCGAACTGGCGGCTGATCTGATCGGAACCGGCGTAGGCGACGGGCGGCGAGTTGGGCGTGATCACCTGAACGACCGCGTAAGCCAAGATTTCCGCGCCGCTGCTGCTGGTGGCGATCAGCGTGTAGGTGGTGGTGGCGGCAGGGGTGACCATCAGGCTGCCGTCGGCCTGGACGGCTCCGATGCCCTCGATGCGGACGGCCGAGGCGTTGATCACCTTCCAGCTCAGCCGCGCTTGCTGGCCGGGACTGATCTGGGTGGGCTCGGCGATGAAGAACAGGATCTGCGCGTCGGCGACGGTGATGACCACCGTGGCCCGGACTTCCTGACCCGGGGCGCGGGCGATCAGCACGTATTCCTGCGTGGCCGCCGGCGCCACATAGGTGGTGCCCTCGGTGGACACGGGGCCGATGCCCTCGATTTCCACCGACTCGGCGTGCAGGACCTTCCAGCTCAGGCGGGACTGCTGGCCGGGGCTGATGACCGCCGGATCAGCCAGGAAGTACAGGATTTCGACGTTCTCAATCTTCCGGGTGGTGACCACGACGTCGTCCACCGAGTAGGCGGCGCCGGTGTCGGTCACGCGCAGCCGGAACACGTACACATGTCCGGACTCGGCGGTGAACGACGGCGTGGCGGTGTCCGCTCCGCTCAGCGTGATGGCGGGACCCTGGACCTGGGTCCAGTGGAAGGCGATGGCGTCGCCGTCGGGATCGTAGGACGCGGTGCCGTCCAGCGCGATCAGGCCGGTTTCCACGTCGATCTGGTCGGGGCCGGCGTTGGCGATGGGCACGTCGTTGCCGGAGCGGGCCATCCGGGTCCGGACGTCGTACTTGAGCCGGGGCACCTCCACCGGCACCACCTCGGAAATCTCGCCGCGAACCGGCCGCTTCCACGCGCCGTAGCGGATGCCGGCGGCATACCGGCCGGTGGTGTCGTCGCTGAGCATGGACTCGTTCCAACTCCCTTCGACAAACCAGCTCCAGTTGTCGCCCAGCGGCCGCAGCACGCGCACCAGGCCGCCGGCGCGACTGGCCAGCTCGCCGCGGTCGATGTAACCCACGTTCCCCTCGAGCATGAATTGGGCCGGCAGGTCGACCTGGGCGGTGATGCCGTACTGGTTCAGCGTGTTCAGGTAGGTTTCCCGGAACACGTGGTTCGAGATGTAGTCGCGGTCGATCACGCTCTCGCCGACCAGGCCCTGGGTGGCGAATCCGCCGAGGGAGCCCCAGTCGAACAGGTACTCGGCGACCACGCTGCCCTGGGCCAGGGTGCCGCCGTCGGCGTAATCGTCCAGTTCCACGCGCTTGAGGGAGGCGAACGCGCCGGCCTGGAACCGCTTGTAGCGCGTGACCAGACCCAGGTCGAACTGGAATTCCTGCCGCTCGGGGTACAGCATGTACTCGCCCTGGCCCTGCATGGCCAAGCTAGGCGTGAAGCGGTGGAAATAGCGGGCGCTCACGCTGCCGGTGAGGTCGCCGTCGTCGGTGGCCCCCAGGTCGAAGCCCAGCAAGCCCAAGTCACCCCACGCCAACTTCAGCGGAGCGGCGGGCGCCTCGGCCTGGGCCGGTTTCTCCACCATGGCCGGCGGCGGGAGCGGCGGCGGCGCGGGAGCCGCTCCGGCCAGATCCCGCATCCGGGCGAGCTCGTTCTCGAGCCGCGCCTGGCGGTCCTTGAGTTGCTGGAGCTCGCCCAGAATCTTGTCCAGGTCGGCCAGCTTGTTCAGGATGGCGTCCTGCTTCTGGCCCAGTTCGGCCAGCTTGTCCTTGCAGGTGTCCTGCTGCAGCTGCTGAATCACGCCGCTGATGGGCACGTCGCGCTTGAGAATTTCCCGCACGCCGTCCTTCATCCGGTACAGCGTGAACACCACCCGCCGGTTCATGAACCGGCCTTCAGGCGTCGTGTTCTCGTTTTTGGGTTCACGCTTGCCCTTGCCGGACACTTCCACCTGGTCGGGGCGGGCGCCGTACTTGACCAGGAAGTCACGGACCGCGGCCGCCCGCTTGATGGCCAGTTGGTCGTTGTAGCGGTCGGAACCCACCACGTCGCAATGCCCCTCGACCAACAGTTGAAACTCGGGATTCTTGCCGAGGAGGTCGGCCACCTCGAGCATGGACGGGAACCCGTCCACAAGAACGGACGAATTGAAGACGAAGTTGACCTCTTCCCAGTCGTTCTTGTCCACGGGCAGCGCCCAACCGGCCAGAACCACCAGGGCGAGCAGGCAGCACCACGTTGCACGTTTCATGGCTCCTCCTTTATGCCAAACAACGATGAATCGGTTTCAGCTCAAACAAAGGGAATTCATGTCGTATACTAAGGATGCAACAATCGGTCCGGAGTGGATGTAACGTCCTGTGTTGTCCTGAAACGAACATTCAGGCATTATTTGAGATATTTTAGTCAAAGGAGGCTGGGTTTGTAAATGATTCGTGAAAAAATTCACCAAGCGGTCGGCATTATGCAGGAACTCGGCATCGACGCCTGGCTGATTTTCGGGCGCGAGTCGCACACGTCGGTGGATCCATGCGTCCCGCTGGTCGTGGGGACGGGCTACACCTGGGCCTCCGCGTTCATCATCACCCGGACCGGCCGGACCATCGCCATCGTCGGCAGCCTGGACGCGGCCGAGGTTCAGAAGCGGGGCGATTACGCCACGGTGATCACATACGTGGGCGGGGTGCGCGACGCGCTCCGGCAGGTGCTGGCCGAGCTGGATCCGGCCACCATCGCCATCAATTACTCCTATGACGATGTCATGGCCGACGGCCTGACTCACGGGATGTACCTCCTGCTGTTGAGGAACCTGGAGGGAACTCCGTATCCGGACCGGCTGGTGTCTTCGGAGCGCCTGATCGGTGCCCTGCGGGGCAGCAAGTCGCCCGAGGAAGTCCGTCGCATTCAGCGCGCCGTGGCCGAGACGGAGAAAATCTTTCAGATGGTGACCGGCTACATCCAGCCAGGCCGGACGGAGCGGCAGATTCATGAATTCGTGCTCCAGCGGGTCAGGGAGACGGGCTTTGAACTGGCCTGGGACGAAGTGCACTGTCCCGCCGTGTTCACCGGTGTTCCGGACCAGGGCGAAGCGCACACCGGCCCCACCGACAAGGCGGTGGAGCGGGGGCACGTGATCAACATGGATTTCGGACTGCGCGTCGACGACTACGTGTCCGATCTCCAGCGGACCTGGTACGTGCTGCGCGAGGGCGAAAGCGAACCGCCGGAGAGCGTCCGCCGGGGCTTCGACGCCGTGGTGGGCGCGATCGCCCGCGCCGCCGAGGCGCTGAAGCCGGGGGTGGAGGGCTGGCGCATCGACGCGATCGCCCGCGACCACATCATGGCCTGCGGTTTTGACGAGTTCAAGCACGCGCTGGGTCATCAGGTGGGCCGCTCGGCGCACGACGGCGCCGGATTGCTCTGCCCGCGCTGGGAGCGCTACGGGCAGCTGCCCGACCTGAAGATCGAGGCGGGGCAGGTTTACACCCTGGAGCCGCGGGTGCACATCGCCGGCCACGGCGTGGCCACGGTGGAGGAGATCGCGGTGGTGACACCCGAGGGCGGCCGGTTCCTGTCGTCGTTCCAGCGGGAGCTCTGGCTTATCCGGTGATCCGCCGGGCGAGTTCGGTCATGGTGCGCGCGAACGGACCGGCGATGAAGTGATCGGTCACGCTGTCGGTGAGCGCCGTGGGCCGGACATTGAGCTCAACGATCGTGGCGCCGGCCGCCTTGGCTTCATGCGGGATCAGGCTGGCGGGAGCCACTTCAGCCGAGGTGCCCGCCACCAGCAGCACCCCGCACTCCCGCGCCATGGCGAAGGCGTCTATCAGCGCCGCTTCGGGAATCGCCTCCCCGAAAAACACGAAATCCGGCTTGTAGACGCGGCCGCAGGCGCAGCGCGGCACGGGAACGGATTTGACGGACGGTTCGTCCGATGGGCAGGTCCGCCCGCAGCCGAGACAGACCAGCCGCCGCAGGCTGCCGTGAAACTCCACCACCCGGCGGGAGCCGGCGGCCTGGTGCAGGCCGTCGATGTTCTGCGTGACAACCGCGTGGAGCGCACCGGCGGCCTCCAGCGCGGCCAGGGCCAGGTGACCGGCGTTGGGCCGGACGTCGCCGTAGCTGTCCAGGAGCTCACGGATGAAGACCCAGACCTTGTCCGGATGCCGCCGGAATGCATCCAGCGTGGCGTATTCCGCCACGTCGTAACGGTCCCACAACCCGCCGGGAGACCGGAAATCAGGCAAGCCCGATTCCACCGACACACCGGCGCCGGTGAAGGCCAGGTTGAAGCGGGAGTCCCGAAATGCGCCGGCGGCGCGGGCCAGGATATCGCTGTCGTTCATGTTGCCTCCGAAGCGGCAGACGCCGGCTGTCATGATATCGAAAGCGCGGGGTGGGCGGCAACGATGTTGTTCGCCGATGGCGGAAGGGATGGTTTCGGGCCGCGTTGCAACGGGTGGGGCTTTCCAGTATACTGCCCGGGGGAAGGGACGATGACGCACGAACACACACCTCTGGCCGACCATCACAACCGGCTGATCAATTACCTGCGGATCTCGATCACCGACCGGTGCAATTTCCGCTGCCAGTACTGCATGCCGGCGGAAGGCATCCCGCTGCTGAATCATGCGGACATCCTGACCTACGAAGAGATCCTGCGCTGCGCGCGCATCGCGATTTCGCTGGGTGTCCGGAAAATCCGGGTCACCGGCGGCGAGCCTCTGGTCCGCCGCGGCGTGGTGCCCCTGCTGAGCGAGTTGTCGCGGCTGCCGGGTCTCGCCGACCTCAGCGTGACGACCAACGGCGCGCTGCTGGGACGCTATGCGACTCAGCTACGGGCGGCCGGCCTTCACCGGGTGAACATCAGCCTGGACACACTGCGGCCGGACCGGTTCACAGCCATCACCCGCCGGCCCGCCCTGGCGGACGTGCTCGAGGGCATCCGGGCGGCCGAGGCGGCCGGCCTGCATCCCGTCAAGATCAATGTGGTCACCATGCGGAGCGTCAACCGGGACGAAATCGCCGATTTTGCGGCGATGACGCTGGAACGCCCCTACGAAGTCCGTTTCATCGAGCTGATGCCTGTGGGGGGACACGCGTACTGGGACCCTGCCCAACTGGTGACGGGCGAGGAGGTGCTCCAGGTTCTCGGCGAGCGCTACGAGCTGGCACCGCTGGATGATCCGGCAGGCGGGCCGGTGTCCAACCGCCTCTTCAGTATTCGCGGCGCGGCCGGGCGGATCGGGTTGATCAGCCCCATGTCCGACCACTTTTGCCAGCGGTGCAACCGGCTGCGTCTGACGCCGGACGGCAAGCTCCGCACCTGCCTGTTCCACGAGGCGGAGGTGGACCTGCGCCAACTGCTGCGCTCGGGCGTCGGCGATGCGGCGTTGGCCGGGGTGTTCCGGACGGCGGTAGCCCAGAAGCCGGCCGGACCGGCGGGTGCCATCGGCGGCGTGTGGAAGTGCACGTCGGCCATGTCCCGCATCGGCGGCTGACCGGTTGGCTGAATCTCCGTGGCGAGGATGGGCGTGTGGAGTTTTTAAAGGAGGCGCTGGCCAGGGCGGGGCAACTGATCATCACGGGCGACGCCGACCTCTACAGCGCGCTCTGGATCTCGCTGAAGGTCAGTCTGGCGGCCATCGCCGCGGCCACGCTCATTGCGGTGCCGGCCGGATTCGCATTGGGCACCTTTCGGTTTCCCGGCCGCCGCATGATTCTCACGGTTTGCCAAACGCTCATGGCGGTGCCCACCGTGGTCGTGGGGCTGCTGCTGTATGCGATGTTTTTCCGCCAGGGGCCCCTCGGGCCGCTGGGCCTGTTGTTCACGCCGGCCGTCATGGCCATCGGCCAGACGGTGCTGATTCTGCCCCTGCTGGTGTCGCTGGTCAGCGCCGCGCTGGAGCAGGCGGATCCCCGTCTGCGCGAGGAGGCCTGGGCGCTGGGGGCGGGCCGCCGCCAGCAGCTCTGGGTGCTCCTGCACCACTGCCGGATCCCGCTGGCCGTGGCGGTGTTCTCCGCCCTGAGCCGGGCAATCTCCGAGGTGGGCAGCGCGATGATGATCGGCGGCAACATCCGCGGCTACACCCGGAACATCACCACGGCCATCGCCCTGGAAACCAGCAAGGGGGAGTTCGCCCTCGGCATCGGACTCGGGTTCATCTTGCTGGCGCTGGCGCTGACGCTCAACGCCCTGATCGTTGTCCTGCGCCGGAGGTTCCGTGCTGGCTAACATCATCCTCGATGCCGTCGGTGTCCGCCGCAACGGGGCCGAGCTGTTTCAGGTGCCGCATTTGACCATCGCCGGCGGACGCATCCTGGCCGTCCTCGGGGAGAACGGCTGCGGCAAGACCACGTTTCTTCGCCTGCTGGCTGGCCTGGAGCGGGATTTCAGCGGCGTCATTCGCTACGACGACCGACCCCACGCCACCTATTTCCAGGGACGCAACCGGCCGCGTGACCTGCTGCTGCTGGCCCAGGAGCCGCTGCTGTTCGACTACTCGGTGGAGCGCAACCTGGCGTACGGTCTCCGCCTGGATGGCCGGTCAAACCGGGAGGCGCATGAACGCGTCGCCGACGTCCTCGGACGGCTGAACATCCACGGGCTGGCCAAGCGGCGGGCCACCCGGCTGTCCGGCGGAGAGAAGCGACGGGTGGCGCTGGCCCGGGTCCTGGTGATGGCGCCGCGGTTCCTGCTGCTCGACGAACCCTTCGCCGACGTGGATCCCCTCAACCGGGAGCTGATCGAAACCGTGCTGCTGGAACAAGCCCGGCAGCGGGGCGCGGCGGTGGTGTTCACAACCCACCAGGCGGAAATCGCGATCCGGCTGACGGACGAAATCGCCCAGATCGCCGGGGGCCGGCTGGGGCCCCATCACCCCCGCAACGTGCTGCGCGGAACAGCCGGCCAGGAGGGCCGGCAGCACTACTTCCGGACCGGGGCCGTGACCCTCGAGATCCTGCCCTTCACCCGGCCGCCCGGGTTGGTGCACATCCCGCCCACCGAAATCGTCCTGAGCCGGGCGGCCCTTCACGGCACCGCCCGCAACCAGCTGCGGGGAACGATCCGCGCCACCCGCCAGCAGGGCGAGACGGCGGATGTCACGGTGGACTGCGGGATCAGTCTGGAGGCCCGGATCACCCTGCAGTCGCTGCAGGAGCACCGGTTGGTGGTGGGGGACGAGGTCTACCTGAGTTTCAAAACCTCGGCGATTCGCTTTCTGTAGTCACTCGGATCCATCGGAAAATCCGGCCTCAAGGCTGCACGACCAGGCGCTGTCCCACCCGGATGGTGTTGTCCGCCAGGTTGTTCCAGCGGCGAAGCTGAGTCACCGTGACCTTGTGGTTCAGGGCGATGCGGTAGAGCGTTTCGCCGGCTTGGACGCGGTGGATTTTACGCCCGGCTGTGGCGCTCGGAGCGGCGACGGTGGCGAGCGGGGACGGAGTGCCTGCGCCCTGCTTGGCCGTCAGTGTTTCGGCGGGGGGCAGCTTCAGACGGAATCCCGCGGGGAACGACAGCTTGGCGGTCGCCCGGGACCGGATGACGGCGGGGTTGAAGTCCAGCAGGACGGCGGCGGCGACCTGGTACTGTTTCTGAAGCCGGGCGAAGGTTGAGCTGCGGGTGAGATGAACCTCCCGGAACTCCCAAGGTGGCGCCTGGACGAGGCCGGGAAAATAGCGATCCGGCTGCCGCAGGATCCGCAGCGACGCCAGGAATTCCGGATAATAGTTGCGAGAGGCAAACCCGAACCGGTTCGAGGAGTAGTAGCGGATGATGGTGGGCGGGTCCGACCCCAGGCGCTGCTGCGCCCGCAGAATCCCGTTGGTGCCGTGGTTGTAAGCCATCACCGCCAGCGGCCAGCTCCCCAGCTTGCGGTGGGCGTCCCGCAGAAACTTGACGGCGCCGTGGGTGGCAAGCAGCGGGTCCAACCGTTCGTCGAAATGGTGGTTGACGCGGAGAAACACCCGGCCGGTGGAGCGGATGAACTGCCACACGCCGGTGGCGCCCTTGCGGGAGCGGGAATCCTCGCGGAACGACGACTCGAAGAAGGGAATTGCCAGGATGTCCTCGGGGACGCCGTTCGCGCGGAATACCTTCTGCATGTGCGGGTAGTAGCGGCCCGCCCGCTGCCAGCCGGACGCAAACTCCTCGCGGATGCCGCGTTGGGCGCGCAGCCGGCCGGCCAGCTCGCGCAGCTCCGCGGGGGCGGGCGTCCGGCCCAGCTTGCCGCCGACGACCGACAGCACGCGGGCCGTCGCCTGGTCCGGCGGGTCGCCGGTTTCGACACGCTGGGCGGCATGGCGCAGCATGCCTTCCCAGTGCTCCAGCCGCGAGCGGATGGCTTGCTGCTGGACCTTGGCGGCGGCCGGGTCGCGGGCGGCGTCGCCGTCGAGCTGTTTGATCTCGTACACCAGGCGCAGGTCCAGGCGGTCGTGGATCAGCACCTGGTTCTGGCCCCAGCGCGTGAACACCTGTTCCCAGAAGTCCACCTGGTCGCTCAATCCGTTTTCGGAAAACAGTTCGTTTGAAGATGCGGCCGGAATCGCGAGCGGACACAGCAGCAGCCAGGCGGCCGCGGCGGCGGCAATAAAACGAAACCGGGGACGGAATCGCCCGTCCCCGGCTCGGTGATGAGTCGTCGTTCTGTGAACAAACACCACGGCGTTGACGACGGAACGGCCGGTCCGTTACTTCTTGGCCGGCGGCTGCTCGGCCGGGACCACCGTTCGCGGACGCTGGCCGATGGGCACCGGCGTGGGACGCGCGCCGGGACGGCCGGGGGCCGCGGCGCCGCTGCCCACCTTGATATCGTTGACCTTGTCCCAGTTGACCGTGACGCCGTATTTGGCACCGAGCGTGTCGCGGAGCTCCTTCAGGCGGGCTTCGCGCTTCTGGGTCATCAGCTTGCTGGTCACGGCTTTTTCCGCCTGAGCGAAATCCTGGGTTTGGGCGGCCTGTTTCTCTTCCAGCTTGATGATATGGAATCCAAACTGCGTCTTGACCGGTCCCTTGACCTCGCCCGGGTTCATGGTGAACGCCGCGTCCTCGAACTCCTTGACCATGCGGCCGCGGGAGAAGAACCCGAGATCGCCGCCGCGCTCGGCGTTGCTTTTGTCCACGGAATACTTCTTCGCCAGTTCGCCCCAGTCGGCGCCCTTGTCGAGCTCGGCTTTGACGACAGCGGCTTCCTCCTCCGACTTCACCAGGATGTGCCGGGCGCGGATGCGCTCGGGGGTGACGAATTCGTTCTTGTTGGCCTCGTAAAACGCGATCGCTTCGGCGTTGGTCACTTCCAGCCCCTCGGTGGCCGTCTTCAGGAATTCGGTGTACAGGATCCGCTCGGCATAGGAGTTGATTTTCTCCTTGACGTCCTCGCGATCCATCATCCCTTGCGCCTTGGCTTCCTCAGCAAAGACCATGCGGTCCACAATGCTCTGCACATAATCCTTCTTCCGCTGCGGATCGTTGAAATGGCTGACGAATTGGGGCGGGATGCGGGAGAACTCCGCCTCGAGCTGGCCGACGGTCACGATCCGGTCCCCCATTTGGGCCAGAATCGCCTTGGCGTGATCGGCGGCAGCCGCGGTGTCGGCCTTCGGCGCGGCGGGCTGTTCGGACTGCGCCCACGCGGCGGCGGTGAGTGCCGCCAGCATCCATAGAGTCATCCAAACAATAGTCGTCTTCCTCATGGCAACCTCCTGAAAGAGAAAAGCGAACCGCTAATTTAGCGGATTTGAGCCTTGGGCACAAGCGAAAACATCCGTCGGTCTCCAGCCGGTCCGTTGCAAACCGGATCGGGCGTTGTTAAAATCACTCTGATGCCCCCGCGACGCAAAAAGCCGAAATTGTCGTCCGAACCGGACTTCCGGCTGCCGGGTCCGCGGGAATTCGGGATTCTGAAAATCCTGTGGCGGGACGGGGCGCTCTCCGTCGCCGAGATCCGGGACCGTTTGCCCGATACCCCCCCGCTGGCCTACACCACGGTGATGACCATGCTGGATCAACTGTACCGGAAAAACCTGGTGCACCGGCAGAAGAGCGGCCGGGCGTTCCGGTACGGCGCCCGCGCGCAACCCGAGCTTGTCCGCCGGACGTTGGCGATAACCTTTCTGGCGAATTTTTTCGACTCCGATCCCGAACGGCTGGTCGCGGCCCTGCCGTCGCCGGTTCGCCCGGCCGACTCACCGCGCGAAGTCCGGCGCCGCCCGCCGCGGCCGGATCCGGTTGACGCCTGGTCGCGCGAACCGGCACGGCCTTTGGCGGCCCCGCCGGCAGAACCGGAAGAGGAAGACGACAGTTATCTGTTGTAATTTTCCGCTGCCCCCCGGCTCAGTAAAGAGTATAATCGGCCGCTGTTTGGCTGGAGGAGTCACCGCATGAAAGCTCTGATCCTGGCGGGCGGCAAAGGTTCGGAACTGCTGCCCCTGACCGCGAACACGCCGAAACCCATCGTGCCGGTGGGCAACATTCCCTTCATCTTCTACCAACTGGACCGGCTGAAAAAGGCGGGTATCAAGGAAGTGATCCTGTCCCTGTCCTACCAGCCCCGCCACATCCAGGAACTGCTGGGCGATGGGTCCGATTTCGGCCTGGTCATCCATTACACGGTGGAGGCGGTGCCCCAGGGCACCGCGGGAGCGCTCCGTGCGGCCGCCCCGCTGATCACCGGTCCCACGCTGGTGATGAACGGTGACATCCTGACCGCGGTGGACCTGAGCCGGGTCATCGGGCACCACCGTGAGCGTCGCGCGCTGGTCACGCTGGTGGAGGGCCGGTCGTCCCGGCCGGAACGGCTCGGTGTCATCCTCAAGGGCCGGACCGGCCGCGTGACCGGGTTCATCGAGAAACCGCGGGACCACGAGCTCCAGGACGATTGGGTGAACATGGGCATCTACGTCATGGAGCGGGAGATCCTGGACGCCATTCCGGCCGACACCTACTACACCCTGGAGCGGGAACTGTTTCCGGAACTGATCGGGCGAGGCGCCAAGATCATCGCCCAGAAAACCGATGAGTACTGGTGCCACATCGACAATCCGTGCTGCTACCTGCAGGCCAATTTTGACGTATTGTCCGGGCGCGTGCCGCTGCCGAAATTTTTCGGCCTGTTCGAGCCGAAACCGCCCAGTCTGCCGGGATCGAGCCGGATCGACGCCAAATCCTTTGTGCACGAGTCGTGCGTCATCAAGGAGAACGTCGTCATCGAAAACGCCGTCATCGGCGAGAAATGCCGGATCGAGGAAGGCGTCCAGATCCGCGATTCGGTGATCATGAGCGGCAGCCGCTTCAAGAGCGGCGCCTATCTGCGCTACAGCGCGGTGGGGCGGAATTGCGTGCTGGGCGAGGCGGTGACCATCGGCAAAGGAGCGTTTCTGGGCGACAAGACCACCGTGGCCGATTTCAGCCGGATCTGAGCGGGAGGCGGGCCCGTTCTCAACCTGATGCGGGGAGGCGACAGCATGACGCACCGTCGGCGATTTGCGATCCCCGTGGCGTTCGCCGTGGGATTGGCGGCCGTTGCGCTGGCGACCTGGTCCCGGGCCGCCGGATTCCGGTCCATCACCGTCGGGGAGATTTACGCCAACCCGGCCTTCCTGTCCCGCGCGGTCGAAAACCCGGCCTGGCTGGCGGACAGCCGCGAACTCGTCTGCCGGGTCAAAGATCCGGACACCAACCGCGCCGTGTACCTGGCGGTGGATCCGCTCACCGGCGACAGCCGGCTGGCGATGGACCCGGAGCGGCTGATCCAGAAGCTGTCGGGCCTGGCCGACCTCGCCCGCAAGGCGCAGCCCGAGGCCGCGGTGGCGGGCGTGGCGTTCTCGCCCAAGGGGGACCGGGCGCTCTTCCTGTTCCGTGGCGACATCTACGAGACCGAGTTGCTGAACGGAACCGTCCGCCGGTGGACATTTACCGCGGAGACGGAGTCCGAGGCGCGTTACAGCCCGGACGGCGCGAAGATATCGTTTGTCCGGGACGGCAACCTGTTGATCCTCTTCCGCGAATCGGGTCGGGAGGTGGCCGCGACGACCAACGGCAGCCGCGCGGCGGCTTACGGCGCCGTGGATTGGGTCTACCGGGAAGAGTTCGCGCTCGCGCAAGGCTACTGGTGGTCGCCCGATTCGCGCGCCGTGGCGATCCTGCGTCTCGATCAGTCCAACGTGGCGGAATACCCGCTCGTGGACTGGCTGCCGCAACAGCCCGTCATCACGCTCCAGAAGTATCCCAAGGCCGGCGGCACCAATCCCGTGGCAGCGCTGTTCCACTATCGCCTCGACAACGGCGAGCTCCGCCAGTTGGCGGTGGGGGGCGTGCCCGACGTGTACCTGCCGCGGGTGGCTTGGACGCCCGACTCGCTGCACCTGCTCGTCCAGCAGTTGAACCGGCGACAGAACCGCCTGGAGCTGGTCCGCCTGCTCCCGGCGGCGGAAACCCGGCAGGTCATCCTGACCGAACAGGATCCCTGCTGGGTCAATGTGCACGACGTGTTCCGACCGCTGCGCCAGCGGCGGGAATTCATCTGGGGATCGGAACGCGACGGATTTCTGCACCTCTACCGGTTCGACTTGGAAGGCCGCCTGGTCAGCCGTCTCACCGAGGGATCCTGGATGGTGACCGAGCTGAACGGCCTGGATGAGTCCCAGGGAATTGTCTATTTCACAGCGACGGAACACAGCGCGCGAGAGCGCCACCTCTATCGGGTGGGCCTGGATGGCGGACCGCCGCGGCGACTGACCACGGCTGCGGGCACCCACGACATCCTCGTCTCGCCCGACGGAACCCGCTACCTGGACGCCTACTCCACGGATGCGACGCCGCCGGAATTCCGCATCGGCCGGCTGGCCGAGCCGCTGGCGGGGCGCACGTTCCGGCGTCCCGATCCCGAGCTGTTGCGCCCGTATGGGTTCTCGCGCTGGGAATACCTGAAACTCCGGGCTCCCGACGGCGCCGAACTTCACGCCCGGATCCTGAAGCCGCCGGATTTCGACGCGTCCCGGCGGTATCCGGTCCTGATTTACGTGTATGGTGGCCCCCATGCCCAGGTGGTTGCCGACAACTGGAGCGGCGCCTATTACCTGTGGCACCAGCTCATGGCGCAGCGCGGTTTTGTGGTGTTCAGCCTGGATAACCGGGGTTCCGCGGGGAGAGGCAAGGCGTGGGAGAACACGATCTATCGGCGGTTGGGCGAACGGGAGCTCCAGGATCAGCTTCTCGGGGTGGAATACCTGAAGACGCTGCCTTACGTGGATCCGCTCCGGATCGGCATCTGGGGATGGAGCTACGGCGGCTACATGACGTGCCTGGCGATGACCCGGGCGCCCGGCGTATTCCGGGCGGGCGTCGCCGTCGCGCCGGTCACCGACTGGCTCGACTACGACACCATTTACACCGAGCGCTACATGGATCTGCCGCAGAGCAATCCGGATGGCTACCGCCAGTCTTCACCCGTCCACTTCGCCGGGCAACTGTCCGGAAAGCTGTTCCTCGTGCACGGCACGGCCGATGACAACGTGCATCTGCAGAACACGATTCAGTTCTCCCGACGGCTGATCGAGGCGGGCCGACCGTTCCAGCTCATGCTCTACCCGCTCATGGAGCACGGCATCCGGAGCCGGGAGTCCCGCGTTCACCTTTTCGAGGCCATGACCGAGTTTTGGGAGGACCGGCTCAGGGAGCAGCCGGCGGCGGCTGCTCGGATTGGAGGATCCGCCGAACCAACGTGGCCAGGTCGTTGATCTTGTATGGCTTTTGCATGAATTCCACGTAGCCCGCCTGCAGGGCGCGCCGGATCTTCTCGTCGGAGTCATAACCGCTGACCAGGATCACCCGCAAGTCGGGCCGGATGCGCCGGAGACAGCCGATGGTCTCCAGCCCGTCCATCCCGGGCATGACCATGTCCAGAATGACCAGGTCAAACCGTTCCGGGGCGGCCTCGACCATCCGGACCGCTTCCTGACCCGAGGACACGGAGTCCACCTGGTAGCCGAGCTCGGCCAACAGATCCCGCGCGACTTCCCGGACCATGTCTTCGTCGTCGACCACCAGCACCCGCTCGTGCCCGTGTGGCATGGGCGACGCGGCTTCGAGCGGACGTTCCACGCTGACGGGAAACGGTTCGTCGGGCGCCAGCGCGGGAAGCAGGATCTGGATGGTGGTGCCGCGGTCCGGTTGGACGCTCCAGAATATGTAGCCGTTGTGTTTCTTGATGGCGCCGTAAGCCAGCGAATCGCTGATGGACGCATCGGCGGCGGCGCCGGCCGCGGTGAAAAACGGATCGTAGAGCTGGTGAAAGTACTCCTCCTCGACCCCGGTGACGGTGTCCATGATGCGGAGCTGGACGTAATCGCCGGTCGGGACTTCGGGATGCTGCCGGAGAAACGCCTCGTCGGGCCGGAAGCGGTCCGTGATCAGGAGAATCTCGCCGCCGCGTGGCTGTTGCGCCTGAGACCGCAGCAGAACCTCGGACATGAACTGCTCCAGCATGCCGCGGTTGCCCATGATCTGGGCCGGTTCACTGTCCAGCCGGACCTGAAGGCGGAGATGGGGGGCCAGCACCGCGGCGAGGGTGGCCAGGGCCGACTGGATGACCTCGTTCAGGTCCAACGGCAGCAGCGGGACATCGCGCTTTCGCGAGACGGACAGCAATTGGGCGATGAGATCCGCCGCGCGGTGCGCGGAATGCTCCACGATCTCGATCCGCCGGCGGTCTTCCTGCCCCTGCACGCCCTGCTTCAAAAGCTCCACGGCGGGAAGCATGGCCCCCAACAGATTGTTGAAATCATGAGCGATGCTGCCCGCCAGCCCGCCGATGATCTCCATCTTCCGCGCGTGCTGGAGCTGTTGCTCGATCTCGCGCTGCCGGGTGATGTCGCGGCCGATGACCAGCAGCCCCAGCGGCGGTCCGGTCAGGCTGTGCAGGGGGCTGACTTCCAGTTCCAACAGCAGCTCGCGGCGATTGAAGAACATGGTTTGTTCCCACTGGCTGGATTCGCCCCGGCGGCAGCGGATGAATGTCCGGAACGCCTTGGTCTTCGGCAGGCCGCGGTTGAGAAACAGGCGGGTGAACGGCTTGCCCAAATCGTCCCGGGGAAAGCCGGTGAGCTCGAAGAACCGGGCGTTCGCGTAAGTCAGGATCCCCTTGCGGTCGATGGTGATGATGCATTCGGCCAGCGAGTTGAATACGTTCTCGAGAAACTGCCGTGTCTCCTGGAGCGCGGCGGTGCGTTCGGCCACCCGCTGTTCCAGTTCCCGGTTCCAGTCCTCCAGGCGGTTCTGAAGCAATTGAACCTCGGCCACCATCTGGTTGAATGACTGGGCCAGCGTTCCAAACTCGTTGGCGCCTTCCAGTTCGAAGTGGTGGTTCAGGTCGCCCGTGGCCAGTTTGCGGGCGCCGGCCAGCAGGGTGTCCATGGGCTGCCGGATCATTCGGGCCACCTGTTGCAGGCCGAAATACGTGACGACCAGGGCGATGAGGAACGACACCAGGATGAAGATGTGGATCCGGTGCAGATGGGCGTACATGTTGTCCAGCGACAGGCCGGCGTGGATGATGCCCCAGCGGACGGTCGATGGCTTGATGAACACCGGCGCCTGGATGTCCAGCACGTAATTCTGGCGACCGCCGGGCAGCGTGATCAGCCCCTCCGTGAATGCGGTCTGGCGCACATATTTCAGTTCCCCCTCTTTGATCCGGAGGATCGCGTCCTGGTTCTCGCGATAGTAATCATTGCAGGCCGCCAGGGTCAGTTCCTTGTCGTAGACCGCCAGATAGAGAATGCCCTGCTGTTCAACCAGGGAATCCAGGTAACTGTAAATTGTGGCGTAGTTGTAGGTCACCAGCAACGGGGTGAAGGTGGCCCGGAGGTTCCGCTCAAATTCCTGGCCGCGCTCGTGGGTCTCCGTCAGCAGGATGTCCCGGAACTGGTACCGGATGAAAACGGCCAGCAGGAACATGGCGATGAACAGGATCAGAAAGGAAAAGAACAAATACCGGTTGTGGACGCGGGCGAAACGGCGACGGAGTGAATCGAGGATCTGCATGCCGGCCTACCGGGATACGGGATCGAACCAGATCTCCCCAAGGTTGAGGGAACAGATACCGAATGGATTCAGTCGCGCGCCCCGGACGTGGGGCTGGAGCAGATAGGTCATCACGTAGCTCTCCAGCGGGATGAGGGGAACGGTCTCCTGCAGGCGCGTCTCGATGGATTGGATGATCCGGAGTTTGGTGTGGAGATTGGATTCCCGGTAGAGCCGGGCGATGAGATCGTCCACCACTGGGTCCCGATAGCCGGCGGCATTCTGCCGGGAGTTGGAATGCAGCATGCTTTCGAGGTGCTGTTCCGGAATGGGGGTGTCGGCCGTCCAGGCCATGAGGGTGACATGAAAATTGCCGCGCTGGATTTCAGCTTCAAAATCCGTCCACGGGACTTCCCGCCGAGTGGCCGAGCAATCGAGGCGCCGCGCCGCGTCCGTCAGTTGGCTGAAGAAATGCGGGTCATGCTGGAAATCGAGATAGACCAGCGACGGCGGCTCCCCCGCGGCGCGATGGGAGCGTTCCAGGCGCATGGCGGCGGCCGACGGGTCGAAGCCGAATCGCCCGGATGGAGGGCTGAATCCGAACATGCGGGCCGGCAGGATGGATTCGGTGGGCTTGAGCATCGGGTGGCTGTGTTTCAGGAAAGCCGCCCGATCGAAAGCGAGCGCCACCGCTTTGCGAAAGGACGGATCGTCCGTGGGCGGGCGCCGGCAGTTGAAGACCAGCATCGAGGCGGTCAGTTGGGCCTGGACGAGGCGCTGCGCCTGCGGCATGAATCCGTCGTCCGGGGTGCCCGAATACGCGTCCAGGACGTCCAGCTGGCCCGCTTCAAAGAGGCGGCGGTTGTGACTGCTTGAATACTCCGGCGATACGGTGAACCGCACCCGGTCTAGGTGGGGCGGCGGGCGGTGAAACTGATCGTTCCGCTTCAGTTCGACCCGGTCGGGTTGAAACACGTCGAGGACAAACGCGCCGGTGCCGATGATATGCGGCGGTTCGATCTTCCGGCCCGGCGGGAAATGCCGGCGCGGGACGATTCGGAGCTGATCCATGGCCAGGATCTTCAGAAATTCCGGGTACCCGTGCCGCAGGACGATTTCCAGCGTGCGGGCGTCGCGGGCGCGGAGGCGAAAGGATGGCCGCCCGTCGATATACTCCTGGTCGATGAGCCGGGCCAGGATGACGCCGCAATTGGCAGTGGGGCCGACGGCGGTCAGGCAGCGCCGGAACGTGTGCAGGACGTCGTCGATTTCCAGGGGGGTGCCGTCATGGAATCGGACTCCCGGGCGGATGGTGAATGTGTAGGTGCGTCCGTCGGGCGACACCCGCCACTCGTCCGCCAGATCGGGCAGGATGTTCAAGTTGTCGTCATACCGCACCAGCCCGTTGAAAACGCAGGCGATGATCGTCGCCTCGTACACGTCGGTGACGAACAGCGGGTCCAGCGTGCCCACCCCCGGGATGATCAGCCGGCAAATCCCTCCCCGCTGTGGAACGTTCTTCGGCGATGGCCGCCTGGGCTCCGTCTGCCGGCAGGCGCCCGCGAGCAGGATCAGCGCGCCGCAGGCCGCCATCAGCCGGGCGAAGCGGGCTCCTCGCTGGAGATGTCGGAACCGGTGAAATCTGCTGTGTTCCATCTGACATGTATTATATACTGATTGTGTCCGGCGCGACATCGAACCCGCGGTCAACGCATGAACGCTCAGCATGTTGAGACGGTCCGCATCGATTACTTCTCCGGTTCGCCACTCCTGAGGCTGTATCAGCAACTCTGTCTCGGCCAGCTGGCCCAGTTGCTGATTCACGAGTTCAATAATGCGCTGACTTCGCTGAGCGGCTATGCCCAGATGGCTCTGGCGATCAAGCGGGAAGACATTCTATTGAAGGCCGCCCACAACTTCAATGACGTGACGGGCCAGTTGCATCAACTGGTCCAGAATATCCACAGTCTGACCCGGACGGATTTGGAAGTCTTCGAACCGTTGGATCCCAAGCAGAGCGCCCTGCAGGCGCACAAGGTGCTGGATCACCATCTGAGCAAGCGGAACATCCGGCTGCACGTGACCGGCGAGGCCGCGCACATGGTGACCGGCCATCCCGTCCTGCTGACCCTGGCCATGCTCACGTTTGTGCTCGACGCCCGCGATCGGCTATTAGCCGAGGGAGGCGGCGGAGAGATCCGGATCGAACTGGCAGGTTCGGGACCGTGCGCCGTCGTCGCGTTTTCCGATTCGGCGGTCAAGGGCTCGGGGTTGGGCACCGCGGAAGCGCTGCCGCCCCTGGATGCGGCCCGGTTGGCGGATCCGCGCCGGGAATTTGCCGCCCTGGCGTTTCATGCCATCGCGGCGGCCCACGGCGGGCGGGTGCACCCGCCCGAGACACGGGAACACCGGGTCATCCGGATGGAAATTCCGTATCACCAGCCGGTGCCGCCACCGACCGGTTGATCCAATCCAGGTAGGCCGACCAGCCGCCGACGACCGGGAGACGCAGGATCTCCGGCACTTCGTACGGATGGATCTGCCGGATCGTCTGCTCGAGCGCCGGATAAGCGGCAGCGGTGGTCTTGATTACCAGCAGACATTCGGTGTCGCGGCACCGCGAGCCCTTCCAGGAATAAATCGAAACCAGGCCCGGCAGCACGCTGACGCAGGCAGCCAGCTTCTCGGTCACCAGCCGGTCGGCGATGGATTCCGCCACGGCGGAGTCCGGCGCGGTACAAAGCACGACGCACGCATCGTTCATGGAGCCCCTCCGGGTGGCCGCCGGTTGCCGCCCATGCTTGCAAACCGCGGGCCGAAGCATTATGATTATATCAAACGAGGCCGCGGGTGTGTGAGCCATGCCAGTCAAGAAGCGCGCCGTCATCCGCGAGTTGGTGTATATCGTCATCATCCTGTGTTGCCTGGGGTTCATCGGGGCCTCGCTGTTCGGGCGGCGGGGCTGGCTGAGTCTGCGGGAAAAAGAGGCCCGCTTCGAGGCGCTCCGGCAGGACGTCGCAAAATTGAAGCAGGAAAATCAACGACTGAAGGAGCGGGTGGAGAAACTGCAGCAGGATCCCGCGACGGTCGAGGACGAGATCCGGCGGAAAATGATGTATGCCAAACCGGGTGAAACCATTTACCAGGTGACGCCGCCCAAGGAGTCCCCATGAACGTCGTGCCCAGCCAGGACCACGTGCGGGGAATCTTCCTCGGCGCCGCCATCGGCGACGCCATGGGGATGCCGTTCCAGTTTCTGCATCCGCAGGTGGTGCGGGAGATGTACCCGAAGCGGCCGGAGACGTATCTCACCGCACCGGAAGGGCACATCAACGCCGCCCTGGGCCGGGGGCACTTTACGGATGAAACCCAGTTGCTGATCCTGACCGCGGAGTCGTTGCTCGAGCGCGGGGACGTGGCCGTGGACAGCGTGGCCGCCGGCATGATCCAGCTGTACGAGACGGACGGCTGGATCACTCCGGGGCGGTCCGTCCTGGCCGCGTGCCGGAAACTGCAGCGGGGACGTTCCTGGTTTGAGGCCGGCGGTTACCGGGACGGGAGCAAGCCGCTGGCGTTCGTGCCGCCGCTGGTCGTCCGACACTTTGCCGACAATGACGCCATCGCCCATCACAGCAGCGCTCTGGCCCGAGGCATCCTGGTGGAACCGAAGGTGCTGGCGGGATGCGTCTGTTTCGGGTTGCTGCTCAAGAACATCATCCTGTGCCGGGACAGTCGGGAGCTGCTCGATGCGGTCCGGGTCACGGCGGACTGCATGGCCGGGCGCCATCCCGCCTTCCGGGACATGCTCCTGTGGGTGCTGTCGTTGCTGGATACCGGCATCGAGGAAGGATTGGAGGAATTGGGCACCGGTTACAGCGTTCTGGAGACGCTGTTCGCCGCTCTGTTTGCGTTCCTGAAGTGTCCGGACGATTTTCTCATGGCCGTGTCCAGCGTGATCTATGCCGGGGATAACGCGGACACGACCGGCTTTCTCGCCGGCGCCTTTTCCGGCGCCTTCAACACCTTTGAGCGGATCCCCGAGAACCTGGTGGCCGGTTTGCGTGACTGCGAATTCCTGATCGACCTGGCCGACCGGTTCTACGCCTTTTCGTCCTCGCGGGCGTCGTAGCCATACTGCTTCAGTTTGAGCCGGAGCGTCTTCCGGTCGAGTCCCAGCAGCCTCGCCGCCTTGGATTTGTTGCCGTTGACCTGGTGGAGCACGCGGAGGATGTACAGCCGCTCCACTTCGGCCAGCGGGATGATCTGGCCGGATGCGGCGGCCGGGACCTGCTTATCGATGAAGGTATCCTCGAATCCGGCCGTCCGGACCTTCAGCGGCAGGCTGTCCGGCCCGATGACGCCAGTGGGCGAAAGCGTCGCGGCCGATTCGACGACGTTCTCCAGCTCCCGCACGTTTCCGGGCCAGTGGTAGGTGCTCAGCGCCTGCCGCGCGTCATGGCTGAACGAGAGTCCCTTGCGGCGGTTGCGGGCCATGTACCGGGTCAGGAAATGTTCCGTCAGCAGCGGGATGTCGCCGCTCCGATCCCGCAGGGGCGGCAGCTCGAACCGGACGACGTTCAGCCGGTAGAACAGGTCCTCACGGAACTGGCCCTTGGCCACCAGCGCGTCCAGTTGACGGTTGGTGGCGGCCAGGATCCGGACATCCACCCGGATTTCGCGGGTGGAGCCCACGCGCCGGATCTCCCCGTCCTGCAGGACGCGCAGCAGCTTGGGCTGGACGGCCAGGGGCATCTCGCCGATCTCGTCCAGCAGGCAGGTGCCCCCGTTGACCGCCTCGAAGATGCCGACGTGCGTTTTCTCGGCCCCGGTGAACGCGCCGCGCTCGTAGCCGAACAGCTCGCTCTCCAGCAGCGGTTCCGGCAGCGCGCCGCAATTGACGGCCAGGAACGGTTTTTCCCGGCGAAAGGAGTTTTCGTGGATGGCCCGGGCGACGAGCTCCTTGCCGGTGCCGCTCTCGCCGCAGATCAGCACGGTGCTTTCGGTGTTGGCCACGCGGCCGATCAGCTTGAACACGTCGATCATGCGGTCGGATTGTCCGATGAGCTGGTTGGCATGGCTTTTGAGCGTGGCCACCGGCTCCACGGTTTCCGCCTCGCGGAGGAGTTGCCGTTTCTCAACGGCGTTGGCGACCACCTGCCGCAGCCGGTCGGGGTGGAACGGCTTGGAAAGGAAATCGAACGCGCCGGCGCGGATGGCGTCGATGGTGACGGCGCTGTTGCCGAAGGCGGTCACGACGATCACGAGAATGTCCGGGTGACGCTCGGCGATCTTCTTGACCAGGTCGATTCCGCTCATGCCGCCCATGCGCACGTCGGTGACCACCAGGTCCACCGGGGCACGCGCCAACAGGGCGAGCGCGGCTTCGGCGCTGTCGGCGCCGCGGAGCTGATAGCCGGAACGGCGCAGGGCCTCGACCATCATGATGCGGGACGCTTCGTCGTCGTCAACGACCAGGACGGAAAACGTTTTACTCATCGCGCGGCGGAACTCCTTTGAAGGTCAGGGTCACGGTCCAGTCGTCCGGCGACCGGCGCGCCAGGCGCAGGCGGCCCTGGAACCGGTCGATCAGGGCGGCCACAATCAGCCACGGGGTGGGATACGACTGGAGCAGGACGTCGCGGCAGCGGGACGTCTTGGCGGACAGCACCAGGAAGTCGTCGGGTATCCGCACGCCGCGGATCTGAAACCGGAGGCTGCCGCCGCCGGCGGTGTCGCTCCAGCTCATCCGGACCTCCGGTGTTTGCCCGGAGGTCGGAGCGGTCCACCCGGCACATTCCGACAGGAATTTCCAGATCAGCTCCATGAACAGTTCGGGCCGACCCGCAAGGAGCGTGCGCCGGCCGAGCCGGCCCAGTGTCAGCGTCAAACCCTGCTCGGCCAGATAATGCCTTGTCGCTCGCCAGATGGAGTCCACGGCCTCGGCGGGGTAAAAATGAGCCGGCGCTGCATCGCGGCCGCGCAGGAACTCCAGCAACCGCACGATGGTCCGCTCCAGTCGCAGGCATTCCTGTCGCACGCTCGCCACGAGCGGGCGGTGGTCCCCCGCCGGATTTTCCTCCAGCAGACTGGCGGTGCCGGCCAACGCGTGCAGGATGCTGCCGGTGTCGTGGGCCAGACGATCCGCCACGAGCTGAAAGATCAGGCCGGTCTCCTCCGCTTGAAGCTTCTGCAGGAGGTTTACGAGGTTGCCAGGATTGCGTTGATCGGCCATGAGAGTAGCTTCCCGACACGGATTGACGCATCCGAATTATAGAGGATGTGCGGTCGAATGAGAAGCAGGCGGTGAAAAATTCTCCACTTGAGACATTTTGACCACAAACAGTCGCCCGGTTTCATGTTTAACCTGTTGTAAATAATGGCAATTCGATCATCTTCAGTTTGGCAGATGTTTTGCAGGTCGGAACCTGACATTTTGACGAGGGAGAAAAGGAGACATGGGAAAAATCATCGGCATAGATCTGGGCACGACCAATTCGGTGGTCAGCATCATGGAGGGTGGCAACCCCATCGTGATTCAAAACTCCGAAGGCAGCCGCCTGACCCCATCGGTCATCGCGTTTACCAAGGACAATGAGCGGTTGGTGGGGCAGATTGCCAAGCGTCAGGCCATCACCAATCCGGTCAACACAATCTTCTCCATCAAGCGGTTCATGGGCCGAAAGTTCGGTGAGGTGAACCAGGAGATCAAGCTGGTGCCCTACACGGTGACGGCAGGGCAGAACGGCGACGCCCGCGTGGATATCAGCGGCAAGCTCTACTCGCCGCCGGAAATCTCCGCGATGATCCTGCAGAAACTGCGCCAGGCCGCGGAAGACTACCTGGGCGAGAAAGTGACCGACGCGGTCATCACGGTACCGGCTTATTTCAACGACTCCCAGCGCCAGGCCACCAAGGAAGCCGGCCAGATCGCGGGACTGAACGTCCGCCGGATCATCAACGAGCCGACGGCCGCCGCCCTGGCGTACGGACTGGACAAGAAGAAAGACCAGACCATCGCCGTCTTCGACTTTGGCGGCGGCACGTTCGACATCAGCATTCTCGAAGTGGGCGAGGGCGTGGTCGAGGTCAAGTCGACCAACGGCGACACGCATCTGGGTGGCGACAACATCGACCAGCGGATCATGGAATGGCTCATCGCCGAGTTCAAGCGCGACCAGGGCATCGACCTGTCGAGCGACAAGATGGCGCTGCAGCGGCTCAAGGAAGCCGCCGAGAAAGCGAAAATCGAGCTCTCCTCGATGCAGGAGACGGATATCAACCTGCCGTTCATCACCGCCGACGCGTCGGGCCCCAAGCACCTCAACCTGAAACTGAGCCGCTCGAAGATGGAGCAGATGATCGCCGACATCCTGGAGCGCACCCTGGCGCCCTGCCGCCAGGCGCTGACGGATGCCGGGATGAAGCCGTCCGACATCCACGAGGTGGTTCTGGTGGGCGGTTCGATCCGAATCCCCAAGGTGCAGCAGATGGTCCAGGAGTTTTTCGGCAAGGAGCCGTGCAAGGGCGTAAACCCCGACGAGGTGGTGGCGGTGGGCGCGGCCATCCAGGGCGGCGTCCTCGGCGGCGAAGTCAAGGATGTGCTCCTGCTCGACGTGACCCCGCTGTCGCTGGGCATCGAGACCCTGGGCAGCGTCTTCACCCGCCTGATCGAGCGGAACACCACCATCCCCACCCGAAAGTCGGAGATTTTCACCACCGCCGCCGACGGTCAGGATTCGGTGGAGATCCACATCCTGCAGGGTGAGCGGGCCATGGCCACGGACAACAAGAGTCTGGGCAAGTTCCACCTGGTGGGCATCCCGCCGGCTCCCCGCGGCATCCCGCAGATCGAGGTCACGTTCGATATCGACGCCAACGGAATCCTCAATGTCTCCGCCCGCGACAAGGCCACGAGCAAGGAGCAGAAAATCACCATCACCTCGTCGAGCGGATTGGCCAAGGACGAGATCGAACAGATGGTGCGCAACGCCCAGTCGTTCGAGGCGGATGACAAGCACCGCCGGGAGCAGGCCGAACTCCGCAACCAGGTGGACAGCCTGACCTACAGCCTCGACAAACTGGTCCGGGAGAACAGCGCCAAGATCGACGCCGCCCTGGTCAGCCAGGCCCAGGAGCTGGTGAAGGAATCCCGCGACAAGCTGGGCAGCCAGGAGGCGGGCGTCCTCGAGCCGCTGCGCGATCGTCTCAACAGCCTGACCCAGCAGATCGCCACCCAGCTCTACCAGCAGGCCTCGGCGGGCGCGGGTCCCGCGGGCGGCCCCGGCTCCGGGGCCGATCCGGGAGCGGGCCCGTCAGCCGGACCCCAGGCCGGCCCCACCGACGGCAAGAACGGCCGCGACGACGTGGTCGACGCCGAGTATTCGGAAATCAACTGATCCGCCTGCTGAAGGGCCGCGGGCATGCGGTCCACAGAAACACAACCGGCCGGAGCGACGCTCCGGCCGGTTGCTTGTTACGGGTTGATGTTTCAGTAGGCGGACGGCTGCTCCTGGCCGGTCAGCACGCGCCAGGCGCCCATGGCCAGCGATTCCAGCTCGTTCTCACCGGCGAACACCTCGACGGGAGCGATCCACTCCAGCCGCCGCTGCAGCTCGCCCGCCAGGCGTTTGGAGTGAGCCAGCCCGCCGGTGACCAGGATGGCGTCCACCCGGCCGTCCAGCGCCGCGCTCATGGCGCCCACTTCCTTCACGATCTGGTAGGTCATGGCTTTCAGGACCCGGTCGGCGGCCGCGTCGCCGGCGTCGATCCGGCGCTCCACTTCGCGCAGGTCGTGGGTGCCCAGGTGGGCCAGCAAACCGCTCTTCTTCGTCAGCGCGTCGTTCAGGGCCTTGGCGGTGGGGTACTGGCCGGAGTAAGCCAGCTCCACCAGCTGGGTCACCGGCAGGGTGCCGGTGCGCTGGGGCGAGAACGGGCCGCCGTCGTTGGCGTTGTTCACGTCGATGATCCGTCCGGCCCGGATGGGGCAGATGCTGAAGCCCGATCCGAGATGGGCGACCACGAGGTTCAGGTCGGCCAGCCGGCGTCCCAGCTTTTCGGCGGCCTTAAAGGCGGTGGCGCGCACGTTCAGGGCGTGGACGAGGGATCGTCGTTCCAGACCGGGAAAACCGGTCAACCGGGCCTCGTCGTCAAACTCGTCCACCGACACGGGGTCGACGATGAATGACGGGATCCCCAGCGGCGTGGCGATCGCCTCGGCCAGCAGCGCGCCCAGGTTGGACGGGTGGTCGGCCTTCGTGCGCCCCTGCCGGATGTCGTCGAGCATGGCGGCATCGACCCGGTAGGTGCCGGCGCGCAACGGCTTGAACAGCCCGCCGCGGCCGACGCACGCGGCGAGCCTGCCGGGCTCGACGCCTTTCGCCGCCAGTTTGGCCTTGACCACGCTCAGCCGGAAATCGAACTGGGCGAGCACGGAGGCGAATCCTTTCAACTCCGCCTCGGAGTGCTGGATATCCTCCGTCCAGAGCATGGTTCGCCCTTCGTAGAGGGCGATCTTGGTGGATACGCCGCCAGGGTTGATGGTCAGGATTTTCATCGGTGATCCTCTCGATCGGGATATTCGGGTGCGCGCGGCAACCGCGGATCAGCCCCAGATCGCCCCGAGGGCGATGGAGCGGAGCTTGGTTCCGGCGTCGTCGCTGCGGCTCAGCAGCACGATGGGCACGCGGGCGCCCACCACCAGGCCGGCGGCCTGGGCGCCGGCCAGGTAGATCAGCGTCTTGACGGCGATGTTGCAGGCGGAGATCTCCGGGGTCACGAAGATGTCGGCGGCGCCGGCGATGCGGCTGTCGATCTCCTTGATGCGGGCCGACTCGGCGCTCAGGGCCACGTCCATGGCGATCGGTCCCTCGACGAGCACCGGCGCGACGGGTGTCTCCTGATGCATCTTCACGATCCGCTCGTAATCCAGGGTCTCCTCCATCTTGGGGTTGACCTTTTCCATCGCCGAGAGCAGGGCGACGTTGGGAACGGCCAGGCCGAGCTTGCCGGCGAACTCCGCGGCGTTGCGAATCATGTCCAGCCGCACGTCCAGGGTGGGGCGAATGTTGATGCCGCCGTCGGTCCAGAGCATCAGGCGGGGGTACGTGGGCATCGCCACCACGGCCACGTGGCTGAGCACCCGGCCGGTGCGCAGGCCCTTGTCGGCGTCGAGGACCGCCTTGAGCAGCGTCGGCGTGTCGGTCTTGCCCTTCATCAGCATGTTGGCTTCGCCCGCCCGGACCAGCGCCAGGGCGCGGTCCACCGCCCGGTCCGGATCGGGCTCGGCCTCGACGCGCAGGCCGGCGCAGTCCGGAGCGTGGGTCTGCCGCAGGGCGTCCAGCTTGGCCGGATCTCCGATGAGGATCGTGTCGCAGATGCCCGCTCGGTAAGCTTCGGCGCAGGCCGCCACGATGGAGCCGCCTTCGGCGGACGGGACAGCCAGGGTGCGCCGAGGCCGGTTTCGGACGGCTTCGAAGAGTTGTTCAAAGGTGCAGATCATGAATGTCCTCCGGGTGGGATAACGGTCGGGTCACTGCTTGTAGCGCTTCAGCGTATCGGCGAATTCCTGGAGCCGGCGGTTGACGCGGTCGTTGACCGATTCGGCCGGCCAGTTGCCCTGCGCGTCCGGCTCGCCGGCGGGAACGCCGGTGAGCAGTTCGATACCTTCTTCGATGGAGGCGACGGCGAAGATATGGAACTTCGCCTCGCGGACCGCGTTGACGATGGGTTCCCGGAGCATGAGATCCTCGACGTTCTGGACCGGGATGAGCACGCCCTGGGTGCCGGTCAGCCCGCGGGCCGCGCAGATGTCGAAGAAGCCCTCGATCTTCTCGTTGATGCCGCCCACCGGCTGGATCATCCCCTTCTGGTTCACCGAACCGGTCACCGCCAGGTCCTGGCGCAGCGGCAGGCCGCTCAGGGCGGAGAGCAGGGCGTACACCTCGGTGGAGGACGCGCTGTCGCCGTCGACGCCGCCGTACGACTGCTCGAAGCAGATGGAGGCATTCATGCTCAGCGGCTTGTCCTTCGTGTAGCGGGAGCGGAGCAGGTGGCTGATGATGAGCACGCCCTTGTCGTGGGTCATGCCGGACAGGCCCACCTCGCGTTCGATGTTGATCACCCCGTCGCCGCCCACCGACACCTCGGCGGTGATCCGGCTGGGCTTGCCGAACGAATAGTAGCCCAGCTGGTAGACGGACAGCCCGTTCACCTGGCCGACCCGGTGGCCGTCGGAGTCGATCAGGATGATCCCGTCCTCGATCAGCTCCTGCAATTTCTCCTCAGGGAGGTTGCTGCGGAAGATGCGTTCCTGGTAAGCCTTTTCCACATGCTTCCGGCTGGCCTGCGGTTGGTGGTCCCGGGTGGCCCAATGGCTGGCCTCGCGCATGAGGTCGGCCACGTCGGAAAAGCGGGTGGTCAGCTTGGTGCGCCGGCCGGCCATGCGGACCGACTGCTCGAGGACGGCCAGAATCCCATCGCGGTCGAAGTGGAGCAGGTCCTCTTCGTCGATGATTTTGCTCATCAGCGAGATGAAGCAGTTGACGTTGGCGGTGGTGTTGTTCATCACCGAGTCGAAATCCGCCAGGATCTTGAAAATCTTCCGGAAGTCCTCGTCCAACTGGTACAGCAGGTGGTAGAGCTCGCGGTCTCCGATCATGACGATCTTGACGTCGAGGTCGATGGGCTCGGGCGCTAGGTAGAAGGATGTGAGGAGCGGATACGGTTCGAAGCTCTGGATGGAGACCTTGTTGTACTTGAGGGCCCGCTTGATGTTCTTGTAAACCTCGGGCTCCATCAGGGCGTCGCGCGCGTTGAGGACGAGGTAGCCGCCATTGGCCCGGAGCAGCGAACCGGCCCGGATCTGCATGAAATCCGTCCGGATCGCGCCGGACCGCTCCACGTTTTTCTCGATGGTCCCGAAGATGTTGCGGTAGCTGGGCACGGTCTCGATGATGATGGGGGCGCCTTGGAGGTCGGCGTTGTCGATGATCACGTTGATCATGTAAGGCAGATATGGATTGCCGGATTCCTTCGGCGCGGAAAGGAAGTTCAGGATGTTCGATTTGTCTTCCTGCTTCTCCTTGAAGATTTCGATCCGTTCGAGGATGTCGGCCTGGACGTCAGCCAGATAGTCTTTGATTTCCTCCCACGGCAGGCGGGCACGGATCTCGCCGATGATCTCCTCGATGAACGGCTGGACGGTGCCCCGGACCAGGCCGTCCTGGGCCTCGACGACCTCCTTCTGCAGCGCCTTGAGCTGTTTGCTGATCTCGCCCATCTCCAGGGCCAGTTCCTTGTGGGTCGCCTTGATCCGCTGGAATTCAGCGGCGGGGTATTCCTCCTGGTCGGTCTGCTGTTCCAGTTGGGCCATGGCCACCGGCTTGTCGTCGATGACCGGCATCAGCTCGGGACGCTGGATGGTGCCGTACTGGACCTGGACCAGCGCGAAGCTGCGCTCGTTGACCTTTTTCTCAAAGCCGCGGATCAGCTCTTTCTCGCGGGCGTGGGCGCGCTCCATCAGCCCGTCCAGCTCTTTCTTGAACTGGTCGCTCTCGAGGATCTCCGGCACGTGCTCCAGGCAGTATTCCACCAGCCGGCTCATCTCCTTCTCCAGCAGCTTGCCATGGCCGGCCGGCAGGTGCAGGCAGCGGGGGGAGTCGGGATGGCGGAAGTTGTGGACGTAACACAGGTCATCCGGAATCCGGCCGGACCGGTCGATCTCGGCCAGCAGCGACTGGATGGTGGTCATCTTGCCGGTACCCGACAGGCCGGTGACGAACACGTTGTAGCCGATGCTCTTCATCTCCAGGCCCAGCCGGATGGCCCGGAGCGCCCGCTCCTGGCCGATGATGGTGGTGCACGGGGGCTGTTCCTGGGTGGAGTTCCACGGGATCTGGCTGCCGTCGAACCGGAAGCGGAGGGCGTCGGGATTGACGCGCATCTGATCTTCGATGGACATGCTGGACTCCTTCGCGATACTTGCGCTGCGGCGGTCAATGCCGCGCTGTGCCGGCGTTAGCCGCGCGCCCGTCTGCCGGCGGCCGTGCCCGGCGCGGCGAACCCGGGCGGCCGGTGACGCGGCCGGGCAGGCCGGCGCCTTCCCGTCGCGGTTGAGACGAGGGCGGGCAGGCGGCTATAATGGTTCATCTGAAATCACGGTGCAAATGGTCGGTCAATATCCACGATGGCATTCTACTTCGACTATACTAACAGCAGCCTCTTTTTGAAATCAACTCTCTTTCGAGCTTTGCCCGTGCGGCATGGCTTCGGCACCCGCCGCGGCGGCGCGGCGGCTTGGGCGGCGGCCGGCGCCGACTGGGCGATGTTGCGGCAGATTCACTCCGCGCGGGTGGTTCGGGTGACGCGCTCGGCGACGGGGACGATCCTGGCTGACAGCGGGGCACCGCTGGATGACGCGGCGCCGCCGGCGGGCGACGCCCTGGTCACGGATGTCGCCGGCATCACCCTGGTCGTCCAGACCGCCGACTGTCTGCCGGTGCTCCTGTACGATCCGGCCCGTCGGGTGGCGGCGGCCGTCCATTCCGGCTGGCGGGGGACTGCGGCGGATATCTGCGGGGCCGCCGTGCGGCGGATGGCCGACGACTGGGGGTGCGATCCGGCGGACATCCGCGCGGCGGTCGGACCGGGCATCCAGGCGTGCTGCTACGCGGTGGGGGAAGACGTGGCCGATCGATTCGCCGGCCGGTTTCCCGGCGCGGTCACCCGGCGGACCGGCGGCAAGACGCACCTGGACCTGCGCGCCTGTGTGGCGGCGGCGCTGCGTCAGGCCGGCGTCCGGCCCGGGCACACGGACGCCTCCGTCCTGTGCACCTGCTGCTGGGGGGCGTTGTTCTTCTCGTACCGCCGGCAGGGGGAGGGTGCCGGGCGGCTCTACCACTGGATCAGGTTCGACGGTTGAAGATCAGCCGGCGGACGCCGTCGGCGAACAGCACTTCCATCTTCCCGATGCCGGTGATCTGGACCACTTTCCCTTTGCCGAACGCGGGGTGGCTGATCAGGTCGTCCTCGTTGAAGACGCCGTTGATGATGTACGGCTTGTAATCGTCTTCGGGGACTTCGGCGGTGGCGTTGCGCCACTCCGTCATGATGGCCTGGCTTTTCTTTTCGGCTTCGGTGAGCTTGGGCGGCTTGGGCGGCTTGGGCGGTTTCACCACAGGAGTTTTCTTCGGTTTTTCTACGTGTTCCATAGGCTGGCTCTTCTTGTGTTTTTCAGGCTTCCTGGCTGCTGAGGCAGCCGGTTTTACGGTCGAGGCTGTTTTTTGCGGTTGGTTCGGTCGGGCCGGCACCGGCTTCCTGGCGGCCGGAGCGACTTTTTTCGCGATCACCGCTTTTGTCTTCGGCGCCGGCTTCCTGGCGGGCGGAGCGACTTTTTTCGCGATCTCCGCTTTTGTCTTTGGCGCCGGCTTTCTGGCGGCCGGGGCGACTTTTTTCGCAATCACCGCTTTTGTCTTCGGCGCCGGCTTCCTGGCGGCCGGGGCGATTTTTTTCGCGGACATTGCTTTCTTCGCCGCTGGGGCGGTCTTCTTGGCCGCTGCCGCCGGTTTCGCCGGCTGGGCCTTCTGGGGTTTTCCCGCTTTCTTCACGGCGGGCGCGGACGGCTTTGAAATCACCGCTTGTTTCGCCGGACGACTTGGTCTGGGTTTCTCCTGTTTTCTGGCTGGAGGCGAGGCTTTCAACTTCTTCTTGCCCGCTTGTTTTACCGGTTTGGCCGTCGGATGTGTTGCCATAGCCGATCTCCTGCCGGAATTCGGGGATCATTGTAGCACGGTTTTGCGCGGGTTGTTGCGGATACCTGAAAAATGTCAAAAATTGCCGGTGCTTCCAATCGGTGCACGCAGCCGGTATACTCTCTCCCATGGATCGGAAGGAGCGGCTTCGTCAACTGTTGGCCGGCCGGTCGGGTCCGGCTCCGCCTGCTGCAGCGGCGGCAGATGCGGCCGGCGCGCCGCCGCCGGACCTGGCCCCGCGGGTCACGCGCTATCCGCTGAAGCACCGCCACGGCGACGTGCCGCTGGCGGCCGGCTCGACGATCAGTTACAACCTGATGCGGCTGGCCGGACTCGACGGGCCCGAGACGGGCTACGCCGGCCGGATGCTGCTGCTGGATACGGAGACCACCGGCCTGGCGGGCGGCACGGGCACCCACATTTTCCTCATGGGTCTGGCCGACTGCGCGGACGACGAGCTGGTGGTGCGCCAATACTTCCTGCCGGACCCGCGGTGGGAAAAACCGTTCCTGGAGCTGATCGCGACCGAACTGGCAACGCACGACCTGGTGGTCTGTTTCAACGGCAAGACGTACGACCTGCCGCTCCTGCAGACGCGGATGGTCCTGAACGGCATGCGGATGCGGGAGCTGCCGGTGCTGGATCTGTTGCATCCGTCCCGGCGGTATTGGCGGCCCGTCATCGGAAGCTGCACCCTGCAGAACCTGGAACAGGCCGCGCTGCGCTTCCAGCGCGAGGGCGACCTGCCCGGCTGGATGATTCCGGACCTGTATTTCCGCTACCTGCGCCAGCGCGATCCGGCGCCGCTGGAGGCGGTGATCCACCACAACCGGCTGGACCTCGTGGGCATGGCCGCGCTGGTCGGCGCGCTCAACATCCGGCTGTCGGTGGAGCTGCCTCGCGATCCGCGGGCGCTGGAGTGCCTCCTGCGGGCTCAGCTCCAGCACGGCCGCATCGAGGAGTTCCGCCGCCTGCGGGCGGTCCATGGCGAAGCGCTCGAGGAGGCGGGCCGGCGGCACGCCGGTTTGGGGCTCACCCTGGCCCGCCTCTGCAAGCGGGCCGGCGAGCTGGAGGACGCCTACCGCCTGGCGCTGCACCTGAGCGAGCACCGGCCGGACCAGGCGACGGAGTGTTTCGAGGTCGTGCTCATCCACGAGGAGCACGTGCTCCGGGATTTCGCGCGGGCGGCGGCGCACTGCGATACGTTTTTTGAGATCGTCCGGCGGCGGCCGGACGCGGACGGGCTCCGGGAGCGGCTGGCGCACCGGCGCGCGCGATTGGCGTTAAAGCTCCGGCGGAATCAGCCGCCGGAATGATCGGGCGGGCGGGCGGCTCGGGACCGGGCGTCAGACTGCCGGCGTGTCGCCGGAATGGCGCCCCACTTCCACCCGGGCGGGCCGCACGAGACGATCACCCAAACGATACCCCACCTGATGGACAGCCAGGACGGTGTCGTTGGCGGCGGCGTCGTCCACCGCCCGCATCCCGATCGCCTCGTGGATGTTCGGATCGAACGCCTCCCCCACCGCGCCCACGGGCTCGAGACCGAGGCGCTCCAGCTTGCGGCGGAAGCTGTCCCGGACCAGCTCGATCCCCTGGCGGATCGCCTCGGCGCCGGCCTGGGCCTGGGCGTGGCCGGCCGCCAGGTCCAGGGAGTCCATCACGTCGACGAACTCCAGAAGGATTTTCCCCCTTTCCTCATCGAGGCGCCGTTCCATTTCGCGGCTGAGCCGTTCCTGGATGCGTCCAGTCTCGGCGCGGTACTCCGCGACACTCTCGGCATGGCGCGCCTTCACCTCGGCCAGCCGGGCTTCCAGCTCCTGGACGTACGTGGGCTTGAGGTCGAGCTCCGGCGACGGCCCATTGCCATCCGCCCCGTCCGGATGCTGCGCCCAGAAGCGGCGGTCCACCACCTTGACTTCGGGCACTTCGCCGGCCACCGCCTTCAGCTCGGCGGTCGGCGCCGCGGCCGGGGCGGCGGGATCGGGCCGGGTATGTTTCTTGCGGGCGCTCATGGGTTGCGATGCCTCCCGGGGATGCCGGAACGCCGTCCGGCGGATGGCCGGCCGGTGGCCGGCCATCACCCGTTGAAATTTCGGCGGGAAATCCCGGCCGTCAGGACGCGACTTCGAACCGCTCGGTCCGCTCCATGTCCTGCCCGGTGATCCGGTCGTGGATCCGGATCCGGAGCGTGTAGTGGCCGGGGATGAACCGTTGGAGCGGCAGGCGCCCGGTGATGACGATGCGGTCGCCGGAGACGAACTTGAAGGTGTCGCCGGCCAGGTCCTGGAACCGGACGAACTCGGCGCCGTCGCGCTCCACCACGTATTCCAGCTCGATGTCGGGCTGGAGGCGGTTCTGGTCGATGCCCATGCTGTACACCTGCATGTACACCCACAGGGGATCGCGGAGCTGGAACCGCTTCTCGAATTCGGGAATGATCTTCACGTCGCCCAGCACGAACTGGCCGATGTCGGAATCGGGATCGGTGATCTTCTGCACCTGCCGCGCGATGATCATCGACGAGCTGTTCAACTGGGCCGGCTGGTAGCTGGGCACGTTGAGGCGCAGCTCCTGCATGCCGATGCGTCCGCTCTCCAGGTCCTTCACCACGAGGCCCAGCTTGTACAGCCCGGGCCCCAGCAGAATCAGCTTCTGGTACGAGGAGTGATCCTGCTGGATGGACTTCAGCTCGTCGGTCTTGGCGTCGCGGACGATGTCGTCCTCAAACTCCTGGACGAAGTTGCCGCTCACCGTGGTCACGATACCGTAGATGTTCACCGTGCCGCGGGACACGCCGAACGACCGCTCCTTGAAACTGATGTCGCCGTTGAGGACGCGCAGCGTCACCGGCACCAGGACCTGCTGCTCGGAAATCTTGATGTAGTCCACGCGGGCCTGGAACGGGACCAGGTTGTACATGATCCGGGTGTCGACGATGGAGCGGAGGTCCTTGTACTTGATCTCGGGCGGCTTGCTCATGTTGGCCAACAGCTCGTACTTGGCGAAGGGGCGGTCCTTCTCGCGCAGCTTGTAGTACGGATTCGTCGAATCGCCGGCATCCATGCGGCCGGAGACCCGGTCCGCCACGTTGGCCTCGCCGCGCTGCTCGGCCATGGTCCGGCCGCCCGAGCTGGCGTGGAGCAGGATGTCCTTCTTGTTGACGTCCATCTCGAGGGTGTACAGGTTGCTCCCGGTGGAGTCCACGAACTCCAGCTCGATGTCGCTGCCGATGCCCTCGATATTCCGGTACTCCCAGTACTGGGTGGGGAACACCTTCGTCTGGCCGCCACCCTCCCAGGCGGGCCGGTCGTAGCCGGAGCCGTAGACGTAGTCGTCGATGCGGTCGGGCGGGCCGTACTTGATGTAGACCATGCCGCGGTCGGTCTTCCAGCCGGGGATGCCGCAGGTGAAATGCTCGTTGACGTAGGCGATGCGGCGGTAGTGCTCTTCCTTGAATTCGTTGTACGGCGTCTTCGGATCCGGATCGCGCCGCTTCCAGAACTGCTCGATGAACTGGTCCCGCTCCTCGTCGGTGGTCAGTTTCCGAAAGACGCTCTTCTCCTCCGTTGAGACGATGTGATAGACATCCTCCTCGAGCCATTTCCGGTAGTGCTTCTGCAACTCCTCCTGCTGGTTCTCTTTCTTCGGCTTCTTGTCCTGGCCGAAGACCGCCGTTTCGGCGAGACAGACCAGGCCGGAGGTGACGATTATCAGGGTCAAAGCAGCGATGCGTCGCATGGTGTGCGCTCCTCGTTCAAGTTGACACCCTATATAAGATGCGCGGCAGCGGAAAAATTTCACTCCGCGACCGCTAATTATAGCGTATTCCGGCGGGAGGGGCTAGTCCGGTGTCCGCGTTACGGGAACGAGCCCCGAACCCCGAGCCCCGAGCCTCTAGCCTCTGGCCTCGAATCCCGAACCTCGATGACGATTTCGAATTACGATCAAAAAAAAGGGCCTTCCCGAAGGAAGGCCCTTGAAGGTTCGGAACGGGTTCGACTAGAAGATGAACTTCAGGCCGAACTGGATCTGCCGGTTGGAGTAGGCGCTGAAGGTCTTGCCCAGGTTGACGCTGGTGAGCGTGGTGCTGGGGTTGGTGTAGTTGGTGTGGTTGAACAGGTTGAACGCCTCGGCGCGGAACTGCAGCTTGGAGCCTTCCGCGGTGAACCACGGCAGCTTGACGTCCTTGAACAGGGAGAAGTCCATGTTCCAGTAGCCGGGGCCACGGAACTTGCCGCGGTAGTAGTCGCCCTGGGGGTTGCGCAGGTTGATCACGCTGGAGGCGAAGCTGAAGTTGGCCGCGGTGGGGCCCACGATGTTGTTCGTGGGGTCGGTGCTGAACTCGTAGGTCGTGACGTTCGGGCGGGCCGGGCCGCGGTTGTTGGTGTAGCCGGTGCCCAGGGTGTCGCGGGCGACCTTGTAGTCCAGGGGGTAGCCGGTGTTGGCGGTCACGATGCCGTTGACCTGCCAGCCGCCGATGAGCTGGGCCAGCCAGCCCTCGGAGTCGCCGCCGAGCCACTTGCCGGGGCCGAAGGGCAGTTCGTAGATGAAGTTGCCGCTGAACACCTGGGTGACGTCGAAGGCGGCGTAGCCGCGGTCGTAATCCAGGTTGTAGTAGTCGGACGCGAACGGGCTGGTGTTGCCCAGGGAGTACACCGACTCGGAGTTGTTGTCGAACGCCGTGGACCAGGTGTAGTTGACCTGGAACTGCAGGCCGTCCTGGAAGCGGTGGCTGAACGAACCCTGGAAGGAGTGGTAGTTGGAGTGGCAGTAGGTGTCGATGTTGTGGATGCGGTACCACTGGCTGTTCTGCACGCTGTAGTCAACCACGTACCAGGGGACGGCCGCGGTGACACCCAGATTGTCCTCCAGGCCCTGGATGGTGGCTTCGGAGGGATGGAACATCTGGTTCTGATTGTTCCGGGCCAGCATGTTGACGCCCGCGCTGCCGGCGTAAGTCAGGTTGATGATGTTGCCGGGCCAGATCTCGCGCTGGCCAGACAGGTTCCAGGTCTGGATGTACGGAGTGCTCCAGTTGTAGTTGTAGAGCACCATCTCGTACCAGGTTTCGGCGGGCAGGTGCAGTTCCACGTCGGGCAGGGCATAGCCGTTGCCGTACCAGCCGATGTTGCCGGGGTAGGTGCCGTCGTAAGTGCCGCCGGGCCGGGCATCCAGCCAGTTGGCCACGCCGAACGGCAACTGGGAGGTGTTCCAGGTGAGCAGGTTGCCGAACATGCGGTCGAAGCTGATGCCGTAGCCGCCGCGGATGGCGGTCTTGCCGTCGCCGAACGGATCCCAGGAGAAGCCCAGCCGCGGCGCCCAGTTGGTCATGGGCGCGTCGTACAGGTCGTTCCCGGTGTCGGGGCCGGCGATGAAGATGTCGGAGCCGGTGCCCACCCACTGGGAGGGAACCAGGTTCCACCACTCGCCGCCCGCCCAGTTTTCAGCGGCAAACCAGTCGTTCTGGTTGACGATGTGGTAGCCGTTGGCGACGGGGTCCAGCACGTTGGACGCCATGCTGTTGACGTCGTACGGGGCCGGCTTGTATTCCCAGCGCAGGCCCAGGTTCAGGGTCAGGTTGGACAGGATCTTCCAGTCGTCCTGGACGAAGAAGTCCCATTCCTTCTGCCGCCAGCCGCGCCAGTCGGTGATGGCCGTGGAGAACTCGTTGCCGTCGCTGTACACGCCGTGGTTGACGTAGTCGGCGGTGCCGGCCGCGATGTTGGACAGCGTGTCGCCGCCGTGGCGCCAGCCGTCAAAGAACACGGCCGGGATCGTGTTGAAGCCCGTGCCGCCGTTGTTCTGGTTCCAGCGCAGGTCCGCGCCGAACTTCAGGGCGTGGCTGCCGAGGGTCCAGGTGATGGTGTCCTTCACCTGGTACATGTTCAGCGTGGAATACTCGCTGCCGTAGCCCCACAGGCCGGTGTAGGAAGTGAAGTAGGTCTGGGGATCCACGGCGTAGCCGCCGAACACCAGGTCGGCATCGACGTTTTCGCGGACCCAGGAGTTGTTCCCGCGGGAGTAGCCGACCTTGAAGGAGTTGACGACGGTGGGAGCCATGATCCAGGTCCAGTCGACGCCCCACTGCTGCTGCTTGCCGTTCCAGGGCCGGTCGTCCTGGAAGGTGGGCAGGGAGTTGAGGGCCGGATCCACGCCATGGTTGTAGATCCAGCGGAACGAGAAGGAGTGGGCCTCGTTGAAGTTGTAGTCCACCTTGGCGGTGTACTGCTCGGTGTCGAGCGGGTCGGTCTGCGCCCAGTAGTGGTAGGCGCTGACGCCGGGGTACACCTCGTCGCCGTTCGGCGCCGGGTACAAGGAGAGGATCTGGGCGATGGCGGGATTGGTGACGTTGTCGGTCACCCACGAGGCATAGGGCACCGCGCCGGACGAGGTGGCGCTGGCGCGGTAATCCAGCATTTCGGTGTTGAAGAAGAAGAACACCTTGTCCTTGATCACCGGGCCGCCGATGGAGGCGCCGTACTGGTGGCGCTTGAAGTCGCCCTTCGGCAGGTCGTTGCGGTTCTGGGACCAGGTCTTGGCGTCGAAGTTCTCGGCGCGCAGGAAGTAGAAGGCCGCGCCGTGGAATTCGTTGGTGCCGCTCTTGGTCACGACGTCGATGATGGCGCCGCCCGCGCGGCCGTACTCGGCCGAGGGGTTGGAGGTCACGACGCGGAACTCGGAGGTGGCGTCGACGTTGATGTCCACCGTGTTGCCGATGGTCTGGGTGTAGTTGTTGTCGATGCCGTCGATCTGGTAGTTGTTGCCGCGCTCACGGCCGCCGTTGGCGGACGCATAGCCCGTCTGGCCCTGGACCACGCCGGGGGTCAGGTAGATCAGGCTCAGCGGATTGCGGCCGTTGAGCGGCAGGTCGGTGATGCGCTTCTCGTCGATGACGGTGTCCAGCTGAGAGGTGGTGGTTTCCACCTGCTCGACCTGGGCGCGGACCTCGACTTCGGTGGTCACTTCGGAAACGGTCATGACCACGGGGAAGTTCAGGTTTTCACCGACGGACAGCTTGATGCCGGTGATGCGGACCGGTTGGAAGCCCTCGAGTTCGGCCTTGATTTCGTAGTTGCCGATTCTGAGGTTTGTGAAAATGTAGAATCCGTTGTCGTCAGACAACGCCTGGCGGGTGGCGCCAGTGTCCGTGCTGGTCAGGACCACGGTGACGCCGGGGATGACGCCGCCGGTGTTGTCCTTGACCACACCTTCGATCCCCTCGGCCATCGCGCCCACGGCCAGGAAGGCCAGGAGCAGCGAGAGGACCAGGAGCCTGGATAGGTGGTTCATACAACCTCCTCTGCGATGATGATAGATACGCTATGCGTATTCGGGACAAACGGGAGCAAAATGCGTGCCAGAAGAGGAAATGTGGGACGAGTGTGTAATGTTTTGATAATAAAAGAAATACTAACGTCAACCGGCTTCATGTTTCATTGGCATCCAAAAAATTGAAAAACAGAAACCAAATATTTGAATTAATCGGCTGACCGATTGAATCCGCTGGCGGTGAACGGACCGGCCGCGTCGAGCAAACGTTCAGAAAACATGGAATTGGCGGTCAGCGGTCGGAAGCAAAACGAGGGATTGTACGCGTCGAAATGAAGCGGGTGAAAACGGCCGGTCGCTACTTGTTGAAGAAAAAATAAAAGTACAGAATCATGAAGGCCAGATAGGCCGCGTAGAACAGCACGGCCCAATACGTCTCGGACTCCTCGCGCTCTTCCCCCGCTTCCACGGGCACCGGCAGCGCCGCCGGCGTGGGGCTGCCCAGCAGCCGCTCGGTGTGGCTGATGAGCGGTTCGGTTTTTTCGGCGGACTCCGGCGTTGCCTCGCCCGGTTTCTTGATGTGAACCAGCTCGACGGTGACGTTGTCCCGGCCGCCCCGTTCGTTGGCCGTTTCGACGAGGGTTTCGCACGCCTTCTCCGGGGTGTGCTCGAGGACCACGTTCAGTATTTCCTGGTCGTCGAGGTAGACCGTCAGGCCGTCGGAGCACATGAGCATGGAGTCGCCCGGCTGGATGCGCAGCGGGGGCTCGAGGATGTCGATCTCGACGGCCTGGAGGATTCCCAAGCTGCGGGTGAGGATGTGGCTGTCGGGATGGCTGCGGGCCTCGTCGTGGTTGATGATGCCGCTGTTGACCATCTCCTCCACGAGGGTGTGGTCGGTGGTGAGCTGCTTGATCATGCCGTTGCGGATGAGGTAGGCCCGGCTGTCGCCCACGTGGGCCATGTAGAGGTACGGCGGCAGCAGCACCAGGGCGGTGCACGTGGTGGCCATGCCCTGCAGCTCCTCGTGCTTGCTGCTGGACTCGAAGATGGAGCGGTTGGCCACGTCGAGGGCGTGGAGCAGGGCCGGATAGATCGGATCCTTGTCGGAGGTGTAGTAGAGCTTGCCGATGATGTCCACGGCCATCTTGCTGGCGACCCGGCCGCCCCGATGTCCGCCCAGGCCGTCGGCCACGATGAAGAGGCGGCCCCGCCGCTTCAGCAACTCTTCGGCTTCCGGTTCGATGAAACCGTAGCTGTCCTGATTGTCCTTCCGAATCATGCCCTGGTGGGAAAGCCCGGCAACGACAATCTCATCCCGTTCGACCATAACGTTCTCTGCTTCCGTGGCTGCCTTAGCGGTATGGGGACAATCTAGCACACATCCGTGAACTTGTCATCTTCGTTTAATTACACCCTTTTGGCGAAAAAATCAAAAATTTTTCGGAAAATTTACCGCTCGTCCGTTTGTAAAAGTAGCACGGTTTGAGGAGGGTCGCATGATCACCATTGTGGGGCGGGGAGGGTATTCCGTTCTGGAGCTGCTCGTCAGCTTGCTGATGATCGCGCTGATCGCCGCCGTCGGCGTGCCGCAACTGCTGCGCCACATCCAGCGGGTGCAGCTGGAGGGGGCGGCGCACGGTCTGGCGTCCGACATGATGCGGGCCCGGTATGTGAGCGTCATCCAGAATTGCCGGTGCCGGTTCCGGATCGACGCCGGCCGCGGATGTTACTGGTGGGAGGAGGACCGCAACCTGAACCGGCGGCTCGATCCGGGAGAGACGGTGGCGCCGGCGCGGACGCTGCCGGGCGGCATCCGCTTCGATTGCGCCGGGGTGATGGGGCCGCCGTATGCCCCCACCCAGCCGCCGCCCGGGCCGGTGACGTTTCCGGGCGGCCTGCTCAACGCGGGCCCGGACGGCCGCTGGGCCAGCCCCGGCGCCGTGTACCTGGCCAACGACTGGGGGGACCACGCCGCGGTGAGCGTGGCCATTTCGGGGCGCATCCGGGTCTGGTCGTGGAACGCCGACCTGCGGCGGTGGGAATGAAAAAACGCCGGCGCCCCGGGTGGGGCGCCGGCGGCGGTACGGCCCAACGGAACGTCCGGACGCGCGGCGGACCGCTCCTCCGGAAGATGGTGCGGGCGGCGCGGCCGCCTACTTGGCGAAGATGATCAGCAGCGTGTACAGGGCCAGCGACTCGATCAGCACCAGGCCGAGGATCAGGAAGAAGCGGATGGAGTCGGCGGCGCCGGGATTGCGCGACACCGCGTCGCACGCCGCGCTGATCGCCTTGCTCTGGCTGATGGCGCAGACCGAGGTGGCGATGGCCATGGCGAAATAGGCCAGGTACATGTACCAGCTCCCGCCGGCGTTCGCCGCTTCGGCCTTCCCTTCGGCGGCCAGGGCGGGCGCGGTGAACAGGACCGCCAACAGGCCCAGCAGCCCGAACAGAATGACGTTGCGCTTCAAGGTGTCCTCCTTATGCGATTGGTATGGCATCGACTGATATCCTTGCGGCCGGGTCACGATCAGTGCGCGGGCGCCGGCTCGTGGCCGTGCGCCTCCTCGTGCTCCACGGCGCCCGATGTGTACACGATGGACAGAATGACGAACACGAACGCCTGCACCAGGCTGGTGAAGATCGACAGCAGCAGGATGGGCATGGGGAGGATGAACGGCAGCAGCGCGGTGAACACCGCCAGGATCATGTGCTCGCCGAAGATGTTGGCGAACAGCCGGACCGACAGCGAGAACGGCCGGGCCAGGTGGGACAGGATCTCCACGATGAGCATCAGCGGGGCGATGAAGATGACGGGACCGAGGAAGTGCTTCAGGTAACGCAGGAAGCCGTGGGCGCGGATGCCCATGATGTTGTAGTGGAGGAACACGACGATGGCGCAGCCGGCGGTCACGTTGATGTTGCTGGTGGGCGAGTCGAAGCCGGGGATCATGCCGATGATGTTGCAGCTGAAAATGAAGAGCCCCAGGGAGAGGTGGAACGGCAGATACTTGCGGCCCTGGGGGCCGATGACGGAGTCGATGAGGCCCCGCACGCCGATGGCGAGCAGTTCCACGGCGTGTTGGAAGCCGTTCGGGTTGTCCACGCTGAGGTGGCGCCGCAGCCAGACGGAGACGGCGAACAGCAGGCTGAACACGAGGAGCAGGTAGGCGATGTAGTCGGGAATGGGCGCCTCGGGATGGTCGAACGGGAGGCCGACGGCGTTGCCGGCCCAGGCCAGCGCGGGGCCCAGCGCCTGGTTCAGTAGTTTGGTCAGCCAGTACTCGTTCGCCATGGGCCTCAGTCACCCCGGAGATGCCGGATCACGTACACGCAGCCTTCCATCAGAACGGCCGCCGCAGGCGCGGCCAGTCCGACCAGAAAGCCCGCGGCGTTGAACAGCGCGAAGCGGATCATAGCATAAAGCAGCAGGAGGATCAAACCATAACGCAGGAGGACCTTGAGCCAGATGCGGCGCACGCGCCGGCGCGCCACGGCATGATCCGCCAGCTGGCAGTGGGTGTGATAGCCCAGCCACGAAACGGCGCCGCCCAGGAGCAGCGCCCACGCGAAATCGGCCCGCTGGAGGAGAAAAGCCGCCACGGCCCCGCCCGCGGTGAGCGCCGGAATCCACCCGCCGATCCGACGGAGCATCGATTCGAATTCCGGGTCAGGCGGGCGGGGGTCCATGCCGACCGATCATCCGGAAGAAATTGTAGAAGCCCGTGCCGATGCCGAACAGGATGAACCAGACCTCCCACCGCGGGCCGAGCCAGCCGTTGGACGCGCACCACTTCCAGATCAGCCAGGCGACGAAGGTGCAGGCCGGGATCATGGTGCCGGCGCTGAGCAGGTCCAGAAACTGGGGCGTCGGCCGGCGGGGGTCGTCCATGTCAGTAGAAGCCGATGAAGGCCATGTGGATCCAGCCGGCGAAGCGGATCGCCGGATCGGGATACAGGCCCAGGAACAGCGTGCCGGCCAGGGCCAGGCCGAGCGCGATCCGGGCGGGCAGCCCGATGGCCAGCGGCGGCCGCGGCGCGGCGTCGCCCATGAACATGCGCTTGACGATCCGGAAATAGTAGTACAGGGCGATCACGGCGTTCAGGGCGCCGGCCACCGCCACGTAGAGGAACAGCCGGTCCATCGTGGCGACATACGCCTTGATCACGGCCGCGAACACCCAGTACTTGGCGATGAACCCGACGGTGGGCGGGATGCCCGCCAGCGACAGCAGGAAGACGGCCATGGCCGCGGCGACGACCGGATGGGCGTGGATCAGGCCGGCGAAGTCCTCGATGTCCTCGCCGCCGATCCGCTCGCGCCGCATGAAGGTGATCACGGCGAAGGCGCCGAGGTTCATGAAGAGGTAGCCCACCAGATAGACCCCGATGGCCTGCAGACCGAAAAACTCGCGGACCATCAGCCCCATCAGCAGGTAACCCGCGTGGCTGATGCTGGAGTAGGCGAGCATCCGCTTGACGTTGGTCTGCCGCACGGCCAGCACGTTGCCCAGGGTCATGGTGACGATGCTGAGCAGGGCGATGAGCGACACGTACTCGTCCGTCAGCGGCTGGAACAGGAACATGAACAGGCGGATGAAGATGGCGAAGCCGGCGGCTTTGGGCGCGACGGAGATGAACGCGGTGATGGGCGTGGGCGCGCCCTCGTAGGCGTCAGGGCACCACATGTGGAACGGCACGGCCGCGATCTTGAAACCGAGTCCGGCGAGGAACAGGATCATGGCCAGGACCAGCAGCGGCTGGCCCGCGTCGCCGGTCCCCCGCAGCGCGCCGTGGATGGCTTCCAGGTTCGTGGTTCCGGTGAGCGCGAACACCAGCGACATGCCGAAGAGAATCAGCGCGGACGAGAACGCGCCCAGGATAAAATATTTCAGCGAGGCTTCGGTGGCCCGGGGCTGGATCTTGAGATAGCCCACCAGGATGTACACGGAGATGGCCATGAACTCGAGGCAGATATACAGGGTGATCAGGTCGGCCGCGCCGGCCAGGAACATCATGCCCGTGACGCTGAGGAGGATCAGGGCGTAGTATTCGGGCGAAGCGGCCTGCTCCTCGTCGAGAAAACGCGGGGAGATCAGCACGGCGAGGAACCCGGCCGCCAGGAAGAGGCCTTGGAAGAACAGGGTCAGCCCGTCCAGCGAGTACATCTGGTTGAAGGTGTAGTGCAGCCCCTCCGGATGGGGCAGGTCGGCGAAGATGCCGGCCAGTTGGAAGTAGGCGACGCCCGCCAGGGCCAGGCCGATCAGGGTGAAGTAGAACGGAACGGCGCGGTGCAGCCGGCCGTTCCGGACGAACACCAGGCCGACGAGGATGGCGCTGCTCCACACCAGCAGGATGAGTTGTGGCGCGATGGTGACCAGGTCCCTGACGGGAAGGATGTACTGCTCCATCGGGCGGCTCCTACTCCGCCGGCGCAGCCGGTCCGGCGGCCGACACCGGCGCGGTCGGCGCCGGCGGCGCGGCCGGGGTGACGACTTGGGCGGAGATGGTGCGGCCGGTCAACTGCATCCGCTCCACCACTGCCTTGGCCGGCGCGTCCAGGTATCTCAGCCAGAACGACGGGAAGATGCCGATCCAGACCGCCAGGATGATCAGCGGCACGAAGGTGCACACCTCGCGGAGGTTCAGGTCCTTCATCCGGCGGTTCTCTTCCTTCTCGCACTTGCCGAACATCACCCGCTGGAAGAGCCACAGCATATAGGCGGCGCCCAGCACGATGCCGCTGGCGGCCAGGATCGCCCAGACCCGCAGCTCCGGCACCTGGAAGGTGCCCTGGAGGATCATGAACTCGCCGATGAACCCGTTCAGGCCGGGCAGGCCGATGGACGACAGGGTCATGATGAGGAAGATCGTCGCGTAGACCGGCATGTGGTGGGACAACCCGCCGTACTCGGCGATGAGCCGGGTGTGGCGCCGCTCGTACACGATGCCGACGATCATGAACAGCGCCCCCGTGGAGATGCCGTGGTTGATCATCTGGATCACGCCGCCCTGGATCCCGATCTGGGTGGCGGCGAAGACGCCCAGCATGGTGAAGCCCAGGTGACTCACCGACGAATAGGCCACCAGCTTCTTCATGTCCTTCTGCATCATCGCCACCAGGGCGCCGTAGATCACGCCGATGACGCAGAGCACCATCAGCCAGGGGGTGAACTCGCGGGTGGCCTGGGGGAAGAGCGGCATGGAGAAGCGGACGAATCCGTAGGTGCCCATCTTCAGGAGGACGCCGGCCAGGATCACCGAACCGGCGGTGGGCGCCTCGACGTGGGCGTCGGGCAACCACGTGTGGAAGGGGAACATGGGCACCTTGATGGCGAACGCCAGGAAGAACGCCAGGAAGGCCCAGAACTGGAACGACGGATCCAGGCCCATCTCGAGGAACTTGAAGTAGCTGAACGTCCGGTTCTCCCAGCCGTAGACCGCGATGTACTTGAAGTAGAGCGCCAGGATCGCCAGCAGCATCACCACCGACCCCAGCAGGGTGTACAGGAAAAACTTGATGGCGGCGTACAGCTTCCGCTCGCCGCCCCACACGCCGATGAGGAAGTACATCGGCACGAGCATCACTTCCCAGAAGACATAGAAGAGGAAGAAGTCCGTGGCCATGAACACGCCCAGCATGCCCGTCTGCAGCAGGAGCATGTACACGTAGTATTCCTTTACCCGGACCGTGATGGCGCTCCAGGACGACAGGATCGCCACGAAGCCCAGCAGGGTGGTCAGGAGGACCAGCAGCAGGCTGATGCCGTCGATGCCGAACATGTACCGGGCGCCGATGGAATGGATCCAGGGGACGTCGATCACGTAGCGCATGCCGTTCTTCATCTGGGCGGCCACCGCGGGGCTGTCCCAGTTCAGGATCAGGGGGATGGAGATCAGAAAGCCGAGGGCGGCGGTGATGTTGGCGACCCACTTGATGAGGGTGGCCTGGCCGCGCGGGAGGAGCAGGATGACCGCCAGGCCGACCAGGGGGAGGTAGGTCACCGCGTTCAGGATGGGTAGTCCCAGAATCTCCATGAGCCGTCTCCTAGCGGAAAATGTAGAGGCACGACAGGATCACGATTCCCAGCACGATCGCCAGGGCGTAATTGGGCGCGACACCCGTCTGCAGCCGGCGCAGAACACCGCTGACGTTCTGGATGATCCAGGCCTGCAGATTCACCAGTCCGTCCACGACGTACCTGTCGAACCAGCCGGAGACCGTGGCCGAGCCGCGGGTCGCGGCGGCGGTGCCGTTGACGAAGCCGTCGATGACCGACAGATCGAACGCGGCCAGCAGGTTGCCCAGGCTCTGGCAGGGCCGGACGATGAGCGCGTCGTACAGCTCGTCGACGTAGAACTTGTGATAGAGCGCCCGCCACAGCCGTCCCCAGGTCATCTCCTGGTTGGGCACCACCCCGCGTTTCTGGTACACCAGATAGGCCAGGCCGATGCCGATCGCGGCCACCGCCACCGATCCCATGGCCATGGCGAATTCGAAGCCGTGGGAGAAGTGGGGCGCTTCCGGCCGGATGGCGTAGCGGAAGACGGGCTCCAGCCAGTGCTCGAAGGTGTTGGCGCCGATCCAGGCCGGCAGGCCGATCCAGCCGCCGGCGACCGACAGCACCGCCAGCGCCACGAGGGGCAGCGTCATCACCTTGGGGGATTCGTGCAGGTGGTGCCTGGCTTCCGGGGTGATCCGCTCAGCCGAGAAAAACGTCAGCACCATCAGCCGGGTCATGTAGAACGCGGTCAGACCCGCCGCGGCCAGCCCGATGCCGTAGAAGACGTAGTGGCCGCTGGCGAATGTCCGCCAGAGAATCTCGTCTTTGGAGAAGAATCCCGAGAAGGGGAAGATGCCGCAGATAGCCAGGTAAGCCATCATCATGGTGGCGAAGGTCACGGGCAGGTGCCGCCGCAGGTTGCCCATGTGCTGCAGATCCTGCTGGTGGTGCAGGGCGTGGATGACGCTGCCGGCGCCGAGAAAGAGCAGCGCCTTGAAGAAGGCGTGCGTCATCAGGTGCATGATTCCCGCGGCGAAGGCGGCCACGCCCAGTGCGGCGAACATGTAGCCGAGCTGGGAAATGGTGGAATAGGCGAGCACCTTCTTGATGTCGCGCTGGAAGAGCGCCATCAGGGCCGCGGCCAGCGCGGTGGTCACGCCGACGAAGCCCACCAGTTCCAGCGAAACCGGCGCGCGGGTGAACAGGAAATTGCTCCGGGTCACCATGTACACGCCCGCCGTGACCATGGTGGCGGCGTGGATCAGGGCGGAGACCGGCGTGGGGCCCTCCATGGCGTCGGGCAGCCAGACGTACAGCGGGATCTGGGCGCTCTTGCCGCAGGCGCCGAGAAAGAACAGCAGGGTGATGGCCGAGAGGATGCCGAAGTGGGCCTCGGCGGGGAGATCCTTGACCATGACCGCCAGCTGGCCGTAGTTGAACGTCCCGAAGGTGGCGAACAGGAGCAGGGCGCCGATGATGAAACCGTAGTCACCGATCCGGTTGACCACGAACGCCTTTTTGCCGGCATCGCCGGCGCTTTTCTTGTGGAAGTAGTAGCCGATGAGGGCGTAGGAGCAGAATCCCACCCCCTCCCAGCCGAGGAACATCATCAGGTAGTTGTTGCCGGTCACGAGCACGAGCATGGCGAACATGAACAGGTTCAGGAAACTGAAGAAGCGGTAGAAGCCGGTGTCCTCCCACATGTAGCCGACGGCGAACACGTGGATGAGGAAGCCCACGCCGGTGACCACCAGCAGCATGACCGCCGACAGGGGATCCAGCAGCATCGCCCACTCGACCCGGAACGGGACCTCGCCGGGCGCCACGGCGCCGGCGCCGTAACCGGTGGTGGCGACGGCGCCGCCGTGGATCCAGTTGAAGACGAGCTGCTCCACCGACCGCTCCTCCGCCGGAAGCTGGGCCAGCTCGTAGCAGGCGGCGATGCTGAGCAGGAGCGACGCGAAGACTAGCCCGCAGGCCAGGGTGGCGATGAGGTAACGGTTCGGCTTGCGCCCCCAGGCGCGCTGGGTGATCAGCCCGGCCAGTCCGCTGGCCGCGAAGCCGGCCAGCGGCAGCAGGGGAATGAGCCACAGGTAGGGAATGGGACCGTTCATGTGGGAAGCTCCGCCTCCAGGTTGATCACCATTTCAGCAGGTTCATGTCGTCGATGTTGATGGACTCGCGGTGCCGGTAGACGGCGATGACGATGGCCAGGCCCACCGCGGCCTCGGCCGCGGCCACCGTGATCACGAAGATGACGAAGACGTGGCCCACCACGCCGCCCCACAGCCGCGAAAATGCCACCAGGTTCAGGTTGACCGCGTTGAGCATCAGCTCCAGCGACATGAGGATGATCATGATGTTGCGCCGCACCAGCACGCCGATCAGGCCGATGGTGAACACGATGGTGCTGACGGCGAGGAAATTGTAGATCTCCATGGTTATGACTCCGGGGTCTGATCGCGCTCCGGTTTCCGGCTCATGAGCACGGCGCCGATGATGGCCAGGAGCAGGAGCACGGTGGCGATCTCGAAGGGGAAGACGTAGGGTCCGTAGAGCGCCCGGCCGATGGCCGCCGTCTCGCCGGTGCCGTAGATCATTTTTTTGTTCTCGAACGCCCGGAAGAACAGGTCGCCCTTCAGAAGAAAGAACGCCACTTCCACCATCACCGCGAGGCCGGCGATGACCGCCGCCGGCCACTGCCGGTTCAGGGTGCTTTCCAGCGGGATGCGCTTGAGCACGATCAGCGAGATCACGAACAGGTACAGAACGGTGATCCCGCCGACGTAGACGATGACCTGCACGCCGACGATGAACTCCGCGTCGAGGAGAAGGTAGAGGCCGGCCATGAGCAACAGGGTGCCCACCAGGAAGATGGCGCTGTGGACCGGATTCCTGGCGCTGACCACCAGCAGGGCGAACAGCACGATCAGGCCGCTCAGACTCCAGAAGATTAGCGCTTCCATGGCTCTCCCTTCACTTCCGATAGTGGGTCTTGTCCATGCCCCGCTCCAGCGCCGGCAGCTCCAGGACGAACTCGCGGACGTCGTACCGGGCCAGCTCGTATCCGGGGGTCAACTGGATGCAATCGGTGGGGCAGATCTCCTCGCAGAAGCCGCAGAACATGCACCGCCGCATGTCGAACACGTAACCGGCCAATTCGAATTTTTTCGTCTCCGGATTCTTTTCCCGCTGCACCGTGATGCAGTGCTCCGGGCAGACCTGGGCGCAGAGGTTGCAGGCGATGCACAGCGTCCGGCCGTCGGCGTCCACGCCCATGCGCGGTTCACCCCGGAACCGTTCGTACACGTGGGAGCGCTGCCGTGGATACTGTTCGGTGACCGCGGGCGTGAACATTTCCCGGATGGTGATGGCCAACCCCTGGAGCAGATCCACAAAGAGGATCTTTCTGACCAGCTGGGCGACAGAAGCCATGGCGCACGTCCTCCCGGTCATCGGTTGAGATACAGCATCACCCCGGCCGTGACCAGGATGTTGGCGATGGCGACCGGCAGCAGGATCTTCCACATGATCCCCATGAGCTGGTCGAAGCGGTAGCGGGGGAACGTGCCCCGGAACCAGAGATACAGGAACAGGAAGGCGAACACCTTGAGCGAGAACCACACGATGCCCGGCACCCAGGACAGGTAAGGCGCGAGCAGCGAGGGGAACGGCATCAGCCAGCCGCCCAGGAACAGGGTGGCGGCCACCGCCGAGATGGTGATCATGTTGGCGTACTCGGCCAGGAAGAACAGGGCGAAGCGGAAGCCGCTGTACTCGGTGTGGTAGCCGCCCACCAGCTCGGCTTCGGCCTCGGGCAGATCGAAGGGGTTGCGGTTGGTTTCGGCCACGCCGCAGATGAAGTAGATCACGAAGCCCACGAGCTGCGGCAGGAAGAACCACCAGCCGAGCCGCTCCTGGGCCAGGACGATCTGCACGAGGCTCAGGGACCCGGCCATCATCACGACGCCCATGACCGAGAGGGCCATGGGAATCTCGTAGCTGACGAGTTGGGCCACCGACCGGAGCGCGCCGAGCAGCGGATACTTGCTGTTCGAGGCCCAGCCGCCCACGATCAGGCCCAGCACGCAGATGGACGTGATGGCCATGACGAACAGCAGGGCGATGTTGACGTCGGCCACGTAGCCGCTGTAGGTCTGGCCGCCGACGGTGAAGGCCTGCGGGCCGTCGAAGGGGATCAGGGCGAAGACGATGAACGCGGGGATGAACGCCAGCAGGGGCGCCAGGACGAAGCCGAAGCGGTCGGCCTTGGCCGGGATGATGTCTTCCTTGAGGATGAACTTGATCCCGTCGGCGATCGGCTGGAGGAGGCCGTGCCAGCCGACCCGCATGGGGCCGAGCCGCGACTGGATGTGTCCGATGACCTTGCGCTCCAGCCAGGTCAGGTAGGCGATGGCCAGCGAGACAAGCGCCAGCAGGATGACGATCTTGACCAGCTCTTCGGTGTACGGCTTAAACAGTTCCAGCATGGGCCAGTTTCCCCGTGAGATTAGCGGTCGATTTCGCCGAGGACGATGTCCAGCGTGCCGATGATGGCCACCACGTCGGCGACGAAGTGGCCGACGCACAGCCGGCGCATCGCCTGCAGGTTGAAGAACGACGGCCCCTTGATGCGGACGCGGTAGGGGTTTGCCGAACCGTCGCTGACGAGATAAAAGCCCAGTTCGCCCTTGGGCGCCTCGATGGAGTGGTACACCTCGCCGGGGGGCGGCTTGAGAACGCGCGGCACCTTGGCGCGGAAGTCGCCCTCGGGCATGCCGTCGAGGGCCTGAAGGATAATCCGCCGCGACTGGCGCATCTCTTCCAGGCGCACTTGGTACCGGTCATAGGTGTCGCCGTTGGCGCCGACGGGGATGTCGAACTCGAAGCGGTCGTACGCTTCGTATGGCGACGCCTTGCGCAGGTCCCACTTCACCCCGGAACCCCGCAGCGACGGTCCGGACAGTCCGATGGCGATCGCGTCGTCGGCCGGGATGGCCCCGATCCCGCGGGTGCGGGCGAGCCAGATCCGGTTGGCCGACAGGAGGCCTTCATACTCTTTGATCCGGCCGCCGATGATGTCACAGAACGCGCGAGTCTTTGCGGCGAAACCGTCGGGGATGTCGGCGGCCAGCCCGCCGACGCGGAAGGCGTTGGTGGTCAGGCGGGCGCCCGTGGTCATCTCCAGAATATTCAGGACATCTTCGCGTTCGCGGAAACAGTACAGGAATACGGTCAGGGCGCCGATGTCCATGGCGTGAGTCCCGAGCCACAGCAGGTGTGAGGCGATGCGGGTCAGTTCGGTCAGGATGACCCGGACGTACTGCGCCTTGGGCGGCACCTGGATGCCGGCCAGTTTCTCCACGGCGCCGATGTAGGCCAGGTTGTTGGACACGGCGGCGATGTAGTCCAGCCGGTCCATGTACGGGGCGGCGCCGGTGTAGGTGCGGTGCTCGACGATCTTCTCGATGCCCCGATGCAGGTAGCCGATGTCGCAGTCCAGATCCATGATCTTTTCGCCGTCCAGCTTCAGGATCACCCGGAGCACCCCGTGGGTGGACGGATGCTGGGGGCCCATGTTCAGGACCATCACATCCTCGTTCAGGATGGCGGCGGTCGAGGCGGGCGTTGGCGCGGTGTCACTCATGGGGTGTCTCTTCCTTGGGTGCGTCGCCGGGCGCGCGCAGTTCCAGGTGGCGGGCGATCCATTGCGGGTCCTGCCCCCGGACGTCGTAATCCTTCCGCAGCGGATGGCCGGTCCAGTCCTCGGGCAGGAGGATCCGCCGCAGGTCCGGATGGCCGCTGAAGCGGATGCCGAACATGTCGAAAACCTCCCGTTCCGGCCAGGCGGCCGAGGGCCACACGGCGCTGACGCTGGGGACGGCCTCGTCGGCGGCGAGCTCCGTGCGGAGCAGGAGCCGCCGGTTATCGGCTACGGAATAGAGGTTGTGGATCACCGTGAAGGGTTTGGCCCGGTCAGGATAGTGGACGGCGGTGACGTCGGCGCACATGTTGATGCGCAGCTCGTCGCGCAGCCACCGGCCGATTTCCGCCACGCGGTCGGCGGCGACGTCGAGGAACCACTGGTCCAGAAAACTCCAGGCGCCGGTGCACCCGCCCGGCCAGCGCTGGTTGATCCCTTCGGCGATCGGATTCCGGTCGAGCGGTTCGAAACGGGGCCCTGCCGGCGCGGTCTCGCCGCCGGCGACCTTGGGTTGGGTGGAAGGTTCTTGATCGTTCATGCCGTGTCCGCCGTCGATTGAAATTTACCGGGCGATGGTCATCCGGCCGATTTTATCCTGGAGTTTCATCAGGCCGTAGATCAGGGCTTCCGGACGCGGGGGACAGCCGGGGACGTAGACATCCACCGGCAGCAGCTTGTCCACGCCCTGAAGGACCGCGTACGAATCGAACGGGCCGCCGACGTTGGCGCAGGCGCCCATGGCGATCACCCACTTCGGGTCCGGCATCTGGTCGTAGATGCGCTTGACCGCCGGGGCCATCTTGAGGGTGACGGTGCCCGCGACCACCATGAGGTCGGATTGTCGGGGCGACGGCCGGTACAGAATGCCGAAACGGTCCAGATCCCATCGCGAGGCGCCGGCGGCCATCATCTCGATGGCGCAGCAGGCCAGGCCGAAGGTGACCGGCCAGATGGACGATCGGCGGGCCCAATTGTAGAAAAAATCGACCGTGGTCGTGATGACGCCGCGGGGCAGCTTGCCTTCTATACCCATTTCAATGCGCCTTTCTTCCAAATGTAGATGTATCCGATGATCACGATGGCGAAGAAAACCACCATCTCCAACAGCAGGAACAAGGTGATCGCGGAACTGTTGCCCTTGTAAATCACCGCCCAGGGGAAGATGAAAATGGTCTCAACATCGAAGATCAGGAACAACAGCGCGATGACATAGTAGCGGACCGGGTAGCGCTCCCGGGCGTCGCCCACCGGCTCCATGCCGCACTCAAAGGGGGTCAGTTTGGCGGGATCGGGCCGGTGCGGACGCAACAACCGGCCGACCAACAGCGCAACTGCCGGAAAAAGGAGGGCGATCGCGATGAATAAAAAAATGGCAAAATACTGGGTGTAAGTGGGCGCTTGATGCATATAAACCCCTGAATTCAGAGGTCGAAATTTTCCAAAATGCGAGATTCGGTTGTAATTTTACTTGAATGTGCATCGTTGTCTACTGATTTTTTCCGCGTTGCAAAATCCTTCCCCTTTCGCTATTATGGCGACTGTTCCCAGAGAGCCAAACCATGGATCAACTGAAGCGTCTTGAAGACTTCATCGTCAACACCGATGATGTGATCAGTCTGATGGAGCTGTACGCGACGCGGATCAAGGCTTATCCGGATAACCGCGCGTACTACCATGCCCTGGCGCTCCAGTGCGGAGAGTTTCTCCTGGCCGCCCAACAACTGGGGGCCGGGCTGGTAGGGGTCGGCGAGGCGGCTCACGATCTCCACCAGCTCAGCAAATTGCTGGACGAGAAAGGCCTGGCCGCCTCCAACCGCCAGATGGAAGTTTTCATTGAGGAAATCCAGGACCTGGCATTGAACCTGAAGCGGCACTTTACCGTGCAACAGGGACTCCCGCCGGACGAACCGGCACCGGCTTTCAAGTTCGCCTCGCAGAACTCCGCGTTATTGAAGAATTTCATCCGGAAGATGGCCCAGGAAAAAACGGTGGCACCGGAACCGCCGTCGACGACCGGCGCGGCGGCGGCCATAGTCGACGACCCATTCGACGAAATGGAGGGCTTCGGCGATTTCGTTGATTCGTTGGTGGATGATCTGGACGATGCGTTTGACGCCATCATCCAGCCGCGACCGGCCCAGCCGACGGTGGAGGCGGCGCAGCGCGCGGAAGGGCAACTGGCGCTATCCTCCTCCGAGGAGGGGGAGATCCAGAAACTGTTCCTGTCCATCTCCAGCGCGTACTTGCAGCCGGTCAAGGATTTCGTCGCCGAACTCCAGTCCGGAGCCGCCAGCAAACAATGGGTGGACATCTGCCTCAGCTCCCTGAAGATCATCGAAGATGCCGGCACCAAGATGAGCTACGAGAAAATCAACCGCATCCTGGACCGGTTCAAGAAGCTGATGATAGACGCCAAGTACGCCGAGAGCACGAGCATCTCCCGGGACATCCGGATCCAGCTGCTGAAGGAGTACGCCAACCTCACCACGCTGCTGCCCGAAGCCTTCGCCACGTCGGGCTCCCACGCCACCCGCGGCTCGGTCCGGGACACCATCATCATCAACACCATCCTGCGCAAGACGCCGGGCATCGGGCCGGTCAGCCGCAACAAGCTCATCGCGGCAGGCATGAATTCGCTGGACAAGTATTTCATGGCGACATCAAAAGATCTGGCCGCGGTGAGCGGCATCACCGACGGGCAGGCGCGCGCCATCTGCGAGGCGTTCGGGCATTACCGGCAGAGCGTCAGCGCCAGCGAAAACGCCGCCACCCGGATCCAGGGCGCGCTGACGCGTCTCTTCAAGCATGTCAAGGAGCTGAAGGCCGAACACGAGGCGTACAAGGAACTGACCCGGCAGGTTCTCCGCTCGCCCGAACTGGAAGGGGACCGGAACGAGATCCGCGCCCGGCGGCAACGGACCATGTGGGAGATCAACATCATCCTGGCCGAACTGGACGCCATCCGGCTGGTGGAGGATTTCCGAAAGATGGTGTTCGACCGGCGCATCCAGCGCCTGGACGAATTTCTCCAGGGCGAAACCCGCAAGTATTTCTAGGGATCGTCACACCAGATAGATTACCAGGACCACGACGACGGCGATAACGGTCAGAACACCGACGCCGATGATGATCCATTCCAGCGCGCCCATGCCGGTCTTCACCTCGTCCGGCGGCGGAGTCTTCGTCGCGGACGCTTTGGTCCCGGCGGTCGCCTTGGGTTCGGGCGGCTCGTCTTTCATGGTGGCCGGCGGCGGAGTGGGTGGCGGAGGCTCCGGCGCGGCCGGCTCGGGCGCGGCCGGAGGTGGGGCGCCGGGGGTGTCCGGTCTGGCGGTTTCCGGAGCGGGCGGGGGAGCTCCGTGGGCGGCCATCTTCGGATCCATCACCGTGGACGGCGCCTCCTCTTTCGGTTTGGTGTCGGGTGGTGATCCGGACGGCGTCTCCGGGGGGGCATCCGGCATTTTCTCGGTCAGCGGCACGGGTATCGACAGCACGATCTTGACGGGATCGGCGACGCCCTGCTGTCCCAAAATGATCTCGTCGCGGTCCTGGATCGGTTGGACTCCCTTGACCGGCTGGTCGTTCACGCTGGTGCCGTTCGAGCTGCCCAGATCCTCGATCTCGATGATGACCCCGCGCCGGATGATCCGGGCATGATGTTTGGATACGGTGGGCGATGGAATTTGGACCGGGCAGTCCGGCGTGCGACCCATGAGGATTTCCCCCATCTCGTCCAGGAGCTCCACGCGAGTGCCGTTCGTGGGGCCGCCCACGATCAGCAGATAGGGGATGCGGGTTTCGGCCTTGGGTTGGACCAGCAGTTCGGCGAACTTGGCCTGCAAAAAATCGGTGGTCTTCTCGAACTCGTCATGGACATCCTTGATCACGAAACGGACCAGAAAATCCCCGATCTCGATACGGTCGCCGTGCCGCAGGGGCAACCGGCGGTTCCGCCCCACGATTTCTCCGTTGAGCACGGTGCCGTTGGAACTGGAGTCGGAGATATAGTACTCACCTTCCTCGAAGGTGATGACGCAATGGACGCGGGATACGTTGGCCGCCGGCAGGGGGAGATCGTTTTCCTTCAGCCGTCCGATCTTGACGATGTTTTGGTCGAAGGAAACCTCCCGCTCTTCTTCAATGCCCTTGGCTCCCACAACCAGGTGGATCATGAATGTCAGATCCTCTAGTCCAAAATCGGTGTGGGCTTAATTATCCCTTGATCCTCATAGGATTGCAACAGCTTTTGAGCGCGTTCGCGGTAGCGGAAGAGGTCGCCCGGATCCACTTCCAGGACTTTCTGAAAGCAGATGGCCGCCTGTTCCCGCATGCGCTCGGTGTCCAGCGCCTTGCCCAGGAAAAACCAGTATTCGGCGTTGGTCGGCTGGATCCTGATCGCCTCCTTGTACGCGTACAGCGCCTCGCCCCGCCGGCCAAGCTCCTCAAGCGCCTGGCCGCGGTAAAAGTGCAGTTGGGGGTAGGACGGGTAGATGGATGCGGCCTCGTCGAGGGCGCGCAACGCTTCGGGGAAGCGGCTGTCCTTGAACAGGGCGACCCCGGCCTGAAAGGTGTTGAACGAGCGGTACTGCGCGTCCACCAGCGGGTTGGCTAGTTCCTCGTTGGCGCACCACCGCCGGAGCTCCTCGTACTCGGGGCAGCCCCGGCAGATTTCGGTGTATTTCCGGAAATAGAAGTAGGCCTGGATCCGGTTGTCCGCCTGCTGGAACAGGCGGCCCAGCTCGGCATAGCTGGCGCCGTGATCGGGCGCCAAAGCGATTTTAAGTTCCAGGTAGCGGATGGTCGTGTCGCGCAATTCGCACCGCCGCGCCGGCTCCAGGATCTGGTCGATGAGCGCCAGCTTGTCGGCGCTGAAATTCAGGAGCCCTTCCAGGGCGGTGATCTCACACTTGCAATCCTTGAGCGAGCGGCAGACTTCCAGCAGTTCCTCCCAGGCGTCGCGGGCTCCCGGCTGCAACTGCACCGCCACGGCGAACTGGTTTTTCGCGTCGTTGAGATCGCGATGCAGCTTGTAAACCCGACCGAGGATCATGCGGGTGTCGGCGTCGCCGGGATTCTGCAGTGCCTTCATCTTCAGGATCTTGAAAAGCGGAGGGTAGGCGTCTTCGATGGCGGGGCTGAGCACGATGGTCTTGTAGAGGTGTTGCAGGGCGTCGTCATTCCGCATCATCCGGTCGTACGTCTTGCCCAGCAAATAGTGGTAGCGGGCGCTCTCGGGATTGATCCGGACAAGGTTCTCGTAGGCCCTGACGGCCTTGTCCATTTCGCCTTTCGTGTAGAAAAAGTCCCCGATGTATTGGTAGGCGCCGTCGTGGTTCGGATCAAGATTGGTGGTGCGGATGAATTCGGCCATTGCCTCGCCGGCCTCGCCCTTCTTGAAATAGGCCTGCGCGAGCTTGTAGTGGAGGCCGGCCTGGTTGGGGAACTGCCCGACGGCCTTTTTGAACTCCTTGACGGCTTTTTTGTAGTCGCTTTTGGCAAACGCCGCATCCCCTTTGGCCTCATGCTCGCTGACAGCCGGAATGAACGTGACCGCCACGGCCAACGCGGCCGCGAGCAGCACGATCCGGGCGGATAGCGGCAGCCTGCGATTCATGGCGCCTCCTGGAGCTCGCTCAGTTTTTCTTTGGCGCGCCCGTACCACGGGCTGGCCGGCGTGACGGTGCGACCCACCTTCTCCCAATACTGGCGCGCGCCGGCGCGATCACCCTGCTGGTAGTGCCGGAAGCCTTCCTGGTAGAGTTGCTGGGCGGTGTCGTCGATCTGGCGGAGGATGCCCTGCGCCTGGGCGTGTCCCGGCTGCCAGGCCACGGCCCGGGTGGCGAGATCGTACGCCCGGTCCGGCTGGTTCCCCTGCAGGTCGGCCAACGCCCGACCGGCGAAGAAGTCAGCCGCCGCCGCCGCCGCTTCGTTGTGGAAGCGGCTCCGCTGGCCGGGGAAGGCCGCGGCTTCCACCCGGCGCATCTCCTCCCAGCGGCTGATCGCCGCGGGCGGATTGTCGCCGCGCAGCGCCTCGCCTTCGCGGTAGAGTGTTTCAATGCGGGCCATGGCGTCCAGCGTCGAGGACCAGCGGGCGGCGGCCGGCGCCTGGGGCGAGCGGCGGATCTTTTCCTGAAGCTGCCGCCGGGCGGCTTCCACGTCGCCCTGCAGGAACAACTGCCGGATGGCGGCGTCCTCACGTTCACTGGTTTCGGCCGCCCGGCGCCGGCGCAGCAGGTCCGCATACTGCCGGGCGTCCGCCCCCGCCGGGCCGGCCGCAGGCGGCGCCTGGCCGGACAACCGGGCGTACAGCGTTTTCGCGGCAACGTTGTTCGGATCGGACTCGAGCACCTTGGCCAGGTCCAGGCGCGCGTCGGTGAGGCGCTGCAACAGGATGGACAGCTTGGCGCGCAGCAACAGCATGTCGACGTTGTCGGGCTGGCGCCGCAGCGCCTCGGACACGCTGTCCATGGCGGCCCGGTATTCACCGGCGCGGTAGAACGCCATCGCCTTGAACAGGTACCCCTCGCCCTGTTCCGGGTGGGCCGCGATGAGACGCTCGGCGGCTGCGGCTGCGGCTGGCAGCTCGCCCTGGCCCAACCGCGCCAGGCAGATGTAGGCAAGGGCGGAAGCGGATCGCGGGTCCAGTTGTAGCATTTTTTCCGACAGGGTGACGACGGCGGTGTAGTCGTTAAACTCGAGAGCGGGCTTCGACAACGTCTGGTCGATCGCACCGTCGATGTGTTGGAGCACCGCCGTCCCGGCTTCCGGACGGTAAACGCTGGCCGGGGGAATCTTGAAATAATACGCCAGGGCGGTCTCCAGGTCTCCGCCGGCGAGCGCCTGGCGGAGCGTCTCCCCCTGCTGAGCGGCTTCGATTTCCATCTGGGCGTTTTCGAGCAGCGCCTGTTTTTCCGCCAGCGGCAGCGGGAAGTCCTTGTCGCCCAACAGCCGGTCGGCCAGCGGCTGCCACTGGCGCTGCCGCACCATCTCCTGCGTCTGGCGCCGGGCGTCCTCTTCCCGGCCGGCGGAGCCGAGGCGCTTGAAGAACCAGATGCCGCCGACGACGGCGACACCCGTGATGATGAGGCCGATCACTCCGGCCGCGACCCAGGTGGGTGCACGACTGCTGCGGATCGGCGGCGCCTTCGCCGGGGTGGGCGTCGCCGCCGGCTGAGCGGCGGCTTCCGCCTGGGCGGGCGGCGCCACAGGCAGGTGGTAGGTGAACCGGACGGCACCCAGGCGGATGACGTCGCCTTCCTTCAACGTTTCGCGGGAGATCCGCCGGTCGTTGAGATACACGCCGGCGGGGCTCTCGAGATCCACGACGACGACCTGGCGCTCCCGCTGGATGATCTTGGCGTGGCGGCCGGCGATGCCGGCCCCGTTCAGTCGGACGGCGGCATCGGATGAGCTGCCGAGGATGACTTCCTTCTCTTTGAGCAGTATGAGCGATTGTCTGCCGGCGGCATCGGTGACCGACAAGTGATGGCAGGTCTGAAGATCCTGGTCGGTGACCGGAGGCTGGGGCTCCACCAAAGGCGGTGGCGGCGAGGCCGGCTCCGGGGTCGGGCCGATGGTGGCGTCGGATCGCTTCTGGCAGAGGGAGATCTCCAGCATCTCCCGGGTGGCTTCCAGGTCCACGTCGTAGAAGACGCACCGCGTGCTGCCCAGGATCAGCTGGTCGCCGGGGTGGAGCGGCTGTTCCGTCAGCACGGGAGCCGCGTTCAGATAAAACGGCTTGTCCGGCGCCAGATTCCGGATGACGCATGCGCCGGGCGTTGCGTGGATGACCGCCTGGCGCGGGGCCACCAGCGGGTCCTGGATCCGGATCCCGGCCTGTTCGCCGGAGCCAAGGATGTTGTCGCCATCCTTGAGCGCGAGCTTGTGGGTCTGACCGCCGGCCAGGCGCAGTTCCAGAAAAGCCATGGTTTTGCCTCACTGCTTGCGGGCGAACAGCTTCTCGACGACCCGGAGCTGGGTTTCCAGCCGGGCGTCGATGGTGCCGATCTCGGTGTCGATGATGCAGCCGCCCCGTCCCACGAGCAAATCCTCGACGATTTCGATCTCCTTGCTCTCCCCCAACATGGTGTAAAGCTCCATCTTGTTGTCTTTGAGATAACCCAGATCCTCAGGGTTGACCCGGATGCGGATTTCTTTCTGGTATTTCAGCGACTCGATGGCCTTGTGGATGATTTCCAGCATCATGTGGGGCTCCACTTCGACGCATCGGCCGATGATCCGTTCGGCGATCTTGAGACTGAGTTTCAGCATCTCCTGCTCGGAGTTGTTCAACATTCGGCCGTATTGCGTCTTGGCGTCATGGATGGTCTGGGTGAGCTGGGTCAGGCCCTCCTCATATCCGGCGCGCCGGGCTTCCTCCCGGATACCCGCCGCATCCGCCTTGGCCTTGTCCAAAAGCTCTCGGGCGTTTTCCCGAGCCTCGGCGAGTATTTTTTCAGCCGAGCTCATGGCGTGCACCACGTCGCTCTTGAGGACTACCCCCTCCCCGGCCACGACCGGCCGGCTCGCCTTGTCGGCGCCGGGAACGGATTCGTCGCCGGGCGTTCCCTTGATGATCTTCGAGGACATCTCCGCCACCTCGTCAGTAGTATTTCCACAGGGACCGGATCCGATCGATTTCCGCCAGATAGGTGATTTTCTGAAGAATCTCGAGGCGAACAGCCTGGAGTTGGGCCGGATCGATCCGGGCGCTCAGCCGTTGCACCAGCCGCAGCAGCACGTCGCTGGCGGCCGGGGGCAGCTTGTAGGCGAGAAAAGCCACCCGGTCGGCTTCGATGCCTGCCAGGGCGCGGGCCAACAGGTGCAGCCCCGTGAATTCGATGAGCTGGCCCTTCTGGTATAACTCATCTTGCAGATGGAGGAAGGATTCCCGGGCCTGAATGACGCGCTCCTCCACCGTGTCCTGATACTGCGCGAGCTTGATCCGGACCTTGTCGCGCATCTTCTCGGGCAGCTTGTTGCAGATGACATCGGCGTCGGCGGCGGGCAGCCGCTGGCAGGCCATGGCCAGTTCGGAGGTGCCGATTTCCTCCAGGACGATGGTCAGCTCATCGCAATCGAGAAAGACGATGATCTCGAAGTGGTCGGCGCCGATGCCTGACATGCGGCAGGGCAGGCGGAAACGCCTCGCCAGCAGGGTCTGGAACAGCTCCGCCAGGCGGGGGGAAGGGATGGCGTTCCGCATCTCGGCGGCCAGACGCTTGGCCGAAACGGCGTTCATCTCCTTAAGGACGAGTTGGGCATGGCGTGGCGGGAGCGCGTGCAGCACCAGACCCGCCAGGCGGGGCGGTTCCTGCTCCATCACGCGTGCCAGCCAGGCCGGGTGGATCTCGTCGACGGTCTCGTGATACGCGGGATCCATCAGGATCTTCAGCCGGTCCAGCGCCAGGGTGATGCGTTTTTTCGCCGGCATCTCGAGCAGCCGGGCCACCTCGGCCCGAAGTTCTTCCGCGCGCTCGGTGGGCAAGTATGCCAGCAGGCCGACTGTTTCGTCGCGCTCCAGCAGCAGGCTGGCAAAGACCAGGGCCTGGTCGCGAGTTTTCAGCATGAGCGGATGGCGTTCCGGCACCGGTACTCCTGGTTATGCCCGAATGGCGGTCTTGCCGGGCTTGCCGGCGCCCTGGAACATCTTTTGCATTTTTTTCATCGCCCGGGCGTGCATCCGGCACACCCAGGATTTGGAGAGGTTCAACAAGGATCCGATTTCATCCAGCGTCCGGTTCTCGAAATAATACATGCGGATGATCTGCTGTTCCTGCTCGCTGAGACGGCGAATCAACCGTTGCAGCAGGTCGGCCAGTTCGTGGCGTTCCATTTCTTCGTGCGGGCTCCGGGTGCCGCGGGCTTCAATCTCGGCGTGTTCCAGCGTCGTATCCAGCGATAACACGTACGCCGAAGCCATGACGAAGATCAGGTTTTTCATCTCCCCGAGGTCGAGCGCGCGGTTTTTCCCCCTGACAGACCCGATCGTTTCCGTTTCCTGCTGCAGGTAGAGTTCCATGGCGGAACGGAATTTCAATTTGGCGGCGTCGTTCCGCGATGTGGGGGCCATGGCCCGGAGACCGTCGTAGATCGAGCCACGGATGCGATAGTACGCGTAAGTCTTGAACGACACTTTCCGGCCGGGATCGAAGCGCTGGGCGGCGTCCACCAGTCCGAGGCGGGCCAGCGAGAGCAGTTCGTCAGGATCCACATGGCCGGGCAGGCCGGAACGCATGGACCGGGCGAGCGCCTCCGCGTAGGGGAGATATTCCTCCACCAAACGTTCCACTTGTTCCCGGTTTGGTTCGCTGGTCATCTCGGGGCTACTACCGGTTCGCCTCCGCGATAAAATTCAGGAACGATCGGGCCATCACACCGCCGGGCCCGTGCGGATCATTGGCCAGGACATGCTCAAAAATGTCCTTGGCTCTGGCGGTCTCCTTCTTGCAGAGCAGGGCTTCGCCAAGATGGGCCATGGTGAACGGGTCTTCCGGGAATGACTTGAGAGCGCCTTCAAGTTGGCGGATCGCTTCATCCACCTGGCCGGAGGCCAGCAGGACACTGCCGATGGCGGCCTGGGGGATCGGGTCGCCCGGCAGGAGCGCCGCCACGCCATTGAAGATGTCCACCGCCTGCTGATGCCGCCCGCTGTCCCGGCACAGATAGCCGCTCTCCATCAGGAACTGGATTTCATCCTGGGTGACGCGAACATTCAGTTTGTCGGCCATGGCATTCCTCCTACTTCTGCTCCGCCTGTTGGCGGAGTTGCTCATATTTGATTTCCAACAAGTCGGCCAACAGCTTCAAACTGTGGCCGTAGGCCGACAGAGCCGCCTGACCCAGCGCGGTGCCCGCGGGGTCACTCTGCCGGCCGACGGTGGTGTCCAGGTTCCGGCAGGTGTTCTGGCAAACGGTCTGAAACTGCTCGATGGCCGCTTCGTCGGATTCCAGCAGCTTTTCCAGAAACGGATAGTGCCGGAGATCGGCGGCGTCACGGCCGGGACCGGAATCGCGGGCTGGCTTGCCCCGGCGCATATCGCCGGCGCGAAAGGCGGAAAGTTTCGGATCGTTTTTATCCATGGTCCCTCCTATTAAATGAGTGGATGCATTCAGAGAATCTGGATCACCATCGCCGTCACATTGTCCTTGGCTCCGGCGTCGTTCGTGCGGGCGACGAGCTCCTGAACCAGTTCTTTCGGGTGTTTTGATCGAGCCATAACGGTCTGGATGCTGTCTTCGGACAGCATGGTGTACAGTCCGTCGGTGCAGAACAGGATCTTGCAGCCGCTGCTGATGACGGAGACGTAAGTATCCACTTCCACGACATCGCTGCTGCCCAGGGCTCGGGCCAGCACGTTGCGCTGGGGGTGGGCCTTGCCCTCCTCCGGGGAGATGATGCCTTGCTTGACCAGTTCGTTGACCATGCTGTGATCGCGGGTGAGCTGGCGAAAATTGTTGTCATAGTGGAGGTAGCAACGGCAGTCCCCGACATGCCCGATGGTCAACAGGTCATCGGTGACCACTCCGACGGTGATCGTCGCGCCGATGTTGATCCGATTGCCGCCGCGCTTGACATGGCAGATCCGCCGGTTGGCCTCCTGAATCGATTCCACCAGGAATTGGGCCGGCGCCGCAATGATCTCCCTGGCTGCTTCTTCGGAAAAATCGCCGTAATTCACGACTTCAGCCACCCGTTGCAGCGAAGGCCGTAGATACGTGTTCACGAACACTTCGCCAATTGTCTTAACGGCGATCTTGCTGGCCAGCTCGCCTCTTTCTTTGCCGCCCATGCCGTCGGAGACCACGAAGAGGCCGAGGAACGACTGCTCGCGGTAGGTGTCCAGGTTCAGCACCAGACCCATGGCCGCATCCTCGTTGGAGGTGCGCTTGATCCCGGTATCCGTCAAATAGGCCCAGGAAAACTGAGTGGACTGATTATCCTCCATGGTCAACCGCTGAAACGAGTGGATCAGTTAAGGGCAAATAATGGTTCAATACTATCACAAGATCATGAAATTGGAAACCGTCCGTAAAGCACGAGAAATGTTATGGAAATGCGGATCGGTTTATCCGCGCCGGCTTTGACGGTACAGGTAGGCGTTCAGCAGCTCGTATATGGGCGCCCATTCTGGAAAGCGTTCATGCAACACCGCCAGGTGGCGTTCCATCGTCAGGTGATCGCCGCGGGCGGCGGGGCCGGTGATGCCGGCCGCCGGATTCGTGCCGGCGAAGCCGGCCACCGTCGCCGCCGACAGGGCGCACAAGCCGCGCGCCAGCGGTTTTCGAGCCGCGGCGGGGAAGGCCTGCAGCGAGTCGTGGCAGAAGAGCATTTGGGCGGCCACATGGGCGCAGCTGATCGTTGCCAGGCAGTGGTAAAGCTCTTTCAGGGAGGGGGGGATATCGACCGGGCGGGCACCCAGCCGGCGGGCCAGATGCTTGCCGGCGCGGACGGCGGCCGGATCGCCTTCGACGCACACGACGATGCTGGTGAAACGGGCCGGGTCCGGCTCGGGAAACGTTTGCAGAGGGTGCCAAGAGGCCACCGGCCAGCCACGCCGCCGCAGCGGCTCCAGCATCCCGGCCGTATGGACGCCGGACGTGTGCAGCGCGATGCCGGCGCATTCGGCTGGCAGATTTGCGGCGCAGTCTGTCGCCGCCGCAAGCAGGTCATCGTCCGGCACGGCCAGCACCAGGCGCACCGGCCGATGGAACGTGGAACGGATCTTGGCGGCATGAACGGCCAGGCGCCGGCCCCGGACCGTGACGGCGCGTCGCCGGTTCCCCCGGCCGATGATTTCGGCCGGTAATCCGGCCCGAGCGGCGGCGGCGGCCAGGCTCAAGCCGACGCAGCCGGCGCCGACGATCAGCAGCGGGCCATTTGGCGGGCGGGCGGGTTCGGTCATGACGGGGCGGATACCAGGATGTTGTCAATGAGCCGGGTGTCCCCGATGTGCACGGCCAGGGCAATCAGGGTGGTTTCGTTCACGACGGAGACCGGCTCCAGCCGGATGGTGTCGACGATCGCCACATACTGCGGCTTGGCCAACGGTTCGGACGCGAGCGTTTCCTCGATCGCGCGCCGGATCGCCTCAGCCTGCCGCTCGCCGGCCAGGATCAGGGCGGCGGCCCGCCGCAGGCTCTGGTAGAGGATGGGCGCGGCGCGGCGCTGGTCCGGGCTCAGATACACGTTGCGGGAGCTCATGGCCAGGCCGTCCGGTTCGCGCACGATGGGGCAGATGCTGACCTCGACGGGAAATTTCAGATCGGCGGCCATCCGTCGGACAATGATGGCCTGCTGGGCATCCTTCTGGCCGAAGAAAGCGATCTGGGGTTCCACGAGCGTAAACAGCTTGGCCACGACCGTCGCCACCCCGGCGAAATGGCCGGGTCGATGCCGGCCGCACATCTTATCGGCAAGATCGCCCACATCGATCCGGGTTTCAAAATCCTTGGCGTAGAACTCGTCGGGGGTGGGCGCGAACACGAAATCCACCGCGTACCGGGTCAGGAGTTCGACGTCGTGGGACAGGTTCCGGGGATACTTGGCGAAGTCCTCGGACGGACTGAACTGGAGCGGGTTCACGAAGATCGACACCACGACCACGTCGGCGCTCTCGCGGGCCTTCTTGACCAGCGACAAATGGCCTTCGTGCAGGGCGCCCATGGTGGGGACGAACCCGATCCGGAGGCCGGCCGCCCGGGCTTTGCGGACGACCGCTTTCAACTTATTGATCTTGGTGATGAGTTCCATATCGGCCTTCCAGTTCGCGCTGAACCTCGGGATCGAGGGAAAAACTCTCGTCGATCGACGGAAAGGAACCGTCGGTCACGTCGGCGCCGTACCGCCGAACGGCATCGATCATGACTTCCGCCAACCGGGCATAGGCGCGGACGAACTTGAACGGCGGCGCGTCACCCAGACCCATCAGGTCGTGGATAACGAGAATCTGGCCGTCGCACGCCGGGCCTGATCCGATGCCGATGGTGGGGATCGCCAGTTGGCGGGTGATGAGGTCGGCCACCTGGTGCGGGACGCCTTCGAGCACCACGGCGAAGCAGCCGGCGGCCTGCAGGGCCTGTGCGTCTTCAAGCAGGGTCTCGATCTCGGCGATCGTTCGCGCCTGGATCCGGTAGCCACCGAGTCGGTGGTACGATTGGGGGGTCAAACCCAAATGGCCCATCACCGGGATCTCTGCGTCGAGGATGGCGGTGATGGCCGGCAGGCGCCGCCGTCCGCCCTCCAGTTTGACCCCCTCGGCGCCGCTTTCCTTCACCAGGCGGATCGCGTTGCGGACGGCCTGGACGGGTGATTCCTGGTAGGCGCCGAACGGCAGGTCCGCCACGAGCAGGGCGGACCGGATCGCCCGCCGGACGATTCGCGTATGGTATAGCATGGCTGCCATGTCCACCGGCAGGGTGGACACCTCACCCTGCACGACCATGCCCAGCGAATCGCCCACCAGCACGATGTCCATCCCGGCGTCGTCGACGATTCGGGCGGTGGGAAAGTCGTAGGCGGTCAGCGCGGTGATTTTTTCCCCGCGGGACTTTTTCTGGCGGATGGTGCAGACCGTGCGCTTCTTTGCCAAAACCCTCTCCGGATGGGAAAAAACGATAGTATTATAGGACTAGCCCCAGGAAAAAGCAAACGGCACCCGCACGGGGACCGGCGACGGGGCGGATACCCCGGGAGGAAACCCGATGGATTGTTATGACGCCATTATGACGCGCCGGAGCATCCGCCGGTTCACGACGGATCCGGTCGGGGAGGATTTGCTCGAATGCCTGTTGCGGGCGGCGATGGCGGCACCCACGGCCCGCAACATGCAGCCGTGGGAACTGGTGGTGGTCACCGACGCGGTCCGGCGGCAACGACTGGCGGAAATCATACCGAACGGGAAGATGCTGCCCGAGGCGCCGCTGGCGCTGCTGATCTGCGGCAACCTGGACCGCAGTGTCGACGACACGCGGCCGCCCTACTGGGTGGTGGATTGCGCCGCCGCCGCCCAGAACGTGCTGCTCGCGGCCCACAGCCTGGGATTGGGAGGTGTTTGGCTGGGCGTGTATCCGCGCGAGGACCGCATGCGGGGCGTCGCATCGGCGCTGGATCTTCCGGACACCATCGTTCCCCACACCCTGCTGGCCTTGGGGCACCCCGCGGAAGCCGGCGTGCTCAAGGACAAATACGATCCGGACAAAGTGCATCGTGAAGTGTGGTCTGAGGCGCAAAGGTAGAGCCGGCGAACCGCTCAGCGCACTTTCTGGAGCAATTCGGCGGAAGCCTCCTGGTTGACCCCCGGATGACGGGCCAATTCCTCCAGGTCGGCGATGGCGGCATCGTGGCGGCCGCGATACAGGGCGGTCACGGCGCGTATCCAAAGATAATCCCGATAACAGGCGTTGCCGGGCGGGACCGGGTGCTGTGCCAACAGGCGGGCGGCGGCTTCCGGCTGGTCCAGTGCCAAATGGCACCGCGCGGCCAGGTGAACAGCCGGGGCGGACTGTCCGGCCGGCGGCAGCGCGGGCGTCACGGCAGCCAGCGCGTCGCGGGCCCGGTTTTGCCGGAACAGGGCCAAGGCGGTGACGAAACGGGAATCACTGGGTGCCTGGCCGGCATAGTTATCCATCCCCATCTGCTCCAGGTGCCGCAGGGAGCGGGCCAGATCGGCCGCCGGTGGATGGGGCGGAGTGGACAGCCATCCGGGCAGCAACAGCCAGGCGGACGTGCAGACCACCACCAGCAATGCCGCGGCGGTGGCCACGCTGGCCCAGCGCAGCGAGACGAACCGCACCAGAAAACCGGGCTCCTCGACCGAGTCCAGCGGACTCTCCATTCCCCGGATGGCGGTGATCACCGGCTGCATGGCGAAAGTCTCTTCGGCGCAGTCGGGGCACGCCAAAAGGTGCGATTCCACTTGGCCGGCCTCCTCAGGATTCAACAGTCCCGCTTCGTAGAGAGGCAGAAGCCGCTTGATCCGGGTGTCACGGCAAGTCATAGCGAGTACCCCTCTTGGCGGAGCAGCCGGCGCAGGTAGTTCCGGCAGCGGAAGATTTTCGTGTTGACCACCTTGAAATGGTACTGGGGAAATTCGGCGAAGATTTCTTCCCGGGAGTAGCCGGCATACAGCATCCACAACAGCCGCCGGCATTGGCCGCCGAGTTGCCGCCAGCTTCGCTGGATCTTGCCGCGGAGTTCGGCCTCGGTGGACATCGCCAGCGGGTCCGGCAGGTCGGATCGGAGCGTCCGCTGGGTATCCTCGGTGATTTCCGCGGTGGTGCGATGGCGCCGCTCGCGCTGCTGGTAGTAATTGCCGATCTTGTTGCGCAGCACGCCGAACGCCCATTGGAGAAAGCTTTTTTCAAAGGTTTGCGAAGGGGTTTTTTCTACAACAGTCATCAGCGCATCCTGCACGATTTCTTCCGCGTCCTGCTCGTCGCGGACCCTTCGTTTCGCAAGCGCGAGAAATATTTCGCGCAATTTTGTAAGGTCGATATGCGGAGGCAGATTGTCCGACATGATCCTGTTCACGGCTGCGGTGTAAAAGAGTGCTATTATAGCAGCACCTGAAACGATCGTCTGCATACATTTGAAGGCCCGCCGGCGATTCTGGTTCTCGAATGCCGGCGGCAAAGCGGCGATCGGGCGGGTGGTGGAGCGGGTTTGGGGCGTTCCGGCAAACTGCCGGCCGGCCTTGCCGTGCAAAGGTTCTTGTGTTGTCGCCCGTCCCGGCCTAGAATAATCGCGGTCCATCACGATGAACATCTACGATGTGAAAAAGGACATCATCGAAGCGGGGCGGCGCTGTTGGCTGCGGGGCTGGGTCGCCGCCAACGACGGCAACATCAGTGTGCGGATCTCCGACACTGAAATTCTGGCCACCGCCACAGGGCAGAGTAAAGGGTTCCTGACGCCGGACATGATCGTCCGCGTGGATCGTCAGGGACGCCTTCTGGAGGGCGACATCCAGCCTTCGTCGGAAATCCAGATGCACCTGATGGTGTATGACCGGCGGCCGGAGATCCGCGCCGTCTTCCACGCGCACCCGCCGTATTGCACGGCGCACGCGGTTGCCGGGTTGCCGCTGTCGCATTGCGTGCTGCCCGAGATCGTGGTGAGCCTGGGGGCGGTGCCGCTGGCGCCCTACGGCACGCCCAGCACGCTGGAGGTGCCGGAATCCCTCCGCCCCTATCTCAGCGGCTACGACGCCTTCCTGCTCCAGAATCATGGCGCCCTGACGCTGGGCCGCACCATTTTCGAAGCGTACTACCGGATGGAATCCATCGAGCATTTCGCCCACATCCTCTACCTGGCGAGGGGACTGGGCGCCGTGAACGTCCTGAGCCGCGACCAGGTGGACAAGCTCCGTCAGATCCGGACCGGATATGGGCTGACCGGGGAGGCCCCCGAGTGCCGCGTCCGTGAATCGTTGCCCCCCGAGGATCCTTTCCGGCTGGACCGCCTGATGACCGATTTGGCAAAACCGGCCACCCCGCCGAACCGCGGTCCGTCGGAACCGCTCCCCCATGCTGAACCCGCCGGGGAATCCGACTGGACCAACGAGATCATCCGCCGCGTCCTGGAGCGCCTGCAGCTTTCCAGCCGGTGACGGGGGAGAACGCGCCGCCTCCCGCAACAGGTTTCCTGTTGCGCTGTTGGGCGCCTTTTCCTAAAATACCCAGTTTCGCATACTGTCGGTGAGGAGCGAGCATGTCGATTCTGCCGCACGGTGGCCAACTGGTCAACCGGATAGCCGAGGACAAGGAACGAGAGTCGCTGATGGAAGCGGTGCCCGGCATGCCAGCGGTCACGCTGAATCCGCGGGAGCAGGCTGATCTGCTGATGCTGGCTACGGGAGCGATGTCGCCGCTGGACGGATTCATGGGCCGTGACGACTATTTATCGGTGCTGGATCTGAAGCGCCTGGCGAATGGTCTGCCCTGGACGCTGCCCGTCACCTTGGCGGTGGCGGAAGAAGTGGCGGATCGACTGGTCGAAGACTCGGATGTGGCGCTCCGCACCCCGGCGGGCACCCTGCTCGGCGTGCTGCATCTACGGGAAAAGTACCCGGTCGACAAGGCGGCGGAGGCCGAGAAAGTGCTGCTGACCACCGATGAACGCCATCCGGGGGTTCAGTACCTTCAGGGGACCGGGAACTGCTATCTCGGTGGGCGGATAACCCTGCTGCATCGGCCACCAAACAGTCCGTTTGCCAATTACCTGCTTGACCCTCGGGAGACGCGGCTCCTGTTTAAATTGCGCGGCTGGCATACGGTGGTGGCTTTCCAGACTCGCAATCCGATCCACCGGGCGCACGAGTACATATTGAAGTGCGCCCTGGAATCGGTAGACGGTCTGCTTGTCCACCCGCTCGTCGGCGAGACAAAAGCGGACGACATCCCGGCGGATGTGCGCATGCGTTGTTACGACGCGCTGCTTCAGAACTACTTTCCCAAGACCCGGACGGTGATCTCGGTGTTCCCTGCGGCGATGCGCTATGCCGGACCGCGCGAAGCGGTCTTTCATGCCCTGGTCCGCAAGAACTACGGCTGCACCCATCTCATCGTCGGACGCGACCACGCCGGGGTGGGCAATTTCTACGGGCCGTTCGATGCTCATTTAATCTTCCGGGAGTTCGAGCCGGAGGAGATCGGTATCCAGCCGATGTTCTTCGACAACACTTTCTTCTGTCGCACCTGCCAGCAGATGGCTTCGGCCAAGACCTGCCCGCACGACTCCGAACATCACCTGGCGCTCAGCGGCACCCGGTTGCGGGAATTGCTGGCCAGGGGGGAATACCCGCCGGCCGAGCTGAGCCGCCCGGAAGTCGCCGCCATTCTCATCGAGCACACCCGGGGGCGGGTAAATGGAACCTAAGCTACTCATCATCGGGCTGGACTGCGCGACCCCCCAACTGGTCTTCGGTGAGTTCGCGGCGGAAATGCCCCGGCTTCACGCCTTGGCTCGCCGCGGCCGGTCGGGCCGCCTGGAAAGCACCATTCCGCCGATCACTGTGCCGGCATGGACCGCCATGGTTACCGGCAAGGATCCCGGCCAGTTGGGTTGCTACGGATTTCGAAACCGGGCCACGTACGGGTACGATGACCTGTTTTTCGCCAACGCCACGGCAGTCAAGGAGCCAACGCTCTGGAACGTGCTCAGCCGTCACCGCAAGCGCTGCATCGTTCTGAACGTACCTCAGACGTACCCCCCCAAGCCGCTCAACGGGATCCTGGTCGGCTGCTTCCTGACGCCTGACAAATCCGTTCCCTACACGTATCCGCCGGAAATTGCCGCCGAATTGGACACCCTGGCCGACGGGAATTACATCATCGATGTGAACGATTTCAGAACCGACGACAAGGCCGCGCTGTTGGATCAGATTTACACCATGAGCCGGCGGCGCTTCCAAGTGGTCCGACATTGGCTGGCTCACCAGGAGTGGGATTTTTTCATGTTCGTCGAAATGGGACCCGACCGGATCCACCACGGCTTCTGGCGCTATTGCGACCCGACCCACCGCCTGCATGAGCCGGGCAATCCGTTCCGGAACACGCTGCGCGACTATTATCGCTGGCTCGACGAGCGGATCGGCGAACTGCTGGATCAGGTCGGTCGCGAAACCGCCGTCATGATTGTCAGCGACCACGGTGCCCGGGGAATGCGGGGTGGAATCTGCATCAACGAATGGCTGCAGCGCCAGGGCTACCTGGTGCTCAAGGAACCGCCTGCCGCTGCGACGTCCTTGAAAATGGACATGGTGGACTGGTCCCGGACTCGCGTTTGGGGCGAGGGCGGATACTATGCGCGGGTGTTCTTCAACGTGCGCGGCCGGGAGCCGCAGGGGGTGATCCCCCCGGCTGAATTCTCCGCTTTCCGTGATCGCGTGCAGGCCGAAATCGAGGCGATCGGAGATGAACAGGGGCGTCCCATTGGTTCGGTGATCTATCGCCCCGAGCGCCTGTATCGGGAGTGCCGAAATATCCCGCCGGACCTGATCGTCTACTTCGGCGACCTGTCGTGGCGGTCCGCGGGTGTAGTCGGCGGCGGCGCCCTGCATGTTTTCGAGAACGATACCGGCCCTGATGACGCCAATCACGACCGATTCGGGATTTATGTCTATTTCGATCCCCGCCGGCCCGCCGGCGGGCAGACCGGCGACGCGAGCATCTTTGACATTACCCCAACGGTGCTGGACTATTTCCATCTTCCGGTGCCTGATGACGCGATCGGCCGGCCATGGTAAGGACTTCGGGTGGCGGACCGGGCCACGGCGAACTCGCTGACCGCGTGACAACACAGAGAATTTGAAAGGAGCAAGAAATGAAAGGTTTCACCATCTGGTTCACCGGCTTGCCCAGCTCCGGCAAAAGCACGCTGGCCCGTCTGATCGAGGGCTGCCTGCTTGAGCGGGGCCTCCCGGTGGAAGTGTTCGACGGCGACGAGGTGAGAACCCACCTGAGCAAGGGATTGGGTTTCAGCAAGGAGGACCGGGACGAAAACATCCGGCGGATCGGCTATGTCTGCCACCTCTTGTCGCGGAATGGCGTGGTGGCCGTTGCCGCGGCGATTTCGCCCTATCGGGCGATCCGCGACGAGAACAGAGCCCGCATCGGCGATTTTGTGGAGGTGTTCGTCAAGTGCCCGCTGGATGTGCTCGTCGCGCGGGATCCCAAGGGAAATTACAAGCGGGCGCTGGCCGGCGAGCTGAAAAACTTCACCGGCGTATCAGATCCGTATGAGGAACCGGAACACCCCGAAGTGATTGTGGAGACCGACCGCGAATCGCCGGAACAATCCGCCGCCCGTATCCTGAAGACGTTGGAACTGATGAACTTGATTCCTGTGGCCGAGGCGGTCAGCTACACGCCCGAAGAAGAAGAGAAAATCAAAAAACGTCTCCACGCCCTGGGGTATATTTGAGCCGAGCAGGCATGCGGCTTCTGAGCTGAGGGACGGCAGGGTGCGACGAGATGGTTGCCGCGAACGGCCCGGCAGCGGCGGGCGGGGAAAGAGCCGTCCGTGGGACGATCGTGTGGTTGGTCGAATCCCTGCAATCAGCAATTGTCAGATTCGATTGAAATCGTCCTCGTAGCGGATGATGTCATCTTCGCCGAAGTAATCGCCGGTCTGAACCTCGATGAAAATCAGCGGCGCCGGTCCGGGATTGGCCACGCGGTGGCGGGCTTGGCGCGGGATGTGGATGCTGTCCCCCGGAGCCAGCCGGTGGTCGGTGCCGTCGACACTCACCACGGCCTCTCCCAGCACGACCGTCCACTGCTCGCGGCGGCGCTGGTGCGATTGCAGGCTGAGCCGCTTGCCGGCAGCCACTTCGATCCGTTTCACTTTGAAGCCCGGTCCTTCGTCGAGGACGATGAACCGCCCCCATGGCCGCACATCGTCATTCGGTCCCTCGCTGGTCATGCGCACCTCGGGCTTGCCATCGATTTGTTGCGCTTGCGTGACTGAAAAATCATATTGAAATCAACTATTTCATTCTATATGATCTTTCTTGGCAGTCAAAGACTTTACGGGGGCTGAACAGCACTCGCTCCATGCCCAAAGAACGACGGGTAATCGAGTACATTGAATGGACCACTATCCCTTACCGGACGGTGAGGTTCTGGATTATCGTCATTCTGGCGGTACTGTTCGGCGTCGGCCTCTGGTTCATCAACAAGTATGGCATCGCGGTCGGCGGCAAATCCTCCGACGCCCAGACGGAGGTGCTGGAGAAGCGCGCCGCGCAGTTCACTTACCTGGATGGCGATGTCAAGGTCAAGCCGCTGGACTCGTTGGAGTGGGTCTCCGCCGAGAAGGTGGAGCGGCTGTATCCCGGCGACCTGGTCCGAACCGGCGCCAACAGCAGCTGCCGGGTAGTCTTTTTTGACGGGACAATTTACGAAGTCAAGTCCAACTCCCTCGTCTCAATCCTTGAGAGTTATGAAAACCCGTCCACTCTGAACCGCAGCGTCAACGTGGAGTTGGCCACCGGCGCGCTGGACTTGTCCACATACCAGAAGAACACCCCGCAATCCAAGACGAAAGTGGAGACCGCCAATTCGGTCGCGGATGTCGGTTCCAACACGCGGGCCAGCGCCACTTACGACGACAAACTCAAGGACACCGGGCTGAAGGTTTCTCAGGGCCATGCCTCCGTCACTTCAAAAGGCACCCGCGAATCCATCGTGGTTCGCGGCAACGAATCGATCAATGTTCAGGACGGCGCGATGCATAAGCGGGCGCTGCCCCCGGGCCCGGTTCTCATGGCGCCCCTCACCTCGGAAATCTTTTCGTCCAAAGATCCCGAACGAGTCAACATCCGGTTTCAATGGCAGGTCGTCAATGCCACCTACAGTTACCGGGTAGTCATATCCAATCACCCCCAGTTTTACCAGAAGCTCTTCGACCGGGTGGTCACCGGCAAAGATTCGCTGACCGTATCGGGATTGGCTTACGGCAACTACTATTGGCGGGTGACGGCGATCGACACCAACAATGTGGAAGGCTACCCCAGTGCCACCAGCATGTTCGGCATTCGGCCGCAGAAACTCAATCCCAGCGAATCCATCAGGTTTGATCTGACGGAGATCGTGGTGATCGGTAACATCCTGGAGGTCATCGGGCGCACCGATCCGGACAATCTTCTGACCATCAACGGGCGGATGGTTATCATGGACAAGGACGGCACGTTCAAGCATTTCACCGATCCCTTCGCCAAGGGGGCGGATGCGCGGCTGGAGATTGTGATCAAGGATTACAGCGGCGCCGTGCGCCGGATCAACAAAACGATCAAGATGGATTGATCCATGCGTTCCGTCAGCAAGCCGGCCGGTGAGATCTGTTTTGTCTACGAGCAGGAGGTGCCCGATCTGGGAGCCGGCGGCGAGCTGCAGGGCCGGATGTCCTTCGTGTCGCTGGAACGGCTGCGTAAAAACCTGCTCAAGGAAGACCCCTACTGCAAGCTGGTGTTCTTTCCGTTGAAGCGGGACAAAAACGTTTTCTATAAAGAAATCCGAACCATCTTCCCCCTGGCGGAATTCATCTCCTACTCCACCGAGCCCCACCCGGACTATAACGTGATCTCGCGGGAGCTCAATTTTTCGCTGCACGTGTTTTTGCCCATAACCGCTTCCCTGGTGGAATATATCTACAACCACAACTCCTCGTTGCTGCGGGAAATCGAGAAAAAACTGGCCCTGCAGCAGACCGATGACACCAAGATCATCACCCTGTTTCAGGAAGTCCTGGACATCCTCAACCTGAACCAGGACAAGGACACGATCTTCAAGGAATTTGCGCTCCTGATGTGCCGAGTCCTGGAAGCGGACAATTTCCTGATTTATATTTATAATGAAGAACGCAAGCTCCTCGAGTTGATCTATGCCATTCGGAACATCTTCGAGGAGAACAAGCTGTTGGACTTCAAGTTCAACAACGTGATTCTCGAGGACATCTTCCAGAAGGGCGAACCCCTTTTGGACAACGCCTTCGATTACGAGATCGAATCGTACGGCAACCAGCAGGCCTGCGTGATCCGATCGATTCTGGCCTACCCGTTCAAGAGCCTGAACCACTCCAACGGTTTGTTTCTGGCGGTCAACAAGAAAAACCCGGACGGTTTCAACGAGTTTGACCGGCAATACATGCAGATACTCAGCCATCCGTTCAACCTGATCTACGACAGCCTGGTGTACCATGAACGCGTCCAGCGTCTGACCATCACCGACGATCTCACCAGCCTGTACAATTTCCGTTACCTGAGACAGTTCCTGGGATTCGAAATCCAGCGCAGCCTCCGGTACGAGAAGAATTTGTCCATCCTGTTCATCGATATTGACAACTTCAAGAACGTCAACGATACTTATGGCCACCTTGTGGGCAGCGCGACGCTGTGCGAGGTCGGGCAGATTTTCGGGAAGCAGGTGCGCGATTCGGATGTCATCGTCCGGTACGGCGGCGACGAGTTCGTGATCATCCTCCCGGAAACTCCTCTCGAAGGCGCCCAGGTCATCGCCGAGCGCCTGCGCCAGCGGGTGGAGCATTTCCTGTTCAGCGGCGGCCGGGATCTCAAGCTTCGGCTTACCATCAGCATCGGCATCGCATCTTTCCCCGAACATTCCATGACGGCGGAAGGGTTGCTGCAGAAAGCTGACGCGGCGATGTATGCGGCGAAAGAAGAATCGAAAAATAAAATCATGATTGCAGGTTGACCCTCATGAACTGGCGTTCACTTTTCAGCGTTTTTTCCACCGACCTGGCGATCGACTTGGGAACGGCGAACACGGTTGTTTACGCCAAGAACAAGGGCATCGTGCTCAACGAGCCATCCATCGTCGCGATCAACAAGCTGACCAACCGCATCGAGGCGGTTGGCCGCGAGGCCAAAGAAATGCTGGGCCGAACCCCCGGCAACATCGTGGCCATCCGGCCCATGAAGGACGGGGTGATCGCCGACTTCGACACCACCGAGCAAATGCTCAAGTATTTCATCAAGAAAGCCCACAACCGGGAATACCTGATCAGCCCCCGCGTCGTGATCGGGGTGCCGTCGGAAATCACCCAGGTGGAGAAGCGGGCCGTCAAGGAATCCGCCCTCCGGGCCAAGGTGAGCGAGGTCTACCTGGTCGAGGAGGCTATGGCCGCCGCCATCGGCGCGGGGCTGCCGATTACCGAACCGTCCGGGAATATGATTGTGGACATCGGCGGCGGGACCACCGACATCGCCGTGATCAGCCTGTCCGGCATCGTCTACAGCCGGACGGTCAAGGTCGCCGGCGACGAGATGGACGAAGCCATCATCCAGTACATCAAGCGCAAGCATAACCTGCTCATCGGTGAGCGAACCGCCGAGCAGATCAAGATCGAGATCGGCTCCGCCTTCCCCCTGGAAAAGGAACTGACGATGGAGATCAAGGGGCGCAACCTGATCGACGGCATTCCCAAGAACCTGGCGATCACCGACTCGGAAATCCGCGAGGCGCTGTCGGATTGTAACACCACCATCATCAACGCCTTGCGCGTCGCTTTGGAGCGAACGCCGCCCGAGTTGTCGGCCGACATCGTGGACCGGGGAATCGTCCTGACCGGTGGCGGCGCCCTTCTCAAGAACCTGGACAAGCGCATCATGGACGAAACCAAGCTGCCGGTTTTTATCGCCGAAAACCCGCTCTTCGGCGTGGCTCTCGGAGTCGGCAAAATGCTCAGCAACTTCGACCTGCTGCGAAAGGTGGCCATTTAGCGCTCCCGCTTGATCTGTCCGGCTCACTTTGAGAGTTCATGATCCACCTGTTAAGGTCCCTTAAAGTCTATCAGCTTTTGTCCGCCCTGCTGGTGTTGAACCTGGTGGCCGTATCGCTCCAGTTCAAGACCGGCCGCGGGGAAACCGTTCTGAAGTCGGTCTTTGCCGGCCTGTTTCTGCCGCTGGCATCCGCCGCAGGCGGCGGGATGGAGTCCCTGGGGGACTGGTTGTCGGCATTCCGCACCGTCAAGGAGCTGAAGGACGAAAACCTGGCCCTCAAGCGCCAACTATCCGAATCCAGCATCCAGCGGACACTTTTGGAGGAGCGGTTGGAACAATCGGCCAGCCTGGAGCGCATGGTCCGGGTGTTGCCCGAATTCGGGCGTGACGCCGTCCTGGCGGAAATCACCATGCGCGGCTTCCAGGTGTGGGACCGTACCCTGACGATCCGGGGCGGCAAGCGGGAGGGGATCATTCCGGACCTGCCGGTGCTGGACACTCGCGGGGTGGTCGGCCGGATCCAGGTCGCGGGGTTTACGCACAGCCAGGTTGCCCTGGTGACCAACGCCGGTTTTGCCCTCGCCGGCATTATCCAGGCCCGGGGCATCCGCGGGATCATCCACGGTGCCGGCAGTTACCATTTGAAATTCGACTACGTCCACATTGCCGCTCCTGTGAGGGTGGGCGACTGGGTCCATACATCCGGTGATGACGGAATTTTTCCACCCGGTCTGGCCATCGGCAGGATCCTTGAGGCCGACAAGTCGGGCCAATATTTCCAGGAAATCAAAGTTCAACCGGCGGTCGACGCAAGCCGCTGCCGGTATGTCTTCGTCTTGAAGCGCACCGCCGGAGCGACTCCATGAAAAATTGGGTGTTTCTCCTGCTCCTGATTGGGGCGGCCGGCCTGCAATATGTCCTGCCGCAAGTGTGGGCACCTTTGCGATTCATGGATTTTATCCTGATTCTGACCTTCCATACCGCTATCCGCTCGACCAAGGTCCAAGCGGTCTGGCGGGGCTGGCTTGCGGGAATGGTGCACGATTTGACCCTGTCGCCGCTGTACCCCCTGGGCATTCAGGCGACCACAAAAATGGCGGTCGGCTTTGTGTCCTGCCTGGCGGGCCGGCGTATCAACATGGACCACCCGGCCATCCAGTCGTTGTTTGTCTTCGTGCTCGCCTGCGCCAACAACCTGGCCGTTGTGGCGCTCTTCATCATTTTTGGGCAAACCTGTCCGGCTCAATCGATCATTCCCCTTCTGCTGGGGGCCGCCGTCACCGCGTGCGGCAACGTGGTCGTGCGCCTGCTGATCATCCGGCCGCCGGCTGACTTGTTTGAGGTGGAGTAATCCTGATGTTCGGCCCGAGCGGCAATGTGTTTCAAAAACGCCTGCTCCTGTTCGAACTGGCCCTGGGCGGCTTGTTGTTGATTCTGTTCGGCCGGCTCTGGTTCCTGCAGATCACGCAAGCGGATTACTACCGGGAAAAGGCCGAGCAAAACCGCCTCAGAATCATCCAACTGCCGGCGCCGCGCGGTCTCATCATGGACCGGCGGGGCCGGTTGTTGGTGGACAACGAAATCTCATTCTCCCTGGTTCTGCGTCGGGAATACATGAAGGATCGTCAGACGCTGCTCCGGGTATTGCGGGAGCGGTTTGGACTGGAGCCGGCCTATGTGAATCGGAAGCTTGAAGAATACCGGCGGGTGCCGACCGTATTTCCCATCGTGCTGAAAAACCGGCTCAGTTTCGCCGAAATCGCTTTCACCGAGGCGCACTTCGAACGGTTTCCCGAGCTGACTCTCGAGTGGGTGCCCACCCGCCGCTACCTGCTGGGGCCGATGGCTTCGCACCTGAACGGCTACGTGGGTGAGGTTACTCCCGAGGAACTCAAACAGGCCGCGTTCGCGAGCCGGACGCCGGGCGACATCATCGGCAAGACCGGCTTGGAACGGTATTACGACTCGATCCTGGACGGCGACAAGGGGCAGCAAAAGGTATTCATCAACAGCATCGGCCAGATCACCCAGGTGGTGGAGCGGATTCCGTCCACCAAGGGCAGCGATCTCACCCTGTCCATCGACGCGGAGTTGCAGCGCAACGCCGAGGAACTGATGGAAGGGCAAAAGGGCGCCCTGGTCGCCATGGATGTTCCGACCGGCCAGTTGCTTTGCCTGGTCAGCAAACCGGAGTTCGATCCCAATTTGTTCGTGAGCCAGTTGTCCCCGGCGCAGTGGCGGCAGTTGGTCGATGATCCGGACAAGCCGCTGCAGAACAAGGTGATCCAGGGAGCCTTCGCGCCCGGATCCATCTTCAAGATCCTGGTTGCGGTGGCCGCATTGGCGGAGGGAGTCATCGCCGAGGACACCCAGTTCATTTGCGCCGGTGAGACCATGATGTCGGGCCGGCTGGTCCATTGCTGGAACGCATCGGGCCACGGCGCGGTGAGCCTCCTGGACGCGATCGCGAACAGTTGCAACATCTATTTCTACAACGTGGGTATTCGATTGGGCATCGATCGGATTCACGATTGGGCGGTGCGCATGGGGCTCGGCGTGAAGACCGGCATCGACCTGCCTTCGGAACGGGCAGGGCTGATGCCCTCCAGCGAATGGAAGCAGCGCGTCTATGGACAGAAATGGTATTCCGGGGAGACCATTTCGGTGGCCATCGGTCAGGGGGCGGTTTCCGTCACCCCCGTTCAGGTGGCCCGCTTCATGAGCGCCGTGGCGCTCAACGCCAAGCCGCCGGTGCCCCGGCTTCGGTTGGAGCCGGATGACCGGCCGCGGCCGGACCGGAAACCGCTGCTGCCGGCCGCTCTGCACCAGCGGATCGTTCAAGGCATGCAGATGGTGGTCGACTCGGGAACCGGCACCAAGGCCCGGCTCGAAGGCATCACCGTCGCCGGCAAGACCGGGACCGCCCAACTGATCAACACCGAAACGGCCGAACGGCTGAAAAACTACGAGGCCAGGTTCAAGGAGAACTCCTGGTTCGCCTGCTTCGCGCCGGTGGCCGACCCCCGCATCGCCGTCGCCGTGATCATCGAGCACGGCGGCCACGGGGGGACGGCCGCGGCGCCCATAGCGGGCGAGGTCATGCGCAAGTACTTCGAACTCTATCCGCCGGGAGCGGGACGGTTGGCCGAGGCGCGCCATGGGCAATAAGGACTGGCGGCAGTTCGATGCGGTGCTGATCGGGGCTTTCCTGATTCTCTGCCTGATCGGATGCGTGGAAATCTACTACTCCACGCAGGTGGCGGGGGAATCGCCGTACCTGGAGAAGCATCTGTTGCGCATCGCCCTGGGTTTGCTGGTGTTTGTGGCGGTGCTGTGGGTGGATTATCGTTTTGTCCTGAACCACATCTGGATCCTCTATGGATTGTCGCTGGTGGTGCTGGCCGTGGTGCTTCTGGTCGGCGTGGAGATCCATGGTTCCAAAAGCTGGCTGCGGCTGGGTGGAGTGACGGTTCAGCCCTCGGAGCTGGTTAAGCTGATCATCATTCTGGCTTTGGCCAAATTTTTGGCAGACTATCCCGACCGGTACCTGCGGCCGGCCACCCTGCTGGTCGCCGGCTTGATCGCCCTGGTGCCCACGGGCATGATCGTACTCCAGCGCGACCTCGGGACCGCTCTGACCATGATGCCCGTGTTCATCGTGCTGATCCTGTTGGCGGGGATCCGGATGAAGGTGGTCGCGTTGGCGGGTATCATTCTGCTCATGCTGCTGGCCGGTTCCTGGTTTGTGCTCCGGGATTACCAGAAAGAGCGGATCCTGGTTCTCGCCGATCCGGGTCGTGATCCGAAGGGCACCGGCTATCAGACCATCCAGTCGGTCATCGCCATCGGGTCCGGCGGCTTCACCGGCCGCGGGTTGGGCGAAGGCAGCCAGGGCGCGCTCGGTTTCCTGCCCGAGCGCCATACCGACTTCATCTTTGCCGTCGTCGGCGAGGAGACCGGATTCCTGGGCGCCGTGCTGGTGTTACTGCTATATGGCGTGATGTTTCAGCGCGGCCTGGCCATCGCGATGGAAACTTCGGATCGCATGGCCATGTATGCCAGCGCGGGGATCGTCGCCCTCTACGCGGTCCACCTGGCCATCAACGTGGGGATGACTCTCGGCTTGATGCCGGTGATCGGCATCCCCCTGCCGCCATTGAGCTGGGGCGGATCGTCGGTGGTCACCGCTTGTATCGCCATGGGCTTGCTGATCAACTTCCGGATCCACCGGTACACGGTCTGAAACGGGTCCCCCGGCAACGGGTCGCACCACGTGCTTCGATCAAGACAGGCGGGGTGACGGTGATGAATCTTCCGTATCCATCGGAACTTTTGCGAGCGGTTCAAAAACCGGTCCGCTATCTGGGACACGAGTACAATTCCGTCCGCCGGAATCCGGCCGCGGCGCGGAGCCGAGTGGCGCTGGTGTTCCCCGAAACGTATGAAATCGGCATGTCGCACTGGGGGTCCCGGCTGCTGTATCACTTGCTGAACCGGGAGGACGGTGTGGCGGTGGAACGGTTCCACTGCCCGTGGCCGGATATGGAAGCGGGACTGCGCCGGCTGAAACTGCCACTGCGGTCGTTGGAAAACGGCCTGACGCTGGCTGAATGCGACGTGATCGGATTCTCCCTGTTATATGAGATGACCTTCACCAACGTGCTCACTCTCCTTGATCTGGCGGGCATCCCGTTCCATGCGCGGGATCGGGACGCGGCCGCACCGCTGGTGATCGGCGGCGGGCCCGTGGCCTCCAATCCCGAACCGGTGGCCGACTTCTTCGACTTGTTCCTCATCGGCGAGGGGGAAGAAGCGTTCGGTGAAATCGTCCGCCTGGAAGCGGAATTGCGTCCGCGAAAGCGGTTGTTTGCCCGTCGGTGCGACTGGCTGCGGGAGTTTGCCGAAGTACCCGGCGTGTACGTGCCGTCCCTCTACGCCATTCGGGCGGCAGGTCCCTGGATGGTTGTGGATGTCGAACAGGCGCGGCGGGACGGCCTGCCGTCGCCCGTCCGACGGCGCTGGCTGCGGGAGCTGACCGATGTGCCGTTGCCGGTGGATCTTGTGGTGCCCAACACCGAGGTCATCCACGACCGGGTTGCGGCCGAGATCAGCCGGGGCTGCCTGCAGGGTTGCCGCTTCTGCCATGCCTCATTTTTCTACCGGCCGGCACGGGAGCGGGACGCGGCCGGGTTGGTTGACTGGATCCAGCAAGTGGTGGCGCGGACCGGCTACGAGGAGGTGTCGCTCGCCTCGCTGTCCTCGGCCGATTTCGGCGGCATTGAAATGCTGACGGAAGTGTTGGCCGGCCGGTTGGCGGAAGATCGGGTCGCACTCTCGTTTCCGTCGCTTCGGGTTTCCGGACTCAGCAACCGGCTCGCGGCGGCCGTCGCCGAAACCCGCAAGACCGGCTTCACGGTGGCGCCGGAGGCCGGAACCCAAGCCATGCGGGACCGCATCAACAAGAAACTGACCGAGACCGAAATTCTCGAGGGGATTCTGACGGCGTACCGGGCCGGTTGGGATTTGATCAAGCTGTATTTCATGATCGGCCTGCCGTTCGAATCGGACGCGGACGTGGCCGGGATCACTGAACTGGCCGACCGGATCGTCTCGGCGGTCCGCGCCGAGCCGGATTACCGAAGCCGCCGGCGCAAATTTCAGGTCAATCTGGCGGTTTCGTCTTTCATCCCCAAGGCCCACACGCCGTTCCAGTGGGCGGGCATGGATGCCGTGGACACGCTGGCCCGCAAGATGGGCCTGTTGCGGCGGCACCTCCGCTCCCGCGAGGTGCGCCTCAAATGGCACGACCCCCGGCTCAGCCGGCTGGAAGCGGTCCTGTCACGCGGTGATCGCCGACTGGCGCCGGTCATCGTGGATGCCTGGCGGGCAGGCGCCCGCTTCGACGGCTGGGCTGAATGCTTCCGGCCGGAACGATGGGACGCCGCGTTCGAGCGGTGCGGGGTGGATCCATCGGTGTACCTGGCCCCGGTGGCGCTCAACAGCGAGCTGCCATGGGGGCACATTGACCTGGGGGCTTCCGAAGCGTTCCTGCGTCAGGAGTGGACGGCGGCCGCCGAAGGGCAGATCACGCCGGCATGTGGCGTACGGCCGGCTCCTGATGCGGCAGGTACGGTAACCACCCGCTGCCGGGCCTGCGGGGCCGGATGCGACGTGCCCGCGATGGGGACGCGCCGGGAACGCAATTTGGCGGCGCTGGCGGAGATGAGCCGGCGGACGGTGGAAGCCGGCGCGTCGGAGGCGGCGGCCTGCCGCCGGTATCGAATCGCCTTCACGAAACTGGGGCCGGCGGCCTGGCTGTCCCATCTGGATCTGGTCCGGACCATGCAGCGGATTTTGCGGCGCTCCGGTTTGCCCCTGAGCTACACGCAAGGATTTCATCCCCGGCCGCAGGTGAGCTTCGGCCCAGCGCTCGGCGTGGGTGTGGGCGGGGAGCGGGAGCTTGTGGACGTCTGGCTGGCGGCGGCTGTCGACGGCGAAACCGCCCTGGCGGCGTTGAACGCGGTCAGCATCGACGGCATCGCGTTCATCGGCGTGGAGGAGTTGCCGGACGGGGCGCCGGCCATCGACTGCTGGGCCGGGATCGCCCGGTTCCGCATCGATGTGCCGATGGCGGGATTGACTGACGATTCGCTCGCCGCGCCGGACGCACACGAAGTCTGGCGAGACGAGTTGAGCGCGCGGATCGACAGGCTGTTGGCGCAGGAGTCGCTTTCCGTTATCGATCGCCGGCCGGGCAAGGAAGGCCGCTCGCGTGAAGTGCGTCCACTCCTGCTGTCGGCCGACGCGGCTGCGCTGGAGCATGTCGTGGAGTTGCGGTTCACGACCCGTGTCGGTCCCTCGGGAGCGGTCCGGCCGGAGGATTGGCTGGAACTGTGTCTGCCTGGCTATGCGGGATCGTTTACGGCTGTCCGGCTCGGCCTTGAACCCGCGAGTCAGATACTCCCGCCGAATGGCGAACCGGCATCCGACAACCGTTCCCGCACGGCCTGAAGGAGCAGCTCACGGGCCTCATCCCAGCCGACGGGCGCATCGCCGCCGGTCCAGCGGCGGTGCTGGGCCAGCGCCTGGTGGTACAACATGGACAACCCGTCCCGGACGGGCCAGCCCCGGGCGGCGGCTTCGCCCGGAATGCGGGAGGCGGGGGGGCCGTAATTCAAGTCAAAAACCGGCACGGGCGGATGCCCGGACAGACCCACATCGTCCAACCCGACTGGCGCGTCAGGCGGCAGGGTGTTGACCACCGCACGAACCGCCGTGGCGGGGGATGCGCCCCATGGCCGACCGGCCGGATAGTCGGCGAGCAGGCGCTTCAGCCGCTCCCGGCCCCGGTTCCAGACGAACGGTTCGACGCCAGCCAGCTCCAGCGCGTACAGCACCGCCCGAGCCGATCCGCCCGCCCCCAGAACCAGCACGGGCCCGGCAGCGCCGAGAAATCCGGCCGTGCCGTCACGGAAACCGGACCAGTCGGTATTGTCGCCGCGCCAGCCGCAGCCGCTGCGCGTCAGGGTGTTCACGGCACGGATGCGCAGGGCTTCATCGCTGCAGGAGGCGCACAGGCCCAGTAGCCGTTCCTTGAGCGGGACGGTCACGCTCAAGCCGGCGATGTCCAAGTCGGGCAAGGCGGCTAAAAAGTCGTCCGGGTCGGGTGCGGGCAGAAAAACATAGAGGTCGGGGCTGCCCCGCCGTTCGAAAAACCAGTTGTGCAAGCAGGGGGAGAGGGAGCGATCCACCGGATGGCCCACCACGCCGTAGAGACGGCTGGCTGCGGTTATGCGTTGGGCGCGGAACACGCCGAAAAACTCCTCCGCAGTGAGCATGCCGGACACCAGCGGCGCTTCAGCGGCGAGGTAGAGCCGCCGGGTGCCCCACGCCAAAGCCAACAGGCGGCTGGCCGGTCCCAGGAGGCCGGAACAGTATGCGGTCAGGGGCACGCCGCGGCTCCGGGCGTCGACCAGCAGGCGCTTGATGGCGACCACGTCCCGCCATGTCTGGGCGGCGGTAATGATCTTGTATTCGCGGGCAGGCAGCGCGGTCATCCGGGCGAAGATTCCGGGCAGATCCGGCGGGGTGGCCGACAGGTTGTGGTACGACAAGATGAATCCGGAGCCGGGATGGCGGCGGGGCCAATCCCGAAAATCGCTGTCCCATTCGACGTCGACGCAATCATCCGGTCGGCAGGCGACCAGTGCCCGCCGCAGCACGGCGGCTCGTTCGTTCTCGGAGCCTGCGTAACGACCGCCGTCCCGCTGCCGGCGGCAAGTGTAAATCGCCGGCAGGTCGCCGACGGGCGGCAACGCAGCGTCCGGGTGCAGGTCCAGGCGCAGCTCGAACGTCGACCACGGGACCGGGCACCGCGGAGCACCGGCGGGTGTCAGGGAGGGAGAGCCGCTGAGAGTGAGACAGGCCATTGAATTGGCATACCGCCGGATTCGAATTTCATTGCGCCGATAGCCGAGGATTCTGCTGGATATTGGATCAGGGGCGCCATGGAGTCAAGGAATTTGCGGCAGCAGGAGCCCGAGGAGCGACACGAAAAAAAACAGTTGACACGTTCAAGCAAATTTCGTATAAGGGTGGGTCAGCCAGAAAGTCGGAGGTTTCACAGATGCCCATTTATGAGTACGTGTGCACCGTGTGCAACCACCGTTTTGAGAAGATCCAGAAATTTTCGGATCCCCCGGTCACGGACTGTCCGGACTGCGGCCAGCGTGTGGAGCTTGCGCTTTCGGCCCCGGCCATCCAGTTTAAGGGAAGCGGTTGGTATATCACCGACTACGCTCACAAGTCCAGCCCCGCCGGCGGCGGCGACCGGAAGGAGACAACCGACAAGAAGTCTGATACCCCATCCACACCAAACACACCAGAAAAAACTGCCTAGCAGTCCCATCTAATTCGACCACCAACTTTTTGACCCTACCAACCACACGGAGCTCCCGGCCAAGGCCGGGGAGCTCCCAGCCCGCCTTTTGATGCCGTGACGTAAATGTTTGAAATCGCGTCGATTGACAAACCCCGCCGACTGAGCTAAATAGAAGAAGCGGCCGGAATCATGCTCCCGACTCGCGGAGGAAACGCCGATGAAACCGAATGCTCCGGAATGCTTCTAAAGAGGTTGGGGTGTAATAACGGCTGAACCGGACACCGACAGCGGATTAAAGGAGACATCCATGTGGGAATATACGGACAAGGTCAAGGACCATTTCTTCAACCCGCGCAATGTGGGGGACCTTCCCGGCGCCGACGCTGTCGGCGAAGTGGGCTCCATCGCCTGCGGGGACGCCCTGCGGATCTATCTTAAGGTGGACGATCAGAAGCGCATCGTGGATGTCCGTTTCAAGACCTTCGGCTGCGGCTCGGCCATCGCGGCAGCGTCCGCCCTGACCGAAATGGTGAAGGGTAAAACTCTGGACGAGGCGATGCAGATCACCAACCAGCAGATCGCCGAGTTTCTGGGTGGCCTGCCCCCCGAGAAAATGCACTGTTCGGTCATGGGACGGGAGGCCCTGGAGGCGGCCGTAGCCAACTACTACGGCCTGGAGCGCAAGCACCTGGAAGAAGAGGACGAGGGGCGCATTGTCTGTCACTGCTTTGGCGTGACCGAAGGGCTGATCCGAAAGGTGGTCCGTGAAAACAACTTGGGCTCCATCGAGGAAGTGACCAATTATTGCAAGGCCGGCGGGGGCTGTCAGAGCTGCCATCAGAGCATCGAGGAGATCATCCGCGACGTGCGCAAGGAGCGGACGGCGGAGCCGGCAGCCAAACAGCCGGTTCGAGAAACACGCAGGATGACCAACGTGGAGCGCATCCTCAAGATCAGGGAAATACTGGAAGAGGAAATCCGGCCCTCGCTCCAGCAGGACGGCGGCGATATCGAGCTGGTGGATGTCGAGGGTTCCCGGGTCCTCGTGGCCATGCGGGGCACGTGCGCATCCTGCCCCAGCTCCGAGCTGACCATCCGCTGGGCCGTGGAGGCCAAACTGCGCGAGTTCGTGGCCGACGATCTCCAGGTGGTGGAGGTCAAGTCATGAGCCCGGTAGTCTACCTCGACAACAACGCCACGTCCCGGGTCGCCGACGAAGTGGTCACCGCCATGCTGCCGTTCTTCAGCGAGCTGTACGGCAACCCGTCAAGCATGCACGCTTTCGGCGGACAGGTGGCGCAACACATCGGACGCGCCCGCGAGCAGGTGGCCGGCATCCTGGGCGCCGAACCCACCGAGATCCTGTTCGTGAGTTGCGGGTCCGAGAGCGACAACACGGCCATCCGCGGTGTGCTGGAAGCCAACCCGGACAAACGCCACGTCATCAGCACGCGGGTGGAACATCCCGCCGTGCTCAGCCTGTGCAATCACCTGCGCAAGCGGGGTTACGAGGTGACTCTTCTCGGCGTGGACGGCGACGGCCGGCTGGACCTCGGTGAGTTGCGTGACGCGTTGCGACCTGACACCGCCCTGGTATCGGTCATGTACGCCAACAACGAGACGGGCGTGATCTTCCCTGTGGAGGAAATCGGCCAGATTGTCAAGGCGCACGGGGCGGCTTTCCATGTGGACGCCGTCCAGGCGGTGGGCAAGCTGCCCCTGGACATGAAGCGCAGCGCCATCGACCTGCTCAGCCTGTCCGGCCACAAGCTGCACGCCCCCAAGGGCGTGGGGGTGCTCTACATTCGGAAGGGCGTCCGCCTCGTCCCGCTCGTCATCGGCGGCCACCAGGAACGGAACCGCCGCGGCGGGACCGAGAACGTCGCGTCCATCGTCGGCTTGGGACGGGCCTGCGAGCTGGCCCAGGCGGCGTTGGGCGAAGAGAACGACCGGGTCCGCCGCCTCCGGGACAAGCTGGAAGACGGCATCCTCCGGTCCATTCCCAACGTGCGGGTCAACGGTGACCGGGAGCACCGGTTGCCCAACACAACCAGCGTCAGCTTCGAATACATCGAGGGAGAAGCCATCCTGCTGTTGCTGGACCAGCTGGGCATCTGCGCCTCGTCCGGATCCGCGTGCACCTCGGGCTCGCTGGAGCCGTCCCATGTCCTGCGGGCGATGGGGGTGCCGTTCACCGCGGCCCACGGCTCGATCCGGTTCAGCCTCAGCCGGTACAACACCGAGGAAGAGATCGATTACGTGCTGGCGCACCTGCCGCCGCTCATCGAGCGCCTGCGCGATATCTCACCCTTCTGGAAAGACTACCGGGAGCAACGGGTCCAGAAGCGCTAGTCCGGCGATACTCCCTCCCCGTCTTTCGTTCCCCCAATCCCCTTGCACGGTGTGCGGTTACGAGTCGCGACGCCGGGTGTGCGCGCGTCACCCGCGTTTGAGATCGGCCAGATGGTCCATGAGGCGGCGCAGGCCGAAGCGTTCGAAGTAGATCGTCAACTTGCGCCCGTTGGAGGTGTTATCGATGCGCTGGATGGTCCCGCGCCCAAAGGTCGGGTGGACAACCCGGTCGCCCGGCTTCCATCCGGCGGCGGCCCGCGGACCGGGCTTGACAACAGCTTCGGCCCTGCCCGCCGCGGCCGGCGTGGCGCCTTCCGGGCGGGAGGACACCCGGTGGACGATACGGGGGCCGACTGTCCTGGAGGCGGCGGTTGAACCGCCCTGTTTGCCGAAGAAAGCCTGGATTTCTGCAGTCGTGTCCAGGGTTCGGAATCCCTGATCCCTGAGCTTGGTGCGAGGGCGCACCGGTCGGGCGCCGGCTGTCGTTAGCGGGAAGGGCGTGTATCGGGGCAGCTCCAGCAGCGCGTCCGCCGGTATTTCGTCCAGAAACATGGACGGTCGGGCCGGATCGGTCCGCGACCCGTCAGGTGTCGGGCGCGACCAGGAGTGGCTCAGCGCCAGGCGCTTGCGGGCCCGGGTCATCCCCACGTAGCAGAGCCGCCGCTCTTCCTCGATGTCCTCGTCCGACTCCTGGCTGCGGTGATGCGGCAGGAGACCCTGTTCCACTCCGACCAGGAACACATGGTCGAATTCCAGGCCTTTGGCGCCATGGAGCGTCATCAGCGTCACCCGGCCCGATCCCGCGACAGTTTCGGCGTCACTGACCAGAGCGGTCCGATCCAGAAACGACTGGACGGTTCCCCCTTCGTGCTGGTGCTCCCGGGCGGCGGTGACAAACTCCTGAATGTTTTCCAGCCGGGACTGGGATTCCGGATCGGACTGCTGGGTCAGATGGCGCTGATAGCCTGACTGGACGACCAGTTGCTCGATAAACTCGCCCAAACCTTTTTCCAGCGCGTCGCGGGCAAGCAGTTGGATGAGGTCGTGGAAATTCCGGAACGCCGAACGCAACCGGGTAGGCACGCTCTCGTCGCCCAGAATATCCTCGAGAGCGCCCCAGAGGTCGTTGCCGCGCGCCACCGCCTGCCGCCGGAGCAGCTCCAGCGCCTTGTCGCCCAGACCGCGGGGCGGAGCGTTGACCACGCGCAGAAACGCGGCGTCATCCCGCCGGTTGAACGCCAGTTTGAGGTAGGCGACCAGATCCTTGATTTCTTTTCGGGAATAAAACGCCTGGCCGCCCACCACCCGGTAGGCGATGGCCAGACCCTTGAGGCCGTCCTCCACCCGACGGGACTGGAAATTGGCCCGGTACAGGATGCCTACGCTGCCGGTGAAATCGTTGAGCAGGACATCCTTGACGGCTCGTGCCACCCAGTTGGCCTCCTCCCTGGGATCGCCGGCCCGGTACAACACCACCGGCTCACCCTCGGCGTTGTCGGTCCAGAGGGACTTTTCACGGCGCTGCCGGTTATGGGCCACCAATCCGGAAGCCGCCCGCAGGATCGCGCGGGTGGAGCGATAGTTTTGTTCCAGCTTGAACAGTCGCGCCCCGGGAAAATCTCGTTCAAAGTTCAGGATATTGGCCAGAATGGCTCCGCGGAAGCCGTAGATCGACTGGTCCTCGTCGCCGACCACGCACAGGTTCCGATGTTCGCCGCCCAACAGTTGGACCAGCTTGTACTGGGGCGGATTCGTGTCCTGGAACTCGTCCACCAACAGGTAGCGGTAGCGTTGCGCCAGCCGCGCCCGGATGTCCGGAAAACGGGCCAGAATCTCATTGGTCTTGAGGATCAGATCTTCGAAGTCCAGGGTGCCGCTGGCCGCCAGCCGGCGCTCGTACCGGCCGAAAATTTCAGCCAGCAGATCGGCATCCGCGTCGCGGAACCGGGCGGCATATTGGGCCGGGGCGATCCCGTGGATCTTGGCACGGCCGATTCGGCCCACCATCACGTCCACGGAGACCGGCGGCTCGGCGATGCGCAGCTCCTTCAGAATATCTTTGACCAGACGGGCCTGGTCGTCGGCGTCGCAGATGGTGTAATTGGTCGAGAGGCCGAGCACCGCGATCTCCTGGCGGAGAAACCGGGCGCAGAAGGAGTGGAAGGTGCAGACGGTGGGTGGCAACGACCGGCTCGGTTCCAGCAGGTTGCGGATGCGTTCCCGCATCTCGTCGGCCGCCTTGTTGGTGAATGTGACCGCGAGGATGTGTTCGGCGACGACGCGGCCGGTGGCGATGAGGTGGGCGACCTTGTAGGTGATGACCCGGGTTTTGCCGCTGCCGGCGCCGGCCACCACCAGTTGCGGACCGTCGGTGTACTCCACCGCCGCCCGCTGGGCCGGGTTGAGGTCGTCCAACAGGTTCACGGGTAGCTCCTTACTGGGTTGAACCGGTCCGGGGGCCCGCCGGGGTGCCGGATGGCGAGGACGGATCCACGGGCGGAGAAAGTCATGATAGCACAGGCGGCCGCAGCCACCAAGCAGGTCCGGCAGATCGTCGCCGGGGCCCGTGGTTGATGAAGGTGACTGTCAGGGGCACCGGGCGCCGTCGCGATCGACGAGAGAACCCACGGCCTCGCCCCGAACGGCCTTCAGCACGTTGCCCGGCTGGGTGATATCGAAAACGATGATGGGCAGGTCGTGCTCCAGGCACAGGGAGAACGCCGCCAGGTCCATGACGCCCAGGCGCTGTTCCACCGCCTGCCGGTAGCTGAGGCGGGGGAGGAACCGGGCGGCGGGATCTCGGTTCGGATCGCGGTCGTAGACGCCGTTCACTTTGGTGGCCTTCAGGACGACCTGGCAGCCCGACTCGAGGGCGCGCAACACGGCGGCTGAATCGGTGGTGAAGAAGGGATTGCCGGTGCCGCCGGCGAACAGGACCACCCGCCCTTCAGCCATCGCCCGGCGGGCGTTTTCGGCCGACGCCGGTACCGTCGCCTGGGGCAGGACGAACGGCGACAGGATCCGGCAGGGGCAACCGCGCTGGTCCAGCCGGTCGGCCAATGCCAGGCAGTTGATCAGGGTGGCCAGCATGCCCATGTAGTCTCCGGTGACCCGGTCGATGCCCCGGCCGGCACCGGCGGCACCCCGGAAAATATTGCCGCCGCCCACCACCACTCCGAGTTGGACACCCGCCTGGATCACTTCGTGGATCTCGGCGGCCAGGTAGTCCAGGACCTCCGCCGACATCGGCTCCGCGCCGCCCCCCGTCAGCGCCTCGCCGCTCAGTTTCAACAGCACCCGTTGGTATTTCACATTCGCCTCGTCATGGCCGGCGGTCATTTCTTGCCCGTCGCCGTTTGGAACATGTTCTTCATCACGTAAGCGGCCATCATCGGATTAGCCGCCAGCCGCCGTTTGCAGTAGCTGATCGCGTATTTCCACTGCTCGGCGAACGGCACGTAGAGCCGCACGGTCACCCCGTTGCGGACCAATTCGTCCTGAATCGCCTGACGCGGCACGCCCATGAGCATCTGGACCTCGTACCGGTCGCGGCCCATGTTCATCCGCTCGGCGATGTTGATCGCCTCATGAATCACCCACTCTTCGTGGGTGGCGATCTCGGGGTGATGCCCCTCGCCGAACAGTAGCTCCACGTCCTTGAGCAACTGCTTTTTCATTTCGTTCTTGTCGGTCAGCGCAATGCTGGCCGGTTCGTTGTATATGCCGATGCAGATGCGCACCCGGGCCTGGAGTCCCTTGAGCGACAGGATGTCGTCCCGGTTCCGGAACAGCCGGGACTGGAGCACCGTGCCGAGGTTGGGATAGCGGGGCCTCAGGTTGCGGTACATCTCCAGCGTCATGTCGGTGAAGGTGTGGTCCTCCATGTCGATGGTGACCCCAATGTCCTGGGCCGCGGCGGCCCGGACGATCCCCTCGATGATCTGCTCGGCGTGTCGGCCGCCGCGATGGCTGCCGAGTTGGGTGGGCTTGAGCGACACGGTGGCGTAGGGCTGCCGGCCCATCTCCGCGATCAGGCGCAGGTACACGTCGACGGTGTACTGCACCTCGGCATCCGTCTCCAGCTCCTCGCCCAGCAGGTCGATGGTGGAGCAGATCCGCCGCTCATCCCAGAAGCTGCGGGCGCAGGCGATGGCCGCCTCGATGCTGTCGCCACCCACGTAGGGCCGGGCGAAGACCTTGACGATCGGCCCGGGGGCCAGGTTGACCACGAACTGTTTGAATCCCATTCGCGTGCTCCTCCGGGTTGAGATTGAGCATTGGGCTGACGGCCGGTGAACAGCTGAATGTAATCGCTCCCGCCGGAAGGATCAAGACAATTTTTGGAACGGCCGAGCCGGGGGACGCGAGGGCCCGTCGGCTCACGGGGCCGGCGGCGGCAGCACCGAACGGAGGGCGTCCTGGATGGCATCCTGGTGGGGGTGAACCGGTTTGGCGCGGATGACGGTGGCCGTCAAGGCATATTCCTGCGACCAGAACAGCATCGGCCGCTGGTAGCGGACGGTGGCCTCGAACACATCCTTCTTCACCGGGTACGCGTCCTCGATCATGCCGACCGGGCTGCCGGCCGGCACGTGCCCGGAGCGCAGGAAAGAAACCTCGATCCCCGCCGGATCGATGCCGTACGGAGCGGCCAGCTTGAGGATTTCCTGCTTCATCGCGTCGGTTCGCTCCCACGCCATGTCGTGCAGCCGCCGCTGGATGTCGGCCTGGTATGACTCGTTGGCCTGGTGAAACGAGACGCCCTGCACCACCAGATACACGCCCGCCACGGCGGCGATCAGGATAATGATCACCAGGAGTTTCATGGCTGCGTCTCCTCGATGACCCGGATTTCCCGGATGGCCACCCGCTGCAGGGGACGCTCCTGGTCGTCGCAGGGCATCGCCGCAATCCGGTCCACCACGTCCAGGCCTCGGGTGACCGCGCCGAACACCGTGTACTTGCCGTCCAGCGAAGCCTGGCGGGCGAGACAGATGAAGAACGAATCCATCGCGGAGTCGGGATCGGTGCCCCGGGCCATGGACAGGACGCCGCGGTCGTGCGGCCGGTCGCTGAATTCCGCCCGCAGGGGTTGCAGCCAGCTGACGTATGTTTCGTCCACGGGCGGCTGGCGGCCGTGCATGAAGCCGCCCTGGATCACGAAACCGGGGACCACCCGGTGAAAATCGGTGCCGTTGTACAGGCCGGCGGCCGCCAGGCTCAGGAACTGCCGCACGTGTTCGGGAGCCGTCTCCGGATGAAACGACAGCTCAATCTCGCCGGCCTCGGTGACGATGACGGCCCGGCATCGCTGCAGGCGCTCCACTGGCGCGCCGCGGAAAGCGGGTTCGGCGATCGGCCGGATGGTCACCCGGCGGATGGCAACCCGTTCCGTGGCCAGCTGCTTGTCATCGGCCGGAAGCGTGGAAATTTTTTCCACGATCGCCATGCCACTGGCGATCTGTCCGAAGACCGTATATTGACGGTTGAGCTGTAACTGGTCGGTGACGCAGATGAAGAACTGGCTGCCGGCGCTGTTGGGCTCGCCGGGTACGAGGACTCCGGCCAATGCACCCCGCCGGCAGGGGTTGTCGTTGAATTCGGCCTTGAGCTGGCGCAGGCCCCCGGTGCCGTAACGCGGCCGGGCCGCCGGATCTCGAGTGAGCGGATCACCGGCCTGGATGATGCCGTAGGGAATGACCCGGAAGAACGTCAATCCGTCGTAAAAGCCCGCTTGGGCCAGTTTCAGAAAATGGGCCACGTGCCTGGGCGCGGCGTCCGGGAAGAAGCGGAGGACGACGGGGCCGAGATCCGTCTCCAGCACGGCTTCGATCCGGGCCGGATCCGCCGGCGCCGTCGGAGCGGCGGGCGCCTGTGCGACGAGAACGGCGGTCAGGGCGACAATTCCGGCCAGGCTGCTGGCCAAGCGGCGCATGGCGGCCTCCTCAAGACGGATTGGCGCGGCCCGTCGCCGGCCCGTACAGGTCGGCCTCGACCAGCTCGCAGACCAGATGGCCCAGCAGGGCGTGAATCTCCTGGATCCGCGGGGTGGACGGCGAGGGCACGGAAAACAGGACGTCCACGAGGGGAGCCATCTCCCGGTCGTCCGCGCCGGTGAATCCGAGCCGGTAGCAGCCCCGGCCGCGCACGCAGCGAAGCGCGTTGAGCACGTTGGGCGACCGGCCGCTGGTGCTGATGGCCATGACCACGTCGGCCGGCCGGGCCAGCGCGTCGAGCTGCCTGGCGAAAACCTGGTCGAACTCGTAGTCATTGGCCACAGCGGTGATGACCGAAGGGTTGACCGCCAGGGCGAAAGCCGGGATACCCGGGCGGTCCAGGCTGAACCGGCCCATGAGTTCGCCGCTCCAGTGGATGGCGTCCGCGGCGGAACCCCCGTTCCCGAAAATGTAGACGCGCCCGCCCTGCCGGATTCTCGCCGCGGTTTCCCGTGCCGCGCGCTCCACGGCATCGGCATACCGGTCGGCGGCCGTCTCGTGCAGGCGGCGGGCTTGCAGAAAAACGTCCCGGATTCGGTCACGCATCACGAGCATCCTTTCCGAGAAATGGGTCTCAATGTGACACATCGGAAATGCGGTGTCAAGCCGGGCGGCCGCGAATGGCAGGAGGCCACCGGGCGTGGCGCCGGTGACGGTTCAGGACAGTTTCTTTTTGATCCGGTTCCGGATGCGGCGTTCCAGCCGAAGCTCGCTCCGCTTGCGCTTCTTGTCTTCCATGATGCAGATGATGGTGCGGAAGCAGTCGGGGCAATGGGTGGGAACGATGTACGCTTCGTGGCCCAGAAAAGAGGTGTCAAATTTGACCCATTTGGTGATGAGCTTGACCCGCCCGCAGCCGCTGCACACGTGCAGGGCGCTGTACACCGGATGTTGCATCACGTTGAGCTTGGTCATGGCGCCATTTCCCGCCACAGCCGGACCAGTTCATCCGGCGAGCAGTCCTGGGGCGTTCGTCCCGATTCCCGGAGCCGCAGCTCAAGGTCACGGAAGCGGTCCCGATAGGTATGATTCGTCCGCTTGAGTCCGGTTTCAGGATCGATTCCGAGATGGCGGCACAGGTTCACGACGGTGAACAGGATGTCGCCGACGGCCGCCTTGAGAGCGGCCGGATCCGCATCCGCCAGACGGGCTTCGAGCTCGTCCAATGCCGCGCGCGCCGCGCCGGCGACGGTGCCGGCGCTGTTCCAGTCGAGACCGGCCCGGCTGGCGCGCACGCCCATCTGGTAGGCTTCGTGGAGGGCCGGCAAGGCCGGGCTGATGCCGTCGAGGAGCGATTCGCGCGGCTTGTTCTTGTGCGCCTGCTCCTCGCTTTTGATCTTGTCCCAGTTGGCCAGCACCGCCTCGCTTGTTTCAGCCCGGACGTCGCTAAAGACGTGGGGATGGCGGCGGATGATCTTGTCGTGGATGGCGTCGATGACGTCCTGCATCCGAAATTCATCCTGCTCGGCGGCGATCTGGGCGTGAAACACCACCTGGAGCAGCAGGTCGCCCAGCTCATCCCGCAGTTCGCCCGGATCATCGTCATCGAGGGCGGCCAGGACCTCGTAGGTTTCCTCCACCAGCATCGGCTTGAGGCTTTCCCGGGTCTGCTCGCGGTCCCACGGACAGCCGCCGGGCGCCCGCAGCCGCCGGACGATGGCCACCAGCTTGTCGATATCGGTTTCGGGGTTGGATCGCTTCTTTGCCATAAACAGTTTTTTTTAGCACACAATTGGAAAGGGACAAAGTTAAAATTCCTGAACTTCGCCTTCTGCCGGCCGGCTGAGTATCCCTCTCGCGACCAGGCACCAGCGGAGCCGGGTTCCCCGATCCAGCCGTCAGCAGCGCCGGCAGGGTCCCGCCGCAGGCGCCGCCATCCACTCGGGACTTGTGACCCGGCGGGGCTCATGGTAAGGTGATTTCGCCGAAAACCCCGGCAGCGCACGCCGCTCGGCACGCCAGCCGGTCACATGGGAGCACGCGATGGAGACACTCAAAGGGATCGTCCTGGCTGGCGGCACCGGCAGTCGGCTCTTCCCCCTGACCAAGGTCACGAACAAGCACCTGTTGCCGGTGGGCCGTCAGCCGATGATTTACCACCCCATCTGCAAGATGACGGGCGCGGGCATCGAGGAAATTCTGGTGGTGACGGGCACCGAGCACATGGGCGACGTCGTCAATCTGCTGGGGAGCGGCCGCGAGTTCGGCTGCCGCTTCACCTACAAAGTGCAGGACGAGGCGGGCGGCATCGCCCAGGCGCTGGCGCTGGCGGAGAATTTCGCGGCCGGGAGCCGCCTCCTGGTGATCCTGGGCGACAACATCTTCCAGGACGATCTGAACGAGTATACCCGCGCCTATATGGAAAAACCCGGCGGCGCGATGATCATCCTCAAAGAGGTGCCCGACCCGGAGCGGTTCGGCGTGGCCGAACTCAGCGGTGACCGGGTGACGGGCATTGAGGAAAAGCCCCCCCGGCCCAAAAGCCCCTATGCCGTGACCGGCGTTTACTACTACGACAACCGGGTTTTTGAAATCATCCGGACGCTCAAACCGTCGGCGCGGGGGGAGTACGAGATCACCGACGTCAACAACGCGTACATCCAGCAGGGCCAGCTGTACGCCAAGTTCTTCCGCGGCTGGTGGACCGACGCCGGGACGTTCGACAGCCTGGATCGGGCCAGTCAGCTGGTGCAGAACCAGGAGGCTGGTTCATGACGGTCTGGCGGGATGGCGCCATCGATCAGGTCGAGGTTCGGCCGCTCACGCGGTTCGAGGATCCGCGCGGTTGGCTGGCTGAGATATTCCGCAGCGACACCGAGGCGCCGGAGCGCTTGCCGGTGATGGGCTATGTCTCAATCACCCGCCCCGGTGTGACACGGGGTCCCCACGAGCACCGCGCCCAGACCGACTTCTTCTGCTTTCCCGGCCCCGGCACGTTTCGGGTCTACCTGTGGGACGCGCGGCCGGAATCCCCCACCCGCGGCTGCCGCCAGTTCGTCGTGGCCGGAGCGGACGCGCCAGCCGTGGTGATCGTACCGCCCGGCGTCGTGCACGCCTACCGAAACGCGGGCCCGACCGACGGTCTGGTCATCAACCTGCCCAATGCGCTGTTCAAGGGGGCCGAGCGCCGGGAGCCGGTGGACGAGATCCGGCACGAGGAGGATCCCCACAGCCCGTACCGGCTGGAGGACGCTCCATGACCAAGGTGCTGCTCACCGGCGCCGAGGGCCGCTTCGGGCGCGATTTCATCACCTGGCTGGGTCAGCGCTATGAACTCTTTCCGATGACCTGGGAGACATGCGATGTCCGCGACCTGACCGCCGTGCGGGACGTGATGCGCAAAATCAGACCGCAGGTCGTGGTCCACGCCGCGGCGTTCACCGACGTGGATGGCGCCGAGCAGAACGCCGACGCGGCGTTCGCCGTGAACGCCATCGGCAGCCGCAACACGGCCACGGCCGCGGAGGAATCGGGTGCCTGGCTCATCGCGTTGTCGACCGATTATGTGTTCTCCGGCCGCCTGGATCGGCCGTACCACGAGTTCGATCCGCCTTCGCCCATCAATGTTTACGGCCAGTCCAAGCTGGCGGGCGAGCGAGCCGTGGCCGCCTGCTGCCGGCGGCATACGATCGTCCGGACGGCGTGGCTGTACGCCAACACCGGCCCGTGCTTCCCCCGGACCATCATCCGCCGTCTGCTCCAGTCGGTGGGTGGCGGGCCGCCCGTTCAGGTCGTTGCCGACCAGCGGGGAAATCCCACGTCCACCCGGGTGCTGGCCGATCTGGTCCACCGGTTGATCCTGGAGCCGATTCCGGGCATCGTCCACGGCGTGTGCGAAGGCGCGGCTTCCTGGTACGAGTTTGCCAGCGAAATTCAGTTTGGTCTCCACCTGCCGGGTGAGATCGCGGCCTGTGCCACCGAGGATGTCCCCCGGCCCGCCAACCGGCCCCGAAATTCCGCCCTGGACAACATGGTGCTCCGGTTGGAAGGCCGTGCGGCCCTCCCGTCCTGGCAGGAAGCCCTGAAACTCTGGATCCGGGAGAACCGCGATGAATTTGTTTGAACCCCGCCGCGTGCTGGTGACGGGCGGCGCCGGTTTCATCGGCGGCAACTTCGTGCGCCACCTGCTGGAGTCGGATCCGGTGGTCCGGATCTGGAATCTGGATGCGCTGACGTATGCCGGCAACCTTGAGTCCCTGGCGGACGTGGACACCCGCTTCGGACCGGACGGCGAAGGTCGGTACAGCTTCGTGCGCGCCGACATCAGCGACTTCTCCACCGTCGGGCGACTGCTGGCGGACCAGACCATTGACAGCGTGGTCCACTTCGCCGCCGAGAGCCACGTGGACCGCTCGATTCTGGGCCCGGAACTGTTTGTGACCACCAACGTCCTGGGAACGTTTCGCCTGCTGGAGGCGTGCCGCCAGGCCTGGGCGGGACGGACGGATGTCCGCTTCCATCACGTGTCCACCGATGAGGTGTTCGGCAGCCTGGGTCCGGAGGGGAAATTCACCGAAACTTCGCCGTACGACCCCTCCAGCCCCTATTCCGCTTCCAAGGCGGCCAGCGATCACCTGGTGCGCGCCTGGCACCGGACGTACGGATTGCCGGTCACGCTGAGCAATTGCTCCAACAACTACGGCCCATGGCAGTTTCCCGAAAAACTGATCCCGCTGGTGATCCTCAACTGCTTGGAGGGGCGGCCCATCCCGGTTTACGGCCGGGGCGAGAACGTCCGGGACTGGCTCCATGTCCTGGATCACTGCATCGCGGTGGACCGGGTGCTCCGGGGCGGGCGAGCGGGCGCAACGTACAACGTGGGGGGCGACGGGGAGCGGCGCAACATCGACATCGTCGGCCTGCTGTGCGACCTGGTGGACGAACTGGGCCTCCGGGCCCCGGGCGTCTCCCGTTCTCGGGACCTGATCACCTTCGTGACGGACCGGCCGGGACACGACCTGCGCTATGCCATCGACTGGGCCCGCATCGGCGACGAACTGGGCTGGCGGCCGGCAGTGCCCCTGGCCGACGGCCTGCGGGAGACGGTCCGCTGGTACGCGGAGCACCGCGCGTGGTGCCACCAGGTCACATCCGGCGAATACCGTTCCTACTACGACCGGCAGTACGGCCGGCGGCTCCAATCGTAATCCTGCCCAGTCAGCTGTACCTGCGAATCGATGAATCGGAAATGAAACACCGCCCAGTCACGGGCGTATCATCTGTTGGAATCAATCCGGTCGGTTTTTGACTTCATATGTGCAGCAGGACGGGAAGCGGCACGACTCCCGTTCCGGCCGCACAGCGAGGAGGGGCCATGGTGAAGCGAGTCGTCGTCGCCGGCCTGCTGGGCGCCCTGGTCTGGTTTGTCTGGGCGATGGTGGTCAACGGGATGTTCGGTTTCAAGGCGCGAATCGACATGAATGCCATCGACGATGAGCAGCGGGTTTACGAGGTGTTGAAGCAGCAAATCAAACGGCCCGGCCGGTACGCCTGCAACCCGCCGCTCACCGCTGCCGGAATGTTCCCGGAGAACGAGCCGGCGTTCAGCGTGCTGTATGGCGGGGTGGGTCACGAAGCCGCGGGCCGGATGCTGCTGTGGCAACTCCCGATCTTTATCCTCGGTCCCCTGATCGCCGCCGGGCTCCTGGCCGCGTCCTCCCCCCGCATCCTCGCCAGCTACCCGCGCAAGGTGATGATGGTCGGCGCTCTGGGATTGTTCCTCGGCCTGGTTGGGCGTCTGACGGCATTCGGGATCGGTGACTACCCGTTGGCGAGCGCGCTGCTCCTGGCGCTCCACGACCTGGTGCTGTGGACCCTGATTGGCACGGTGCTGGCCTGGCGGATCCGGCCGGTGATCGCCGCCGGGACACCGCCGGCATAGGCGGCTGAGAGGAGCGGTCGGATATCCCGGCCGGTGACGGGCTGTCAGGCGACGGGGAAATCTCGCCGGATCTCCCGGTACTCCAGGGCTGTTGTGGTGCCGAGTTCCTGGAGCAACTCGGACAGCGGCTCCCCGGCCGACACGTACGGCAGATGGAGGGGGCGGCCGTAGGGGCCTGCCGCCGCGGCGAGCAGGGCGCGGCCCGCCGCCGGTTCCCGGAACCGGAGCGCCTGCACGACACTCAGAAGAAGCTCCACGCGCCAGATTCCCCAACCCACCACCTCCGTACCCCGCCGGGCCAGCGCCATTCGCCAGGCCGGCAGCGGCCCACAGCGGGCGATCTGCCGCCAGCGCTGGAGCCAGGGAATGGGCTCCGCCGGCCGGTCCGCATGGTAGTGTGCCGCCAGTTCCGCCAGGGTGCAGGGCCGCACTTCCAGGCCCGGTTCGGCCGCCGGTGGCGGGACGGGGAGGTCCAGGCAGAACAGCGACCGGGTCTCCCGGAATTTCACCGCCTGGTAGCGACGAGCTTTTCGGAAGGAGGCCACCATGGCCCAACTGGTCCGTATCCCCAGCGCCTGGTGCTGCCGCGTGAAGCGCTTCTCCAGCTCCAGGCCGACCCGGTCCCGGTGAAAGCGGGGACTCACATTCCAACCGAAGACAAACGACTCGCGCAGGTCGAGGTCAACGCTCAGCAGCAGCACACCGGCAGTCTCCCCGTCAACCTCGGCCACGAAGCTGTGCTCGAGGTCCAGTCCGTATTGCGGGATGAGGGTGTGGCCCAGTCCCCACGCGCTGAACGGGGTCCGAATGGGGAAGTCTTGATACGACTCGTTGATGATCCGGACAGCGGCGGGGATATCCGCCTCGGTCATGATGCGGCAGGAGATCACAGCGACGGCCTACTCCTTGGAGTCAAAAAATAATGCGGCCATTATGCCACAACCCGTGTGAAAACGTTCACGCAGAGCATCCGCGGGGTGCCGCGACACCGACCGGACGATGGCGGTCGCCGGCCGTTGCAGGTGCGCCTTCCCTTTTGCGCCGGCTTTGGGTATGATGCCAATTTCATCCGCGCCGATTGCCAGCCGGCGGAGGCGCGCGGATTGGTCCCGACCCGCCCGCCAAGGAGACCGTGTTGATCAGATCATTGTGCTGCCTGATTTGCATTGCCGCTCTGATCGGGTCGGCCGGCGCCGCCGATCCCGCGTCGGCCGCCGACCCGGACACCACCCGCTTTGAGATTGGTTTCGAAGAGCGCGTCCGCTCGGAGAACATGGACAATCTGAACGACTGGGAGGCGGACGACCCGGACGCGCGCCGATGGTGGCGGTTCCGCTCCCGCCTCTGGGCCAAACTGAACGTCGGACAGCGCGCCGAGTTGTATCTCGGACTCAATAACGAGACCCGCAAGACCATCGAGCCCGACACGCCCCTCAAGTTCGACGAAGTCATTTTCGAAAACCTGTACCTGGACCTGGCACTCAGCCGTCAGGTTTCGGTCAAGGCGGGCCGCCAGAACCTGGTGCGCGGGGAAGGTTTTCTGTTTATCGAAGGAAACCCGTTGGACGGTTCCCGCACCGCCTATTTCAACGCGATCGACGTCACGTGGTCGCCGGTCAAGGACCTGAAGCTGGAGCTTCTGGGGATTTCAAACCCGGACCACGACATCTACCTGCCGCGAATTAACGACAAACACAAGTCGCTCATCGAGTGGGATGAGGAGGCGATCGGCTTCTACGCGACCGACCGGACCCGTCGCGGCCAGAGTCTCGACGCCTACTATTTCTACAAGAAGGAGTCCGGCGACAGCCGGGATCCCAACCATCCCCAGTACCAGCCCGAGCGCCGGGTGCACACGCTTGGCGGCCGGCTGGAACAGACGCTGGGCGGCGGCTGGGCGGCGGCCGGCGAGCTGGCGGGACAATGGGGCGGCCAGCATCCCGACACGCCGATCCGGGCGATGGGCGGATACGCCTACGTGAAGAAAACCTTCACCCATGACTGGAAGCCCACTGCCCAGTTCGGTTACTGGGGCTTTTCCGGCGACGATCCGGCGACGCCCGAAAACGAAAACTGGGACCCTCTGTTCAACCGATGGCCCAAGTGGAGCGAACTGTACATCTACAGCCAATGGCCGGAAAAGGGCCTGGCGTACTGGACGAACACCCGCATGTGGCAGGCGGAGGCGACGGTGGCCCCCCGGCCGTGGGCCAAGGGGCGCGTGTCGTACTATCATCTGGGTGCCGCCCATCCCTTTCCAGGTGATCCGGCGGTGTTTGCCGGCAGTACGACCCGCGGTGACATGTTCCAGGTTCGGGTGGATATCATCCCCTCCGACAGCTGGCGGGGCCACGTGGTGTACGAACGGTTCTGGCCGGGCAGTTTCTATGAGGGGCCGTCGCCGGGGTATTTCTTTCGGTTCGAGGTCATCTACTCGATCAAAGGCGTGTTTGCGTGGGATTAGACGATGAGTGAGCCGCGGGCCGCATCAGCATCACCCGGGGCGTCGGCTGCGCCGACGCCCTGGTGGAATCGGCTTTGGGTGGCCACGCTGTATTTTGCGGAAGGCTTCCCGTACAGCGTGGTCCGGCAGATCTCCACGGTGTTCTTCAAGGACAGTGGCGCCAGCCTGCAGGCCATCGGCCTGACCTCGCTCTACGGTCTGCCCTGGACCCTCAAATTTCTCTGGTCGCCGTTCATCGACCAGTTCGCCACCAAGCGGCGCTGGCTGCTCGCCGCCGAGCTGGCCCTGGCCGTCGCCACGGTCATCATGGCCCTGGGCGCCGCCGCCCCCCAGGCGCTGGATATCGTCGCCGGCCTGTTCCTGCTGACGGCCCTGCTGTCGGCAACCCACGACATCGCCATCGACGGCTTCTACCTCGAGGCGCTGGACCGCCAGGAGCAGGCGCGCTTCGTGGGCTTCCAGGCGATGAGCTACCGACTGGCCATGATCGCCGGCGGCGGGGGGATCGTCACTCTCTCCGGTTACACCAACTGGTCCACGGCGTTCGGCGTCGCGGCGGTCATCCTGTTCGGGCTGTGGTTGATCCACTCGCGCTGCCTGCCCCGGGTGGAGCAGACCCGGCGGCCCATGGCCGAGTTATGGCGGCTCCTCCGTCGGCCAGCCATCCAGCGGACGGCCGCGGGAATCCTGCTGGCCGTGTTGATTGTCGCCGCAGCGGGACGGCTGGGCTGGCTCGACACCCCGGCGGCCGGGTTCCACGCGGCGGTGGACACCCTGGGATCAGCGGGCCTGGTGAGTGCGGTGTTGCTTCTGGCGATGCTGGCGCTGGCGTTCAACCTCGGGCGGATCAAGCGGCGCCTGTATGCGTCCGACTCCTTTTACGCCCTGGCTTTTGTCGACTACCTCGACCAGCCCAAGATGACCATCATCCTGACGGCGATCGTGCTCTGGCGGGCCGGCGAATCCTTCCTCCTGAATATGGCATATCCCTTCCTGAGCGATGCCGGTGTCACCCGAGCGCAATACGGATTGATCTACGGAACCTTCGGCATCATCGCCTCGATCACCGGCGGACTGCTCGCCGGTTGGTTGATCGCCCGATTCGGCCTGCGCCGCATGATCTGGCCGTGCGCCCTGAGCCAGAACCTCCTGAACCTGCTGTACATGTTTCTGGCCTGGCACTATGTTCCCCAGTGCACGAGCCGCGGGAATCTGGCCATGGAAATGGCCGCCAACCTTTACCAGGTGCCGTTTTTGTGGGCGCAGCGCCTGGTGGACATGGTTCAGACGCCCGCCGCCTGGTTTCCCGACCTGAATATTGTGGCGGTGCTCATCGTCCTGGAGGCGTTCGGCGCGGGCATGGGCACGGCGGCCTTCATGGTGTTCATCATGCGGACCTGCAAGCCCGGCTACAAGGCCGCCCACATGGCGATCGCCACCAGCATCATGACCGTGGGCGCCACCTCCGCCGGCATCTTTTCGGGTATCCTGGCCGGCTGGCTGGGCTATCCGGCCTTTTTCGGCTTCACCTTCCTGGTCACGTTGCCCAGCATGGCGTTGCTCCTGTTCCTGCCTTATCTGGACGGCTCATCGGCGGCCGACCTGCCAGGGAACCGCCCGGAAAAGCGTTGAAACGCAGGAAGACGCCCACTATAATAGAGGGCCATGACCGAGACGCGTGTCCTGCCAACCTCCTATAACGAATTGGAAACGGAACTGGGCGAGCAGATCGCTCCGTTCAACCAGCTCTTTCAGGACTCCATCCGTTACTATGATTCACTCCTGGGCCGGGACGCCCGCTCCAGCCCGGTCATGGAGCAGCAGTTCCTGGACCGGTTCAGCTTCCTCCTGGAACAGGAACATTTCGCCCCGCCCCGCAGCCTCCGCGAGACGCTGATCAAGCTCAGTTACGGCTTTTACATGAAGCAGCGCAGTTGAGGTGGATCCGCTTCAGCTCGGCGTGGAGATGCTGTCGCCCGTCGCGCCGCCCGGCGGTGGCGCGTCCACGCGGGCGGGGAAGCGGATGGTGAACACCGAACCCTCGCCGACGACACTGTCCACGCGGATCTCGCCGCCGTGGGCCTCCACAAGGTACTTGACCAGGCTCAAGCCGATCCCGCTCCCGCGAACCCGCCGGACTGCAATGTTGTTGCTGCGGTAGAACTTGTCGAAGATGTTCGGCAGATCCTCCGGGGCGATGCCGATGCCCTCATCCCGGACCTCCAGGCAGACGTGGGGCGGCGCGTGGAAAACCCGGATCCGGACGCGGCGGGATTTTTCAGCGGAATACTTGATGGCGTTGTCCAGCAGGTTGAGCAGGATCAGGGCCAGCGCGTTGGCGTCGCCGTGAATCATGGGGATGCCGGGTTCCGTCTCGACCCGGAGCTCCACCTGCTCCTTTTTGATGCGGTAATCGAAAGCCTCGAGGTGACGGGCCACCACCTGGTCGAGGCGCAGATCCTCGAAGCTGAACTTCTGCAGTCCGTTCTCCAGGTTGGCCAGGTCCAGCACGTTGTTGATCAAGTGGGTCATCCGCTCGGTTTCGGCAAAGATCACCGACAGGTACTCCTGGCGGGTGGTCTCGTCGCGGCCCCGGCCCATGAGCAGGATTTCGCTGAACATCTTGATCAGGGCCAGCGGCGTCTTCAACTCATGGGAAACGTTGCGGACGAACACTTCTTTCTGATGGGTGAGCTTCTGCTCCTCGCGGCGGCTCACGTAGACCAGCAACCAGGCCGACAGGATCAGCACCAGATTGATGGCCAGCAGGAGCATGTTCTGGCTCCGGATGCCAAGGGCCTCCTGCTCGAGCTGGTCGGCGTTGCGGGGTGCCAGCTGGAAGAGCCATTTATAGAAGGTTTTTGGGAAGCGCTGCTCGACGAAGTACTTCCGCGACACCTGGAAGGGAGTGCCGAAAATCAGGTTGTTTTCGTAATCCCGGATGCAGACCACGTGGTTGCGCTCGAGGTCGCGAACGTATGGGCCGAAGAACACATCCAGATCGTCGCCGCGGTATTCCTGAATGAGCAGGAAGCGCCGATCGTCGCCCGTCAAAGTGAAGGGCAGCAGGGAGAACAGGTGATAGCTCCCGTCGATGGCGGTGTGGAGGTGCTGGATGCTGAGCAGGGGCATCTGGACCGGATCGGCGGCGGTCAGGACCCGCCGCCGGAACCAGCGGGCGTTCTCCCGCTGCCGGTCGGCCGGGAAATGCACGTTCCACCGGTCGTCCAGCAGGTAGATCTGCCGGATCAGCGGGACGGGCGTGGCGGGCGCGTTGGCCAGTCGCAGCTGCAGTTCCTCAAGGGAGCCGGACGTCAGGAAGGTGTACAGCTTCTGGTCCTGGGCGGATATGCCGAGCTCGATCCGGTTGAGGGTTTGCCGGACCATGCTGAGGTTGCTCTGCAGCAGGGTGATTTCCAGCAGGCTTTCCTTCTCGGCGACGTACCGGAAGGTGAGGATGCCGATGGTGATCGTGGAGAACAACACGATGCCGCTGGCAATGGGGAACATCCGGCTGCGAAAAAAATGGCGCACGTGATTCTCCGAAATCCATCGTCAGGGGGACGACTCGGCTTGCCGGACGCGTTTCTGCAGCAGGTCGCGGGCGGCCTCCTGGATTTCCGGCAGCAGGCTGGTGTCAGCCGCCGCCTCCCGCAAATCCTGGGTGCGCAGATTTGGGAGCAGGCGCAGGCAGATGGCCGGCGGGGTGTACGGGTTTCGAACCAGGGCCACCTTGATGTCGTACTGCAAGATCCAGCGGGGCGTGTGAAACACTTCGGCCAGCACCGCGGGATAGTTGGGGCGGCGGGCGGCGATCCGGACGACGAAGGGAAGGGTGATCCTCGGGTTGCTGAGCAGGCGCCGGATCACGCTGGGGTCCGGATCGAACATCAACTGTTCCATCGTCTGCCGATCCGGACTCATGGCCTGGGCCTTGCGCTGGCCCAGGGTGAGTTCGTTGGCGAGTTGGTTCGGATCGGGCAGCGCGGTTGTTTTCAGCCCGCGCTTGGGGCGGGGTTGGCGGAGGAAATGCACCACGTCGTCGAAGTGCTTCGCACGGGCATAGGTGTACACCTCGCTGAAAAACGGCCGTCCCAGCCGGGCGATCACGGGCTCCAAGTCGCTCACGGCGTCCATGACTTCCTTGAACGCCGGACGGCCCATCTGCGCCTGGCGCAGGATGTAATACAGCGCCTCGGCAAACGCGTCCGGCGAGAGCTCCTGCAGCCGGTCCATGAGCTGGTGCTTGCGGATGCCCAGGTCCTCGATCCGGCTGCAGGCATCCACCCAATGCTGCACCTTGAGGTACAATTCCTTCATGTCCAAGGGACGTCTCCGACGGGCGCATGCGGTTGAAACCAGAATATCTGAAGAGTGTGCTAGAATCAAGCCGGTTTTCCCGTCCGGCGGGCGGTGGCCGCCGGGATCCGGTCCCAGGGAGCGGCTGATGGCGGACATCGTGCGACTCGATCCGGCCGAACTGCCGGGCTGCAGCCCGTTTTTCCGGGACATCGTCCGGCAGCCCGACACGCGCCGGGAGTTTTTGGGCCTGGTCGATTGGGATGGCGACGCCCTGCGCGGGACCGCGGCGGAGGCGCGGCCGTTCCGCGGCCTGGACGAACTGGTCCGCCAGAATCCCCCCGCACACCCGGCTGTGGCCGAAACGCTGGCGCACGCCGGCCGGCCGGGTGCGGTGTGCGTCATCACCGGCCAGCAGGCCGGCGTCCTGGGCGGCCCGCCGTACACATTGTTCAAGGCGCTGACCGTGGCGGCGCTGGTCGGTGAATTGCGCCGTTCGGGCGTGCCGGCCGTGGGGGTGTTCTGGATCGCCTCGGAAGATCACGACCTCCGCGAGATCTCCGGAGTTACCTGGATGGTGCCCGGCCGGGGACTGCAGCGGTTGACCCTGCCGACGCCGTCGGCCGCCGATCTCCAACCTGTGGCGCAGGTGACTCTTGACGCAGGAGTGGCATCGTTCTGGCAGGAGTCGCTGGCGCTGCTGCCCCGGAGCGCGCATCGCGACTGGGTGTCCGGTCTGGTGGAGACGTGCTACCGGCCGGGCCGCGGGTTGGTCGAGGCGTTTCGGGATTTCATGGCCCGCTTCCTCGCCCCGCTGGGCCTGTGCCTGTTTGATCCCATGGCTATGGAGCGGCAGGAGGCCCTGGCCGGTTTCCTGGACCGCTTTCCCGAGCGGCGGGCCGAAGCCGTCCGCCGGGTGACGGATCGTCAGACCGCGCTCGAGGCGGCCGGCTACGAACCGCAGATCCGCCTCCAACCCCAACGGGCGTTCCTGTTCTATCTGCACCCCGAGGCCGGGCGACGGCGGGTGGTGGAGGCGCCCGAGGGCGGATTCACCGTGGACGGGACTTCGGTGGGCTGCGACACCGCGGGGTGGTCCGACTGGCTCCGACAGGATGCCGCCCGCTTCTCGCCCGACGCCCTGCTGCGGCCGCTCTTTCAGGACTGGCTGTTCCCCACGGCGGCCTATGTGGGCGGTCCGGCGGAGCTGGCCTACCACGCCCAGATCCGGGCGCTCTATCCCCTGTGGGAGCTGACGCCGCCGCTCCTGTGGCCGCGTTTTTCGGCCACTCTGATTCCGCCCGGCGCGGCCCGGCGGGCCCGACAACTGGGCCTGGAACCGCGCGGGCTGTTTGGCCATCGGGACGAGACGCTCACCCGGCTGCTGGCGGCGCAGGGGCGCGTCGAGCGCCTGGAGGCTTTCTTGGAGCGCCGTGGCGACGTCACGCGCACGATGGACCAGCTCGTCGGCTTGTTGCTGGACTATCCGGATGATGTCACCCGCTTCGCCGCATCGACGATGGGCAAGATCAACGGTCTCGTCGACAAGCTGGAGGAAAGGGTCCGCCGCCAGGTCAAGTCCGACAACGAAGATCTGATCCGACGGTTCGACACGCTGCATCAAGAGCTCGTCCCGGACGGGAATCTACAGGAGCGGACCCTGAATCTATTGCCCCTGTTCAGCGTGTATGGTCCCGGTCTGGTGGACCGGCTGATGCGGGCGGTGGATCCATTCGATCCGCGCCACGTACTGCTCTGGCTGGAGGAGTGACATGAACGTGTTCGGCGCCCAGGGCGCGGTTCCGGTGGACCTCCTGGCGGTGGGGGCCCACCCGGATGACCTGGAGATCTGCATGGGCGGCACCCTTGCGCGGCTCGCTGCTGTCGGGCGCCGGATCGGCCTGGTGGATCTGACCCGGGGCGAGTCCGGGAGCCGAGGCGAGCCGGAGATCCGCCTGGCGGAGAGCCGGGCCGCCGCCGAAACGCTGGGCGTGGCGTTCCGGATCAACCTGGAGCTGCCCGACGGCGATCTGGCCCCCACGACCGCGGCCCGCACCGCGCTGGTCCGGGTGATCCGGCAGGCCGCGCCCGCCATCGTCTTCTCGCATCATACCCTGGATCCGCATCCCGACCATGCCGGCGCCCACGCGATCGTCCGTTCGGCCTGCCACCATGCCGGTCTGGCCAAACTCGAGCCGGATCTGCCGCCCCATCGGCCGAAGTACTTCTTCACCTTCGCCCAGCCCCACCGGCTCCGCCCCACCTTCCTGGTGGACGTCAGCGAGTTCTGGGAGACCAAGCTCGCGGCCATCCGTTGCCACCGCAGCCAGGTGTCGCCCCGCCAGCCGGACGAGCCGGTCACCTACCTGGGCCAGCCCGATTTCCTCGACGTGGTGGGTGCGCATTGCCGGAGCATGGGCGCCATGGTGGGCGCGCGCTACGCCGAAGGATTCCACAGCGAGGGCTATCTGCTGGTGGATGATCCGCTGGCGGCGTTCGGCCGGAAGCAGGGGCGGTTGTTATGAACATCGGAATGGTCTGTTACCCCACCCACGGCGGCAGCGGAATCGTCGCCACCGAGCTCGCGAAGGAGCTGGGCAAACTGGGCCACCAGGTTCACATCATCAGCTTCGCCCTGCCCATCCGGGTGACGCCGGGCTTGCCCAATATCTTTTTCCACAAGGTGGAGGTGTCGGCCTACCCGCTGTTCAAATATCCGCCGTATTCTCTCGAGGTCACCGCGATGATCGCGGACGTGGCCCGCACCCACAGTCTGGACCTGGTCCACGTGCACTATGCCATTCCCCACGGCATGAGCGCCTGGTCCGCCCGGGAGATGCTCGCCGAGGATGGCATCCGGCTGCCGTTCATCACCACGCTGCACGGCACCGATATCACGGTCGTGGGCAGCGAGCCCTCCATGGCCCGGGTGACCCAGTTCATCCTGCGCCATTCCGACGCGGTGACGGCCGTGAGTGACTGGCTGCGTCTGGAGACCGAGCGCTTCTTCGACATGCGCTGTCCCATCTTCGTGATCCCCAACTTCATTGATCCCCAGGCGTTCCGGCGACAGCGCCAGTCGGTGCGGGACCGCTTCGCCGCGCCGCACGAAAAGCTCCTGCTGCATGTGTCGAACTTTCGGCCGGTCAAGAATGTCCCCGACATCATCCGGGTGCTGGATATCACCCGCCGACGGCTTCCCTGCCGGCTCGTCGTGGTGGGCGACGGACCCGACCGGCCCCACGCCGAACAGCTGGCGCGGGAGCTGGGCGTGAGTCACCTGGTCACGTTCGTCGGAATGCAGAGCAACGTGCTGGAATACCTGTCGCTGGCCGATCTGTACCTGATGTCCAGCCGCAGCGAAAGCTTCGGCCTGTCGGCGCTGGAGGCGATGTCCTGCAGCGTGCCGGTGGTCGCTTACCGGGTCGGTGGAATGCCCGAGGTCATCCTCCACGACCGAACCGGATACCTGGCTGATCCTGGCGACGTGGCCGCCCTGGGTGAAGCGACGGCCGACTTGCTGGCCGACGACGCGCGCCGCCGGCGGTTCGGCCGGGCCGCCCGGCAGCGGGTCCTGGCGGAATTCACCGCCGACCGGATCGTGGGGCAGTACGCGGCGCTTTACGACGCGGTGATCCGCCGGCGCCCGTGTCTGGAGATGATGAAACCCGGTCGGGCCGGGGAATAATTCTCCACCAGAAGACTAATTCTCCAGCATGTCCCCGCATGGCTGTCTGCGCAAAAATCCTTGCAGGATGGTAAGTTACGATTCAATCCAGGTGCCGGATGCTCGGCCGGACTTTGGCATCCGCTTTGCTCAAAGACCCGTGAATTTTTTTGTTTGAAAGACCTTCAACACCCAATATTAAGGAGAGAGCCTATGAAAATCAGACCGCTGCACGATCGCGTGATCGTCAAGAGACTGGAGGAAAAAGAACAGGTCAAGGGCGGGATCATCATTCCCGATACCGCCAAAGAAAAGCCCCAGCAGGGCGAGGTCATCGCTGTGGGCAACGGCAAGATTCTGGACAACGGCCAGCGGGTGACGCCCGAGGTGAAGGTGGGCAACCGGGTGCTGTTCGGCAAGTACTCCGGCAACGAAGTGAAGATTGAAGACCAGGAATACCTCATCATGCGCGAGGACGAGATCCTCGGCATCGTCGAGTAGATTCCCAACCGCAGAAACTCAGTCATAAGGAGATAGGCACATGGCTAAAGATATCGTGTACGGAGAAAATTGCCGCCACCAGATTCTCAAGGGCGTCAACAAGCTGGCGGACACCGTCAAGATCACCCTCGGCCCGAAGGGCCGCAACGTGGTTTTGGATAAGAAGTTCGGCTCCCCCACCATCACCAAGGATGGCGTGACGGTGGCCAAGGAAATCGAGTTGAATGACAAGGTGGAAAATCTGGGCGCCCAGATGGTCCGCGAAGTCGCCTCCAAGACCAGCGACGTGGCGGGCGACGGCACGACCACTGCAACCGTCCTGGCTCAGAGCATCTATCGCGAGGGCGTGCGCAACGTGGCGTCCGGCGCCAACCCGATGGCCCTGAAGCGGGGCATCGAGAAGGCCGTCGATGTGGTGGTCAAGCACATCAACGAGATGTCCGTGCCCGTCAAGGGTGACATGATCGCCCAGGTGGGCGCGATCTCCGCCAACAACGACCTGTCCATCGGCTCCATCATCGCCGAGGCGATGAAGAAGGTGGGCAAGGACGGCGTGATCACCGTCGAAGAGGCCAAGACCCTGGAGACCACTCTGGAAGTGGTCGAGGGGATGCAGTTCGACCGCGGCTATCTGTCCCCGTATTTCGTGACTGATCCCGAGCGGATGGAAGTGATCCTCGAGGACGCTTACATTCTCATCCATGAGAAGAAGATCAGCTCCATGAAGGACCTGCTGCCGGTGCTCGAGCAGATCGCCCGCTCCGGCAAGCCCCTCCTGGTTATCGCCGAGGACATCGAAGGCGAAGCCCTGGCCACCCTGGTGGTCAACAAACTGCGCGGCACCCTGCAGGTGTCCGCGGTGAAGGCGCCCGGCTTCGGCGACCGCCGGAAGGCCATGCTGGAAGACATCGCCATCCTGACCGGCGGCAAGGCCATCACCGAGGATCTGGGCATCAAGCTGGAAAACACCCGCCTGGAGGACCTGGGCCGCGCCAAGCGCATCACCATCGACAAGGACAACACGACCATCGTCGAAGGGTACGGCACCTCCGACAAGATCCAGGCCCGCGTGAAGCAGATCCGGGTCCAGATCGAGGAGACCACCTCCGATTACGACCGCGAGAAGCTGCAGGAGCGGCTGGCCAAGCTGGTGGGCGGCGTGGCCGTGATCAAGGTGGGCGCCGCCACGGAGACGGAGCTCAAGGAAAAGAAGGCGCGGGTGGAAGATGCCATGCACGCCACCAAGGCGGCCGTCGAAGAGGGCATCGTGCCCGGCGGCGGCGTGTCGTTCCTGCGGGCGCTCCCGTCGTTGAAGAGCCTCAAGCTGACCGGCGACGAAAAGGTGGGCATGGAAATCATCCGCCGCGCCCTCGAGGAGCCCATCCGCCAGATCGCGGCCAACGCCGGCTGCGAGGGCGCCATCGTTTGCGAAAAGGTCAAGGCGAGCAAGGAGCCCAACTACGGCTATAACGCCGACACCGATGCGTACGAGGACCTGGTGGCCGCCGGTGTCATCGACCCGGCCAAGGTTGCCCGGACCGCCCTGCAGAACGCATCGTCCATCGCCAGCCTGCTGCTGACCACCGAGGCCGCGGTTCACGAGCTGCCCGAGCCCGAGAAGCCGATGCCCGGCGGTCCCGGCGGCATGCCCCCGGGTGGCATGTACTGAGTCCATTCGGCCGAACCTGACCAACGGCAACGCCCCGCCCTCCGGCGGGGCGTTTTTTCGTTCACGGAGGCGTAAACAAACCGCCGCCCCGGCGGGCCGGGGCGGCGGGAGGGATTCTGATCAGGATGTTGCGGGCGGGAACAGTCGCTACTTGATCCCCTCTTTGTCCAGCATGCTCAGCACCTGGTTGAAGGCGGCCTCGTTTTCAGCGACGAGCTTGCCCTCGGGCGAAAAGATCTTGAAATGGGGGATGCTCTGCAGGTTGTACTGGCGGGCGATGGGGGAGCCCCAATCGATACCGGTGACGCCCTTTCGGTTGATGTCGATCTTGACCACGACGAGATCGTCCCGCTTCTCATCCAGTTTGGCCAGCAGCGGGGAGATCTTCCGGCAGGGCGGGCAGAACTCGCTGAAGAAGTCGAAGATCACGGTCTTGCCGCTCACCAGGTGATCCGTGAGGTTGACCTCAGCGCCGTGGCCGATGATCGTCTCGTTGGCAGTGGCGGTGGATTCCGCTGCGGGCGGCCCGGCCGAGCAGCTTGTGGTCAGCAGCAGGATCAGGGGGATCGCAATCCCCAAGCACAGCAGGCGTTGAATAGGATTCATGGGATTCTCCTCGGATGATGGATTAGGACGGAATGAAACATATGCGGCCGGACGGGGGGCTATTTCTCTTCTTCCTCGAGCTGGTACGGCTTGAAATAGACGGCGTATTTCTTTTCCCGGGAGTTCTCGAACTTCTCGATCCGGACGACTGTGGACGGCAGCGGAATCGACAGGAACACGTTGGTGCCCACCTCGAGATCGCGCTCGGTGACAAACAACGCGCCGGTCTTGCTGATGTTCGCGGTCTGCACCACTTCTTCGAAATACCTGCCGTGCACGTCCACACCCTTCAGTTTCATGTAGAAATTGGTGCGGACGCGTTTGCTGCGGCGCTGGTTGTTTTCCACCCGGGTGCTCCCGCGGACTTTCCTTAATTGTATGCAAGGAACCGAAAAAAAAGCAACTCATTTCCCGCCCCTCGTTGTCGGCCGCACCCTCTCCGTCCGGCACGTTCATCAGATGCAAAAAACGGCGCGGCGTGTTCAGTCCGTTGCATTCACGGTTTGTTTTTGGGATCATGGGGCGCAAAGTGCGCGCGGCCTTCAGGCGGCGCGATTGGCGTCGCACAGAGGAACCGTATGGATTGGAATAAGCGCCTGATCTCGCCCGATGAGCTCGGACCGCCGGGGCCGGAAGCCGCGGACGACCTGGCCGTCCGGCTGGACCGTCTGATCGTCCAGCAGGAATCCGCCTGGCCGGAGCTGCGTCAGGCCCGGGACGCCTGGTTCGCCTGTCGCTACCGGGAAGTGCCGCTCGGGACGTTCCGGGTGCGCCTGGAATACAACCCGGCCCGTGAGACCAGCGTGGCCGCGCCGGTGGATCCGGCGTCGGTCCGCCGGCGCCCGTGCTTTTTGTGTCCGGCCCAGATGCCCCCGCCGGAGCGCGGCCTGCCGGTGGACGGGGGATTCGCCCTCTTCCTCAATCCGTTTCCGATCTTCTATCCCCATCCGGTGGTGATCCATCGCGACCACCGCCCCCAGGCTTTGGACGCCTGCCTGCCGGCGATGCTTCCGCTCGCGCGGCGGCTGGCCGGTCGTTACAGCCTGCTGTACAACGGGCCCCGCTGCGGGGCTTCGGCTCCCGACCACCTGCACTTCCAGGCCATCCCGCGGTTCAGCACCCCCATCGAGGCGGATGTCCGCCACCTGACCGAACCGGCGCTGGCCGCCCACCGTCGGACGTTGCCGGACATGGCGGGAGCGGCGGCCTTCACCATCGCTGACTACGGCCGGACGGTGATCGTCCTGGAGTCCGGCCGTGAGGACGCACTGCAGCTTGCGATCGCCGCGCTGCTTCGCCGTCTGCCCGCGGACGGGACGGGAACCGAGCCCTTGGTCAACCTGCTCCTCTGGTACGATGAGCCGGGCTGGCGGGCCTGCCTGTTTCCGCGCCGCCGGCACCGGCCCGCCTGCTACGCGGCGGAGTCCGCCGCCGGCGTGCTGGTCAGCCCCGGAGCCATCGATTTGGCCGGGGTGATCATCACCCCGCGTCAACGTGATTTTGACGGGCTGGACGCGCCGGCCATAGCCGCGATCTTCCGCGAGGTGTGTCTCCCCTTGAATGAGATCTCCGGACTGACGGCTGCGCCCGGAGTTGCCCGACCGACGGCGCCGGGGGCCGCCGTGGAGCCGGACGTCCGGGTGGGCCTGGTGGAAGCCCGCCCAATCGTGGATGTGGTCCTGGCGGGCGCGTGGCGGCTCGGCGATCGGGCGGTGCCGCCGGGAAATCACACGGCGCGCGCGGAGGCGGGGGCCGTCCATTTGGACGGTACAAACGGATCCTTCGTTGAGGCCGGAGTGTTGCGGTTGGATCCAGCCGACAGAACGGTCGGCCGGTTTCAGCTTCGGGACGTGACCATCGGTGCGGACTTTCACTGGGAGCGCCGCGAGGACCAGACGTTCGCCGGCACGCTGGAGCTGCAGCCGGATGGCGCCGGCACACTCGCGGCCGTCAACGGCGTGCCGCTGGAGAGCTACCTGGAATCGGTGATCGCGTCGGAGATGCGCGCCGACGCACCGCTGGAATTCTTGAAGGCGCACGCGGTGATCTCGCGGAGTTGGGCCCTGGCCCAGCTCGCGGCACGCGCGCGCCCCGGCCACCTTCCCGCGGCGGCGTACCCGCCGCTGGCCGGCCGGCGCTGGAATTGGACGGACCGGGCGCGCCACGACCGCTTCGATCTGTGCGCCGACGACCATTGCCAGCGCTATCAGGGTCTGGCCCGGGCTGACCGACCGGCGGTGAAGCAGGCGATCGAGGCCACCCGCGGGCTGGTGCTCGCGGTGGCGGGCCAGGTACTCGACGCCCGGTTCGCCAAGTGCTGCGGCGGCATGTCGGAGGCATTCGCCTCGGCGTGGGGTGACGTGCCGGTGGCGGGACTGGAGCCGGTCCGGTGCGCGCCGGACGGGATCGCGCCGGCGCCTGACCTGACTGTCGAAGCCGCGGCGACCGACTGGATCCGCAACGAGCCGGAGGCATACTGCCGCACGCGGGACCGGCGCGTGCTCCAACGGATCCTCCCCGACTTCGACCTGGAGACGGGCGCGTTCTACCGCTGGACCCTCGACGTGGAGCGGACCGAGCTGGAGGCGGTCATCCGCCGCAAGACCGGCTGGGACCCGGGCGAGCTGCTGGAGCTGGCACCGTTGCAGCGCGGGCACTCCGGCCGCCTGGTGCGCCTGCTGCTGGTGGGCACGCGTGGCCGCCTGCTCCTGGGCAAGGAGCTGGAGATCCGGCGAGCCCTCTCCCCGAGTCACCTGTACAGCTCGGCCTTCGTCGTGGAGCCCGAGGGCGGCGCAGGCGGCTCGCCGCGCCGCTTCCGGATACGGGGGGCCGGATGGGGACACGGCGTGGGCCTGTGTCAGGTGGGCGCCGCGGTGATGGCGGTGCAGGGCGCCGGCCACGCGGACATTCTGGCGCATTACTACCGGGGTGCCGAACTGGTCCGGCTCTACCGCTAGTTTTCGCTTCCGAAAAACAATCGCGCGCATTAAGATGGAGGGCAACGGTCAGGGGAAATCGCCGGATGCTGCCTTTCTTCGATTACTGCCGCCAAACCTACGAACAGGTGTTCCGCGTGCCGGCGCCGGCAGAGGACCCGTGGGAGATCGGCCACGGCGGCTCCCGGCGGTCGTTCTTCCGCCTGGGCCGGCCGCCCCGCAGCATCGTGGGGATGCTCAGCGACACGCCGCCGGCCGACGGTCGGGGCGTCACCGAGAACGACGCGTTCCTGTACGTCGCCCTCCACCTGTCGCAGGCCGGCGCGCCGGTGCCGCGCGTGTTCGCCGCCGACCGCGCCCGCGGCTGGTTCGTCATGGAGGACGTGGGCGAAACCCTGCTCTACCACGAGGTCCAGCGCCTGGGGCGGGGCCTGGCGATCAAGGCGCTGTATCGGCTGGCCGTGGATGACCTGGTCTGGCTGCACGTCAAGGCCTCGCCCGGCTTCGACACCGGCCGCACCCACAATTCGGACTACCGGCGCGATTTCGTCCGGCGGCACGAGTCGGGTTACTTCCAGCAGGCGTTCCTCCAGGACATCCTCGAGTGGGACCCGGTGCCGCTGAGCCTGGACCTGGATCGCCTGGCCGACGCGGCGGACGCGCTCTGGACCCCGCACTTCCTCTACCGCGATTTCCAGAGCCAGAACATCGCCGTGCAGGGGTCGCGGCTGCGTTACCTCGACTTCCAGGGTGCCCGGCGTGGCCCGCGCCAGTACGACCTGGCCTCGCTGGTGTACGATCCCTACGTGGTGCTGGATTCCGAGCTGCAGGCGTATCTCGTGGACCGCTACATGGAGCGAGCCCGCGCCCTGGAGCCGGGCTTCGACGGGCAGCGCTTCCGGGCGGGCTTCCCCGTGGTGGCGGTCCACCGGCTGATGCAGGCGCTGGGCGCCTACGGCTACCTCACCCGCACCGCCGGGAAGAGCTACTTCTACCAGTTCATTCCCGCCGGCGTGCATCTGCTGGGCCGGTTGCTGGGCCAGTATCCGGAGCTGGATTCATACGCCACCCTGGCCGAGACCATCCGCCGCCTGGTGCGCGAGGTGGGCTGGAAGTTGTGAGGCCATCGGGCGACCATGTACCGCGTATCATCTGGCCGCGCGTTCGTTCGGCCAGGCGTAGCGCGCGCTCGCTGAACGCGCGCCTGCGGCAAGTGGTCACGAGCTGGCGCTGAGCGCCAGGGTTGCGAATCGGCCCAGTCTGCGGGCGGGCCGCATTCGTCGAATGCGGCTGACGCTTAGCAACAACGAGACCCGCCACCGGGGAGTGGCGGGTCTCGTTGTCAGTGTAGATGGTTCGGCTGAAGCGATGATGCCGGGCCGGCTCACCGGATGGAAACGATGAGGCGGTAAGGGTCGTAGGGGCCGAAGCCGCCGCCCGGACCGTAGTTGACGCGGATGGTGTACCGGCCGCTCGACGGTACGGCGTAACTGATGAACGGATCCTTGCAGTTGGCGTTCATGTCGTCGTTTTCGGCCACTTGGGTCCCGAACTTGTTGTAGAGCGTCAGCTGCGGATCCAGGCCCGAGCCCAGCTGACTGGACACCACCAGGATGTTGACGATCCGTCCTGCCGCCAGATCCACCTTGAAATAGTCCTTGTTCCCGACGAGGTTGCCGGTGATTTCGACGGGCGGGGTGATGAGCCGGCCGGTGGCCTCCGATTCGTTGCCCTGGATGTCCGCCATCCGGTTGGCAACCAGCGTGCCGGTGGGTTCCAGCGGAATCGTAGAGAAGACCGACATGTTGTGCCGGCTCAACAGGCCGACGACGGCCACCGGGAAGTCGGCGTCCACCTCCACGTGGAAGGACTCCCCGTCGACGTCGTCGTCGTTTTCAAAAATTTCAGACAGGAACCGGGCGACGTGCCCGAGGGCGGGCACCGGGATCCACTTGGTCGTTACCAAATCTCCGTACTTGTACAACCGCAGGGTGACGAGCGCTTCCAGGTCGCCGGGGTTGACGATCGCCAAGGCGGTGTTCAGCGTGTCGCCGACTAGAGGGCGGGGGGTGATGGGCGCCCGGAAGGTGAAGAACCGCGAGGCCGTGGCCGGGAGGACGCCGGCCTCCCAGATGGGATTCCAGTCCGGATCCAGGTAGACATAGGTGGAGGTGACCCAGATGGGTCGGGAGGAGGTGACCCGCAGCCAGCCGGTTTCCAGGGGCTTGGCGTAAGGGTTGGTCGCTGAATAGGTGGTTAGGCCATAACTCAACAATTGAGTGAACGAGGATCCGGTGCCGCTGAAAAAGTCGCCCAACAGAACAATTTCCCAGGGTGAACCGTCGTCCCGAAAGAACTCCAACGTGACGTCCACAGCCTCCGTGTCATCGTTCAGGGTGAGGATGTACAGGGTGTTGCAGAACCGGTAGGCACCGAATTCGCCATTGGCCACGTGGGGGAAGTAGTAGACCGAGCCCTGGGCAGCGACGAGCGCGGCGGCCGCCGCCACGAATCCGAGCGCCAAAAATAATTTGATGCGTCCACTTGGTTTCATAAAAGTTCCTCCTGCCAGATGCCTGTTAGACGGACGTCAGAAACAGAATATCAAAAAAATCTTTTGGCTTGACGTGATCATGGTCACAAGCGTGTGCCGGTCATCTCGCGAAATCGGTGCGCCAATGCCTTCTTTGGAACGTTGAAGGAATGGCACGTCGCAGATGTTACTCAAGCACATGCTAAGAACTAACTATTCCAAAGGAAAAAATGGCGGAGGCGCATGGGAATCGAACCCACCAGGGACGTCTCTCAACGCCCCTCAACGGTTTTGAAGACCGCGCAGAACACCAGTCCCGATTCGCCTCCGTGGGGCGCCCGCGGAGCGGACAGGCCTATTATCGCATAGCGGGCACGGGGTCTCAATCCGAACCGTGGCCGACTGTGGCTGGTGCCTGGTGCCGCGCCCGGCACCGAGAGTTGTCAACGACTGTGGGACACCGGACTCAGGCAACGCCGCCGGGTGCCGCCACCGGCTCATTCCCATTCGATGGTGCCGGGGGGCTTGGAAGTGACGTCGAGGCCCACCCCCCAGACGCCGGGCAGGGCCAGGAGCGCGTCGCGCAGCTCCATCCGCACCGCCGGCGGCAGCTCGGCGGGCGCGGCGGTCATGGCCCGCTCCGACAGCACCGGCCGAATGACCACGAACTCGTTCCCCCGGCCCGGTGCGGCGAGCGGGACCAGAACCGTGGGGCACTGCCAGATCGCCTCGTACAGCCCGTGGCGGTGCAGGGCGTCCATGACGCGGGCGTCCGCCGCGCGGAGCAGGTCCAGCCGCGCCCGGGTCACCGTGGCCGCTGCGGGACGGATCTCCGGCGGCGCCTCCGGCGCCAGGTTCCAGACGCAGCGGTTCACGCCGGCCACCGCCTTGAAGATCTGCCCGGCGGCCTCGACCACCCGATCCCACGGTCCGGCGCCGGTGAGGAGCAGCGGGTGCTCGTAGGATCGCAGGTCCGCCTTGACGCCCACCGAGCGGATGGGGAGCGGCGCCGCGGCCAGCCCGTAGCGGGCGGCGATGAGGGCGGCCGCCGCGCCGAGCGGCGCCAGCGCCGCCGTATCCTCGCCGCCGTCGGCGCAGAGCAGGCGGATCCCAAGCCCCGGCCCGGGGAACGGGTGCCGCCACACGAGCTCATGCGGCAGGCCCAGCGCCTCGCCCAGCCGGCGGACCTCCACCTTGTACAGCTCCGCCAGCGGCTCCACCACCCGGCCGGCGGCGATCATCTCCTCGATCACCGGCACCCGGTTGTGATGCGTCTTGATGACGTCGGCCCGGCGGGTGCCGCCGGTCTCGATGGTGTCGGGATAGATGGTGCCCTGGCCCAGCAGGTGGTCGGCGATGCCCAGGCGCCGGGCCTCGCGCTCGAAGACGGTGACGAAGGTTTCACCGATGAGGCGGCGCTTGGTCTCGGGGTCGGTCACGCCGGCCAGCGCGGCCAGAAACTCGTCGGATGCGTCCACGAAGTGGGTCTGGGCGCCGAGGCCCATCCGGGCCAGGTGGCGGAGCACCTGCCGGCTCTCGTCCTGGCGCATGAGGCCGTTGTCGATGTGGAGGAGGCGCACCCGATCGGGCCCCAACGCCTCGGCCAGCAGCCGGGCGGCCACCGTGGAGTCCACGCCGCCCGAGGCGAGCAGGAACACCCGACCTTCGCCCACTTGGGCGCACACCCGGCCGATGATCTCGGCAGCGTAGTTGGAGGTGGTCCAGGTGGGCCGGCAGCCGCAGAGGCCCAGGACGAAGTTGGCGATCATCCGTTCGCCGTGCACCGTGTCGTCCACCTCGGGGTGGAACTGGAAGCCGTAGCGGCGCAACCGGTCCGAGCCGATGGCGGCGTAGCCGTGCCGCTCGCCGGCGGCGCCGGTGAGCGTGTAGCCCAATTCCTCAAAATCGGGGCCCACGGCGGTCACCGAGTCGAAATGGCTCATCCACACGCGCTCGGTGGCGTCCAGCCCCTCGAACAGCGGATGGGGGCGGACCAGGTGCAGGTCGGCGGGACCCCACTCGCGTCCGCCGTGGACAACCCGGCCGCCGTAGTGCTTGGCGATTTCCTGATGCCCGAAACAAAACCCCAGGATGGGCACCGGCAGGTCGTAGACCGCCCGGGTGTAGTCGGCGTCCTCGCCGAACGCCGACAGGCTGGGGCTGCCCGAAATGATGATCCCCCGGTAGGCCTGAAAGCGCTCGATGGGGTCCTCGGGCTGGCGGATTTCCGCCAGCACGCCGAGGGCGCGGACTTTGGTGGCGATGAGGTGGGCGTACTGCCCGCCGAAGTCGATGACGGCGACGGCATCATGATCCATGCGGTCCATCCTGTTCCGGTGAGATCCGCCGGCCGGTCGCCGGCGTTGGGGAATTGTAGCGCACCGCCGGCGCCGGCGGCATTCGTTTTTTTGCTTTTGTCGTGTCCGGCCGGCGGCGGATCCGGTCGCACCGCGAGGGAACGGTTGATTTCCGGCCGGCTCTTTTCTAGACTGGACAAGAATCCGTTTCCGGTCAAAGGGAGTGACGCGATGCCCACATGGCTCAAACCGTCCCTGAACTGGCTGCTGGTGTTCGTGCCGGTGGCGGTGGTCCTGAAGTTTGCCGCCCCGAACCTGCCGGCGGCCGTGTTCATCACCGCCTGCCTGGCCGTCATCCCGCTGGCCGGGCTGCTGGGTCACGCCACCGAAGAGCTGGCGTCCCGGACCAACGAGGGGATCGGCGGCCTGCTCAACGCCACCTTCGGCAACGCCGCCGAGCTCATCATCGCCCTGATGGCCCTGCAGCAGGGGCTGCACGACGTGGTCAAGGCGTCGCTCACCGGCTCCATCATCGGCAACATCCTGCTGGTGATGGGCGCGTCGTTTCTGGCTGGCGGCCTGAAGTTCAAGATCCAGACCTTCAACCCGACCGCGGCCCGCAGCCAGGCCAACATGCTCACCCTGGCCGCCATCGCCCTCATCATGCCCGCGGCCTACCACTACATGGGCGGCCAGGAGGCGCCGCTGCTCGAACGCGGCATGAGTTTGGAGATCGCGGGGATCCTGCTGGTCACCTACGTGCTGGGCCTGATCTTCTCCCTGCGCACCCACCGCCACCTGTTCACCGGCGGCGGGCCCAAGCTGCACGCGGACGGCCCGCGCGGCCCCGGCTGGAGCCTTCGGACCGCCCTGATCGTGCTCGCCGTGAGCACCGTCCTGATCGGCTGGATCAGCGAGATCCTCGTGGGGGCGGTGGAGCCGGCCGCCGAGGCCATGGGCATGACCGGGGTGTTCGTGGGCGTGATCGTCGTGGCCATCATCGGCAACGCCGCGGAGCACTCGTCGGCGGTGACGGCGGCACTGAAGAACCGGACGGATCTGAGCATCGGCATCTCGCTGGGGAGCAGCACCCAGATCGCCCTGTTCGTGGCGCCGGTGCTGGTGCTGGCATCCCTGGTGGTGGGGCCGCGGCCCATGGACCTGGTGTTCACCCTGCCGGAGGTGCTGGCGGTGGCGCTGGCGGTGGCCATCTCCGCCCAGGTGACCATGGACGGCGAGTCCAACTGGCTGGAGGGCGTGCAGCTGCTGTCGGTGTACGCCATCCTCGGCATCGTCTTCTACTTCCTGCCCCACGCCTGACGGGGCGGCGTCCGTGCGCATCGTCCTGCTGACGTCCTGGCACGCGGCGGGCGCCGCCGGCAGCGGCGTGGCCGCCTCGGTGCGGGGCTGCCGGGACGCGCTGCGGGCGGCCGGCGAGGACGTCCGCATCGTGTGCCCGGCGCGGGACCGGGCCGGCTACATCCGCAACTCGGTCGCCCGTATTGCCTTCAACCACCGCCTCCGCCCGCTGGATCTGGCCGGCGCCGCCGTGGTTGCCGGATTCGACTTTGACGGGTTCGCCCTGCCCCGGGGCGGGCCGCCGCTGGTGCAGGTCAACGGCGGCGTGCTCGCCGACATCGTATGCTTCGAGCGGGGCCCGGTGCGCTGGACCCTGGCCCAGCTGGCGCAACTCGAGGGCCGGGCCGCCCGTCGCGCGGCGGCCGTGGCGGCGCCGTCCCGCTACGCCGCCGACACCGTGGCGCGGCTCTACGGCGTGCCGGCGGGGCGGATCGAGGTGGTCCCGTTCGGCATCGACCTGGCTGACTGGGATATGGGGCTGCAGGATGTGGCGCCGGTGGAAGCGATTGAGCCGGTCATCCTCTGCGTGGCCCGCCTCTATCCGCGCAAGGGGATCGACCTGCTGCTCGCCGCGTTCGCGCATGTCATCCGGGAAGTGCCCGTCGCGCGGTTGGAGATCGTGGGCGCCGGCCTGCTGGACCGCTGGCTCGCGGCTGCGATCGCCACGCACCCCGGCCGGGACCGCATCGCCTGGCACGGCGACCAGCCGCCCGCCGCGCTGCCGGCGTTCTACCGCCGCGCCGCCGTCTTCTGCCTGCCGTCGCGGCACGAGACATTCGGCTTTGCGTTTCTTGAGGCGATGGCGTCCGCCCGGCCGGTGGTGGCGCTTCACGCCACCGCGGTGCCCGAAATGGTGCGCCACGGCGAAACGGGGCTTCTCGCCCGGCGGGAGGATCCGGACGAGCTGGGCGCGCTGCTGGTGCGGCTGCTCCGCGACCCGGCGGAGGCGCGGGCGCTCGGCGCCGCCGGCCGCACCCGCGCCGCGGGCTATTCGTGGTCCGCCACTGCGGCGTCGCTCCTCGATCTCTTCAGCCGTGTACAGTAGGCCGCGCTCGCCGAGCGCGGCCCGCTCCCTCGGCAGGCTCGAGCGATTCGCTCGTGCAAGGTCGCGGCGAGCACGGATCGAAATCCCGCCACTTCCTGCCGAGTTTCACGGCGCCCGTCCGGCGGACGGGCGTTACTGCGCGGAGTACAGTAGGCCGCGCTCGCCGAGCGCGGCCCGCTCCCTCGGCAGGCTTGAGCGATTCGCTCGTGCAATGTCGCGGCGAGCACGTATCGAAATCCCGCCCCTTCCTGCCGAGTTTCACGGCGCCCGTCCGGCGGACGGGCGCTACTGCTAAGCCGGGCCCGCCGGGCCGTGCCGGTTCCATATGTAGACTTCGTCCGCCGGGCGTAACCCGATAAAGAAATACATCCATGCAATTCGTTTGATACAGCGTGGAGGTACTTTAAGGAGCAGCGACCGAGAGATTTCAGAATCACGATACGATCCTCACGTCTTCTTCCATCCAGAACCATCGTCCGAATTTCTTTTTAAGCATGACTGTCGAGCAGCGGGAACAGAGCGGACAATAGTAATCAAAGGCGAGCAGCGCCTCAGTCCGTTCCCTGTTGAATCCCACACGGGAAAAAGCGAGATATCCGATAGATGCTTTAGGATGTTGAGAATAAAATCGTTCAGAGGCCAAATCATCGTGAATTAATCTATGATGTTCAGCAATCGACAATAGAAGGAATCGACGGCCGAGATCCAGAGGCGGCGTCAAACGATGGCTGATTTTGTTACGCTCAATAAAACTATGAACAGTGATCGACGATGGAACATGTTTCTTGAAAAACGACGCCTTGACTCTGGGCTGTGACGGCAAGGGACCGGCATCTGGACACAGGAGTATCTCGGTGTCTTCATTATCACGAAGGACATGGTGCTTGGGCATCTCCCGAACCGTCGCCTCAATCACCGCTTGCTCTTCGTCATTCTCATCTGACACATGTGAGCAGCCAGTCAGTCCTGAAAATAGAAAGAGTAAGAGACAGTTGAACATGATCATGGATACCCTGCAGGATCTCATGTTATGTCCCCGGATTGAGATCTTTCAACGCATCGTTTTAGCGTACATTGTGTTTGACACCAGAAATGCTGCATCGTTCCTTGAATGATAATAACTTGGCGGCTTTGCGCCTCTGCGAGATCGTAATTTAGTGCGTGGCTAACGGGATCTTGGCGGGCGGAAGTGGTCGAAGCCGGAGACGGGCAGGGGGCGGGGGCCGGCGGGGGTGAGGAGGCGCAGTTCGCCCGGGTGGCCGGTGACAATGCGGCCCACGCGGCGCAGCGGCGGCAGGCCGGCTTGCCGGCGGTAGGCGGACAACAAGGCGGACTCGCGCCGGGGCGCCACGGTGACGAGCAATTCGTAGTCTTCGCCGCCGCCCAGCACGTCCGCGACGGTGACAAGCTCGCCGTCGGTGCACGCGCGGACGAACGCCTCGTCGATTTCAGCTCCCACGCCGCTCATAATCGCGATCTGGCGGAGGTCCTTGGCGATGCCGTCGCTGGTGTCGATGCAGGCGGTGACGGCGCCACACGCGCGCAGAAACCGGCCCGCGGCCAGGCGCGGCTCCGGCCGGAGGTGTTTGGCCAGACACCGACGTTCCGGCGCGCGGGGCGGCACCGGCGTTCCGGCGGCGTCGCGGACGCCGCCGCGCGCGCCCACCCGCCAGCCCACCTCCAGCAGTCGCAGCCCGGCGGCGGAGTGGCCCGGCTCGCCAGTGATGTAGACGATGTCACCGGGACGGGCGCCGGAGCGGAGCAGGGCGCCGCCGGCGGGCGCCTCGCCGATCACCGTGGCGCAGAACAGGAAGCGGTCGGCGGCCGACAGGTCACCCCCCGCGAGCGGCGTCGCCGCCTCGCGGAGGATCGCCCGCAGGCCGCCCATGATCGCCTGGAATTCCGCCTGGCGGTTCGGCGGGAAGGCCGCCGCCAGGAAGAAGGCGACCGGCCGGGCGCCCATGGCGGCGATGTCGCTGAGGTTGGCGGCGCCCACCTTCCAGCCGAGGTCGGCCAGGGGAGTGGTGGCGAGGCGGAAGTGCCGGTCTTCCACCAGCAGGTCGGTGGTGACCACCAGCTCCGTGCCGGGCGCCGGGCGGCAGACGGCGCAGTCGTCGCCGATGCCGCGGCGCAGGAAGACCGGGACATCGTCGCCGCCGCCGGCGATCCAGCGGATAAGCGCCTCCTCGGAGAGCGGCTTCACGCGCGTTTCCCGCCGTGCTTGGTTTTGGGCGCGGCTTGCTTCGTCGCGTTCTGCAGGGCGTGTTTCAGGACGTCGCGCACGCCGTCGACGTAAATGAACTTCATCCCGGCGCGGGCGAACTCCGGCAGGTCCTCCACGTCCTTGCGGTTGGGGGCGGGGAGGATCACCTTGAAGATGTCGGCCCGCCGGGCGGCGAGGATCTTCTCCTTGACGCCGCCGATTGGGAGCACGTCTCCCCGGAGGGTGATCTCGCCGGTCATGGCCAGGTCGCGGCGCACCGGGTTGCCGGTGCAGACCGACACCAGGGCGGTGGCCATGGCCACGCCGGCCGACGGCCCGTCCTTGGGGATGGCCCCCTCGGGCACGTGGATGTGGATGTCCCGCTCCTCGAAGAAGGAGTCGGCGATGCCGAACTGGTCGGCGTAGGCGCGGGCGAAGCTGTGGGCGGCCTTGGCCGACTCCTGCATCACTTCGCCCAGCATGCCGGTGAGCATCAGGGTGCCTTTTCCCTTCATGGAAATGGCCTCCACGAACAGGACGTCGCCGCCGGTGGGCGTCCAGGCCAGGCCGGTGACGATGCCCGTGCGGTTTTCCTTGAGGAGCTTCTCACGCGGGATCCGCTCCGGCCCGAGGTACGTCGCCAGCACCCGCGGCGTGATCCGCACCTCCTTCCGCTTCCCTTCGGCCACCCGACGGGCCACCTTGCGGCAGATCCGGGCGATCTCCCGCTCCAGGTTGCGCAGGCCCGCCTCGCGGGTGTAACCGTTGATGATGGCGAGCAGGGCGGCGTCGGTGAACGCCAGATCGGTCTTTTTCAGCCCATGCTCCTTGAGCTGTTTCGGGATGAGGAAGCGGCGGGCGATGTGGAGCTTTTCCTGCTCGGAGTAGCCGCTGAGGTGAATGACCTCCATCCGGTCGAGGAAGGCAGGCTGGACCGTGTCCAGGATGTTGGCGGTGGTGATGAAGAGCACGTTGGACAAATCGAACGCGACCCCCAGGTAGTTGTCGCGAAACGAGAAATTTTGTTCGGGATCCAGCACCTCGAGGAGTGCCGACGACGGGTCGCCGCGGAAGTCGGCGCCGATCTTGTCCACCTCGTCCATCATGAACACCGGGTTGTTGGTGCCGGCCTGCTGGATTCCCTGAATGATCCGGCCGGGCATGGCGCCGACGTAGGTGCGCCGATGGCCGCGGATCTCGGCCTCGTCGTGGACGCCGCCCAGCGACAACCGGACGAACTGCCGCCCCAACGCCCGGGCGATGGAGCGCCCCAGCGACGTCTTGCCCACGCCCGGCGGCCCGACGAAGCACAGGATCGGGCCGCGGTTGCTCTCGGAGATCTTCCGTACGGCCAGGTGCTCGACGATGCGCTCCTTGATTTTTTCCAGGTCGTAGTGGTCCTGGTCCAGGATCTTCTGCGCCTTGTCCAGGTTCAGGTTGTCCTTGGTCTGCTTGCTCCACGGCAGGTTGACCACCCAGTCGAGCCAGGTGCGCATGGTGGCCGCCTCGGCGGACTCGGGATGCATCTTCTCGAGCCGGCCGATCTGACGGTCCACCTCCTCGAAGGCGTCGACGGGCATCTTGGCGGCGGTGGCCTTTTCGCGGTACTGCTTGATCTCCTGGGCGAACTCGTTCCCCTCGTTCAGCTCGTCCTGGATCGCCTTGAGCTGCTGGCGGAGGAAATACTCCTTCTGCGACTTGTCGATTTCGTCCTTGGCCTGGGAGTTGATCTGTTGCTGAACCTCCAGCAGCTCGATCTCCCGTTTGAGCAGCTCGTGCACCCGTTGCAGCCGCCGCACCGTGTGGATCTGCGCCAGCACGTCCTGGGCGACCTTCACCTTCAGGTCCAGGTTGGCGGCGACAATGTCGGCCAGCCGGCCCGGGTCGTCCAGGTTGGCGATGATCACCATGATCTCGGCGGCGATGTTCTTGCCGAGCTGGTTGGCCTGCTCCATGGCGCTCTTGATGTTGCGCACGAGCGCCTCGGCCTTGATGGTGGTGGCCTGCGCCTCGGGCTCCCGCAGGGCCTGGACCGACGCGGCGATGAACGGCCCGCTGAAGTCCATGCTCTCGATCTTGGCCCGCATGACCCCCTGGACGAGGATGCGCAAGCGGCCGTCGGGGAGCTTGAGCATCCGCATGATGATGCCCACGGTGCCCATCCGGTAAATGTCGTCGGCGCCGGGGTCCTCGTCCTGGGCGCTCTTCTGGGCCACCAGCAGGATCATCCGGTTCTGGGACAGGGCATAGTCCACCGCCGCGATGGAGTTGGGCCGGCTGACGTACAGGGGGACGATCATGAACGGGAACACCACGATGTCCCGGAGCGGCAGCACCGGCAGCACCTCGGGGATCTGGATCTGGCCGTCCGCCGGCTGTTCCTCGATACTCTCGGGGGCGTCCTGGATGTCCGGATTGTCCTGGTCCATGAGTCAGTGTTCTCCTTGGTGAGGTGGGGGCCTACGCCTCGCTCCGGCTGTGGACGGGGATCTCGTAGACGGTGCCGCGCTGCTCCGGGCGTTTGACCAGGGTGATGGTCAGGACGCCGTTCTCCAGCACCGCTTCGGATTTCTTCGGGTCGATCACCCACTGCAGCTCCAGCGTCTTCTGAAAAGGGCCGTAGCCGCGTTCCAGGCAGATGAAACGGATCTTCTCCTCGTCGGTGAACTGGGGTTCCCGCTTCACCCCGTTCACGGTGAGGATGTCATCGCGGAGGGTGACGCGGAGGTCGCCGGCCGCGACCCCGGCGACTTCCAGCCGGATGACGACGTGGGAGTCGGTCTCGCCCAGATCCAGGGGAGGGAACCACTGCTCGGCGCCGAGCGCCCCCGGACAGCCGGGCAAGAACAGGTCGGTCATGCTCAGGCCGGGATGCTTGCCGCGTTTCGGTTTGTTGCCCATACCCGCCTCACTAGCCCTTGGCGTCGAACAGCTCGCTGATCTCCTGCAGAAACTCCGACACGTCCTTGAACTCCCGGTAAACGGAGGCGAACCGGACATAGGCCACCTTGTCCAACTTGTGGATCTTGCGCATGAGCATCTGGCCGATCTCGGCGGTGGTGACTTCCTTTTCCGGATTCTCCTGGACGTATGTTTCGATCTCGTCGGCGATCCGCTCCAGGTCCGTCAGCGCTACCGGGCGCTTCTGGAAGGCCTTGAGCAGGCCGGTCATGATCTTGTTCCGGTCGAACTCCTCGCGCCGGCCGTCCTTTTTGGCGACCAGCAGCGGGCTTTCCATGATGCGTTCATAGGTGGTGAAGCGCTTGCCGCAGAACAGGCACTCGCGCCGGCGGCGGATGCTGGTCGCCTCCTTGCTCTCACGCGAGTCCACCACCTTGTCGCCACTCTGGTTGCAGTAGGGACACTTCATGCCGGTGACTCTCTCCTGTGGACCGGCCGGGGACTACTGGACGCCCAGCCGGAGGACGCCGATGTAGGGCAGGTTGCGGTACCGCTCCGCGTAGTCCAACCCGTAGCCGATGACGAACTCGTCGGGGATGTCGAAGCCCAGGTAATCGACGGTCACGTCGATGAGCCGCCGGGCCGGCTTGCTGAGCAGCGCGCAGATCCGGATGTCGGCCGGGTCCCGGTTGGCCAGCAGGTTCTTCAGGTAGTTGAGGGTGAGGCCGGTGTCGACGATGTCCTCGACGATGATCACGTGCTGGCCGGTCACTGACTCGTCGAGGTCCTTGATCAGCTTGACCTCGCCGGTGGACTTGGTGGAGTCGCCGTAGCTCGCCACCGCGATGAAATCCACCGCCAGCGGGATGTCCATGCGCCGGATCAGGTCGGAGTGGAAGGGCGTGGCGCCCTTGAGGATGCAGACCAGCAGCGGGTTCTTGCCGGCGTAGTCGCGGTTGAGTTGCGCGGCCATCTCGGCGATCCGCGTCTGGATGGTGTCCGCGTCAAGCAGGATCTCCTCCAGGTATTCGCCGGGGTATTCGGGGTAGATGGAATTCACGAGACCCTCCGGGAGCATCGGGTTGCTCTATTGTATCAGAGCGCACCGGGCGTTGGGTAGTCCGACCGGGTCATTCGGCCGGCGCGGCGAAGCGGTCGCGGAAGCGGCGCATCTCGACCAGCAGGGTGTCGGCCGGCGCGGGCAGGACCCGGCCCGGCGGCAGGCTCGCCAGGAAGATCCGCCCGTACGGCTTGGTCAGGAGGCGGCGGTCGCACACCACCACCAGCCCCCAGTCCGCGTGCGAGCGGATGAGGCGGCCGAACCCCTGCTTCAGCTTGATGACGGCCTGAGGGACGGTGTAGTCGAGGAAAGGCTGGCCGCCCGCAGCCCGAACCTGCTCCAGCCGCGCCTCGATGATGGGTTCGGTGGGGACGTGGAAAGGGAGTTTGGTGATGATGACGCACTGGAGCGCCTCGCCGCGCACGTCGACGCCTTCCCAGAAACTGTCGGTGGCGAAGAGCACGGCGCGGGGCTGGGACTTGAACGCTTCCAGGAGCTGGTGACGGTTGAGCTGGCCCTGTCGCAGGCAGGTGAAGCCGGCCTGGAGCAGGGGAAGGTCCAACAGCTGGTGCACCCGGCGGAGCAGGGAGTAAGAGGTGAACAGCACGAACGCGCGTCCGTCGGTCAGCGTCACGGTCGCCTGGACCAGCCGAGCCAGCCGTTCGGCGAAGGCGCCGGCGTCCGGGTCGGGCAGGTCCATGGGGATGCCCATCAGCACGCGACGGGGGAAGTCGAACGGCGAGTCGAGAATGGCGGCGTTCAGCCGCTCGGGCGCCATCGTGTCCAGGCCGGTGCGTCGCTTGATGAAATCGAAGTTGCGGTCGATCGCCAGGGTGGCCGACGTGAGGAGCACGGAACCGTAGGCGTCGAACACCAGCTCCCTGAGCCGGGGGGCGACGTCGAGGGGCGCCTGACAGAAGGCGATCAGGTAGTGGTCGCGGCGGCGGCGGAGCTCCAGCCAGCGGCAGGCGCCCGGCTGGCCATCACGGAAGGCGGCGAGCGCCAGCTGCAGCTCCTTGAGGCGCAGCAGCAGCGCCTCGACGTCGAGGAGCGGGCTCTGGATCTTCTCCAGCGTGTCGGGATCGAGAGCGTAGATCCGCTTGAGGAGTTCCTGAGCGGCCTCCTGAAACTGCTCGCCGGCCGCCAGCACCTCGGCGACCGCCGGCAGGACGGCCTCCAGCCAGAGCGGCGTCGCTTCCACAGCGGGCGAGATCCGCTTCTTGAACTCCGCGCCCGGCGCCAGGTTCAGCGCCTCGCGGGACTGGACGTTTTGGGCCATCGCCTCGAATGCCGCGGCCAGCCGCTCGCGGAAGGCGCGCCGGGCGTCGGTGAAGGGACCGGTGAGCTGGGCATGGACGCGCGCCACCGGCCGCTGGTTCTCCGGGTTCATCAGCGCGTAGAGCCGGCGGCCGATGGACGGGACCAGGCCCCGGTCGTCGGCCCGGTGGCTCTGCAGCCGGCCGAGACTGCGGTAGAACGAATACGGCGTCACCGTGGCGCCGAGGTAGGCGGTGGCGACGTTCTCCAGGTGGTGCGCCTCGTCCACGATGAGCTTGTGGAAGACGGGGAGCACGCCGCTCCGTCCGCCGGCGCCCTTGATGGCCAAATCGGCCATGAGCAAGTGGTGGTTGGTGACGATGAGCTGGGCTCGGGCGGCGTCGCGGCGGGCCTGGTAGAAGAAGCAGCGCGAGAAGAAGGAGCAGCGGGCGCGGTTGCAGCTGTCCGCCTCGCATTGGACGCTTTCCCAGACTTCCTCCGACGGTTCGAACGCGAGATCGCTGAGCGAGCCGTCGGCCGTCCGCTCCATCCATTCGAGCAGGAGCCGGAGTTCGGCGGCGGTGTCCTCGCGGGCCAGCAGGGCCGGCTCGCGCCGCGCGTCCTCGGCCCGCCGGCGGCACAGGTAGTTGCCGCGCCCCTTCATGAGCACCGCGGCGAACTCCAGACCCAGCCCGGTCTGGAGAAACGGGATATCCTTGTGGATGAGCTGCTCCTGGAGGTTGATCGTGTTGGTGGACACCACGATCCGCTGGTGGTTGGCCAGGGCCCAGTGGACCGCCGGGATAAGGTAGGCGAGCGACTTGCCCACACCCGTCCCCGCCTCGATGAGCCCGATCTTGTCCTCATTGAGGACGCGGATCACCTCCCGGGCCATCCGGACCTGCTGGGGCCGCACCTCGAAGCCGGGGAGCCGCCCGGCCAGCCGCCCCTCCGCGCCGAACTGGGCCAGCAGCGGGTCGGCCTCGAGGGCGCGGACCTCGCGGGCGGCCATCGGCTCCACGACCACGCGGAGACGGCTGACGGTGTTGTCGACGATATAGGAGGCGACACCCGAGGCGCCGAGCTCACCGGCGAGGGTGATGTCGTTGGCCGAGGGCGTCAGGTCGCCGGACGGATGATTGTGGATGGCGACCATGCCGGGTTCCGCCGCCTCGAGAACCGCCGGAACGCTGTTGACGTTGCCCCGGGCCACCACGCGCAGCGTGGCCACCCGGTTGGCGCCGTCGAGCGTGGCGACGCAGAAAATCTCGTGACCGCCGTTCTCCTGGATCATCCGGCGGAGGGCGGCGGCGCTTTCGGGCGTGAAGTACGGCTCGATCGGCTGCATGGGTCGCGGGTCCTCTCGGGCGGCCGGTCCGCCGGGGGCTCGGGCGCCGGCGGCGGATCCGCGCTATTGTAACACCGCCGGGGCGGCGCCGGCACGACCAACGGCGACCTCGGGCATGGGGGTCGTTGACAACCGGCGGCATTCGGGTATACTCAAACCCAAGCCCGCCCGCGGGCCATCTTCCCGCCAGACCGACGAGTGAACGCATGGGCGCCGCCGATTGCCAGCCCCGCGACTATGTGCCCCGCCACCACCAGGCGCTGATGACCGACCTGTACCAGCTCACCATGGCCGCCGGATACTTCGTTCACGGCCTCAATCGACCGGCCAGCTTCGAACTCTTCGCCCGGCAGCTGGCGCCGAGCCGGTCATACCTCCTCTGTGCCGGCGCCGCCCAGGCACTGGCGTACCTCGAGACGCTGCGCTTCTCGGACGCGGAGATCGACTACCTGCGGCGCCACCCGTCGTTCGTCCACGTGCCGGCGGGTTTCTTTGCGTACCTCCGTGATTTTCACTTCACCGGTGAGGTGTGGGCCGTGCCGGAGGGGAGCCCGGTCTTCGCCGACGAGCCCATCTTCCAGGTAACCGCCCCCCTGATCGAGGCCCAGCTCGTGGAGACCTACCTTCTCGCCATGATCAATTTCCAGACCCTGATCGCCACCAAGGCGGCCCGCGTCGTGCAGGCGGCCCGCGGCCGGGCGGTGATCGACTTCGGCACGCGCCGCGCCCACGGCCCCGAAGCGGGCGTGCTGGCCGCGCGGGCGGCCTTCATCGGCGGCTGCGTGGGCACGTCCAACACGGCCGCCGGTCTCCACGCGGGCATCCCCACCTACGGTACCCAGGCGCACTCCTGGATCATGGCGTTTGACGATGAGGCCGAGAGCTTTCGTCGCTACGCCGAGGTGTTCCCCGACTCGGCGGTGCTGCTGATCGACACCTACGACGTGGCGGCCGGCGCGGCCCGCGCCGCCCGATTGGGACCGACCATCCGCGGCGTGCGCATCGACAGCGGCGACCTGCACGCGGAAAGCGTCCGGGTCCGCCGGATTCTGGACGAGCGGGGACTGGCCGCCACGAAGATCCTGGCCAGCTCCGACCTTAACGAATACATCATCGACGACCTGCTCCGCCGGGGCGCGCCCATCGACGCGTTTGGGGTGGGCACCGAGCTGGTTCTGTCGCCCGACGCGCCGTCCATCGGCGGCGTCTACAAGCTGGTGGCGATGACCGGCGCCGACGGCCGGAGCCATCCCAAGGCCAAGTACAGCGCCAGCAAGGAGACGCTGCCCGGCCGGAAGCAGGTCTATCGGCATGGTACGGACGAAACGATCACCCACGACATCCTCGGGCTGCGGGACACGGACGACGCCGCCTTCCCGGGGAGCGAGCGCCTCCTGGTCCCGGTCATGGCGGCGGGCCGCCGGTTGGCGGAGCCGGAATCCCTGCCGACGATCCAGGATCGCGCCCGGGCCAGTCTGGCGCGGCTGCCGGAGACTTGTCGGAACCTGCGTCAGGTGGTCCGCTTCCCGGTCGCGCGCAGTCCCGCCCTGGAGCGTCTGCGGCAGGCGGTGCGATCCGAACACGCCGCCGGATCATCCAACGGGGCAGGAGGTGACACGCCATGATCGCTCCCGCCATTTTCGTCGACGTGGACACGCAGCGCGACTTCATGGATCCCGACGGCGCTCTGTACGTGCCGGGCGCGGTGGAGATCGTGGACACGCTGGAGGCGCTCACCCATTTCGCGGTGGCCCGGGGCATCCCCGTCGTGGCCACCATGGACGCGCACGCGCCCGATGACCCGGAGTTCGCGCGCTACCCGCCGCACTGCGTCCGCGGGACCCGGGGCAGCCAAAAGATCCCGCAGACCCTGCTGCCCCGCCACGTCGTCCTGCCGAACGCGCCGGGGGGAGCCCTCCCGGAGGACGCCGACCAGATCATCCTGGAAAAGCAGGCGTTCAGCATGTTTGACAATGTCCACGCCGAGGAAGTGATGGGCCGCCTGGGCATCCGGCGCTGCGTCGTGTACGGCGTGGCCACCGAGTGCTGCGTCCGCGCCGACGTGCTGGACCTGCTGGCCCGGAACTACGAGGTGATTCTGGTGACCGACGCCGTCCGGCCCCTGGACCCCGCGGCCGGGACGGCCGCCCTGGCCGAAATGCAGGCCCGCGGGGCGGTGCTGGTGCCGGTTGCCGAAGTGATGCGGCAATTCGGGACGGACTGAATTTGGACGGAGAAGACGCATGAAAGTCGCCCTGGCCCAGATCAACACCGTGGTGGGAGACTTCGAGCAGAACCTGCGCATCGTCCAGGACCGGCTGGGACGGGCGCGGGCCGCCGGCGCGGACCTGATCGTGTTTCCCGAGCTGACCTTCGCGGGCTATCCGCCCAAAGATCTGCTGGAGAAGCGCAGCTTTGTGGATGCGAATCTCGAGATCCTGCAGCGGTTCAGTCGCGACGTCCGCGGCATCGCCGCCGTGGTGGGGTATGTCAGCCGGAACGAAAGCGGCTCGGGCAAGCCGCTGTTCAACTCGGCCGCGCTCGTGGCCGACGGCCAGATCCGGCATGTCACGCACAAGTGCCTGCTGCCCACCTACGACGTGTTCGACGAGGCCCGCCATTTCGAGCCGTGCAGCCGGGCCCTCGGCCTGGTGGACTACCTGGGCCGTCGGATCGCGCTCACCATCTGCGAGGATTTCTGGAACGACGCCGAGCTCTTCCCGCAACGGCTGTATCGCTACGACCCTGTGGCGGACATGGCCGGCCGGGGGGCCGAACTCTTCATCAACATCAACGCATCCCCTTTCACGCTGGGCAAACCCGAGTTGCGCCGCCGGATCGTCACCCACGCGGCGGGCAAGTACGGGGTTCCCGTCCTCCTGGTCAACCAGGTGGGCGGGTATGACGAGATCGTCTTCGATGGCGGCTCCATGGCCGCCGCCGCCGGGGGGGGAGTGATCGCCCGGGGGCACGCCTTTGCGGAGGACCTCGTGATGGCAGACCTGGACCGGCCACCGGCGGCTGCGCCCGAGGAAGCGGCGAACCCGGCGGAGCAACTCTTCCGGGCGCTGGTGCTGGGGACGCGCGACTACACGCGCAAGTGCGGGTTCCGCCAGGTGGTGATCGGCCTGAGCGGCGGCGTGGATTCGGCACTGGTGGCCTGCATCGCCGCGGAGGCGCTGGAGCCGGAGAACGTCACCGGCATCGCCATGCCGTCGATGTTCAGCGCGCCCGCGTCGCAGGCCGACGCCGAGGCGCTGGCGCGCAACCTGGGCATCCGCCTGGAGGTCATCCCCATCACCGGCGTGTATGACAGCTATCAGCAGCAGCTCCGGTCGCTGTTTGCCGGCCGCCCCTTTGACACCACCGAGGAAAACCTCCAGGCCCGCATCCGCGGCAACCTGCTGATGGCCTTTTCCAACAAGTTCGGAGCGATGGTGCTGAGCACCGGCAACAAGTCGGAGCTGGCGGTGGGCTATTCCACCCTGTACGGCGACATGTGCGGCGGGCTAGCCGTCATTTCCGATCTGCTCAAGACGCAGGTGTACGAGGTCTGCCACTGGATCAACCGGTCCCGCCCCGTCATCCCTGAATCCACTCTCACCAAGGCGCCGTCGGCCGAGCTGCGGCCGAACCAGACCGACCAGGACGAGCTGCCGCCGTACGACGTCCTGGACGCGGTGCTCCGCCTTTACGTCGAGGAGCAGCAATCCCGCCGCGAGATCATCGAACGGGGTTACGACACCGCGCTGGTGGATCGGATTGTGGGCATGGTGGACCGGAACGAATACAAGCGCCGCCAGGCCCCGCCCGGTCTGAAAGTCACCAGCAAGGCCTTCGGCTACGGGCGCCGGCTGCCCATCGTGCACCGCTTCACGCATTGAGCGGATATCCCGCCCGGCCGGACATTTCTGTTTATTAACGCGCGATACTTTTGCTATCCTTGCGGCATTCCAACCCTGGGGAGGGTCATGCGCATGAAGCATCAAAGCGTTCTGTGGATCCTGTTCGCGGTGATTGCCGCTCTGGCCGCGGCAGCGCCCGTTCTGGCCGACGATCCAAAACCGGCTAAGGCCAATTCCGAGCCGGTTTACACGCAACTCCGCGCGCTGGAGCTGTCCGGCGAGTCGGTCCAGGTGGAGAACCTGTCCCTGCAGCGGGACATCGCCACGATCACGTTCGTCAACGGCCGTTTCCATCTGGCCCAGGACGTGAACGGACAGGTCACCGGCGTCGTGTTCCTCGGTGACGGTCGGATCGAGGTGAAGCCGCACCTGGCGGTGGAGCAGCGACAGCTGAGCTGGCTCGCGGACACCCGGACCTTCAGCGATACGTTCAACCGGATGGTGATCCGCTTCACCGACGGCACCCTTGCCGACATCACGAAATTTGACCAGCCCCGGCCGGGCCCCGTGGACGGCGGCGCCGCCGACGCCTGGAAATCGGCCCGGAAACTCTTCCGCGAGGGGCGCCGGTACATCAATCCCAACCTGGCGGCGGCCCTACTCGAGTACAACCTCGAGCTGCGGCTGCTGACCGACCTTCTCTGGCCCGGCCACGGCGGCTATTTCCACGCCTACTGCGAGGGGAAGCAGTACGGCGACCTGCTTTTCCTGGTGGACCCCCTCGGCGCGCCGTACGTGACGCCGGAGGAGGTGATGCTCGTTGCGCTGAAAGAGGGAAACCTCGGCATCTGGGTGTCGGAACAGCGGCACGACCGCTACACGGGCCAGATTCCGGCCAAGGTGGACCTGCGGCTGGTAGACATGGAGCACTACCAGATCGACGCCACGGCCCGGGGCAAGAACCTGAAGGCGAAGGTCACCGCCCGCTTCCGGGCGCTCGTGAACGGGGCGCGCGTCTTGCCGCTGGACCTGTTCGCCAAGCTGCGGGTGACCCGCGTGACCGACGCCCAGGACCGCGAGCTCCACTTCGTGCAGGAGGACAAGGACGAGGATGCCAATTTCGGCGTGATCCTGGCGGAAGGTCTCAAGCAGGGCGAAGTCTATCGCCTGGTCTTCGAGTACGCCGGCGACGACGCCGTGCAGGATCTGGGCGGCGGCAACTTCACGCTGGCGGCGCGGGAAAGCTGGTACCCGAGCAACGGCTTCGGCGACCGGGCCACCTATGAGCTGACGCTGCGGAATCCCAAAGAGCTCGTCATGGTCGCCACCGGCCAGCCGTTGGGGGAAGCCCGCGAGGGGGACGAGCTGGTCACCCGCTGGAAATCGGACGTCCCGCTGGCGGTGGCCGGCTTCAACTACGGCCGCTTCAAGAAGACCACGGTCAAAGTCGACAAGATCGATTACACCATCGAGACATACGCCAACAAATTCCTGCCCGATGACATCCAGGGGATGATCAAGAGTATCGAGAATTACGAACAGCGGACCGGCGAGTCCACGGGAACCACCCTGGGCAACATGGACACCACCAAGCTCATGGACAAGGCGCGGGCGGAGGCCCAGCTCTCCATGCAGCTGTACACCGACATGTTCGGGCCCCTTCCCTATGGCCGCCTGGCCATGACCCAGCAGCCGTACCCCTCCTTCGGACAGGCCTGGCCCATGCTGGTCTACATGCCCATCACCGCGTTCCTCGACAGCACGTACCGCGCCCAGCTGGGCATGGCGGGCGCATCCTCCTTCTTCAAATACGTGGCCGCCCACGAAGTGTCGCACCAGTGGTGGGGTCACGCCATCGGCTGGGACTCATACCGCGACCAGTGGCTCAGCGAAGGGATCGCGGTGTTGTCCGCCTCGCTGTTCGCCCAGGTCGCTTACAAGAACGAGAAGTTCGTCGAATATTGGGAGGACATCCGCAAGGACATCACCCAGAAGAACGACAAGGGCCGGCGCCCGCTGGAGCTGGGGAGCGTGACCATGGGCTACCGGCTCAACACGGCCAAGACCGGCTCGGCCACCTACCAGATCATTTACTCCAAGGGAGCGGCCATCCTGCACATGCTGCGGATGATGATGTGGGACCCCAAGACCGGCGACCAGCGCTTTTCGGCGATGATGCGGGACTTCGTGCAGACGCACTTCAACCAGAACGTCTCCACCGACGACTTCAAGCGGGCGGTGGAGAAACACATGATCCCGGAGCTGAACCTGGCAGGCAACGGGCGGATGGACTGGTTCTTCGACCAGTGGGTGTACGGCACCGCCTTGCCGGACTACAAGCTGGAATACCGGTTGGAGCCGGCTGACGGGGGCAAAACCCGACTGTTATGCAAAGTGACCCAGAGCCAGGTAGACAGCGATTTCGTCATGCGCGTGCCCATCTATATCGATTTCGACGGCGGCGTGCGCCGCCTGGGCACGGTGGTCCTGAACGGCAACAGCACCAGTCCGGAGATCGACGTGATGCTGCCTAAAAAGCCGAAACGGGTGCTGTTGTGCGGTTTCGAAGACGTGCTCTGCACTACGGACGCGCGCTGAGGGCCAACCCCACTCGCCGCGGTCACTGGCCGGAAGGCCCGGCGGTGATCCGGCCGCGGGTGTAGTCGTACTGGGTGCCCCACACGCTGTGGGGGATGAGGTAAACGGCCAGCGTGATTGCCACCGCCAGAGCGGTGGCCAGGAGGCCGCGTCCCTCGCGGCGGGTCAGCGCAAAGGCGGCCGCCCAGGCGATGAACGCGAAAAGCGTCTTGTTGTCGGTCAGGTCCCAGCCGAAGGGGATGCCGGTCCAGAAGGCGCCGAACGCGTACTGCTGGACGATGGGGCCGAGGATCAGTCCGCCGGCCAGCATGAACCAGAATGACACGCCCACCATCTTGGCCACGGGCTCCCGAAAGATCATCGCCAGACCGATCCGGACCGCCAGCAACAGTGCTGTGAACATGCAGATCACGTGCGGATACAGCCAGTACACGGGCACGGCGCCCTTGAACCGCGTGGTCACCGGCTGGGCGGGCAACGTGACCGCCTGGCCGTCGAGTTCGAGCTCCACATAATAATTCAGCTTGCCGGCGGGCGGTTGATGGGGGAGAAAGCCGGTGAGGTTGTTCTGCATCCGGGACATGGAGGTGACCGTCCATGCTTCGCCGGTGTTCATGCGGCGCCAGATGAGACGGCCGGACGCCTCGCGAGTTCCGGTCACGTGGACCGTGACCTCCTGGTCACCCGGATCGTCGCAGGTCCGGTCGAACCGGTAGGTGATCACCGCACCGCTCTGTTTCAGGGTGCCTTTCAACGGATAGGTCGGCCCGGTCATCCGCTGGTACACCGCCATGGAGAGGGTGACGATGAAGGCCGCGATCCACAAGACTGTTTTCTGCATCCGGTATCCTCCGGTTGAAATCGGCCCATTGTGCCATCAGTCGGGACCCGCGTCAAAGCAGGAATCATCAGCGGGTATGGCTTGTGCCTGACAATATTCTGTGATATTTTTCAACCACACGACCTTGGCATCTCAGGGGCAAAAGGGAGCACCGATGTTCGACTTTCCCAGACTGGAAGGTGTTTTTCGCGAGAGCATCCACCACCGGGGATGGCTCTGGGCCAGCCGGCTGATCTGGTTTGTCTGCTTCATCCTGTTTCTCCGCTTCCAGGTCAAGGTGTCCATCGGTGACATCATCCTGGTGGGCTTCTTCCAGCTGGTGCTCGGCGTGATCCTCCTGCTGCCCGACAGCTACGCCAAAGCCAACATTCGCCTGGTGGTCATGGCGGTGGGCGACTACATCTTTTTCGTTCTGGGACTCTCCCTGGCCACAATCCGCCACGACCTCGACCTGGTCATCCTGTTCGGCACGGTGTTCTATGTGAGCGGCTTCTTCGCCCGAAGTTTCAAGCTGCTGATCGGCCAGACCCTGTTTATCCTTGCGCTCATGATCGGTCTCGCGGTGCAGCGGCTGATGCCCATCGAACCCTGGCTGCCCCGCGACAACCCCGCGCTCCTCGGGCTCGTCGTTGGTTTTTTCCTGTCCATGGCGGTCTACCTGGGCATGCTCGGCATACCGGTCAACCCGTTCATCACCCTGTACGACAAGATCAAGGCCATCCTGCACAACCGGCGCCGGCTTCAGGACGCCATCGAGCGGCTGGCCTCGGCGCGGACCCTGCGGGGGATTCTCATGGAGTCGCGCACCGGACTGCTGGACGGCCTCCCGGGCGCGCAGGTGGACTTGGTCCGGGTACAGGGAGCCCGGGCCGGTTTCTGCAATCCGAGCGCGCCTGACCAGGTCACGGAGGAGTTCGCCACCGACAGCCTCTACGGCCTGAAGCAGTGCCTGGCCAACCGGGATCTGCAGGTGGCCGCCGTGCCCGCGCATTCCTGTCGCACGGCCACCGGCGAACTGACCGTGCCGGTTTCAGGCAATCCCCACGAGGTGTACGCGCCGCTCTTTCACGAGGACGGTTTCGACACGTCGTTCTGCGCTCGGGTGTTTCTCCAGCGGGAACTCCTGGAGGACGAGCGGGAGTTCATTCAGACGTTGCGCCAGGCGACGGCCGGGGCCATCTGGAGCGTCCTGAAGATGGAGGAAATCCAATCGGAGAAAAAAGAATTCGCCGCCCGCATCCAGAACCAGCAGCGCGACGGCCAGGTGAGCCGCGCCACCGTGGACCTGCTGGCCCGGCTGAACACGGCGATGGATCTCGACGCCGCCATGAACGCCATCCAGGCGGCGGTCCGCCAGACCGTGGGCAACGACTGCCTGCTGCTGTTCCGCACGTCCACGACCGGGTCCGTGCTCGAACTGGCGGATCTCCGCTCCCTGGACGCCATGACCATCAACCGCGGCCTGATGGTGCCCAGTGCGAACACCCTGCTGGGGCGGGCGATGGGCCGCCGCAGCATCATCATGAAAAGCACGCTCAAGGAGCAGGAGGACTCCGGCGAAACCCTGGCCGACACGCCGTACTACGTCCAGAACAACCTCCGCTCCCTGCTGGTCCTGCCGTTGGCGGAAGCCGACAACATGCCGCCGTACGGCGCGCTGGTGCTGGGCAGCAAGAAGCCGGGCTATTTTGGCGCCGAACACCTGGCCAGCCTGAATTCGGTACAGGCCGCGCTCGGGTTCACCGTCCACCGGTGTGCCGTCCAGACAGCGTCGGTTCGCAAGATCGCCGAATGGGAGGCGTTTGCCGGAATCGGCGAGGTCAACGGGCAGTCCGCCAGCCGCGAGGACATGCTCGTCGACATCGGCCGGGGCCTGGTGGAGAAGTTCTATTATGATCTCTGCCGGATCTACCTGCACAATCCCGAAACGAATGAACTGATCGCATACGAGCGTGACCCGGATACCGGCCAGCGGTCGGAGGTGCGGGTGCCGCTGGGCACCCAGACGATGGTCGCGCACGCCTGCGAGATCAAGTCCGGCTATCTGGCGACCAACACCATGCGGGACCCGTACTGTTCCGAGACCGGGTCCCTGCCCGCCAGCCGGTTGGCGGTCCCGGTGACGGTGAACGACGAGCTGCTGGGCGCCATCGAGGTCGAGAAAACGGGTGAAAATTCGCTGTCCAGTCAGGACCTCCAGTTTCTGACCAACCTGGCGCCCCTCATTGGCCTGGCGCTGACCAATCTGCGCTTGCGGGAACGGATCGACCAGTCGGCCGTGACGGATCCCGAGACGCGGCTATTCAGTCGCCGGCTGATGGTGGAGCGGCTGGAGCAGGAACTGGCCGGACACACCCGGACCCGGGAGCCGCTGGCTTTTCTACTCGCTGACATGAACGGCCTGGCCCGGCTCAACGACAACCAGGGATTCGCCACCGGCGATCACGCCGTCAAGATCGTGGCGGAGTTGATCCGGACCCTGGCGCGGAACAGCGACACACCGGCGCGCTGGGTGGGCGACACCTTCGCCCTGCTGATGCCGCGGACGCCGCTAACCGAAGCGCTGGCGGCCGGACGGCGCCTCAGCGAGGCGTTCCGGCGGCACCCCAAGCTGCAGGAGTACGGCCTGTCGCTCACCGTGGCGGTCACGGCCTTTCCGCAGCATGGACAGTCGGTCCGGCAGTTGGTGGCGGCCTGTCAGCAGGCGCTGGCGCAGTCCCGGGAAGGCGGCGCCCACATTCAGCTTCCGGCTGAAGAGACGCTGAGCGTGTCCGGCAAGACGGTGGAGGTCGATCTGGCCGCGCTCTATCGCGAGATCACGGGTGTATCCGGCGAGGCGGGACCGCATACGGTGGCGGCTCTGAACGCTGTCATCAGCCGGTTGACGGAGATGGGCTGCAATGACCTGGCGCTGGGGAATGTGCTGGCCCGGCTGATTCTCCGCCTGGACTATCCGGGCGATCCGCCGGCGCTGGCCGTGGCCGTGCCCGACCTGGCCCGGCAGATGGGCGAAGCGTGCAACATGAACGGCCAGAAACAGCGGGCCCTGCTGCTGGCGGCGAAAGTCTACGACATCGGCAAGTTCTCGATTCCCCAACCCGTTCTTCACGCCCCGCGCGAGCTGTCCCCGGCCGAGCGGCAGACGGTCATGGGCCATGTCAACACCGCCGTCCAGGACATCCTCCGCGCCCATAAAATCTTCACGCCCGTTCTATCGTTCGTCAAGTTCCACCACGAGCGGTGGGACGGCAGCGGCTATCCCTGGCACCTGAAGAAAGACGAAATCCCCACCGAATCCATGATCCTGGGGATTCTCGATGTGTATCGCGCCCTGGCCACCGACCGGCCGTATCGGCCGCGCCTGGCGGCGGAGCAGGCGCGCGCCGAAATCCTCGCCGGGCGCGGCCGGATGTTCGATGCCGATCTGGTGGACGTGTTCTTCGATGTGCTGGACAAGGCCCCGATCGACTAGCGGCCGTTCGGACAGCGGCGGACGAAGATATCCGCCGCCAGACAGGTTTCCAGAGCCACCTGGGTTTCTTCAACCTTGAGCACGTACGCCGGCGACCGCTGGAGCAATTCCACCGTCACTCCCGGCACGATGCCGAAGGCGTACAGCTTCTTGATCCGGGGATAATTCGTGGAGTTCAGGTAGGCGACGGTGGCTTTCTCGCCGACGTGCAAGGTCGACAGCGCGGTGACCAGCGCGACCACCGAGTCAAGCTCCCGCCGGCAGCATTCGCCGTCGGGAATCGGTTTCTGGTGGGGACAGAACCGGGGATGGCCCAGCAGGGTGCAGATCGAATCCACGATGCCGGGTGTGAGGTTGTGCTCGAAGGTGCAGGCCTCTTCCTCGATCCGACGGTCATCCATGCCGAGGACATCCACCAGCAAGCGCTCGGCCAGGCGGTGGCTGCGGACGATCTCCCGCGCTTTGGCCCGGCCGGCCGGTGTCAGGCGCACCTGGCCGGGGGAGAGTTCCAAGAGCCCAAGCTGCTGCAGCTCCTGCAAATTGTCCTCGGTCAGGAAATGAGGATGCCGGGCCAGCAAGGCCTCAGGAGTCAGCAGACCCCCCTCCGACAGCACCCAGATTCGTTCGAGGCATTCATCGATCAGTTCCTGACGCATGGCGTGAACCTCACAGCGTGATGTGCAGCAGGCGCAGGAGCCCGTGCACCATTCCCCCGGTCAGGACCGCCACCACAATCACGAACGAGACGATGGCCGCGGCCCGTTTCAGCCCCTGCTCCTTGAAGATGACGAAGGTGTTGGCGACGCAGGGGACGAACAACGTGAGCACGACCAGGGCGACGGCCAGTTGGTTGGCGGTCAGCGCGCCGTGCTGCACCATGTCGAACAATCCGACGGCGCCGTAATCGCGCCGGATCAGGCCCATGACGAACACCGTGGCCGCGTCGGGCGGCAGGCCGAGAAAGTGCTGCACCACCGGTTGGACGGCGGTGGTGAGCGCCTGCAGCCAATGCAGACGGTCCATTGTGAAAAGGATGAGCGTACCCAGCAGAAACAGGGGGACCGCCTCCAGCAGGAACCAGATGACGCGCAGCCGGGTTTTCGTGAGGATGTTTTTCCAGACCGGATAGCGGATGGGCGGGAGTTCCAGAATGAAGTCGCTGCGCTCCCCAGGCAGGAGCCGGCTGGCTAAAAATCCCACCAGCAGCATCTGGCCGGCCACAACGGCGGCCAGCACGAGCGGCACCAGCAGGGAGACGCCGGCGATGATGCCCAGAATCACGCCGAGCTGAGCCGAACAGGGGATGCCCAGGGCCAGCAGCAGGATGGCGATCAGGCGCTCCTTGGGCGAATTGAGGATGCGGGTGGTCATGGTGGCCATGGTGCCGCAGCCCAGGCCGAGCACCATGGGCAGGACGGCCTTGCCGCTGAGTCCGATCCGTCGGAAGACCTGGTTGACCAGGATGGCCAGCCGGGGCAGATAGCCGCTGTCTTCCAGAAAGCCGAACGCCAGGAAGAAGGCTCCGACGATGGGCAGCACGATGGCGACGGCATATGTCAACCCCATGGACCAGAGTCCGTAGGGTCCGGTGATCAGGTCCTGCACGAAGAGAGAGGGAATCCAGCCGATCAGGCGGGCCATTGCCGGATTCAATACATCACCGAACAGACGGTCCTCCATGAAGCCCACCAGAATCTGGGCGCCGACCACTCCCACGAAAACATAGACCATGCTCAGACAAACGGCCAGGATGCCCAGCCCGACGACCGGCCGGCGGGATTGCCGGTCCATGTCCAGGGCGAATTGGGGATACTGCTTCAGCAGATAGAACAGCGGCAGGAAAGCCGGGAGCAACTGGAACATCATGACGGTCAGTAGCGGATGCAGCAGACCGAATTCGCCGACGAGCAGGCCGGGCCCGTCGGTTGCGGTGAACAGCCGGCCGGTCCAGCCGGTGGACACGGCGGCGGTCGCCGGCATGATCGATTGCAGGAGGCGGCCGACTTGCGCCACCGGAGTTGTCATTCCAAGGAGCGGCAGGATCCAGTGGGCCAGATGGGCCGCCACGCCGGCGCCCAGCAGCGCCAGACTGGTCCGGTAGCCCAGCATCGCCGGCCGGCTGCCGGGGGTGGCGCTGTGCTGTGTTTTGAGCCGGGGGATCCATTCGTCGAGCAGCCGGTTCCGCGCGCTGTCGAAATGGGTTCGCGGGCTGATCGACGGCCGCTGGTTCAATTCGTCGGCCAGGATTTGCAGGCGGGCCATCTGGTCTTGGGAGACCATGGTCTTCACGGCGCCGAGATCGGCCGACTCCCTGTTGAGCAGCCACTCCACGCCCAGGGCGGGTGGAACCCCGGGCGGGAACAGCGCCCGGGCCGGATCGGTGAGGCGCGGATCAAAACCGCCGGGATGCCGGGGCACGGCGGCCTTCGGGATGAGGCGGAGCAGTTGGTGAATGCCCACGCCCATGGTGGCAATGGATGTATTGACCGGGATGCCGAGCCACGCCTCGATGCCGGCCGTGTCGATCTCAATGCCGCGGGCCCGGCAATCATCGATCATGTTCAGGTTGAGGATCATGGGGATGCCGAACTCGGCCAGCTGGAGAGTCAGGAACAGGGTGCGCCGCAGGTTTTTGGCATCGCCGATCTGAATGATCGCGTCCGGCCGCGAGGCCAGAATCACGTCCCGGGTCACTTTCTCGTCTTCGGATTGGGGCACCAGGCTGTTCACGCCCGGCGTGTCGATGATTTCACACGGTTGGCCGTCGATCCGCATGTGGCAGCGGGTGACTTCGACTGTGGTGCCGGGATAGTTGGAGACCACCGCGTACTTGCCGGTGATCAGGCTGAAGATCACCGATTTGCCGACATTGGGGTTGCCGACAAGAACAATCGTGCGGGTGTCGCGGATGGATTCAGGCATCTGGCTCAAGCATCCGGATTGTAAAACGGGTGATTATAGACTTCAGCGCGTGAAAACACAACCCGGATACGCTCCACGTCTACGGCTGAATCCGGTAATGCCCCGCGTCGTCGACGCGGATGACCGGCAGGCGGCGGTGGATTTCAAAGTGCGTGTAAGCGGGCCGGATTTCCCGCCAGAACTCCAGCAGGTCGGGCCGGTGGGCAAACCGTTCGGCCAACCGTTCGAAACCAGCCGCATCCAGCCGCGCGGGAAAGATGTGCACCGGAACAGCGCGTTGCCCCGCCTGCGTGGCCTCCATGGCGGCCAGATAGATTTCTTCGATGCCGCTGTCGGTGAGGGGGATGCAGCCGATGGTGGCACAACCGCCGTGGATGAAGATGTCGCCACCCAGATAGCCGGGCACGCCGAGTCGGCGGTCGCTCGCGTTGGGATAGTCCAGCCCCAGCGACAGGTGGAACCGGCTGGCGGGATTGAACCGGTTGATGATGTAAAACCCTTCAGGAATCTGGCCGTCTCCCTGCCGCCGCTTCGGACCCGGCCCGCCGGATGAAGCGCAGAACGGAAAGTCCGCCACATGCGTGAGCGGGTCGCGGGATCCGGCACCGGCCCACAGTTCCAGCAGTTGTTCCTCTTTGAGGGCCCGCAGGAATACCGCGCGCGGCGGGTACGCCAAGCCGCGCCCGCGGAACCGTTGTTCGAGGTCGACCGCGCGGGCCGTTGCTGCCGCCCGCACCCGGGGATACCGCATCTGGCGGGCACGGAAGTCATCCGCCTGACCCAGGCCGGCCAGCGCGCAGGTCCCGACGGCGAGGAGCGTCAGGGTGCGGCGCACGAGCGCCGGCCGTGGAGCGGATCTGTCAAGTCGAGTCCGTTCGGCCATTCGGAATCTCCTCCACGCTTCCGGATACCGGGCCGACGAAGGGTCATTTCGGCGGCCGGCCGGGCGGTTGTGTCAGCCGATTCTATACGGCCTGAGGCCGGCGGTCAAATGAACCGCGAAGGGGCGAACTGCAGCGGCCGGGGGTGCGCGTTGTCATCCAACGCGTCATGCGGTATGATGGAACGGTCCATCCAGCGTCGGCAGCGCACCGGGACTGAATGTTGAATCCGCCGTGGCGGAATCATCGAGGAGCGAACGCGGGGTGACCAGAATCCGGATCATTGTCGGAGTGGTCTTAGCCGTCGGGCTGGCCGTCGCGGCGTGGCTGTGGTGGAATTCTCACCATGCGCCGGCCGAGTCCTTCGCCGATCGCCCGGTCCGGGTGGCCGTCGAGGGGCGGCTGGTAACCTTCGATCCGCACGCGCACGACGAGAGCGCCACGTGGGCGGTGCTCTGCAATATCTACGAGGGGTTGGTCCGCTTCGACCGCCGGTTGCAGCTGCAGCCCGGCCTGGCGGAGTCCTGGTCCAATCCCGATCCCCTGCACTGGATTTTTCGGATCCGGCGCGGGGTCCTTTTTCACGACGGCCGTCCGCTGCGGGCCGCCGACGTGGTCTACTCGCTGCGGCGGGCGGTCTTCCACGAGGATTCGCTGGTCAGCGGCTACTTCGCGAGCGTGAAATCAATTGCCTCCGCCGGATCGGAATCGGTGGTGGTGGAGACGACCGAGCCGGATCCCATTTTACTCAACAAACTGGCCTTCGCCTTTGTCGTCCCGCAGGCGGAGACGATGGAGCAATCGTCGCTGGCCACCCGGCCGGTGGGCACCGGGCCTTACCGGCTGGACGGTTGGACCGCCGACAACCGGTTTGTGCTCCGGCGCGTTACTGATTATTGGGGCCCCCGGCCGGCTGTCGGAGAAATTGAGATGGTGGGGATCCCCGACGAGGGGAAACGCGCCGATGCCTTGAGCGCCCGGGACGTGGACCTGGCGCGCACGCTGGATTGGTCGCATGTCGCCGACCTCGCCGGCCGGCCGGGCATTGCCATTTTGGCCGAGAACAGCCTGACTGTCATGATGCTCAGTCTGTACACGGGCGAGTTCATGCCCGATTCCCGCTGGCCAAAGCGCAATCCGCTGGCCTTGCGCGAAGTCCGGCAGGCCATCCAACTGGCGCTGGACCGTCCGGCGATCGCCGCCCGGTTCCAGAACGGCCGGGCCCAGCCGTCCTACCAGTACGCGCCGCCCGAAGTGTTCGGCTATGACAGACAGTCGGCCGTCCCGCCGCGCGACGTGGCCGCGGCCCGCCGCCTGCTGCAGGCGGCGGGTTACCCCGACGGCTTCGCCATGGAACTGTATGTGTATTCCTCGATCCAGAGCCTGGGCGAGGGAATCCGGGACAACCTGGCCGAGGCGGGTATCCGGGTTCGCTTCCGGTACCTGGCGTGGGAGGATCTCTACCAGCGCATGTTCTCGTCCAATCCGCCTCAAGCGGTGATCTACGGCTGGTCGTGCACCAGCGGGGACCTGAGCGATTTTTTTGAATCGTGTCTCTATACCCGTTCCGCCCAGGGGCGGGAAAAATTGGGCGCCTTCAACTCCAGCCGTTTCAGCCACGCCCAGCTCGACGGATGGATCCGCAAAAGCCGGACCCTCATGGATCCCGCTGCCCGGCTGGAGATGCTCACCGCCATCCAGCGCCTGGCGCTGGCGGAGTGTCCCGTGATTCCCCTGACGATCAACCCCGACATTTACGGGTATGACGCCGCGCTGACGTGGGAGCCCCGCCGGGACAGCCGCCTGGATTTCAGCCGGTTCAGCTGGCGGCCTCCCGCCGCTCGGCCGTGAACCGGCGGGTGGAGTGACGAAGCGACGGTGTCCGGAGTGATCCGGCGGCGATCATGACCCGAGGAGGTAGACATGCCAAAAGTGGGCGTGGTGTTGTCCGGTTGCGGAGTGTTTGACGGTTCCGAGATTCACGAGGCGGTGCTCACACTGCTGGCCTTGGACCGTCGGGGCGCCGAAATTGTCTGCATGGCGCCGAATGCCGAAATGGCGCACGTTGTCGACCACCTGCGGGGCGACGTGAGCGCCGGAGAGAAACGAAACGTGCTGGTGGAATCGGCCCGGATCGCCCGTGGCGCCATTCGCGACATCAGCGGAGTCCGGGCGACCGAGCTCGATGCGCTGGTCCTGCCCGGCGGTTTCGGCGCGGCCAAGAACCTGAGCGACTTCGCGTTCAAGGGGCCGGACTGCGCGGTGCATCCCGAAGTGGCCCGGCTGATCCGGGAAATGCTGGCCGCCCGCAAGCCCATCGGCGCTGTCTGCATCGCGCCGGCCGTTCTGGCCCGCGTGCTAGGACAGGAACGGGTGGCTGCCCGGCTGACCATCGGTACGGATGCCGGAACTGCCGGCGCCATCGGCGCCATGGGCGGCGTCCATGTGGCGTGTCCGGTGGGGGAATGCGTGGTCGACCGGGAGCACCGGGTGATCTCGACACCGGCGTACATGCTGGCTCAACGGATCTCCGAAGTGGCGGACGGCATCGACGGAGCGGTGGCGGCGCTGCTCGAACTCATCGATTGAGCCATGGTTATCCGGCGGGTGACAGTGTTCGGCAGCTCGCGGGTTCGGCCCGGCTCAACGGAATACGAAACCGCCCTCGCCGTGGGCGCCTGTGTCGCGCGCCACGGGTGCGAGCTGGTCAACGGGGGGTACGGCGGAACGATGGAGGCCGCCGCCCGCGGCGCCCGTGAAGCGGGGGGGACGGTGATCGGTGTGACCGTCCGCTCCTTCGCCGCCGTCCCACCCAACGCGTTCCTGAGCCGTCGAATCGAAGCGGGGGACTTGTTTGAACGCCTGGCGCATCTGGTCGAGCTGGGCGACCTCTACGTGGTCCTGCCTGGCGGCACGGGCACGCTGCTGGAGCTGAGCCTGGTCTGGGAGCTGTTAACCAAGAGTATTTCCCCGAAGCCGATCCTGGCCGACGGAATATGGGCGCGCCTGCTGGCCGCATTCCCGCCGGGTGACCGGCCTGTCGGCGAGGGACCGCCCGCCGGTCCGATCTTTTCCGGGGATCTGCCGGGTGATCTGGCGCAACTGCTGAATCGCTGGCGTGAGGAGTAGACCTGGCGGGGCTATTCGGTTTTCCGGCCGAAAGTTCGCTTGCAGATCGTGCCGTACTTGCGCAGATTAAAGCGGTCCAATTTCGGAAGCACGTCGAAGTCCCACTCGACCCGATGACCGAAAGTGAGGATCTTCTCCCACTTTTTCCAGGTGACGTACTCCTTGAGGGCCTTCTTGATGGCTTCGGAATAATCGTCCCCCTGACAGACCGTCAGCAACTCCTGCAGGAGGGTTTCATCAATGCTCACGGTGGCGCGCATGGCTGCAACCTCTGACCAAATATGGTTCGATCTTATTCGATGCCGGCAGGGTTGTCAAAGGTTTAAATAGCCGCGCCGGTCGGGGCGGGGAAGACCAGGCGGAGGGCGCCGGGCAGGCATTCGATCTCCAGCGGCAGATGGCCGGCGGCCTCACCGTCCAACTGGAAGGGGACAGGCGCGGGCGCCGAGACGGTCACTCGACGTACCTTGCGATAGACGACATCGGGCAGGCGCGTGTGGGTTCGGCGCGTCAGATGATACAGATAGCGTAGATAGGCTGCCAGCCCGCGGGAGCGGAACAGGCACAGGTCCAGCATCGGCTCGTCCAGCGAGGCTTCGGGCGCCAGGATATAGCCGCCGCCGTAACAGCGGGTGTTGGACACGATGCCGAGCGGCGCCTCCCATCGGTCGTCGTCGGTGCAAAACCGGATGGCGGTGAAATCGTACCGGCGCAATTGGCGCATCGCTTCCAGAACGAACGCCAGCCGGCCCAGCCGGCTTTTAAGATGGGCGGGCATGGCCTCGACGATCCGGGCGTCGAATCCGGCGCCGGCCATGGCCAGAAAATGGCGGTCGTTGGCCCGGCCGACGTTCACCGCGCGGATGTGCCCGCCCGTCAGACCGTCCACCGCCCGGTTCAGACGGAGCGGCAGTTGCAGTTCGTGGGCCAGGACGTTGGCGGTGCCGCCCGGCATGATGGCCACGAACAGGGGCGTGCCCACCACCGCCGGGAGCACCTCGTTGAGGGTGCCGTCACCGCCGAGGACAATGACGCCGTCAATATCCGCGCTGTATTCCCGGACCACATCGGCCGCCATGCGGGGACCGCGAGTGGGATGGGGGATGACCGGCCAGCCCCGGTCGGCGAACAGCCGGCAGATCGCGGACAGCTGGCTCATGCGGATGCGGTTTCCGGCGTTGGGATTGTAGATGAGCAGCCGGGTGCCGGTGGAAACGGGCGCGGACGCACCGGGCACGGCGGCGGTATCGGACCGGTGGTGTTCGGCTATGACAGAATGGGTCATCGCGACTTGTCCTGATCGGCGGCGCGGGCGGCCCGCTCAGCGAATGCCGCGCTTGCGGGCGATGAGGGTCTTGTACAGATTCTGAAAGACCTCTTCGTCCGCGAAGCGTTCCAGGGCCGCCTCCACGGTCCGGATGGCCGTTTCGAGCTGGCCGTCCTTCAGCCGAGCCGACACGTTGGCGCAGGTGTCGCGGATAAACGCCTTCCGGGAGAACTGCGCCTTTCGCTCCAGCGTGCTCTGGTAATATTTAAGGAGCGCCTTCTCCTCCGGATAGACGCGCATGGCCTGTTCCAGTGTCTTGAGGGCCTGGTCGTGGTTTTCGGCCTCCAGAAACACTTTGGCCTTTGAGATGGTGCCCCGGATGAAATGGATCTTCTCGCCGCGGCGCTTGGCGTCGATGATGAAGCCGCGGGTTTGGAGGATCTCGTCCTGTCCGCTGTATTCCTCTTCCAGCCGGTCCAGCAGCAGCTCCGCCTGGGTGACCTGCCCGTCCCGGGCCAACGCTTGAATGTTGTCAAGGTGTTTTTGAACCGACGTCCGATTCCGGGCGAGTCGGATGCTGCCTTGGAGACTGTCCAGCCTGGCGTTGAGGAGCGGATCGGCGTCGCCCCACTGGCGGCGCAGGTCGTCCAGCCGGAGCTGGGCCTGATCGATCTGGCCATCCTGAAACAGTTGCTGGATATCGTTGACGGCCTCCTGCCACAGCAGACCGGAGCGTTCGCCACCGAAAGCGACCGCCTCCTGGAGGGAGAACTCCCGGTTGAGACTGGCCAGCAGGCGCTCCAGGTCTCGGGCCATCTGGCTCAGGTCGGGGTACCGCTGGTCCCGGTCCTTCATGAGGCAGCGCTGCAGGATCGCCTCGAGCGCCGGAGGGCAATGTGGATACTGCTGGCGGATGGGCGCCGGCGGCTCGTTCATGATCTTGAAGAAAATCTCCGGGATGCTGCTGCCGTGGAACGGCTTGGTGCCGGTGAGCATCTCGTACACGATGATGCCCATGGAAAACTGGTCGGAGCGCCCATCCAGGTTGCGACCCTGCACCTGTTCGGGGGACATGTAGCTCACCGTTCCCATGACCATGCCAGTCCGGGTCATCGTGGAAGAGGCCATCTGGGCGATGCCGAAATCGACGATCTTGACCGTGCCGTCCTCGAGCAGGAAGACGTTGGCCGGCTTGACGTCGCGGTGGACAATACCCCGTCCGTGGGCGTAGTGCAGCGCCTCGCAGCTCTGGCGGGCGATGCGCAGCACCTGATTCAAGCTTTGGATCTGCTGCTGCTGGATCGCGTTCTGGAGATCGCACCCCTCCAGAAATTCCATGGCGATGAACGGGGTGTGATTTTCCTCACCGAGATCATAGATGGTGACAATGTTGAAGTGGCGGAGCCCGCCGGCCGCTTCAGCCTCCCGGTAGAAGCGCTTGAGCAGCTCGGGGTTTTGTCCGAAATCGCCCGACAGGGTCTTTAACGCTACGGGACGCTTGAGAATGGGGTCGTACGCGCGGTAGACGATCCCCATTGCGCCCTGGCCGAGTACAGCTTGAATTTCATATTTGCCCAGCTTGTTGAGCATGCACCCTAGCGGAGCGAGCCGCCGAGACCGGAGTATTTTGCCTTGCGTTCCAGATTGTAGACATAAAAGCCGAGATCGATCGGCAATATGTAATTGATTTCGACGACCAGCTCGTTACGAGTTCGGTAGACCTTGATGTTATCCTTGATGACCGGCTGTTCGTATTTGACGGCCACTTCCAGGTAGGACTCGTGGATCCTCTTTTCCGACCAGCCGTACACGGCCGCCCGGGCGGTCATGGCCTCGGTCTCATCAAGGAATTGGATGGAGTTATAATAGGGCGGAACGAACTTGACGGCGCAATAGACAGTGACGGCCAGCAGAACCACCGCCACCAGACAGCCGATTTTGGATTCACCCCTGCGGTTCAGCATCATGAATCCCTCCACGGACGTCGAATTGTCCACATTGTAATGGCGGGATAGTCAAATTGGTACTATTTTCTTGACGGGGCAGGTGGGCCTTGTCATCACCCGGGGCAATGAGTACAATGCCACCTATTTTGAATGCGGGAGGAGCCCATGTCGCTTGGTTTCAAGAACGGAAAAAAGGTGGGCATCCTGTTCTCGGGCGGGCCCGCCTCGGCGGCCAATACGGTCATCTCGTCGGCGGTGCTGGCGTTCCTGAACAAGAACATCCCTGTAATCGGCATCTACAACGGCTTCGAGTACCTGGAAAAATTTGAGAAATACAATCCCTACTCGCTGGTGGAGAAGGTTCACTACTTCCACTTTGACACATCGGTCACGAAAATTCGAAATATCCGCGGCGTCTTTCTGCGCACCTCCCGGGCGAACCCCGGCCGGGAGATCCAGTCGGTGGACGATCTCAAGGAGCCAAAGAAAATCCGCAGCCTGCAGAACATCCTGGACGCCTTCGAACACCTGGGGATCGGTTTCCTGATCACCATCGGCGGTGACGACACCCTGAAGGTGGCCAACTACCTTCATCGATTGGGCTTGCCGGTCATCCATGTTCCGAAGACCATCGACAACGACTATTTCGGCATCCCCTGGACGTTCGGCTACTGGACCGGCGTCGAGGTGACGAAAAACGCGATCCTGAACCTGAAGGCGGATGCCGAATCCACTGACAGCTATTTCGTGGTGGAGCTGATGGGCCGCAAGTCAGGATGGCTCACCTACGCCGCCGGGATCGCCGGCGAGGCGGTGAAGATGATCGCCAGCGAGGATATCGAGGCCGAATTCGACGTCGAAGCCGTCGCGGAAGAATGCGTCGACCTTATCATTCTGCGCGAGCGTGAGGGCAAGGCGGCGGGCGTGATCTGCGTGGCGGAGGGCCTCGTGGACAAGCTGCCCGACCGGTACCGCCCCCATGAAACGGACAAGCATGGCAACGTCATCTTCGGCAAGGCTGAGATCGCCAAGGTTCTGGCCGACAAGATCGGCCAGCTGTACAAAAAACGCACCGGCAAATCGAAAAAGGTGATCGGCAAGCAGATCGGTTACGAGATCCGCTCGGCGCCGCCGGTGAGCTTCGACGTGGTGATGGGCAGCATGCTGGGTTTTGGCACCTTCATCCTGTTCGAACACAAGCAGTTCGGCCACATGGTGAGCGTCACCGACAATTTTGACATTACGGCCATCGCGTTTGAAGATCTGGTGGATGACCAGACGCTGGTGACGCGCCTGCGCTGCGTCCCGAAAGGCAGCGATTTTTATAACCTCAAGGAGGCGCTGTCCTACCGGTTTTTGGAATGATTGGACCGGTGGGGTGCGCCGCTGCCGGGCCGGCCGTCGAAGCCGGCTGGCGCGTTTTCAGGGCCAGCGGTCGATCAGATGAAGAAAACCACGTCCACCAGGACGAAGACGGGGATGAGGATCGCGCCGGACCAGATCATGTAACCGAAGAAACTCGGCATCTTGATCATTTCCTGTTCGGCGATGGCCTTGACCATGAAGTTCGGGCCGTTGCCGATGTAAGTGTTGGCTCCCATGAACACGGCCCCCACGGAAATGGCCTTCAGGAAGAGTGTCCCCTGGGCTGATTGCAGGAGTTCGGCGACGGTCATGTGCAGCATGCCGCAGGCGGTTTCCAGGAAACTCATGTAGGTGGGCGTGTTGTCCAGAAAGCTGGACAGGATGCCGGTCGCCCAGAAATACTCCGAAGCCGTATCGATTCCCAACTCGGCCCCGCGGGCGTTGAGGACCATCAGCGCCGGAATCATGGTGGTGAAGATGCCGACGAAGAGCAGGGCCACCTCGATGATGGGCGCGTAGTTGAAATTGTTTTCCGCCCGTAGCATCCGGGGGGTCAGCGCCAGCGACGCTCCGGCCAGGGCCAGCATGGCGACGTCGCGCACGAGGTTTTGTGCTTCGATGACACCCAGGCCGAGCGGAATCTCACCCAGTTTGACCAGGCCGCTGAAAAGGACCGAACCGACGACGCCCGCCAGCAGGGCGATGTTCACCACCCCCTCCACCCGGACGCCCTTCTGTTCCATGTCGGGCGGGACGCCCGTCTCCTTCTTCATCAAGTGCCGGTCCAGGAAATAGAAAACAGCCAGCAGGATCACGCTGGTCATGGCCCAGGCCGGCGTCAGGGCGAAGGTCCATTCGAAGGGGACGCCGCGCAGGAATCCGATGAACAGGGGCGGGTCGCCGATTGGCGTCAAACTGCCGCCGATATTACAGACCAGGAAGATGAAGAAAATGATGATGTGCCGCTGCCGCTGCCGCCATCGGATCGATTTGATGAGCGGGCGGATGAGCAGCATGGCCGCACCGGTGGTCCCGATGAAGCTGGCCAGCACCGTGCCGATGACCATGATCGCCAGGTTGGTGATCGGCCGGCCGCTCAGTGAGCCGCGGATAACGATGCCGCCGGTGATCACGAACAGCGAGCCCAGCAGGATAATGAACGAAATGTATTCTTCGTAGGTGTGAAAAATCGCGCCGCCGAACAGATTGGCGAACGTGATCTCGGCGGGCTGCGCCAGCAGCATGATCACGAACGTGGTGCACAGCCAGAACACGCTGACTTTGCCGTAATTGTGCTCCCACCAGCGGGCATTGATCAGGGGGATGACCGCGATGGAGAGCAGGATCCCGACGAACGGGACCATCACCCACGGGGGAAAATTCCGGGCGTAGGCGGCGGTGTCGGCGGCCGAAGCGTGGGCCAGCCCCGTGAGCGCCACAAACCAGGGGAGAACAAAAAAGCGCAGTGGGCGCTGGGAGAGCATGCCGACTCCTGTTCCCGGTGGACGTCCAAGGAGGTTCAATGTACAATGGAGCGGTTTGAAAGTCAATCCAAACGGCCGTCAGATCTTGGAGTTAAGGGAATGCCGGCATGAAAAAAACGTCCCCTCGCCGCCGCTCACTGCATGTTCAGATCTTTCTGGGATTGGTGATCGGCGCGGCCGCCGGCGTGACGGTCAACCTGCTGGGTGTCCACCACCCGGGGATCTCGGAGCGGGTGGAATGGGTGATCCGTTACGTCACCGGTCCGCTTGGCCGGATCTTCCTGAATATGCTCTTCATGACAGTGGTGCCCATCGTGTTCAGCACGCTGACCACCGGCGTTGCCCACCTGGGTGACCTGAAGCGACTGAGCCGGCTCGGTGCCTGGACGTTCCTCTGTTTTTGCCTGCTGATGATGCTGGCGGCCACTCTGGGATTGACCCTGGTGCACGTGGTCCGGCCCGGCGCCGGCTTCGATCCCGACGTCCAGGCCCGGCTGCTGGAATCCTATCAGAGCGAGGTCCAGCAGAAAACCGGGGCCGGTCCCGTGTTCGGCATCGAGAACCTGATCTCGGTCGTGCCCCGGAATCCCCTGCTGGCCATGGTCAACATGGACATGCTGGCGGTGATTTTTTTCGCCCTCATCGTGGGGATGGCGTTGACCCGCATCCACGCGCCGCGGGCGCAGGGCCTCATCAGCCTGCTGGAGGGCGTGGCCGACATCATGATGGTGATCGTCGGATTCGCCATGCGCATCGCCCCGTATGCGGTTCTGGCGCTCATCTTCAACGTCACCGCCCGGTTCGGCATGGATCTCCTGATGAAGCTCCTCTTGTACGTCGTGGTGGTCATGGGCGGTTACCTGGTGCTCCTGTTCGGTGTCTACCCGGTTTTGATCTGGCTGATCGCCCGGCGCAATCCGGTGGACTTCATGCGGAAGGTGCTCCCGGTAATGATCACCGGGTTCTCGACCAGCTCCAGCAACGCCACGCTGCCCACCACCCTGAAGGTGGCCATCGAGGATTTGGGCATTCCCAGCGATATCGCCGGGTTTGTGCTGCCGCTGGGGGCGACGATGAACATGAACGGCACCGCCCTGTTCGAGGGGGTCACCGTGCTGTTTCTGGCCCAGGTGTTCGGCGTGGAACTGACCCTGGTCCAGCAGGCTCTGGTGGTGCTGCTGGCGGTGCTGATGGCCATCGGCACCGCGGGCATCCCCGGAGGGTCCATTCCCATGATCATGATCGTGCTGGCCACGGTCAACCTCCGGCCCGACGCGATCGCCATCATCCTGGGGGTGGACCGGGTCTTGGACATGGGCCGGACCGTTCTCAACGTGACCGGGGACCTCGCGACCGCGACGTTTGTGAGCCGGCTGGATCGCGGGTCCGGCGCGGAGCCGCTGGCCCGGATCGACGGGTAGCCGCCCGACGCGCCATCGGCCGTGGCCATTCCGAACCAGCGATCCGGCGGAAATGAAAACTCGCCGGCGCAGCGGCGAGTTTCGGGGACGGTCAGCGATCCGACAATCGGCCGGGCTCAGGCTTTTTCCTTGGGCGGATTCATGGGGACGCGCAGCGTCCAGCCGAACAGATCCTCTTTCTCGCCGTACTGGATCGACTGCAATTCGTCGTACAGCTTTCGGGCCACCGGGCCGACTTCATTGTTGCCGATGGTATGGAGCGTGTCGCGGTAGCAGATGCCGCCCACCGGCGCGATGCTGGCGGCAGTGCCGACGCCGAAGGCCTCGGTCACCCGCCCGCTCTGAATCCCGTCCACGATTTCGTCGATGGTGATTTTGCGCTCCGAGACGGTGTAGCCCAGGTGACTGGAGATCTGCAGCACCGACTTGCGAGTGATCCCGTGAAGGATCGCCCCGCTCAGCAGCGGCGTGGTGATCACGCCGTCGATGACGAAGCAGATATTCATGGCTCCCACTTCTTCGATGTAGCGGTGCTCCTTGGCGTCGAGCCACAGCACCTCGCTGTAGCTTTTTTCCTGGGCCTCCTGCCGGGCCAGCAAACTGGCGGCGTAGTTGCCGCCGGTCTTGGCCTCGCCTACGCCGCCTTCGACGGCCCGCACGTAAGTGTGCGACACGTACAGGTTCACGGGGCGGAAACCCTGCTTGAAATAGGGTCCAACCGGGGACAGGATGATGAAGAACAGGTACTCCTTGGCGGACCGCACGCCCAGGCCGATCTCCGTGGCGATCATGGTGGGGCGAATGTAGAGGGCAGCTTCGCGCTGGCGGGGGATCCAGCGGGATTCCAGCGCCACGAGTTTCACGATGGCGTCCAGCACGTCCGCTTCGTTCAGTTCCGGCATGGACATCCGCCGGGCGGACCGGTTGAAGCGGCGAACATTCTCCTCGGGCCGGAAAAACACAATCTGGTCGTCCGGACCGGCGAACGCCTTCATCCCTTCGAAAATCTCCTGGCCGTAGTGGAGCACCAGCGTCGCCGGATCCAGCTCGAGCGGTCCGTATGGCACGATCCGGGGATTGTGCCAGCCCTTGTCGGCGGTATAGTTCAGCAGGAACATGCGGTCCGTGAACACCCGGCCGAATCCCAGGTTCTGCACGTCGGTGAACAGAGGTTTCAGTTGCCCATCCGTCAGCGGGGCGATGGCGATGTCCATAAAGACACTCCTGCAGACGAAGATGATCGAATGAGGAGTTATTCTAGCATGTGGTTGGAATTTTCCAACAAAAATTGACTAGGTGTGATCGGGTCTGGCCAGATCGTTGAGGAAGTCATGAAACACTTCCTTCATGATGGGGTCGTCCTGGATAAAGCCCTGGAAGGTGTCCAGCAGATCATCGGCATCCAGGCTCTGGAACAGCGTGTCGCCGAACAGGTTTGTCAGGATTTCGTGCAAGACCTGGCGGCCGGTCCCTGCGTACACCTGCGGATCGGACAGATCCTTGCCGCGGACCATTTCGGTGAGCGTCGCCTGCAGGGGATCGGCCACCGACCGGGTAGCCATGAGGGAGTCGACATCCGCGGCCGGAGATGGCGCCGCCATCCCCGGCCCTACGGCGTCGCCTGCATTTCCGAGATCCACGCCCTCCGGATCGAAGGGCGTGCTTTCACTGCTCCGCTTGGGATTGATTTCCATCGGCCGGATCCATCGCGGCGCCGGTTACGCCTTCATGTTCCGGATCGCCGCCATGGACGCTTCGTGCCGGTCCTTGGAAATGTTGGTCATGAGGTTGAACATCTGCGTCTCCTGCTGGATCTGATACTGCATCTGCAGGAGCTGCATCTGGTTGCTTTCGCCCGTGATCGAACCGGTGCCGCCACCGAGACCGCCGAGCAGACCGCTGACGATGCCGGCGCCGGGGATGAACGAGGATGCCGCGCCGGCAATCCCGCCCAGGATGGACGTGAACTTGCTCCAACCGCTGGGCTTGGGCTGGGTGATGTTGGCAATGTCCTGCATGGAGAACGTCTGGCTGACATTGTTGATGTTTTGGACCGTCATGGCGTCGCCTCCTTGTGCGAATCTGACACTATTATCGGGCTCCGGAGACAAAAGTTGCCACCTTTTTTCGGCCGAGAACCGATTTGACAAAGGCGGGGCCTACTTTTATAGTGGCACAATGCGCCGCCAATGGTCAACGATATGCCCCGACCCGACATTCACCCCATGAATGTACTTTGCCTGCCCCCACGCAACCGGCGGTTTGCCAGCCAGTCGCTCCCGGCGATCCTGATCGTGGCGTTTTGGCTGTTGGTTGTGCCGTTGGGCGCCCAGGAACCGGCGCCGCCGGCCCCGCCGCCGCCGGCGGAGGAACCGGCCTATGTGGAAACCGTCATCCCGGTCGAGGGCGAACCCGTAGTCATTCGCTCGCGGGAACAGACCTCGGAGCGGGGTGTTTTTCGGGCCAGCGGCGACGTGTCCATACGCTACCGCGATATCGAAGTCCGCGGTGAGGATGTCGTCTATGACAGCAACACCCGCACGATTTCGGCGCAGGGCGGCATCGTCTTCCGGCGCGGACTGCAGGAGCTGACTTGCGAGTCGTTCGAATACAACGTGGAGAACCGGACGGGCCGCTTCGTCAAGGCCCGCGGCGTGTCGGACAATTTCGTGCGGTTGGTCTGCGCCGAGGCCGAGCAGACGGGGCCCGACGAGTACGTCTTCCACCACGGCCGCGTGACCACCTGCCAGTTTGACCACCCCCACTGGAGCCTGGGCAGTCGACAGACCACAGTGATCAAGGACAAATCGGTCACGCTCTCGCACGGCGTGTTCCGGCTGTTCGGCGTGCCCACCTTTTATTTGCCCTGGATCCGGCTCCCCCTGCCGAAGAAGGAGCGCAAGTCGGGCTTCATGATTCCCTCGTACGGCTATTCCGAAGACAAGGGGCACAAGTTCTCCGATGCCTTCTACCTCACGCTGGGCCGGAGCATGGACTTGATCGTGCAGGGCGATTACTACACCGAGCGCGGCTTCGGTGTGGGCACGACCTTCCGGGGGCGGTTTTCGGAACTCACCTACATCAATTTCTCCAGCTATTCCGTCGACGACCGGAAAGACCAGGGGGGCAGCGTTATCAACGCCGACGGCTATTTCCTTTTCAGCCGGGGGTTTTACGGGGCCATCTCCGCCAATGTCGTCTCCAACATCGTGTTCCGCCAGGTGTACGAATCGGACTTCGTGGGCGCCGTCCGGCCGGACGAGACGCTGCGCGGGTTCATCAGCCGCAGCTGGTCGGATTGTTCCGTCAACCTGGAATTCAACCGGACCCAGTACTACTTCGACACCTTCCAGGTGCTGGACCGCGCCCTGCCGGAGGCGTCATTTCGAGTGTTCGGGCGTTCCCTGGGTCACTGGCCCGCCTATCTGTTCCTGGACAGTTCGGCGGCGTTCATGTTCAAGAAGGTCAACTGGAAGGGGACCGATCCCGGCGGCGGCACCGTGGACATGCAGTTCAACACGCCGCAGGGCGTGGGCCGGCTGGACGTTTACCCCCGGCTGCTGGTGCCCCTGCGGCTCGGCGCGTTCCGCCTGTCGTTGGAGCCCGCGCTCCGGGCGACGTACTACTCGCACAGCTATCCGACGGATCCGCCGGAGGATGCCACGTCCGTCGACGCGGACCGGTCAGGGGTCGGTCGTTACCTCGCGGCCATGGAAGCCCGACTCGACGCCCCCCGCCTGTTCCGGATGTTCCATCCCTTCGGCGTACCCATCAAGCACGTCATCGAGACGGGTGTGACCTGGCGGTGGGTGTCGGAAGTCGAAGATTACGCGCGTATCATCCAGTTTGATTGGCAGGATGCGGTCGTGGGAACCAACGAGCTGGAATACTGGGTGATGCAGCGGTTTTTCAGCCGCCGGGGCGACCGGCCGTGGGAATGGGTGGCGGTGGGGCTTCGCCAGAAGTACTTTTTCGACCCCGATTTTTACGGCAATTTTCAGACGGGTCTCAACAACCAGATCGCGCCGTATTACTCGTTCAGCCCCTACGCGGCGGCGCGGGAACCGCGGAGCTTTTCGCCGATCCAGGCGCTCGTCCAGGTCCATCCGGCGTCCACGATCAGCGGGCAGCTCCGCCTCGAATACGACACCGTTCGCGGCGAGCTGCGCGACTGGTCCGCCGCCGGGACCTACAACCGGGACTGGCTGTTCGCGTCGCTGGCGTTCCTGCGTCTCTACACCGAAGGCGACCAGTTGGTGGATAACGACTATCTGCAAACTTCAGTGGGGCTCGGACGCCCCTACCAGGGGTTCAGCGTCGAAGCCAACGTCTCGTACAATCTGGAAAACAGCAATCTGGACAACTTTTACATCCGGACCAATTATTATTTTGATTGCATCGGCTTTTCGGTGGAGTACGCCAAGTTCGATATCGCCAACCGCCAGAATTCGGGCGAAATCCGCTTCGCCATGTATCTGCGTGGCATCGGCGATTTTGGAACACTGCAGAAACTGGGCCGGAGGGTCTTTTGAGGACGGTCTGGGTGGGGCTGGGGGCCAACATGGGCGACCGGGAGTCCAGCCTGGCGGCGGGGCTCGCCCGCCTGGCCGCGGGCGGGGCGAAGGTGGCCGCCGTATCCTCGCTCTATCAATCCGAGCCTGTCGGTGGGCCGCCGCAGCCCGCCTACCTCAATGCCGCGGCCGGGTTGCACACCCGCCTGGAGCCGCGGGAACTGCTGACGGTGATCCGGTCGGCGGAGGCCGCCGCGGGGAGGCAGCCGGCCGGACGCAACGCGCCCCGGCCCCTCGACATCGACATCCTCCTGTTTGGCCGGCAGGTGGTGGACGAGCCCGATCTGGTCATCCCCCATCCCCGCCTGGCCCAGCGGCGCTTCGTGCTGGTGCCGCTGGCTGAAATCGCGCCCGCCTTGCGGCATCCCGTGCTCGGGCGGACCGTCGCCAGCCTGCTGACCGCGTGCGACGATCGGCATGAGGTGGAATGGTATTGCAAATGGCCCGGCCTTCCTCTATAATCCGGTCTGTGGCTAACCCCTATTGTTTCCGAGTGTTATGAATTTCAAGTACCTTGTCATCGAAGGGCCCATCGGCGTGGGGAAAACCACCCTGGCCAAGCGACTGGCGGAAGAGTTTCAGGGCCGGGCGATGCTGGACCAGCCGTGGGAAAATCCCCACATCACCGCTTTCTATGAGGGACAGGCGGGCGCCGCATTCAAGGCCCAGCTCTTTTTCCTGGCTCAACGCTGGCTGCTGATGCGGGAGCTGACCCGGCAGTCCCCCAGCCCCGCGCCGGTCATCTCGGATTTTCTGCTGGAGAAGGACCGGCTCTTTGCCTACCTGAACCTCAACGATGAAGAACTGGTGATTTACAACAAGTTGTACGAGGCCATGTCGGACTACCTTATCCAGCCCGATCTGGTCGTTTATCTCAAGGCGGATGTCGACACCCTGCTGGAACGGATCGAGCGGCGCAACGTCCCGATGGAAGGGCGGATTCCGCCGTCCTACCTGAAGGATCTCATCCAGGCTTACGAACACTTCTTCTTCCAATACCAGCAGCGGACTCGCGTGCCGGTCCTGGTGTTGGAAACCGAGCAGATCGATTTCACCGTGACCGGCGCCAAAACCGATGACTTCATCAAGTTCCTGCGATTCAAGAACGTGACGGGACTGCAGTACTATGCGCCGCCCGCGCGGGGGTGACCCATGAAAATCCTGGAGTCGCAGAGCCAGATCCGGGAGATGGCCGCCCGGTTCCAGTCCGGCGAGGCCAAATTGGGCTTCGTATCCGCCATGGGCATGCTGCACGAGGGACATCTCGCCCTGATCCGGAAAGCGCGCGAGATGGCCGATGCCGTGCTGGTGATGGTTTACGCCAACCCCGCGCTCGTCCAGGATGACGAGATGCTGCTTCGTCTCAAGGCGCAGCGTCCGGCGGACATCGATCTGCTGGCTGCGGAAGGCGTGAATTATGCCTGTTTCCCGGGACGAGATGAGCTGCGTCCGCCGGATCACCGCACCTGCGTCCGCCTCGACAGGCTGGACCAGCGGTTCCGAGGTATCGAGTCTGACCAGTACCTGACCGGCCTGGCCACGGTGTATCTCCAAGCCATGAACCTGTTCCGGCCCAACTTCGTCTTCGTGGCGCAGAAGAACTACCTCGACTTTCTCATCTTGAAGCGGTTGATCCGGGATTTCGAACTGCGAACCGAACCCGTTTTGAGTCCCACCGTCCGCGACGAAAACGGCCTGCCGTACTCGTCGTTCCACGGACTTTTCGGCGACGCCGACAAAAGCGCTGCGCTGGTGGTCGGCCAGGCCCTGGGCGCCGCCCGGGAAGAGCTCATGAGCGGGGAAAGATCGTCCGCCAAGCTCGTCCAGCGGATGCGCGAGCTGATGAGCCGCGAACCGCAGCTCCAGCTCCGATTCGCCGGCATTCTGAACCCGACCGACCTGGAACCGCTGGAACGCGTGACCCAGAACGCATTGGTCTACGTGATGGCCCACGTGGGCCGGTTCCGCTTCACGGACAATTTCATCTTCCATGTGCCGCAGGATTGAGATGAGGGGACGGATGCGCTTGGCTGCAGCGGGGCCCCGGGGGATCGCCATGCTTGTCGCGGCGATGCTGGCGGGCTTGGCGGTGGCAGTTGCCGGGGCGCCCGCCGCCCGCCATCTGTCGGCCGCGCAGGTCGCCAGGCAGGTCAAGAAAGTGCTCGATCGCCCCGGTCACCCGGCTGGATTTTGGGGGGTGTCCATTGTGGATGTGTCCACGGGGGCATCCCTGTACAAGTGGAATGAGCGCCGCCTGTTTGTCCCGGCATCCATTCAGAAGCTCGTCACCGGCTATGCGGCCTGGCGGACGTTCGGTCCCGACCACCGCTTTCGGACTGAAATTGCCACCACCGGCCGGCTGGACAAGGACGGCACCCTGCGCGGCCACCTGATCATCCGGGGCGGCGGCGATCCGTCATGGTCCTTCCGCTTTTTCGACGACGATCCGGTTCAACCGGTCCAGACGTTCGTTACGGAACTGATCCGCCGGACGGGCATCGGGAAGGTTGAGGGCGACGTCATCGGCGACGCCACCGCCCAGCTCGACGAGCCGCACGGCCCCGACTGGAGTTGGGAGGAGTTCCAATGGGCCTACGGCGCCAAAGTCAGCGCACTGGCCATCAACGACGGCGTCATGGAACTGCGGCTCACCCCGGGCGAAGCCGGCCAGCCGCCCCGGATCGAAGCGGTGCCCGCCTTTCTGCAACCTCAGGTGCGGAACCTTGCCGTGACGACCCGGGGCGCCGGAGCCGACGACCTGATCGTCTACAAGCCGTTCGACACCGATGAGTTTTTCGTGAGCGGTCGCTTCCCGAGCGGGGCGTCGAAACGGGTGCTCCGGGTGGCCGTCAGCGATCCGGCGCTGACCGCCGCCCGCTGGATCCGGGAAGAACTGTGCCGGCAGGGCGTGACGGTGAGCGGGGGCGTCAGCGCCCGGCACCGCCGACACTATCTCCCCGACGCGCCGCCACCGGAGCCCGGGACGCGGTTGGCCGTGATCGAGGGCCAGACCCTTGAGCAGATCCTGATGCCGGTACTGGAGCGCAGCATCAACAATTACGCGGAGGTTCTGCTGCGTGATCTGGCCCGCGGCCAGGTGCCGCCCAAATCCACCGATCGCGAAGCCGGCATCGGGGCGATTTACGGAATGTGGCCGCAACTCATGGAGCCGCGAAAGAATATCGCCATGGCGGACGGGTCCGGCCTGAGCCGGCGCAACCTGGTGACGCCGAACCTGATGACCGAATGGTTGCGCCTGATCGCCGGGGCTTCTGACTTTGAGCGATTCTCCGCCCTGCTCCCCGCGGCCGGCCAGGAGGGCACGCTCAAGTACCGGCTGAACGGGCGAACCGCCGGCAAGGTGCTGGCGAAAACGGGACGGCTCGCCACGGTGATTTCCATGGCCGGTTATGTCCGCACGTCGTCGGGTCGGCTGGTGGCTTTCTGCATCATCGTCAATAACGTCCCGCCGGGCAACGACTCGCCCAAGACCGCCATCGACGAAATCGTGAAAATCCTGCACCGCTACTGACCGGCCGGCGCCCCGACGGCGCGGGCAAAAAAAAGACCGGATCCCCGAGCGGATCCGGATCTTGGTGGGTCGTGCCGTCACGTCCTCACAATAGGTGATATGCCTGGCGGGCGGTCAACTGATCAAGGATGCGCTGCAGTTCGCGGCGGCCGTAGAACAGCCGGCTCTTGACGGTGCCGACGGGCGTGCGGAGCAGCCGGGCGATGTCTTCCAGAGTGCGCTGCTGAATGTCGTGCAGGTCGATGACCTGGCGATGGATGGCCCGGAGCTGGCCCATGGCCTGGCTCAGGATTTGGCGGAGCTCCCGGCGCCGGGTGGCCGTGAACGGATCGGAGCCGGCGTCGGGAAGCTGGGCGGCGAGCGGCGTCTCGCCGGCGTCCAGGGCCACCTCTCCCTTCAGGCGGGTCTTGTGCTTGCGGATGTACCCCAGGGAGACATTGACGACAATGCGGGTCATCCAGGTCTCCATCCGGCTTTCCCCACGGAATTCCTTCATATGCAGGAAGATGTTCTTGAAGGCTTCCTGGACGGCGTCTTCGGCCAGGTGACGGTCGCGCAGGATCCGCAGAGCCGCGTGAAAGAGCCGCGAATGGTGCTGACGGTAGAATTCCTCGAAATCGAAGATGAGAATCTGGCCGCTGGCGTCCGCGGACCGTGCCGGTTTCCGGACGTGCTGTTTCTCGTTCGCTTGTTGAATCGGGATTGCGTCGGTCTGGCTCATGGGGTTTCTCCTTTTCCAACACTCACCACTCTAATAGCATCTTGCTTGCCAATTATGAATCGAGGCAAGGGTGTATTGTAATATATTGATTATATTATGTTTAAATTTTTGCAGCAGACCGATAAGGCAACTGTTGTAAATTAATCTGACGCCTTTATTCGTTCATGTGTAAACAAAGTTGACACTTTCTGGCTCCTCCAAATGCTACGCCGCCGATCCGATGGAATCTAGGATTGCCGGATTTCGCCAAGACGATTACAATGGCACCACTGATTCTCATGATTACACGCATCACGCAGCTATTCGGAATCCGGCACCCCATTGTCCAGGGGGGGATGGTCTGGTGCTCGGGCTGGCGTCTGGCGGTCGCCGTTTCGGAAGCCGGGGGGCTCGGCCTGATCGGCGCCGGTTCCCTGCGCCCGGACATGCTGCGGGAGCACATCCGATTCGCCCGGCGGGCCACGGCGCGCCCGTTCGGTGTCAACATCCCGCTGATCTACAAGTACGCCTCGGAGTCCGCCGCCATCTGCCGGGAAGAAAGAGTGGGCGTCGTGGTCACGTCGGCCGGCAGCCCGAAGAAGTTCACCGACGACCTGAAGGCGGGCGGGGCCGTAGTGGTCCATGTGGCCCCCAACGTCGCCCTGGCCCGCAAGTGCGAGGCGGCGGGCGTGGATGCCGTCGTGGCGGAAGGATTCGAGGCGGGCGGTCACAACGGAGTCGACGAGCTGACCACGCTGGTGTTGGTGCCCCAGGTAGTGGACGCGGTCCGCGTGCCGGTGATCGCGGCCGGCGGCATCGGCGACGGCCGCGCCATGGCCGCCGCTCTGGCGCTCGGGGCCGAGGGGGTGCAGGTGGGCACCCGGTTCGCCGCCAGTCTGGAGTCTGCCGCCCATCCGGCCTTCAAGGCGGCGGTCGTGGCGGCCACCGATACCGACACGGTGCTGGCCCTGAAGAAGGTGGCCCCGGTCCGGCTGCTGAAAAACGCCTTCGCCCGGCTGGTACTGGAGCGCGAGGCGGCCGGCGCCGGTCGTGACGAGTTGGCCGCCCTCCTGGGTACGGGCCGGGCGCGGCGGGGCATGGCCGAAGGCGACCTGGAAGAGGGCGAGCTCGAGATCGGCCAGGTGGCCGGACTGGTGCGGGAGATTCTGCCCGCCGGCGAAATCATTCGGCGATTCATGGCGGAATACGAGGCCGCCCGCGGCCGACTGCAACCGGGCGCGGGCGACGGCGGGACAACCGAACCGTGTTGAGAGAAGGAGCGGTCATGAACCTGAAAGACAAATGCGCGCTGATCACCGGGGCTTCCCGCGGCATCGGCCGCGCCATCGCCATCAAACTGGCCTCGGAGGGCGTCCACGTGGCCATCAATTACCTGCGCAGCCAGACTCCGGCGCTGGAAACGGCCCGGGCCATCGAGCAGTTCGGCGTCCGGGCGGTGCCCATCAAGGGCAACGTGGCCGATCGCGGCCATCTGGACTGTATCTTCAAAAAGATCGAGCAGGAATTCGGCCGGATGGACATCGTGGTGAGCAACGCCGCGTCGGGCGTGCTCAAGCCGGCGGTGGAGCTGACGGAGCGACACTGGCACTGGACCATGGACATCAACGCCGGGGCCCTCCTCGGCCTGATCCAGCATGCCATGCCGCTCATGGGCGGCCGGGGCGGGCGGGTGATCGCCGTGTCGAGCCTGGGCGCGGTGCGCGCCATTCCCGATTACGCGGCGGTGGGGGCCTCGAAGGCCGCCTTGGAATCGCTGGTCCGCCACCTGGCCGTGGAATTGGCGCCGCGCGGGATCAACGTGAACGCCGTGTCGGCCGGAGTCGTGGAGACCGACGCGCTGAAGCACTTCCCCCACCGGGAGGAGATTCTGGACAACTCCCGCCGGCGCACGCCGGCCGGCCGGCTCACGACGCCGGAGGATGTCGCCAACGTGGTGTTTTTCCTTTGCACCCCGCTGGCCGACATGATCCACGGCCAAACGCTCGTGGTGGACGGCGGGTACTCCATCGTGGCCTGATCCGGCCGAGCCGGTCACGGCAGTCCGGCTCGGCCGGACAGTGACTCGCGGATATTTCGGATTGGTCCGTCAGGCAAGCCGATCGTCAGTCGGCGGGAAAATGACCGGACTCAGACGGTATTCGACACATCATCGAGGAGGATAGCTCCATGTTTTTTCTGGGCCTTTTGATCGTGATCGTGGCTGTCGTGGCGTTCCGCGTGGTGGGCCGCCAGGGCGGCGTGCCCCGTCTCGCCGCCATCGGCGCGCTGGTGTTCGGCGTGCTGCTCATGCTGCTCCAGGCGGTGACCGTGGTGCCCGCCGGACACGTGGGGGTGGTGGACTTCTTCGGCTCGGTGTCGCCGACGCCGCTGCGCGCCGGCATCAACCTGGTCAATCCGCTGGCCAACGTGCTGGTCTTCAGCGTCAAAACCCAGGAAATGAAAGAGGTCCTGGACGTGCCGTCGAAGGAGGGGCTCACCGTCCAGTTGGAAGTGAGCGTCCTGTATCATTTGAATCCGGACAAGGTGCCCGATGTGTACCGGACGGTCGGTCCCGATTACCTGCGGGTGCTTCTGGAGCCGCAAGTGCGTTCTGTGGCCCGCGGCGTGACCGCCGGCTACGATGCACGGGCCTTGTATACCTCCGAACGGGAAACCCTGTCGCGGCTCATCGCCGCAGAGATCAGCCGCAGCGTCAGTCCTCGCGGCGTCGTCATCGAGTCGGCGCCCCTGCGCAAGGTGGGCCTGCCGCCCGGGCTCACCCAGGCCATCGAGGAGAAGCTGCGCGCCGAGCAGGAGAGCCAGCGGATGAAGTTCGTCCTGGAGAAGGAAAAGCTCGAGGCGGAGCGGAAGCGGATCGAGGCGCAGGGCATCTCCGACTTCCAGAACATCGTCTCCAAGGGAATCAGCGAGCAGCTGCTTCAGTGGAAGGGGATCGAAGCCACCGAGAAACTGGCCCAGTCGGCCAACAGCAAGGTGGTGGTGATCGGCGCCGGGAAGAACGGTTTGCCGCTCATCCTGAACAGCGACTGAGACCGGAGCGGGCCGCCTAGGCCCGCTTGAATCCCTTCTCCAGGTCCCGGATGTGGAGCCGCAGCACCACCGGCCGCCCGTGGGGGCAGGTGGTGGGCTCCTCGGCGGCCAGCAGGCGGTCCACGAGACTCTGCATCACCTCCGGCTCCAGGGGCGTGTGGATTTTGATCGCCGCGTGGCACGCCAGGGCCGCGGCCACCCGCCGCTGGACCTCGTCGATGGAAAACGAAGCGCCGGCATCGCCGATCCGGTCGAGGATGTCGCGCACGAGCAGCTCCACCTCGACCCGGCTGGCCATGGCCGGCACCGCCTTGATCACCACGGTGCCGGAACTGCCGAAGGGTTCGATCTCGAATCCCGCCGCCGCGAACTGGTCCGCGACGCGATCCAGTTCCTCGCGATGGGCCGGGGAGAGTTCCAGTGTCTCCGGTACCAGCAGGCGCTGGCGGGGCACCGCTCGCTCCTTGAGCTGGCGGCGAAACGCTTCGAACAGCACGCGTTCGTGAGCCACGTGCTGGTCCACCACCATCAGCTCGTCGCGGCTGGCCGCCACAATGAAGCTTTCCCGCCACTGGCCCAGCACCCGCCACCCGCCGCCGGCTGGCTCCACGGCTGCGGGCGCCGGCGGTGTCGCGGTGGCTTCAAGGAGACTTTCAGCCAGCGGCGCGGTGGTATCCGGCGCGCCGGTCCGGGCGGGGTGAAACGCGAAACGCCGCTCCATCGGCGGCGCCGGCCGGGCCGCAAAATCAGCCAGCGCTTCGTGGACCCGCCGGCGGACGGCTTCGGCGGCCGAACCCGGACCCCCCGCCGGCGCGGCGCCGGCCGGGGTGTCGGGAAGCTCCACCGGCGCGGCCCATTCAGCCAGGCGGGCGAAGGGTCGGTGGGCCTGAATGGCCGATTCCAACGTCCGGCGGATGAAGGTTTGCACCTGCCATGACTGCCGGAACCGGACCTCCGTCTTGGCCGGATGGACGTTGACGTCGATCTCGGTGAAGGGAATTTCCACGAACAGAACCGCCGCGGGGTAGGTGCCGCCGGGGATGATCCCGCGGTACACCTGGGACATGGCGGTGGCCAGCACGCGGTCGCGGACCATCCGGCCGTTGACAAAGAAATACTGCGCCTCGGTGGACGCCCGGCGCTGGTGGGGGCCGGAGATGAAGCCGGAGAGCCGCACGCCGCCTTCCTGCGCGTCCACCGGGATCATGTCGGACAGAAACGCCTCACCGAAGATCTGGTGGATCCGTTCGTCGAGCGACCGGACCGGCGGCGCGTCGATGACCCGGCGGGTGCCGCTGAGCAGGGTGAAGTGGACCGCCGGCCACGCCAGGGCGTAATGGGTCACGGTGCGGGCGATGTGGGCCGACTCGGTGGCCTCGGCGCGGAGGAATTTCTTGCGGGCCGGAACGTTGAAGAACAAGTCCCGCACCACCAGCTCGGTGCCGCCCGCCCAGGGGATGTGCCGGACGTCGCGAACCGCGCCGCCGTGGATTTCCACGAGCGTGCCGCCTGCGGCGCCGCCGGAGTCCCGCTGGGCGGTGCGCAGCGCCAGACGGGACACCGCGGCGATCGACGGCAGCGCTTCGCCGCGGAAGCCCAGCGAGGCGATCCGCTCGAGATCCTCGGCCGCGCGCAGCTTGCTCGTGGCGTGGTGCTCGAAGGCGAGCAGGGCGTCCTCGTGGCTCATCCCCTCGCCGTCGTCCCGGATGGTGATGCGCTCCCGCCCGCCCCGCGCCACCTCGACGTCGATGCGGGCGGCGCCGGCGTCGAGGGCGTTCTCCACGAGCTCCTTGACGACGGACGCCGGCCGTTCCACAATCTCGCCCGCGGCGATCTGGTTGATCAACTGGTCCGACAGCACCCGTATTTTTCCCATCGGTTCGGCTCCGGGACCGGCAACAACCGGTCCGATCATTTCAACACATCGCGGGCGGCGCGTCCAGGCGCATGCTCAGACAACCGGCTCGGGGCGCTCGGGGAACCACCGGGCAATGCGGTCGGGCCGGTGCAGCACGTGCCGCCAGATGCCCCAGGCCAGGCCGTCGGCCTCGCAGTCCGGCAGCACCGCCGCCGGGAATGCCGCGCGGAGATCGGGGTCGGCGTTGCCCATGACCAGGGGCAGGGCGGCGGTGGCGAGCATCTCCCGGTCGTTGAAGTTGTCGCCGGCGGCGGCGACCTGTTCCATGGGGACGCCCAGCGTCCGGGCCACCCGCCGCAGGGCGGTCCCCTTGCTCACGTCGGGATGCATGACGTCGAGGAGCGTGAGGTCGCGGTCGGGGTACTCCGTGAGGAGCACCCGGATGTCGTCGCCGAAACGGTCCCGGAAGCGGGCGGCCAGGCACCGCATGTCCGCCACCGAGCCGCTGAACATCGCCTGAAGCACGTCCAGTCGGGCAAGCCGGTCCGAATCGCGCACCACGGTCACGGCGGTCCGGCTCAACTCCAGGAACCGGAGCATCCGCTCCTGGCCCACCGGCCGCTCCTCAAGGTACAACCGCCCCGTGCCGAACGGATCGCCGAAACATACCGGCGAGCAACCCGCGGCGCGACCTGTCGCGGCGATCGCGGGGACCAGCGCCGGCGGCAGCGGCTGGAAATGCAGCGGCTGGCGACTGAGGAGTTCCTTGGTCACCGCGCCGTTCTGAAAAATCATCAGGCCGTCCAGCCCCAGGGCGAAGGCGTAGCCGGCGCCCACCCGGTACTGGCGGCCCGTGGCGGGCACCACGTGGATCCCGGCCGCCCGCAGGTCGCGAATCGCCTGGTAGTTGGCCGCCGAGATGGCGTAGCGGCGGTCCAGAAGCGTGCCGTCGAGGTCGGTGGCCAGCAGGCGGATCGGCGGCGCGTGCTCAAAATCCGAACGCCGGACGCCGGCGGGAGGGCAAGGGGCCGATGAGTTGGGAGAACGTCGACGGGCCATGGGCCGGCTCACGTCGCCGCGGAGTCGGAGGCGTCGGATTTGGCGCGGCGACGCATGAATATCCAACTCACCCCGATGCTCAGGATATAGAGCACCAGCATCGGTCCGGCGAAAATCACCAGGTTGAGAGCGTCGGTGGTGGGTGAGATGACCGCCGCCACGATGAAGATGATCACGACGGCGTGGCGGAATTTCTGGATGAGGAAACGCGGGGTCACCATGCCCATCATGGACAGAAAGGCGATCACGACAGGCAGCTGGAAGACGGCGCCCATTCCCAGGATGATGAACAGTACGAGGTCAAAGAAAAAGTCGATATCGATGTTCGGCGTGTAGCCTTTGCCCATCTCGATGAAGAAGGCGAATGCCGACGGCAGGGCGATGGTGTAGGCGAACACGCAGCCCGCGACGAACAGGGCCGACGCGAATAGAATGAACGGCACGGCAAACCGCTTCTCGTGCCGGTAGAGACCGGGGGAGATGAACAGCCAGAGCTGGTAGAGCAGGTAGGGCGCGGCGAGGAAGATGCCGGCGAACAGGGCTACCTTGAGAAAGAGCATGAACGGCTCCTGCAGTTTCAGGTAGACCAGGCGCCCGCCCTCGGGCAGGTAGCGGGTCAGCGGCAGGGCCAGCCACTGGAAGATCTCCTCGTGATAGGCGTAGGCGGCCGCGAAGCCGACGGCGACCGCCATCAGGCAGCGCATCAGGCAGCGCCGGAGCTCATCCAGATGCTCCAGCAGGCTCATGGGCTTCAAGGATTCGCCGGCTTCGGGACCGCGGGCGGCGTCGCCGGCGGGCGGATGTTCGCGCATGGTCAACCCTTCAAGTCATCGCCCGGCTCGGGCGGCGGCATGTCGACGGTGGCGTGCTCCGCAACGGCCTCATCCAGCAGGCGGTCATGGGCGTCGGGGGATTCGGCGGCCGCGGGCCCGGTGGGCCCGGACGGAGCGCCGCTGCCGCCGGAGGACGCCAGGGACGTGTACGGATCCACCGCGCTGCGGATGTCGGACAGTTCGTTGCGCGCCTCGGCGATCTGCTGCTTGAATTTTACCAGATCGGGCCGCAGGTCGCCCGCCTCCAGGTTGACCTCGCGTTCGATGGTGGTCTTCAGCTCGTCGCTGGCCCGGCGGAATTCATGCATGAATTTGCCCACGGTCCGGCCGATCTCGGGCAGCTTGCGCGGCCCGAACAGCAGCAGCGCCAGCAGGAAGATGATAGCCAGTTCCGGCAGGCCGATGTTCATCGGTTTCACTCCGGGCATTTGCCGACGGCAGGTATTATATCAAGCTTTCGGGAAGCGGCGCCGAGCGTTTTGTCGGCAGACCCCCCACGGCCACACCGGTGGTCCAGCCGGCGGCAGTTCGTTCAGCCACGGGTGAGCCGAAAAGGGAAACGCCCACTCCCGCGCGGTGGGGATGGGCGTTTCGGGAAATACCGGTCCGTCTGGAGTCGCCGACCGGGATCAACAGCAGTCGGAACTGCCGCCGTGCAGCTTCCGGTATTCGCTCTTCGGCATGGAGAACTGCTTTTCGATCTTGTCGCGGAAGACCAAACCGGAGTTGTACGCGCAGAACGGGTACAACCGGCCGTCGGGGGTGGCGTAGTGGATGACGCACCGCTTGACGCGCTCGATGTCGTAATTGTAACCGTCCATGAAATGCATGCCGGCCACCAGCAGGGTCTTGTAAGTGTAAGTGCCGTCCAGCTCGCCACGGCCGGCCTTCTTGTCCAGCATCCCCTCGAGGGTCTGCAGGAAGCGGGTGAAGGACAGTCCCTCGGGCGCCTGGTCGGCGATGAAGTGCTTTTTCATATTGACCAGGGCGCCGGCGCCGGTGAAGAACTTGTAGGCGCCCCGGAGCCACTTGGAGGCCTCGAGGCCCTGGGCCTGCTTCTGCATGTCGTCCAGCAGCGCCTTGACGTTGACGAAGCGGGTGATGGGAGTGGGCTTCTTGTTCTGGTCCACGAAGAAGTAGGTGCCGATGCCGCAGGCGGGATGGCAGGTGATGTGGCAGGTGGGATTGCCGCGCATGGCGGAGATGAGCTGGGAGATGGGCGACGTGCAGGACAGCGGGAACCAGTCCGCCTTGGTGGTGTAACCTGTCTCGTTGATGCGCAGCGCCATGTCGGACAGGGTGAAGCGGAGCTTCTCCCGTTCCTTGTCATCGATGCGGCCGGTCAGGGCCACGGGCTGGAAGCTGATGCCCGAGCTGACGTCGATGTTGTCGAGAGCGAACTGGAGGATGGGGACCACCTGGTCGTCATTGACGCCGCCCACGATGGTAGGCACGTACACGATCTTCATCCCGGCCTTGCGAACGTTCTCGATGGCCTTGAGCTTGATGTCCAGGAGCTTTTCCGAACCGCGGATCTCCTTGTAGAGTTTCGGCTCCAGACCGTCGAACTGCAGGTAGAGGGTGTGCAGGCCGGCCTCCTTGCTCTTCATGGCGAAGTCGAGGTCGGCGAACTTGATGCCGTTGGTGGCGCACTGGACGTGGGCGAAGTCCATCTCGTTGGCTAGCGTCAGGATCCGGAACCAGTCGGGGTGCATGGTCGGTTCGCCGCCGGCGAACTGGACCACCCGGCCGTGCACCGGCCGCTCATCGCGGAGCGTCTGCAACATGCCCTTGACCTGTTCGAAGGAGGGCTCATAGATATAGTCCTGCACGTTGGCGTTGGCGAAGCAGATGGGGCAGGTGAGATTGCAGCGGTTGGTCAGGTCGACGTTGGACAGCACGGTGTGGCTCACGTGCAGGTCGCACATCCCGCAATCTTCAGGGCAGGAAGCGGCCTTGGCCACCGCCGGGTTGGAAACGCCCTCGCCGATGTCGTAATGCCACGACAAGGCCTGCCGGTAGATGTCGACATCCGAAAAAATCAGGTCGCGGCAGGAGCCGTGGTCGGGACAGGTTTTCTCCATGTATACTTTGCCGTTTTCCTCGAACAATCGGGCGGCGATCTTTCGGCTGCACTCCGGGCACAGCGAGACGGTCTCGTACGGCAGATCCGTGGGGAGAGGATTGATTTCCGCGCCGCACAGAGTCTGGCGCATTGCGGCGGCTTTGGTTTTGGCGGTCTTGGTTTTCATGACGGACGCTCCATGCTGAAGTGAAAATACGACGCCGACTCTCCGGCGACGGCGGCGATTATAGGTCCGTGGCCCGGCCCAGTCAAAGCGAAACTGTTCCTCGCGAGGGAACAGTCGTTGTTTTTTTTCGATACTGTTCCATCGGTTTCAATCTTGTTCTGGCCTGTTGGATTCAATATAATGGGGCTGCTTTACCCTGAGGGCCATGAACAAAAGCAAGGAATCCACCGGACCGCTGGATGAGACCACCCAGATTCTCCAAACCGAGGAACTGGAGGCCAAGCTCCGAGCGAGCCAGAAAATCCCGGCCCTGATCGTGATCGACGGCAACGACACGGGCCAGATTTTCAAGCTGACTGCGGCGGCCATGTCGCTGGGCCGCGGCTCAACCGCCAGCATCCGCGTCAACGACAAGACGGTCAGCCGGAAGCATTGCCTGCTGGAGACCACGCCGGCCTATGTCACGGTGATCGATCTCCAGAGCGCCAACGGCACGTCGGTCAACGGTGACCGGATCCAGAAACGGCGGCTGGTCAACGGTGACAAGATACGGGTGGGCAGCACCGTCCTCAAGTTCGAGTTGGCCGACGCCGACGAGAGCGAATTCCACGAGAAGCTCTACCATCTCATCACCTTCGACGACCTGACCAGTTTGTACAACCGAAAGTACCTGATGAACCATCTGGAGTTTCTGTTCAAGGGGCGGCAACAGGGGAAGCCGGTGACCCTGCTTTTTCTGGACCTGGATCATTTCAAGCGGGTCAATGACACGTATGACCACTTGACGGGCAGCGAGGTGCTGTCGGAGCTGGGGCGCCTGCTCCTGTCCAACCTGCGGGCCACCGACATCGCCTGCCGGTACGGCGGGGAGGAGTTCATCATCATTTTGGCCGAGACCTCCGCCATGCAGGCGATTTACGTCGCAGAGAAGCTGCGCAAGCTCATCGAGACGCACGTCTTCAACTGCAAGGACGGGCACGAGATCCGCATCACGGTGAGCATCGGTATCGCCGAGAAATCCGAGGCCATGACCACGCCCGAACATCTCATCGCCCGAAGTGACGAATGCATGTACCGGGCCAAGGAACTCGGCCGCAACCGCACGGTGCTTTACAAGGAAGGTGCCGAAGATCCCTTTGTGCTGGTCACACCCGGCGGGCTGGACGAAGACACGTCCCACAGCACCACGTACTGACAGATTCCCGACCCACCATCAAGCGGGGACCGCCGGCGGCCGGCGGCCGGTTGACATCCGTCAAGGCGCTGGTTGTTTTTCCTTCAGCGCGGCCTCGGCCCGGGCCAGATTCTGCCGGAAGACGGCCAGGTTGGGATCCTGAATCTTCTCCGCCCGGCTCACCGCCTCGCGGTAAGACCGGACCGCCTCTTCCAACTGCCCCGTCTGCTCCAGGGCTTCGCCCAGCGAATCGTACACGTTGGCCGAGTTGGGGTGCAACTCCACGTTACGTCGGAACGCGGTGATCGCCGCGTCGCTGTCCTTGCGCTGCTGCAGGTACAGATACCCCAGCTGGTTGAGCATGGCCTCGGGCACTTCGATCGTGTATCCGTATTTCCGGCTGAGCTGGCGGTAGTGGTCTTCCATCCCCTTGAGGCCCAGGGTGAGGAAGTCGCCGGAAGGCTGCCAGCCGGAGTAAATGGCCGCCAGCCCGCGGTGGATGCTTTCCAGCAAGACACTGCCGTGATTTTCGTTTTCCAGCGGGACATAACGGTACTTCGTGCTTTTCGGGGCCTTTTCCTTCATTAGTTTCAGGAACCGGCCCAGGGCGGCCTTGTAGTCGGGTTCGTTCCCGAGGGTGATGAAGAGACTGCGGTGCGTGTCCGGGATGGCGGACAGCCGCTCCGCCGCGAGGCGCACCACGTAGTCGTTGTCCCACATGACATAGGGGCTGACGGCAACCAGGCCCTGGAACAGGTCGGGTTCGGTGAGCATCGACCAGATCGCGTACATGCCGCAGAGTGAATGACCGACAAGAATCCGGTACGGCTCCGTCCGGTAATTCTGCTCCACCCACGGAACCAGTTCGGTCTTGAAAAATTCCATGAATCTGGCACCACCGCCGGAGCCGGGACGATCTGCCGGCGCGGTGGGCGTGAAATCGCGGGTCCGGTTCGTGTTGGTGATGCTCACCACGATGGCCGGGGGCATCTGGCCGTTGCGGGCCAGAAAATTGGTCACCGCGACGGCCAGGATGTGATTGCCCTCGCCGTCCAGGACGTACACAACCGGGTGCCGCCGGGCGAAGCGGTCGTAGCCGGCGGGGGTGGTGATGAGGAGGGTGCGCTCCTCGCCGAGCGCCTTCGACCAGTACTTGACGAGGCGGCCGATGGTCAGGGGCTCCCCGGGCTCGACGGCCCGGACTCCGGTGCTGCAAACACCCAGGCCGACGATCAGCAGCATCAGCGCGGCCGCCGGCACCCGACGCCGGATGTGCGGACGGAAATTTGGATCAGTGTGCATGGTCTCCCCCGATGACTGAAGTGATGTTGACTCATACGGCTGAGTCGGCTGGATGTTTGGGCAAGCCGCGCCGCGGAGCAGGCGTCCGGTTGCGGGATCTGGGCGGTAAAAACAGGACAGCCGACACGAAAGCCGGCTGTCTCAGCGCACGGGATAGCGGGCGGTCCGGGATCCGGACCGCCGTCCGTCACAGCATGACCGTTTCCTGGTAGAGGCCGAACACGTCCCGCAGGGTGTCGGAAATCTCGCCGATGGTGGCCTGCTTGCGCACGGCGTCCAGGATGAGGGGCATCAGGTTGTCGCGGCCGCGGGCGGCCTGGGCGATCGCCTCGCGGGCCAGGCGGACGGCGTTGTTGTCGCGGCCGCCGCGCAATTCCGCCAGCCGCCGTTTCTGGTTCTGTTCGATGGCGGGATCGATCCGCAGGAGGTCGAACCGTTCCTCCGCCTGCATCTGGAAGCGGTTGACCCCCACGATAACCCGCTCGTCGGCTTCCACGGCTTTCTGGTAGGCGTAGGCGGCGTCCTGGATCTCCTTCTGAATGAAGCCGGCTTCGATGGCCCGGAGCGCGCCGCCCATGTCGTCGATGCGGCGGATGTAGTCGGCCGCGCGGGCTTCGATCTCGTCGGTAAGCCGCTCCACGTAATACGAGCCGCCGAGCGGGTCCGCGGTGTCGGTGACGCCGCTCTCGTAGCCGATGACCTGCTGGGAGCGCAGGGCCAGGCGGGCGGACGCCTCGGTGGGCAGCGCCAGCGCCTCATCCATCGAGTTGGTATGCAGCGACTGGGTGCCGCCGAGCACGGCGGCCAGGGCCTGGATGGTCACCCGCACCACGTTCACGTTGGGCTGCTGGGCCGTGAGGGTGGAGCCGGCGGTCTGGGTGTGGAAGCGGAGCAGCAGCGATTTGGGATCCTTGGCCTTGAAGCGGTCGCGCATGATCCGCGCCCACAGGCGCCGGGCGGCGCGGAACTTGGCCACCTCCTCGAACAGGTCGTTGTGGGCGTTGAAGAAGAACGACAACCGCGGGGCGAACGCGTCCACGTCCAGGCCCTTGTCGATGGCCGCCTGGACGTAGGCGATCCCGTCGGCCAGGGTGAAGGCGACTTCCTGGACCGCGGTGGAGCCGGCCTCGCGGATGTGGTAGCCGCTGATGGAAATGGTGTTCCACTTCGGCACGTGCTGGGAGCAGAACTCGAAGATGTCGGTGATGAGGCGCAGCGACGGCCCCGGCGGGTAGATGTAGGTGCCGCGGGCGATGTACTCCTTGAGGATGTCGTTCTGCACGGTGCCGGACAGCTTGTTGGCGCCGACGCCCTGCCGCTCGCCCACGGCGATGTACATGGACAGGAGCACCCCGGCGGTGGCGTTGATGGTCATGGAAGTGGACACCTTGTCCAGGGGGATCTCGTGGAACAGCGCGGCCATGTCCTCCACCGAGTCGATGGCGACGCCCACCTTGCCCACTTCGCCTTCGGCCAGCGCATGGTCGGAATCCAGGCCGATCTGGGTGGGCAGGTCGAAGGCCACGCTGAGGCCGGTCTGGCCCTGCTCCAGGAGATAGCGGTACCGCTTGTTGCTCTCCTCGGCGGTGGCGTAGCCGGCGTACTGGCGCATGGTCCAGAGGCGCTGCCGGTACATCCCGGGATAGATCCCGCGGGTGTAGGGGTAGCTGCCCGAGTCGTTGAGCTGCGCCGTGTAGTCGAAGCCGGACAGATCGTCCGGGCGATACGTCTCCTGAATGTCGATTCCGGAAGTCGTCCGCTTGGGTGTGTCGGCCATGGATCACTCCTCCGTGCGAAATGGGAAAGAGAAATTATAATGCAGGACGTGCGTTCCTGGAAGAATATTTAACTATTACGGTAATTGTGCTCCGACGGCGCCACCGGCGCTCAGATGCAGGCGGGCGCCAGGCTGTACAGGGCCGCGGCCGCCACAAGGCAGCCCAGGGCGAACCACAGGCAGATCGGTAGCAGCTCGCGGCGGTCGGGAATGCGCCGTTTCTCGAGCACGGTTTTTTCCATCCGGTCGATTTCGCGGTAGACCTGGTCCAGCCCGGCGGCGTCGGATGCGAGGAACGACTGCCCGCCGGTGGCGCGGGCGATCTCGGTGAGCACCTGGGGGTCGAAATCCACCCGGGCGCGGATCCAGGTGGGTGAACCGTCAGGCGCGCGCGCCATCACCCGGGTCTCGGCGTCCGTGCCGATCCCGGCCGTGTACACGCGGACGTTGAACCGCCCGCAGAATTCCGCCGCCTGCAGCGGCGACACCTCGCCACGGTTGTTGGCGCCGTCTGTGAGAAGGACAGCCAGGCGGCTCCGCGCCGGGGAATCCCGCAGCCGGTTGACCGCCGAGGCCAGCGCCATGCCGATGGCGGTGCCGTCGGCGTCGAAGGGGATCAGCTCCACCGAATCCAGCAGAGCCTCCAGAGAGTAATGGTCGGCGGTCAGGGGGCAGACCACGTACGCGTCGGCGGCGAAGGTGATCAGGGCCAGCCGGTCGTGGGGCCGGCGGCGGATGAAATCCCGGATGACCGCCTTGGCCGAGGCCAGGCGGTTGTCCGGTTCGAAATCCTCCGCGGACATCGACGTGGAGATGTCCAGCACGAGGACGATGTCCACGCCTTCAGCGGCCGTCTCCTCGCGGAACGTCTCCGTGTAAGGCCGGCCCAGAGCCACGAACAGGGCCAGCGCGGCCAGCGCGATCAGGCCGTTGGCCAGGTAAGGCAGCAGGCGGGCCCGGCCGGAGTGCGGCGCCAGCCATTCGGCGCCCGGGAAGAAGATGCCCGGGCGGCGCCGGCGGAAGACCAGCAGGCGCAATCCCGCCAGCACGGCCAGCGTCGCGAGCGCCCAGAGCCACAGCTCAGGCTGAGCGAACTTGAGTGTCGACGGCAGGTGGGGCATCACGCGGTCCCAGTCGGTCCATAATCTCGTTAAATGCGGCCACCAGGGCGTGGGCGTCGGCGGCCGTGAAGGAAAAACGCGATTCGTCGGCGGCGGCCAGCACGGTCCGGATCGGCTCGATGCCGTCCGGCCCGGCCGCCTCCGGTCCGGCCAGCCGCAGGCAGAGTTCGGTGGTGGTCAGGGCGTGCAGGTCGGTGCGGAACCGCCAGGCCAGGAAGTCCCGGAAGACGTCCACCAGCCGTCCGGACAGCTCCTGCGGGGAACGGGCGGCGTCGCGCTGCCCCCACACCCGGTTCAGGCGCTCCCGGAAGTAAGCCAGGTTGACTTCCCGCGGGGAGACGAGGTCGGGCGCCGGCGAACGTCTGCGCCGCCACAACCACCAGCCCGCCCCTGCGGCAGCGGCCAGGACCGCACCGCTCAGGATCCACAACCAGACAGGGAGGCCGCCGGCAGGCGCCGCCAGGCCGCCCCGGGGCGGCTGGGGGGCGAAAGGCCCCGCCCCACGCAGCAGGCTCGCCACGGCGATCTCGCCGGGGGGATACGCCACCGGGATATCGGCGCCCGCCGGGTTTCGCCAGACGATGGGGATGGCCGGCAGCGGGATCCGGCCGGTCCTGAACGCCTGAAGTTCCAGCCGGATCACATCGTAACCGGTCCGGCCGGCGGATTCGACGCGGGCGGTCCGGAGGGTGAAGTCACCATACCGCCGCGGGTATTCGGGGAGCGCCCACCGGCCGGCGGGCGGCGCCTGGACCCGGATCTCCAAGACAAACGGCGTCCCGATCAGCAGTTGACCGGCTGCGGGCGCCACGCGCGCGTCCACCACGCGGGGCGCGTCCGTGTCCTGCGACCGGAGCCACGCGGCCGGAGCCGCCAGCGCCACGCCGCCGGCAAGCGTGACGGCAAGCAGCCGGCGGATCGTCCGCAGAGTGAGTCGGTGGATGTTGGAAGGTGCGCGCATCTCCGCCCCGCCCGATCCCGGCGCGGCGCCGGGTCATTCGAGCGGATTGTATCATCCTTCTGTCGGGAATGGGACCGGCCTTTATCCCGGTCGATCCGTCCGCCGGCGAAACACCGGCGGGGATCAGCGCAGATCCAGCAGACCCTGGATGCGTTCCAGATTGCGCCGGACCTCCTGGACCTGGCGGATGCTGGCGCGGAACGCCGACAGCGAGGCGAAGCAGGGCGGCGGTTCGCGGCGGGAGCGCCTCAACTCGTGGCCCGCGTCCGGTTTCATCAGGTGCACCTCGCGGTTGAATGAACGGAATAACAGGAAGAGCGTCAGGCCGGGTGCCAGCAGGTCGGGTGGCATCAGGATCTGGATCTTTTCGAAGTCGGCCTTGGAAAAGAGCTGGGCCGGAAAGCCGGTGTCGGGCACGTCGGCCAGGCCTTCAAGCGCCTCGTCGCGGAACAGCCGGTCGGACACCTTCTCCTTCATGCCCCGCAGCGATGGCCCGCGCACGGCGAACACCGCCCCGCGGCCCGCGTTGGCGCGCAGGCGGGCCATGTCCCAGAACAGGTCCACCCGCCAGGGACAATGGGGTTCCAGGTGGAAGACGAACTTGCCCGAGGCTTCCAGGAAGCCGCGCAGGCTGGCCCCGCCCGCCGGCACGGGATCTTTGCTGCGGTAAATTTTCAGTTCGTCGTACGCGGTGGTCAGTTCGCGCAGGATGCCCCAGGTGTGGTCGCGGCTGCCTGCGTCCACGGCGACGATTTCGGCCCCGGGGATTTTGGCCGTGACGCGCCGGTGGGTTTCCTCCACCAGGTTCAGCACCGCGTCCTCGCAGTCAAGCAAAGGCAGCACCACGGAGACGGTGGACTTGTCGGCGTTGCGGTCCGTGGTCATGGGGCAGGCATCCGGATTTGATCTTGAGCGATCGCATTCTAACAGAAAGCGGCGGAACGGGAAAGTAGCCGTTGCATGACTCCGGCGGTTCCGCTATATTATGGCTCAGCCATCATTTGCGGCGACACCGGCCGGAAATTGCCGGCTGGGACTCGCAGGAGCGCCACCGTGCCGATCCGGACTCCCTTGCTGACCGTTGACCTGGTCATTCGAGTGGGCGACCCCCGGCGGATCGTGCTCATCCGCCGCCGCAATCCGCCGCCCGGTTGGGCGTTGCCCGGCGGCTTCGTGGACATCGGCGAAACCGTCGAGCACGCGGTTGTGCGCGAGGCGGCGGAGGAGACCGGACTCCAGGTTCAACTGGCCGGACTGCTGGGCGTCTACTCGGATCCGGCGCGCGATCCGCGGGGTCACACTGTCAGCGTCGTGTTCGTCGGCGATGCCGACGGGCAGCCGCAGGGCGGCGACGATGCCGCGGCGGCTGCGGTGTACGCCCTCGACGACCTGCCCGAGCCGCTGGCGTTCGACCATGCCGCGATCCTCACCCACTATCGAAACCGGATGCGAGAGTTCGCCCGATGAAAAAGATCCTCATCATCTGCATGACCGTGGCCCTGCTGTTCCTGCTGATCAAGGTGATCGTGCTGCTGCTGCAGAACCGCTTCGTCTTTTTTCCATACAAGGAATATCCGCTGACTCCGGCACAGGTGAGTCTGCCGGCGGAGGATGTGTTCTTCGCCACCCGTGACGGCGTGCGGCTGCACGGCTGGTTCTTCGCCGGCGAGCCCGGGGCGCCGGTGGTGCTGTTTTTCCACGGCAACGGCGGCAACATCGGGTATTGCCTGGAGTTCGTCCAGCGGATGCGGCCCCTGGGCTGGAGTTGGTTTCTGCCCGACTACCGGGGCTACGGCCGCAGCGAGGGCCGGCCCACCGAGACGGGCCTGTACCGGGACGGCGAGGCCGCGCTGGCGGTCGTGCGGGAACGGTTCTGCCCGGAGCCGGAGCGCCTCGTGCTGTGGGGGTTTTCCATCGGCAACGTTCCGGCCACCTACCTGGCCAGCCGGGAAAAGGCCGGCTGCCTGGTGCTGGAGGCGCCCTTTTTCAACGCCGGGGCGATGGCGGCGGAAAACCCGCTGCTCCAGGTGCTCTTCTTCTTCTCGTCGCTGGAGCTGGACACATCGACCTACGTCCGGTCCTGCCAGCTGCCCAAGCTGTTCATCCATGGCACCCAGGACACGATCGTGCCCCTCGACCAGGGCCAGGCGCTATTCCGCCTGGCGCCGCCGCCCAAGGACTTCTACCCGGTGCCGGAGGCGGACCACAACAATATCTTCCTGGTGGGCGGCGACCCGTACCGCGAGACGGTGGCCCGGTTCGTGCGGTCCCACGTGGGTGCCGGCGGCAACCCGCAACCGTCAGGGGCGGCGCCATGATCTCCATCTCGCTGCGCTGGAAACTGATCCTGGTCACAAGCCTGCTCATCGCCCTGATCTTCTCGTTCAACGCCTACCAGTTCTACCGCATCCAGCGCCAGATTCTGGAGAACCAGATCCGGGAAAAAGTGGACGCGTACACCATGCTCTCGTCCCGGCCGCTTGTCGAGGCGTTCAACAACTACTTCCACAGCGGTTTCATCAAGTTCAAGGAGTTGCTGCTGGATATCCTGGTGTTGAGCCAGGATGTGCGCAAAATCGAGCTCATCGACGTCAACGGGGTGATCCTGTTCGACTCGGCGGAGATTCAAAAAACGTCCGTCGCTCCGGACAACCCCGCGGGACGCGTGATCACCGATCCGGACGTCCTGAACAAGATCCGCGGAATCGAAAAGAGCGTCGACTACCATGTCGCCACCGGCGACGGCGAGGTCATCGAGGTGATCTATCCCTTTGTGGAGGAGTGGGGGAAGCACAGCTACACTCTGCGGTACTCGTTCGGATACCAGGAGATGGAGCGGAGCCTGGCCCAGGTCACCCACCGCATGATCCAGTCGGCCGTGCTGTTTGTGCTCCTGGGCATCCTCGGCTCATTCTTCTTCGCCGTGGGCATCACCGGTCCCGTCAAGGACCTCGCCGCCGTGGCCCGTCAGGTGGGTGCCGGCAACCTGGACGTCCGGGTGCCGCCCGTGCGCACGCGGGACGAACTGGCGGGCCTGGCCAGCACGTTCGACTCCATGATTCAGAACCTGCGCACCACCATCAAGGAGAAGGACGAGTACGCCGGCGAATTGCACCGCCTCTACCTGGACATGGAGGAGAAGGTGCGCGAGCGCACGCGCGAGCTGGCCGAGAAAAACGAGCTGCTTCAGGGCGCCGTGCGGGAGGCGCAGGCCGCCGACCGGGCCAAGAGCGCATTCCTCGCCAGCATGTCCCACGAGTTGCGAACACCGCTCAATTCGATCATCGGCTTTTCCGGGGTTCTGCTGCAGGAGCTGTACGGCCCGCTCAACGAAAACGAACGCCGCGACATCACCACCATCTACAACAGCGCCCGTCACCTGCTGGGGCTCATCAACGACATCCTCGACATCTCCAAGATCGAGGCGGGGAAATTCGAGCTTATCGTCGAGCGGGTCAATCTCAAACCCATCCTCCACGCGGTGATCAACACCGGCTCGGGGCTGCTAAAAAACAAGCCCATCGAGCTTGGCTTGACCATCGACGAGCCGCTGCCCGACGTCATGGGGGATGCCGGGCGCATCCAGCAGGTACTGCTCAACCTGGTGAGCAACGCGATCAAATTCACCCGTAAGGGTCAGGTCACCATCTCGGCGGGTCCGGCCAGGCACGATCCGGCGTTCGTCAGTGTTTCGATCCGGGACACCGGCATCGGGATCAAAGCGGAGGACCTGCCCAAGATTTTCACCGAATTCGTGCAGTTGGAGAACCCCTCCGGCGACACGCAGTCGGGGACGGGGCTGGGCCTGTCCATCGCGCGCCGGTTTGTGGAGATCATGGGCGGCCGGTTGAGTGTGGACAGCCAGTGGACCGTCGGCTCCACTTTCACTTTCACCCTGCCGCGGGCCGGCGACGGGCCGGAGCCCCGCGCGTGAACCCGCGGTGCCGCCGGTTGCGCCGGGCGGCCCGGCGGATGATGGCTGGGGGATGACTACCGCGCCGGCCAGCCGTAGCGCGCCCGCAACTCCGTTTCTTTCTGTTCGAACACCCGCAGGCTGTCCTGGATGATCCGGTAGGCGTCGAAACGGCCCATGAACCGCTCCACCGTGACCTTGCGGTGTTCCAGCGCCTTGTAGTCCTCGAAGAAGCGTTGCAACTCCTGCAGCTTGTGGTCGGGCAGCTCGGCGATGTCGCGGTAATGCATGTACTCCGGATCGTTGGCGTGAATGGCGATGATCTTGTCGTCCTCCTCCTTCTCGTCCACCATCTGCATCACGCCGATGGCGCGGGCGTACAGGAGGGAGAGCGGGTGCACCGGTTCCTGGCCGAGCACGAGCACGTCGAGGGGATCGTCGTCGCCGAGGCAGTACGACTTCGGGATGAATCCGTAGTTGGCCGGATAGTGCACCGCCGAGTACAGCACCCGATCCACCCGCAGCAGGCCGGTGGCCTTGTCCATCTCGTATTTGTTCTTGGAGCCCTTGGGAATCTCTATCAGCGCGAAGAATTCCTTCGGTGTGTTTTCTCCGACGCCGACGTCAAACCATGGGTGTTTCATGGAGACTCCTGTCCGGCCGGGTGATTGCTTGCTCTTGTCGCCGCGGCGATGAGGGTATTATAGTAAAATGAAATCAACGACCGCAATCTCAACCCGGGGGTGTCACCATGACCATCGGGCGGATCCTCTTTGCCACCGACTTCAGCCGACACGCCCAGACCGCGTATTTGTACGCGCTGTCGCTGGCGCGGGCGCAGGGAGCCGGGCTGGACATCCTGCACGTCTGCTGCGAAGGAGACTGGAGCGAGGAAGACAGCGAGTCTTGCACGCGGATGAAAACCGAGCTCTCGGCCTACGCGGACGGGCAGATGGCGGCGTACCTGGCGCCGTTGAAGGAGTCGATCGCCGATATCCGCACCCACGTCGTGTTCGGCCGGCGGGCCTCTCAGGAGGTCGCCCGGTGCGCCGGCGAGTGGGGAGCGGACCTGGTGGTCGCGGGCAGCCGGGGCACCGGCGGGTTGAAGCGGTGGATCTACGGCTCCACCCTCGACCGGATGCTCAAGCTCCTCAGCCAGCCCGTCCTGTCAGTGACGGAGCAGCCGGATCTGGCGGTGGACCCGGCCGATCCGGCGACGTACGTCCGCTTCCAGCGGATCCTGGTGCCGGTGGACTTCTCCGAATGCTCCCTGTCGGCGGTGCGCATGGCGCGCGGGCTGGGCGCGCCCGCCGGCGCCGCCATTCACCTGCTGCACGTGCTGGAGGATGTCTTCCCCATCGGCTTCGACGTGGGGATGGTGGTCCCGTTCCCCAATTTCCACGAAGGGCGGCTGGCCGGCGCCCGGCAGCGGCTCCAGGCGGTGGCTGACGGCCTGGCCGATTACGCCGGCCCCGTGACCACCGAAGTCGTGCCGGGTGTTTCGGCGCTGGAAATCCTCGACCGCGCGCAGGAAGGCGCCAGCGACCTCATCGTGATGGGTCTCCACGGCCGTGACTTCACCGGCGAACGGTTCATCGGTGCCGTGACCGACAAGGTCATCCGCCACGCCGCCTGCCCGGTGGTGACCATGACCTGTCCGCTGGAAGGCCCTTGAATCGCCGGACCGGCTTGGGTATAGTGCCCCCTTTCGAGGAGGTGCCCCATGGCCGGACCCTGGCGGATCATTGTCGACGGCGCGCTCGGCGGGATCGAGAACATGGCCCGCGACGCTGCGGTGCTGGAGCAAACGGAAGCCGCCGATTCGCCCCAGACCACGCTGCGCTTCTACCAGTGGGACGTGCCCACCCTGAGTCTGGGCAACAAGCAGGACGTGACCCGCGCCGCCGACGCGGCGTTCTGCCGCGCCAACGGCGTGGCGATCGTCCGCCGGCCCACCGGCGGCGGGGCGGTGCTCCACCACCTGGAACTCACCTACAGCGTGGTTTCCAACGACCGGGACTGCTTTCCGGTTCAGCGCATTCTGGACATCTACCTGTGCGTCTCCCGGGCGCTGTGCCGCGGCCTGCGACTGCTGGGGGCGCCGGCGGAGATCCAGGGGCACGGCAGTCTGGCCCCGACGCGCACCGACAACTACGTCCACAATCCGTATCCCTGCTTCTCCAGCGCCTCCCACTACGAGATCATCGTGGGCGGGCGGAAGATCATCGGCAGCGCGCAGAAGCGTCTCCGCGCCGCCTTCCTCCAGCACGGCTCCATCCCGTACGCCTATGACTGGCGGCTGCAGGCGGGCGCCATGGGGGTCGAAGCCGCCCCGCTGCAGGCGGTTATGGCCGCGATCGGCGAGTTTGTCACGCCGACGCCGCCTTATGCCGACCTCGCGGCTGCCTTCGCCCGGGGTTTCGCCGAGGAATTCCGGCTCGCCGACGCCGTCTCGCGGGGCGCGTTCACCCCGGCGGAACTCGACCGCGCCCGGGCCCTGGCGGACCAGTTCGCCGTGCCGCACTGAATCGGGGATTCCTAGTAGAGCGTGAAGCTGACTTCGATGGTGACGTAACAGTCCACCGGCCGGCCGTCCTTCATCGCCGGGCGGAACTTCCACTTGGTGGCCACCGTGGTGAGCGCCTCCTCGTCCAGGCCGTAGCCGAGGCTGCGGATGACCTTGAGGCTGTCCACGCGGCCGTCCTTGCGGATGATTCCATAGAGCAACACGATGCCGGAGATGCGGTTGCGGATGGCGTCGTCGGTGAACTTGGGCGACGGCCTGATCACCGCCTCGGGGGGGATGATGCCGGCGCCGACGGAGTAGACGCCGTCCCCTTCACCGGGGCCGATGCCGGTGCCGGTGCCGCCGCCGTAACCGCCGCCGGTGCCGCCGCCCGTGGTGCCGCCGCCCGGGGCGTAGATCTCGCCCAGACTGAGATCGTTGACGATCTCGCCTTCGAACGTGGGCAGGGTGATCTTCTCCGGTTCGTAGGTGGGTTCGGGCTGGTCGGGCGTCAGATCGGGCACCGGGACGAAGATCGGATCCGGCTTGGGAATGGTGGTGGCCTGCTGGGGCGTCTCGGGACTCGGCTTGGTGACGCCGCGGCCGCCGCCGGCGTTCTGGGGCGGCGCCAGCGACTGGATGTTGACCAGACGGTAGACGGTGGGCTCGAGCACCCGGGACGCCAGGTCGGGGAATTGGATGAAGAAGATGACGATGTGGAAGATGATCGCGGCGATGATGGCGGGGCGCAGCGGCCGCTTCTCCTCGCGGAAGAGGAGATCGGATAGCGCTTCGTGCTTGATGCTCTGGCTGTTCTCGGTCATGTCCCGCCCGTCAGTCGCTCGCCGAACCGACGTATTCTACCCGCCGCCGGGCTCCAAGTCAACGCTCCCCGCGGATGGGCGATCGGTCAGAGCGCGCGCCGCAGGAGGTTAGATACCTTCTACGGGCGGAAAGTTTAAAAGTTGCCGGCGGGACGGTACTGAATGTTGGCAGACGATTGTGGCATCGGTTGATGCGGATGGTGCCGCGCCATCATCTGCCGCTGCTCGTTCCGCTACGACATGAGGCCGAACCAGACGGTCGGATCCGCCGAAAACGGGCTCCGTTCATTCCTATGTGGCTCCCGTGCCCCGACCTGCCCGGGGAATGCCCCGCAGATATCGGCAGATCCGTTTGATGGCCGGCGCGTTGGCGGCATAGTCGGATTGGGGGTCATACCCGTACTTCCGTCCCGTGACCGCCTTCAGCATCTGCACGCATTCTTCGCGATACAATAACGCCATGTCGTCATCGGCCAGCGCGATCACCAGACACTCCAGCCCCCATCGTGGATCAGCCGCCAGCTTGGTCCGGATGAACTCGATCCGCTCTTCCGGTCCGGCCAGGTCGAGATATTCGGCGATCCGGCCGACTTCCACACACTGGCCGACCCGATCCGACAGCACTTGGTGTTGGCTATGCCGTGCCTCATCTTCTCGTTCTGTGGTCATGGAGCGATCCCGGCCGAGATCCGTCTCAACCTGTCGGACCTCCTCACTCACCGCGATGGTTGAGGACGCGATCCAGGTGCCGATAGACCACAGGACCGCGCCGACGAACAGCATTACGACGATCCCCGTAGCGAACAAACGCCAGGCCCGCTTGCGATCCTCAGCCCGGACCAGGAAGATGACGGCTCCGGCCAGAATCAAGGCCACGCCGTAAAAGGCGATCACAGCCGGACCGCTGGGAAGGTCGAGTACCCATGACAGATACAGACCGACGGTGGTGACGACGGTGCCCGTTCCCCAGCCGATGAGCAACTGGGTGGTCATGCGTTTTGTGATGGAAAAGGCCAGAATCGCCGGCGCCACCAGAAACACGAACACGAGCAGCACGCCGGCGACGCGCGTCGACAGACTGATCACGATCCCGAAGGTGAGATAGAAAACGAAATCCCAAACACCCACATGAAGCCCCATCAGGCGGGCCTTTTCCGGATCGTCGGAGATCATCAGGAATTTATTTCGCAAGAAGAAGTGGATGCCGCCGACCGCGAGATAGACCACCGCTGCCAACGCGACATCGGACCAGGTGACCCACAACAGGTTGCCGACAAGAATGTCCTTCAGATGCTCGGCACCCCGGGTTTTTTCAATCACCAGGATGGCCACGGCGCATGAAACGGCATAGGTCAGACCGATGATCGCCTCCTGCGGAACCCGCTCGTGCCGAAAGCGGGTCACGGCGAATACCGCCGCCCCGATGAAGGTGAAGGCCATTGAAAACAACAGGGCGCCGGTGGTGTCCGGCATGATTCCAAACAGGAATCCGACAGTCGTGCCCAGGGCGGCGATCTGGGCCAGCGCCAGGTCCACGAAAATGACCCGGCGCTTCAACACATGGATGCCCAGGTACGTGTGGATTGCGACCAGCACCAGGCATTCGACGAAGGGGGCAGCCATCAGTTCCAGGATGTTCATGACACTCCTTGATTTCAGTGACTGGACGGGCCGGGCCGGTCGGTCTCCTGCGCGGCGTTCCTGAGTTCGCGGATCCAGATGTCAAACATGTCGAAAAATGTCCGCATCTCCGGTTGACCGCCAGGTGCCAGAGCCACGATCACGGGCCGGGCACCGACCCGGTCGGACACTTTCCTGACTTGTCCGATGTCGAAATAGTTTTCAGCCCACAAGATGTGAATATGCTGGCTGCGCATCTTGTCGATGACCGCCGAGATGTGTCCTGGCGTGGGCGGTATGCCCGGTTTCGGTTCCAGATAATCGACGATCTCGATGTCGAACAGCTCCGCGAAGTAACTGATGTTCTTGTGATAGGCGACGATTTTCAAGCCGCGCAGCGACTCGGCGGCCTTCATCCAGCCGCCGAGGTGGGCCGACAACGGCTGGCCGCGGTACTGCTTGTTTTCGAGGAAAGGGATCAATTTCCCCTTTTGAGCCAGACTGGTCATCAACTTGCCGCCCAGCAGCCGGACCAGCTCGTCACCGAACGTCCGCCGGTCGACTTCCTCAATGAAGCGTTGGAGATTTTGGTCAAAGTACTCGGCGTGCTCGGGCGCGTTCCGCTTCAAGCCGACGCAGATGTTCTCGGCGATGGTTTTGCCATTGAGCGGACTGGTGTGGATATGGGGATTGCCATAAACATGCACATCACCTTCCGCGCGGGAAACCGTGACCGGTTTCTCGAGCAGAGGCAACCCGGCGCTGGCGGAGACGTAGCCCTTCTGGCCGCTGCGGATATTGGGATTGCCGGACATGTCCACCAGTGCCGGTGACCACATCTCCAGGTCCATGCCGGTGGCCACATAGACGTCCGCCGATTTGAGTAGCACGGCCAGACTGGGTTTGGGGCGGACGATGTGCGGGTCCTGGTCGCCTTCAACGATGTGCGACACCACGACCTTGTCCCCACCGACGTACTCCGCGATGGAGTGGTAGGCCGAGTAGGTCACCACCACCCGCAACTTGCCGTCCGCCGTCCGTGCGGCGGCCGAGCCCCAACACAAGACGCTCAATATCAGGGCGATCCACAACACTCGGTTTTTCATGGAGTGACTCCTGTCAGTATTTTTCATGTTTGTGCGGCCCCGCGGCGAAGTTGAGCTGAAGCAACAGCCGGTTGTCGGTGCGGGGCATGAAGCCGTCGGTTTCCGACCAGGCCGGGATGTTCCGGCCGTATTGATACTCCAGCCGGAGATAGACGAATTCGCTCTGCCAGAAAGTGAGGTAGGGGACGATGTCCCACGCCACAACGTCGCGCTGGCGGAGGGTCGGGCGGGCGACATCGCCCCGGATGCCCGCAAACCAGCGCGCCGACAGCTGGTCCTGGATGTACGAATACAATCCCCAGGATTTCGAAAAGGCCGGTTCGCTCGTGGCCGGCAGTTCCTTGTCCACGTAATAGAACTCGGTCCGCCAGGTGAACTGGTCGTACTTGGCGCGAGACGGCGGTGACCAGAAGAGGGTCAGGTCCATGCCGGCGGCGAGGGTGCGCCGCCAGGGCTCGTCGATCAGCTCGCCCGCTGCGTTCGACCAGCCGCGCCGGTTGTTGCCGCCGAGCATGCCGGTCAGACCCAATTCCAGATAAGTGCTGGCGCTGAGATCGTAGTAGTTCTTCAGATGGACCAATGTGCTGGGCACGCTGAAGTGCTGACCGGAGAAGAGGGTTTCGTCGTCGCCGTCGACCACCTCCAGCGTGAGTTCGTTGGCATGCGCCCACAGCGGCGGCATCAGCCATTTGACCATGACCCCGTTGCCGACCAGCCCCTCCTCACCCAGCACCAGGCGGAGTGCGGCCGGATAGCCGGTCTGGTCCAGATCGTGATCGTGCCATCGGTTGAGGATGCCGAAATTCTGCCGAAACCGCCCCGCCGTGAATGAAATGGCGGGAATGACTCCGGACCAGTTGATATAGACTTCTTCGATGTCGACGCCGTGCTCGGGTGAAAAATGAAAAGCGCTCTTAAAACTCGAGTAGGGATCCAACTGATGCTGAAAATGCAGGCCGACCGACCGCGTTTGAAAGCCGCTGCGGTCGGTTTCGCCGGCATAAAACTTGCCGTCGTCGATGATCACTGTGCCGAGAAAATCGGCGCAGAAAGTGATTTCGGGATTCAACTTCTGCAGCGCCAGGCCTCCCTCGAGAAACTCCCGCTGTTCCGGCTTGGATTCCTCATCGGTCTGGATGGCCGCGGCTTGCGCTTCCTGGATCATCTGGCGCTGCTCGTCGAGATCCAGCCGCTCCATCAAGACGCCCAGTTTCTGTTCCAACTCCCGCACCCGGTTCTCGAGTTGGCGGATTCGTTCGTCCCGGGTGTCAACCGGAACGGTGGCGGCCGCGACCGCCGGCGACGGCTTCGGTGGCGCCGGGTCATCAGCGGCAGCAATCTGACAACTCACCGGGATAATCAAAATGATTGAGATGATGATGGGCAAAACCCTTGGCTTCATGCTCATGCCTTGCATTCTCCTGAATAAGCGCATCGATGTTTGGAATCCACCGGTCGGTTTCCAAACTCGTTGGTTCTGACGTTCGGTGAAAGTTGCGGTTTCGGGGACTACCGGCAGAACGCCTGGGGCGGGGAATGCTTGGGGGAGAGCAGGACCAAGGGGCATGACCCGACGAAATCAGCGGCCAGGTCCGACGACGCCACTCGGGTAGCATCCGGTTGACGGACTCCGTTTGCCCGGAGTGCGCTGACCGATTTCGATTCGAAGCACAAGTTCAGGATGTCGCAGCCGTGATGGCTCTGATTCCGGTCACGCGAGGCGGCGCCGGGCGGTTGCACGGTTTCATTGGCCGGGTCTTCGGTTCCTATGACGATCGGGTTGTGGTCGTCTGCCGGATAAACGTCTTCGATCTGGTAGTGGACCCGGCAGTATCGGTGGCTGTGGTCGGCAAAAACCAGATGCAGGATCTGGTGGAACGGGAACAGGCCGAAGGTCACCATCACCAGCAGGGCAAGGAACGCCTTGCCTGTGGGTCGGGACCGCCAGGCCCGGTCTCGTGGTTGCCAAAGGTGAGTACGCGTCAGCATCGCCATCGAATCCTGTTCTGCTCGTTTTCAGCCGGAAGCAAATGAAGCCGACTCGTCATTTGAATCCTGAAAATATAGCATGCTTCTCGTTCAGGGCAACGCGAATGTTTACGCCGCATCGGTGCCCATTGTTGCATGGAGTTCGGAGACGGAAGCGTGGCCGAACCGCCGCAGCCGGTTGAGGCGGTTGGGCTTGCCGGCGTCATTCGCCACAACGCGTTCCCGTTGATTTTGTGTGCGCGCCGAGAGATTGAACAGTGGGTCGCCGCACCCGGACAGACAGTGTCCTCGGGGGCTGACAGGCCGGCTACCGGCTAGGTCGGTAGTTGGGATCGTTGCGGTTGATCACGTCGAGGACCCGCCACTCGGGATTGGCGCGGGTCGGATTCTGACTGGGATCGTCGCTCAGAAAGTAGTTGCCGCGGCCGTCGGTGTGGGCGAAACGGTACGCCGGCAGCCAGGTTTCCCGGCCGGTCTGGGGGTCGCGGGTCTCGATCTGGCCCGTGATGGCCTTGTCGAACTCCTCCTGGATGTCCGACCGGGTCTGGCTGCGGTGCTCGGTGATCTGCCGGTCGGTCTCGTTCAGGCGGTGCCGCGTGTCACCGTTGTGTTTGGAATTCGGTGTGACAGTGCCGCCGGCGGCGGTTGAGGGGAGCGCGGCACCACGCAACAGCGTCCGTTGCGGGTCCCTGCTGTAGGGGCGCCTGGTTGTCGCCGGGCACAACAGCCCACCCCGCGCGTCTCGGCCGTTGCGACAGTCGGGCGCAGACTGAACGTGCGGCCGCTAATTAATCACTAACTGATCAGAGTTTGGGTCTGTTAGCCCCGGCTCTGGACGCAGGATGCGATCATCGCCGCCGACCGGAAAACCCTTTCCCTGGACAACCAGTGTACACTACGGCCATGCGGATCGGCTATCCCTGCATCAACCGATCGATTCCCCCCGCCCGGATCCGGACGTTCCGGCTGGCCTCCTACTCTGCCGCCCGTCTGGCGGAGACCGTGGCAGCCAACCTGGATTTCCTGGCGGCGATGGTGCGCTACAACGTGGAACACGGCCTGGGGTTCCTGCGGATCAGTTCCGACCTGGTGCCCTTCGCCTCCCACCCGGTGTGCGTCGACGACTGGGGTGGCGCGTTCCGGGAGCGGTTCGCCGCAATCGGGCGGCTGGTCCGGGACGGCCGGCTGCGCATCTCCATGCATCCCGACCAGTTCACCCTGATCAATGCCCGGGATCCGGAAATCGTCCGGCGCAGCATCCGCGAGCTCGAGTACCACGTCCGGGTGCTGGAGCTGCTGGAACTCGACGCCGCGGCCAAGGTGCAGATCCACGTCGGCGGCGTGTACGGCGACCGGGCGGAGAGCCTGGCGCGGTTCGCGCGGAACTGGGTTCGGCTGCCGGCGGCGGTTCGGCGGCGGCTGGTGGTGGAAAACGACGACCGCAACTATCCGCTGGGCGACTGCCTGGAGCTGCACGCCCGCTGCGGCATCCCGGTGCTGTTCGACGCGTTCCACCACGCGATTCTGAACCGGGGCGAACCGCTGGCCGAGGCGCTCGCGGCCGCCGCCCGGACGTGGTCCGCCGCGGACGGCCTGCCCATGGTCGATTACAGCAGCCAGGCGCCGGACGCCCGGCCCGGCACCCATGTCCACTCGCTGGACGCGGCCGATTTTCGGAAATTCCTGCGGGATTCCCGCCCCCACGATTTCGATCTCATGCTGGAGATCAAGGACAAGGAGCGGAGCGCGCTCCGGGCGCTGGCGCTGGCGGCCGGCGACCCGCGGCTGCAGCCCGCCGCGGGGCCGCGGTCCGTGCCGGATGGCGGCCGGCCGTAGTGTTCCGAAACTCCCGACGCGATGCATCCGTATCATCTGTTTCCGCCGGCCGTCGCGGCAGGCTTGATCCGGTGGTTGTTTTTGTCTAGGATGGACTTTCGCATTCTGTTCATGGAGAGGTAACTATGCGCATGTGTCTGCTGATGGCGGTGACAGGACTCCTGCTGGGCGCCCTCGGGCTGGCGCAAGCCCCTGAGCCCGCCGCAAACAAGAGCCCCTGCGCCCCGGGGTGCGGCGGCTGCGGCGCGGCGGAAAAGCCGGTTGCGGCGACCAATCCGTTCTTCGCCCCTTACGGCACTCCGTACAACGTGCCGCCGTTCGAAAAAATCAAGCTGGAGCATTTTCGGCCCGCCTTCGAAGAGGGCATGAAACGGAACCTGGCCGAGATCGCGGCCATCGTCAATAATCCGCAGCCGCCCACCTTCGCCAACACCATTGAAGCACTGGACCGGTCCGGCGAGCTGCTCGGCGAAGTGGGCTCGGTGTTCTTCGGCCGGGTGTCGGTGGACACCAACGACGAGATCCAGCAGCTCAACCAGGAGATCGCGCCCCGCCTGGCGGCCCACCGGGATGCCATCGCGATGAACCCCAAGCTCTTCCTGCGGGTGCGGATGCTCTACAACCAGCGCGAGCAACTTGGCTTGACCGGCGAACAGTTGTACCTGCTGGAGAACCTGTACCGCGGCTACATCCGCAGCGGCGTCAGCCTGCCGGAGGTGGAGCAGGAGAAACTGCGCGGCATCAACCGCCAGCTCTCCGTGCTGGGCGTCAAGTACAGCCAGAACGTGCTGGTCGAAACCAACGCCTTTCGGCTGGTGATTGAGAAAGCGGAAGAACTGGCCGGCTTGCCGGAGGCGTCGGTGGCCGCCGCCGCCGAGGAAGCCAGGCGGGTGGGACTGGACGGCAAGTGGGTGTTCACCACCCAGAAGCCCAGCATGCTCCCGTTCCTGCAGTACGCCAAGAACCGGGAACTGCGCCGGCAGCTCTACACCGCCTACATCCAGCGCGGCGACAAAGACAACGCCAACGACAACAAGGCGATTTTCAACGACATCATGAAGCTCCGGGTGGAGCGGGCCAAGCTGCTGGGTTATCCCACCTATGCCCACTACGTTCTGGAGAATCGGATGGCCCGCACCCCCGACCGCGTGTACGACCTGCTCAACCGCCTCTGGGCGGCGGCGCTCCCCGTGGCCCGCAAGGAGGCGCAGCAGCTGCAGGCCATCATCGACCAGGAGGGCGGCGGGTTCAAGCTGGCGTCCTGGGACTGGTGGTATTACGCCGAAAAGCTCCGCAAGGCCCAGTACGACCTGGACGATGCCGAGCTGCGGCCCTACTTCAAGCTGGACAACGTGCGCGACGGCGTGTTCTACGTCGCCAACCGGTTGTACGGCCTTTCCTTCGAGCCGCTGGCCGACATGCCGAAACCCCACCCTGAGGCCCAGGTGTTCCGGGTGAAGGACAAGGACGGCTCCCACCTCGGCGTCCTGTACATGGATTTCCACCCCCGGGCCAGCAAGCGCGCCGGCGCCTGGTGCGGCGCCTACCGGAGCGAGTACAAGCGCGACGGCCGGAAGGTCCCGCCGGTGGTGACGCTGGTGACCAACTGCACGCGGCCCTCCGGCGACGGGCCGGCGCTGCTGAGCCTCGAGGAGGTGAGCACGCTGTTCCACGAGTTCGGCCACGCCCTCGACAACCTGCTCTCCAACGTGACCTATGACACCACCTTCCGCGCCACCGACTTCGTGGAACTGCCGTCCCAGATCATGGAGCACTGGGCGGTCGAGCCGGAGGTGCTGCGCCAGTACGCCCGGCACTACGGGACCGGCGCGGTGATCCCCGACGCGCTGGTGACCAAGATCAACAAGAGCCGGTTGTTCAACCAGGGCTTCGAAACCGTGGAGTACCTGGCCGCGTCGCTCCTGGATATGAAGTATCACACGCTGGTCGAGCCGCAGAACCTCGACATTGACAAGTTCGAGGCCGACTACCTCAACGCCATCGGCCTGATCCCCGAGATCGTCAGCCGGTACCGCAGCACCTACTTTACCCACATCATCGGCGGCTACGCCGCCGGGTACTACAGCTACATCTGGTCGGGCGTGCTCGACTGCGACGCCTTTGAGGCGTTCGTCGAGACCAGCCTGTTCGACGCGAAGACGGCCGACGCCTTCCGCAAGCACGTGCTCGAGGTCAACGGCACCATGGATTCGGCGGTGATGTACCGCAACTTCCGCGGCCGCGATCCGAAGATCGAACCCCTGCTGAAGAACCGCGGCCTGAACTAGATCCTTTCCGCCGGTCGAAACCGCCGGCTTCGAAAGATTCCCCGGCCGGATGCCCCGCATCCGGCCGGGACGTTTTTAGTGAGGAGTCGGGAGGGAGGAGTTAGGAGTAAGAAGTGAACAGTGAACAGTAAACAGTAAACAGTATATAATCGGGAACATCAACCATCGACCATCAACCATCAACTGTCCCGAACCTGCGAACCTGTGAACCGGAACTGCTCCCCGGCTAACTCCTAACTCCTCACTCCCAACTCTCCTGTGGTAGACTGGCGGGGTGAAACCGACCCAGATCGTGGAACCCGAGCGGATCCAAGCCCTGAATGACCGTCCGGCGCGGCGCGGGCAGTACGTGCTCTACTGGATGCAGGCGGCCCAGCGCGCCGACGCCAATCACGCCCTGGCCCTGGCCGTTGCGGAAGCCGACGCCCGCGACCTTCCGGTGGTGGCGTACTTTGGGCTCACCGAACAATACCCCGGCGCCAACGCCCGCCACTACGCCTTCATGTTGGCCGGGCTGGCCGAAACGCAGCGGACGCTGGCCGAGCGGGGCATCCGGCTGGTGGTGCGGCGCGAACCGCCGGCCGCCGGGGCGCTGGCGCTCGCGGCGGATGCCGCGCTCACGGTGGTGGACGCCGGCTACCTCCGCCACCAGCGCGAGTGGCGCGCCGTGGCCGCGGCGCGGAGCGAATGCCCGTTCCTCCAGGTGGAGACCGACGTGGTGGTCCCGGTGGGCGTCGCCTCGCCCAAGGACGAATTCACCGCCGCCACCTTTCGTCCCAAGATCCGTCGGGCGCTGGACCGCTTTTTCGTACCGCCGCCACCGGCGCGGGCGCCGCGGCGGCCGTCGCTCCGCTTCGATTTGGATGCCTTCGACATCGCCGATCCTGCGGCGGCGCTCGCGCGCCTGGACGTGGACCGCACGGTCCCGCCGGCGCCCGGCTGGCCGGGCGGGACGGCGGCGGCCCGCGCCCGGCTGGCCGCGTTCATCGCCCGCGTCCTCGACGCGTATCCCGACCGGCGCAACGACCCGAACGCCGACGCCGTGTCGGGCCTGAGCCCGTACCTGCACTTCGGGCAGCTCTCGCCGCTGGAGGCGGCCCTGGCCGCGCAGGCATCCGGCTCGCCCGGCGCCGAGGCGTTCCTCGAAGAGCTCATCGTCCGCCGCGAGCTGGCCGTCAACTTCGTCTGGTACAACCCGGCCTACGACGGCTACCACGGCCTGCCGTCCTGGGCGCGGGCCGATCTCAACCGCCACGCCAAGGATCCGCGCCCGGCGCGCTACACCCCCGCGGAGCTGGAGCGCGCCGCCACCCACGACCCGTACTGGAACGCCGCCCAGCTCGAGCTGGTGCATACCGGCAAGATGCACGGCTACATGCGGATGTACTGGGGGAAGAAAATTCTGGAGTGGAGCGCGTCGCCCCGCGACGCCTTCCGCGCGGCCGTCCGCCTCAACGACCGGTACGAACTGGACGGTCGCGATCCCAACGGCTACGCCGGCGTGGCCTGGTGCTTCGGCAAACACGACCGGCCGTGGGGGGAGCGGCCTGTGTTCGGGAAAATCCGCTACATGGTCGCCGCCGGCCTGAAACGCAAGTTCGACGCCGACGGCTACGCCGCGCGGATGCGCGCGCTGGCCGGGGCGGGCGCGTGACGCGCCGCCGCCCTGGACCCGGTTCCGGAGGAGGATGCCCATGAGCCGCAGATCCCGCCGCCACCGCCGCCAGGCGGTGGGGTTGTCGCCCGGTACCCTGGTCCACGTCGGCGAGCAGAAGACCGACCAGATCCGGGGCGAGCTGACCCGCTACGGCCCCGACCGGCTGGAGACCGGGCCGGTGGTCCTGAGCGAACTGCGCCACCCGCCGCCGGCCGACAGCGACAAGCTCTGGCTCAACATCGAGGGGCTGCACGACGTGGCCGCCGTGGGCCGGATCGGCGAGGCGTTCGGCATCCATCCGCTGACGCTGGAAGACATCCTGAACACCTTCCACCGGCCCAAGGCGGACGTGTTCGGCGACTACCTGTTCATCGTGCTCAAGATGCTGGAATTCGACGAGACCGCCCAGGAGCTCCAGGCGGAACAGGTCAGTTTGGTGATGGGCCGCGGATTCGTCGTCTCCTTCCAGGAGGGGCGCCAGGGCGATAGCTTCGACCCGGTGCGGAACCGGCTGAAGGAAGCCGGCGGCCGTCTGCGCCGGCTGGGCAGCGACTATCTGGCCTACGCCCTGATGGACGTGATCGTCGACCACTACTTCGTCATCCTGGAGTGCCTGGGCGACCAGATGGAGGAACTGGAGGACCGCCTGGTCAACGCGCCCACCACCGAGACGCTGCACACCATCCACCGGCTCAAGCGCGACATCCTGATGGTGCGCCGGGCCGTCTGGCCGCTGCGGGAGATGGCGCTGGCCCTGGAGCGCCACGAGACGCCCCTGATCCAGGCGGACAACGCCATCTACTACCGGGACTTGTACGACCACGTGATCCAGATCATCGACACCGTGGAAACCTACCGCGAGATGCTCGCCGGCATGCTCGACATTTACCTGTCCAGCCTCAGCAACCGGATGAACAGCGTGATGAAGGTGCTCACCACCATTGCCACCCTGTTCATGCCCCTGTCGTTCATCGCCGGCTTCTACGGGATGAACTTCCACCACATGCCGGAGCTCGCCCAGCCGTGGGCGTACCCGGCGGTGATCGGCGTCATGCTCCTGGTCGCCGCGGGGATGATCCTGTTCTTCAAGCGGAAGGAGTGGCTCTGATTCGAATCAGCGAACCTTCAAACCTTCAAACGGTTCGAGGATTGGGTCGATTACGATCACGATTGCGATCACGACTGCGATTACGATTGCGATTACGATTACGATCACGAATCACGATGAAACACACGAGCCTCGAGCCTCTAGCCTCGAGCCTCTAACCTCGAGCCTCGGGCTTGACATTCACCCGATCAACGACGCCGAGCACGCAGGCATCGGCGGGCACCTCTTCGGGGAGAAAGGGCAGGGCGGCCTCCCGGGCGGTGACGAAGAAGACCCGCTCGCCGGCGCCCACGCCGACCGCGTCCAGCGCGGCGAACGGTTCTCCCACCGGGCGGTCCGCCTCGTCCACTTCCTGCAGCAGCAGGATCCGCTTGCCGGTCAGGGACGGGTTTTTCATGGTGGCGACGACGCAGCCGATGGTGCGGGCCAGGCGCATGGCGGACCTCCGCGGATTCGAGCCGCCGCCCGCGGGGCGGGTCTTTCGGGGCGGCGCTTTCCATTTAGCATAAAAGCGGTATAATAGCCACCGTGATTTTGGCGAGAGTCCTCGGCAGCGTTGAGTCCACCATCAAGCACCTTCAGTACGAGGGGCTCAAGCTCCTCTACGTCCAGCCGCTGGACGTCCGGAGCCAGGCGCCCGCCGGCGACAAGCTCATTGCCGTGGACACCGTCGACGCCGGCCCCGGCGACCTGGTCCTGATCCTCGAGGAGGGCCGCTCGACGTGGGAGGCCGTGGGCCGGGAGATGGCGCCCATCAACCGCGCCGTGATCGGCGTGGTGGACGCCATCGAATGGCTCTCGCCCGCCGGGGGGGCGGAGCGCCCGCCCGGCCCGCCGGCCCCCTGAACGCGGGGCATTGCCGGCCCGAACGGTCCGGCGGCCCGCCCGTGCCAGGGGGTGTCCGGGAAGCAGCCCGGGCGAAACAACTTGGGAGAGAGGCGACATGCCGCCCGTGACCGTTTTGTTGACGCATCCGCTGCCGTTCGGAGCCGAGGGGCGTTTCCCGTCCCACTATACGCTGCGCCGGCCGCCGGGCGCGGCCTGGCCGGACCGCGCCGCGCTGGCCGCGGCCCTGCCGGGCTGCCGCGGCCTGGTGTGCCTGCTCACCGACACGATCGACGCGGCGCTCATCGACGCCGCCCCCGACCTGCGGATCATCGCCAACGTCGGGGTGGGCTTCAACAACATCGACTGGGCGCACGCCCGGGAGCGGGGTGTCGCCGTCACCAACACGCCGGGGGCCCTGACCGAGGCCACGGCGGACCTGGCGCTGGCCCTGATCCTGGCGGCCGCCCGCCGCGTGGTGGAGGCGGACCGCTTCGTGCGCGACGGCCGGTTCGCCGGCTGGGACCTGGAGCTGCTGCTGGGCCTGGAGCTCAACGGCGCCACCCTGGGCATCGTCGGCCTGGGCCGCATCGGCCAGGCGGTGGCCCGCCGGGCGCGGGGATTCGGCATGCGGGTCGTGTACCACAACCGCGGCGCCGTCGACCCGGCGGTGGAGGCCGCGCTCGGGGTGCGCCGGCTGCCGCTGGCCGAGCTGCTCCGCACGGCCGACGTGGTCAGTTTGCACTGCCCGCTGGTTCCGGAGACCCGGCATCTCGTCGACGCCAAAGCGCTGGCGGCGATGAAACCGGGGGCGATCCTGATCAACACGGCCCGTGGCCCCGTCGTGGACGAGGCGGCGCTGGCGGACGCGCTGCGGGCCGGCCGGCTCCGGGCCGCCGGCCTGGACGTGTACGAAGGGGAACCGGCGGTGCATCCCGGCCTGCTGGCGCTGGACAACGTGGTGCTGCTGCCCCATATCGGTTCGGCCACGGATACGGCGCGGCGGGCCATCGTGCAGATGGCCGTGGACAACGTGGTGGCGTATTTCGACACCGGCCGGCCGCTGCATCCGGTGTACTGACCGCGGGCCGCGTCCCCGGCCGCGACTGACGGACAATTCGAAGGAATCAGGTGGTGTTATGCGCGCAAAAGTGTACGTGACCTTGAAACGGGGCGTCCTCGATCCGCAGGGCAAGACCGTCCAGCGGGCGGTCAAAAGCCTGGGCTACGAGGAGGTCCTGGAAGTGCGCCAGGGCAAATATTTCGAGCTCGCCCTGCCCGACGACCTCGCCGGGGACCGCGCCCGCCAGGTCGTGGAGGAGATCGCCCGGACCGTCCTGACCAACACGGTCATCGAGGACTTCCGCTTCGAGCTGGAGGGGGCATGAAATTCGGGATCGTCGTCTTTCCCGGTTCCAACTGCGACCACGACGCCTACCACGTGGCCAAGCACGTCCTGGGCGAGGAGGCGGTGTTCCTCTGGCACAAGGACGAGTCGCTGCAGGGATGCGACGTGGTCATTCTGCCCGGCGGGTTCTCCTACGGCGATTACCTGCGCACGGGCGCTATCGCCCGCTTCTCGCCCATCATGAAGTCAGTCGGCCGGTTCGCCGCCGACGGCGGGCGGGTGATCGGGATCTGCAACGGCTTCCAGATCCTGCTTGAGGCGGGCCTGCTCCCCGGGGCGATGCTCAAGAACGAACGGCTCAAGTTCGTCTGCCGGCACGTGCACCTGCGCGTGGAAACCCGCCGCACCCCCTTCACCGGACTGTGCGCGCCGGGCGAGGTGCTCAGCATCCCGGTGGCCCATCACGACGGCAACTACTTCGCCGACGCGGCGACGCTGGCCGAGCTGAAAGCCCATGACCAGATCGTCTTCCGCTATTGCACCGAGGCGGGCCAGCTCCGCGCGGACGCCAACCCCAACGGCTCATTGGAGCACATCGCCGGCATCTGCAACCGGGCGGGGAACGTGCTGGGGATGATGCCCCACCCGGAGCGGGCGGCCGAGGCGATGCTCGGCTCGGCCGACGGCCTCAAGATTTTCCAGTCCCTGCTGGCGGCCCCCGCCGGGGCGCGGTGACGGGCACCGGCCCCGCGGGAGCGCGACCCATGACATCAAGGAAGAACCGCATGGAAGAACAGCCCATCACCCCCACCCTGGTCGAGGAGCACAACCTCACCGCCGCGGAGTACGAGCGGATCGTGGCCACGCTGGGGCGCACGCCCACTCTGACCGAACTCGGCATCTTTTCGGTCATGTGGTCGGAGCACTGCAGCTACAAGAGTTCGCGGGTGCACCTGCGCCGCCTGCCCACCCGCGGGCCGTGCGTGATCCAGGGGCCCGGCGAGAACGCCGGCGTGGTGGACATCGGCGAGGGCGAGGCGGCCGTGTTCAAGATCGAGTCGCACAACCACCCCTCGTTCATCGAGCCGTACCAAGGCGCCGCCACCGGCGTGGGCGGCATCATCCGGGACATCTTCACCATGGGCGCCCGGCCCATCGCCTGCCTCGACTCGCTCCGGTTCGGACCGCTCCTGGACGCCAAGAACCGCTTCCTGCTTGACGGCGTGGTGGCCGGGATCGCCGGCTATGGCAATTGCATCGGCATTCCCACCGTGGGCGGCGAGGCGTATTTTGACGACTCGTACAGTCTCAACCCCCTGGTCAACGTGCTCTGCCTCGGCGTCGCCCGCCGCGACCAGATCTTCTACGGCAAGGCCAGCGGCGTGGGTAACCCGGTCATCTACGTGGGCGCCCGGACCGGCCGCGACGGCATCCACGGCGCCACAATGGCCTCGGCCGAGTTCGACGAGACCTCGCAGGAGCGGCGGCCCACCGTGCAGGTGGGCGACCCGTTTCAGGAGAAGCTGCTCCTCGAGGCGTGCCTCGAGGCGTTCAAGACCGGCGCCGTGCTGGGCATCCAGGACATGGGCGCCGCCGGGCTGACTTGCTCCACCTGCGAGATGGGGGCGCGCGGCGGCGTGGGCGTCCGCATCGAGCTCGACCGCGTCCCGCAGCGCGAGGAGGGGATGACCCCCTACGAGATCATGCTCAGCGAGTCACAGGAGCGGATGCTCATGACCGTGGCGGCGGGCCGCGAGGGTGAGATCCTGGAGATCTTCCGCAAGTGGGACCTGGAGGCGGCGGTCATCGGCGAGGTGATCGCCGACGGCGTCATGCACGTGGAGCAGGGCGGGCGGGTGGTGGCCCGGATCCCCAACACCGCGCTGACCGACGACGCGCCCGTCTACGAGCGCCCCATGCGCCGCCCCGCCTACCTGGACCGGGTCAACCGACTGGATTTGGACAAGCTGGCGCTGCCGGGCGGGCTGTTCCGTGCCTTCAAGGACATGCTGGCGGCGGCCAACCTGTGCAGCCGCCGCTGGATCTACCGGCAGTACGACCACATGGTCCGGACCAACACCGCGCTGCTGCCCGGCGCGGACGCCGCCGTGCTGCGGCTCAAGGGCCGCCGGGCGGCGTTGGCCGTCACCACCGACGGCAACGGCCGCTACACCTGGCTGGACCCGCGCCGCGGCGCCATGATCGCCGTGGCCGAGGCCTGCCGGAACCTGGTCTGCGCCGGCGCCCGGCCGCTGGCGGCGACCAACTGCCTGAATTTCCCTTCGCCCGAGGATCCCGAGGTGATGTGGACGTTCTCCGAAGTCATCGACGGCATCGCCGAGGCGTGCGCCACTTTCGGGACGCCCATCACCGGCGGCAACGTCAGCTTCTACAACGAGACGCTGGGCACGCAGATCATGCCGACCCCGGTCATCGGGATGCTGGGCGTCATCGACGACGCCGAGCGGCGGATGGACATCGCCTTCAAGGAGCCCGGCCACGCGGTGCTCCTCCTGGGCGAGACGCTGGAGGAACTGGGCGGGACCGAGTACCTGGAGCTGGTCCACGGCCTGAAGCAGGGACCCATCCCGCGGCTGGACCTCCGGCGCGAAGCCGACCTGCAGGGCGCCGTGCGAGAGCTGATCGCAACGGGACTGCTTGCTTCCTGCCACGACGTGTCGGACGGCGGGCTGGCTATGGCCCTGGCCGACTGCTGCTTCGCCAGCCTCGATCCGACGATGGCGGTGGAGGTCACCCTGGCGCAGGACCTGCGCGAGGACGCCATCCTGTTCGGCGAGTCGCAGAGCCGGGCGGTGGTGTCAGCCCCCGCGGCGCACGTCGACCGGATCATGGCCGTCGCCGCGAGCTGGTCCGTGCCGTGCGCCCTCATCGGCCGGGTGTCCCGCGACGTGTTCTCGATCCACCTCAACGGGCACACCCTGGTGATCGACGACGTCATCAGCCTGCGCGACATCTGGTCCACCAGCCTGGAGACGATCCTGCACTGACCCCCCGGGCCGGCGGATGTCCCGGGGCGGCAGCCGGCCGAAGGGAACGGATTGCATGGCCGGCGGCTTTTCCGTATAATAACCGTCCGTAACCGCCCCAATATCCACGCCAAGGAAGGGAACCGGCATGTTGAACGATGTGTTGAAGCAGTCGGAAGACAAGATGAAGAAGACGCTGTCCGACTTCGAGCAGGAGCTCAAGTCGCTCCGCACCGGCCGGGCGTCGGCCCACATGGTGGACCACATCCGGGTGGACTACTACGGCACCCTGACCCCGCTGAACCAGCTGGCCACGATCTCCACCCCGGAGCCCAGCCTCATCGTCATCCAGCCGTGGGACGTGTCGGGCATCGCCGCCATCGAGAAGGCCATCCTCAGCTCCGACCTCGGCATCACGCCCAGCAACGACGGCAAGATCATCCGGCTGCCGGTGCCACCCCTGACCGAGGAGCGCCGCCGCCAGATGGTCAAAAGCGTCACCACCGCCGCCGAGCAACACCGCGTGGCCGTCCGCCAGATCCGCCAGACCCAGCGCGACCAGGTCCAGAAGCTCCAGAAGGACAAGCAGATCACCGAGGACGATGAGCGCCGCGGCCTCGACCGGATCCAGAAGCTCACCGACGAGTTCATCAAGAAGATCGACGAGGTGGTCAAGCGGAAGGAACAGGAGCTGATGAAGGTCTGAGTCCCGCGCCGCGGCCCCGCCCGGCCGCCCGCGCGCCCGGAGACGCCATGCATGCCAAGCCGCCCATTCACGGTACCACCATTCTGCTCGTGCAGAAGGACGGCCGCACGGTCCTGGCCGGCGACGGCCAGGTGACCCTCCAGAACACCGTCGTCAAGCACTCCGCCCGCAAGGTCCGCCGTCTGTTCGACGGCCGGATCCTGGCCGGGTTCGCCGGCTCCACCGCCGACGCGTTCGCCCTGTTCGCCCGCTTTGAGAAGAAGCTCCGCGAGTGCGGCGGCAACCTCGAGCGGGGGGCCGTGGAGCTGGCCCAGGAGTGGCGCACCGACCGGTCGCTTCGTCACCTCGAGGCCCTCATGCTCGTCACCGACGGCCGCCGGGCGTTTCTCCTGTCGGGCACCGGCGACATCATCGAGCCGGAAGACGGCGTGCTGGGGATCGGTTCCGGCGGCGCCTTTGCCCAGGCCGCCGCCCTGGCGCTGCATCGCCACACCGCGCTGGGCGCCGAGGAGGTGGCCCGCGAGGCCATGCGCATCGCCGCGGGCCTGTGCATCTACACCAACGACCGGGTGGTCCTCGAGACGCTGACCCCCGAAGCGGAGCCCCACGCATGAGCCGCTATCGCAAGCTGCTGCCCGCAATGGCCGACAAGCCCATCAACCTGGACACCCTCACTCCCCGCCAGATCGTGACCGAGCTGGACAAGTACGTCGTCGGCCAGCAGAAGGCCAAGCGGGCGGTGGCCATCGCCCTGCGCAACCGCGTCCGGCGCCAGCAACTGCCGCCGGACATGGCCGAAGAGGTGGCGCCCAAGAACATCATCCTCATCGGACCCACCGGCGTGGGCAAGACCGAGATCGCCCGGCGCCTGGCCCGGCTCTCTCACAGCCCGTTCCTCAAGGTGGAGGCGTCCAAGTTCACCGAGGTGGGTTACGTGGGGCGCGACGTCGAGTCCATGGTCCGCGACCTGGTGGAGCTGGCCGTGGACATGGTCCAGTCCGAGATGGCCCGGGAGGTGGCCGAGAAGGCCGTCGCCGCGGCCGAGGAGCGGATGCTGGACCTGCTCCTGGCGCCGCCGCACCGCCCGCACAAGTCGCGGCTCGAGGAGCCGGGCGATTGGGCCGCCTACGACAACTTTCTCAAGTCGCGGGAGCGGATGCGGGAGATGCTCCGCGCCGGCGAGCTGGACCACCGCCAGGTGGAGATCGACGTGAAGGAGACCCGCTTCCCCTCGCTGGAGATTTTCAGCTCGTCCGGGGTCGAAGAGCTGGGCGTCAACGTCAAGGACATGCTGGGCGGCATGTTCGGGGGGCAGAAGAAGCGCCGCCAGCTCCCCGTGGCCGAGGCCATGGACTACCTGGTCGAGGAGGAGGAGGGGCGCCTCATCGACAAGGAGAAGGTCGCCCGCGACGCCATCCGGCGGGTGGAGCATTCGGGCATCCTCTTCCTGGACGAGATCGACAAGATCGCCGGGCGCGAGGGCGGCCACGGCCCCGACGTCAGCCGCGAGGGCGTCCAGCGCGATATCCTGCCCATCGTCGAAGGCACTACCGTCCATACCAAGTACGGCATGGTGCGCACCGACCACATCCTGTTCATCGCCGCGGGCGCCTTCCACGTCAGCGCCCCGTCCGACCTGATTCCCGAGCTGCAGGGCCGCTTCCCGCTGCGGGTGGAGATGGACACCCTGACCGAGGAGGACTTCTACCGGATCCTGGTGGAGCCGGAGAACGCCCTGCTCAAGCAGTACAAGGCGCTCATGGCCACCGAGGGGGTGACGCTGGAGTTCACGTCCGAAGCGGTGCGGCAGGTGGCCCACTACGCCGCCCAGGTGAACCGGAGCGCGCTCAACATCGGCGCCCGGCGGCTGTACACCATCATGGAATGCGTGCTGGACGAGATCCTGTTCGAGGGCGCCGATCTGGCCGACAAGCAGGTCACCATCACCCTGGAGTACGTGGACCGGATGCTCACCCGCATCATCGAGAGCGAAGACCTGAGCAAGTACATCCTCTGAGGCACGGACAGCCCATGCGACGCGCGACGACCACGTCCCCCGCCACCCGCCGGCGCCTGGCCCTGGGCCTGGCCGCTGCGGCGCTGCTCGCGTCCGGCTGCGCCCGGGTGGGCGCGCCGGAGCCGCCCCTCAAGCATCTGCCGCCGGCGCCGGCCCCCGTCACCGCCGCCCAGGAGGCGGCGACGCTGGTGGTGAGCTGCCGGCTCCCCGTGTCCAACACCGACGGCTCCGAAATCAAGGGCTACCGCCGCCTGGAGGTGCTGGGCGTGCTGGCGCCGCCGGGGGCGGTGCTTGACGCGCTGCCCGCCGCGCTGCCGGTGGTGGCCGACTGGAACGAGGCCACCCTGCCGGCCCAGCTCCGGGAGCGCCGCTTCGCGGCGCGCCTCAACCTGGCCGGACGCTTCGGCGGGAGCGAAGGCACGGTGGTGGTATCGATCCGGTTCATGAACGACCGCGGACGGTGGAGCCCGCCGTCGCCCGCGCTGCGCTGCCCCGCCGCGCCCGTGGCCGATCCGCCGCCGGGTGCCGCCGCCGCGCCGTCCCAGACCGGCGTCGCCCTCCAGTGGGACGAACCGGCCGGCAACTTCGACGGCACGACGCCCGCCGCCTGGGACGCCTGCCGGGTGCTCCGGCGCCGGTTGCCCGACGGGCCGGTGGAGACCGCCGGCGAGGCCGACCGGCCGGCGCGCGCGTTCACCGACGCCGACGCGGCGCCCGACCAGCGGTACGCCTACGCGCTGGTGTTCGTCCGCCGCACGGGCGGCGGCGAGGTCCTGAGCGCGCCGTCGGCCTGGCTCGAGGTGGACACCCGCGACGTCTTCCCCCCCGAAGCGCCCGCGGACCCGGTGGTGCTGGTGGAGGACGGCCGCATCAAGCTGATCTGGAGCCCGGTCCCCGACCCCGACGCCGCCGGCTACCTGGTGGAACGCCGGGAGGACGTCGGCTCCGCCTTCACGCGGGTGACGCCGGCGCCGGTGCCTGACGCGCTTTTCGTGGACGCGGCGGCCGATCCGCGCCGTCCCTGGCGGTATCGGATCATCGCCGTGGACGGGCACGGAAACCGGAGCGTGCCCTCGGCGGAGATCGAGTACCAGCCGGCCGCCCACTGACCGCCGCGGACGGGTCCGCGGCGACGGTTAACGGAATTCTGATCGAGAGGAGTCACGCATGAAGTTCTTTCTGGACACCGCCAACCTGGAGGAGATCCGCCAGGCCGCGTCCATGGGCCTGATCGACGGCGTCACCACCAACCCGAGCCTCATCGCCAGGGAGAAGGGCGATTTCCGCGACCTGCTGCGGCAGATCTGCGCCGCCGTGCCCGGGCCCATCAGCGCCGAGGTGGTGGCGCTCGACGCCGAGGGAATGGTGCGGGAGGGACGCGAGCTGGCCAAGATCGCCGACAACATCACCGTGAAAGTGCCCGTGACTCTGGAGGGACTGAAGGCGGTCCGCGCGTTTTCGAGCGAGGGGATCAAGACGAACGTGACGCTCATCTTCTCGCCGCTCCAGGCGCTCATGGCCGCCAAGGCCGGCGCTACCTTCGTCAGTCCGTTCGTGGGCCGGCTCGACGACGTGGGCGCGTCCGGCATGGAGGTGGTGAGCCAGATCGTGGAGATCTACGAGAACTACGGTTTCACCACCGAGGTGCTGGTGGCCTCGATCCGGCATCCCATGCACGTGGTCGAAGCGGCGCTCATGGGCGCCGACGTCGCCACCATGCCGTGGAAGGTGCTCCAGCAGCTCATCCAGCACCCGCTCACCGACATCGGCATCCAGCGCTTCCTCGACGACTGGAAGAAGCTGCCCGGCAACACCATCATCGCCTGAATCTAATCCGAGCCGGACTTTACGGCAACCGATCGAAGCATTAAAAAAAGTAATTTCGGGTTCCACCTCGAACACTGCCGTGGTGGAATCTGCATGATTGACAAAATCTGGGAATAATTGCTACCATTGCTAGCAGAAATTCCCAGAGGTGTTCAGTGTCAAAAAAACAGATAAATATTCGGGATGTGCCAGATGCTATATATGAATGGATCGAAAATGAGCGACATGCGAAACGTGTGTCTCAGAAGGAATTTTTATTGAGGGTTTTGGAAAAAGCGGCACTTTTTGGATATGAAGCACCTCAGCCGACTTTGTTTAATATAAAAACCGCCGAATCAGAACAAGATCCTAGTTGCTTTCCGTTTACTTTCATCGATCTTTTCGCAGGAATTGGAGGTATGCGACTCGGTCTCCAGTGGGCGGGAGGCCGAAGTGTGTTTACCTGTGAATGGGATCGATATGCACAGAAAACCTATTACCATTGGTTCAATGAGACTCCTCATGGAGATATTAGAAAAATAAGACCGGAAGACATTCCGGATCATGACATTCTTGCCGCCGGCTTTCCCTGTCAGCCTTTTTCCATTGCTGGAGTTTCAAAAAAAAACAGTTTGGGAAAGCTCCACGGCTTCAAGGACGAGTCACAAGGAAATCTGTTCTTCTATCTTGCTGACATTGTCGCTGTGAAACGACCTCTGGCATTAATTCTTGAGAACGTAAAAAACCTGATCTCACACGACAAAGGACGAACATGGAAAACTATAAGTGCAACACTTGAGGAGCTTGACTATAGTTTTTTCTACAAAGTGATCGACGCTCGTGATTACGTTCCTCAACACCGTGAGAGGATTTTCATAGTCTGTTTTGACCGGCGTATTTTCGGCAACGAGGTTCCTTTTGAATTTCCTGAAAAAAAAGAAGAACAAAACCTCAGACTGAAAGACATACTCGAGAATGACTGTCCTGAAAAGTACACATTATCTGATCACTTATGGAATTACCTGCAAACATATGCGGAGCGACACAGGCAAAAGGGAAATGGTTTTGGCTTCGGACTCGCGGATACGGAGAGCATATCTCGTACGTTGAGCGCACGATATTACAAGGATGGATCGGAAATCCTGATTCCACAAGAAGGAAAGAATCCGCGAAGGCTGACACCTCGAGAGTGTGCGCGCCTGATGGGTTTCCCTGACGAATTGCCTATTGTGGTTTCGGACACGCAAGCCTATCGTCAGTTCGGTAACGCGCTTGTCCCGCAGATTGCGGCTGAAGTAGCAAAGAAGGTGGTTGCAGTATTCAGGTGGCACGCAAACGCGAACGGACTGATCAAGTTTAATTCAGCGACCGAGAATCAAGAAAGAAATATACAGAAGGAGGCAGCTAATGCCGTCTCCGCTTGTTGAACGTGCAGTTATTGACGCCCTCGATCATGGTAATGCTCTGCTGAAATTTATATCACCGAACGACACCGGACTGACAGGCGGGCATCAATGCGGGTATTACCTGCCTAGAAGCGTTTGGCGAACATTTTCACCGCATGCTCCTGAGAAAGGTAAAAATTATGAACATCTTGTCGATGTTTTATGGCAAGACGGACAGCGCACAGAATCCTGCATCAAGTGGTACGGTGTCGGGACTCGTAGTGAGTACAGGATGACCAGATTTGGGCGAGATTTCCCCTTTTTAACTCCTGACAACGTAGGCAACCTCCTGGTTTTGATAAGGACGGGTAAATCATCATTTCACGGTTATGTGCTGGATAAAGCGGATGACAGTGAAGAAATTCAGGCAAGGCTAGGTGTCGAGATAATCGGAAAGTGGGGTCTGTACAAAGGACCTGCGCAGCAGTACGAAACCACAGACGATTGCATTCACCGCCAATTCATCTCTTTCTTGGGACCTTTGAAAGATTTTCCCGACACGTTGACTATTTCGAATCTAACTCTAAGCGCATTAAGGAAGTGTTTGACAGATTTTTCAAGCAAGACACCCGACTCACGATTGATGTTGTTGATAGAAAATGAATACTCTCTCTTCAAAATGGTTGAGAAAAAGCTGTGTCAAAATGAGATTTCTAACGGTTTTGATTCGGTAGATGAATTTCTTCACACGGCATCACGAATAATGAATCGCCGCAAATCCAGAGCCGGTCGTGCTCTAGAGAACCATGTCGGTTATCTGCTCAGGGATGCTTGTATTCCTTTTAACGCCCGTCCATCAGTCGAAGGTGAGCCCGATATTTTAATTCCAGGAAAGAATCAATATGAAGATCCGCGATGGCCTGATCATCGACTCTTCATGGTTGGCGTGAAAACAACCTGCAAGGACAGATGGCGGCAGGTTCTGAATGAGGCCAGACGAGTTCGTCGGAAACACATTTTGACAATGCAAAAAGGAATATCTGCAAAACAGCTTGAAGAGATGAGAGATTCGGGTGTTACCTTGGTTGTCCCCCAAACTCTGCACAGCATGTATCCAGATGTGGATGGGATGAAAGTGTTGAATCTCAATGAATTTTTCGGCACTGTCAGGCAGGCTTTGGATATTTAAACATGACCGATGTACTGACAACCGAGCAGAGACACAGGTGCATGTCCCGTATCCGGGGCAAGGACACGGATCCCGAACGCAAAGTCCGAAGCATTGTACATCAGCTGGGTTTTCGTTTCCGGCTGCATGTCAAGGATCTTCCCGGATCACCCGACATCGTTCTTCCCAGACTTCGTAAAGTGATTTTCGTTCACGGGTGCTTCTGGCACATGCATAATTGTAAGTACGGTCGTGTCACCCCTGCAACAAATTCCGATTTCTGGAAGCTGAAACGCGAGGGAAACAGGATGCGTGATTTGAAAACAAGAAGAATGCTCCAAAAAGCCGGCTGGAAAGTTGTTGTTGTGTGGGAATGTGAGTTGAGAGATAGCGAAAAGTTGATGACACGAATACAACGCTTCCTGAATGCCATCTGAAACAATTAATGCTCGATCTGTCATTTGTCGAACACGGCAGGATGGCTGTACTGCTCACCGGTGATTGAGACGCACGCAGTGACACAGAGGCGATGCCGCTGGATCGGAGCGGTCCCTCAGGGGTGCACGGCCTGAAAAATTACGGGGAGGCCGGATGCCATGACGGGGTCCATCGAGATGTTGAACGTGCTCGGGGCGGTAGTCGCCGTCGTCATTCACGTCCTGGTGATCGCGGTGTTCGTCGCCCGCCTCGGCGGGAAGCCCGCCATCGAGCATTGGCTCGGCTTGCTGACGATCGGGACAATCGTGCCGCTGGGCTACCTGTTCGTCACGGGCGTCACGCTCAACCGGCCGGCTCTGTATCTCATCCAGGTCGGCCTGATGATCGCCTACCTGATCGTCGAGCTGCTGCTGGACTATGTGTACCGCGTGGATTTCCGCTGCGACCGGCGGATCGTGATCCCCTATATCATTCTGTTCTATGCCGGTACCGGCGGCATGATCGGGGTGGCCGGCCTGGCCGGCCAGGCCTGGCTGTGTGTGGCGGTGAGCAGCTTTCTGATCATGATGGCGCTATCCATCGTCCAGCGTCGCATCACCGGGCAGTGATGGCCGGCGGTCCGTTCCGTCCTGATCATGATGCGGGCGAAGGAGCGGGGCGACAAGCCCGTTCGTGATCTGAGCACGAGGCCGGGCGAGAACGCATACTCCCATCAGCAGCCCGAAACGCGGACCGTAAGCTGATCGGGCGGCAGAGCGTTTTGAGGGCAACTTCCAGCCCCTCTGATCGATAAATAACTGAAATAAGCTGCGGGAGGTGGCGCGTGAAAATCGGAGGAATCGATTCCCCGTTCAGTCTGCCCGATCCAGGCGAGGAGGGATCCGCCCAACTGAACCGAAAGGTCCAGCACTCGCTGAACCGATTCTTTGGCCAGGCGGTGGTGCCGGAAGACGGGCAGTTCTCTCCGGCCACGAGGGACGCGCTCACACGGTTCCAAACTCTGAACGGGTTGAAAGTCACGGGACAACTGAATCCCGAGACCCTATCCTCTCTGGATCGCTTCGCCGTGGCTTCGGTAAAGGACCACGGTGCCGGGGCCGAGGCTGCCACGGCGCCCCCAGGTCAGGCCCAGTCAGGGGAAGTGTCGTTCCATGGCGCGTTGATCAAGGCCCAGATTCTCAAGCGGCCTTTGCTTGAGCACCCGGAGGCAGGAAGCGGCGTAACCGTCGCGCCGAAGGGGAAGGAGGATCTCGGCGGAGTGACCATCGCACCGAAGGGAAAAGAGGATCTCGGCGGGGTGACCATCGCGCCGAGAGGAAAGGACGATCTCGGCGGCGTGACCATCGCGCCGAGAGGAAAGGACGATCTCGGCGGCGTGACCATCGCGCCGAGAGGAAAGGACGATATCGGTGGCGTAACCATCGCGCCGAGAGGGAAGGAGGATCTTGGCGGGGTGACCATCGCGCCGAGAGGGAAGGAGGATCTCGGCGGCGTGACCATTGCGCCGAGAGGGAAGGACGATATCGGCGGCGTGACCATTGCGCCGAAAGGGAAGGAGAATCTTGGCGGCGTGACCATCGCGCCGAGAGGAAAGGACGATCTCGGCGGCGTAACCATCGCGCCGAGAGGAAAGGACGATATCGGCGGCGTGACCATCGCGCCGAGGGGGAAGGAGGATCTCGGTGGCGTGACCATCGCGCCGAGGGGGACAGATGATCTCGGCGGGGCCGGGGTCGCGTCCAGGCAGGACCCCGGTGGTTCCGTGCAGGGCACGGTCACTCTGGCGCCTGGAATGGATCTCGATGGATCTCCGGAAGCCACCTTCCCTGTTCCGCCCAGGGACGAGCTCGGATAACCGGTTGTGGACCCGCACTGTCCACCCGAAATTCCGCCCGATCCCGGTCGCGGTTTCCGAGGGGAGGATCCTGACCTGGAACGGGCCCGGTGCCTGTGTGGTTCAGGCCGGCCGGTCGAGGCGGAGAGGCTCTGCCGGTCTGTTCTGGCGACGAATCCGGAAATCGCCCGGGGCTGGAACTGCCTGGGCTCGAGCTTGCGGGAACAGGGCCGTCTGGAGGAAGCCTGCCGGTCTTACCGGACCGCCCTCGGCCTCCGGCCGGATTATCCCGAAGCACTCAACAACATGGGCAACGTGCTCCTTGAGCTGATGCGGCCCCAGGCGGCCCTGGCCGCGTTCGACGAGGCGCTGCAGCTGAACCCGGATTATCCTCTCGCCCTCCGGAACCGGGCAATGGTCCTGCTGGCCCTGGGCCGGCCGGAGGAGGCCCTGGCCAGCTGCCGGGAGGCGCTGCAGCGAGATCCCGCCGACCGAGAGGCGCACATCCTGATGGGCATCCTGCTTCTGGCCGCGGGGGATTTCCAGCGGGGGTGGCCGGAGTATGCCTGGCGGCTGACGCTGACCGCTCCCCCCTGGAATCGCTTGTCCACCCCTGCCTGGGACGGGACACCGTTGAACGGGCGAACGATCCTGATGGTGGCCGAGCAGGGGCTCGGTGACACGATCCACTTCATCCGCTATGCCGCCGTACTCAAACTCCGCTTCAACTGCCGGGTGGTCGCCATGATTCCCCAATCCTTGCGCGGGCTGCTGGGGAGCATGCCCCAGCTCGACCAGATCGTTTCGAGCGAGGAGGAGCCGCCGCCGCATGACGTCTTCGTTCCCTTCCTGCAGGTGCCGGCGCTGCTCGGGGAACGCCTGGTGCAAACTCCGGGTCCGGTTCCGTACCTCTTTCCGGATGAAGCGTTGGTGCGCCTTTGGCGGGAGCGCCTGGAGAATGGCGCCTCGTTCCGTGTGGGAATCGTCTGGCAGGGCAATCCGTCTCATCCGGGCGACCGGCTGCGGAGCTTTTCTCCGGCTGCCCTAGCACCGCTGGCCCGTCTGAAGGGCCTTCGCCTGTTCAGCCTGCAGAAGGGTCCTGGTAGCGATCGACTGGAAGAATCGGCCGGCCTGCTGGATATTGCGCCCATGGGCGACCGCCTGGATTCGGGCAGCGACGCTTTTGTCGACACGGCCGCGGTGCTCCGGAATCTGGACCTGCTGATCACCGCCGACACGGCGGTGCTTCACCTGGCCGGGGCGCTGGGGACGCCGGCCTGGCTGGCTCTTTCCACGAAGCCCGACTGGCGCTGGGGTCTCACCGGGGAAAACACCGCCTGGTACCCGTCGGTCCGATTGTTCCGCCAGTCGTCCCTGGGGTGTTGGGAGTCCGTGTTCGAGCGGATGGCTGAGGAACTGGCCCGGCTTTCGCCCCGGGTCACTCCGCGAGCGCAGCGGGATTTTCGCCTGTCTGATTGTGGCCGCCACCGCCTGGCCCGATGCCGTCACGGGGTGCTGCTATTCAACCGGTACGATCGGTACATCGGTCGCTCCCTGGATCATTACGGCGAATACTCCGAGGAGGAAGGCCTCCTGTTCCGTCAGCTGCTCCGGCCGGGACAAGCGGTGGTCGAGGTGGGGGCCCATATCGGCACGCACACCCTGGTGCTCTCCCGGCTGGTGGGGGGTGGGGGGACCGTCCATGCCTTCGAACCCCAGACGGAGCTTTACCGGACTCTGTGCGCCAACATGGCGCTCAACGGCCGGGCCAACGTGCACTGCCGGTGCGAGGCGGTGGGGAGGGAAGCCGGCCGCATGTACGTTCCCCGCGTGGACTACGGCCGGCCCCACAATTCCGGAGGAGTGGCCCTGGGTGAGGATCCCCCGGGGGAATGCACGGAAGTGGTGACGCTGGACGCACTCGGCCTGCCCGACTGCCACCTGCTCAAGGTTGATGCGGAGGGAATGGAGCAGAATGTCCTGCTGGGCGCCCGGGAGACCATCCGGCGGTGCCGGCCGTTCCTTTACCTGGAGAACGATCGGGATGAACTCTCGGCGGGCCTGATCGAGACGGCGCTTTCGCTGGGATACCGGTTGTACTGGCACCTGCCGCCCCTGTTCAACCCGGCGAACTTCTACGGAAATTCCACCAACCTCTTTCAGGGGCTGGTTTCGGTGAACATGCTGGGCATTCCGGCGGAACGGGCGATGGAGGTGTGCGGGCTCCGCCGGGTCGCCGGGCCCGAGGATCACTGGCGAGAAAAATAATCCGGACGCTGCGATTTTTGGATGATGAGACCGCCGTTGTTCAGGGTGCCGTGAGAGGCGGAAGACCTGTCGGTTGAATGTTGGACGCCCGCCCGGCTCGGCGGCGGCCTCACGAGTACGCGGTGGCGATGGCGGCGGTGCAGGCGGCGGTACAGGCGCCCATGACGGCGGCGACCTGGTCGGAGACGGCCTTGCCGAAGGCCTCTGCCTTGACCAGTTCGGCAAAGCGCTGTTTGGCCTTCTTCCGTTCGTCGCGGTCGGGGAACACCTCGCCCACGAGGTCGCAGGCCTGGACCAGGCTCACCAGGAAGCGAGTGCGTGCGTCGGGGGCGGTGGCGGTGAACGCGGTTCGGCGCAGTCGCCGGTGCACCTCCAGCTCCTCGAGCGGATTGGTAGTCGGGAACCGCTCCGTGGGGAAGACCCACAGGATCCGGTGCTCCTCCCGGCGCAGGATGCGCTTCTGCACGAGCCGGTCGAGGTAGGCCCGCCGGATCGATTTCCGATCACCCAGTTTGGAGACCCAGCTCTGGACGGTTTTGAGCCTGGCCGCCGCCCGAATGAGATTCAGGCACTCGTCCAGGATGGCGTCGCCGATCTCACCGGCCGGCGCAGCCACCAGCTTCTTCCCTTCGATCCGGATCTTCTCCTGCAGGGCCAGTTCCATCAGAACGGCGCCGGCCAGCCCGAAGGGCAGGCCCATCGAGGCCGAATTCACAACGGTTCCCTTGTCGTCACGCAGGCTCAGCAGCAACAGTTCTTCGGCCAGGCTCAGTTTCATGGGCGATTCTCCTCGCACGCGACGGTGTCCGCGCGCCGTGGGTTGATTATACGGAATCAAACTGTTTGCCGCCATCCGCCGCGATAGCACCGGCATCTCCCCGACGTGCAAATGCGCCGGGGGCCGAAGTGGCCGAGGGGCAGAGTCTGTTGATCCTGAAGGCCATGAAGATGCAGCACGAGGTCCGCGCCCCCCCGCCGGCGTCGTGGCTGCCCTCACCGCCGCCGAGGGTGCCGCGGTGGAATCCGGCCAGCCGCTCGTAATCTTCGAATAGCAGGAGCGTGCCTCCATTGACAACGCGGCTCGAGGCTCGGGACTCGAAGCTCGTTCATGTCCGCTGCAGATCATGCTCGTTGTCGACTGTCGAGGATTGAGGAGCATTGCCGGCATGTTTGCTCTCGGGGCCGGACATCGAGAATATCCTCCCCGAATCTAAATCCCTGGCCTTCAATTTTTCCCTCTCAACCCTCAAAATTCTACTTTGAACCCTCGATCCGTCCACTTCGGCCCAGCCCCATCGCCCATGGACCGAACAATCCGCGGCGGACATCCGTACTGGACGGGCATGTCGCACGGACAGACGGGTGCCGGTTTCACCTGTCACCGGTCTGCCGATCCTGTATAGGGGAATATTCACGATGTGTAAAAACTATGTGCTGGTGATCGCCGCATTGTCGATCCTGTTGGCGGTTGCTCCCGGATGGCTGAGCGGACAGGCACCGCCGGATGCAGCCGGGGATCCATCCCGTCCGGAGACCGTTAATCCCCGTGACCCGGTGCTGAATTTCGAGTTCGCCTGGAAGGCCCTGGACCGCAATTACGGCCAGTTCCTGGTCAAGCGTGTCGACTGGGACGCCCTGTACCGGGTCTATCGCCCCACGGTCACTTCGGCGACGACGGACCAGGAATTGTGGGACATCCTGCTGAGCATGATGGACCACCTGAACGATGCGCACCTGGCCCTGGCAGACGGCAAACGCCGCATCGGCGGCGGCCGCAACAATGGTTCGTTCAAAAATGATGGCTTTTCCCTGGACCTGGTGAAGTCTAAATATCTGCAGGGCAAATTATCCGAAGCCCTGGGCGGGAGCTTCATCAGCGGCTGGCTGGCCGAAGGGGTCGGCTACCTGTATATCGGCGACCTGAAGGACGGCCTGGGGCCGATCACCAAGACCATCGACACCGTCATGGCCGATTTCGCCAAGGCCAGGGTCATGGTTGTCGACGTGCGCAACAACCCGGGCGGCACCGGCCGGGCCGTGGAGATCGTGGCCGGCCGTTTTGCCGACCGCCGGCGCCACTACGAAACAGACCGCACCCGCTACGGCCCGAAGCATGACGATTTCTGGCCCGAGAACTTCCGCCACATCGAGCCGGGCGGGCCGCTGCAGTTCACCGGGCCCACGGTGCTGCTGACCGACCGCATCAGCGCCAGCGCCGCCGAAGGCTTCACACTGGCCATGCGCGTGCTGCCGCACGTCACGGTGGTGGGCGACACCACCGAGGGAGCCCTTTCAGCGCAGTTTCCCGAACGCATGCCCAACGGCTGGACCCTGTGGGTGGCCTTCAAGGAAACCCGGGACCATGAGGGCGTCGGCTGGGACGGCGTCGGCATCCCCCCGGACCTGCGCGTCATCAACACGGCGGCTGACATTGCCGCCGGTCGTGACATGACGCTGGAATTTGCCGTGAAGTTCCTGGAAAAGGGTGCTCCGGCGCTCCAGGATGAACCAAAAAGCCTCGTGGATTTGAAAAAGTCCCTGGTGGATGAATACGTGCGACTGGCAAAGGACAAGGGGGTCGAAGCGGCGGTTGTCATGCTCAACCGGGAACGGGCGGCGAAAAGCGGAATATACTATTTCGTCCCCGACGAAATCATGCAGCAGGCGGTTTCGCTTCTGGCACGCCGGGAATATGCCGAATCCTTGGGCCTGTTGCGCGCCTGCCGCGAGGACTTCCCCAAGCTCGCCCACAGCTATGCCATGCTGGCCCAGGCCTATATCGGATTGGGTGATGCCGCAAGCGCCGAAACCATCATGAAAGAGGGAGAAACGGTCGAGCCGATGTTCTCCTGGGAACGGTCGCAGATCGAGCAGGCCAGGCAGGCGCTGCGCAAGGCCAAGCTGGGCTCGGCCGCCGAACTTTTCGGCAAGGCCCTGGCCGATGGCGGCATTCCGGCCGCGGAGCAAAAGCTCCAGGAGCTTCTGGCCAGGCGCGAGAGCAACGGCCCGGTGTTCGACGAGGGAGATTTCAACACCCTCGGTTACCGACTGCTGCAGGAGAACCATCCTGAATCCGCCGTCTTCGTGCTGGAGAAGACCGTCGGACTCTACCCGGGGTCTTGGAACGCCTGGGACAGCTTGGGAGAGGTCGCGGCCAAGTCGGGCCGGAAGGAACGGGCGATCGCCAGTTATCGCAAGTCGCTCGAGCTGAACCCGAACAACAAGAACGGCCGCGCGATGCTGGACCGGCTGGAGAAGGAGCAATAACCGCGCCCCGCCTCCGGTGCGCTTCGTGCGCGAACGGGCGGCTCGAGACTCAAGGTCTGGTGTTCGGGCTGAGGCTCCGCGCGGGTCTCTCCGCGCTGATCGCTCCCTCTCGCAGCCCCTCAACGTTGCCAGCTGTTTATACGTGCCCGATTCCTCAAACAGCGAGAGATGTTGCCGGTAATTTCGGGTCCGTCGCATTCGTTTGTCGATGTCCGATGACGGATCGGCGGAATACGAGTACAATGTGATCAAATCGCCGGGTGACAATCCGGGCACCAATGAAACGGGCACCGCTCATCGCCTACCTGGTCTTGGTGGCGCTCCTCAGCGCGGGCTTCATCGCCGGGATGAAGGCCATGGGCCGGAGCGGGAACTACCTGGCCGGGGCCTACATGCTGGGTCCGGCCATCGCCGCCGCGTTGACGCGCCTGTTCTTCTATCGGCCCGGGTTCAGGGACGCCCGGCTCCATTTTGGGAGATGGCCGGATTATCTTCGGTTCTGGGGAATCACCCTGGGTGTCGTGGTCCTCTCCTATGCCGTCTACACGCTGCTCGGTGCCATCCGCTGGGACTTCAGCGGTGACACGTTCCTGGCGCAGCTGCAGAGCCAGCTGGCGGCTTCCGGAGAGCGGATGGATGATCTGCCTGCGGGGTTCACGCCGCAGTTGATGTTGATCATCTTCTTCATCGGCGGGCTGACGGTCTTCAACATACCCATGGTCATCGCCGGGTTCGGTGAGGAGTTCGGCTGGCGCGGGTTCATGTTCCCGTTGCTCTGCCGGTCCCGGCGGGTGGCCGGCTTTGTCATCGGCGGCCTGATCTGGTTCGCCTGGCACGTGCCGCTGATGTTTGTCTTGCCGGACACTTCAGCATTCACGCCCTGGCAATATGCATTGAACGCGATCGTTCTGGGGGCCGGATCCATCGGCACGTTTGTTTTCTTCGCGTGGGCCTACGCCAAATCGGGAACCATCTGGGTGGCATCGCTTGTTCACGCCGTGTTCAACAACGGCGCGCGGTCGTTCGCATACTTCGTCACCGTCGAGAACCAGCTCTTGGCGAACATCGGGCTGATGCTCACCATGCTGGCTGTAGTCGCCGTGCTGCACGTGCGGGGGGAGTGGAGCGTGTTTGACGAGTTTTTTGCCGGGCAGGACGACCAGGCTTGACTCGGACGATCGACCGATTTTCTCCCGCCGGCAAAGAGCCGCCATCTGATGACCGAGAACTCATTCCGTCCCGCGGAATTGTCACGAGTACGCGGTGATGGTGGCGGCGGCGCAGGCGGCGACGCAGGCGGCCATGACGGCGGCGACCTGATCGGAGACGGCCTTGCCGAATGCCTCTGCCTTGGCCAGTTCGGTCAAGCGCTTTTTCGCCTTTTTCCTCTCGTCGCGGTCGGGGAAGACTTCCCCGGTCAATTCGCAGGCCCGGACGAGACTGACCAGGAGCCGAGTGCGGGGTTCGGGATCTGCGGCGGAGAAGGCGACCTGGCGCAGCCGGCGGCGGACGTCCAGTTCCTCCAGCGGATTGGAAGTCGGGAACCGCTCGGCGGGAAACACCCACAAGATCCGGTGCTCCTCCCGGCGCAGAATGTGCTTCTGCACCAGCCGGTCAAGATAGCCCCGCTGGATCGATTTCCGGTCGCTCAGCCTGGAGACCCAGCTCTGGATGGTTTTGGGACTGGCCGCCGCCCGGATGAGATTCAGGCACTCGTCCAGGATGGGGTCGCCGGTCTCACCGGCCGGCGCAGCCACCAGCTTCTTCCCTTCGATCCGGATCTTCTCCTGCAGGGCCAGCTCCATCAGAACGGCGCCAGCCAACCCGAAGGGCAGGCCCATCGAGGCCGAATTCACAACGGTTCCCTTGTCGTCACGCAGGCTCAGCAGCAGCAATTCTTCGGCCAGGCTCAGTTCCATGGGGCACTCTCCTTGGAATAAATCAATGAATCAGACGCCTCTGATTTCTTTGACACACTGTTTGATCGGAACAGCACGGACAGCACGCGATCATCCGGATCGCGGCGATCGCCGATCACTGGTCAACCCATCATGATAGAATACACACACCTTTTTACTGACCGGCGAATCGTCCGGAAGCGGAAGCATCGACCATACTCGGATTCAGAGGAGGTTCGCGATGGGTATTCTGTCCTGGATCGTCATGGGCCTGATTGTCGGCGTCCTGGCCAAGTTTCTCATGCCGGGGAAAGATCCGGGAGGGATCATCATCACCATCATCCTGGGGATCGTGGGCGCCTTCGTGGGCGGATACGTCGGATCGTTTCTGGGGATCGGCACCGTCACCGGATTCAACCTGACGAGCATCCTGATCGCCACCGGCGGCGCCATCCTGGTGCTGATCCTGTACCGCCTGATCAAGCGTTAGCTTTCCGCCACGATCCCCGCCGCCGGCGAGCGGAGGGGCCTTCGCGCAGGCTGTGACGATCTTCCCCGTGTGAAACGAGAGTCACAAACCCAAATCTGAAGCGATTGCCTGCATGGCGGTGAGCACGACGTCGATATGCTCTTCCAGCGGCACGCCCAGCTCCTCGGCCCCCTGCCGGATCTCGTCGCGGTTCACGGCGCGGGCGAACGCCTTGTCCTTCATCTTCTTGATCACCGAGCGGACGCCAACCGCCGCTAGCTTCTTGTCGGGCGTGACCAGGGCGGCGGCAGTGATGAGGCCCACCAGCTCGTCCACGGCGAACAGGGTCTTGGCCACAAGGGTGTCCCGCGGCACGCCGGTGTAGCTGGCGTGGGCCAGGATGGCGCGGACCAGTGTTTCGTCCAGCCCGCGGCGGCGCAGTTCCTCGGCGCCTCGGAACGGGTGGTTCTCGGCATCGGGATAGCGCTCGTAGTCGAAGTCGTGAAGCAGCCCCACCACCGCCCAGGTGTCGGCATCCTCGCCGAACCGGCGCGCGTAGGCGCGCATGGCCGCCTCCACGCCGTAGGCGTGCTTGCGCAGGGCTTCCTTCGGGGTCCACTCGTGGAGCAGGGCCAGGGCGTCATCACGGTTCATGGCGGCCTCCTTGTCGTTCCTCCGATTTGACCACAACGGGCGCACCGATGCCAAATAAAAAAGCTGACGGCGGGATCGCCGTCAGCCGGTTCAGAAACCGTTCCGTTCGCGGCCCGCCCGTCAGAGCGGATTCAGCCCGAGTTGGGAAAGCTTGGCCGGAGCAGGCGCCCCATCGGCGTCCCAGCCGCGCGCGGCATAGTACATGTCCAGCCACTCGCCGAACGTCGCTTCGGTCAGCAGCCGCCCCTCGAAAAGCCCGGCCTCGTGCTTCTCTTGGAAAAAGCGCGGCGGCAGGGTGTCGTCGGCGCGGGTGCGGCCGTTGGCGAAGTTGTAGAGCCGGGTGAGGTTGGAGATCTTCTCGCCGAGCCGGTTCATGTCGGCCTCGCTCATGGAGACGCCGGTGCACTTTTCAAAGACCGGCGCCAGGCGGTCCAGGTCGTACATGACAAAATCGCAGACGATGAGGCAGTTGCGGGTGTTTACCACGTCCTGGCCGACGCGGACGAAATCGGGGGTGCTCTCCCAGGTGAGCTCCTTGCGCATCTCGGCCGAGGCGGACCAGAAGCGCGTGTGAGAGGCGAAGTCGGCGGTGGCCAGGGTCAGGCCCATGGAGGCGCACCCCTTGATGTTCACGCCGGACAGCTCCATGCCGGCGATCTGGATGGCGAAGTAATCGCTGCCCCGGCCGATGCGCCGGGAGGCGATCCGGGTTCCCTCGGCCAGGAGGTCGCCCAGGTGCTGCCGGTGCGCGATCTGGCGGAGCAGGGCCGCCTGGGCCTCGGCGGAGCCGAAGTGCAGCGCGACGCCGCCGGTGTCCGCCACGTCGATGATCCCCCGCTCGAACGCTTCCATGGCGAAGGAGCAGACCACGCCGGCCGAAATGGTGTCCAGCCCCAGGTCGTCGCACAGCCAGTTGGCGTACGCCACCGCTTCGGCCGAGCCGATGTCGCAGCCGGAGCCGAGGAAGGCGGTGGTCTCGTACTCGGGGCCCTCCACCTCGTAATCGGCCCAGCGGGCCACCTTGGAGCAGCGGATGGCGCAGTTGAAGCAGCTGGTGCTCGTCCAGGCCAACTGCTCGCGGCATGCCTCGGAGGTGATCCCCTCGTAGCCGGCGAACTGGGTGTCGCGCCAGTTGTGGGTGGGGAGGAAGTGTCCCTGCTCCTGGCCCATCCGGATCCACATCATGGTGCCCAGGTCGTCGCGGCGCTGCCGGTTGGGGTGGGCGACGATATCCTTGGTGAGCTGGCGGTTCAGCTCCTGGAAGCCCGCCGGATCGTGGTAGGCGATCTTCTCGTCCCCCTCCACCACCACCGCCTTGAGCTGTTTGGCGCCCATCACCGCGCCGGCGCCGCCGCGGCCGTACTGGCGGTACCGCTCCGTGCCGATGCAGGCGAACCGGACGCGGTTCTCGCCGGCGGGGCCGATCAGGGCCACGCGGGCTTTGGGGTACGCGTCGCGGAGAGCCTTTTCCGCCTCGAAGATCCCCTTGCCCCAGAGGTGGGCGGCGTCCTCGAAGCGGACCTCATCGGGGCGCACGTGCAGGTAAACCGGCCGGTCACTCTCGCCGGTGATCCAGATCCAGTCCAGGCCGGCTTTTTTCAGGGCGGGGCCGAAATGACCGCCGGCGTGGGAGTCGAGAAAGGTGCCCGTCAGGGGCGACTTGGTGCAGACCACCGAGCGGGCCGACGTCTGGACCCGGGTGCCGGTGAACGGCCCGGTCATGAAGATGAGCGGGTTCTCCGGAGCGAACGGGTCGTGGGTGATGAGTCCATGGTCCACCATGAGTTTCAGGCCGACGCCCTTGCCGCCGATCCAGCCGGCGAAGAGCTCCGGATCGGGCTGGCCGAAACGGAACGTGCGGCGGGTCAGGTCGACCTCGAGAAAGCGGTTCATGTAGCCCTTGTGCATGGCGTGTCTCCTTCGGCACGACGGTGGTGTCAGCGTGTCCGGGCGATGTGGAGCAGGTCGTTGAGCATGCTGTAGCCGGTTTCGGTGCGGCCGGCGCCGGCGCCGACGATGGTGACGTCGCCCATGGCGCGGGACGTGATGGTGAGCGCATTCGTGGCGCCCATCACGCCGGCGATGGGATGGCTCAGCGGGATCTGCATTGGCGCCACCGAGGCGCGCACCTCGGCGTCCTCGCGCCAGACTCGGCCGATGAGCTTGTAGCGGAAGCCCTTCTGCCTGGCGTCGGCGATCGCCTCGGCGCTGATCTGCGTGATCCCCTCGCACGGGTATTCGAACGGCTGCTTGGTGGCGCCGAAGATCGTGTTGGCCAGAATGGTCACCTTGGCCAGGGCGTCCCAGCCCAGCACGTCGGCGTCGGGAACCGCCTCGGCGTAGCCCAGCTCCTGGGCCTTTTTCAGGGCGTCGGCGTAGGAGAGCCCTTCCTCCATCCGGGTGAGGATGTAGTTGGTGGTACCGTTGAGGATTCCGCGGATTTCCTGGATGCCGGAGCCGGCCAGCGTCTCGCGGATCAGGTTGAGACACGGGGTGCCGCTCATGACCGTGCCCTCGTACAGGAAGTGGATGCCCCGCGCCCTGGCCAGGGCCTGCAGCTCGGCGTAGTGCAGCGCCAGCGGGCCCTTGTTGGTGGTCACCACGTGCATGCCGCGCTGGAGGGCGGCCTTGATGTGGGCGGTGGCCGGCTGGGCCGTCTTGATGTCAGTATAGGTGGCCTCGAGCATCACGTCCGCCTCGGCCTCCTCGATGAGCGACAGCGCGTCGCCACGGGTGTAGGCCTGGGGCAACTCGTTAAGGGAGTGGCCCGCCTTGAGCGTCTCCAGCGCCTTGGTCAGATTGATGCCGTCGGGATGATAGACCATGCCCTTCTGCATGTCGGCGATACCCACCGCCGTCCAGTTCAGGCCATACTCGTTGCGGAGCGCCTCGTGGTTCTCCAGGAGCAGCTCGGCCAGCCCCTGTCCCACCGTCCCGAATCCGACGAACAATAGCCGCATACAATCCTCCTATGATCAATTTGAATCTCGTTCCGGTTCGACTGTCCGTCCGACTAACCGATTCACCTATTTACCAATCGCCTTGAGCGCCTGATCGAGGTCCGCGATGACGTCGTCGGGGTGCTCGCCGCCCACGCAGAGCCGGATCATGGTGGGCGCGACGCCGGCGAGCTTGCGGCCGGTCTCGCCCTGCTGCTGGTGGGTGGAGATGGCCGGGATGGTGGCCACCGACTTGATCCGGCCCAGATCCGTCGCCCGCCAGATGCGCTGGAAGCCGTCGAACACGCGTCGGGTCTCGGCGGCGGTGCCGCGGACGTCGAACGACATCAGGTGGCCGAAGGCGGCCTCGTCGCTGTCCGCCAGTTTCATGTAGCGCGCGGCCAGGGCGTGCAACGGATGGTTCGGCAGACCGAGATAATCGACCTTCGCCACCCGCGGGTGGCCGGCCAGGTACTGGGCCACCTGCATCGTGTTGCGGGAGAAGAGCGCCATCTTCGTGCGCAGGAGGCGCAGGTCGCTCAGGAGGAAAAAAGCCGAGTGGGCCGACATGCACGGCCCCGAGTCGCGGAAGGGCCACAGTTTGAGCCAGAGGCCATAGTCGGCTTTGACGTCGTCGGGCAGGTGCCGGCTGGTGACAGGCCGCCGGGCGACGATGGCGCCGCCGATGGTGAAGCCGCCGCTGCCCACCGACTTGGTCAGCGAGTGCACCACGATGTCGGCGCCATGCGCGATGGGGCGCATCAGCGCCGGGGTGGCGATGGTGGCGTCCACAATGAGGGGGATCTCGTGGCGGTGGGCCAGCTCCGCCACCGCGGCGATGTCGAAGCAGGCCTGCTGCGGGTTGGACGGCATTTCGGCGTAGAGGAAGCGCGTGCCGTCATCGACCAGTTTCTCCCACTCGGCGATCTCCCAGGGACGGGTGACCCAGCGCACCTGGGCGCCGCGCTCGCGCATGCGCAGGTTGAACAGTTGGAACGTGCCGCCGTACACCTGGGCGGCGGAGACGAAATTCAGGTTGCGGATGTCGCCGTCGCGGATCTCCAGAAACGGCTCGGCGGCCTGCTTGATCGCGGCCATCCCGGCCGAGGTGCAGAGCGCGGTGGTGTCGCAGCCGCTGCCGTATCCCTCGAGCAGCGCCAGGGTCTCCTCCAGGTAGTAGACGGTGGGGTTGTGGATGCGGGAGTAGCACCAGGTGGGCACCAGGTAGGCCAGGCCGGCCTCCATCTCGTCGGAATCGCGATAGGCCTGGGACGTGGAGGGGAAGATGGGCTCGATGATGCCGCCCTGGCCGTTGGCAAACGCCTCCTCGACGGAGTACATGCCGTGCACGGCGATGGTGTCGAACTTGAGCCGCTTGACCTGTTCCCGGTAAGCGGTCCGCCGGGCGAGGTACGCCTCGGCCTCGCGCATGTAACGCCGCACACCCTCGGAGTAGCTGGAATCCATGACTGCCTCCTCAGACGGGATGATCGACTGACGATGTGATATCTCGGAAAAGCTGGCCGGGGGCCTGTCGGATAGTTGAGCGAATCAGATGGGTACGATTATATCCGACTCGGGACTGCCATGTCAAAACGATGGGTGAATCATTGCAAGGGCGTTTGGGGACGCGGCTGCCCGGGGGCGGATCGCCGGGTCACCCATCCACCGCCGCCGGGATGAACACGCGGCCGCTCTTGACGCCGTGGGTGCTGATGAGGCGATCAGCCAGTTCCTGGACGCGATCGGCCGCGCCGCGGATCACCACCACCTCCAGGCAATCGGCGTGCGTCAGGTGAATGTGCAGGTTCGACAGAACGTGGGTGTGGTGGTCGTGCTGGAGCTGCGTCAGCCGTTTCGACAGCTCGCGGCGGTGGTGGTCGTACACCATGGTCACGACGCCCACCACCTCGGCCCCGCCCCGGATCTTATCCTCCAGGAGGTGCTGGCGCATCAGGTGCGCCAGAGCGTCGGAGCGGTTCTTGAAACCTTCCGCCGCCAGCCGGCGGTCGAACGCCGCCAGCAGTTCCGCGTCGCAGGACACGCCGAATCGGGCCAGTTCCATGATCGCCTCCCAAAATGCCACGTTCGCCTCGAATGGTAGCACAGTCGGGGCGGCGCCACCCAGGGTTTTGGATCCGATCGGATCACGCGGCCCGTCTTGCAATTTGTCCGGGGCGGCCGTATGATGGCCGGCAGCCGGCGGTCAATGCCGGCGGGACCGGAGCCCATGCGCATTGAATCCCTGCACACCCGCGCCTTCCGCAACCTGACCGAGGAGCCGGTGGCGTTCGCGCCGGGCATCAACCTGTTCGCCGGCCGCAACGGCCAGGGGAAGACCAGCCTGCTCGAGGCGGTGTACTGCGCCTGTTACACCAAGTCGTTCCGGACTCACCGCCTGGAGGAGTGCGTGCGCCACGGCGAAGGAGGATTTCAACTCCGCTGCCGGGTGGCGCGGACGCCGCTGCCGCGGGTGCTGGACGTGCGGGTGGGGCCGGGAGGGAAGGAACTCCGCCTCGACGAAAAGGCGGCCGATGTCACCGATTTCCTCGACACCGCCGCCATCCTCTGCATCACCGCCTCCCACCTGCGGGTGATCACCGAGGGACCCGACGCGCGCCGCCGGTTCTTCGACGGCCTGCTGGTCCTGTTCCGCCCCGAGTACCTGCACCGTCTGGCCGCCTACCGGCGCGTGGTGCGGCACCGGAACGCCCTGCTGCGCCCGGGCGCCGCTGCCGCCGCGGTCCTGGAGCCGTGGGATCGCAAGCTCGTGCTGGCCGCGCGGGCGCTCGTTCATCACCGCGAGAGCTTCCTCGCGGAACTCGGGGCGGCCGACCTGTGCGACCGCTTCTCGGCGGCGGCGGTGGCGGTGCGCTACGCGCCGTCGCTCCCGGCGGGACTGCTGGCCGACGAGGAGGCGGCCGTCGCCCACCTGGCGCTGCACCGGGAGCGGGAGCTCCAGGCGGGCCGGAGCCTGTACGGCCCGCATCTCGATCGGTTCGATTTCCACCTGGACGGGCGCAACGTCCGCCGGTACGCCTCCTCCGGGCAGAAGCGCAGCGTGCTCCTCAGCGTCTACCTCCAGGTGATGGACCTGTACCGGGAGCGGCGGGGCGCCTTCCCGGTGGTCATGATCGACGACGTGGACATGGAACTCGACCTCGAGCGGCTGCGGGTGCTGCTGGGCCATCTCGACGCGAAAACCCAGATCTTTCTCACCTCCTCCAAGCCGGAAATTTTCACCGCCATGCTGCCCGCCTGCGATGTTTTCCGGATCGAATCGGGGGCTGTTCACAAGTATTGATTTTTCATTGACTTGCAATTACAACTTTGACGTATTTCCGCTTCGTTTTCGGGCCGCCGCCGTGGTATAATCTCCCGTTTAAATTTATGATTTGGAGAAGGTTGAGTCCTCCATGGCCAACGACGAAAAAAACCAGCTCACGGCGACTCGCAACGGCAACGGCGCGGACAGCTACACCGCCGAAAGCATCGAGGTACTTGAGGGCCTGCAGGCGGTCCGCCTGCGCCCCGGCATGTACATCGGCACCACCGGTCTCGAGGGACTGCACCACCTGGTCTACGAGCTCGTGGATAACTCGGTGGACGAGGCCATGGCCGGGTACTGTACCGAGATCAAGGCGACCATCCACCTCGACAACACGGTCACCGTCGAGGACAACGGCCGCGGCATTCCCGTGGACATGCACGAGAAGGGCAAATCGGCGGCCGAGATCGTCATGACCACCCTGCACGCCGGCGGCAAGTTTCACAACACGGCCTACAAGGTCAGCGGCGGGCTGCACGGCGTGGGCGCCTCCGTGGTCAACGCGCTGTCCGAGTGGATGGAGCTGGAGATCTGGCGCCAGGGCAAGGTGTACCAGCAGTACTACGAGCTGGGCGAACCGAAAACCGAATTCGCCGAGGTGGGCGTGACCACCCGCACGGGCACCAAGGTGCGGTTCAAGCCGGACGAGACCATCTTTGACGAAATCAATTTCAACTTCGACGCGCTCTCCCAGCGCCTGCGCGAGCTGGCCTTTCTCAACCGCGGCCTCAAGATCATCATCGAGGACGAGCGCGAGGACAAGACCCACGAGTTCTACTACAAGGGCGGCCTCAACTCCTTTGTCGACTACCTGAACAAGAACAAGCAGGTGCTCCACCCGAAGCCCATCTACATCGCCGAGCAGGCCGACGGCACCGAGGTGGAGATCGCCATCCAGTACAACGACACCTATGTCGAGACGATGCTCACCTTCGCCAACAACATCAACACTCACGAAGGGGGCTCCCACCTGAGCGGCTTTCGCGCCGGGCTGACCCGGACCATCAACACGTATGCCGAGCGGGAGGGCTTCCTCAAGGCGATCAAGCGCAACCTCACCGGCGACGACGTCCGCGAGGGGCTGGTGGCCATCGTGAGCGTCCGCCTCGCCAGCCCGCAGTTCGAGGGCCAGACGAAGATGAAGCTGGGCAACAGCGAGATCAAGGGCCTCGTCGAATCGGTGATCAACGAGAAGCTCATGATCCACTTCGAGCAGCACCCCGACGTGGCCCGGAGCATCGTCAAGAAGACGGTCGAGGCGGCCATGGCCCGCGACGCCGCCCGCAAGGCCCGCGACCTGACCCGGCGCAAGAACGCCCTGGAGGGCCTCAGCCTGCCGGGCAAGCTGGCCGACTGCCAGGAAAAGGACCCGGCCCAGTGCGAGATCTTCATCGTCGAGGGCGACTCGGCCGGCGGCTCGGCCAAACAGGGCCGCGACCGGCGCTTCCAGGCGATCCTGCCCATCAAGGGGAAGATCCTGAACGTGGAGAAGGCCCGCTTCGACAAGATGCTGGAGAACCAGGAAATCTCCACGATGATCTCGGCCCTGGGCACGGGGATTGGCAAGGAGGATTTCGATCTGGCCCGGCTGCGCTACCACCGGATCATCATCATGACCGACGCCGACGTCGACGGCTCGCACATCCGCACGCTGCTGCTCACCTTCTTCTATCGCCAGATGACCGAGCTGATCGACCGGCACCACGTCTACATCGCCCAGCCGCCGCTGTTTCGCATCAAGTCGGGCAAGGACGAGCGCTACATCCTGGACGAGGTCGAGATGGCCCGCTACCTGCTCAAGCGCGCCGTGGACATGGTCACCGTAGCCGTGGGCGCCGGCAGCCAGGCCAAGACGCTCACCGGCGGGGCGCTGTCCCAGTTTCTGACCCAGGTGGACGAGTACCTGAGCATCAAGCAGCGCTTCAAGCGGCGCCTGAAGGATCCGGACCTGATCCGCTACGGGATGGAATTCCTGTCGAAGTACCTGGAGCCGGGCTTCTCCAACCTGAAGATCAAGACGCTGTTCGGGCAGGAGCCGTTCATCCACGCCATGGCGTCGAACCTGCTGGAGAAGGGCTACCGGGTGGAGATCATCCGCGATCCCGAGCACAGCGTCTTCAACCTGCGCATCGCCAACGGCAAACACGCCGAGCTGGACCTGCACTGGGAGGAATTGACCACGGCCGAGTTCCACCGGCTCTTCAAGCTTTTCCACAAGATCCAGCCCCTGGACAAGCCGCCGTTCCGCATTCAGGTCAAGGACCAGGTGGTTGAGGTGGCGGGGAAGGCCGAGCTGTTCAGCCGGGTGCTGGAGCTCGGCAAGAAGGACGTGGCCATGCAGCGCTACAAGGGGCTGGGGGAGATGAACCCGGAGCAGCTCTGGGAGACCACCATGAACCCCGAGACGCGCACCCTGCTCAAGGTCAACATCGAGGACGTCATCGAAACCGACGAGATCTTTTCGGTGCTCATGGGCGACAACGTGGAGCAGCGCCGCGCCTTCATCGAGAACAACGCGTTGATGGCCCGGAACCTGGATATCTAACTTGAAAGTACCTCGCGCTACTGCCGTGCGCGAGTTCGGCCACGGCAGGGCAATGTGCCTCGCGCTACTGCCGTGCGCGAGTTCGGCCACGGCAGGGTCAGCCGGATGGCGGAAGCATCCGCACCAATCATTCAGCATTCCCGACATCCTGCTGCTGGAATTCCCCGTCCCACCGCCGGAAACCTCACGATCGTGCCGCGGGAACTCACGGCCGCCAGGACGCGAGATACCCCGGATTCACTTGCTACTCCGCCCGTCCTTGCCTATTCTAAGGATCCAATCGGAATCATCCGACCCCGTTCGCCGGAGGGCCGGCCATGAAGACCGCGACGTTCACGCACAGCAGCCGGATCGGAGTGCCCGCTGAATTCGCCTTTGCCTGGCACGAGCGCCCCGGCGCCCTGGAGCGCCTCACCCCACCCTGGGATCGGGTGGTGGTGCGGGAGCGCGCCGGCACCATCCGCGACGGCGACCGGGTGGTGATCGCCCTCGGCGCCGGTCCGCTGCGTGTCGAGTGGGAAGCGGTGCACGAGGGCTACGAGGCCGGCCGCGAATTCCGCGACGTGCAGCGTCGCGGGCCGTTTGCGTGCTGGGCGCACACCCACCGCTTCGAGCCCGACGGGCCGGCGGCGGTGCGGCACACCGATTCCATCGCATACGCCCTGCCGCTCGGGGCGGTGGGCCGCCTGCTGGGCGGGGGCGCGGTGCACCGGCGCCTGGCGCGCACCTTCGCCCACCGCCACGCCGTTCTCGACGCCGACTTGGCGGCGCATTACCGCTGGCGGCATCGCGGCGCTTTGCGGGTGGCGGTCAGCGGAGCGGGCGGATTCATCGGCTCGGCGCTGGCCGCGTTCCTCACCGCCGGCGGTCATGAGGTGGTGCGCCTCGGCCGCAATCCGGCGCCCGGCGTCATCGCCGCAGGCGCGGGGTACGAGCGGCTCCGCCCTGAGGACCTCGCGGGCGTCGACGCCGTGATCCATTTGGCCGGCGAGTCCATCGCCGCCGGCCGTTGGACGGCGGCGCGCCGGGAACGGATCCGCGCCAGCCGCGTCGGGCCCACCGCCCGCCTGGCGGAGGTGACGGCCGCCATGCCGAAACCGCCGGCCGCGTTCCTCTGCGCGTCGGCGGTGGGCGTGTACGGCGACACGGGCGACGCGGCGGTCGACGAGACCGGCGCGGCGGGCGACGGCTTCCTGGCCGGCGTGGTCACGGACTGGGAGGCGGCCGCAGCGTTGGCGGCCGCGGCGGGGAGCCGGGTGGTGAACCTGCGCTTCGGCGTGGTGCTCGGCGCGGCCGGCGGGTTGCTGGCGCGGGTGCGGACGCCGTTTGCGCTGGGACTGGGCGGGCGCCTGGGGAGCGGCCGGCAGTGGATGAGCTGGGTGGCCCGTGACGACGTCGTGGGCGCCATTCACCACGCGCTGATGGATCCGCGGATTTCCGGCCCGGTCAATGTGACGGCGCCTGAGCCGGTGACAAACGCCACGTTCACGAAGACGCTCGCGGCGGCGCTCCGCCGCCCGGCGATATTCTCCGTGCCGGCGGCGGCGCTGCGGCTGGCGTTCGGTGAGCTGGCCGACGCGCTGATGTTGTCCGGCCAACGCGCGCTGCCGGGACAACTGCTGGCCAACGGGTACACGTTCCGCTGCCCCGACCTCGCATCGGCCCTGCGGCATGAACTCGGCCGGTGATCGGACTCCGCCGGGAAACCAGACACACGCCACTGCCTGTGTGTTCATCCGTCGGTGCAATCAGCTGCCCCCGGGGACTATAGTTCGTGGGCGCAGACAAACAGACGCGATGGAACTCGGTCGCTAAAACCAGCGTATTGTTTATCCGGAATCACGACGTGGGAACCGGGCGGGCCGGGGAGGGTGCGCCATAAACCACGAATGGCATCGTGTGCCGGCGGCCGGTCACCATCAGCGCGGCCCCGGCCCCTCATCGAATCCACGGCCATGACGCGCGCGACCGAGCGGAACAATCAGTGAAGGAGGTTGCATGAAGAGCTGGAAATTGGCAGTGAGTTATTATCTGTGCGGGTATCTGATCGCCACCATCGGTGGCTTCGGAAGCTATTTCCTGCTGTCGGAAACGGCCATGTGGGTGTTCACCATGACCGTCATGCCGGTGGTGTTCACCTGGCTCGGCTATCGCTATTTTACCGATTCGCGTGCCGCAAGCGAACGATTGGCAGACTGCGAACTCGTGCGGCTGACCGGGCTCTGGATCGTGCTGTCCATGACGTTGGATGCGGTGATTTACGTGTTCATCACCCCGATGGTTCTGGGCTTTCCGGTGAACTGGTCCTTTTTTCAAGACGCGTCGCCCTGGATCTGGCTCAACTACGTCACCATCGTGCTCATCACCACCGTCGCCAAGTGCATCTATCTTTCGCGGCGCCGGAAGCTCCAGCAGGTGTAGGGAGCTTTTGGGGAACGGCCGCCGGTGCAACGGACCAGGCGCCGATGGCTGAGCCGCGCGGTTGATATTCGGCGCCGGGTTCGACCGGTGATATAATCATCCTCCGGATTCAAACCCCCCCATCTGTGGACCAGGATGATGACCGAAGCCGTCTGGATCGCGTTTGGATTGACCCTGTTCGCGGGGATGGCCACCGGCATCGGCAGCATTATCGCGTTCACGGCCAGGCGGACCGACTACCGCTTCCTGTCGGTGGCCACCGGCTTCTCGGCCGGCGTGATGCTCTACGTCGCGTTCGTGGAGATCTTCCTGAAGGGAACCGAGGCCCTGGTGGCGCGCTACGGCGACTACTGGGGCCACTGGGTCAACGCCGCCTCGTTCTTCGGCGGCATGCTGCTCATCGGCCTCATCGACAACCTGATCCCTGCCGCAGAGAATCCCCACGAGACCCACTCGGAGGCGGAGATGCGGCCGCTGCACGATCCCGCCGCGCCGCTCCCGGGCCCGCCGGAGACGACAGCCGCGCGGCCGCTGCCGAACCCGGCCGAACCGGGCGACCACCATCACAAGCTCATGCGGATGGGCCTGTTCACCGCCATCGCCATCGGCATCCACAACTTCCCCGAGGGGCTGGCCACCTTCCTGGCCGCGCTGCAGGATCCCGGCCTCGGCGTGGCCATCGCCGTGGCGGTGGCGCTGCACAACATCCCCGAGGGGATCAGCGTCTCCGTGCCCATCTTCTATGCCACCGGAAACCGGCGGAAAGCCTTCTTCTACTCCTTCGCCAGCGGCCTGGCCGAGCCGGTGGGGGCGGTCATCGCCTACCTGGCCCTCCGCCTCGTCGTGGGCGGCTCAGCCGGCGTGGTCCCGCCGGAGGTGATGGGCGTGCTGTTCGGCGGCGTGGCCGGCATCATGGTCTACATCAGCCTGGACGAGCTGCTCCCCACGAGCCGCGCCTATGGCCGGGGGCACGACAGCCTGCTGGGCCTGGTGGCCGGCATGGTGGTGATGGCGCTGAGCCTCTTGTTGATGAAGTGACGCGGGCGGGAGCGGAACGCCGGCATGGCGCAGATTCGAAGAGCTCGATCAGGTATCCGACCTATCACGCACTGCACTCACGAACTCGGACAACTCCTCACTCTTCACACCACACTGTTCACTTCTCCCCGGGCCAGCGGTAGCCGCGGCGCCATTCCTCGTAGTAGGCGAGCTTGGCCTGGTTCTGCGAACGCCAGGCGCGGACGCCTGCCAGGTCGGTGGACTGGAGGATGTGGTACAACCAGGGTTCGAACAGATCTTTCTCCCGCAACCCGGCGAAGTACTGCACATAGAAGCGGGGCACGAAGCGGCCCTTCACCTGGCCGGCCGTCTCGCCAACCATGGTGAAGAATGAATCGAAAGTGCCCAACAGTCTCGCATCCTTCGGCTGATCCGCCGCGTCCCCGATGCTCTGGGCGGCCAGCGCGAGCCCAAGCGCCGTCTCCAGCGAGGTGAAGTCCCCCTCCTTTTTGGGCGTCTTGGCGCGGAGCGCGATTTCGATCTTCTGCTCGTCGCCCTCACCGGCGACCTGGACCAGTTCGTTGAGCATGTCCGTAACGATGCGCAGTGCGTCGGCGGACCGGCCGGAAGCCGGCTCAAGTTCCAGGAAGCGGAGCAGGGCCAGCAGGGCCGGGATACGGTTGTCCTGTTGGTACCAGATCTGCCCCAGCAGCAGGTGGCTGGTGGGATGGTTGGGCTTGCGGTAGAGAGCGCGCTGGAGGTCGTCGACGGCCGGGCCCGGCTTGTCCTGGTTCAGGAGGGTGACGGCCCGGTTGAAATAGAGCAGGCCCTCGCCGGGGACCAGCCGGATGCCGGCGTCGTAGGCCTTGAGCGCGCCCTTGGGGTCGTCCAGAGCGTCGAGGCAGTTGCCCGCCACCATGTAGAAACCGGCCAAACTGTCGGAGCGGTACTCCATGCCCCGGCGGGCGTGGCGGAGGGCGTCCGCATAGCGTCCGGCGGTGAAGAGGGAGTAGCAGAGCTCATGCAGCGCCGGCATGCAAGCGGGATTCTCAGCCATGACGAGGTTGTATTTGGCGATCGATTTGTTGTAATCGCCCCGATCGTGAAGGGCGATGCCGTCCTGGATGAGCTGAGCCTGGGCCTTGTTCGGCGTCACAGGGTCGCGGTGGGGTTTGGGGTAATCGGCAGGCCGGGCGGCGCCGGTCAGCACCACGGTCAGAATGAAGCCAAGAAGAATTCGACTGTTCGTCACGGTGTGACTCCTGAATGCGACTCGTCTCGGAGTGTCCGGTCTCGAGGCTCGAGGCTCGAGACTCGGAACTCGTTCCCGATCGTCGGACATCGGGCACCGGGTTTCGCGGTTCTGGGCTCGGGACTCGCCTTTCGTTTCCCGTCTCCTTCACCCATTCACCGATTCAACATCAACTATCAACTATCAACATCCTTTGTGCCCTTCGTGTCTTCGTGGTGAAAAAGGCTCTCTGATAACTCCGGCTCACCGCAGCCGGAGCCGGATCCCACCGTACACCGCCAGCTCCGACCAGCCGTAGCCGGCGATCTCTTCCAGATCCTGGTTCAGCAGATTGAACACCCGCCCGAAGAGTTCGAGCTCGTCCGACAGCGGGTACGTGGCCGTCAGGTTGAGGAGGGTGTACGGATCGAGCCGAACCCGCCGGGAAGGCCATGAGGAAAAATCCAGGTCCGGCCGGGCGCCCTTGTACAGGAGCTGCGCCGCCAGGTTCAGCTTCGCGACGGGCCGCACCGCCGCGGTGACCGACACCAGATGGGGCGCGCGCCGCAGCAGCGAGTCGCCGGTGGCGCGATCCTCGCTCCAGGTGTAGGTGTACGCCGCGCCCAGGCGGAGCCGCTCGTGCGGCGACCACTGGGTCTCGGCCTCCACGCCGGACGCGGCCGCGTCGTCCAGGTTCGCGTAGCCGTCACCGAACACGATGAGGCCGGAGTAGCGGTTGTGGAAGCCCGTGACGCTCAGCCACAGCGTCTGGCCGAAGAGGTACTGGTCCACGCCGCCGTCGACGCTCCAGCTTTCCTCGGGTTGCAGGTCCGGGTTGCCGGTGTTGCCCCAGTCGGAGGGCGGGGCGTAGAGCTGGTACAGCGACGGCGCCTTGAAGCCGGTGCCCACGCTGCCGTGGAACCGGGTGCCGGTTGCCGCCAGGTCCAGCACGGGCATGAGGCGGAAGTTGAGATCGGCTCCGAAGCGGTCGTGATAATCCAGCCGGACGCCGCCGGTGAGAAAGAACCGGCCGCCGAGCTGAAACTGGTCCTGGAGGTAGAGCGAGTGCATGTCGGCGCTTTGCCCGGGGAAGGCGGACGTGTACGGGCCCCACAGGCTCTCGGAATGGTAGTAGGAGTGGCCCTGTTCCCGGAGGTAGTCGTAGCCGGCGGTCAGGGCGTGCCCATCGAGAAGGAACAGTTCGTGCTGCCACGTGAGCTGGTGGGTGATGCCCTTGTACCGCGCCTCGCTGGACTCGCCGGGGTGGGCGTCGTCGGCGAAGTTGAGGTACTCGCGGTCGGCGCCGGTGTAGGCGAAAGCGAGGCGCTGCCGCCACAGCCCCGAGCCGTGGGTGTGGCGCAGCTCGGCACCGGCCAGGAGCTGGCGCTCGTCACCGGTGAAGTTGGGATCGTCGCCGTAGGGACCGCCGAAATTGTCCAGGCCGCTGCGGCCGTCGAGGAACCGGAAGTTGGCCGAAGCCGACAGGGCGGGCGAGAACGCGTACTCCAGCCGGCCGGTGGCGGTGGTGTTGCGCCAGCCGTCGGCTTCGGTGTTGCCGTCGCGGGCCGCCGCGGCCGAGAAGCCGTCGCTCGCGGTGTGCGACACGCTGCCGGCATAGCGCCAGCCGCCGCCGGTGCCGGCCACGCCGGCCCGGGCGCGCCAGGTGCCGTAGCTGCCGCCCTCGGCCTCGGCGGTGACTTCCGGCTTGCCTTCGCCGTGGCGGGTGATGATGTGGATCACGCCGCCGATGGCGTCGGAGCCGAGCACGGTGCTCTGGGGGCCGCGGATCACCTCGATCCGCTCCACGTTGTCGAGGGTCAGGTTGCCGAGGTCGGCCCCCCGGCTGGGGCTCATGGGGTCGTTGGCGCGGACGCCGTCGAGCAGGAGCAGGGTATGCTCGGAGTTGGCCCCGCGCAGCGAGGCGGTGGTGACGCTGCCCGCCGGGCCGGAGGCGGTGAGCTGGACGCCGGCCACGCCGGCCAGCGCGTCAGCCACCGTGGCGTAGCCGCGCCGCTGCAGTTCCGCGCGGGTGAGCACGGTGACCGAGTTGCCCACCGTGCGCAGCTCCGCCTCGGTGCGGGTGGCGGTGACGACGATCTCGGTCCGGATGCGGACCGGGGATTCGGCCGTGTCATCAGCGGCGGCGGGAAAGGCTGCCGCGACACCGAGCCAGCCGATCAGGAAAGCCAGAAACAGACGAAGCATGGATCCTCCTATTCAATGAATGATGAATAGGATTCTCCGGAGGTTGGGGACGCCGGGATGAATGTGAAATGCGGACGGTCGGTCCATCACCGTATCTTGTACCTCGAAGAATCCGATGACGAGCCACAGGCAGGTCTTCTGGCTTCCGGATCGTCCTACCGGCCGCTCCTTCCCATCCCCCTTTCGGCGGGACAGTGGATCGCGCGGCGTTCGTCCCCGGTCACAGCGGCGGGACCGCGGCGGTTTTTCACCGCCTTCCCTTTTCAGCCCGGCGGGCGCCTGTGGCTCAAACAACCGCCGTCACTATACTCCCGCCGCCGGTCCGAGTCAACGGTCTCCGGTGAGATCCGCCTTGATGGTTACCCGGCAAGTCGATAGAATAGGGTCGTGAGTTCCGATTCCCGCTTCAGACGCACGAACGGCTCCTCTGCGGACTCCGATCAGGGGCCTGACACCGTCGCCTTGCCGAGCCAGACCGGAGCCCCGGCGCCGGACCGCCCCGCCGCTCCGCCGGCACAGCCGCCCGGCACAGCCGCCGTCCCGGACACCGGCCGCGCCGACGGACCGCCGGAAGACGCAGCTGGGGAAACCGGCTGGCCCGCGCCGGACTGGGCCCTCTACCGCTGCGAGCGCCTCCTCGGCACGGGCGGCATGGGCCGGGTGTACCTGGCCTGGGACACCCGGCTGAACCGGCGAGTGGCGGTCAAGTTCCTGTCCAGTGACGATCCCGAATGCGTCCAGCGCTTCTTCCGGGAGGCGCAAGCCCAGGCGCGTATCGACCATCCCCATGTGGGCAAGGTGTACGAGGTGGGCGAAGTGCGCGGACGGCCGTACATCGCCATGCAGTACATCGACGGCCGGGCGTTGAGCGCTGCGGCGGCGGGCATGTCGCTGGAGCAGAAGGTGCTCATCGTCAGGCAGGCGGCTGAGGCGGCCCATGCCGCCCACCGGATGGGCCTCATCCACCGGGACATCAAGCCGGCCAACATCATGGTGGAGACGAATGAGGACGGGACGCTGACCCCCTATGTGGTGGACTTCGGCCTGGTCCGGGAACTGGGCGGGGAGGCGCTCACCGTGAGCGGGACCTCCCTGGGCACGCCGGCCTTCGTGTCGCCGGAGCAGGCCATGGGTCAGGCGGGGACAGTGGACCGCCGCGCGGACGTCTACAGTCTGGGCGCCACGCTCTACGCCCTGCTGGCCGGGCATCCCCCGTTCGAGGCGGCTACACCCGTCGAGGCGCTCCTGCAGGCCATCAACAAGGATCCCGATTCCCTGCGGCTGCACGCGTCGGCGGTGCCCGTGGACCTCGAATGCGTGGTCATGAAGTGTTTGGAAAAGGATCCCCGCCGGCGCTACGATTCGGCCCGGGCGCTCGCCGACGAGCTGGACCGGTTCCTCAACGGGGAGCCGATCCTGGCCCGTCCGCCGAGTCTGGTGGAGCGCGTCGGCAAGCGCCTGCGCAAGCACAAGGCCGTGGTGGCGGTGGCCGCCGCGGGACTGGCGGTCACGGTGGTGCTCCTCGGCCTCTGGTGGCAGGCCCGCCGTGACGCCGCCGAGCAGGCCGAATTGGCCCAGCGGTTCGGCCAGCAGGTGGAGCGGGTGGAGAGCGTCCTGTGGCGGGCCCAGTCGCTGGACAGCCACGACATTAGACCAGCCAAAGCCATGGTGCGCCGGGCCATGCAGGCGATCGAACGGGAGATGGGCGCGCGGGGCGCCGTGGCCGCCGGTCCGGGCCACTCGGCGCTGGGGCGCGGCTACCTGGCGCTGCACGACTTCGACCGCGCCCGGGAGCACCTGGAGCGCGCCTGGAACCTGGACTATCGGACACCCGAGGTCGCCTTCGCCCTGGGAAGCGCGCTGGGCCAGATCTATGCCCGTGAAAAGCTGGCGCTCGTCCAGATCCGGGATCGCGTCCGGCGGGACAGCCGCCGGGCGGAGATCAGTCGCACCCTGCGCGAACCGGCCTGCCGCTACCTGCGCGCGGGCGTCGGCCTTGACCGTGACTGCCCGGAGTGGCCGGAAGCGCTGCTGGCCTTCTACGAAAACCGTCTGGACGAGGCGCTGGCCAAGGCCCGGCAGGCGTTCCGGCGCATGCCGTGGCTCTACGGGGCGAAGGTGCTGGAGGGACGCATCCGGCGCTGGCAGGGCGGCGAACACCGGATCGCCGGGCGGTACGCCGAAGTGGTGGCGCCGTACCAGGACGCCGCGGCCGCGTACGCCGCCGCGGCCCGGGTGGCGCCCAGCGACGCGCTGATCCACGTCGAACTGGCCTCCCTGTGGGAAGACACGCTGTTCATGGACGTTTGGCACCGCGGGCGGCCGAACGCGGACGCGTACGCCAAGATCCTGGCCTCGGCCAACGATGCCTTGCGGATCGATCCGGACCTGACCGAGCCGCACCGGCTCATTGTCAGCGCCCACGCGACCTGGCTCGAGTACCTGATCCACCACGGTCTGCCCGCCGAAGAGACGGCCGCCACCGCCCTCCAGGCCGCGGAAACGGCGCTGCGGCGGCATCCCGAAGATCTCGGCCTGCTGGACGAAGTGGCAACGCTCTACTGGGAGCAGGGCAAGCTGGAATTCGGCCGAAAGGGCGATCCGCGGCCGTTCTTTCTCAAGGGAATCGCCTGCGCGGACCGGTTGCTGGCCCGGGAGCCGCGGAACGTCGTCGCGCTCAACGCCCGTGCGCTGATCTACCTGGATCTCGGCGGGTACCGGGCCAGCCGGGACGAGGACCCGACGGCCGATTACCTGGCATCCGCGGCGAGCATGGAACAGGCCATGGAGGTCGGCACTGAAAAACTCTCCTCCGGCGTGAACCTGGCGCTCGCCTATCTCAACCTGATGGAGTATCAGATCCTCCGCCGCCAGGGCGATCCGGCTGCCTTGGCCCGCAAGGCGCACGCCGCGCTGGACACGGCGGAGCACGTCAACGCCAACACCCACTGGACGCACCGCACCCGGGCGGCGATCCGCCTGGCCATGGCCCGGAAGCTGATGCTGCAGCAGATTTCCGCCGATGAAGAAATCGCGGCGGCCCGTGGGGATCTCCAGCGCGCCGCGATCCTCAACCCGAACGATGCGATGACCACCGTGTACCAGGCCGATTGCGAATGCTGCGCGTCGTTGGGTGCGATGATCGCCGGCCGCAACTGGCGCGCCCCCCTGCGGGAATCGCGCCGGCACATCGCGGCCCTGCGCGGCGGGATCATGGATTCCCACGCGACGTATTTTAGTTGGAGACTGGACCGGCTGGAGCAAATCGGACGCGCGGGCGGCCGGCCCGATCCGGCCACTGTTTTCGGAAACTGATTCCGGCCGTTCGGCGGGCGGCCCGCCGCCAAATCTGACGGGAGGAAACACCATGGGATTCCGGGTTGTCCAACACCCCCTGATTGCGCACAAGCTGGGCCTGATGCGGGACGCCGCGTGCCCCACGTCCAAGTTCCGCCGGCTGGCTGAGGAGATCACCAACCTCCTCACCTACGAGGCCACCCGCGACCTGGAGCTGGAACCGATGGAGGTGGGCGGCTGGGCCGGCGCGGTCCAGGTGCAGCGTCTGTCGGGCAAGAAGGTGGCCGTGGTGCCCATCCTGCGGGCCGGGATCGGCATGCTGCCCGGGGTGCTGGACCTGATCCCGTCGGCCCGGGTGAACATCATCGGGATCTACCGGAACGAGGTGACGCTGGAGCCGGTGACCTACTACCGGAAACTCTCCCACGACGTCGACGCCCGCACCGCCATCATCGTGGATCCCATGCTGGCCACCGGCAACTCGCTGCGGGCCACCATCGACTACCTGAAAACCGCCGGCTGCCACCGGATCAAGGTGCTATGCCTGGTGGCGGCGCCCGAGGGCGTGGCCAACCTGGAGCGACACGCGCCGGAGGTGGAGATCTATTCCGCCGCCTTGGACGATCATCTCAACGAGAACGGCTACATTCTGCCCGGCCTGGGCGACGCGGGCGACCGGCTGTTCGGCACCAAGTAAGCGGGCCGTCGCGCGGGCGGGCCGGCGGCGCGGGGCAACGGTGGCCGCGCCGGTTCACATGGAAGCGTCCTGGACCACCACCCAGGCGTCGCCCCGGCGGTGGAGCACGAGCAGGGTCAGGCCGCTGTGGGTAGCCGCGGCGGCGGCGATGGTCCAGCGCGCCACCACCGACACGGCGTGGATCCGACCGGGGCGCGCGTCCCCCAGCAACGACACCTCTCGCCCCTGTACGGGGAGAATCTCCAAAATTTCAAATGACAGGCGGCCCCGCGCGGCCTCGTCCGGATACGACTGCCGGTAGCGCGCCAGCACCTCGGCCCGGCCGCGGGTGAGCCCCTTGGGCGAGGCGAAGGCGGCCGTCTCGGCGTAGACCGAGCAGAAGGCCTCGAGGTCGCCCCGATTCCACGCCTCGGCCTGCCGCTCCAGGAGCTGCGCGACGTCGCGGCGGGCGGCGTCCGCCTCCCGGACCGCGGCCAGACGATCCCACAGGCCGCAGCCATAGGTGGCCAGGAACTCCGGCTCCTCCGCCAGCGCCGGGTCGGCCAGCACCTCGTCGGCGGCGGCAAACCGGTGGCCGGTCTCCGTGAGCCAGGCAAACAGCGTGTCCCACTGGGCGGCGCTCACTTCAGTGGCGTGGAGAAGCAGGATCTGCGGCGCGGCGCGGCCCAGCAGCCGGTCGCCCCGCCGCTCCTGGTCCCTGACGGAGAGTCGCAGCGAATACTGGTACTCCTCGGCGACGCGGGCCATGGCCGCGGCGTCACCGGCGCGACGGGCGGTCACCCACGGCTCCTCGAAGGCGTAGTCCTGGGTGTCCAGCGTCACCGGCAAATTGCGCTGTCCCGTCTCGGCCAGGTAGCGGCGCACCGCCCGCCAGTCTGCGGCGGTGTTTCCCTCGCGTAGCATCGGGTAGCGGAAGAAGCGCGGCGCCTGCCCCCGCGGCGCCAGCCGCTCCGCCAGCCGTACCCGGCACGACTCGGCGTCGGCGACAAAAGCCGCGGCGCCCACGCGGGTCAGGTCCGGATGCGTGGCGGTGTGGTTGCCCAGCTCGTGTCCGGCCGCCAGCCACGCGTCGAGCAGGGCCAGGTCCTCGGGGCCCTGGACGTTGCGCCACGTGACCATCCCCACCGCGGTGACGCCGTGGCGGGCCAGGGCGGCGAGCAGCGCCTCGGTGATCCGCCGCCGCTCGGCCGGCTCGGGATGGAGACGCGCCGAAGTCAGGGGCAGGTCGTCCACGGTGACCAGCAACGGCCGGCGCCCGTCCGCGGCCGCCGGCGCCGCGGCGACGAAGGGATGGGCCAGCGCCAGGATGGAGGCAGCGGCCAGGCAAATGTGCAGGATCGTGGACATGGCAACCTCAATGGATTCGGAGTTGCGATCGGGCCGGCCGTCGGCGTCGCTTTCCCACGCCCGGGCGTGCTACCGCCGCGCCGCGGCCTCGGCGAAAACCGCCGGCGGCGGGACGGCCAGCTCCCGGACCAGCCCCGCCCGTGCGAACAGCTTCAGCAGGTAGTGGGTGGGATCGAGTTCCCACCAGTAGAACCCTTGGCGTTCCGAGGCGGGGTACCGGTGGTGGTTGTTGTGCCAGCCCTCGCCGAAGGTGAGCAGGGTGATGAGCAGGTTGTTGCGGCTGGTGTCGCGGGTGTTGAACCGGCGCGTCCCCCAGGTGTGGGCCAGCGAGTTGACGAAGAACGTCCCGTGGTACAGGAGCACGGTGCTGATGAAAAAGCCCCAGGTCAGGAGTTGCAGCCCCGACGTGCCGAGTTCCGGGCGGGCGGCGCCCAGCCAGGCGCCGAGGCCGTACAGGCCCGCCGCCAGCAGCAGTGGTGGCCCCCAGTGGAAGCGGTCCAGCCAGCGGAGTTCGGGGAAGCGGGCGAAATCCTTGATCACCGCCTCGTTTGTGTGCAGGTAGCGGTCGCTGACGATCCAGCCCATATGGGCCCACCAGAAACCCTGCCGGCTGGGGGAGTGGACGTCTGCGTCGGTGTCCACGTACCGGTGGTGGATCCGGTGGTGGCCGGCCCACCAGAGCGGACCCATCTGGGCGGCCGAGGCGCCGAGGACCGCCAGGAGAAACTGGAAGGCCCGGCCCGTCTTGTACGACTTGTGGGCGAAGTAGCGGTGGTAGCCGGCGGTGAGGCCGAACGCCCGGGCGTAGTGGAGGAGGATGCAAGTGCCCACGGCGATCCAGCTCACGCCGGCCCAGATGACCAGCAGGCAGGCCAGGTGGACCGAGAGGAAGGGCAGGCTGTGCAACAGGTCCAGCCGGCCCTTGCCGCCGGCGGCTGCGGTATCGGTGCTCATGGGCAGCGGAGCCTCTCCCAGGGCGCTTGCGGGGAGCCGGGCCGGGCCAGCACGAGTTGCAGATCGTTCAGGTAACGCTCGGCGAACGCCCCCTCGCAGTAGGAAAAATAATACACCCACTTCCGGATGAACGCATCATCGAACCCCAGGGCCCGCACCGCCGGGGTGTTGGCCAGGAAGCGCCGCCGCCACTCCGCCAGGGTCGGGGCGTAGTGGGCGCCGATGTTCTCCAGATCCTGCACCACGAGCGTCGAGTGGTTCGTCATGGCCCGGCTCAGCGCGGTGAGCGACGGCAGCAGGCCGCCGGGGAAGATGTGTTTCTGAATCCAGTCGGGCTGACGGCGGTAGTCGTCGTAGCGCTGGTCAGGGATGGTGATCACCTGGATCACCGCCCAGCCGCCGGGTTGAAGCAGCGCGTCGAGCCGGGCGAAAAAGGTGCCGAGGTAACGGTGGCCCACCGCCTCGAGCATCTCGATGGAGACGATCCGGTCGTAGCGGCCCTGCACGTGGCGGTAGTCGCACAGCTCCACCGCGACGCGGTCGGCGAGGCCCGCCGCCCGGACGCGTTCGCGGGCCAGCGCCAACTGCTCCTCGCTCAGGGTGATGGTGGTCACCCGACAGCCGGTCTCGCGCGCCGCGGCGATGGCGAACGTCCCCCAGCCGGAGCCGATCTCCAGCAGGTGGTCGCCGGGACCCGGGGCGGCCTTGGCCAGCAGCCGGGCGACCTTGCGGTGCTGGGCCTCCTCCAGACTGAGATCGGGCGCGTCGAACAGGGCGCACGAGTACATCATGGATTCGTCGAGGAAGAGCCGGTACATCGCGTTGCTCAGGTCGTAATGGTCGCGGATGTTCGCCCGGCTGCCGAGCAACGTGTTGCGTCGCCGGCCGTGGCGCAGCCGGTTGGCGGCGCGGCTGACGGCGGCGGTGGCCAGGTTGCCGGCGGCGAGCGCCTCGCGGTTGCGGATGAACAGCCGGATCGCGCCGGTGAGGTTGTCGCAGTCCCAGTCGCCGTCGGCGTACGATTCGCCGAAGCCGATGTCGCCGCTCCAGACCAGGCGCGGGAAGAGCCGCCAGTTGCGAAGCTCCAGCCGCACCGGCACCGGGGCGGCGGAGTCGCCGAACGCCCGCTCGGCGCCGTCGGGCTGCGCCAGCACCAGCCGGCCGTGCGTCAGCCGCCGGAGGATGCCGCAGACCAGGCGCCGGCAGATCCGCTCGTGCCAGCCGGGCGGGCGCCGGCCGATGGTCATGGGGCTGTCGGGGTCGGGGCGGGCGTGCACGGGCAATCGCCGCTGGAAGTAGAGCCGGGCGGCCTGCCAGGTGATGCGCGGCACGCTCAGGGCGGCCGCCAGGGGGAAGCGGGCCACGGTGCGGGCCAGGTTGTCGGCGGTGAGTGGCCACGGGACGCCATGCAGCCGGGCGGTCATCACCCGCTCGCCGTCGCGCTCCAGGTGGATGCGGATGTCCATGGGACCGTCGGCGACGGTGAGCTCGAAGGCGTACGCCCCGCGCCGGTCGTTGAAGGGCGAGACGTGGAACGCCTTGTCGGCGCGGAAGCGGAGCGGCCACTCGCCGGGCGGTCCCTCGGGCCGGTCCAGAACGTACACGTGGCGCTCGCCGAAGGTGTTGTTCACCTCCGCCACCACGACAGCCACGGCGCCGTCGGGGCGGCGGCAGACGTGAAAGCTCACCGGGTTGAAGACGTAATTGAAGTAGCGGGCCGCGGTCACCAGCTCGATCCGGCCGACGGGGCCCTCGCGCCCGTGCCGGCGGAGCAGCGCCAGGAGCTTGTCGCGAATGGGTGCGTCGCCCGCGGTCAGGTAGTCGCCGTCGTGGAGGGCCACCGGCCGGATCCGGTTGTGGCCGAAGAGGGCGATCCGGCGGTGAAGCTCGGGCAGCTCGTCGAGATCGAAGGCGTACCAGTAGAGGGGATAGCGGAACACGTGCCGCACCGGCCGCAGCCGGGCGTGGCTCACTTCGCCGACGTAGATCCGCGAGTTCATAGCTCCAGTCCGAACCGGCTGCAGACGGCCAGGGCCGACGCCACGGCATCCTCGTGGAAGCCCCAGCGGTGGTAGCTGCCGCAGAAGAAGGTGTGGAACGGGCCGCTGAGGGCGGGCAGCTCCGCCTGGCTGGCCAGCGCCTCGGCCGTGTACATCGGGTGCGTGTATTCCATTTCCGCGACCAGGCGCCCGGCGGCGGGCGGCCGCGGACGGTTGAGCGACACGCAGTACTCGTGCGCGGTGACCAGCCCCTGGAGGCGGTTCATGTGGTAGGTCAGCGACAGCCGGCTCGCGCCGTCGGCGACCGTTTCGCGGGCGTAGTTCCACGCGGCCCAGGCGCGGCGCAGCGGCGGCAGCGCCGCGGCGTCGGTGTGGAGCTCGGTGTGGTTCCGGTTGTAGCGCCAGGCGCCGAGAACGCGGCGCTCGTCCGGCGTGGGGTCTTCGAGGAGCGCCAGCGCCTCGTCGGCGTGGGTGGCGATGACCGCGCGGTGGAAGCGCCGCGTGGCGCCGTCGGCCAGGCGCACGGTGACGCCGTCGGCGTCACGACGCACGCCGGCCACCGCCGTCCCGGGGCACAGCTCTCCGTGAAACGCGGCGGCGAAGGCTTTCACGTAGCTGTGGGAGCCGTCGGCGACGGTCCGCCAGCGGGGCCGGTCCTTGAGGGTGAGCAGGCCGTGGTTGCCGAAGAAGCGGACGAACGACTCCGCCGGGAACGCCAGCATGTCGCAGACGGGGGTGGACCAGATGGCGGCGCCCATGGGCAGGAGATAGTCGTCACGGAACGCCGGCCCCAGCCCGAGGTCCGCCAGGTAATCGCCGAGGGTCCGTCCGGCCAGCCGGCCCGCGGCCAGGTCCGCGCCGGCGCGGCGGCCGAAGCGCCGGATGCCGCGGAGCATCCCCCAGAAGGCGGGCCGGAACAGGTTGCGCCGCTGGGCGAACAGGCCGTTCAGATCGGTGCCGGCGTAAACCAGGCCGGTCTCGCGGCAGGTGAAGCTGAAGCTCATCTCGCTCGCGCGGTCGGCCACGCCGAGATCGTCCAGTAGCCGAATGAAGTTCGGGTAGGTGCGGGTGTTGAAGACGATGAAGCCGGTGTCCACCGGCGTGCCGGCGTCGGGGCCGTCCGGGATCATCACGGTATGCGTGTGCCCGCCTAGGTAGTCGTTTTGCTCAAAGACCGTGATGCGGTGCCGTCGCTGGAGCACGTGGGCGGCGGTGAGTCCGGCCACGCCGCAGCCGATGACGGCGATGTCGAGGGGTTGTGTGTCCATGGCTCGTCCCGGTGACGCGACCGGCCGGCCGGCGCCGGCTCGGCGCGGAATGCTGCGCAGGATCGGCATCATTATACACGGGGCGGCGCCTGGCGCGCGCGGGGAATCGTCGCCGCACCGTGCACCGGCGAGGGCGCGCGGACATTTCAGGCCGGTACCGCGAATCAGGGGAGCAGGTTCAGGCCTTGCACCGCCGGCTCGGGCGCCGCGTCGAAGACGAAAGGCACCGCTCCGGACAGCCGTTTGTTGCGGATGCCGCGCAGAACGATCAGGGCGGACAGGAGACCGGTCAAGATGACGATCCATCCAGCCGGATGGGCCGATGCCCACCGGCCGGCCGTGACCGGAAAGTGCACGTAGGCGCTGAAGCCGATCCAGAAGAGCGGCCAGGTGGCCTTCAGGTTGACTGCCCCCGGCAGGTGGCGGCAGGTGAACGGGATCTTGTCAAACCGCAGGAAGAGCGTCTCCCGCAGGATGGCTCCCAGCAGGAGAACCATGCCGTGGAAGCACCCCGCCGGGCCCCAGCCGATCTGACTCGCGGACAAGGGCAGCAGTACGATGGGCGGCAGCACGCCAATGATGAAGACGAATTTCCGGCACCCCCGCCAGAGCGGTCGCCCGGCCAACGGGGCGTTGATTTGGAACAGCCAGTTGGCCGGCCATTCCGCCGGAACGGCCGCCGCGTAGCGTACGCCGAGTACCAGGCAGAACGAAAAAATCAACGGGATGGCCAGAACGGACTGGTCCACCCCACCGGGAGGCGTTGTCGACGACACGGCAGCGATCCGGACGGCCGCCAGGGCAAAGGCGATGGCGGCGGCTCCGGTGACGATCATCTTCTGCCTTCGGCCGCGGAACAGGCCGGCCAGGCAGAAATGGAACGTCGCCCGTTCCAGCGGCTGGGTGAGCCAGCGCCGATCCAGCCAGGTCCGCAGCCGGTCCCGCCACCGGCTGGCCGAACCGCTGGTGGGATCTGTCCCTTCGGTGCCGAACCTGGCATATCGCCGGAAAACGAGCAACAGGGTCAGGCCATAACCGGTCAGGACCGCGGCCAGGGCATGGATCGCCGTGCCGGCCAGGGCCGCCGGCAACGGCTCATCGGCCCCCAGCAACCACTCCTGCAGACCCGTGAACCAGAGCGAGGGGACCCAGTACGGGAAGGGGCCGCCGCCCCGCTCGATGTTCGCCAACGCCCGGGCCGCCTGGGGGTACAGAAACAGCAGCAGGGCCGCGGACATGATCAGACCGGCCTGAACCCAGGGAGTCAGCCGATGGCTGGTCCGCGACCCCAGCAGCGCCGGCAGGATGCCCCGCACGGTCAGGACCAGAAAGAACACGAACGCGCAACCGGTCAGCGTGCTCGCGGACTGGGCGGCCACCTGGGCCAGGCCGCCCCCCGCTCCCTCGCCGATTTCAAGCACGACGGGAAACAGCAGGATGGGCCCGCAGTTGGCGGCCAGGAAAAACAGCGCCAGGCACAGGCACTGCGACAGGCAGGAAGCCAGATGCACGGTGCGAACCGGGATCGGCAAGGGCGACAGGGTCGCGTGGTCGCGCCGGTCCAGGCCCAGGGCATCCCACTGCCAGGCAGCGGCAATCCCGGTCACTGCCAAGGCATACGAGATAAACAAACACCGGTCGATCTGGACGGCCGCCGGAATCCAGGCCGGCGCCGTCGTCGCGAGGTACAGGTATTTCATGATGAGCAGGAAGGGGATGACCAATCCCGGACCGGCCACCAGGGCCAGCACCTGACCGACGGCCCGGGTCGCGTCCGCCTGCGGGACCAGGGTGTCGCTCACCAGGGAACGAGCCGTGCAGTGTCGCACCAGTTCCATGAACACGCGCCCGCGGTGAGCGAAGCGGCCCGGCATCCGTTGCCTCCGGATTCCGATGACTTCCGATTCAGCAGCCGGTTGGCGCCGATTCGCCGCCGGTCATGCCCGCATCACCGCGACGATCTCCCGGGCGACCGTGGCGGCATCCTCCCGGCTGACCAACTGGGTGAACACGTGCTCCAACGACGGCAGCCGCATCATGGCTCGCAGGGCCGACACCTCGTCGTCGGCCACGATCCGGCCCCGGTCCAGGATGATGACCCGGGAACAGATCTTTTCCACCACTTCCAGGACATGGGAACTGTAGAGAATCGCCTTGCCGGCCTCGGCCAGGCTGGTCAGCAGGTGCCGGAAGACCAGCATGGCCGTGACGTCCAGGCCCGACAGCGGTTCGTCCACGATCAGCACGTCCGGATCGTGCAGCAGGGCGGCGATGATGAGCACCTTCTGGCGCATGCCCTTGGAGTAAGCGGCGATAGGCAGGTGGCGGTGCGGATGGAGGATGAGCAGGCGCAGCAGGCATTCGATCTTTTCAGCCAGCCGGGTTTCCGACATCCCGCGGAGGCGGCCCACCAGCCGGAGGTACTCCGGCGCGGTCAGGTACGGATACAGCAGCGGCTCCTCGGGCACGTAGCCGAGCCGGGCTTTGTATTCCAGCCAGCGGTCCTTCAGGGGAACACCTTGGAACAGTATGTCGCCGCTGGTCGGCTGGAGCAACCCGGCGAGCATTTTCACGGTGGTGCTTTTGCCGGAGCCGTTCGGACCGAGGTATCCGGTCACGCGGCCCGCCGGAATGGTGATGCTTACATCCTGAACCGCGGTGAGTCCGTTGTAGCGCTTGGTCAACCGGACGGTCTGCAGCATCGTCTCCCCTCATCATGGTATGCCCGGACAATCTGTGATGATCCTACCATTAGACCCGGCTCCCGGCGCCAGGTTCCCGACGGCATGCGATTATCGATTGAGTAGCGGTCTCCCCGCCGACATGCAGCGGCACCGGACAGGTGTGGAACTCAGTTGCATCGGGACATGGACCGTTGCCGCCGCCGACGCATCCAAGTGGGCATCGGAACCCAATGCGGAGGGGTCTCAATGCGCGCAGCACCCGTGGCCTGGATCACCGGCGCCAGCTCCGGCATCGGCCGGGAGCTGGCCCGCCGGCTGCACCGCGAGGGATACCGGCTGGCGCTCACGGCCCGTCGACGCGACGCCCTGGACGCACTGCGGCGGGAGCTGGACCCGGCGGACGAGGACCGGGTGCTGGTGCTGCCCGCGGACGTGACGCAACCGGAGGCACTGGCGGCGGCGTATGCCGAACTCGCGACGCATTGGGGGACGCCCGACCTGGCGGTGGCCGGCGCCGGCGTCCACCAGGGCGGCCGGGCGGCGCAGCTCGATTGCGAAAACTGCCGGCGGGTGCTTGAGACCAACCTGCTGGCGGCGGTGCACACCGTCGCCCTGGCGGCGCCGGGCATGGCGGCACGGGGCAGCGGTACCGTCGTCGGCATCGCCTCACTGGCTGGCTACCGCGGCCTGCCGGGCGCCGGCGCCTATTGCGCCGGCAAGGCGGGGCTCATCGCGTTCCTCGAGAGCGTCCGCTTCGAGCTGGAGCCGCAGGGCGTGCGGGTGGTGGTGGTCAACCCGGGCTTCGTGCGCACCCCCATGACCGACCAGAACGACTTCCCCATGCCCTTCCTCATGGAAGCTCCCGCGGCCGCCGACGCCGTCTGGCGGGGCCTGCGCCGCGGCCGGCGCGAGATCGCCTTCCCCGCGCCGTTCACCTGGCTGCTGAAGCTGGCGCGGATCATCCCGTACCCGCTGTACCACCGGATCGTCGCGGCGGCGGCCCGGTCGAAGCGGGAGTGATGAGGTCCGGCTCCTCCGCATGGTATAGTTGGGAGACGGCTTACCCACCGCCGCGGCGGCGGGTAAGCCGTGTGATAATCAGTCGATGAATGCCGCCGCGCTCAGGCGGCTGTCAGAACCCGGCCCGGCTGTCGTTACTTCAGTTCCGGCGGATTGTCAGGAGCCGGAGGATCGGGGCGCGGAATCGGCTGCGGTGGCTCCGCCGCCCGGGCGTCGAAGCCCGGCGTCTTCATGGCGCCGAACGAAGCCGCGGGCGATTCGGGATCCGGATCCGGAGGATCCGGTTGGGGGGGGGGCAACGGTAGCGGAGCCTGAGCGCGCACGTCGAATCCCTGAATGTGCACCGCGTCTTCGGGTTTGGGCGGATCGGGCGGGGAGGGCGCGGGCTCATTTGGCGGGATCGGAACGCTGGTCCGCGGATCGGGCGGATGCGGCTGCCCGGTGCCCGGCAGGATGGGCTCCTTCGGCCCCCCTTGCTTCAGGATTTCCACCAGGTTTAGGCTCGGCGGGCCGACGCCCTTGTGGCTGTCAGGCCGCTTCGGCGTGCCCGGGGCGCCGCCGCCCTGCGGTCCCGCCGGGTCGGGCGACGTGGCCGCGGGGCCGATGTCGTGATCGAACGGCAAACCCTCGCGGAGGCCCGACGGCAGCTTGCCCAGGTCCGACGGATCGGGAAGCCGGCCCTCCGGCGGCAGGGCGCCGCCCGCCGGGCCGCTCGCATTGTGGAACTTCCCCATGGCCAGTTTCAGTTGGGTGGTGCTCATCGTGGGTCCGGCGGGATCGCCCGCGGACGCTGCGCCCCCGTCCGCCTGGCCCATGTTCAGGAACGGCGGCTGTTGCTGGAGCACCCTGTCCGGCGGCAGTGCCGTCGAAGCCTTGCCGGTGGCGGGACTGCCTGGCTCGGTCGGTTGCTGATCGGGTATTTCGGTTGGTCCGGAAGGTCCGCCGCTGCTTGAGATCTTCATATTGCCTCCTACTTCTTTTGCAGGGTGCGTCGCGTGCTATGCACCCATTATCGGGATCATTTGCCCGGACGTAAACCTGAATAATTGAAGATTGTATGGGAAAATCATCAGATGGACGGACAATCCCGCCGACCGGCGGTCGCTTGCAGGTTGGGCCCGGGTGCAGTTGGAGCGGGCCGGACGGACACACCTGCCCGCATTCCGTCAGAGACAGACAGTGCGCCGATTCAAAGCGGATCGGTCCTGCGTCTGCCTGCGGAGCTCATCCGCGGCGATTGCCTCGCTTTTGCCCGAAGACTATTGAGCCGGCGGCGCGGCCTCCGGCAGATCCGCGTCGGCCAGGTTTGCGGCGATGCCCGCCGTCAGCCGGGCCATGGCTCCGAGGATCTCCGGGTTGATCCGGTAGATGGTGTCGCCCGGCTCGTGGTAGGCCAGGTGCGGGCCGTCCGATGAGAGGCTGACGCACGGGATCCCCAGCTTGAAGAAGGGGGCGAAGTCGCTGGAGCGCACGCCCACGCGGGTGATGGCGCGCTTGCCGCCGATGAGCTTGGCGTCCGCGTCGGCCGCTTCCACCGCCTGCAGCACCGCCGGGGGCGCGGCGCTGTAGCCGCACCAGGCGCCGTCGCCGGCGCCGGCCATGTCGATGTTCACCATGGCGGCGGCGCGCTTGAGCCCGTACGGCAGGCCGGCGGCGAAGGCGTGGGAGCCCTGCAGGCCGGTCTCCTCGCCGCCGAAGAGCACGAAGACCACAGTGCGCCGGGGCTTTTCCGGCCACAGGTTCATGGTCCGGGCCAGCTCCATCACCACCGCGGAGCCGCTGGCGTTGTCGTTGGCGCCCGGGTAGATGAAACCGAGGTGCGGGCCGCAATGGTCGAGGTGGGCGCCGACGATGACGCACTCGTCGCGGAGCGTCGGGTCGGCGCCGGGGATGAACGCGGCGACGTTGTAACCCTGGCTGTCGGGGACGTGGTGCGACACCACCCGCAGGCGGAGCCGGCCCGGCAGGTCGAACGACAGCGGCCGGCGGTAGCGCCGCAGGTCGTCGCGGAGGTCCTTGGCCGTGATGGAGCGGGCGGCCAGGATCTGGTCGGCCACGGCGTAGCTGATCTCCGCCGGGGTGAAGCCGGCGAGCCAGTCGCCGTTGGTGTTCATCTGGGGTTGCTCGTAGATGTAGACCAGGCCGAGGGCGCCGCGCTCCCGCGCCAGGCGCAGGCGGGTGCGGTGCTCGTCGTGCGGCGTGAAGCGGGGGTCGTCGGCGGGCGTGCCGCGGAAGCAGAGGACGAACTTGCCCTGCGGATCGATGCCGGCGTAGTCGTCGTAGCCGAGCTCGGGCGCGGCGATGCCCCAGCCGGCGAACACGAGGCCGGCGGTGTGGTCGCCGCTGTCGCTGAACGACAGGGGCAGGTAGTCCTTGTTGGGTTCCAGCCGGACCTCGCGCTCCGGCGCTTCCGGCGTCGCGCCGGGCAGGTACAGGACCGCCTCGGCTGATTCGAGCACCGTGTGCGGGGCGGGGAACGGCTGGAGGTAGCCGCCGGTGAAGGCCGGCTCCATACCCCAGAGGCGGAACTGGTCGGCGGCCCAGCGGGCGGCGGCGGTGTAGCCGGGATGGCCCGTCAGCCGGCCGGCGTACTCGGGGCCGGCCAGCGTCTTGCAGATGGAATAGGCGCTGATGGGGTTGGGCGCGACGGCGACGCGGCCCTGGGTGTTCGATTCCTGGGCCGAGGCCGGCAGGAAGCTGAACAGGACGATCGACAACACGACGGCGGGACGGCAACGCATGGCATGCTCCACAATTTGAGACTGGGCCCAGCGGCCCGACAAGGTATTCTACGGAAGGCGGTCCGGAAAGGATATCTGAAAATCAAGCCGCCGGGCCCGACGCCGGCAGCCGGCGACGCCCGTCGGGAACAAACCGGGTCCCGTTGCGTAAGAAATGTAAGAAATGGACATCCACATTCCAGGAGCGGTTCGGCGGAGGCGTGACATGACCCGACTCTTCCAGATGTTCGTGCTGGTCGGCCTGGCGCTCATGGCGGGGCCGCTCGGGGCGGCAGCGGGCTCCGGCCGGTACGGGTTGCTGCCGGGCGATCCGCAGGCACCTGCCCGGGTTCAGCGGATCGACGATTTCCGGAAACGGGCACCGGCGCTGGCCACCCGGTTTTCTTCCCACGTCTGGACGGGCGGCGACGGGGAATCGATGCCCTACCGCCTGTACTCGCCGGATCAGGTGCAGGCGGGCCGGAGGTATCCGCTAGTGGTCTTCCTGCACGGCGCCGGCGGCAGCGGCACCGACAACGAACGGCAGCTACAGGGCGCCAACATCTTCGGCGCCCTCGTCTGGGCCCTGCCCGAGAATCAGGCGCGCCATCCCTGCTACATCCTCGCTCCGCAGAGCGACGTGAACTGGCCGTGCGTCATCATCCCGACCGGAGTTCAGCCGCGCACGCCCCGGGACATCCGGTTCTGCCCCTGGCCGGCGCTGGGGGCGGGCGTCCGGCGGGCGTTCGCCGTCATCGACGACCTGGCGGCCCGGCTGCCCATCGACGACCGCCGGATCTACGTCACCGGCCATTCCATGGGCGGCGCCGGTGCCTGGCACATGATCGCCCACCGGCCCCGTTTCTTCGCCGCCGCCGTGCCGGTGTGCGGCCACCCCGATCCGGTCACCGCGTCAATCGCCCGCCGCGTGCCCGTTTGGAATTTCCATGGAGAAACCGATGAAGTGGAGCCGGTCGCGACATCGAGGGTCATGATCGACGCGCTCCGGGCCGCCGGCGGCAAGCCCCGCCACACCGAGTATCCCGGTGTGGGCCATAATGTGTTTCGGTGGGTGTACACGGAGCCTGCTCTGCCGGCCTGGTTGTTTGACCGGCGCCGCTGATCCCGGCCGTCAGGACGTCGGCTGGGCGGCGACCTGGCGGGCCACCCAGCCGAAGCCGCGGGTGGCGGCGTCACGCCGCAGCGTCTCCAACTCGGCACGGCCGGCGTCGCGGCGGCCGGCGGCCAGCTCGGCCCGGGCGAGCCACAACCGGACCTCCAGCTCCAACTCCACCAGGCCAAGGCGCCGGCACTCAGCCAGCACGCGCTGCAGCCGCTCCGCCGCCCGGGCGGCCGGTCCCGCCGCCACGATCAGGACGCGCGCCTCCATCACGCCGAGCCGCAGCTTCAGGACCGCGGACTGAATCCGCGCCGCCGCCGCCCGCGCCGCCGCCAGTTCCGACGCGGCCGCGCCCGCCTGGCCGCGGTCCAGCGCGGCGGCGGTCAGCACGAGCCGGGCGCCGAGCACGCCGTCGGCCAGCTCGGACTGCTGGAACGCGACCAGCGCCTGTTCCGCCAACGCCGCGGCCTCCGCCGGACGCGCCTCGCGGAGCGCCAGGCCGGCCAGCGCCAGGTGGCTGACGGGCAGCTCGGTCCCTTCGCCGATCTCGGTGCGGATCGCCAGCGCCTGCTCGTGCAGCCGGCGGGCGGCGGCCAGGTCGCCGGCGGCCGCCGCGAGTTCGCCCTGTCCGAACAATGCCCACGCTTCCGCGCTCCGGACGCTGTTGGCCCGAGCCAGCTCCAGCGCCTGCCGGTACAGCCGGCCGGCCTCCGCCAGGTTGCCCCGCAGTCGCTCCACTTCACCCAGATTGGCCAGCGTCATCATCTGGCCCGTCTTGTCGCCGACTTCCTGCTTGACGGCCAGCGACTGTCGGTACATCCCGGCGGCCTCCTCGAGGCGGCCCAGGTCGAACAAAATGGTGGCGACGTTATTCTGGGCCAGGGCGGCGCCGCTCCGGTCACCCGTGGCCGCGAACGCCCGTCCGGCCTCCTCGAACATCGCCCGCGCCCGGTCGAGGTCGCCCTGGGCGTAGTGGATGTTGGCGATGTTGTTGCGGGCGGTGGCCGCGTCCGCCGTGTCACCGAGTTCCTCGAAGATGGCCAGCGCGTCGCGGTATTGCCGGAGCGCGCCGGTCAGGTCGCCCTCGACCTTGAGGATTACGGCCAGGTTACCCAGGGCGGAGGCCTCGCCGATCCGGTTGCCGATCGCCCGGCTCAGGCGCAGCGTTTCGGTCAGGTCGCGCTTGGCCGCCGCCTGGTCGCCGCGATCGAAGCGGATGATGGCCACGCTTCGGAAGGCGCGGGCCTGGCCGCCCCGGTCGCCGAGGGCGGCGTAGATGTCCCGCGCCGCCGTCGCGGCGGCCAGGGCCGGTTCCAGGTCACCCAGTTCCCGGTGGGCGCCGGCCTGGAGCAGCAGCGCCCGCGCCGTGAGCGAACGCGTTTCGGCGGCCCGGCTTTTGTCCACGGCCCGGCCGGCCGCCGCCGCCTGCCGGCGATAGTCGGACTGGCTGCCCGCCGCGGCCGCCTCGGCCAGGTCCAGCCGCGGGTCATCGTCGGCGGGCGAAGGGAGCTTCCGCAACTGCGCCACCGTGGCCAGAGCGTCGGCGCCCCGGCCGGCGGCCACCTGGGCGGCGGCCAGGCGGAGACCGTAGTCGAGGTTGTCGGGGTAGAAGATCCAGAGACTGCGGTAGATTTCCACCGCCTGCGTCCACTGCCGCTCCGCCTCGTGGTAGCGGGCCTCGATCCGCAGGCGGGTCTCCCGGTCCAGTGTCCGGCTCAGGGCGAAGGCCCTGGCCGAGGCGGCCCGGGCTTCGGCGTCGTGGCCCAGGGCGCTCCAGCTGTCCGCCAGAGCTTCCCATGCCGGGGGATAAGCCGGATCGAGGCGGGTCGCTTCCTGAAGCCGGTCCCGGGCGGCCAGAGCGTCGAAGACCTGCAGCCGGGCCAGCCCTTCGGCGTAGAGCCGGAGCACCCGGGCGTCCGCCGGGCGGACGGCCGGCGCGGTTTGATCGCCGGCGGACTCGGCGCCGCCCAAGGCGGCACGCAGGCGGCCACCCAGCCGGGCGACCAGGTCGAAGACTTCCGCCTCCTGGCCGGTCTCGCCCAAGGTGGCCAGCGTCTCGCCCGACACCGTGTCCTGCACGCGGACGTCCAGGCGGATCCGGCCGCCGCCCCGCTCGCCCAGCGCCAGGTAGGACCCCAGCACCACCACGTCGGTGCCGAGGTTGCGCCGGATGCGCTGCAGCGTGTCGAGCGCCAGCGTGTCGGCCTCCGGCAGCGCCAGCTCGAGGCGCATCCGGGCGATGTTCTCCCCGGGGATGAGGCGGAGCTGGCCGGCGGGCCCCAGTTCGGTGCGGACCATCTCGGCCAGCGCGGTGGCCAGCCAGTCGGCCTCGGACCGGCCGGACAGATTTTTAAACCCCAGCACGGCCACGGCGCGGCGCATGGCCACCGACGTGTCGCCTTTTTTGGACGACGGCGATGGCAGCACGCCGGTTTGCCAGAGCACGATGCCGATGGCGGCCAGCGCCAACGCCAGCGCGACGCCGATGAGCCAGCGGCGGGCCGGGCGGCGCGGCGCCAGGCGGACGGTTAGCGAGTCGCCGTCCGCGGCTTCCCCGCGCAGGGCGGCGGCGACGGACCGGGCGTCGGGAAACCGCGCCGCGGGCTCACGCTGCAGGCACCGGAGAATCGCCGTCTCCCACTTCGGGTCGAGGCCGGGGAGATGGGCCGACGGCGGCACCGGCGCCTCGCGCAGCCGTTTGAGCGCCGTGGCCAGCGGGGTGTCGGCGACAAAGGGCCAGGTGCCGGTCACGGCGCGGTAGAGCACGACGCCGAGGGCATAGATGTCGGCTGCGGCGGTGACCGCCCCGCCCTCCACCTGCTCCGGGGCCATGAACGTGGGCGTACCGGAGATCTGCCCCGTCACCGTCAGCGCGTCCAGCGGTGAGTCGCTGTCGAAGCTGGAGCGGGCCATGCCGAAATCGGTGATCACCGCCCGCTCGCCCGCGGCGCCCTCGCGGGCGGGGATCAGCATGACGTTGCCGGTCTTGAAGTCCCGGTGCACGATGCCGACCCGGTGGGCGGCGTCGAGGGCCGCGCAGAGCTGCTCCGCGAGGGGCAGCGCCGCCGTCGGCTCCAGCCGGCCCACCCGGTTCAGGCGCTCGGCCAGCGTCTCACCGGGGATCATCTCCATGGTCAGGAAGAAGACGCCCGGCTCCTCCCCGCCCCCCGCCGGCGGCCAGTGGTGAATGCCCAGGTCGAAGATGCGGCAGACATTGGGATGGGTGACTTTGCGGGCCAGATGGATCTCCCGCTTGAAGCGGTTGACGGCGTTTTCGTCGCCGGCGATCTCGGGGCGGATGGTCTTGAGGGCGACCCGCTCGTGCAGCTCGATGTCCTCGACCTCGTACACCTCGCCCATCCCGCCCCGGCCGATGAAACGAATCACCCGATAGCGCCCGGCCACCTCCTCGCCCGGACCGAACAGGCTCATCCGGAATGCGCGACCGCCGCCGGATGGGTGCGTGTCGGTGGCTGCGGCGGGGGTGGGCAGGGTCGCGTCGCCGCCGGGCGCGTCCATCGGCCAGCCGAGTGCGTCAAGTCCGCCGGGCAGGTCCACCAGCAGGCGGCCCGCGGGTTCCCACGGCGCGTCGGGAGACCGGCGCGTCGGCGTGTCCGGACGGATGCGGCCCTCGCGGACCGCGGCTCGCACGCCCGCAGCGTCCAGGGGGCCGACGATGGCGCCGCCGAGTTGGAAGTAGTACCTGTCCATCAAACCGACTGTCTCCTGTCTCCGTTCATGACCGCCTGCTCCCGGCTGTCCCGTCAAAAGCCGGGCGGACGCCGGCCCGCAAACGGCCCGCCGTCCTGGAACGCCGCGGCGGCGGCCAGGATGGCGCTCTCGTCAAAGAGCCGGCCGATGAAGGTGATGCTGGTGGGCGCGCCCTTCGCGTCCAGCCCGTCGGGCACCACCACGCAGGGGTGGCCGGTGAGGTTGGTCAGGAGGAGCGTGTCGCCCTCGAAAGCCGGCGCCACCAGCACGTCGACGCGCTCGAACAGGGCGTTGGTGTCCGCGATGAGCCGCGTCCGCAGCCGGTTGGCCTGGATGTACTCCACCGCCGGAATGAACCGGGCCGAGCGGAAGACGTTGGGCCACGCGTCGCGCGTCTGGCGCGCCATGCGGTCCAGGCCGCCGGAGCGGGTCAGCTCGTCGAAGGCCGCCGCCGCCTCGGCGCTCAGGATGAAGGCCAGCGAATCGACGGGGCCCGGCGGCAGCTCCACCGGTTCGAGGCGCGCGCCGAGTCGCCGCAGGGTTTCCAGCGAAGCGGCGTTGTTGGCGCGGGCCGGGTAGTCGCCCTCGAACTGCTTCCGGAGATAGCCGAAGCGCAGCTGGGCGAACAGCCGGCGGTCGGGGAGCCGGAACGGGGCGTCCGTGACGGTGGGGTCCAGTCCATCGGGACCGCGGATGGCGTCGAAGACCAGGGCGCAGTCTTCCGCCGTGCGGGCGATGGGGCCGATCTTGTCCATGGACCAGCTCAGGGCCATGGCGCCCGCCCGGGAGACGCGGCCGAACGTGGGTCGGAGCCCCGTCACGCCGCAGCGCGTGCACGGCGAGACGATGGAACCCCACGTCTCGGTGCCGATGGCGAAGCCCACCAGGCCGGCTGACGCGGCCGACGCCGGGCCGGCCGATGAGCCGCTGGAGCCCTCCTTCGGGTTCCACGGGTTGCGGGTCTGGCCGCCGAACCAGACGTCGCCCCACGCCAGCTCGCCCAGGGTCAGCTTGGCCACGAGCACGGCGCCGGCATCTTCCAGGCGCCGCACCACGGTGGCCGTGTCGGCGAGCACCTGGTCGCGATAGGGGGCGCTGCCCCAGGTGGTGGGATAGCCGGGGACGGCCAGCAGGTCCTTGGCGCCGTACGGAATCCCGTGCAGAGGACCGCGCCGGCGCCCCGCGGCGATCTCGGCGTCGGCCCGTCGGGCCTGCTCCCGCGCCAGCGTCTCGGTGAGCGTGACCACGCAGTGGAGCTGTGCATCGTGCCGCTTGAGCCGGGCCAGGTACAGCTCGGTCAGCTCCGTCGAGGTGACCTGCCGGGTGCGCACCAGCTCGGCCAGGTCGGTGACCGGGTAAAAGGCCAGCTCCTCGAGGTCGGTCGGGCGAGTGAGCCGGCGCGCCGGCGGCCGGGCGGCGGCGGCTGCCGGAACGGGCGGGGCGGCGCCGCGGGGGTGAAACTCCAGGGCCGGCGGCAGGTCGTTGGGGATGGGCTCCCGCCGGATGGCCGAGTACGCCTGCAGGTATTCCTGCAGGTCCTCCGCCATGAGCCGGAGCTGGGGCGGCGTGAGAGTCAATCCCCACAGCACCCGGGCCGAGCGGATCAGCAGCTCCGCATCGGATAGTGCCTCTGGAGAGTGCGCCAGGTAGCCGCTGCCGAATCCGAGGGCCAGCGCCAGCGCCACGATGCCGATCCACAGGAGTTTTCGTTTCATGTGTCCACCTTGTCTGGGCGCCCGCCGCCGGGCGCACAAAATGCCGCGCGCGGGAACGACCGTCGCCCGGTCATCCGCCGGTGCGGATCCAGGCGTGGGTGATCCGGCCGATGTACAACCGGTGGTAATCCCGCTCCGGGTAGTGGGCCGCCAGTTCCGGCTCGATGAACCGGGCGGGATCCAGATCCTGACTGTACAGCTTCCGGCACTCGATGACCAGCCGGGCCTCGGCGAACGCGACGCCCCCACCGGCGCCGGCGACGGGCGTCAGCCCGGCCGCCGCCGCCTTGTCGAGGTCGCGGCCGGAACGGGTGCCGCACAGCTCCAGCGCCGGCCGGTAGCGCTCCTCAAAGAAGGAGAGCGTGTACGCCGGGTGACGCTCCATGAAGCCAAAGGTGTGGCGGACGGGCCGGACGAAGCAGAACGCCACCGGCTGGTGCCAAAGCACGCCCACCCCGCCCCAGCTGGCGGTCATGGGGTTGCTGTCGCCCGGCGCGCCGGCGGTGAGCAGCATCCAGTCAGTGCCGATGAGGCGGAACGGGTTGTCCGGGATCTCCTCGGGGGCGATGGGGCGAAATTCCGGCGTCATGGTCACGCTCGCTGCAGTCCGGCGGTCGAGTGGAGTCGAATGCTGGCCGTATTATACCAAAGGCGGGTCGCGGACGGGGAACCGGTCCGTTCCGACGGCATGATTTTGCCCGTCGGCGCGGGGCGCCCCGTGCTATAATTCTGACCGCTTTGCGCTCACGTGACGGATTCCCTTTCGGAGGTGCTTCATGATACGCGCACACAGAGCCGGATCCAGACTCGGATTCCTGCTGGTCATCCTGCTGGCGGGAACAGCGGGCGTGTGGGCCGGCCAGAACCTGGCGGGCCGGCCGGTCCTTTTCCCGGGGACGGCTCAGCCCATAGACGATCCCCAGCAGTTTTTCGCGCAAGCCGCCGCGCGCGACGAGCTGGTCCTGCTCAAGGCGGCGGTCTTCGACCCGCTGCGGGACGGGCCGCCCGGCCTCGACGCCTGGGTGCCCGACTACCTGAAAGGGCAGCCGCTCGACGGCAAGTATTACCTGGTTCAGTTCGCCGGGCCCATCCGCCCCGCGGACCGGCAGGCGCTTCAGGCCGCCGGCGCCCGGATCTTCGACTACATCCCGAACCACGCCCTGGTGGTCCGCCTCACCGGCGACCAGTACGACAAAGTCAGCCGCCTGGCCGGCGTGCGCTGGATCGGCGATTACCAGTCCGGCTTCCGCGTGGCGCCGGCGCTGGCGGCGGAGTTGCGCGACCGCTTTGCCGGGGCGGCGGATGACACCCACCGGTTCTCGGTGGACTTCTTCCCCGGCGGCGACCTGGCCGGCGGGATCGAGAGCCTGATGAACCGCTTTGTGAGCGACCGCCGGTTCAACTTCGAACAGGGCGGGCGCAACACCGTGCTCTTCGAGCTGTCCCGCGACATCCTGCCGGCGTTCGTGGAGCACGTGCTCAGCCTCAACGACGTCCGCTGGGTGGAGCGGCGGGAGTTGGACCGGCCCCTGAACGACAACTCCTACTGGATGGGCCAGAGCGGCGACACCGTCGGCAAGACGACGCCCATCTTCGATCACGGCATCCTCGGCCAGGGCCAGGTCATCGCCATCGCCGACAGCGGCCTGGACAAGGACGCGTGCTTCTTCATCCATACGGCCGGCGGCGGAGTTCTCCCCAGCCAGACCGTTGAGCCGCCCAACGTGCTCACCGTGAGCAACACCCAGCGCAAGCTCATCGCGTACAACATCCTGCCGGGATCCGAGGACGGCGACCACGCCGCCCACGGCTACCACGGCACCCATACCGCCGGTTCCGCCACGGGCGACGATTACCACAACCTGGCCTCACCCGCCGGCGCCGGTCACGACACGGGTGACGGCATGGCCCCCCTGGCCAAGCTGGTCATCCAGGACGGCGGACGGTCCGACAGCCCCTACCTCTACTTCCCCTGGCCGTTCTACGACATGTGGGCCCAGGACCGCGCCAGCGGCGTCCATGTCGCCTCCAACAGCTGGGGCGTCGAGAACAACCTCTACACCACCGCCTGCACCTACACCGACATGTTCGTCTGGGACAACGAAGACTTCCTCATCGTCGTCTCCGCCGGCAACGCCGGCCCCACGCCCGAAACCCTGAACTACCTCTGCACGTCGAAAAACGTCATCGCGGTGGCGGCCACCACCAACGGCAGCACCGGCGCCAACGCCATCGCTTCGTTCTCATCCAAGGGGCCGGCGGCCGACGGCCGGATCAAGCCGGACCTGGCGTTGCCGGGCGACTACATCGTCTCGGCCCGCGGCGAAACCACCGCCAACAACTGCAGCACGATCGCCATGAGCGGCACCAGCATGGCGGCGCCCACCGCCGCCGGCTTCAGCGCCCTGGCGCGCCAGTACTTCACCGAGGGGTGGTACCCGTCGGGCGTCAAGACCCCGGCCAACGCGTTCACCCCGTCGGCGGCGCTGCTCAAGGCGGTGATGATCAACTCCTGCGCCAACATGACCGGCGGCAACACTGCCCGGGTGGGCAAGGAAGATGCGCCGGCCGTGGGGCAGGGCTGGGGCCGGGTGCTGCTGGACAACGCCCTCTATTTCAACGCCAAGGCGGATGCCCGCAAACTGCTGGTGTGGGACGTGGCCAACGCCAACGGTCTGACCACCGGCGGCATTCGTGAATATCCCGTCCAGGTCGCGGAGGGCCAGCCGCTGAAGATCACGCTGGTCTGGACCGACCCGCCGGGCTCCGAGAGCGCCGCCATCACCCTGGTCAACAACCTCGACCTCGAGGTGATCGGACCGGGCGGCGTCCGTTACGCCGGCAACCAGTGGAACCTGGAACTGATCGGCGACCTGAAAGAGTCGCTGGTCAATCCCGCCGGCGCCGACACCCTCAACAATGTCGAGGGCATCCTGGTCAAGTCGCCGGCGGCCGGCGCCTACACCATCCGGGTCATGGGTACCAACGTACCCGGCTTCGCCGGGGCGTCGTTCCAGGGCTTCGGCCTTGTGGCCACGGGCGGCGTGAACCTGGACGCCACGGGCATGATCAACATCCGGTCCGTCCAGGTGGACGACTCGGCCGGCAATAACGACGGCGTCATCGATCCGGGCGAAACCATCAACCTGAATGTCATGCTGGAAAACACCGGCGGCGCGGCGGTCAACTCCACGAATGCGTTGCTCGCCACCGCCACCGCCGGCATCACCGTGACCACGCCCACCGGCGCCTACGGCACGATTGCCGCCGGCGGCACCCAGACCAACGCGTCGCCATACGTCTTCCAGGTTGACGCGTCGGTGAGCCCCAGCACGGTGATCGACTTCAATCTCGGCGTCAGCGGCAGTGCCGGCACCTTCAACCGGTCCTTCCAGCTCCGGGTGCTGCCCAGCACTCCGCCGACGCTGTCGAACCTGTTCATCAGCGAAAAGGGCCTGTACGACGCCGGCTACCCGACCTTCGTCGATTTCATCATGCAGTTCGACTACGCCGATCCGGACGCCGACCTGCAGTGGTTCTACTTCCTGATCCGGGTCAACGGCGAGGACGTCACGACGCTGCCGTTCGCGGTCAACGCCTCATCCCTGACGGGCCCCGGCGGAACGGGGGTGCTCGATCCGTTCGGCATCTGGCAGATGGTGGCGACCAACGTGGGCGAAACGCTCCAGGTGTACGGCTATCTGGAGGATTCGGAGGGGAACCGGAGTTCCATCGTCGAATCCAACGTCGTGCCGGTCACCCTGGGGGTCACGCCCGCCACGCCCAGCAACCTGGATGACGACGACTCGCTCTATGTCCCCTTCGCCGGCGGCTTCCTGTTCCCGTTCTACGGCAAGCTCTACCCCGGTTGCTATATCAACTCCGACGGCAACCTCACGTTCGAGGCCGGCTACGAGTACCAGCAGCGCGGCCCGATCGCCTTCCTCAACAACATGCCCCGCATCGCCGGCCTCTACACCGACCTGGCCAAGTCGCCCGGAGACAACAAGATCATCATGAACGCCCAGGCCGACCGGTTCACCGTCACCTACGACCGGCTGGCCCAGTGGGCGCAGACCGGACCCACGGGCACGAACACCGTCACCATCACCCTGTTCCCGGACGGCGCGGTGGAGTTCACCTGGGGTACCTGCTCCATGACCCAGTCGCAGACCGAGTTCAGCGGCGGCCCGGAATGGAAGGGCGTGGTGGGCCTGTGCCCCGGCGCGATCCTGGACTACCCGTCCAGCGACCTGTCGACGCTGACGAGCCCGGCACCCATTCCCGCCGGCCTGCCCATCTATCAGGCGTTTGCCAAGGCCGACGCCTTCGACCTGTCCAACACGACGCTGCGCTTCGAACCGGCGGCGCCGTTCATCCCGGTACAGCGGGCCTACTTCCCGCGCCTGTCGTACGCGCCCGGCACGTGGACCGAGGGATACGGGTTTGTGAACACCGGAGCGGCGGACGCCAACGTCCGGTTCACGTCGTTCGACAGCGCGGGGAACACCGCCGAGGTGTCGGACCTCTGGAGCTGGCCGGCGGGCGATCAGGGCGCCTACCAGGCCGAAGGACTGCTGGGACTGACTCAGGCCACCGACGGCTGGGTGCTGGCCGAAAGCGACCAGAACGGCCTGCTCGGTTTCTTCGTCACCCAGCATTTCGCCGGCGGCGGCCTGGCGGGTCTCGACGGCGCGGCGGTGTTCACCGACACCATGAGCTTCGGCCGCCTGCCCCTGGTGCGGGCCACCGGCACGTATTCCACCGAGCTGTTCTTTGCCAACCCGGGCGCTGAGGCGATCACGCTGGTACTGTTCGGCTATGACAACGTCACGACTCACAACGGCGGGGAATATGTCATTCCGCCGGGCGGCTTCGTCAAGCTGGACGCGGCCACCGTGTTCGGCGCCGGCTTTGACGGGGCCGTCTATGCCACCCTGCCGGGAGCGGACAAATCCGGCGAATCACCGACCGCCGGCCCCGGCTTCATCGGCAACGCGACGATCCGCGACGGCGACACCTCCATCTGTTCACTTAACATCGTGCCGTACGGGCAATCCCTCCTGTATGCCCCCCACGTGGTCTTCATGCCCGACGTCTACTACACCGAAGTGGTTCTGTGGAACTACCATGACACGGACGCCGTGGCCACCATCACCCCGTACCGCGCCGACGGGACCGTCATCGGCGCGCCCTTCCAGGTGACCGTGCCCGCCCTGAAGTTCGTCCGGCTGCGCGACACGGAGCTGGGCCTGCCGTCGGGCGTGACTACCGAGGGGTGGCTGAAGGTGGATTCCACCCTGGCGCTGTCGAGCTGCCTGACCTTCGGCAATCCGGTGGACAACCACTACATGTCCACCCTGCCGCTGGAGCGTGAGGGCAAGGACGACTTCTATTACGCCCAGGTCGCCAGCGGCGACGCCGGCGGAGTGAGCTTCTTCACCGGTATCGCCGTGGTGAACACGAACGCGGCTTCGGTGGACGTCACCATCAAAGTCTTCCTCAGCGACGGCACGCAGAACGGCAACACCGTGGTGCGGACCCTGGCCCCTGGCGAAAAGTACGTCCGCTTGCTGTCCCAGATCGAGGGGATCGGCACGCTCCAGGCCCAGACCAGCGGCTACATCCACGTGACCGCGACGGACGACGTCTTCTCGTTCGTCCTGTTCGGCAACGACGCGCTGGATTTCCTCTGCGCCGTCCCGGCCCAGTAAGTACCTCGCGGTCTCCGACCGCGTGTCTGTTCGGCGAAACCTCCCCCGGCCCGCTCCCTGCGGGCCGGGGGGCTTTTGGGAGAGCGGTGAATCGGTGAGTTGGTGATTTGGTTAATCGGTTAATCAGTGAATGGGTGCTCTCAGCGCCTCGCGAGCTGGTGGCTGCAGGCAGTCATCAACATCCGCTTCTCTCCGGCGCTGCTTTGGCATATTCATTTTCACGGTTGATATGGTGCGGTGCCACGGCGCGCCGAAGGTGCCGCCCACAGCTCACGGGTTGAACAATCATGAGTCGCCACAAACTCCATGCATTCACGTTACCCCCTCACCGGGTGGCCCGTTTATCTCCGGCGGACACCAGTGTGCTGCAGGACCTGCTGGTGCGCTGTGCCGATTATTTCGAATTGGTTGAAGGCCGGGTAACGGCCGCCGGCGACGCGGAGGCGCTCCTCGCCGATTGTCCACCGGGACGACGGGCGGACGAAAAAATGGTGCTGGGTGTATTCGACGACGGGGACCGCCTGGTCGGAGTCCTGGATGTCGTTCCGGACTATCCGCTTCCGGGTACGTGGTTCATCGGTCTGCTGCTCCTGGATCCCGCCCGGCGCGGCGGCGGATTGGGCCGGCGCGTCTATCGGGCGTTCGAGCGGTGGGCCGCCGCGGCCGGCGCCAGCCGCATCGAGCTGGGTGTTGTGAAGGCCAACTCTGGCGCGGCCCGATTTTGGGAGCGGCTCGGTCTGCACCGAGTGGAAAGCCGGCCGCCGCGCCGGTTTGGCCATCGCGAGCACGTCGTGGACGTGTGGCGGCGGGAGCTGCCGCCCCAGCGCCCAGGTTCGGGAGAAGACCCACTCGGTTGACCTGTGAGTGGTCGTTCGGAATCCGGCTCGCCAAGACACCAAGAACGCGAAGACATCTTATATTTAACAGTATAAAACAGGAAGAACAGGACACCCAAACATTGCACCCATCGATCAGGTTCATCATTGGTGATTGGAAGAACATAGATATCAAGGGATTGGAGCCTGTTGTCGGCGGGCGCCGACCAATGCGATATATTGAGTGTCCCGAATTCTGATTCGTGGGGAATAAAAGGGAAAAACAGGACACCCAAACATTGCACCCACCGATCAGGTTCATCATTGGTGATCATTAAAACAGGACACCCAAACATTGCGCCCACCGATCAGGTTCATCATTGGTGATTGGAAGAACATAGATATCAAGGGGTTGGAACCTGTGGTCGGCAGGCGCCGACCAAGGCGATTTGTCGGGTGTCCTAAATTCTGATTCGTTGAATGTCCGAAATTGACTGCCGACGAAGCCGATTTGTTGGATGTCCCGAATTCCGCTTTCGGGTGTCACATGAATCGATCTCGGCAACAGGCAGATGCCGAACTCAGCGTCTCGACGCCTCGGCGATGAATTATCTTGGGAAAGCTATGTAGGTCAAATGAAGAGCCGGACGGGGCAGCCCGCCCGGCTCAAGGGATTTGGTGGGGAGCGCCCGTTATTTCGGGACGTTGGCTATGAGCATCTGGAAGGAGTCGCCCGTCCAGTGGTCCACGAACGGAGGCGCCTTGGGCGGGTTGTTTCCCTCGGCGGCCAGCACGGTCATCTTGAACACACGGCAGATCTCCTTGGAGTTGTTCTGGATGCTGGCGATGTACACGGGGAGGCCCCACTGGATGGTCTGCCCCAGGATGTTCTTTTTGGTGCTCACCCAGTTGCCGGCGACGCTCGCGGCGATGGCTTTTTCCTTGGGATAGACTTCGTTGAAGTAACGGATGGCGGCCGCGGTCAGGGTGCCCGGACTGCCCGGTCCGGCGAAGCTGCTGGAGTTGGGAGGGAACTTAGCCGTCTTGAGCTGCTCGGCCGCCGCCGCCTTCATGCCGGCGCGCGATTTTTCGATCGCCGCCAGTTGCTCGGTCACCGCGGCGTTGTTCGGATCGAGTCGGTGGGCGGCGGTGAGTTGCTCGGCGTGCCGGGCCAGTTGGGAATCCGACTTTCGGGCGGTGTTGTTCATCTCGAGCTGGACCTGCTTGAGGATCCCCGCCGCCTGGGTCGCGGGGCCCTCGTTGGCCAGCTTCAGCATCCGCTCCAGGTCCCGGTAGTCGTTCCCCGCCGAACCGTCGGGCCGCTGGTTCTCCGGGTCCAGCCGGCTCTTGCGCGGGTTCTCGGGGGTCAGCTCGAAGAGCTTGCGGTCGATGGTGTCGGTGTCGCGGCCGTACTTGGCGCCAAAGCCGTCGAGGCGCTTGCGGGCTTCCGGCACATCCACCTTGCGGAGCTGCTCCAGCTTGGCCATGATGTCGCTCAGGTTCTGTTCGCTGAACATGACCTCGCCGTTGTGATTGAAGATCGCCTTGTACTTGGTTTCAAACGAATCGAAATAATCGCAGAACCCCTGCCAGTCCGCCTTGACCTCATCCTTGCTCAGCCCGCCGGAGACGGGTGCGCCTGCGGACGACCCGGACGCTGTATCAGAACTGCCGGTCGAAGAACCGCCGCCCGCGGCGGGCTTCACCATGGCAAGCTGCTTCTTCCAGCCGCTGCTTTTACCATCCCAGATCCGAAGCTCGGAGTAGGTGGGGTTCATGGCCCGGACTTGTGCGATCAGGCCATCGATCTCCTTGAGCTTGGTCTCGATCTCAGGCAGGTTGTCCTGCAGCGACAGGTTGTCCAGAGCGCGGAACGCGGCGTTGACTTGTCGCCCCAGGGCGCGCAGCTCCGGGCTGTCGGCGCCGAGGGCCAACCCCAGGGCGCACGCGATCAGAACAAACGTGCCCCACTTTCGCAGCGGTTCATGCATGATGCCTCCTTGTGTCTCCCACGGTAGTATGGCGGTCGGATCACATCCGAATCCTTTCGGTTAGAATGCCGATTTTACTAATTTTCGCAGAAATATTTTGTCGTCGCTAATCGGGCGGATGGAATCCGTTCGCCGAACCGGTGGGATGAAGCGGACCGGATGTGGGACGGACTGCCCGTCCCGGGTGAGAAAAATCGAATCCCAGCCGGACCTCCCCACGTATAAAGGGACGGTTCAATCAGCGCACCGTTCTGACTGTTCGTTTCCGGAGGCCCCTCATGTGGATGACGACCCTGCTCCTGACGGCCGCACTGATAGCGGCGGTGCCGGGGGGAACGGCACCGGACGCCACGGCGGACCGCGCGGCCATCGAGGAATGCGTGCGCGATTATATCGAAGGCTGGTACACGGGTGACGCGGCCCGCCTGGACCGGGCGCTCCATCCGGAACTGGCCAAACGGGGCGTGTTGCAAAGTCCGGGCGCGGGCCGGCTGTTCCTGCAGCCCATCGGCAAGTCGGCCATGGTGGCGTACACCGGCGCCGGCGCGGGCCGGCTGAAGCCGGGCGAAGAGATGAAGCTGGCCATCGAGATCCTGTCGGTGGACCGCGTGGTGGCCAGCGTCCGCATCGTTTCGCTGAAGTTCACCGACCATTGCCACCTGGCCCGGCTCGACGGGGAATGGAAGATCGTCAACGTGGTGTGGGAGCCGGCGGCCCCGCTGCCGCCTCCGCCACCCAAATGAAACGGGCGCCGTCCGCCAGGGGATGGGCGGGCGGCCCCATGAGTTCTCCTTTGGGGGAAGACTCCTCTGCACCGGGGCGGCCGCCAGGCCGCCCCGATCCTTTCTAGAAGTGGAGGCGGAAGGCGGTGCCCTCGTCGAGCCGGCTCTGGACGGAGATGGAGCCGCGATGGAGGCGCATGATCCGGCGCGACAGACTCAGCCCGATGCCGGAGCCCTCCTTTTTCGTGGTGAAGAAGGGAATGAAGATCTTGGCTTGGGCCTCGTCGGTGATCCCGCAGCCGTTGTCGCGGACCTCGATGATCACCCGCCCGCGTTCGCCCAGCCAGGCGCCGAGTTCGATGCGGGGGTCGGGCCGGCCGCGGAGCGCGTCCGCGGCGTTGAGGAGAAGGTTGAGCAGCACCTGGTCCAACAGTTCCGGGTCGGCGGTGAGTTCCAGGCTTTCCGGATCGACGGCCACGGTGAAAGTGATGCCGCTGGCGGCGAGCCGTTCCTGCAGCAGGTGTTGCATCCGGGTGAAGATCTCCCGGATGGAGAACACCTGGAAGTGCGGTGACGGGATGTGGGTGAGACTGCGGTAGGCCTGGACGAACTGCATCAGCCCACGGCTCCGCTTGTGAATGGTCTGGAGCGCCTCTTGGATGTCGCCGATTCCGTCGGGCGCGCCATCGCCGGCGGCATCTGGTTTCATCGTCGCGAACATGTCGCTGGCCGTGGCGGCCAGCGAGGCGATGGGGGTCATGGAGTTCATGATCTCGTGGGTGAGCACCCGGGTCAGGTTCTGCCAGGCCTCTGTCTCTTTCTCCTCCAGCTCGCCGTGGATATCGTGAAGCGAGGCCAGCCGGTAGAGGCGGTCACGCTGCTTGAACTCGGTGACGGCGATGGCCAACTGGACCGGCTCGGCGTCGTGTAGCACCCGGACCAGCGCCCGTTGCCCCGGCCGGAGCTCCAGCAGCACCCGGATCAGTTCCGGGCTGACCGGTTCCAGGGAATCGAGGCGGGCCAGGCGGGCGACGCCCAGCAGTCGCTTGGCGGCACGGTTGACCAGGTCCACGGCGCCGTCGGGTCGGTAAACCATTAGGCCGATTCCCACGTGCTGGACGATGGTCTCCAGGTAGTGGGCCTGGGCCTCCTTTTCGAGGCGGTGTTTCTGAAACTCGCCGATGACCTCGGCGATGGCGGCGTCCAGCTCGCGGAACGGCGCCCCGAGCGGGTTTCGGGTGAACGTCTGTGAGAAATCGGCATAGCGGACGGCCAGCAGAAAACGGCTCAGATTGTGCTGGGTCCGCTCCACGTAGTGGACGAGGGCGAACGCCCCGAAGACGGCCAGGGCGGCGACGGCGACAGCCGCCAGCCAACTGATGGGCGCCAGGTACACGGCCAGGCTGATGGCCGCCGCCAGCAGCAGCACGCGCAGCGCGATCTGGACACGGAATCGTTTCAGCACCACTATCGGCGATCCTCTCTAGATGTCGTGCTTGCCGATGCGGCGATAGAGTGCGGCCCGGGTGATGCCGAGCTCGCGGGCCGCCTGGCTGATGTTGCCCTGGTTCTTGTGGAGCACCTTGCGGATGACCGATTTCTCCACGTCTTCGAGGTTGAAGCTCCCGAGGGCCAGGCCGTCGGGGCCGGGTTCGGCGGTGCTGAAAAAGAAGTCCGATGGCTGGAGGACGGATGCGTCGCTCATGATCACGGCCCGCTCAATGGCGTGGCGCAGTTCGCGGATGTTGCCCGGCCAGGCGTATTTGCCGAACATCTTGAGGGTGGCCGCGCTGAGCTTGGGGACCGGCTTCTGGTACTTCCGGGTGTAGAGCTGGAGAAAGTGGTCGGCCAGCAGCGGCAGGTCCTCATCGCGCTCCCGTAGCGGGGGCAGGTGGATCTCCACGGTGTTGATCCGGTACAGCAGGTCCTGCCGGAACTCCTGGCGCGCCACCATCTCCAGGATGGCACGGTTGGTGGCGCAGACGAGGCGGATGTCCACCGGGATCGGCTTGTTGGCGCCCACCCGCGTGACGCAGCGGGTCTCGATGACCCGCAGGATTTTCGACTGGAGGGTCAGGGGCAGGTTGCCGATCTCGTCGAGGAACAGCGTGCCGCCGGAGGCCACCTCGAAGCGGCCGGCCCGGTCGGCGGCGGCGTCGGTGAAGGCGCCCTTGACGTGGCCGAAGAGCTCGCTCTCGAACAGCGTTTCGGTGATGGCGCCCATGTCGACGCTGATGAACACTTCAGCCGCCCGGGTCGAGTTGCGATGCACGGCCCGGGCGACCAGTTCCTTGCCGGTGCCGTTCTCGCCGAGGATCAGCACGTTGGCATCCGTCTTGGCGACCCGTTCGATGGCGGCGAACACCTTCTGCATCGGCGCCGACACGCCGATGAACTCGTGAAAGGGGTGGTCGAGATCGTCGTGGAGCTGCTGCTGGCGGGAGCGCAGGTGGGCCACCTCGAATCGCGAGCGGCGCAGGTTCAGCGCCGACGACACCGTGGCCAGGAGCTTCTCGTTCTGCCACGGCTTGAGGACGAAGTCCGTCGCCCCCTCCTTGATGGCCCGGACCGCCACGTTGATGTCGCCGAAGGCGGTGATCATGATCACCACCGCGGCCGGGTCGATCTCCAGGATCCGGCCGAGCCAGAGGAAGCCCTCGGCGCCGCTGGTGACGTCGCGGGTGAAGTTCATGTCCAGCAGGATGACGTCGTACGACTCGTTGAGGAGCAGCTGTGGGATCCGGCCCGGGTCGCGCTCGGTGTGGACCAGCTCCACGTGTTGTTTGAGGAAAAACCGCGCCGCCTGCAGGACATCGGCGTCGTCGTCCACAATCAGTATTTTGCCGAACTTGCCGCTCATGGTGGCACTCCGGCCGGTTTGTCTGCAAATGCGCTACCATTGTAACACATCGACAGAAACCCTTGCGGGTGAAGGTTTCTTCAAAAGGTGGTCCGGCCGGCATGTCCGAAAACGGACAGGTGCTGTCCGCCGGAGAACAGTGGCCCCCCGTGAAATGATTGCTGCCTGGTCCGGGGGCGGGACGAAGCGCGCCGGTTTGGCGGGAACTTTCATCTGATATGCGGCAAGATTCCGGGCGATGGCATGAAAGATGCTTAGCCAGGGTGGGGGAAGACTCCTATGAGCGCAGAAACAATCATCACCGATTTCGCCCGCTGGATGCATCCCGTGCCGGCGCCCGACCGGAGCCCGGCGATGCGGGCCCGCCGCCTCGCCCTGAAGGTCGACGGGCGGTTCCTCATCATCGACGCCGCGGCTGTGGACTGGGTCGAGTCAGCCGGCAATTACATCTGCGTCCATGTAGGAGCCGACACGCATATCGTGCGGGAACCGCTGACGCGCTTCGCCGAGCGGCTGGACCCGCAGCGCTTCCGGCGCATCCACCGCACCACGGTCATCAACGTGGAACGCGTCCGGGAACTGCGGCCCTACTTCCGCGGTGACTACATCGTGGTCCTGGCGGACGGGACCGAACGGATCCTCAGCCGCAGATACCGCGACTATTTCATGGCCGGTATAACCCTCGGCCTCTGACGGCCCGCGCCCAGTCCAGGGTGCGGCGAATAGAACCATCATGTGTTGGATCCCCCGCTCAACCTGGGCGCTCCCTGCTCAATTTGAACGCCCTGCCCGCTCAACCTGGTCCCCCTCCAACTTGGGTGACCCAGACTCATCCCCCAACGCAGATTTGGGGAGAAGGATCGCGCCCAGCTTTCCTTTCTGTGTCGTGCCGCCTCATCCGGCCATGCTCGCCACGGACCCGGCCGCGCTAGCTGCCATGGCTTATAACCCGGGCTGATAGGTGCGGGGGTGTGACGGATTGGGGATGTGTCTGAGCCGCACAGCGACGACTGAAGAAAGAGAACTAACGACACGGGGAGAAAATGGAAGTCCTCGTTTGCAGTTCCGGACAGCCAACGATTGGCGCAGTTCGGGACAGCCAACTATTGACACAGACCGGGATAGCCAATGATTGGCACAGTTCGGGACAGCCAACGATTGACACAGTTCGGGACAGCCATTGATTGACGCAGTTCGGGACAGCCAACGATTGACGCAATTCAGGACCACAATTCGGGACAGCCATTGATTGATGCCCAATTTCTCACACCTCGTGGGTGAATGTTGGGGTGTCCTGCTCTGCCCGAACGGTTGACGCAGTTCAGGACTGCCATTGATTGATGTCCAATTTCTCGCAAGTCGATGATTAGGAATCCCGATTTCTCGGTGGAAAAAAGGATGTTCTGATTTCCTGTCTACGTGTTCTTCTGTTATGGATGCTTGGGTGTCCAGAATATCATCTCGACTCCTCGTGAGTGAATTGTTGGGTATCTTGCCCTTCCCGAACGGGTGTTCGGATGATCGGATGCCCCATGAATAACTATATGCGTGTCCCGAATTTCCTGGGGTGGGATGCCGGATGGGATGCTGGATGCCCATAATTGCCCGTTTGGGTTTCTGAATCACCTGATTTCTCGCCAATGGAACATGGATGTCCTGATTTCTCCCATGAATAAATGTATGGGTGTCCTGAATTCCCCTGGGGCGGGATGCTGGATGTCCATGATTGCTCGTGTTCTGATTTCCTGCGCAGGGTTGATTGAAGGTCCCAAGTTCCGGGCTGTGGTTCGTCGGGTCGACGAACTGATGGACCAGGTGTCCGAATCCGGACAGCCGCTGTGTCGGCGATGGACATCCGGTCGCCTTCGGTGTGGACTGGCGCGATTTGAAATCCTTTGATATCTAGAAGGTAAGGAAGCGCCGGTCGATCCGTGATCGTTTGGCACAACGCTTGCGATGCAAGCGGCGAGGAGAACACCCATGAGCATGGATCGTCCCCTGAAGAAAAAACGCCTGACCCTGCGGAATACCATTCGTTTCGGCCTTCCTGCCCTGTTTGTCGTCGCGGTGGCCTACCTGCTGGTCTTCCAATCTCACGCCACCACCCTGCGGGTTCAGGAGGAGCACCTGACCGTCGCCGAGGTGCGCCGCGGCCCCTTCCAGGAGTTCATCCCAGTGATCGGCAACGTGCAGCCCATCAACACGATGTTTCTGAATGCAGAGGAAGGCGGACGAGTGGAACACCTTTATCTGAAGGCGGGGGCGTTCGTGCGGACAGGGGAGCCGATTCTGAAACTCACCAACACCGACCTGCTCCTGGACATCATGTACCGCGAGGCCGAGTTCTTCCAGCAGAACAACAACCTGCGCACGGCGCAGCTGTCCCTGGAACAGTACCGCTTCGAGCTGGACCAGCAACTGGCCGACGTGGAGCACGACCTGGAGCGGGCCCGCCGGGAGTACCGGAACCAGAGCGCGCTGTACGGGGAAAAACTGGTCTCCAAGGACACGTTCGACGCGGCCCGGGAGACCTTCGAGTATGCCGAGAAGAAGCGCGCCCTGACCATGGAGACGCGGCAACGGGAGCTGGCGTTCCGCGACCAGCAGATCGCCCAGTTGGAGGAGTCGGTGACCCGCATCCGGGAGAACCTGGCGGTGGTGCGGCAGAAGCTGGACAACCTGGTCATCCGGGCGCCGGTGACGGGCCAGCTCACCTCGCTCCAGGCGGAACTCGGCCAGTCGAAGACGCCCGGCGAGCAACTGGGCCAGATCGACATTCTGGACGGCTTCAAGGTCCGGGCGCCCATTGACGAGCACTACATCGCCCGGATCGGCACCGGCTTGCGGGGGACCTTCGAACTGGCCGGCGCGTCCTATGAGCTCCGCGTGAAGCAGGTCTTCCCGGAGGTGCGGGACGGGCGGTTCGAAGTGGATCTGGAGTTCAGCGGCCAGGAACCCGGCGGCATCCGCCGGGGGCAGAGCCTGCACATCCGCCTGGAACTGGGCGACGTGGGCGAGGCGCTGCTGCTGCCCACCGGCGGCTTCTTCCAGAAGACGGGCGGCAACTGGGTCTATCTCGTGGAACCCGGCGGCCGGTCGGCCGTCCGGCACCCCATCCGCCTGGGCCGCCAGAATCCCGAATATTACGAGGTGATCGACGGCCTGCGCCCGGGAGACCGGGTGGTCACCTCCTCGTATGATAACTACGGCGACATGGATCGCCTGGTCTTCCAATAGGGGGAAGACCCGTCTGCATCATCCGGCTCATAGGAGTCCCACATGATCGAAACACGGAACCTGAAGAAAATCTACACCACCGAGGACGTCGAAACCACCGCCCTGAACCAGGTGAACCTGGCGATCCAGCCGGGGGAATTCATCGCGGTGATGGGTCCCTCGGGCTGCGGCAAGTCCACGCTGCTCAACATCCTCGGCCTGCTCGACACGCCCAGCGCCGGCGAATACCTCTTCCTGGGTGAGGAGGTTTCCCGCCACTCCGAGCGCCGGCGGGCCCAGTTGCGAAAATCGAACATCGGCTTCATCTTCCAGAGCTTCAACCTCATCGACGAGCTGACGGTGTTCGAGAACGTGGAACTGCCGTTGCTCTATCTCGGCATCTCGGCCTCGGCCCGGAAGAAACGGGTGATGGCGGTGCTGGAGCAGATGCAGCTCGTGCCGCGCAAGAGCCACTTCCCGCAGCAGCTCTCGGGGGGGCAGCAGCAGCGGGTGGCCGTGGGCCGGGCGGTGGTGGGCAGTCCCAAGCTGATTCTGGCGGACGAGCCCACCGGCAACCTGGACTCCACGCACGGTGACGAGGTGATGAAGCTGCTGACCGATCTCCACGAGAGCGGCACCACCATCATCATGGTCACCCACTCGCCCGCCTATGCCGATTACAGCCAGCGCATCGTCCACCTGTTCGACGGGCACGTGGTGACCGAAAACCTGATGGAGAAGTTCCATGTCTGAAACTCCGGCGGGAGGTGGCAGCATGATCCGGTTGCGTGACATCACCCGGTATTACACGAACGGATTCGTCAAGACCTTCGTGCTGCGGGGCGTCCGGCTGGACGTGGCCGAGGGGGAGTTCCTGACCATCATGGGCCCCTCGGGCGCCGGCAAGTCCACCCTGCTCCATATCCTGGGCATGCTCGACGCGGCGTCGGAGGGGGAGTATCACTTCCACGACATCCCGGCCCATGAAATGACGGAGCGTCGCCGGACCGAGCTGCACCAGCAAAACATCGGTTTCGTCTTCCAGAGCTACCACCTCATCGACGACCTGACCGTCTACGAGAACCTCGAGACGCCCCTGCTGTACAAGAAGGTGAAGGCCGCCGAGCGCAAGAGCCTCGTCGCCGACATGCTGGACCGGTTCGGCATCGTCGCCAAGAAGGACCTGTTCCCGGCCCAGCTCTCCGGCGGGCAGCAGCAACTGGTGGCGGTGGCCCGGGCGATGATCATCCATCCCCGGCTCATCCTGGCCGACGAGCCCACGGGCAACCTGAACTCCAAGCAGGGTGAAGAGATCATGGAGTTGTTCCGGGAGCTGAACCGGGCCGGGACGACCATCATCCAGGTCACCCACTCGGAGAAGAACGCCGCCTACGGCCACCGGATCATCCACCTCTGCGACGGGTGGGTGACGGGTCACCAACAGGCGGCGAACGGCTGAGCGCCGGGGGGCGCGCGGCACCTGCAACCGCTTGACTGGTGGAGGCCGGACTTCGGGGGAAGATCATGTGGCTTCGACACTTTCATTCCAGTTGGCGATATCTTTCGAGACACAGAGGCTATGCCGGTCTCAACATGGTCGGCTTGACTGCCGGGATGGTCACCTGCATCCTCATCTCACTGTGGGTGTGGGACGAGCTGCACTACGACACGCATCACCTCAAGGCCGAGCGCATCTATCGGGCGACCCGGCAGGTCAGGTACGGGGGGGTGGATGCCTGGATGGGTACCCTGGAGCCGCCGGCCGCGGCGATGTTCCGCCAGGAGTTCCCCGAGGTTGAGGCGACCGTCCGGATCCGGCACTTCGACGCCTGTGTGGTTCGCACCGGTCCGGTGGTATTTAAGCAGACCCGACTCGTGTTCGCCGATCCGTCGCTGTTCGACGTATTCACTATACCGCTGCTGCAGGGGGATGGGGGTGGGGCGTTGGCGGAGCCCAACCGGTTGCTGGTCAGCCGAGCCAGCGCCTGCAAATATTTCGGTTCCGGTGAGGCGGTGGGGCGCACGCTGACCCTGGATGGAATGGGCGACTTTCAGATTGTGGGCGTTTTTGAGGACATGCCCGCCGCCGGCCACTTCCACTTCGACCTGATCGGTTCCCTGACGTCATTGAAGGAGGCCCGCGACGCCAACTGGACCACCAGCAACTTTTACACCTATCTCCTGCTGCGGTCCGGCGCCGACCCGCGGGCGATCGAGGCGAAGTACGTCCCGGTCATGACCAAGCACGTCGGCCCGCTGTTCGAATCCTTTTTCGGCAAGTCGGTGGCTCAGGCCATCGCCGATGGTCAGTTCCGCCTGCAACTGATTCTGCAACCCCTCCGGTCGATCCACCTGCATTCCAAGCTCCGCTACGAGCTCGAGCCGAACGGCGATGCCAACTCCGTGTACCTGTTTGCCGTTGCCGCCCTGCTGGTGCTGGGAGTGGCCATCGTCAACTACGTCAACCTGGCGACGGCCCAGGCGATGGGACGGGCTCGCGAGGTGGGCATCCGGAAATCCATCGGCGCCTCCCGGTCCCAGCTCGCGCTCCAGTTTCTCACGGAATCCGTCATGCTGAGCCTGCTGGCCCTCGGGCTGGCCGCGGGCCTGGTGGTTCTGGTATTGCCGGCGTTCAACGAACTGACCGGCAAAACGTTGGAACTGTCGATGATCGGAATCTGTCCGTGGATCGTCCTCGGCGCCGTCCTGACCGCGATCACCGGCCTGTTGGCCGGCGGTTACCCGGCCCTGACCCTATCCGCCTTCCAGCCGGTCCGGGTGCTGAAGAGCGGGTGGCGCGCCGGCGGCCGGGGGCAATGGCTCCGCCGGAGTCTGGTGATATTCCAATTCACCGTTTCCGGACTGCTGATCATCGGTGTCCTGGTGGTTTCCCGTCAGATCGAATACGTCCAGACCAAGAACCTCGGCTACGAGAAGGAACAGGTCCTCGTCCTGGATAACGCCCATCTGCTTGGGCCCCGGGCCGACGCCTTCAAGAACGAGATGCTGGGGGATTCCCGGATCACGCACGCCACCATTTCGGGATGCCTGCCGGTGCCTTCGAGTGTGTTCAACTACACGGCATACGCCGACAGGCGGATCGACGAGGCTCATGCGATTCCCGTCTCCGGCTTCCGGGTGGATGAGGACTATCTGCCGACCCTTGGATTGAAGCTGGTGGCCGGCCGGAACTTTTCGCGAGCGTACAGCACGGATGACCGGGCGGTCATCGTCAATCGGGCCCTGGCCCGGCAATGCGGCTGGAGAGAACCGGTGGGACACAAACTCGGCATTCCGGGCGATGATGCGATCGACCGGGGTCAGGTGATCCTGGACGAATACACCGTCATCGGGGTGGTCGATGACTTTCATTTCGAGACCATGCACAACACCATCCGCCCGCTGGTGTTGCGGCTGGGCCGCCAGCCGGAGCTGATGGCCTTCCGGTTCGTCGCCGGGTCGGCCGGGGAAGTGGTGACGCGGTTGCAGCAAACCTGGCAGCGCGTCGTTCCGGATCAACCGTTTGAATACTATTTCCTGGACGAACGGTTCGACTCGATGTACCGCGCCGAAGACAAGATTCGGAAGGTGTTGGCCGTGTTTGTCGTCCTGGCCGTGGGAGTCGGCTGTCTGGGGTTGATGGGATTGGCGGCGTTCATGGCGCAGCGCCGGGCCCGCGAGATGAGCATCCGGAAGGTGTGCGGAGCCTCGTCAGCGGATGTCCTGGGGCGCATGCTGCGGGAGTTCGTTCTCCTGGTCTGCGTGGCCAATGCGCTGGCTCTGCCGCTGGCGGTCTATGGGGCGAACCGTTGGTTGGCCCAGTACGCCTACCCCGCACCGCTGGGTGTTGGCCTGTTTGTGGTGTCGTTCGCGTTGACCCTAACCATTGCCCTGTTAACCGTTGCTTGGCATGCCATCCGGGTAGCGCGGGCCGATCCGGTGATCGCCTTGCGCTATGAGTAGCGAGCACTGTTCAGAATGTTGAGGAGAGGTTCAGTTTTAGAGGTGAATGCATGATCCGACACTGGTTGAAAATAGCCTGGCGCCACGCCATCCGCCACAAGGGTTACAGCCTGATCATCGTGGGAGGGCTGGCTCTGGCCATGGCCGCCAGCCTGTTGATCCTGGCGCACGTCAGTGAGGAACTGAACTACGAACGATGCTTTCCCAAGGCCGGTCGCATCGATCGGGTGATCCGGGAGTTCTACGATCCGCCCGGCGCGGTGGCCAAAGTGTGCCCGCCGCTGGGGCAGGCCATGCAGCGGCTCATGCCGGAGGTGGAGCTCTTCGCCCGGTTCCACCCCCTGGACGAGCGGGTCTGGCGGTGGCAGCGCCCGGACGGCGCCGTTTCGCGCTTCCGGGAAACCGGGGGCTTTTTCGCCGATCCGGCGGCCATCGCTATGTTCGACCTGAATTTCATCGCCGGGGACCCGGCCACGGCCCTGGCACGGCCGGACGCCATCGTGCTCACCGCCGCGCTGGCCCGGAAGCACTTCCCCGGACGCAATCCGGTGGGTGAAGTGATCGTGGACGACGACACCAACACCGCCTTCACCGTCACCGGCATCTTCGAAGACCTGCCTGCCGCCACCCACCTGCGCTTCACGTACCTGATGCCCATGCAAACCCTGTTCGCCCTGCTGGCCGGGATGGGAGAAGACGGCCTGGAGGAAAACCGCTTCTGGGACGGCATGTACCTGTATGTGCTGCGCTCGCCGGGCGCCGACCGCAGCCGGCTCGAGGCCCGGCTGCCGGACCTCACCGTGGAGAATTTCATGGGCAGCGGACGGACCCGGGAGCAGATCCTGGCCGGCACGCAGTACCGTCTGCAGCCCATCACCGACATCCACCTGCGCTCGAAGCTGATCCAGGAGATGGGCCCCAACAGCGACATCGCCTACGTCTGGATATTCTCGGCCGTCGCCGGGCTGATCATGCTCATCGCGGTGGCCAATTTCATCAACATCACCACGGCCCTGGCGTTCAAGCGGATGAAAGAGGTGGGGATCAAAAAGGCCATCGGCGCCCGGCGTGGCCAATTGATCGGCCAGTATCTGGGCGAGGCGTTCGGTTTCATCCTGGCGGCCGGCCTGCTGGCCGCCGGGTTGCTGTGGTTGGCGGCGCCGCTGTACGCCGAGCTGGCGGGAAAGCCGCTCGCCCTGGACCATCTGGTGAGGATCGGGCCGCTAGCCTGGGTCTGGTTGGCCGTCGGACTGGCCACCCTGCTGGCCGGCGGTTACCCGGCCTTCGTCCTGGCCCGGTTCCAGACGGTGGACACCCTCAAGGGGGTCCGGCTGCCGCGCTCTTCGGCCGCCGTCCTGAGGAAAAGTCTGGTGGTGGTCCAGTTCGTGATCTCGGTGTTCATGATCTTCGGCGCCCTGGTCATTCACCGGCAGATGGATTTCTTCCAGAGCAAGGAGTTGGGATTCGACAAGGTCGATGTGGCCGCGGTGCCGCTGGATGGCCAGTTCCGGCAGCGGATCACCGCCAATGCCGCGACCATCAAGGACGAATTGGAGAAGCTCGCCGCCGTTCGTCAGGTAGGGTTGACCAACGAGCTGCCCGGGGAGGGCGGCAGTTTCAGTCTGGAGCCGGTCCGACTGGAGTCCGAACCGGAGAATGTCCGCCGGCCCTCGTTCCGGTGGATGCGCGTGGACGAGGATTTCCTTTCCACCTTGGAGATTCGCGTGGTGGCCGGACGGCCGTTCCGGCGGATGGCCCCCGGAGCGACGGCCCTCATCGTCAACGAGACCGCGGCGCGGATGCTCGGACTGGACGATCCCGTCGGCGTCCGGGTCGTCTCGCCGCGCGCCAAAGCCGAAATCATCGGAGTGGTCCGGGATTTCCACTTCGACTCCCTGCACCATCCGGTGGAGCCGCTGGTGCTGCACTACGAGCCCGCCCAGGCCCGCTTTCTGCTGGTGAAGGTGGAGGCGGGGCGGATGTCGGCGGCCCTGGCGGCCATCCGGAGGAAGATCGCCGAGCTGGCCCCCGGCCAGCTGTTCGACTACGCCCTGCTCGACGAGAACCTCAACCGCCTCTACTTGTCTGAGGATCGCATCGGCCGGTTGTTCGCGCTGTTCGCCGGTCTGGGCGTCGTCATCGCCTGTCTGGGACTGGTGGGCCTGTCGACCTACTCGGCGGAGGTGCGGACGAAGGAGATCGGCGTCCGCAAGGTACTGGGCGCCACCGCGGCGGGCACCGTCTGGCTGCTGGTGTCCGAGTATTGCCGGTGGGTGCTGCTCGCGAGCGCTGTGGCGCTGGCGGGCGGGTACTTCCTGATGACCCGCTGGCTGGAGCAGTTCGCCTTCCGCACCGAAATCGACGCCGGGATATTCATCGTCACCGTTTTACTCGCGGTCTGCACCGCCATCCTGGCCGTCAGTGGGCAGGCGCTGCGAGCCGCCCGATCCCGGGTGGTGGACGCGCTGCGGTACGAATGAGATCGGCCCACAGGGAGAAGACCATGAGCCTCAAGGATATTTTGGAAAAGATGCAGGCGGCAGGCGACCCGGTCCTGTTGCAGGACGGCGACGGCCAGTGGCGGGCGGCGGAGCTGCTGGAGCGACTCTCGCCGCTGCGGCTCCGCACCGCGGCCTACCTGCAGCCGGGCCTCTACATCGCCGAGATCAGCCCGGGCGGCTACCTGGGGCGGGTGCTGTTCCGGCTGCACCGCCCGGACCCGCCCGGTGGCGAGCCGTCGGCATGATGATTGCGGTGGGAGAGGAACCATGATCTGGCACTACCTCAAACTGGCGTTTCACCGATTGGGTCGTCACAAAGTCCACTCCCTGATCATCATTGTCGGGTTGACGATCGGTATGAGCGCTGCGCTGCTGATCCTTTTCTATTGTCAGTTTGAACGCAGTTACGACGATTTCCATCGCCAGGCGGATCAGATCTTCCGGGTGCAGAACGACCAGGTCGAAGCCACGCAGACGATCGGGAACGCGTGCTGCCCGCCGGCTCTTGCGCCGGCTTTGAAGCATGAATTTCCCGAGATTGCTGATTTCACTCGTGTGCTGAAGGTCGGCGGCGACACCAACATCGTCGCCCGCACACTGGGAGATGGGCGGTCTTTGTCCGGTTACGAACCGCACGTCTTTTTCGCCGAGTCCTCGCTGCTGCGCATGTTCTCCTTCCCGCTGGTCAAAGGTGATGCCCCGTCGGCGCTCGATCGGCCCGAGTCTGTCGTCATGACACAATCCGCAGCCCGCCGGTATTTTGGCGATGAGAACCCCATGGGCCAGACTGTAGCAGTCACCACGACGTTCGGGACGCAAGACTATTCGGTGACTGGTATCTGCCGGGACATTCCCGTGAACTCCCATTTCCGCTTCGATATCCTGCTTTCCTATGGGCGGCTGAAAAGCCTATGGCCGTTCAACGAGAACAACCCGTGGCGATGCCACGCCTTTTTGACCTATTTGCTGTTGTCCCCGGATGCCGATCGCGCCGCTGTGGAGGAGAAATCATCCCGTTTGATCAATGCCAACTTCCCCCTGTCCGGTTCCTCCCGGACCGAGTTGACTCTCCAGCCGCTGGGCGAAATTCATTTGACTTCCCGTCTGCACCAAGAAGCGGAGGTCAACGGGGATTACCGGGTGGTTGCTCTGCTCGAATGGATTGGTGTGCTGATCCTCTTGACCGCTTGGGCGAACACCATCAACCTGGCCACAGCCCGCTCCATGGAACAGGGGCGGGAAGTGGGCGTCCGCAAGACCCTGGGTGCGGGACGAAGTCACATCCTGACGCAGTTCCTCACCGATGCCCTGCTGCTCAACCTGCTGGCATTCGTGCTTTCGCTGTTCGTCATCCATGTAACCCTGGTTCCGTTTGGGCATTTGGTGGGAAAGCCGTTGTGGACGGTTCAGTTGGGCGTCGGCTGGTTCTGGGTGACGGCGATCATCCTGGCTGGCGCAGTGCTCTCCGTGGCGTATCCCGCTTGCGCACTGGCGTCGCTGCCGCCGGTGTTCGCCTTGCGCGGTTTGTTCCGGGGGGTGCCTCGAGCAGCCTTGATGCGGAAAGGTCTTGTATTGATCCAATTCACTCTGGCCACTGTTCTGATCGCCGCGACGTTGATCGTGGGCAACCAGTTGGACTTCATGCAGAACCGCGATCTCGGCGCCGATATAAGCCGGACGACGGTCTTGCGGGTGCCCCCTCTTCGTGATGCCGGACGGCAGGCACTGCTCGCCCGTGATCGGATGGCCGGTCTCACCGGGATCGTCAACGCTTCGGTGTCCACGAGCATACCGGGTCGGGAATACAGCAACGATGCCAGTGGCTTCCGACGTGCAAACACCCAGCCGGTAGAAGGCCGGACCCTTTACATCATCGACACCGACGAGCGGTACTTTGATTATTACGATATTCCGCTCGTGGCCGGACGCGGTTTTTCCCGGGGATTCTCAGCGGACCGGAACAAGATCATCCTCAACGAGGAGGCAGTGAAGGTTCTGGGGTTTGGTGACGCAGCGGAAGCCCTTGGGCAGAAAATCATCGGGTTCGGAGACCGCGGCGGCCTTCAGATTGTCGGAGTGACGCGGAACTATCACCACAAGTCCTTGCGCGAAAGAATCGAGCCGGTCGTTTTCTGGCCCCTGCCATACAGCCTGCTCAACAGGCCGTGCTTCTTGTCGCTGAGAAGCAGGGGGCCAATGCCCCAGACGTTGCCGGTCCGTGTCACAGAGAGCTGGCGGGAATTGTTTCCCGAAGTGCCCATCGATCCGGTTTCATTGGACGTGGAGTTCAACCGTCAATACGATGCCGACCTCAGATTCGGTCACATCTTTGGACTGGCTTCCGTGCTTTCCGTGGCGATCGCATCCCTCGGCCTGTTCGGACTGGTTTCATTTGCCACCACCCGGCGGAAGCGTGAAATCGGTGTCCGCAGGGTCTTCGGCGCCAGCGTATCCGGGCTGACGATCCGGCTGGTGAGCGAATTCCTTCGCTGGGTACTGCTGGCCAACGCGCTGGCCTGGCCTCTGACCTACCTGGCCATGAGCCAGTGGCTGGAGAGCTTTGCTTTCCGGACGCCCATCGGGATCGGCGTCTTCCTGCTGGCGGGCGTATCGGTGTTGCTTGTGGCCATGCTCACGGTAAGCGTCCAGTCGGTCCGGGCCGCCCGGGCCAATCCGGTGGACAGTCTGAGGTACGAATAGAGGAGAGCGCATGATCCGGATGCTGTTGAAACAAATGCTGCGGGGCATTTTTCGAGACAAGTTCCACTCGTTCATCAATGTGTTCGGCCTGGGGCTGGGCATCGCCTGCTGCATCATCGGCCTGCTGTTCATTCAGGACGAATGGTCCGCCGATCGGCGCCACGCCAACGTTGCGCGGCTCCACCGGTACGGGGTGCAGATGACTATCGGCGGCGTCACCAGCGTCCAGACGACCTGCAACGCGGCCGCCGGGCCGCTGCTCAAGGAGTTCATCCCCGGGATCGAATCGTACATCCGCGTCGGCCCCGCGGGTGAGATCCTGGTCAAGCACAAGGCCGACGTGTTCCAGGAGGAGAATTTCCTCTGGGCCGATCCCGGCTTGCTCACAGCGTTCAGCCATCCGTTCGTCTTCGGGAATCCCGCAGACGGTTTGAACCGGGACAACACCACGGTGCTGACCCGGTCCCTGGCCCGAAAAATTTTCGGTGAAAACAATCCCGTGGGCCGGATGCTGGAAATTGAAAACCATGGCCCGTTCGAGATCACCGGCGTGATCGCCGATCCGCCGCTCAGCGATCACCTGCAGTTCTCCGCCCTGCTGTCCTTCTCCACCCTGTTCAAGGGGCTTGACCAGGCGGAGCTGTTCCAGCCGTCCAACCTCTCGGGCGACATGGCGTACGGGTTGTATTTCCTGTTCGCGCCGGGATTCACCGCCGAGGATTTTGCCGCCCAGGAGCGCCGGTTTTACGCCAAATATCAGGCGGCCGTGGACGGCATCCAGTATGTCGGCCGGGTCGAGCCCCTGGCGGACATCCGCCTGCGGTCCAGCCTGGATTCCGGCCAGGCCGCCGTCAACGCGCGCTTCCTGTTCTGGTTCGGCGGCATCGTCCTGTTCATCCTCTTTTTGGCCTGCGTCAACTACGTCAACCTGACCACTTCCCGGGCCAGCAAGCGGTCCAAGGAGATCGGAATCAAGAAGGTCGTCGGCTCCAGCCATGGATTGCTGGTGGCCCACCTGCTCGCCGAGTCGCTCATGTTCGTGCTGGTGGCGCTGGCGGCCGGAGTCATCCTGGCCCAGGTCATCCTGGCGCTGACGCCGCTCAACGAGGTGATCGGCAAGAACCTCCAGGTCAGCCTGCTTTCGAATTCCGCCCTGCTGCCGGCGCTCGCGGCCATCTGGGCGATCGTCGGCGTGCTGGCCGGCCTGTATCCCGCGTTCTACCTGGCGCGCCTGTCGCCGGTGCGGACCTTCCGGGGAAAGGCGGGCGCCCCCGCATCGGGGCGGTTCATCCGCCAGGCGCTGCTCGTGGCGCAATTCGTCATCACCATCGCCGCCGTCGCCCTGACCCTGCTGATGGTCCGCCAGCTGGACTACATCCGGGACATGGATCTCGGCTTCCGCAAGGACAACGTGGTGCTCCTCAAGGTCACCGAAGCCGGGTTGCTGAAGCGCGTCGATACGTTCAAGGAGGAGGTCAGCCGCTGTCCCGGCGTGGTTGCGGCCGCCTGTTCCAATGCTGTGCCGGGTCTCGGATACACCGGTTTCGCCTTCAACTGGGAAACCGCTTCCGGAGAGATGAAGCCGCGCGCCTTCCCCTCGCTGCAGGCCGATCAAGATTATTTCCGCACCATGGACATCCGCCTCGTGAAGGGCCGGAACTTTTCCCGGCCGGCGACTTCGGCGGACTTTCAGAACCGATCGTTCGAGGTCATCGTCAACGAGTGCCTGGTCAGGAAAATGGGCTGGCAGGACCCCATCGGCAAGCGCTTCCAGTTCGGGACGGTGATCGGGGTGGTGCGCGATTATCACTTTGTCCCATTGCATTACGACATGCGGCCCGTGTTCATCACGCCGCCGGTGGAGCCCGCCCCGTATGTCAGCGTGCGCATCCGCGGCGACCGGATCCGCGAGACGCTGCAGCAGTTGCAGGCCCGCTGGGGGGCCTTCGCGCCGGGGCATCCGTTTGCCTACACGTTCCTCGACCAGCGGCTGGCCCGGATATACGCCGACGACGAGAAACAGCAGAAGCTGGCGACCCTCTTTGCGGGGATCTGCCTGCTGATCTCCTGCCTGGGCCTCTTCGCCCTGGCTTCGTTCAACATCGGGCAGCGCACCAAGGAGATCGGGATTCGCCGGGCGCTGGGAGCGTCGCTCGCCGGCGTGGTGATGCTGCTGGGGCGGCGCTTTGTGATGTGGGTGCTGCTGGCCAACGCGCTGGCCTGGCCTCTGACCTACCTGGCCATGCGCCAGTGGCTGGAGAGCTTTGCCTACCGGACGCCCATCGGGATCGGTGTCTTTTTGCTGGCGGGCGCGTCGGTGCTCTTCGTCGCCCTGATGACGGTGGGCGTCCAGTCCGTCCGGGCCGCTCGTGCCAATCCGGTGGAGAGCCTGCGGTACGAATGATTCGAGGGGCATGATGCTGAGAAACTACCTGAAAGTCGCCTGGCGCAATCTCCTCCGTCACAAGGGCTATTCGTTCATCAACATCTTCGGGCTGGCGGCGGGTCTGGGCAGTTGCCTGATGATGCTCCTCTGGGTGCGGGATGAGCTGAGCTACGACCGGTTCCATTCCAACGCCGCGGCCATCTACCGCGTGGTGGCGGAGATCGCCGAACCGGCCGGGGGGAACGAGTCCATCGCTGTCCTGCCGCCCAACCTGGGACCGGCCCTGAAGGCGGAGTTCCCCGAGATCCGGCAGACCGCGCGTCATCTGTATGTGGGTCAACAGATCGTGGCGTACGGAGAGAAGCGGTTTTACGAAGACCACGTCTCGCTGGTCGATCCCGAATTTCTCCAGATGTTCTCCTTTCCCCTGCGTCAGGGAGTGTTGAGAAGCGCGCTGTCCGACCCCCAGTCCATCGTGCTGACCGAATCGGCGGCGGCGAAATATTTCGGGCCGGACGATCCGGTGGGGAAAATCCTGCGCCTGAACAACCGCCGCGACTGCATCGTCACCGGCATCCTGGCCGACATCCCCGCGCAGTCGCATCTGACCTTTGACATCCTGCTCCCCTTCCTGGCCGCGGAGGAGTTCGGATTCCCCACCCAAACCTGGGAACGTTTTTCCTGTGAGACGTATGTGACGGTAGAATCCACTTCCGATGTCCGGCATTTGAACCGGAAGATCGCCGCCCGGCTGCACCAGCCCCTGGACGATACCGGCACCACCCTGGTGTTGCAACCCCTAACGGACATTCACTTGTATTCCGCGCATATCGGCGAAGGGGAAGTGCGCGGCGATATCCGGATCGTGGCCCTGTTCTCGCTGTTGGCGGTGTTCGTTCTGTCCATGGCCGTCATCAATTACCTGAACCTGGCCACGGCCCAGGGCAGCACCCGGGGCAAGGAGATCGGCCTGCGCAAGGTGACCGGCGCCCGGCGCGGCGAGATCGCCGGCCAGTTCCTGGGGGAATCCTATCTGCAGACCGCGCTGGCCATGATTGGCGCCATGACCCTGGTGGTCATCGGCCTGCCCTTCTTCAACTCCTTGTCGGGTAAAAGCATCTCGTTCAATTCACTTCTCGCCCCGTCCAACGGATTGTTTTTGCTCGGATTCTTCCTGGTCACCGGATTGCTGGCCGGACTGTATCCGGCCTGGCATCTCTCCCGGCTGAAACCGGCGGCGGTCCTCAAGGGCGGTTTCGCTTTGTCGACGGGTGGGCCCCGCCTGCGCAAGCTTCTGGTGGTGTTCCAGTTCGGCTTGACCATGATCCTGATCATCGGCAGCGTGAGCATCGGTCGCCAGCTGGATTTCCTGCGGACGCAGCGGCTGGGTTTCAACCAGGAGCAGGTTCTCATGGTGCCCCTGCGCGGGGACCTGGTCGACCGGCTGGCCCCGCTGAAAGTGGAGCTGCGCCGGAACTCCTCTGTCCTCAGCGCGGCGGCGGCCAGCGACCCGGTGATGATGTTTTCCAGCGTGATCAGCATCGAGGAGTGGGAGGGGAAAAAGCCCAACGAACAGTTGAACTGCGCGATTGCTTCGTGTGACGGGGATTTCCTCGAGACCCACGGCATCCAACTGGCCCGGGGGCGTTTTTTTTCCAATGCCCCGGCCTGCAGCCAGTCCGATAAAATCGTGGTCAACGAAACCGCGGTCCGGGCCCTGGGATTCGACCAGCCCATCGGCAAACACCTGGACAACCGGGAGATCATCGGCGTGGTCAAGGATTTCCATGCCCGTTCGCTGCACGCGCCCATCGGCCCCGTGGCCCTGATCTGCAATCCCGCCCGGTTCGAATACCTGTTCATCAAGCTCAAATCGGCCGATGCGGCGGTCCTGGAGTCGCTGACCCGGGCGTGGAATCGCATCGCTCCGGATTACCCGTTCGAATTCGCCTTCCTCGATCAGCGGATCGACAATTTGTACCGAGCCGATCAGCGGCTGGGCAGCGTGGTCAACGTCTTCACCCTGCTGGCCTTGCTGATCGCAAACCTGGGGCTGTTGGGACTGGCCTCCCAACTGATCACCCGGCGCCGGAAGGAAATTGGAGTGCGCAAAGCGCTGGGGGCCCGGATGACCCAAATCCTGCTGATGCTTTCCCGGGAATTGATCCTCGGGGTGGCGTGGGCTGCCCTGATCGCCTGCCCGGTCGCGTTCTTTGCCTTGAATCACTGGCTGCACGGTTTTGCCTACCGCATCTCGATCGGGATCGGCGTGTTCGCATTATCCATCACCCTGACGTTTGGGATCGCCTGGCTCACGATCAGCTATTTGGCCATCCGCGCCGCCCGGGCCAACCCGGTGGACAGTCTGCGGTACGAGTGAATCGAACGGTCAACAACGATGAAGCGGAGTGAACCATGAGATGGATGTCCTGCAAGGAGACCCGAAGACCGAGCGTCACCGCGAACAGAGACGCACAGCGGCCGGCGCAGGCCGGGGAACGCCTGCGCGGCAGGTTCGCCGTGAGCCCGGGCATGCTGTCGAACTACCTGCGGGTCGCCGTCCGCGGCCTGATGAAGAACAGGGTCTATTCCCTGCTCAACGTGATTGGCCTGACCACCGGCCTGGCCACGTTCATCCTCATCGCCCTGTACGTCCAGTTCGAGCTGAGCTTCGATCGGTACCACGACCAGGCCGACCGAATCTACCGGGTGGTCCGGGAGGAGTACTGCTTCAGTCCGCCGGCCCTGGGGCCCCGCGTTCAGGACCGGTTCCCCGCCGTCCAGGCCGCCGCCCGCGTGGTCAAGGATGGCGACGTGCTGGTCTCCCGCGGCGACACCCACATCATCGAGCCGGAACTTCACTGGGTCGATCCGGCGCTGTTCGACATCTTCACGATCCCCTTTCGCCGCGGCGATCCGCGCCGGGCGTTGCGGGCACCGGATGCGCTGGTCCTTTCCGAGAAGCTGGCCCGCAAGTATTTCGGCGATGGCAACCCCCTGGGCCAGACCCTGACCCTCTTCGACCGGCAGCGATTCGTGGTGACGGGGGTGTTCGCGGAGATACCGGTCAATTCCCACCTGCGCATGGAGATGATGGCGCCGCTGGACACCTGGTTCCGGCTGACGGGCAACGACGGCAACACCTGGCGCTCCAACTTCGTCTACACCTACCTGCTCCTCCGGCCGGGAGCCGATCCGCGGACTGTGCAGGCCGGTTTCCTGGACATGGAAACCGAGCTCCTGCGCAGCATGGGCGTGACCGTGGGTCCCGACTACAAGCGGACCTTCGGCATCCAGCCCATCACCGAGATCCACCTCCACTCCCACCGCCAGCAGGAGGTGAGCGCCAACAACGACATGACGTATGTCATCCTGGTGTCGGCCGTGGCCGTCCTGGTGCTGCTTATCGCCTGCGTCAACTACATGAACCTGGCCACCGCCCGCTCGCTGACCCGCAGCCGGGAGGTGGGCCTGCGCAAAGCGGTGGGGGCCCGGCGGATCCAGCTCGTCACCCAGTTTCTGGGCGAATCCGTCACCGTCATGATGCTGGCCCTGGGCCTGTCCCTGCTGGTCGCCTGGCTGGTGCTCCCCTGGTTTAACACCCTGGTGGAGCGCGAGCTCCGCTTGAATCCCCTCGACAACCCGTCGCTCTTCGCGGGCATCCTGCTGGTGAGCCTGCTGACGGGATTGCTGGCCGGCATTTACCCGGCGCTCTTCCTGTCGGGCTTCCGGCCCGCCGCCGTCCTGAGCCGGACCTTCACCGGCGGGCCGCGGCCGGCGTCGCGGCTGCGGAACATCCTGGTGATGGCGCAGTTTGCCGTGACCATCGTCCTGATCATCAGCACCTTCGTGGTGCGGGACCAGCTGCTCTTCATGCGACAGGCCGACCTTGGTTTCAACCGGGAGCAGATCGTGATCCTCCCGGTCCGGGACCGGGCCATCAGGCAGAACATCGAGGCCATTCGCACCGAACTGCTGCGCCGGTCCGACATCACGGCCGTGGCGGCATCCGACAGCCTGCCCAACGACGTCACGACGTTTACCAGCCGCTCGTGGACCGGCAAGAGCGAGGGCGAACCGGTACCCATCTACTACAACACCGCCGACTACGGTTTCGTGGACCTGTTCGACATCGACATCGTGCAGGGCAGGAATTTCTCCCGGGACTTCCCGGCCGACGCGGCCGGGGCGTTTTTGGTCAACGAAACCGCCGTGCGGACCGCCGGCTGGAAAGATCCCCTGGGCCGGGAATTCACTCACTGGCGGGGGAATAAGGGCCGAATCGTCGGGGTGATGAAGGACTTCCACTTCCAGTCCCTGCACCAGCCCATCGCCCCCCTGTACATCTTCTTAAATCCGGACGCCGTCTCGTTTCTATCCGTCAAGATCCGGTCGACGAATATCCCCGCCACCCTGGCGGCGATCGAGGCCGGATTCAAGCGGTTCTCCCCCCGCTGGCCGTTCACGTACTCATTTTTCGACGAGATGTTCGCTCGGGCCTACGAGGACGAGCAGCGGCTGGAAACGGTGTTCGGCGTGCTCGCCGGCCTGGCCGTGGTCATCGCCTGCCTGGGCTTGTTCGGACTGGCCGTGTTCACAGCCGAGCAGCGGACCCGGGAGATCGGCATTCGCAAGGTGCTGGGCGCCACGCCGGGCGGTATCGTGCTGCTCCTGTCCCGCGAGTTGCTGGGCTGGGTGCTGCTGGCTAACGTCCTGGCCTGGCCGGTGGCCTGGTTTGTCACGAGCCGCTGGCTGGAGGCGTACGCCTACCGTGTGGAGTTGGACGTGCAGCCGTTTGCGGCGGCGGCCGTCCTGGCTGTCGTCATCGCCGGCCTGACGGTGAGTGCCCAGGCCGTCCGTTCGGCTCTGGCCAATCCGGTGGACAGCCTACGCTGGCAGTGACTCGCCGGTACTGGCGCCAGAACGGGAATTGATGTTTTTGTGTGAGGGGCAGGAAATGATGAACGGCAACTATCTGAAAACCGCCTGGCGGATGATCGCCCGGCACAAGTTCTACTCCGCGCTCAACGTCGCCGGGCTGGCCGTGGGCATGGCCACCGTGGGGCTGATCCTGCTCTGGGTGTGGGACGAGTGGCGCTACGACCGGTTCCACGCCCGGGCGGACCGAATCTGCCGGGTCACCGTCGAGGACCTGTCGGGCGGGGTGGTCGCCCACCAGGCGGGGTCGCCGGCGCCGCTCGGGGCTGCCCTGAAGGCGGAGCTGCCGGAGGTGGAGGACTTCGTCCGGGTGCAGGCCGGCTGGTCGGGCTGGCAGCTGCGGATCGGCGACCGTTACTTCATGGACGAGCGGCTGGCGGCGGCGGATCCTTCCTTCTTCACGATTTTCTCATTTCCCTTCATTCAGGGTGATCCCAAAACCGCCTTGCAGAACCGCCATTCCATCGTGATCACACAAAGCCTGGCTCGCAAGGCGTTCGGGCAGGAGAACCCGATGGGGCGGGTGATGAGCATTTCCGATACGGACATGACCGTCACCGGGGTGATTCGCGACATCCCCGCCCAGTCGCACCTCTGTTTCGACTATGCCTTCCCGGCGGTGAACATGGCCGCCTGGCGGGAGTCGCAGTTGGACGCCTGGGATTACACCCAGTTCGCCACCTACCTCCTGCTGCGTCCCGGCGCCCGCCTGAAGACGGTCCGGGAGAAGACGGCCCGGCTCATCCGCAGCCATCTGCCCAAGGCCCAGGGGCGGGTTCACCTGCAGCCCCTGACCGATGTCCATCTCGGTTCCACCGACATCAACACCTGGATGGTGAAGTATCCCGCCAAGGGGAACATCGCCCACGTGGTCGTCTTCCTGCTGACCGCCGCGGGGGTCCTGCTGCTGGCCTGCGTCAATTTCATGAACCTGTCCACCGCCCGGCACGCCGTGCGAGCCAAGGAAGTGGCGGTGCGCAAGGTGGTGGGCGCCGGCCGGCCGGATCTGTTTCGCCAGTTTCTGGGCGAAACGGGGCTGCTGACACTGATCGCCCTGGGCCTGGCCGTGGCGCTCATGGAGCTGCTCCTCCCCGCGTTCAACGAGCTGACCGGCAAACAGCTGACGGTTCTCGGATCGGGGGACGCGGCGATCTGGCTGGGACTGGCGGGCATCGCCGCCCTCACCGGCGTGCTGGCGGGAAGCTACCCGGCGTTGTTCCTGTCGGCCTTCCCGCCGGTCCAGGTGATCCGGGCGGGGAGAGGATGGGGCGAGCGGCGGGGTGGCGGCCTGCGCAAGCTGCTGGTGACCTTCCAGTTCGTCTTCACCATCACCCTGCTGATCGTGACCGCGGTCATCTTCAGCCAGCTCCGCTACATGAAACAGAAGGACCTCGGCTACGACTCCCGCCGGGTGGTAACGTTCCCCGGCTGGGGCGGCTTCGAGCGGAACTGGGAAGCAGCCCGGCACGCCCTGCTGCAGTACCCCGGCATCACCAGTGTCTGCCAGGGGATGCCCCCGGCCACGGGATTCTGGGGGACCACCGAGGTGGACTGGGAAGGGCGGAATCCCGACCAGGAGGTCAAGCTGGCGGCGGATCTCGGTGATTACGATTACGCCGCGGTCTTCCGGCTCCAGATGATTCAGGGACGGTTCTACTCACGGGATTTCGCCAACGATGACCAGAACTGGGTGGTCAACGAAACGGCCGTCCGGGCCATGGGTCTGGCCGATCCCGTGGGCAAGTGGCTCAGCTACCGGGGCCGGCGCGGTCGGATCATCGGGGTGGTGAAGGACTATCACGGGGCGTCGCTCCACGAGCCCATCGGACCCAAGGTCATCCAGTGTGGCCAGGGTTTCTTTGTCTGCGTCCGCTACCGCACCGACGACATTCCCGAGTTGATGGCGTTCCTGCAGAAGCAGTGGAGGGTTTTCGTGCACGGGGAGAGGTTCCGGTCGGATTTCGTGGACGAGTCCATCGCCGCCTGGTACCAGACCGAGGAGCGGATCCAGTTGCTCTTCGCCTACTTCACCGGGCTGGCCGTCCTGGTCGCCTCCCTGGGGTTGCTGGGCCTGGCCGCATTCATGGCCGAACGCCGCACCAAGGAGATCGGGGTGCGCAAGGTGCTGGGAGCGTCCACCGCCGGGCTCGTCCTGCTCCTGGTGCGGGACCAGGTCAAATGGGTGCTGGTGGCGAACCTGATTGCCTGGCCGCTGGCCTGGTGGCTGAGCCGGCATTGGCTCGCGGGGTACGCCTATCGCATCGATATGAGCTGGCCGGTGTTCGCCCTTTCGGGCGCGCTGGTGCTGGCCGTGGCCGTGGCCACGGTGAGCGGCCAGGCCCTGCGGGCGGCCTGGTCCCGCCCGGTTGAGGCGTTGCGATACGAATGACATCCGATTTCCGGAGGGATTGGTCCATCATGATCACACGGGAAATCACGCTGCAGATCCCGACGCTCGAGGCGGAGCAGAACATCGACATCGAGGTGACCATCAACGGCCGGAAGCGGCGCATGGTCTACCGGGTGGAGATCGTGTCCTGGCGGGATCCGGACCCCGCGGCCGAGGGGGAGGACCGGATCGAAATGATCCGCCGGGTGGTCCGCGAGCACGACCCGGACTGGCAGCTGGTTCAGATCGGCCTGCCGTCCGCCGACGGCATCCCCATCATGTTCCGCCGCCGCGCCGCCGCCGCGGTTTGACAAGAGAGGCCGCTTCGCCTAGAATCGGGCCAGGATGAATCCCGGTCCCGGCGACATGCTGCGCATCTTTATCGTCTCCGACGCCACCGGCCGGACGTGCCACACGGTGGTCCAGGCGGCGCTGTCCCAGTTCAACACCAGCCAGGTCGAGGTGGTCACGCTCCCCCACGTGCGCACGTTCGAGCAGATCGAGGCGATCCTCGACCGGGCCGACCAGGCGAGGGGCGTGGTCGTCTACACGATGGTGGCGGCGGAGTTCCGCCAGCGGATCTACGAACTGGGCCGGCTCAAGGGCGTGCCCACGGTGGACATCCTGGGTCCCGTGCTGACGCGCTTTTCCGACATTCTGGAAATATCGCCGCTGGCCCAGCCGGGCCTCTTCCACCAGCTCGACCAGGCATACTTCAAGCGGATCGAGGCGGTGGACTACACCATCAAGCACGATGACGGCGTCGGGCTGGCCACGCTGGACCAGGCCGAGATCGTGCTCCTGGGCGTGTCGCGCACGTCCAAGACCCCCGTGAGCATCTACCTGGCCTACCGCGGCTGGAAGGCCGCCAACGTGCCGGTGGTGCTCGACCAGCCGCTGCCCGAGGAGCTCTGCCACGTGGACCCACGCCGGGTGGTCGCCCTGACCATCAACCCCGACCGGCTCCAGCTCATCCGGCAGGAACGGGCCCGCCACCAGCGCGCCGGCGCCCTGGACGTGTACACCGACCCCCTCCTCATCGACGACGAGGTCGCCTACGGCCTCCGCCTCTACCGCCGGCACGGCTGGCCCATCGTCGATGTGACCTTCCGCTCCATCGAGGAAACCGCCACCGAGGCGGCCCGGATCATGTTCTCCCACTTCGGCGCCAAGAAGGACGGCCTGTCCGAAGTGCTGCCCGAGATCTGATCCGCCCGGCAACATTTCGCTTCGCGCCACGTATATATAGGAAGACATCCTGACCGGGGGAAGTGACCATGAGCGTTTCACCGATTCTCGAAGCGCCGGGCGGCAGCGTTGAGGCGACCGACCTGCGTGTCCTCATCGTCGACGACGAGGCGCTGGCGCGCAAGCGCGTCCGCCGGCTGTTGCAGGGCGAGGCCCGGGTGGACGTGGTGGGCGAATGCGCCAACGGACCCGACGCCGTCGCGGCCATCCGGGAGCAGGCGCCGGACCTGGTCCTGCTCGACGTGCAGATGCCCGGCATGGACGGCCTGGCGGTCATCGATGCCGTGGGCGCCGACCGGATGCCGCCGGTGGTGTTCGTGACGGCGCATGAGGCGTACGCGCTCCAGGCGTTCGACGTCCACGCGGTGGACTACCTCCTGAAGCCGTTCGACCAGGACCGCCTGCACGAGGCGCTGAACCGGGCGCGCCGCCGCTGCGGCAGCCGCGCGGACAACGGCCTGCCGGAACAGCTGGCGGAGCTGGTGCAGAACATGCAGCGACGCCGCAGCTACCTGCAGCGGGTCGCCGTGCGCACCGACGGCCGTGTCCTGCTGGTGCCCGTCGCGGAAGTGGACTGGCTGGAGTCGGCGGGCAACTACATCTGCATGCATGCCGGATCGAAAACCCACATCATCCGGGAGACGATGGCGCGGCTCGAGGAGCAGCTGGATCCCGTCCGCTTCGCCCGGATCCACCGGTCCACCATGATCAACCTGAACCGGATCCGGGAGCTGCAGCCGTTCTTTCACGGCGACTACAAGGTGCTGCTGGAAGACGGGACCGAGCTGACACTGAGCCGCAATTTCCGCGAGAACCTGATGAGCCGGCTGGGGCTGGCCAACTGAGGCCGATCCCGTTCCGCCGTCTGACTTCGGCGCCGCCGACGCGGCGCCATTCCCCTATTGCTGCCGGCGCGCGCGACGCTGCATCCGGTCCAGGTAGATGTAGACCACGGGTGTCAGGTACAGCGTGATCACCTGCGACACCACCAGCCCCCCCACCACCGCCAGCCCCAGCGGCTGGCGCGACTCGCCGCCGGCGCCGAACCCCACGGCGATGGGGAGCGTGCCGAAGAACGCCGCCATGGTGGTCATCATGATGGGGCGGAAGCGGATGAGGCAGGCCTGATAGATGGCCTCGGCCGGCGGCACCTGTTTCGCGCGCTCCGCGTCCAGCGCGAAGTCGATCATCATGATGGCATTCTTCTTGACGATGCCCACCAGCATGATGATCCCCACGAAGGCGAAGATGTTCAGGTCCACCCGGAACAGCAGCAGGGTGATCAGGGCCCCGAGGCCGGCCGATGGCAGGCCCGACAGGATGGTCACCGGGTGGATGAAGCTCTCGTACAGGATCCCCAGAACGATGTAGATGACCACCACGGCCATGAGCAGGAGCAGGCCCATGCCCTTCAGCGACGCCTGGAAAGCCTGGGCAGTGCCCTGGAAGCTCCGGGTCACCGTGGGCGGCAGCAGGTCGTCGGCGACGCCTTCGATGCGCGTGAGCGCCTCGCCCAGCGACACGCCCGGCTGCAGGTTGAAGGAGACGGTCGCGGCGGGGAGCTGCCCCAGGTGGTTCACCGACAGCGGACCCACCGCCGGGCGGATCCGGGCCACGGCATCCAACGGGACCATCCGGCCGCCGCTGGATTTGATGTACAGGTTGGACAGGTCGTTCGGCTCCCGCTGCAGCCGCGGCAGCAGCTCCATCACCACGTAGTACTGGTTGTCGGGCGCGAACATCGTGGAGATCTGGCGCGTGCCGAAGGCGGTGTAGAGGACATCCTCGACCTGGTAGGCGGTCACGCCGAGCGCGGTGGCCTTCTCGCGGAGCAGGTCCACCCGCACCTCGGGATTCTTGATGAACAGGTTGCTGTTGACGTCGAGCAGCTCCGGCATGGCGCGCAGCCGGGCTTCGAGCAGGGGGGCGTATTGATACAGCTCGGCGGTATCGGTGCTCTGGATGGAATACTGGTAGAGCGCCCGGGTCTGCTGGCCGCCGATGGTGATAGTGGGCGGATTCTGGAGGTAGACCTGGATGCCGGGGATCTGGGCGAGCTTCGGGCGCAGCCGGTTGATGATCTCGTCGGCGGTGCTGGTGCGCTCGTGGCGCGGCTTGAGGCGCAGGAACACGTTGCCGGCATTGAGGCCGGACGCGCCGCGGGCGCCGCAGCTGGACATCATCCCCTCGACGTCCGGATCCTGGCGGATGATCTCCGTGACCTCCCGCTGGTGGCGGACCATCGACTCGAAGGAAATGCCCTGGATCGCCTCGGTGAAGCCGCGGACCTGGCCGGTGTCCTCGGTGGGGATGAAGCCCTTGGGCACGACGTTGAAGAGCCAGGCGGTGACGCCGAGGATCACGAAGGACAGCAGCAGCGTGGCCAGCTTGTGGCGGATGGCGAATCGGAGCGTGGTGTCGTACACACGCAGCATCGCGTCGAACACCTTCTCGGAGGCCCGGTAGAGGGCGCCGTGGCGCACTTCACCGGGCGGACGCAGGAAACGCGAGGCCAGCATCGGCGTCAGGGTGAGGGACACGACGCCGGAGATCAGAATCGCCGCCGCGATGGTCACGGCGAACTCGTGAAACAGCCGGCCCAGGATGCCGCTCATGAAGAGCACCGGGATGAAGACGGCGGCCAGCGAGATGGTCATGGAGACGATGGTGAAGCTGATCTCCTTCGAGCCGTCGATGGCGGCCTGCATCGGCGGCTTGCCCATCTCGATGTGGCGGACAATGTTCTCCAGCATGACGATGGCATCGTCCACGACGAATCCCACCGACAGGGTCAGCGCCATGAGCGAGAGGTTGTTCACCGAAAAATCGGCCAGGTACATCACGGCGAACGTGCCCACGATGGAGAACGGCAGCGCCAGGCTGGGGATGATCGTGGCGGAAACGTTTCGCAGAAACAGGAAAATCACCAGGATGACCAGACAGAGCGTGAGCACCAGGGTGAACTTGACGTCGTTGACCGACTCGCGGATCGACTGCGATCGGTCGAAGATGACGCTGAGCTCCACCGACGCGGGGAGCTGTTTCTGGAACACGGGCAGGATGTCCCGGATGTCCTGGACGATGGCGACGGTGTTGGTGCCGGGCTGGCGCTGGATGGCCAGGATGACCGATCGCTTGGCGCCCTCCCGGGTCACGTGCCAGGCGGCGACCTTGTCGTTCTCGACGCTGTCGACCGCCTCGCCGAGGTCCCGCAGGTACACCGGAGCCCCTTCCCGGTAGGTGACGATGAGGTCACCATAGGCGGCCGCCTCGAGCAGCTGCCCGTCCGACTCCACGGTGTAGGCGCGGTGCGTGCCGTAGAGCACGCCGCTGGGCAGGTTGACGTTGCCGCTGCGGATGGCGTCGGCCACCTCGTTGATGCCGATGTTCCGGCTGGTGAGCCGGTCCGGATCGAGCCGGACCCGGACGGCGTACTTCTGGGAGCCGTAGACCATCACCTGGGCCACGCCGTTGACCATGGAAATCCGCTCGCCCAAAGTGGTGGCGGCGTATTCGTTGAGGGTGGACAGCGGCAGCGTGTCTGACTTCATGGCGAGCATGAGGATCGGCGAATCGGCCGGGTTGACCTTCCGGTAGGACGGCGGCGTGGGCATGTCCCGGGGCAGTTGGCGCTGCGCCTGGGCGATGGCCGCCTGCACGTCCTGGGCGGCGGCATCGAGGTCCCGCGCCAGCGCGAACTGGAGGGTGATCTGCGTGGAGCCGATACCGCTCGACGAGGTCATGTTGTCGATGCCGGCGATGGTGGAGAACTGCCGCTCCAGCGGCAGGGCCACCGTCGAGGCCATCGTCTCGGGGCTGGCGCCGGGCAGGCTGGCCGAGACGGTGATGGTGGGAAAATCGACGTTGGGCAGGTCGTTGACCGGCAGGGTGATGTACGCCATCACGCCGAAGAGGATGATCCCCAGCATCACCAGGACCGTGGTGACCGGCCGGCGGATGAACAGGGCCGGAATGTTCATGGGCGGATGACCTCGGGCTCCACCTTCGGACGGACGGTGATCCGGGCGCCGGGGGTCAGGCGCATCTGGCCGTCGACGATGATGGTGTCGTCGGGGCGCAGGCCGTCGCTGATGACCGCTTCGCCGTCCATGATCCGGTTGACGGTGACCTTGCGCACCGCCGCGGTGTGGCCCTCCGCCACGACATAGACCAGCGAGCCCTCCTGGCTGGGGATCACCGCCTGGGCGGGCACCACCAGCGCCTGCGGCTCGGTGTCGAGCACCACGAGCACGTCGACGAACAGGCCGGGCCACAGTCCGCCGGCGGCGTTGTCGCAGGTGGCCTTCAGGTGGATGGTGCCCGTGCCGGCGGCGACGGTGCTGTCCAGGAAGGTGACGGCGCCGCGCTCGGCCGGGGCGTCGCTGTCGGGGATGGTGGCGGCGATTTCGAGGCGGCCGCGGCGAAGGTGGTCGCGGAGGCGGGGCAGAACCTGCTCGGGCACGGTGAAGTCCACGTAGATGGGCCGGATCTGGTAGATCTGGACGAGCGTGGTGTCATTGAGCCGGGCCATGTTGCCGGCGTGGACGAGCAACTCGCCCGTCCGCCCGCCGGCGGGCGCGGTGACGGTGCAGTAGCCGAGGTTCAGCCGGGCGTTCTGCAGCTCGGCCTCGTCGGCCCGTATCGACGCTTCATCCGCCTGCAAGGTCGCCTGCAGCGCTTCGGCGTTGGCCTTGACCGTGTCGTACTGCTGGCGGGTGACGTAGTCTTTGGCCACCAGCTCGGCGTAGCGCTGCACGTCGGCCTCGGCGTTGCGCCACAGGGCGCGGTCGCGCTCCAGGTTGGCCTGGGAACGCGCCAGCGCCGCCTCGGCGCGCCGCGCCGCCGCCTCGAAAGGGGCCGGATCGATGGTGAACAGAGTCTGGCCGCGGCGGACATCCTGGCCCTCGCTGAAGTGGACGCTGAGGATGGGACCGCTGACCTGGGTCTTCACCGCGACGGTGGAGTACGCCTCGACGGTGCCGATGGCTTTGAACTGCACCGGCATCGGTTTTTGAACCACCGGCGCGGTGGTGACGGCCACGGACGGCGCGGTCCGCGGACCGTTGTCGGCGGACTTGCCGGTGCAGCCGGCGCCGGCGGCGATGATCCCGGCAAGCAGGACGGCAGGGCCGGCCGTGCGCAGGGAGGTCAGCAGGCGGGTGCGGGCGATGCGTGTCATGGTTGTCCTTCGGGGGATCGGGGTGGATCGGGCGGCGCGGCGGGCGCGATGGCGGCGGCGGGGCCGGCGTCGAGCAGTTGGCCGGTGTTGCGGCCCAACCGGGCCATGGCCAGCAGCCACTCGGTCCGGGCGCGGGTCTGTTCCGAGCGGGCGGCTTCCAGGGTGCGCTGGGCGGACAGCAGGTCCAGGATGTCGCCCACGCCGGCGCGGTAGCGGTTCAGCGCCACGTCGTACGACTGCGTGGCGCTGCCCAGCAGCTCCCCGGTGGTGAGGATCTTCTCGCCGGCGGTCTGCAGGGCGTAGTAGCTGCGCCACACTTCGTACGTTACCGCCTGGGCCAGACTGTGGACGCGCTCCCGGGCCGCCGCCGACTGCTCGCGCGCCTGGATGACGTTGTTGGTGTGCGTGTAGCCGGTGAAGACGGGGAACCGGAGCGTGAGGCCCACGGAGTAGTTGTCCAGCAGCGTGTCCCAGCCGGTGTTGTACAGGGCACCGGCGCCGGCGGTGGCGGCCACGGTTACGCCGCCGGCGGCCTGCACGCTGCGCACGCGGGCCTCGGCGCCGAGTGCTTCCGCCTGGGCGGCGGCCAGATCGGGACGGAGGCGCCGGGCGGTTTCGATGAGGCGGTCCACTTCGCCGGCGGCCGCGTCGGGCGGGATCTCCGGCTGGAAGTCGGCCAGGCGGATCGCCGTGTTGGCCGGCAGTCCCACGGCCGCGGCCAGCGCGCCTTCCAGCGTGCGCAGGTCGCCGGTGGCGGTCTGCAGGGCCAGCCGGGCCTGGGCCAGGGCGGAGCGCGCCTGAAGCACGTCGGCGATGGTGGCCACACCGGCGCGGTGGCGTTCCGTGGCGGATTCAAGCACCGCCTGCGCCTCGCGCACCGCCGTCTCCTCCGCCGCGACGAGGGTCTTGACGCCGTGATGGAGGTAGTACGCCTCCAGCACCAGAAGCACGACGTCCTCGAGGACGGCGCGGTGCGTCCAGTTGGCGGCCCGCAGCGCCTGGCGGGCCTCCTCCAGATCCGCCGCCCGTCCGCCGGAATCGTACAGGAGGTAGTTGACCGCGATGGACGGTCCCAGGGCGCCCTGCCACTCCTCGTACTTCGAGGAGCGGGAGCCGTAGCCCACCTGGCCGATGCCGTCCAGGTCGACGGTGGGGAGGTAGGCGCCGCCACGGCTCGCCTTGGCCGCCGCCGCCGCCCGGGCGCCGTGCCAGGCGGCCCGGGTGCGGGGATTGTGGCGCAAGGCGTAGTCGATCAGGTCGCTGAGCCGCCACCGGGCGTCGCCGGAAAAATCGGCGGGCGTTCCCAAAGGCGCCAGCAGAGCGGGGAGGTCGGCGGGATCGGGCGTCCAGGGGGACGCCGCGCTGGCCGACGTGTCCCCCGGGGCCGGGTGCCAGGGCTTGTATTTGACCGGCCGGACGGAGTCGTCGGCGGCGGTGGCGGGCGCGGCCAGGGCCAGCGCGGCCGCCATGCAGACGAACCGAACGGCGGACCGGCAGAACCGGGCGCTAGGCAATCGAATCAGGCGCACGCAAGTCGCTCCTCATCGCGGATTCAATCTTCATACGGACCGGAACCGTCACTGGTTGCAACACCATCAATGGGATCCGGTGACGTCCGTCACGTTTTTCGACGTTTGGCTGCCACACAGGATGACCCGCACGCGCCGCCCGTCGGCCTCACTGCAGCTCGCTCAGCAGGTCGTGGGGCGAGACGCCGAGCTCGTTGGCCACTTCCTTGAGGGTCGAATCGGCGCCGGCCGCGACGCCGCGGGCCTTGAGCCGCTCCAGGGCGACCGGCAGCCGGATCAGCCCGTCGCGCTCCAGGTCGGCCAGCGTCTTGCGGCCCAGCCCGCCTCCGGATCCGGGCGGCGGCAGATTGTCCGGGGACTGGCTGGCGGGACCGGCTGAGGCGTCCGGCCGGAGCACATCATAGACGCGCTGGGGCGGCAGGCCGTTGCGCCTGGCGATGGCGTCGATGGTCTGGCCGACGTCATCGACATGGAGGCCGCCGGCGCGGAGGCGCGCCAAAGCGTCGTCGGGCGCCAGGTTCAGGTAGCGGGCGAACTGGCTCAGGGTGGACAGCTCGGCGTGTCCGTACGGCGGCTCGCCATAGGTGCGGATCCAGGAATTTTTGACAGTGTCGTTGAACGCCACGAGGTTTCGGAAGGGCGGCCAGGCCAGGAGCGTGCCGGCGAAGACCAGGATGGTCAGGCCCAGGGCGGCGAGGAACTCGGGCGTGACCACCACCAGACGACGGGCGGCGTTGCGCAGGTATGAAAGCAGCGGCGCCCAGTTCAACCAGATGTGCAGGATCGAGGCCAGCAAGAACAGCACCATGAAATTGATGTGGATGGCGGAGTATTCCTCCTTGCCGAGGCCCCACAGCGTCCAGTTGGCCCAATTGGCCACGCGGCCATGGGGGCTGAGGAACAGCATGATCCCGGTGTAGGCCATCACCAGGAACGACAAGGTGATCACGAGCGACACGATGCGTCGGAATGACATGGTTCGTTGACTCCTTTGAAAGGTGGCGGTGCGGAACGTCCGCCGGTCAGTCGACGTCCAGGAGCCGGGCAACCAGTTCCTTGACCAGCTTGGCGGCGACCCGGGCGGTGGCGTCTCCGGCGTCGTGGGCCGGCAGGTATTCGACGATATCGGCCCCCACCAGGGGGCCCGGCAGGTTCCGGATCAACGTCAGCAGCTCGCGCGTGCTGCAGCCCCCGGGTTCGGGATGGGCCACGCCGGGTGCGAACGCCGGGTCCAGAACATCCAAATCCAGACTCAGGTAGACGGGGCCGCTCATCGCCGGGACCGTGCCGGGGGTCCAGTCGGCCATGTCCAGCGACTCGACGCCGAGGCGCCGCGCCTGATCGCGGAGGTGGGGGGTGCGGGTGCGCACGCCCACCTGGACCAGCCGCGCCGCCAGTCCCTCCTCCAGCACCCGGGCGAAGGTGCAGGCGTGTGACAGGCGGTTGCCGTCGAAACTGTCGTACAGGTCGGGATGGGCGTCGAGCTGGACCACGGTCAACCCGGGGAAGCGCGGGCCGTAGGCGCGCAGCACGGGCAGGGAGACCGCGTGGTCGCCGCCCAAAGCCAGCACGCGGGCGCCGCGGCCCAGCGCGCCCGCCGTCGCGGCGGTGATCGCCGCCAACGCCGCCGCGCCGCCGCCGGCGAGATCGAGGTCGCCGAGGTCCGCCAGCCGCGGCTCCGCTCCGAGATCACGCCCGTCCTCCGTGCTCAGGTTCGTGGAATCGCAGGCCAGGGCCGCCCGGATCCGCGGCGGCGCGGCCGCGGCCCCGCGCCGGTACGACGAGTGCTCGTCCAGCGGCAGACCCAGCAGGGCCACCATGCCCGGCGCGCACCTTTCAATGGATGGGGATACATTCAGCATGCGGCTAGTCTGACAGAATGCGGGCAGCGATGCAACTGGTCACCCGCTTCGCCCGGGGGTCGTTCGATTGTCCGGCTGTTGCAACTTGAGGCAAGTCCAGCCGTACAATTGGCTCAGAGATCGTGTACGCCGTGCGGGCCTGAATTTGGCGATTACCCGGGCCGCCCCACGGGGGCAACCCATTCGGGTCCGATAGGCGGGAAGCATCGGATACACCGTCGTCAAGGTGATGACAGATGCCGCACAAGGGAAAGACCAACCATGCGAAGGGATTTCGAGCGACCCGCGCCGGCGGAGCGTTTGTCGCCGCACTGGCGGCAGTTCTGATGCTGGCTGCCGGGACTAAGGGATTCAGCAGGCCGGCGCTCGCCGGACCGTGGCTGGGCCAGGCGCCGCCCGGGCGCACACCGGTGCTGTTTGCTCCGGGTATCGTCTCGGCGGGGCTGATGGCTCGTGACGTGGCCATGACGCCCGACGGAAATGAGATCTATTTCTCACTGTACGCGGCCAACTACGATCTGGCCACGATCCTGGTCTCCCGGCTCGTGGACGGTCGGTGGACCGAACCGGCCGTGGCACCCCACATGGAAGACCCGGCGTACGTGAACCTGGAGCCGTGCATCTCGCCCGACGGCAAGCGGTTTTTCTTCCTGTCCGGCCGTCCCGACCCGGCCACCGGCAGGGCGGCGGGCGAACAGGATATCTGGGTCATGGACCGTATGGGCAAGAGCTGGAGCGAGCCATACAACCTGGGCCAGCCGGTGAACACCGACGGGCAGGAATATTTCCCGTCGGTGACGCGTGACGGCACCCTCTATTTCACCCGGGCGGAGAAGGGGAGCCGGATCCATTTCATTTACCGCGCCCGGTGGCGGGACGGCCGCTACGAGACGCCGGAAAAGCTGCCGGAGGCCGTGAACACGGGCACCAACCGGTACAACGCCTACGTGGCTCCCGACGAGAGCTACATCATCGTTCCCGCGGTGGGCCGGCCTGAGTGCCGTGGCGGCACCGATTACTTCATCACCTTCCGCGACGGGGAGGACCGCTGGCACGGGCCGGTGCCGCTTGGGCCGGAGATCAACACATCCAGTCCCCTGGAGTTCTCGCCGTACGTCTCCCCGGACGGCCGTTTCTTCTTTTTCATGAGCGCGCGCTTCCCGTCCGGCGAGGAGTTGCCGGCGCGGCTGAGCTACCGCTACCTGATGTCGCTTCGCACGGCGCCGCTCAACGGCCAGCCGGCGATCTGGTGGATGGACGCGGGCTTCATCGGGGAGTTGCGGGCGAAGGTCCTGCCGACGGGGCAGTGAAGGAGGTGTCGACATGAACAGATGGCGAATCCCGCTGGCATTGATCTGGATGGCGCTTGCCGCGGCGCCGGCCGCAGCGGCGGAGCCGGCCGCGACGCCGTTCCAGGTGCAGCGCCTCAGCCCGCGCGTGCTGGTACTGACCGAAGGATCCGACATGCGGAACAACCTGGTGGTTCTGGTGTCGCAGCGGGGCCTGGTTCTCGTGGACACCACCGGATCGCCGCGCTCCGCCGCCCAGGCCCGGCAGGCGGTCCGGCGCGAGTTGGGCCGGGACGACATCGCCTGGGTCATCAACACCCATCATCATTGGGACCATGTCCAGGGAAACCAGGAGTTCGCCGATGCGCTCATCGTCGGGTACGAGGGGTGCGTGGAGCCCATCCGGCAGAGCGGCGTCAACGTGGCGCGTCAAATCACGGAGTTGAACCGGAACATCGAGGTGGCCCAGGCGGAATTGGCCCGTCAGGACAAAGAGTCGGAGGCGGCGGCGGAGCTCAAGCGCCGGATCACCCGGATGCAGCAGGTGGTGGACGGCTTTCAGGCCGGATACGTGGCGACGCCCCCCCGGCTGACGTTTAACAACCGCCTCACCCTGGACCTCGGCGATCTCACCCTCCGGCTGGTCTTCTTCGGCCGGGCGCACTCAGGCACCGACATTTTTATCCAGGTACCTGAGGAGGGCCTGCTGCTGACGGGTGACGTGTTCCTGGACGAAGGGTGGCTCCCCCTGTTTGCCGGACAGGCGGTTCTTGACGTGCCCCGCTGGATCGAGGTGCTGAACGACTGTCTGGACGGCTCGGTCCGGCAGGTCATCCCCGGCCACAAGAGCCTCTGGACCCCGGCCAAGCTGGCGCTCTGGCGGGACTACATCATTCTTCACTGGCAGGTGCTTCACGATGCGGACGCGGCGGGTCTCTCGTTCCAGGAAGTCCAGGCAAGGTGTCCCGTACCCGCCGATCTCGATTACCTCAAGGCGCTCGGCCATGACGATTCCCGGATTGCGGCTTTCCACCAGCGCAACCTCCAAGCTTTCTGGTCCCAGATCAAGCCGTCGGCCGCCGCGGCGATCCAGGAGGAACTGGAGCGGAACGGCATCGAAGCCGCCCGCGCGCGTTTTGTCGCAATGCGCTCGGATGTCCGGCACACGTATTTCATCGAGGAGGCGCGTTTCAACACCCTGGGATACCAGTTGCTCGGCCAAGGTAAAAGCGACGCGGCGGTCGCCGTGTTCGAAATGAACGTTACGGCGTTTCCGGACTCCTGGAATGCCTACGACAGCCTGGGCGAAGCCTTGATGAGCACCGGGCAGCGGGAGGCGGCGATCGTCAACTATCGCAAGTCGTTGGAATTGAATCCCGGCAACGACAACGCCCGGCGGATGCTGCAGCGGATGGGAGTGGACGCGGGGCCTCCCACCCGGTCGGACCGCCTCCCGCCACCGCCACCCCGGGGATAGGGGTGGCGGGCTGCCGGGACGGCGGGGACGCGTCAGTTTCCGCCGCCCGTCGACGGGGCGTGGCGGCGCAGCCAGCGGATCGGGGTTCCGCCCGCGCCGGCCGTGACCAGCCGGAGCAGCCCGCGCAGGATTCCGGCGACGGGCGGCAGCCAGCGCCCGCCCGGCGCGAACAACCGCCGGTGCAGCCGCAGGATCTCCGCCTCGGACAGCGTTGCGGTGTCGTAACCGAGCGACGGCGTCGCGGCGGCTGAGGCGGCGGCGAAATCGCCGATACTTCGCCGGCGCAGGCGCACGCCGTACCGCTCCGGCGCCTCGAACCAGGGCGCGCCCGGCTCCATCTCGACGGGAAACACGTGGACGCTCCGGACGCAGGCGAATTGCCGGTGCAGCCGGCGGATGTAGTCGCGGGTGGCGCGCACCCCGGCCGCCGTTTCACCGGGCAGCCCCAGCGTGAAGTACAGCACCGTGGGCGCGCGGAGCCGGTTCAGCAGGTCCAGCCGTTCCTCGAAATCGGTGTTGGTGAAGGGGTACGCCCGGTGCCGCCGGCGCAGTGTCTCGTCCGCGGTTTCCGGCGACAGGATCACCGTCGAGGCGTGGTGCAGCGCCAGCCGGAACAGGCGGCACAACTCGGGCGAGGGCAGCCCGAAAAATTCGAAGTCCGCCCGCACGACCGGCCGCAACCGGCCCAGCGCCGCGATGAGGGCGGCGGTGGGCGCCTCGTCGCCGGGGTCCGGATCGAAGCAGAAGTAGAACCGCTCGATTCCCCAGTCGGTCCGGAGCCGCGCCACCGATTCGGCCGTCCGCTCGGGGTCGCGCCGGGCGATTGCAGCCCGCCCGGTGAAGCGACCGGTGCCGAAGCCGCTGCCGCCGCACCAGGTGCAGCGGCCCGGGCACCCACGTCCGGCGAACACACCATGCACCGCCGCGTCCCGCTGGCCGCGGCCCAACCGTTGCAGCAGCCGCACCGGTCCCTCCCACGGCACGATCCACTGGAGCCGGAAGACGGTTTCGGGGTGGCGGTAGAACCGCAGGGCGGCGAAATCCGCCGCATCCAGTTCGGCGGGCGCCGCGCAGTAGCCGACGGGGTTGTGCCGGACGGCGCCGCCGGCGTCGCGCCAGCTCAGGTTGGGAATGTCGGACAAATCGGGCCGTCCGCTCCCGACGGCGTCGGCGAGCGCCGCCAGCGGCCGCTCCCCCTCGCCCCGCACCACGGCGTCGATGAACGGGTACCGCACGAGAATCTCGCCGGCAAAGTGGCCGGCGGTGTACCCGCCGAGCGCCACCCGCACGTGCGGCCGGGCCGCCTTGAGCTGCCGGGCGGCGTTCAGGGTGTCGTGAGTTTGAGCGTGCCAGTGGAGAGAAAAGGCCGTGAGGGAGGCGCTGGATTCGCCAACGTAGTCCGCCAGCAGGAAACGCGGATCCAGCAGTTTTTCCGCGCCCAGGTGAACGATCCGGCAGCGCCGGCCCCGCCGCTCCAGTTCCCCGGCCAGGGCCACCAAACCGGCGGCCGGGAAATTGACCCGGGCGTGCCGGCCCAGCACCGGGTCGCGGACAAGCAGCCGGGGCACATGCACCAGCACGGCGTCCAGGTTGAGGTCGGCGGCGTCCATGTGCATGGTCGGTCATCCTCGTGACGTCCTGGGGCGGGCGTCGGCGGTGAAAGCGTTGGCGTCAGCGTGTGATCCTGTGTTATTAATACCACACGTTTCAACGCAGGCATGCCGGATCGGCCAACGACGGCGGAAAAGACCCCGCCTTCGCAGCGCAGGCCGCGGCGTGCGCCGATCGGATAATTTGACTTGGAGGTGTCTGGATGGACGGAGAGACCACGTATCCCAATGTCCACGTCTGGCTGGATCAGATCCAGGCCCTGCTGGCAGCGGCGCCGGCGGCCGACGGGGTAACGGACGCCCGGCGGGCGCTGGACATCCTGCGGCGGATGCTGACGCCCCTGGCGCCGGGAAGCCCGACAACGGGGGCTGAAATCCGGTCGGAGGGCGTCAAGTTGATCTATCTGGTGGGATGGATCAAGGCGGGTGTCGCAGCCGGCCGGACCGGCGCCCCCCGCGAACTGGCGGATGCCGCGGAACGCGCCGTGACCGGGCTCGAGACCGTCCTCAGTTCGCCCGAACCCTCAAACACGCGCGACTGCGCGGAGTACATGAGCCGGCCGTCGCCGTGTCCGCCGGCCCGGCCCGGCATCTGATCCGAAAACGGCCGGCGGAACAATTTTTACGGATCCGGCCGACGGGCCGGCATGACCGGCCGGCACCGTCCGAGGATGTCCGCCGGCTGTCGGGATGTTCGGGACGGTCCGCCGCCCTCGGTCCCCGCGTATGGTTCCTTCGATGCGCTGGACGCACCTCACCCTGATGATGACCGAGCGGTGCAACTACCGCTGCGTCTACTGCTACCAGCAGCGGTCGGAACGGGATCTGGCGGATGACCTGGTCCGCCTGGCCTGCGCGCGGCTCCTGCCGCTGGCCGCAGCGCGCTGCCAGGTGACGTTTTTCGGCGGGGAGCCGGCGCTGGTGTTCCCGGCGATCCGGCGCGCCGTGCGGCGGATCGAGGCGTGGAACCGCGTCGGGAAGCGGACCCTCGCCTACGGCATCACCACGAACGGCAGTCTCCTGGGGCCCCGCGAACTGGCCTTTCTCGACGCCCACCGGTTTCGGGTGGTTCTGAGCCACGACGGCGTGAACCAGGACCGTCACCGCGCCGCCGGCAGCGCCGCGGCACTGGCCCGGTTGCTGGAAGCCCTGAACGACCGTCCGGGCATCCGGCTGACGGTCAACTGCGTGGTCACCCGGGGGACGGTCCGGGACCTGCCGGCCACGGTGCGCCTCCTGCTCAGCTTGGGTGTTCCCCGCCTGGTCCTGGCTTACGACCGGCAGTCGCCATGGAGCGACGCGGAGGTCGAGGCGCTGGCGGCGGCGCTGCGGGACGTGCGCCCGCTGCTGCCGCCGCCCGATCCGGAAGATGATGAAGCTCCCGGGGCGGCTCAGCCGTCCGGCGGCGGCGAGCGGCGGATTTTCCGCTGTCCCGCCGGTGAGACGCGGCTGGCGCTCGCGGCGGACGGAACCATCTGGGGCTGCCACCTGTTCGCCGATTTTTTCCGCGGCCGGGAGCACACCGCCGAATTCGCCGCATATCGCCTCGGCGACGTCCGCCGGTTCGATGCGGTCGACTGGGCGGGACGCGACGGCCCCCTCGTCAACTACCGGAAGCTGGTCATGAACAACGGCCTGACGCCGGGCGGCTTCTGCATGTTCTGCAGCGAGCTCTTCGAATGCGCCATCTGCCCGTTGGACGCCGCCCTGAGCTCGGGGCACATCGGCCGGATTCCGGAGTGGTATTGCCGGTTCGAGCGGATCTTGCGGGGCGGGAAAGCGCCGGGACCGGCTGCACCAAATGACCGGAAAACCGGAGCGGCACCCCGGCCGAGCCGTTGAATCCGGATTCCCGAGGTCACGGATTGCGATCGGCGGTGGCTTCCCTGAGTTCCGGGCGGTCGGGGTCCGCGTGGTTCCAGATCTTCAAAAACGCGTCGTAATACTGGCGGGCCTCCTGATCACGATCCTGCTGCCGGGCGCACCGGCCCAGGTTCAGGAGCGCGCGGGCGTAACTGTCGCTGGTGTTCAGGCGGCTTGCGGCCATGTCCCGCAACCGGGTGGATGTGCCGGCGGCCAGGTCCAGCCGTCCGCCTGCCAGATAGGCATCGGCAAGCAGCGGGAAGTAGAATGACGGGCTGCCGAAGAACCGGACGTCGGGGGTCCAGTCGAGTAGCGGGACCGCCAGCTCCATCAGGGCCGCGGCCCGGCGGGGATCGCCCCGGTGCAGCGCCATGGCCGCCGACAAGTGGTGGTGGTGGCGCCGCAGCTTCGCCAGGCCGCTCGCCGTCTCCAGGGCCCGCAACCGGCGGGCGATGTCGGCGGCCGCCTCGGCCTGCCCCTGCGCCAGCAGCGCCAGCCCCTGCATGTGGAGCGCCATGGCATCGTACTCGGGATCGAGGAGCGCGGGCGCCGCGGCGCCCGCGGACTCGGCGTGGCGCAACGCCCGGGCGGCGTCGTCCCGCCGCAGTTCCAGGTAAGCGGCCAGCAGGGCCAGGTCCACGCGGATGGCGTTTTCCCCGAGTGATTCCGCCTCGCGCAGCCCCTCGTCGAGCACCTGGGCGCTTTCGCCGAAGCGGCCGCGACCGATGAGGAATTCCGCCAGCACATAGCGGCCCATCAGCCGCTGGTCGGGATCGGCGTGCCCGATCCGTTCGCGGAGGATTCGCTCGGCGTCGCCGGGCCGCCCGCAGAGGTTTTCCACAGCCGCCAGCCGGACGTGCAGCCAGCTCTTCTCGCGCGGCAGGTCCAGGCAACGAATCAATTCCTGCCGCGCCTGCGAGTACTGGTTTTCCAGCAGATAGGTCCAGGCCAGCCGGACCTGGTAGGGCATCGGATCTTTGAACAGCGGGCGGTTGCGCACGAGCAGCGTTCGGGCCGAGACGGCCAGGCCCTGGCGGATGTCGATCTCCGCCAGGTTGAGCACGGCCAGGTGATCGGCGGGATCGGCCACCGCCGCCCCGCCGAACCACCGGCCGGCCTCCGGCCAATCCTCAGCGTTTCGGTAGATCGCGCCCACCAGGCGCTTGATCCCGGCGTCATTGGGATAGAGCGCGTCGAACCGCCGGCCCAGGTCCGCCCGCTTGAGGTAGTTGACCTCGGTGTATTTGGAGTTCAGCAGCTCGAGATTGAATCGCTCGCGCGGCGTGAGCCGCGCCTTGAACGCCAGGGCTTTCTGGATGTACCGGCGGTCGTTTTCCAGCTCGCGCAGGTGGCCGTAGTTGACCGACATCCGGGCATAGGCCATGGCGAACTCGGGATCAAGGGCCGTGGCCCGTTCCAGGCAGGCGTTGCTTTCCTCAAAACGGCCGCTGGCGTACAGCTTGTCGGCCTCGAGGTACAGCCGCAGCGCGTCGCGCGACGACGTGGTGACGTCCCGCAGGGCGGTGTCGATGTCGTCGGCGATGGACTGGGGCGAGAACCGCAGCGCTTCCTTGATCCTGGGCGTGAGCGCGTCGATGAGATCCTGCGGTTCCGCCGGTTCGGCCAATTCGACCTGGGCCGAGGCGATATACTCCTGCGTGGCCGCGTCGAGGATGGCTGCCTGCAGGCGGCAGGCGCTCCCCTCCAGGTACATCGTCCGGATCCGGTGGGTGGCGCCCTCGGGCTCCTTGATCACTGAAAGGTAGCGGGACTGGAAGAGGTCGACTTCCAGCAGAAAGGTCAGGATGTCGCTCAGGTTGCGGGCGTCGTCCACCGCGCCGGCGATCTTGACGGGTTCGACGAAGATCTTCGGCTTGCGCGCGGTGGCGGCCTCGCGGCCGAATCCCCGGTCGGCCGCCGGCGGGGCCGTCAGCCGCGTGATGACGAGGTAGCCGGCCGCCGCGGCGAGGAGCAGGAGCAGCGTGGCCAGTTGCCAGCCCTGGCGGCGGGTCAGCCGGACCGCCGTCTGGTGCAGTCCGTCGGGCGAGACGCCAGCGCAGCTGTTCCGATAATCGATGAGCTGGTCGAGCACGCCGGCCATGGACGGCGCGCGCTGCTCCGGCAGCCGGGTCAGGGCGGCGACGATAATCCGGATCAGTTCGGGGGGCGTGTCGGGCCGGACGTCGGTGACGGGCGCCGGCGTCTCGTTGAGGATCGAGTGGAGCGTGGCTTTTGTGTAAGAAGCCGCGAACGGGTTGTGGCCGGTCAGCATCTCGTAAAGGACGACGCCGAACGACCAGATGTCGGTGCGGGCGTCAACCGGCAGGCCGCGGGCCTGTTCGGGTGACATGTACGCCGTCGTGCCCACGGTGCCTTCCGACTCGGCGGCCTGCGAGTGGCCGGACAGCTTGGCCAGCCCGAAGTCGAGGATCTTGACGTCGCCGCGGTGGGTGATCATGATGTTGGCGGGCTTGATGTCCCGGTGGACCACGCCGGCCTGATGGGCGCAGGCCAGGCCCTGGGCGGTCTGGACGGAGACCGACAGGATTTCCTCGATGGACATGGGGCCTCGGGCGATCCGGTCCTTGAGCGTCTCCCCCTCGTAATGCACCATACAAATGAACATCCGCCCGTCGGCGGTCTCGCCGATCTCGTGCACGCCGCAGATGTTGGGGTGGTCCAGGGCGGAGGCCGCCCGGGCCTCCAGGACGAGCCGCCGGCGGGCCGTCGGGTTCCGGGTCAATTCGGGGGGTAAAAATTTCAGGGCCACCGGACGGTGGAGCTGGGTGTCCTCGGCCTTGTACACTTCGCCCATCCCGCCCGCGCCGATCCGTTCCAGGATCCGGTAATGGCCGATGGTGAGGCCGATCATGTCCGTGCTGTCGGAAGTCCGACCCGTGCGGTCATTCGGAGCTTCCACCCTCGCTGACTCCTGCGGCAAACGATTAGCCGCATTGTAGGCCAACTTGCCGGGGCTGGCAAGGTTTCTGAAGTGATGCTGCGGCCGCGGGCAATCATCGGCCGCCCGTGTCATGGGGTCGCCGCGATGGAACCCGGGCGGATTGTCGAGACGGGGCGAAAGACTTCAGCTGCTGCGGAACCTCAGCGACTGGACGGTACGGATGGCCGTGCAGAGACGGTCGGGCTCGTCGGTGCCGATCCGGAAGCGGCGGCCGTCGGCCAGCGTCAGCTCCACGGCGTCGAGGCCGGCGATGTTGAACATCCAGCCGTGGGACGTCAGCCGGACGCCCCAGCCGTCGAGCCAGCTGTTGCGGACCCTGGCGCAGCCGGTGATGGCATCCAGTTTGAAGGATCGCCGGATCAGTCCGGGCCCGAAGTAGCACACCAGCCGGCTGTCCCGGATCTCCACTGTGAGGCGGGAGAACAGAAAGGCCGTGAGGGCGAGGATGGCGGCCGCGACGAACATCTGGGGCGGCGCCGGCACGGTCAGGTAAATGACGAGCATGACCAGAAGGGCCAAGCCGAACACGGCCAGGATCATGGTGCCGATCTGGGTGTGGCTGTAATGGGTCATGGCGTCCTCGCGGTTCATTCAGTATTGTATTGTTTGGGCCGGGTTGTGGCAATATCACACCGTAGATTTTCCGCGGCTGTGCCCGCGGACCGCGGCGCGTCCGGCGCCGCGGTGATGAAACGTGCGGGAGGAGGCGCGTCATGGACCATCATCCGGAGAGCGTGGGCATCGTCGGCTGCGGCCGCCTCGGCCGGCTGCTGGCGGAGCTGCTGGGGCGGGGTTTCACGGTCCGGGTGTATGACCGGGATCCGCAGCGGATCTCCGGCCACGCCGGTGCGACCACCCTGGCCGGGGCGGCCGGCGCCGACGCGGTGATGCTGGCGGTGCCGGTGCGAGAGCTTCCCGGCGTCCTCGCGGCGGTGACGCCGCACCTGCGTCCCGGCGCGGTGGTCCTGGAGGCCGGCGCGGTCAAGACGGTATCGGCCCGGCTACTGCGGCAACTGCCGGCGGGGGTGGCGGCGCTGCCCCTGCATCCGCTCTTCGGACCGAGCAGCCTGGGCGAACAGCCGGCGGGGCAGACGATGGTCCTCTGCCCCGTTCGGCGGACGCCGCCGCCGGTCACCCGGTTCTGGGAAGCGTACTGGACCGGCCGGGGATTCCGGGTGGTGCGGACGAGCCCCTCGGTCCACGACCGGGTGATGGCCAGGACCCTGGTCCTGACCCAGTGGCTGGGCCGGGCCTGTGCCGGACTCTCCGCCGGGGAGCCGCCGTTCGCGGCCCCGAGCTGGGAGCATCTGCTGGCGCTGATGGAAACAGCGGCGGGCGACGACTGGGCCACCTTCGCCGACCTGCAGGCATACAACCCGTACGCCCGGGCCGAGCGCCGGCGGCTGCGGGCCGAGATGGCCCGCCTGGAGCGTGAGCTGCGGGACGTCCCCACCGTCGGTTGACCGCGGGCGGCGGGAACCTCGAGATGCCGGGCATCGCGTGAGCTGACCCGTGCCGCCGGGATCCCGACGCATCGGCGATTCAGGGCGGGTGACTGGTTTGAACCGGGCGGGGACCCGAGCGTAGATGTCAGTGGAAGCACCAATACGGCCGGGACCAGCCGGCGACGCCGTCAAGGAGCGGCGGGACATGCCAGAGTCGATGGAAACACTGATCGCGCGCCACCGGAACGACCTGTACACGCTGTGCCGCCGGCTTGCTTCCAACCGGGCGGATGCCGACGATCTGTTTCAGGACACGTGGGTGCGGGCCTGGCGGAACTTCCACCGGTACGATCCCGGCCAACGGTTCTTTCCCTGGCTGGTGGCGATCTGCCTGAACCTGCATCGGGATCGGGGCCGCCGGCGCCGGCGGTGGCTGCGGCGGTGCGCGGAGTTCTTCTCCCGGGAGCAGATGGAGCTCGAGCTGGAGCGGGTCGAATCGGGGACGCCCGATGCCGTTGAATCCCTGGAGCGGCGTGAGGAGAAAGTCATGCTCGCGAAATGTCTCGACGGGTTGGACGCGCAGTTCAGGATTCCGCTGGTGCTGCATTACTACTTCGACTGGAGCCTCGAAGCGATCGCCGAGGTTCTGGACGTGCCGCCGGGCACGGTGAAGAGTCGCATGTGGACGGGCCGGCGCCGGCTGGCCGACGCCATGCAGGAGGCAGGCTATGAATGAGAATCGGGTGGATGATTTGCTCCGGGAGATCGGTCGGGAACGGATGGCTCCACCCGCGGAGCTGGTCCGGCGGATCGAACGGCGCGCCCGCGCCGACCGGCTGCTGGCGGGCGTCACGGCAGCCAGTCTGGTCCTGTCGGCCCTGTGGGTGGTGCCGCTGGCGCTGATCTGGTGGCTGCCGGCGGTGAGCTGGACGGTGAAGCTCGCGGGCTATGCCGGCGCCTCGCTGCTGAGCAGCGTGGCGATGCTGCTGCTCCTCGCCGGACGGGAACCGGTGGGTCGCCTGATGCTCGCCGTGGACGAACGGTTACATTCTTGATGGAGGTATGACGATGGCCAATCAATCCGTGTTCAAATACGTGTTCTGGGCAATCACCGGGCTGGTCGCGCTGCTGGTGTGCGCGGCCCTGTTCGTGGTGATCCTGCCCAACGTCTTCGCCGAAACGACGGACCGGACGTTCCTGTTGTTGCTGCCCCTGCTGATCGTGCCGTTCGGCATCCTGACGCTGATCGCCGTCCTGGTCTACCGGGACGCGGCCAAACGGGGACTGGATCCCTGGCTGTGGGCCACCGTGGCGACCTGGGTGCCGAACCTGGTGGGCGTGATCATCTACCTGGTGGTCCGCTTCATGCACAAGAAGGTCTGCCTGGGATGCGGCCAGGGGCTGCAGGCCGATTACAAAATCTGCCCCTACTGCGGCCACGACCAGTCCACAGCCTGTCCCAAGTGCGGGAAGCCGGCCGATCCCAACTGGTCGCTGTGCCCCTTCTGCGGCCAGCCGCTGAAATCCGGCGCCTGAGTCCGGGCGCCCGCTGGTCCAGGCCGTTTGGCGCGCCGGGGTGACGGGCGACAACCCGCCCCCGGCGCGCGCCGCTATCCGGCTTGCGCGAACCGCCCCCCCGGCGTATGATCAGCTCACCGATCCGAAGTTCCGACCGCGCGCCGATTGCCGGCACCCGTGGGTGCCGCCCATCGGCCGCCGCGCCGGACCGGGTCGGGCCGCTGATAGAACCACCGTTCGGAGGAAACCATGAAGCTGCAAGTCGTCCGTTTCGGATGCGCCGTGTCCGCCGTCTGGGGCCTGACGCTCCTGTGCGTCGGCGTGGCCAACCTGCTGGCACCGGGCTATGGCGAGGCGTTGCTCCGGCTCGTCGAATCGATTTATCCGGGGTACCACTACGGCCAGTGGGGCTTCTGGGGGGTGCTGGTGGCCGTGGGTTACGGCATCCTGGACGGCTGGATCGGCGGCGTGCTGCTGGCCTGGCTGTACAACAAGATCACGCGCCAGTAGGCGGAACCGCCGCCGGTCGGCCGGCTTCCGGAGTGACCTTCGACTCCCGGAAGGTGAGGCGCACTTCCGCGGAGGTCCTGGCCAGGTGTGTGACCAGCGCGTGGATGACGACCACGACCCCCACCATCTCCAGGGCTTCCTCTCCGGTGACGATCAGGCTATACAGAAGATTGTCTTCGCCGAATCGACTGGCATGGCTGCCGCCGACGATCTCCAGGCCCAGCGCGCCGCCCACGAAGATCGCGCCACCCAGCATGATCCGGCGCCGGGTCCAGACCGGCAGGCGCCGCAAAAACCGCCAGAAAAAGAAAGCCAGCCCGACAGTCAAAATGCTGCCGGGAAGCACCCAGGCGAAATGGAAGATGCCGCCCCAGTCGGGCAAGCCGGTCAGACGCCTGTTCAGCGCCTCGTGCAGGCTGGCCGTCTCGTCCAGGGCGACCAGAAAGGCGATCAGCGCCATGACGCGCCAATACCGGGCGTGCGGATCCCGCCGCCACCCGGCCTGGACGGCCGCGGCACCCAGCAGACCGCAGACCAGGAGCAGATTGAGTGTCGAAAAAAACGTGGGCAGGTTGTTTTCTTCGTCCAGATAAAACTTTTTGACGACCGGAATGTTCGGATCGGCGCTGTGGAAGCGCACGAACTGGGCCCCCAAACTGGCCAGCACCAGCACCGCCACCAGGGTGCCGAGGATCCAGGTCAGCCGCGATGCCTCGATTCGGAATTCGGGCCGGGAGTCATTCATCGCCACCTCCACCCCAGGCTGACAATCATCCAAACGACCGCGCCGAACCGAAACGCGCCGGCTCACCGGCGGTTCTGCTGCAGGTACAGCCCAACCAGGATCAGGGCGGCGCTGGCCGTCATGATCCAGGTGACCGGTTCGCCGAACCAGGCCCACGCCAGGGCGGCCACGCCCACCGGCACCAGACTGTAGACGACGCCGGCGGTCCGGGTGGGTCCCGTCAGGGCGATGGCCCGGTTGTACAGCAGGTAGCCCAATCCCGAGGTGCCGATCCCCATGTAGAGGATCGCCGCCCAGCCGGCGGTCGACAGGGTCCGCACCTGTCCCGCCACGTCGTCCGCCGCGACGGCGGCCAGCGCCAGGAACAGCAGGCCGTAACCGGTGCTGGCGAACGTGATGGTCCAGCCGTCGAGGCGGGCTGACAGGCGCCGCACCAGCAGGGCGTAAGCGGCCCAGGCGACCACCGCCAGCAGCATGAAGAGGTCGCCCCGGTTGGGCGGCTGTGCCAGCAATCGGGCCGGGTCGCCGCGGCTGAGCAGGAGCAACACGCCGGCGACGGCAATGGCGACCCCCGCGTAGTGGCGCGCCGCCAGCCGCTCCCGGATGCACACCGCCGCCAGGATGGCCGTGACGATGGGGCTCAGCGCGTTGATGATGGCGGTGTGGGCTACGGCGGTGTACCGGAGCGCGGCGAAGAAGAGGAACTGGTAGAGGCTCACGCCCGCCAGGCCGGCCAGCAGGAGCACGCCGTGGTCGCCCGCGGACAGGCCCCTCGCGCGGCGGCGCGGCCAGGCGGCCAGCGCGGCGAGAAAGGCGAAGCCGGCGACGTAGCGGAGCAGCGCCGCGGTCAGCGGCGTCAGTTCGACGGTGGTGATCCGCCCGGCGATGTAGCTGCCGGAAAAGAGCAGCGCCGCCCCGACCGGCCAGATCCAGTGTCGCCGCCCGTGGCTCATGGTTTGCTCGTCGCGCGTATTCGCATCCGCCACCGCAGGCACACGGTGAATCCAATCGGTTGATGAGTGATCGGCCGGCATGTAGGCAACCGGCGTCAGTCCGGGATATGACAATTTGTCGGCAAACACTCGAATCCGGGTTTGGCGAAAAGGAATCCCTGAAACAGTTCGATCCCTTCGGTCCGGAACCAGGCGTATTCGTCCGGTGTCTCGACGCCCTCGGCGATGATGTCGATCCCCAGGTCCCGGCACGTCCGGACGATGCCGCGGACGATCGCCTGGCGCGGGCCCTTGCTTTCGATGCCGCGGACGATCTGCATGTCGAGCTTGACGAGATCGGGCTGGAACTCGGCCAGCAGGTTCAAGCCGGCGTAGCCCGCGCCGAAATCGTCGATGGCGAATGTCAGGCCGGCGGTCCGGTAGGCGTTGATCGCCGCCGCGAAGTCCTCGGCGCTGCCGATGATGTCGCTCTCGAGGATTTCCAAAACGATCCGGCCGGACGGGACGCCGCAGCGGCGGGCGGCCTCCATCAGCGAAGAAATGGCGGTCGGTGACAGGCGGACATCCGACGGCATGAAATTGATGTTGAGCCGGGTGGTCAATCCCAAACGCGCCGCCAGCTCGACGGCGGCGGTGCGGCTCTGCTCGTTGAAACGGACGCGCTGGGCCGGGCGTATCCCCTGCAGGATCGTCGCGGCCGGTTCGCCGTCCGGGCCGCGGAGCAGTGCCTCGTAGGAGTAGATGGCCCGGCTCGGCGCATGGACGATCGGCTGGAACGCGAACGTGAACCGGTTCGGCGGCTCCGGATCCGGGCGGGCCGCGGTCACCCGGGGGACGCTCCGGTCGCTGAGCGCCGCGCGCCAGCGTCCCTCCCGAAAGGCCGCCAGCAGCTTCTTGGCCCGGCCCTCGCCGATTTCGATGAAGGACTCCCCCCGGGCGAAAAAGTCGTTGGCGCCCACGACGCCGTCGAGCTCCTCCGGCGTGATGTCGGCGACCCCCATGGTCCAATCGGCGAAGTTCCGGGCGGCCAGCGGCTCGCGGATGATGAGCGTGATCTGGCGGTGGCGCTGGTCGCGGCGTATGTCCGCGAACAGGCGGTCGATGACGTCCGCCGGCCCCTCCAGGATCTGGAAGAAGCTGCCGTCGCTGTGGAGCAGCATGCCGGTGATCCCGAGCCGGGCATTGCTGGCGCGCGCCCGGCTCAGCAGCGTCGCCAGCTCCTCCCGGCTGAGGGGGCGCGCCGCCGCGCTGCAGTAAATCAGATGGATCAGATCAGGCATTCCGCCCTCACGGTCACTCGCGCAGGTGGGGCTGACGGTGAAAATGCCGACGTGGGGCCGAGCCACCCGCGTTCAGCGATGCTTTCAGCCGGCTGCCAGTGGGCTCTGACCGTCATTATAATGCAGGGGACCGATTCGGTTGCTCTGAATTTTGCCCCATTCGTTGCGGCGTGACCTGATGAGCCGGTCGGGATGCGGATGACGGCTCCCGGCTCCGGGCCGCGCTTGACATTTCGAAGGCTCCTGCCTACCATCCGCCTATGCTTGCCCGCAAAAAGACGCCAGCACACCGGATACTCGCCGCGTTGTTTTTGAACGACTCGTTCATCCTGGCTCTGATCGTCGTCAACGCCCTGTTGATCTTCATCCAGGGCTTTGACCTGCCCGGCGGCATGGAACAGGGGCTGACCGTCCTGGACCATTGCATCACCCTGCTGTTCGTCGTCGAAATGCTGGTCAAGCTTGGAACCTGGGGATTCAAGGAGTACGCCGCGTCGCTGTGGAACGTCTTTGACGGCATTCTGGTGCTGCTGGCCGTTCCCTCGCTCCTGTTCTGGCTGATTCATCTGGAGGCGGGGCTGGAATTTCTGCTGGTGCTGCGGATCCTCCGGGTGTTCAAATTCTTCCGGTTTCTGCGCTTCGTCCCCGATATCCGGTCGCTGATCGCGGGGGTGCAACGCGCCCTGCGGACCTCGGTGGTGGTGCTGATCGGATTCTTCGTCTTCATCTTCGTCGTGTCCATCGTGTCCTGCGTCCTGTACAAAGGTGTCGCTCCGGATTACTTCGGTGACCCCCTGGCGTCGCTCTACTCGACCTTCAAGGTGTTCACCATCGAGGGGTGGTACGACATCCCGGAACACCTGGCCGAGAACCTGTCCCCGGCGGCGGGCTTTCTGACAAAGCTCTTCTTCATCGCCGTGCTCGTTTCCGGCGGGATTTTCGGCCTGTCGCTGGTCAATTCCATCTTCGTGGACGCCATGGTGAGCGACAACAACGACAACCTGGAGGCCAAGGTCGCCGTCCTGGACCGGAAGATCGACCGGCTCACGGAAATGCTGGAAAAGCACAAGGAGTAAGCTGTCGGGGATGCGTCTTGCCGCGAGCCCGGCCGTGCGCCACGGTGCCGTGTCACCGGGGCGGGTGCTGGCGGAAACCGGGGCGGCCCGGGGCCCTGGCGGCGTCAGCGGCCGAGCTTCTTGACGGCTTGCTTGTAATCACTGTTTTTCGAGTCCAGCGAGAGGGCCGCCTGGTATTCCGTTCTGGCGGCCGGCCGCTGCCCCTGTTTTTCCAGAATGACCCCCAGCCAGTAGTAAGCTTCGGCCAGCGAAGTCTTGCGGGCCTTGACCTGGAGCTGCAGAAAGCGCTCCAGGCAGTGCCGGCCGTCTTCCAGGTCCTGCCCGGTGCGGCCGGCGATTTCTCCGGTGAATAACAGTCCGTTGGGATCGTCGGCATCGATGGCCCGCACTTTCCGGAACGCCTCGCCGGCGGGGGCATACTGGCTGAGGCGGAGCGAAACGTAGCCGAACATGATATTCGCCTGCTTGTCATCCGGCTGGATGTCGAGCGCCTGGCGATATTCCAACTGGGCCGCCGTGAAATCTTTCCTGCTCCGATGGATGGTTCCCCAGGCCATGTGACCGGCCAGCGGATCCCGTTTCCGGATCTCTTCGGCCTGGGCGTGCGCCTTGTCTTCGCTGCCGCCCGCAATCCCCGGCGCCTGCAGATAGTAACTCATCAGGCGCTGGCGGGCGTCGAGATTGGCCGGGTCCAGTTTCACCGCTTGTTGATAAGCCGCCAGGCACTTCCTGGCCCAGGACATCTTGGTGAAGATGCTGGCGTCCCGGACGATCATGCCGTACGCGTCGCCGAGGACCATCTGATAGTGGGAATTGCCCGGCGCCAGCGCCACGGCCGTTTCGGCGCATTCCGCCGCCGCGTCGTAATCGCCCGTCTGCAGGTGTTGCCGACTGAGCCGGATCTGCTTTTCAGCATCGGGATTCGTCGGAGCGCCGGCGCCATCGGCGGATGGAAACACGCCGCAGCATAGAATCACGAAGAGAATGACCGCCGCATTCCAGTCGTTGCGTCCCATGTGGATGTATCGCATAAAGGCCTCCCGCTTGATTAATTCCAAGAACGGCCGCGCCACGAAAAAGTTCACATTAAAGTTGTGGTCGGGGTGCGGTCGCCCGATCAACCCCCGGCCTTGACATGCACCGAACCGCTATCTATGATGATCGAAGATGACCCGACCGGAGATCCAGTCGAAATCCGATCCTCCGGCAGGCGAGACCGGAAAGGACGGCCTTGTCCGCTTGCTGCGGCAGTTGCTCGAGTCCCGGAGCAGCGACCTGCATATCACGGTCGCCGCGGTGCCGCGCATCCGGCGAAAAGGCCAGTTGGCCCCGCTGTCCCATCCCCCGCTTACCTGGCAGGAAACGCGGGACTTGTTGCTGGCCTTTCTTCCGGAATCCCGCCGGCAACAACTGGAAGCGGAGCGGGAGATCCGCTTCGCGTTCGATGTCGACGGGCTGGCGCGATTCCGCGGCAACCTGTTCTATCAGCAACAGGCCCTTGCGGGTGTTTTTCGCGTGATACCCCGCGAGATCCCCAGCCTGGAAGATCTCGCCGTTCCCCCGATCGTCCGCACGATGGGGCAGGCCCGCAGCGGGCTCATCCTCGTCAGCGGCGGGCGCAGCGCGGGAAAATCGACGACGCTGGCGGCCATCATCGACTGGATCAACACCCGGTTCGGCTACCACATCATGACCATCGAGGATCCCGTCGAATACATCCACCGGCACAAGGAGTCGATCGTCAGCCAGCGCGATGTTGCCGGCGACACGCTGTCCGTCGCGCAGGCCCTGGACTCGGCCATGACCGAGGATGTGGATGTGATCATGATCGGCGAAATTCGGGACGCCGCAATCACGGAGCGGGCGCTGGAAGCCGCGCTGTCCGGACGTTTGGTTCTGGGCGCCGTCTCGAGCGTCTCCGCCCTGGATACGATCCACAAGCTCATCGACTGGTTTCCACCTGACCGGCAGAACCGGATTCGCGCCGGTCTGGCCGCCTGCCTGCAGGGCATCGTGCACCAGAGCCTGATCCGCCGCGCGGACGAGGAAGGAATGGCGATCGCCACGGAGGCGCTGATCCGAACGCCGGCCGTGCAGAACCTGATCCGGGAAGACAAGGTGCACCAGATCTACTCGCTCATGCAGTCCCAGCCGGGCACCGGCATGATCACCATGAACCAGTCACTGGCCGCCCTGGTGGCGAACGGAATCGTCGCGCCGGAAACAGCTCTGGACCGATCGTTGTCGAAACACGAGCTGGCGGACATGTTGGGACGGATGAATCCGGCCACTCCCCCTAGCCGATCGTAGCCAGGATCCTGTTTTTCAACTTGACGGCGAGATCGTCGGCCGAGTTCCAGCGGATCTGGCTGAACTGCTGGGTGTCGAACCGGATATTTGGGGCATCGTCGTCCCGGCAGGTGTAGATGACGGGAATCCCCAAGCCGTGGGCGAACCCGGCTTCGAAGTAGACGTTTTGATTCTGGCGGGTGAGGTCCGCGACCAGCAGCCGGCTCTTGCGGATGGCCGCCAGCATTTCGTCGAGGATGTTGTTGTTGTGCTCCAGGTACGCCATCTGGACGGGGCGATAGCCGGCGTTCTGGATGGCGGGCGCGATTCCTTCCCGATAGGCCTGGTCCAGGAAGTCGTCGCCGAATTTCATGGCCACAAAACAGTCGCGGCTGTCGGGACGGCTCTGGCGAATTTTTTCCAGATGATCGATCCCCTCGGCTGTCAGGTAGTACAGTTGACTGCTGCCCTGGCTGATCCACCCCTTCTTGATGATCTGCTCCATGAGCTTGTGGAAAGGATGCCGCTGCTCCAACTGTTCAGAGATGTGGTCCAGGTAGGCCAGCGGGTAGTCCCGGAATGAAGACAGGGAGAGCTCGGCGCCGAAATAGGGGCTGCGCCGATACATGGCGTCCATGAGCTTGTGCATCCGGTCGGTGATGCCGCGCGGGATCGTGGGCAGCATCAGAATGGCCTCGAGCGAGATGCCCTCCGTTTCCGGATCGACCGCGTTGGGGAGGATGGGCAGCGGCGGTTCGTTCTTCTCCGTGCGTTCCCGGGTCCAGCCGGACAGAAGGTGGAGTACGTCGCGGATCGGGTCAGGCTCCACGCCGTCATGGATGGCGACGCGTCCGCAGCGGGCGCACGTGTAGTGATGCACGGCGTGGTCGATCTGGGCGGGACCGGCCAGTTCATGGCCGCACAGCTTGCATCGGGTCAAGGGCTGGACGCTCATGCTTGCACCTCAATATTCGAATATTTGGCCTGAACGGCATCCGGTGGTGAACGACGTTGCGAGCCGGCGGTCAGTGAGTCGTTTGTCGGTAGGCGCGGATGGCCGCCTCGGCCAGGACCCGGGTGGCGTTCACCACCGGCACATGGGCCCGCGCCGGGTTGAAGGCCAGCGGGATCTCGGTGCAGCCGAGCACGAGCACCTGGGCGCCCCGGGCTTCGAGGTGGTCGCCGGCCCGGGCCAGCAGGTCCTCGGCCGTCTGCCGGCCGGTGCCCGACTTGATGTGGGTGTAAACCGCGGCCATGACGCAGTCGCGCTCCACGGACTCGTCGGGTGTCACCACCCGGATGCCGCGCGCTTCGAACTCGCGCGCGTACAACCCGCTTTGCAGCGTGCCGGTGGTGGCCAGCAACCCCACGGTCTGGCAGTCCGGATGGCGGCGGACCACCTCGTCGGCCGTCTCCCGGATCATGTGCAGGATGGGGATGGCGACGGCCGCCTGCATCCGGTCGTGGAAGTAGTGGGCGGTGTTGCAGGGGATGACGATGAACGCCGCGCCGGCCTTCTCCAGGCGCGTCACGCCCTCCACCAGCCACGGGATGATGGCCGGGTCGTTGGCCAGGATCGCCGCCGTCCGGTCGGGCACCTGCGGCAGGCTGTAGATCAGGGTGGGAATGTGGTCCTGGTCCCGCGCGGCGGGGGTGAGCCGGACGATCTCCGAGTACAGGTTGGCGGTGGCTTCGGGACCCATGCCGCCGAAGATGCCCAGAATCCGGGCGGGGCGGACCATCGGCGGCGGGTCCTCCACTGCCGGGACGGCGGCGGTGGCGGTTCCGGCCCACAGCGCCAGCACGCACAGCATCTGCAGCCAACAGCGGTTCATGGTTCAATCCTCCGCGGTCTGAATGCCAGCCGCCGGTCTAGAAGGGGCCCCACTGCAGCAGCACCGGCGGCACCAGCAGCGCCGGGCTCAGCGCCATCAGGATGAGCATCAGCGGCAGAAACCAGCGGGCCCACTTTTCCCACGGCACCCGCGCCACGCCCAGCACGCCCATGGTCACCGCCGAGGTGGGCAGGATGGGGTTGACGAATTCGCAGAGCTGGAAGGCGAACACCACCGTCTGGCGCGTCAGGCCCAGCAGGTCGGCCAGCGGCGCCATGATGGGCATGGTCAGGGCCGCCTGGGCCGTGCCCGAGTGGATGAAAAAGTTGATGACCGACTGCACCAGGAACATCATCTGGGCGGCCACCACCAGCGGCAGGGCGGAGATGAGGCCGGCGCCGGCGTTCAGCATGGTGTCCAGCACCTGGCCGTCCTTGGCGATGATGAGGAGCGCCCGGCCGCAGGCGATGATGAAGGCGACGTTCACCATGTCTTTGGCGCCGGTGACGAAGCCCCGGGCGATCCGGCTGGGGCCCAGCCCGGCCACGGCGCCCAGCACCAGGCCCATGGCCAGGAACAGCGCGGCGATCTCCTCGATGTACCACTGCTGGTCGAGGATGCCCCACACGAGCAGCACCATGGTCATGGCGAACAACACGATGACCAGGGCGTGACGCCAGGTCCAGGCATCGGCTGCCGCGTCGGCGTCGCCCACCGGCGCGCGTTCCCGGTCGATGGCGTAGACGGGGCTGAGCTGCGGATTCTTCTTGACCTTGGCCGCGTAGACCATCACGTAGGCGATGACCACGGCAGTGCCGATCACCCAGCAGATCAGGCGATACTCCAGCCCCGAGTAGAGGGGCAGTTCGGTGAGCCCCTGGGCGATCCCCACGGTGAACGGGTTGAAGAAGGCGGCGGCGAAGCCGGCGGCGGCGCCGAGAAAGGGGATGGAGATCCCGACGATGGAATCGTAGCCGAGCGCCAGCGACAGCGGGATGAAAATCAGCACGAACGGGATCGTCTCTTCGGACATGCCGAACACGGAGCCGGCCAGCGAGAAGAGCACCATCAGCAGCGGGATGAGCAGTTTTTCCAGGTGGGGCCGGGCGGCGATGGCCCGGGTGACGCGGCGGATGGCGAAGGTGATGGTCCCGGTCTCCTGGACGACGTTGAAGGCGCCGCCGATGACAAACAGGAAGGCGATGATGAGCGCCCCGTCGACGAACCCGCGGACGGGGGCGAGGAGCAGCATCTCCGGTCCGAGATAAACCTTGGGCAGGTACCGGAACGTGCCGGGCACCGTGACCTGCCGCCCTGACTTTTCGACGCGCTGGAACTCGCCGGAGGGAAGTATCCACGACAGCACCAGGACGAGCACCACCAGGGCCATGACAATGACCAGGGTGTGGGGCAGGCGGAGGGTGGCGGGAGTTGTCGGGGTCGCGGGTTCACTCATGGGTGCACACTGTCCGTCGGCATTCCCGGTCCGGGCGCGGGCGGCGGGAGGGCGGCTGTCCGCCCCGTCGGGCCGGCCGGACCGGCGCGGACATTATACCGTGATCCGGCGGCGCCGACACCGGTTCATGGCGTCATCTGCCACCGCGGGCTACCCCGGCCGGATCATTCCGCGGCCGGGCGCAAGTCCCGCGCGGCCCCGTCGCCGACATCGAGGAAATAGAGCAGGGTCAGCAGAAACGGCATGCCTAAGGCGCCCAGGCCGCGCACGTACGAAGCGATCTCCGCCCGCAGGGCCTTGTTGTGGATGGTGCAGCGGGACAGCTGCGTGACGGCCTCAGTGACCGCCGCATCGAGCGCGGCGGCCGGTTCGGCGGGACGAGGCCCGCCTTCGCCGGCCAGGGCGCAGACCTCCGGCAGGCCGTGGAGCAGGACGCTGAACGTCGCCAGGTGGACCGCGAGTGTCTGCAGGTGCCCCATCAGCTCGGTCTCGTTCAGGGGCGCGGCACCGAACAGCGCGTGCCGGCTGTAGCGGCGCCAGTATCCGGCCACGCGACCGGGGCAGGCCGCCTCCACGGCGGCGCGGCGCCGGCGATAGCCCGCCAGCGTGGCGGCGGTGGGCCACCGGGACGGGACGGCGCCGTCGCGATTCCAGTGAACGTTCACCCGCCCGTCGATGCCGGGGACGGGCCGCGGCTCGGTGCCGGGATAGCTGTCGAGCGCGGCGCGGATGAACAGCCCGTACGGCGTGTCGGTGCGTCGCGCCGACCAGGCCAGCAGCGTCCAGGCGGTGTGCAGCGCCGAATGTCCCACCAGGGCCGAATCGGCAAACAACATCCGCATTCCGTCCAGCCAGGCAGGATCGGCCAGACGGTCGGCCTCGGCGGCCACCCGGTCGGCGGCCGGGCCGGCATCCGCCGCCGGAGCGGTCGCGTTCAGACGCTGCGCGAAGGTTCCCGCCAGGAACAGGGCGAAATCGACGGCGTGCCGGCCGGGCTCCAGCAGCTCCCACAGGATCTCCAGGATCCGGGCGGCGTGCCGGTCGGCGGGATCCGGCTCATCGGCGCTCCGCCACCGCGAGGCCGGATCGGCCAGGGCGCCGGGCCCGGACGCCGTCGTCAGGCGGAGGAGGGTCGGTTCCGGCGCCGCCACCAGGGCCAGCCGGGTCGACTCGGGGCAGGCCAGGGTATCGCGCATCAGCAGGCCGCGGGCGGTGGGCATGTAGCGGCGGGGAAATTTCCGGCAGACGAGGGGGAGCAGATCCTCGCCGTACTCGACCTGCAGGCGGCACAGATGGTCGGGCCGCAGGAACGGGCACTCCCGGCTACCCGGTGCGGCGACGAGGCGGTGGACCGGAGGCGCGGCCTCGGGATCCGCGGGGAAGCGCGTGTCCAGGGTCCGCTGGTCGGCCGGGTGGGCGGCCATGGCGGCGCGGAGGCGCGCGAAGTGCTCGTCATCGATCTCGATGATCCAGTCGGTGATGCAGCAGATGTGCGGGCAGGCGGTGCCGAGGCAGGTGAAGCCCGCCAGATAATCCATGAGGATGATATGGCGGTCCACGGGCGCCTCAGAGCCGGGCCATGTAGTGCGCGATGCCGCGACGAATGTACTCTTCGTCGAACGGGCCGGCGGGCGAGGGCGTTTCCACGATGCGCCGGGGGATGGGCATGGCGGCCGCGTCGAACCCCTCGCGCCGCTTGAAGGCGAACTTGCGCCGCAGCGTCTCGGCGCCCGTGGCGGCCAGCGCGTCGGCCGTGGTCTCCACCCCGGCGGCGGCCAGCGTCCGGATCACCGTCGCCAGGTCGTAGACGCCCCGGGCGAACAGGCAGATCACCAGGCTGGTGAGCACCTGCCGCCACCGCTCCTCCTCGAGCAGCGTCTCGGCGGCCTGCTCCGGCGTGAGGTGCTCGCCCTTGGCGGCGATCTTCTGATCGACGCTGTAGCCGGCGTTGTCCAGGTGGCTGTGGCGGGCGCCCACGAGATAGCCGAGGTGGCCGATGGGGCCGGTGTGGTAGCCGGGCATCTCGTTGCCGCCGAAGGCCAGGGCGAAGTCGGCTCCGCCGTAGACCGCGGCCGCGTGGGCGGTACCGCGGGCCAGCGCCCGGTAGAAGTCGGTGGGTTGGCTCACGATCCGGCTCAGCGCGGCGAGGTAGGTCTCGGCATCGCCAAAGGCGAGGGCCAGCCCGTCGGTATCGGCGAGGGTGATCAGGCCGCGGGCGAGCGCCTCGGTGGCCCAGGCCAGCGCCACTCCCGCGCTCATGACGTCGAACCCGTGGATCTCCGCCGCGTCGAGCAGCCGCAGCAGCCCGGCCGGCTCGCCGACACCCAGCAGGCTGCCCATGGCGTAAACCGGCTCGTGGTCGTAGCCGATCATCAGGGTCTTGTAGAAATACGGATCGTGAGGATAGGGCAGGCGGAGCATCGCCAGGTGGACGCACGCCACGGGGCAATGGGTGCAGGCCACGCGCCGGCCGAGGTACCCGCTGGCCAACGCCTCGGCGGAGATCGCCTCGGCCCCCTCGAACTGCCCCGACTGCAGGTTGCGCGTGGGCAGGGCGCCGGCCGCGTGGAGGGGCAGCACGTTGATGGCGGTGCCCAGGTCGTGGTACTTCTTCATCAGCGGCGAATCCACCGCCGCGTGGTAGACGGCGTCGTAAGCGTCGCGGTACGCCTTCCGGTCGGGCACGGGGATGTCCCGGCGGCCGCTCACCACCAGCGCCTTGAGCTTTTTGGCGCCGAACACCGCGCCCAGGCCCAGGCGGCCGAAGTGGCGGTAAGTCTCCGTGATGACGCAGGCGAAGCGCACCATCTGCTCGCCCGCGCGGCCGATGCGCATGATGGAGCGCACGCCGGCGCCAGCCTCGCGCGAACGGATCACGGTCCCCACGGTGGCGGAACTGCGCATGCCCCACAGCGCTGAGGCATCGCGGAAACGGGCGCCGTGAGCATCCACCGACAGGTAGACCGGCGTGGCGCTCGCCCCGCGAATCACCAGCGCGCCGTAGCCGGCGGAACGGATGGCCACGGCGCTGCGGCCGCCGGCGTGGCTCTCGCCCAGATTGCCGGTGAGCGGCGACTTGAACATGGCCACGGTCTTCGAGGCCAGCGGGAAGAGCCCCACCAGCGGCCCCACGGCCATGATAATCGGGTTGTCGGGTCCCAGGGGATCGGCGCCGGCGGGGCATTCCTCGTCCAGCAGGCGGATGGCCGCCCCGGTTCCGCCGAGGCCGTCGCGGAAGAGTTCGGGCCGCTCGCGGACCTCGGAGCGACGCCGCGTGAGGTCGATGTACAGCACGCGGTGCAGGGTGCCGTCTGCGTTCATGGGATCACCTCCGGCGCGACGTCCTCGAGCGCGATGACCTGATACGGGCAATAGTCGGCGCAGTAGCCGCAGTACACGCAGACCAGCGGCTTGTCGGCCGCGTCATCCCAGAAGATGGCGCCGAAGGGACAGGCGCGGGCGCAGTTGCCGCAGCCGATGCACAGCTCGCTCTTGAGCCGGACCCCGCCGCCGGGCCGCGCTGGCAGCGCGTCCACCGGGCAGACCTTGCTGCAGGGCGGGTCGGCGCAGGCGCGGCACACCACCACCAGGAAGCCGCGCCGGATGCCGCCGGCGGAACGGACGCCGATGCATGCGCCGCCGAGTCCGCCGTGGCCCGTGCGCCGCACGCAGGCGAACATGCACGACTGGCAACCGACGCACCGCTCGGTGTCGATGACCGAAAGGCGTTTGACCATGTGGCACCACCGGATGAATTCAAACCTGTGGCGATTATAGCCCGCGGCCGCGGGGAGTCAACCACGCCGGGCGGAACGGGTGAAAAAAGTCGGCGCGACCGGCCGGGCGGGACGGTGTTCGCGCGGGGACGCGTCCCGCTTGCGTTGGGAGCGGGGATGGCGGACAATGGCCCCATCATCGGAGATGGAGAGTGCATGAACCAGCCGTTCGTCTACACCGTCGTCGCCTCGCCGCTGCACGATGCCGCGGCCCTGCACCAGGCCGTGTCGGCCTTCACGCGCGCCCTCGACGCCATGGGCGGCCAGCCGATTCTGCCGGAGGCCGTGACGGAGGAGGCGCCGGCGCTGATCCTGGTGGGCACCGGGGGCACCGAGCACGCCGTGCTGGATCTCGCGGCGCGCACCGGCGCCGGCGACCGGACCCGGCCGGTGCTGCTCCTGGCGCATCCCGGGCACAACTCCCTGCCGGCGGCGCTCGAGGCGCTGGCCCGCCTGCAGTCGGACGGCCGCCGGGGGCGGATTCTGTTCCTGGACGGAGCCGGCGACGCCATTGGTTGGGAGTACGTGGCGGAGGCGCTGGCGGGCGTGCGGACGGCCCGGGCGCTGCGGGAGTGCCGCGTCGGCCTGCTGGGCGCGCCGTCGGACTGGCTGGTGGCAAGCTCCCCCGACCCGGCCTCGATGCGCCACCGCTGGGGGCCGACGGTGGTGAAGCTGCCCGTGGAATGGCTCTATGACCGTCTCGCCATCCTGCCGCCGGACGCGGGCGCCGGGCGGGTCGCCCAGCTCCTCGCCGGAGCCGCCGCCTGCGAGCCGGACGAGGCGGCGATGGCGGCGTCCGCCCGGGTCTGGGCCGCGCTGGCCGCGCTGGTGGAGGAGGAGCGGCTGGACGCGCTCACCGTGCGCTGCTTCGACCTGATCCGCGAGCGGGCGGTCACCGGCTGTCTGGCCCTGGCCTGGCTGGCTGACGACGGGACCATCGCTGGGTGCGAGGGGGACCTGTGCAGCACCCTGGGCCTGCTCCTGGCCGACCGCCTGCTGGGGCGCCGCGCCTGGATGGCCAATCCGTACCGGATCGTGCCGGCCGCCGGGAAGCTGGGGCTGGCCCACTGCACCGTGCCGTTCCGGCTGGTGGACGGCTACCGGCTCCGCACCCACTTCGAGTCGGGCGTGGGCGTCGGCGTCCAGGGAACCTTCCGGCCCGGCCCGGTGACGCTGCTGCGCGTGGGCGGACGGGACCTGGACGCCCTGTGGCTGGCCGAGGGTGAAATCACCGCCGCCGGAACGGCCGACGGGCTTTGCCGGACCCAGGTGGCGCTGCGGATCGATCCGCCGGACGCGGCGGAGCTGCTGGCGGCGCCGCTGGGCAACCACCTGGTGCTGGTGCCGGGCCGCCACCGGTCGCGCCTGCGCGCCTGGTGGGAGCTGCATATCCGCTGACCGCGCGGACTGTGGTATAAGGAACGCATGAAAATCATCGATGCGCCGGTGCCACTGGACGATTTCAAGAATCCGGGGGTCCGGGACGCGATCCTGAAGATCGTCGAGGAGCGGGTGAAATGACAGCCGTTGCGCACCCCTCTCTGGCGGCCGGGCGCTGGCGGACGTTCTCCCTCATGGAACAACTGGCCCATGTCGGCAGCGAGGTCGAACGGGCCCTCAATTGGAGGGAATAAGGCCACCCGGAATACAGCCGTCTGGCCGTGGAGCGGGCGCTGGAGCTGCTGGGACTGACCATCGCCGATCCGCGGCACCGGTCGCGGCTCAAGGAAATGACCCGGCTGCGGGAAGCGCTGCTGGACTTTTTCCTCGGGGATAACGAGTTCCGCTCGACGGAAAAATCGTGGCGCGCGTACTTTTACGCCTTCGCCCTCGCCGCCGCCGCCCAAAAGAGCCGCCCCGCAGGCGAAGGATGACCGCAGTCGAGCTGACGGACTGCCCGCCCCATGCGCCGGAATTGCCTCGTGGCCTGGCGGCCGCGAGTGCCATCGGCAGGACCGCAGTACCTCGTGGCCTCCGGCCGCGAGTGCCATCTGCAAGAGGTTGGGGATTCCGGTGGCAGGATGTGGGTGATTACTCAGTTACTCCCGTTTTTCTGCCAATTTTTGGCAGGATTTTCGCCGCGCCTTCCGACGGGTTGCCCACTCCATTATCGATCGACACCGTCTCCGCATTCACGACGAAAATAGCCAGGCGCAGCCCCGCGAACGCGGGGCAGCGCCTGGAAAGATAGACACATTGTATGGGTCGCGCCCCGCGGCCGCGGGGCGCGGAGAACAGGTTGCCGCGAACGCCGCACTTCCCCGCGCCCCGTCCCCGGGGCGCGCATTCTGCAAACACCATCGCTTGTCCAGGCGCTACCCGGCTACGCCGGGTTGCGCCTGGCTATTTTCGTGGCGATCCGAACAGCGTGCCGAATCACACACAAGGTTGTACGGAGTGGAAATTTACAATCACCAGTGATGGGCTCCGGCTACGCCGGGTTGGGGCGGTACGTTGTGGCCAATCCTGGATGCTGCACGGCGGTTGCTTCGGCAGATCGACTGATCCTGCCGTGGCCGAACACGCGCACGGAGTGCGCGAGGTGCAACGGGCCGTGCCGCGGCGGCGGAAAAAGGACAGAGCCGATGACTTGGGGAGAAATATGGATGTCCCCATTTGCAATTGAAATCCGACGTGTACTTCATTCCTGTCAATTCGCCTGATGGGGCTGATCCAATGCTCCGTTCGAGGTCAAAAAGTTCAATCGAATGCCCTAACTATCTGCCCAATCCCTTCCAATTTTTAGAATTCGATAAGTTGTTTTAGTCTGGCTCCAGGTATTATCGTTCTCGGATCAAGCGGAAACCCTGGCCGGAATAGCGGAAATCAGGGTAATACGCGTTGCGGCTGGCGGATCGGCAATACCACCAGCGATCCTGCCAGCATCCGCCACGCGAGACTCGATTGGATCCTGAAGACGGGCCGGTCGGATCCGTCACCGCCTCGGTGGGGTAGGGGCCATACCAGTCCGCGCACCACTCGGACACGTTGCCGGCCATATCGAACACCCCCAGCGCGTTGGGCGGGTAGCTGCCCACGGGCGTCGTCGAGATCCGGTCCCTCTCGAAATTCGCCTCCTTGACGTCCAGCCGGTTGCCGCAGTAATAAACCGTTGTCGCGGCGGCCCGGCAGGCATATTCCCACTCGGCTTCGGTGGGGAGGCGGTAATTCTTCCCGGGGTCCGTTTCGTTCAGCCGGCGGATGAATTCCTGGCAGTCGTCCCATGACACGTCGGCGGCCGGGAATCGGTCTCCCTGGAAATCCGCAGAATAGTCGCCCATGACTGCTTTCCACTGGGCCTGGGTAACTTCCGTTGTCTGCATCCAGAATCCTTTGGACAGAGAAACCGTGTGCTGGACTTCATCGGCGTTGCGTCCCGGTTCCGCGCCCGGCGATCCCATCAGAAAAGAACCGGCCGGGATCCAGGTGAACGTCAGGCCCAATTTGTCGGCAAACGCCCTGTCCTCGAGAACCATCTGGGCGATCTCCGCCTGCCAGCGGAGCCGCGTGTTCTCGGTTTCTGATGCCTGTTGCCTGGCTTCTTCGGCTTGGACACGTCGCTGTTGTTCCCATTTTCTGGCTGTCTCCGCTTCGGCCTGCCGCTGTTCCTCCCTCTTTCGAGTTTCCTCCAACTGGTTCTGCTTCAACCGCTTCTCTGTTTCGGCGGCCCGGGTTGCATCCAGGTCGGCGGCATCCTGCCGCACCAGCCGGAATCCAGTATCGTCCCGGTGAACAACCGGCTCGTAGGAACTGCGCTGGGTCGCTCGACAATAGTAAGATACGCCGTACCAGCCGCCGCCGCGCCGTACCCGTTCCTTGCCGCGCTTCGGCCCGATCGGATCGGTCACCGGACGGACGGGATATTGGCCGTACCGGTCGGCACACCATTCCCATACATTGCCGATCATGTCATACAGACCCCATGCGTTCGGCTTTAATCGACCGGTGGGGTGTGATTTGCCGCCGGCGTTTTCCCAGCACCAGGCGATCGTGTCCCGTTCTCCATACATTCCGTCGCCGCTTCCTGCCCGACAGGCGTATTCCCACTCCGCCTCAGTGGGCAGCCGGTAGTTCTTCCCGGGATCCTGCCGGTTCAGTCTGCGGATGAACTCCTGACAATCGTCCCACGACACCATCTCGACCGGCCGGTTGTCTCCTCGGAACCTGGACGGATTGGAGCCCATGACCCATCGCCACTGCCACTGCGTCACTTCCGTCGCCTGCATCCAGAACCCTCGGGTCAGGGTCACCTGGTGCCGGTTCTCGTCAACCCCGCGATCCTTATCCGACGGGGGCGAACCCATGGTGAAAATACCCGGCTCAATCCGGACAAACCGCATGTCTGGGGGCGGTTCCAACGGTTTCACAAACTGTCGGAGCGCCTCTTCCAGTTCCGGGTAGACAACCGGGAGCCCGTCCAGACTTATCTGGTGGACCGGTGCCTTCTTGGGAAAACGCCTTGGCTCTGATCCCCGCAGAACGAACGAGTCCAGCAGCCGGCCGGTACGCGCCTCCAGGACTTGAATGTCCAGGTCATACTTGAAGCTCGTGATGGGGGGCCCGCCCTGATATTGCACGGTTTCCAATGACTTCCGCTCCCTGTCGAGGCGGACCACCAGTTCGAGTTCGGCCACCCGGTCGGGTTTCCAGTCGGCAGGAAGCTCGCTGTTCCAGGCGTGGAATTGGTCGGATGCGTCGAGCAACACGAGCCGGTGAGGGCCAGGAACCTTGGGGTCGTATGCGGCGGCCACCGCCACGCCCTGCCCCGGTTTTACCTGGATAGCCGTTTCCTGGAGCCGATCGCCTTGCCCGTGCACAGGCAGGATCATTCCCATAAGGATCAGTTGGGCCAGGAAGATTTTCAGTGTGTTCCGCATACTCGTTTTGCACCCCGGTAACGAAGCTGTTATCGCCCCAAACACGCGACAGTGCGTGCAGGCAGCAAGCCGCCCACTGCCTGCCGCATTCGTTCTCGCCCAGGTTTTAGCATTTGCTCCTCTGCGTCGGACAACGGAAGTCGATGTCGCGTTGCCGCCCGCCAGCTACTTCTCCACCGGGGGGATTTCGAGCGACCAGTGATCGCCGAGGATGTTGACCACCCGGCCGTCCAGACCGACCATGGCCGGACAAGAGAACCGTCCTCTCTCCCCACTTTCCCTGAACAGTTTCACCCGGCCGGCCCGGCCCCGGACCGCCACGCCGAAGAGTTGGAGGAGCCGTTGAGATTCACTGCTGCAATCCTTTCCGGTAAACACGAGGTGTTTGCCCTTGTGCATCGTCCCCTCATGTTCGAATGAGACTTCGGTGGCGACGATGCTGCCGGATATCCGCTCCAAATATTCCTCGCCGGCCTTGGCTTGGTAAAGCACCGCCCCTTCGACCTCGGCGAACTCGAGCATCGGGTGGCCCATCATGTTCCGCGAAAAATGACCGCCAGCCAGGGCGGACATCACCCGCCCGTCTGGGCTGACCCACCCGGGGTATTCATCCGTCGGTCCCTCCAGCCAGGCAAACGTGCCGCCCTTCAACCCGTCCACGCCGGTTCCCATCGACCACATCAGCAGGATCGAGCTCCGAGACAGGGTGTTCGCTCCTGCCTCCGCCTTGAACACCTCGAACCGGAGACCGGCCACCGGCAAAGTGGCCGGCGCATCGTCAGGAGCGGCCAGGGGTGCGACAGCCCCGACCATCAGCAGCAGCACTGACCCGAACCCCAGGCTGACCCAGCGAAGGATCTGGTTTCTCATCGACGTTTCCTCCCTACGCGTTTCATCTATACCGATTATGGTCGATGCTATTTTCGCCTCCGGGGTGATGTCAAGAAGTTATTCCAAACGCTGCCGAAGACGGGCCAGCCGGACCCGTGGAATCCGCCTCGCTGGAAGCTGGCCGGCAGGGAATGGTCATCAGGCGGACGTTCGTCGCTGATCGTTTGTCACCGTGGTGCGGTCGCCGCCCGTTGTCTGTCCGCCCGCACGAAAGCGCGCACCGACAGGTACTCCACCAGTGGCAAGGTGAGGAGGCGCGCGGCCGCGAAGCCGGCGAGCAAGGTCATGTTCAAGGGGCCGCCCTCGCCACACAGGAAGAAAAAGGCGCCGCCGCCGCCGCCCAAAAGAGCCGTCCCCCACAGCCGATTATTGGGCCTGATGATCGGATTTGGCGCATTCCCGAGTGTTCATGGATTCTCCCGGCTTGCCTGCCCGGATCCTCCATCGTTCGAGCTCGACTGTCCTCTGGCAGCTCGTATCGCCCCTCATATCGTTTGCAGAAAATTGCTTTACCGGGAGTAACCGCCGACGTCAATAACGGCAACTCTGCCTTATTTCTTCTTGGGTGCGGATTTCGGTTTTTGGGCCTCTTTATTTTTCTTAAGCGCTTCGGCGGCGGCCTCCTTCACCATGGACGAAGGATCCCCGGCTGCCAGTTCCGACAGGGCCGCGACCACCTGATCAGCGTGCAGCCGGGACAAGGCCTGAACCGCCATCCATCGCGTGGCCTCCTCACCGCTTTTGAGCATGGGCAGGAGCGCCTCAACGACTCGGTCGTCCTTGAAATTGCCCAAGGGAAAGATGGCTAGACGTTGAGCGTTGGGATCGGGGCCGTTGATAAAGTTCAACAGGGCGTTGAGCGCCTGTTCACCCCGAATCTGCCCCAAGGCATAGATTGCGTTATCCTGGATGCATTTCGACGGGATTGGGAAATATGCCCCGACCAGCTTGTATTGTTTGTTGAGAAAAAGCATGAGGTACAATTCAGGCTTGGCTAAACCAAAGGACATCCCTTCAAGACAGGCTTTGCTCTTGGCTGCTTCCGTCAAACCTTCGACAGCCCGGGGATCCTTGATCTTGGCCAGGGCAAAGGCGGCATTGTTGCGCAGCATGAGGGAGTCGGCTTTAAGAGCTTGGATCAAGGGTTCAACGGCTTCCCCCGCTTCCAGTTCTCCCAGAGTCCAAGCGGCCAGTTGTCGCACGTCTTCAGGGCCGTTTTGAAGGATCTCGATCAGTGCCGGCACGGCGCTTTTTTCACGGGCTTTGGCCAGGATCAAGGCAACCTCAGCGCTGAATTTGAGGGATTGATCGTTGAGGGCGGCCAGGATCAGGTCGACCGGCGGCTTTTTGTCGTGTAAGAGAGCGACGGCCGCTACATGGAATTGATCGTCCTTCAGCGCCTGGACGAGCCGGGCGTGATCGATGCCCTGCAGGTCCACGTTTTTAACCAGATGATAGGTTTCGGGCTGGACTTGGGGAAGCTTGTCGGGTGATCCAGCCGCAACGGACAAGGAGAAATTCTGCCAGGCGAAAATCGATACCTTTCGGTCTTTGTCCTTCGTATCCTCGTACACCTGTGGATTCTGGTAGTTGAAATTGATGATCTTGACTTCGTCTTTTTGTATGGGAACCGTCACTTTGGCGACAAAAACCGACTCCGGCACTTCGCACTGATATCGCCCTTCATTGACCAGGTAGAGGCTGACCCTTCCCGTGGTCCATGGCTCTGACTGTTTTGTTATCTCGATGGGCAACTGTCCGACTGGAACTTTGAAGGCCAACTTGCTTTCGCGGCCAGGGGTCGCGGTGTCTTCAATTGTCCCCAGAGGGATCCTGTACCCGTTCGGCGTGTAAGCGGAGACGAACCAAGTCATCTTCCAGCCGTCGGGGGCTTTCCGGGACTCTGGAACCTGAATAATGAGATAACCCGCCGGAGACGTGCTTTCCGGAGACAGGAGGCTTTGATACGGCTTGAACTCTTCCGAGGAAAACAGGAAAGACGCCGAGAGAATGATTGCGGCAAGCAGGAATAACGCATGTTTCTTCCGGTCGTGCATTTTCCCTCCTAAAAAAGGAATGATTGGGAAATTATCATCTTCCGGGGCGTTTCACGACTGTGTTGTCGCCGTGATCGTTCCCACAAACATCTTGAATATTGAGGGAGAATAAAAGGAAATCCGGGCGGTGTCAAGGGTGGGGAGGGGGCGGAAACGCGGGCCGTCCGCGGCCCGCACCCCGGAGTGCGGCGGTTCGATGGTCTGGAGTGCGGCGGCATGACGCCGCTCTGGATGGGCGCGGAGCGCAGTGCAAGATTGCTGAGTGCGGTGAGGAGCGCGAGCCGTCGCAAACCGGAGCATCTCGGCGCCCGCGTCCCGCGGGAATCCAAAGCGCAGACATGTCTGCGCACTCCAAACCATCGGAGCGGCTCGATGGATGCCGGATGGATTGAAACACCGGGCCGAATGGCGTAGAATAATAGCAACAATTGCCACACAATCATGACAAACGGGGGTGCCGTATGCGCAGCTTCCGGGCGTTCATTCTGCTGGGCCTGCTTGGCGCGTTGGCGCTGGCGGCGCCGGCGCAAGTCTATCGGTATTTCGGTCCGCACATCACCGCGGTGGAGCCGTGGGTCAACTGGATCGAAATTTACAACATCACGTATTCGGAGGACGGGTTCTACCTGGTGGTCTGGGACGCCGCCGGCCGACCGTTCCTGTACCTGTGGGCGACGGTGCCGCCCTGCGATTCCATCACGCTCGTCCTGCCCGCTGACCCGGCGTACGTGCCGGGCCCGGAGGAGGTGGCGCTCCCCGCCGTGGAGGGCACGTTTGCGCTGTACACGGCCAGCGCCCAGTTGCGGCCGAAACTGTCCTACCGCTACGGCGACACGCCGTCGCTGAGCGAATTCTTCCTGCAGGATTCGCTGTCGATGCAGTATCTTGTGCCCAACACGGTCCAGGCCCACTTCGACTGGACCGGCCTCACCCTCATGAATCCGGGGAACGAGACCCTGAACGTCTCGATTTACGCCTTCAAGGACGGGGAGATGGCGGGCTGGACCACCCAGAACGTGCCGCCCCACACGAAGTTCGTCCGGCTGTCCGAGTTCATCTGGACCGGCGTGGGCTACGCGGACTTCGACCTGGTGACGTTTCAGTCGCTCGACGCGGCATTCCCGCCGCCGCTGGCCATCACCGGAAACACGGAGCAGGACCGCCACGTGTTTTTCAACGGCCCGCCGACGCAGACTTACGAGCCGACAACGCCGGGGATGGACTTCATCTACGCCCCCATCGTGGGCCCGCTCCACTATGCGCCGCCGGGTGTGTTCACCCAGGGCTCGCCCGATGCCGAGCCCTGCCGGGAGGCGGCGGAGCGATCCTTTACGCACGTGCTGGTGCGGGACCTGGCGGTGATGCGCACTGAGGTGACCCGGCAGATGTGGGCGGACCTGCGGTCCGTCCAGCCGGACCTGCCCGCCGACCCGTCTTCGCACACCGGCAGCGCCAGCCTGCCGGTGCAGGACGTGTCGTGGCAGCAGGCCGCGCTGTTTGCCAACCTGCTGTCGGTCCAGTCGGGCCTCGCGCCGTGCTACTACGTGGACGGCTGGCTGACCCAGCCGCTGGACGTAACCAACTACACGGGCGGCGCGTACTTCTGCGACTTTTTCGCCGGCGGCTACAGGCTCCCCACCGAGGGGGAGTGGGAGTACTTCTGCCGGGCGGGGAGTGTCCATCCGTTTGGTGTGAAAGACTCCAGCTACAGCGCGGCCAACTGTTTCACCTGCACTCCGAGCGGGCTGACGGACATGATGGCGGCGGTGGTGTTCTGCGCCAACTCCGGTGGCCAGCCGGCTGTGGTGGGCAGCAAGAATCCCAATTCCTGGGGATTGTACGACGTGCACGGCAACGTGGCGGAGTGGTGTTGGGACTTGCTGGACGACATGGACCCGGCGTACCCCACCGGCCAGGTGTTCGACCACTGGGGCGCCATGACCGGCAACTTCCGGGTGGCGCGTGGCGGATCGTTCCGCGACAACGCGGCGGCGTGCCGCAGCGCCTTCCGGCAAGCGTTTCAGGATCACAAAGCGTACGACGACCTGGGATTCCGGCTGGTGCGGACAATCCGCTAGCGGCGCGTCCTCGCCCCCCGGCCGTCACTCAGCCGGGGCGTTGGAAGGCGCCAGGCGGCTGAGCCAGCCCCTGACATTCCGGGCCACGTCCATCGCGGTCGGGGGATCGTAGTTCGACAGTACCACCAGGGTGTACCCCTTCCCGGCGTCCACCTCCACCATGGCGTTGATCCCCGGCGCTCCGCCGGCGATCCCGATGCCGGCAACGACCTCGCGGGATCGTTCCGGTGCGGCGAGACCACCCGACTTCAGGACCTCCATCAGTTTCAGCAGGTCCGCCGCCGTGGCGTAGCCGCCGCCCGCGGAGCTGCCCCGGCAGGGTCGGGTGTAGACGTTGTTGCGGCGGGCCTCGCCGGGGTGCTCGCCGCCGCCCCAGAGCCGGGTGTAGCCGCTGGCCACGTTCGAAACGGGAATGTCCGTTTCGAGGTGGCCGCTGTCGCTCATCCCGGCGGGCCCGTAGATATGCTCGCGCACGTAGTCGAAGTAGCTCTGTCCGGACACTTTTTCGATGATGAGCCCCAGCACGACGTAGCCGCCGTTGGAATACTCGCGGCGGGCGCCCGGTTCGAAGCGGAGCGGCTCGGCGGCGAAGAGCGGCAGGTAGTCGGCCAGGTTCCGGATTCGCTCCTTGGGGGTGGCGGCATAGCGCTCGCCGAAGAAATCACCGATGCCGCCTGTCATGTCCAGGAGTTGCCGCACCGTGACCTTTGCCGCAGCATCCGGGTTCGGATAATCGGGCAGGTAGGTGCCGATGGACGCGTCGAGTTGGAGCTTGCCCTTTCCGGCGAGCTGCTCGATGGCGATCTGGGTGATGAACTTGTTGATGGAGCCCACGTTGAAGCGGGTGTCCAGCCGATTCGGCACGTTGTACTCCCGGCTCGCCAAGCCATAGGCCTTTTGAAAAACCGGTGTGGCGCCCCGGGCCAGCAGGACGACGCCGGAGAACTCGTCCTTGCCGGCGCGATCGGCGAGAAGCTGTTCCAGCTTCTCCACGAGCTCAGCCTCGGTGATGGGCGTCTCCGGTTCGTCCGGGCCCGGCGGGCTGTCCTGGAGTCCGAACCGAACGCCCAGCAGCCGGTGGGGCGGCGCCGGCTCGAAGGCGAAAGCCATCTCGAGCCACTGGCCCTTGGCGGTGCGGGCGGTGAGGGTGATGGCCGTCGCGCCGGAGGCCCGGACCCGGACCGGTTCGAGGGTGCCGGTGTCCCCCTTGATCCGCCGCAGTGCAGCCAGCCGGTTTTCCAGGGGCAACTGGGACAGTGCCGCCGGGGCGAGGTTGTCGGTGAGGAACGCGCGCAGCGCCCCTTCGTTTGGATCATTGAAGGCGCGCACGTACCCGGCCACGCGCCGGCCGGCGTCGGTGGCGGGGTAGGCGAGGGGCGTTCCCGCCTCTTGGCCGCTCACCCAACCGATGAAACAGGCGACCAGGATGATTCCGCCGATGGTGATGATGTTCTTGATCATGAGTGCCTCCATTATGACGTACTACGACGGAAAATCCGGTGCGTTCTCCGGACGGGAAGAACGGTCGGCGGGAGATCTCCCCGGACTGAGCCGCGGGGCCCGGTTCCAGAACCTGGAATCGGCGGGATCCGTATAATCGCTCAACGAACCGCGTCCAGGGGTGATCGCCATGAACAAAAATCGACGGTTTCGTCCGTTATTGTGGCTTATCTTCCTCGGGATGCTGGCGGCATTCGGCGCAGGGACCGCCGGGCCGGAGACCGGCGGGTCGCCTGCGGTCTGCGTCCACTACCTGGGGCACGCCGCCTTCGTGCTCGCCTTCGACAACGACGTGACCGTGCTCGTGGATTACGGCGAGTCGCGCGCCTGGGGACTGGACAGCCCGATCCACGGGCTGGGCGGGCTGGTGCCGGATCTGGCCCTCTACACGCATCGCCACGCCGACCACGCCGGCGGCCGGCTCCCCGACGGCGTCCCCCGCGTGCTTACGGGCCGCGGCGTCTTCGTGCTGGACGCCCTGCGGATCGAGGCGGTGCCCGGCCACGAGCGGACGCTGGACGCTCCCGACAACACCGGCTTTCTGTTCACCTACCGGGGCATCCGGATCCTGCATCTGGGCGACTGCCAGGCGCTCATCACCCACGTGGACCAGGCGGAGGTCCGTCGCCGGATCGGGGATCTCTACCCGGGCCCCTATGATCTGGTGCTGATGCCCATCGGCTTCGTGTCGGACATCCTCGCCCCGGCTGCTGAATTTCTGGACCTGCTGCCGGCCGCCCGGGTGGTGCCCATGCACTACTGGCGGCCGGCGGACAAGGCGGCGTTTCTGGTACGGGTGACCGACCGAGCGGCGGCCGGCGGCCGGGCCTGGGCCATCGAAACGACGCCGGGCGCCATCCTCCGTCTGCCGGATGGGCGCAGCGAGGGCAACCGGCTCATCAGCCTGGAACCGGCGCCGTTCAGTCGCGACAAATGAGGGTCACCGGGACGGTTCAGCGCCGCGCCGGCGCTTCGGCTGCAGGCAACGGCGCGCGAGCCGCAGTCGCCGTGGTCACCGGCCGAACGGTCTCAGCGACGGCCCCGGCCATCCGGGCGCGGTGGGGCGTCACGGCGTTCTCGCGGTAGACGTGGCGGCCCCAGCCCATGAATAGCACCGTGACCGAGAGCAGGGCGACGATGGTCCAGAACCGCCGGCCCACCGCGGCGTCCGTCTCCCGCAGCTCCCGGCCCATTTGGTGCATGGCCGCCAGGGCGAACAGGAGACCGGCGGTGAAGATGCCCGCCAGTTCCCAGGTCACCCCGCGCCACGGCAGGGTGAAGAAGTTCAGGGGACCCAGCGCCAGCTGCGCCAGCGAGGTGACGAGCGCCAGCCGGTAGCCGAAACGGATGAGCTCCGGCCGGGTGAAGCCGGGTACGGGTGCGGCGGCGGAGTCGGCGGCCCGGCGCAGCCAGCCCGCGAGGAACAGCCCGGTGAGCGCGAGTGTGGCGCACAGGAAGTGCAGGTAGCGGGGCAGCACGTTGGGCAGCATCGCGGCGCTCCAGAAGCCGCGGACGCCGCCCCAGCGCTCCGGGAAGAGCATCAGGTTCACGTTGGACAGAAAGACGAGGGGCACCAGCAGGAGCAGGGTCACCGCCAGTCCCAGCACGCCGAGCCGCAGCGCCGGCCGGCGGGACAACCGCTCCCAGCGGTACTTGTGAACGTACAGGAGCAGGAACGCGGCGATGAGGATGGGTACGAGGCTGATCCACATGCGGCCCGTGAGGATGGTGGCCGGATAGAAGAAGACGGGGTACAGCGCGTTGATGGCCAGCAGCGGCGCCACGCCCAGCACCACCGCCAGGCTCTTGTTCACGGTGATGGTGGCGGCGACGGCGCGGGCCAGCCCGAGGTAGCGGGCGTCGCGGCGGCCGCGCAGCTCCGCCCACAGGGTCAGGAGCGCCCCGCCCAGGAGCAGGTCCACGAACAGGATGTGCGCCAGGAAAGCCAGCACCAGGATGACGGCGAGCACGCCGGCCGGCAGCGGCAGCGGCAGCGGCAAGTCGCGCAGGACGGGCGCGGCCTGGGTGGCGAGAAGACCGGTCACGATCGCGTCCATGGTCACACCCCCTTCCGCGGAGCGGCGGGTTCGGGCGCCGGCAGCCGCCGGTCCGGGTTGACGGTGACGCCGGCGTCCTGGGCGCCCGGCGGCGGCTCGGGCCGGCGGTCCACGGCCTGGATGTAGTCGACGAGGACGTCCAGCTCGGCGGCGTTACCCGGGAAGGGCGGCATGAAGTACCACGCCTTGTGCATGCGCAGGATGTAGTCCCGCATGTCGGCGGCGCCCATGGTTCGGCCGGGCGGGGCCAGGCGGCGGAATTTGTCGGTCACCGAGTTGATGCCGGTGACGGTGTGGCAGCGGCTGCAGGCGACCATGAACACGTCGCGCCCGGCGGCCAGGCGGTCGGCGCCGGGAGCGGCGAAGGCGGCGTGGGGCAGCACGCCATCGCGCTGATAGATGGGGTATTCCTCGATCCGCAACCCGTTGGCGTACATGTAGTCCTTGATCACGTACGGCTTGCGGATGAACTCCCGCACCCGTTCGAAGCTGCCCACGAAGTACGCCAGGCAGATGATGGGCACGACGGCCGCCACCCGCGGCAGCCAGCGCGGCAGGGCGAAACCCCACAGCGCCACCGTGGCGGCGGCGACCAGCGACCCCACAATGATCACCACCAGGGAATCGTACCACTGGCTGAAGACCAGCGTGGACACGGCGGTGGGCATGTTGCGCAGCATCTCGCCGGGGATCACCGCTCGGTAGACGAACGCCCCCACGGCCACGAGCGGCGTCCAGACCAGCATCCAGAGCGCGGCGTAGCGGACCGCCGGCCGGCGGATGGGGCTGTCCCGGCCGGTGAGCAGCGCCGCCAGCAGCAGCCCCACCGCCCCGCCCATCATCATGGCCAGGGCGGTCCGGAAATAAAGCTGGGGCACGTAGATGGGGTTGGCGAAACCGCTCAGAAATGTCCGGGTGACCGGCCACGCCCCGGGGTCCATCATGAAGCCGAGGATGGCCACGATGACGGCCATGGTGAGCCAGGAGAAGACGCTGAGCGCGACACCGAAATGGATGTGCCGGCGCTTGGCGGCATCGGACGCAGCGGATTTCCGCCAGGTGTAGTAGTACAGCATGACGAAAACCACTTCGAGCACGAAGACGACCCACTCGGTGAACCAGGCGTTGAAAAATACCCGGATCAGGCTGCCGATGGCGTCGGGATTGACCAGGGCGGTGGAGAACCAGATCCCGACGCCGGTGAGCGCGCCCACGGTGGTGGTCAGGATAAAACAGACCGCCATCATCCGGCGGGCCAGGTCGTCCCAGGCCTGGGCCGCGAGCGGGTCGGCCGGTCGGCGGCGGTAGCCCAGGTACTCGATGAACGTGATGAACGGAATGAAGCCCACCGCCAGCGCGTGATTGATCAAGACGTGGATCACCGCGATCACGGCGATGAGCATCCGGTTGCCCAGCCAATCCAGGTGGAAGATTGGAAAATCCATGCCAACCCTCACGGTTGATGATGGGGCGATTGTAGGCGATCTTGATCCAATCCTCAAGAATTCATGAAAGACCGCTGCAATCGGCGCCGTCGAACCGGTGAATCGGTGAATGGGTGAATCGGCTGTTTATTGGTTATTGCTGATTGCTAATATTTTATTGGTTATCTGGAAAAGAGTTCGTTCTTGCTGTTGATGGGATTTAGGACCTGGGATCTGGGACCTCGGACCTGGGAGCTGGAAACCAGGACCTAGAACCCAGGTCCCAGACCCGATATCCAAAGTCCGATGTCCGAATTCCGCATGGAGGGAACGAGCCTCCAGCCTCGAGTCTCTAGCCTCGATTACAAGCACGAACGATCAACCATCAACCGTCAACTGTCGACTGACGTCATGACGCATGGCGAAGCTTCCGGCCGGGGGGCGGCGGGGGCGCGGTCCGCGCCGGCGACGCAGCGAACGATGAGGGCGAGTTCCTCCACATCCACCGCGCGACCGCCCTGACCGGCGATCTTGACGGCGGCGAGCACCTCCCGGGCCAGATCGTCGTCCGCGGCCACGCCGATCCGGTCCAGGCCGTGGCGCACCGCGGCCAGCCCCGACATGTGGCCGAGGGCCACCTCGGCCCGCCGGCCTACCAACTCCGGCGACAGACTGGCGTAATGGCCGTTGTGGACCAGGGCGGCCCGGACGTGGCCGCCGGCGCAATGGGTGAAGGCGTAACGCCCGGTCACGGGAAAATGCGCCGGCACCGGCCGCCGGGCGGCGCGGCTCACCAGGCGGTAGAGGGCCGGCAGCCGAGCCAGGTCCCAGCGGCCGTCGCCGCCGAAGTCGCCGGCCAGCACCGCCAGGAGCTGGCCCAGGTCCACGATGCCGGCTCGCTCGCCCAGGCCCAGCACCGAGGCGTCGACGATGTCGGCGCCGGCGCGGACGCCGTCCAGGGCGTTGGCCAGAGCGAGGCCGCGGTCGTTGTGGCAATGGACGGCGATGAGCGGGTGCGCATCCCGCGCCGCCAGGCCGTCGCGGACGCGGCGGACCATGTCGTGCATGTTGCGGGGCGTGCCCGGCACCAGGCAGCCGGTGGTGTCGGCGATGCTGACGATGTCGGCGCCGGCGCGCACCGCTTCGGCGGCCGCGATGACGACGTGGCGCAGGGGACTGCGCACCGCGTCCTCGGGGGTGAACCGGATGAGCAGTCCGGGCCGCTGCGCGCGGGCCCGCGCCACCGCGGCGACGATGCGGTCGACGGCCTGGACCAGCGTGAGCCCCTGGTCCGCCAGCCGCGCCGGGGCGACGCAGAGATAGATGCCGAGGAAATCGACGCCGCAGGCCAGTGCCTCGTCGACGTCGCCGGCCAGGGCCCGGGCGTGGGCGCCGATCCGGACCGGCAGGCCGGCGCCGGCCAGCTGGGTCACCGACCGGCGAATCTCGGAGGTGACCACCGGATGGCCGGCCTCGATGATGTCCACGCCCACGGCGGCCAGGGCCTCGGCCACCGCCAGGCGCACGTGCGCGGGAAAGACGACGCCGGGTGACTGCTCTCCCTCCCGCAGCGTGGAGTCCAGTATGCGAACCATTGCTACCTCCCCGCCGGCGCCGCCGCGGCGAGCCGGCTGTGAAACAGGTGAACGTTGAGCATGGGCAACCTCCCATCGCGAAGATGAAGGCCAGTGTAGAGTGAGAAAAACGAGAAATATATTTTTTGATTATATTTGACTAAATTAGTTCATAGTGTTAAATATTTAACATGATCCCGATCGCCGTCGCCGTGGAACGCATCGTCCGGGAATCGCCGCTCCTGAGCGAGGGGCTGGCGCAGGGGATCCTGAACCTGTCGGCGGTGGCCCGCGCCATCGGGCCGCAGGTGGCGGCGGAATCCCTCAAGCCGGCGGGCGAGGGGGCCATCGTCATGGCCCTCAAACGACTGGCACCCCGCCTGGCCGGGCCACCGGCGGACGCCAAGGGGATCCTGCGCCAGATCCGCGACATCACCGTGCGCTCCAACATCGCCGAGTTCACCTACCTCAACTCGCCGGGCATCGCCGGCTGCCTCCAGCGCCTGCTCCGCGAGACGGCCCGCGGCGGCGACGCCTTCCTCGCGGTCACCCAGGGGGTGCACGAGGTGACGGTGCTCGCGGCCGGCGGCCTGGAGAAGCGGGTGGAGGCGGTCTTCGAGGGGGAACGGCGCGTGTCGCGCCTGGCGGGCCTGGCGGCGGTGGGGATCCGCTACACGCCCAAGGTGGTGGGGATGCCGGGCGTTTACTACGCCATCCTCAAGCAGCTCTTGTGGGCCGGGATCAACGTGGTGGAAGTGGTGTCCACCTACACCGAGCTGACGCTCATTCTGGAGAAGCGTCACGTGGACCGGGCGTTCACGGTGCTGAAGCGATTCCTGTGGCCGTAGGGGAAAATGCGGCAGCCGGATCCGGCCGGGAACCGTTGGAAGGATTGAAGGTTGGAATGTTTAAAGGTTCCGTGAAACCTTCCAACCTTCCAACCTTCCAACCTTCAAACCTTCAAACCTTCAAACCTTCAAACCTTCAAACCTTCAAACACCCCTTGAAGTGGCCGGTTCTCACTTCCCCTCACTCAGCCGTCGCGGCCGCCTAGTGACGGTCCGGCGCGGCCGCCCGGCTCAGGCGGCTGGAGCGGAAGCTGTACAGGAAGTAGATCAGCAGGCCGACGGCCATCCAGCCCAGGAACCGCCACCAGGTGACCAGCGGCAGACTGAACATGAGATAGGTGCACAGGGCGATGCCCAGCGCCGGCAGCACCGGGAAGAGCGGCACGCGGAAGGGGCGGGGCAGGTCCTGGCGGGTGTAGCGCAGCACGAGCACGCCGGCGCAGACGATGATGAACGCGAACAGCGTCCCGATGGAGCAGAGCTCCGACGACACGTCGATGGGTGTCAGCGCCGCGAACACGGCCACGATGCCGCCGGTGACCAGGGTGGTCACCCACGGGGTCTTGAACCGCTGGTGGACGGTGGACAGGAACGGCGGCAGCAGTCCGTCCCGCGACATGGCGAACAGGATGCGCGGCTGGCCCATGAGCAGCACCAGCAGCACACTGGTGATGCCGGCGATGGCACCCACGCTCACCAGGGCGCTGGCCCACGGCATGTCCAGGCGGTTCAGCACCAGCGCCACGGGGTCGGCCACGCCCAGGTCCTGGTATGGGACCACGCCGGTCATGATGGCGGAGACGGCCATGTACAGGATCGTGGCGACGGCCAGGGAGCCCATGATGCCGATGGGCATGTCCCGCTGGGGATTGATCGCCTCCTCGGCGGTGGTGCTCACGGCGTCGAACCCCACGAAGGCCAGGAACACGATGGCGGCGGCAGTCATCACGCCGGTGAATCCGAACGGCATGAACGGGCTCCACTTGGCCGGGTCCACGTGCCAGACGGTGAGCAGGATGAAGAAGAGGATGACGGCGATCTTCAGGATGACGATGAACAGATTGACCCGGGAGCTTTCCCTGATGCCGCGGATCAGCAGGACGGTCAGCAGCAGCACGATGGCCACCGCCGGGAGGTTGAAGATACCGGGCGTCTTGTCCCAAGGGGAAGCGGTGTATGCCGCCGGCAGGTGGATGCCCGCGCCGGTGCTCAGCATGTTCACGAAGTAGGCGCTCCAGCCGGTGGAGACCAGGATCGCCGCCACCATGTATTCCAGGATCAGGTCCCAGCCGATGATCCAGGCGAAGATCTCGCCCAGGGTGGCGTAGCCGTAGGTGTAGGCGCTTCCGGCCACGGGGATCATGGCGGCCAGCTCGGCGTAGCACAGGGCGCTGCAGGCGCAGGCGGCCGCCGCAATGGCGAACGAGAGGATGATGCCCGGGCCGGCGTTGTGGGCGGCCTGGACGCCCGGAAGCACGAAAATCCCCACCCCGATGATGCAGCCGATGCCGATGGCGACGAGGTCGACGGCGCGGAGCGACTTCTTGAGACTGTGTTGTTCGTCCTGGGTGTCCGCCAGCAGTGTCTGGACGGGCTTGGTTCGCAGCAGCTTGTGGCTCATGACCGTTCTCCCGGTGACCGCGGTGTGTCCCGCTATTGTAGCCGGGCGAACGGCAAAACAGAAGCCGGAATTGCGGCGCCGCCCCCGTCAGGCGCGCACGGGCGGCGCGGTGCGGACCAGGTAATTGACAGCCGCCACGAACACGGGAGTTAGCACCAGGTTCAGGGCCAGGCCGAGCACCGCCACGGCCACGACGGGGCCGCCGATGCCGTAACTCAAGCTCAGGAGGATGATCCCGGCGCCCACCTCGCCGCGGGGGCACATGCCGACGGCCACCGCCAGGCGTTCCCGCCAGTGCGCCTCCCGCCGGTAGCAGAAGGACGGGAAGAGCTTGCCGATGTTGATGAGCAGCGTCAGCACCAGCACGTGCACCGCCAGAAGGCCGAACGACAGGGGCGGCTGGGCGGCGGTCACGGTGGCCGCCTTCCCGCCGGCGCCAGCGCGGCGGGGCCGATGAACACGGGCATGCTCAGTCCCACGAGCACCATGAAGACGGCGGAGACGATGGTGGACACGCGCTGCTCCACTGGCGACTCGGGACCTTCCTGGTGACCCTCGCGGGTGTCGTCACAATGCGGGTCGCACCCGGCGGGACGCCGCATGACGCAGCCCAGCACGAACGCCGGCAGCAGCACCTCGATGTGCACCGGGACGTTGTCGTCGATGAGCCGGCTGAACCGGTAGATGAACTCGCTCGCGCCGGCGATGGCCAGCGCGTACCCCAGCATCCACGGCCAGCTCACCGGCAGGGCGATCCGGTGCAGCCACCGCCAGCCCGCAAACAGCAGGACGGCCATCACCACCACGATGAACCCGAGCTGCCAGGCCAGGCCGATCATCAGCATCTTGAGCGGGATCATGAGCAGGACCGTGTCCAGATCGTCAAAGATGGCCAGGATACGGGTTTTGCGGAAGGTCCAGGTGGCCGAGAGTCCCGCCGCGGCCATCATGGAAAACAAAATGCCCCTGGCGGTGGGAGCGGCGAACCGGCCGGCCAGAATGAGCTCCTTCCACGTCGTCCAGTTGCCCCACTCGGCGGCGGGCAGCAGGAGATACATGAAATAGATCGTGGCGAAAATCCAGGGAATGCGGCGGTGGTCATGGCCACACCGTAGTCCTTACCGAGTGAACGCACCTGGCTCTGGTCCAGCTCGAACTCTTAGCCCACGTGGATCATGTGAAGGCCAATCCCAACATGGTGAGAAACAGAACGGTCTCGGCGACGGCGGCGTACGCCGGGCCCAGCCAGGCGGGGAGCAACTGGGAGCCCAGCAGGCCCGCCACCAGGAGAGCGGAGAAGAGGGTGATCTTTTTCATCGATCCGGCTCCTTCGCGGGTCTCGGATGCCTGGGAATGCATCAGCCAGGCTGCCGCAATTTGGATGCGGACGAACACTCGAACGATCCGCCAAGCCGGCCGGGCGGCGTGGCGCCGGCCCGATGATCCACTCAACGGCCCGCAGGCCGCAGCACCAGCTCGAAGCCGTCGAGGGCGACGCCGGCAGCCGCTTCGGCCGCGTGGAGCTGCAGCCGGGGCGGCGCGTCGAGTGGGGAGAAATCGAGCGGATAGACGCGGGCGGTCTCCACGTCGCCCACCACCAGCGCTCCGCTGTCGGGAGTGAAGGCGATGCCCATGACGCTCTGGCGGCTGCCGATCACCACTTCGGGAATCTCGCCGTCCAACGACCAGATCGCGACGCTGCCGTCGTTGCCGGCAGCGGCCAGGCGGCGCGAATCGGGCGTAAACGCCACGCGCAGCACGCCGTCGCTCTGCCAGGCAAGGTTGCGGACCACCCGCCGGGACGGCACGTCGACCAGCACCAGCCGGTCAGCGAAATCGGCCGCTGCCAGCCAGCGGCCGTCAGGCGAAAAATCTACGGCGAAGAGATCGGCTGTGCTCGCGGCGATCCGCTGGATAGAAACGCCGCGGCGGGCATCCCACAGGTCCAGCGCGCCCTTGTTGCTGGCGGTGGCGATCAGGCGGCCGTCGGGGGAATAGGCCAGTCCGCGGACCGGCCCGCTCTTCGGCTCCAGGGTCCGTAGCAACCGGCCCGTGGCGGGATCCCAGATCCGGACCGTCCAATCGCTGCTGGCGGAAACCAATTCTGTGCCGTCTGGCGAAAAGGCCAGCTTCTGAACCAGCGACTTGTGCGCCAGCCAGAAACGCTCCAACCGGCCGGACGCCGGGTTCCAGATCCGGATGTGCCCGTCGTAGCCGGCGGCGGCCAGTCGCGTGCCGTCGGGCGAGAACAGGGCATCGGCGATGATGTCCCGGCTGGCGGACAGTGTCTGGAGCAGCTGGCCGGAGCCGGCGTCGAAAATCCGGACCGCGCCGTCGGTGCCGGCGACGGCGATCGTTCCTCCGTCGGGTGACAGGGTCACGGACCAGATGTAGTCCTGGCCGGCGGCGGTGTAGGCGGGTTGGGCCGTCCGCACCGCCCAGGTCTGCAAACGGCCGTCCTCGCCGAAAGTCAGCAACTCCCGGCCGCTGGGCGTGAAGGCCGTGTCCCAGACGGCTTGGGAGTGCCCGGACACCTGCAACAGGGGGGTGCCCGATCGGGCGTCCCACAGGCTGGTGGTCGCGTCCCACGTACCGGCGGCCAGCGTGCGGCCGTCGGGTGAAAATGCCACGGTGAGCACCTCGTCGGCGAAGTCCTCGCCGGTGAAGAGCAACCGTCCGGTGCCGGCGGCCCAGATCTTGAGGGTCTTGTCGGAGCTGACGGACGCCACGCGCGTGCCGTCGGGTGACAAGGCGACGCCGCGCACCACGCCCTGGTGGCCGCGCAATACTCGTTCGGGGCGGCCGCCGGGCAGCGACCAGAGGCGGACGGTGCGGTCCCGGCCTGCTGAAGCCAGCCGGCGGCCGTCGGCGGAAACGGCCAGGCACAACACCGGTGCGCCGTGGCCGGTGAGAGCCCGGCGCCGGAGTCCCGTGGCGGCGTCCCAAACGCCGACGGCTCCCGAGGCCTCGGCGGTGAAGAACGAACGGCCGTCCGCCGCGTACGCGAGATCGAAGATGGTCCCCGGCGGGCCGGTCTGATCCAATACGCCTTCGCCCGAAACCGGATCCCAGGCGTGGATTTCGCCCGATATGCCGGCGGCGATCAGCCGTCGGCCGTCCGGCGAGAAGGCGAGGCTCCGGGGACCCCGGTGGAATCCGCGCAGGGTGTGCACGAGGCGGCCGTCGGCGACGGCCCAGATTCGGACGGCCAGGTCATCGCCCAAGGCGGCCACCAGGCGGCCGTCCGGCGAAACGGTTCCGGACAGCAGCGGCGTGCCGGCGTCGATTGCCCGCCGGTGCTCCAACTGTGCTCCCGTCCACGCTTGAAACACGCGAGACTTTGCCATGACCCGCAGGCGGACGCTGTTGGGATGTGACCGTTCGAACGCATCGGCGGCGAACGGTCCGTTCGGATTGGCCGGATTGTGCAGGGCCGAGGCGGCGGCAAACACCCGGGCCGCCAGGAACCGCCGCTCCTGGAGCAGCCGGGTGGCTTTTTCGTTGAAGCCCTGGGCGATGTGGTAGTTGGCCAGCAGGTGCTCCTGGTGCTCCCGGGCCCGGGCCTCGCGCAGGCTGGCGTTGGCCATGCCGAGCAGGACCAGCGCCACCAGGATCACGCCGAGGATCACGCCGGCGGCGATGATGGCCGGCTTGTTCTTGGCGGCGAAGCGGCGGAGGTGCTGCCAGGAGGTGTATTCGTGGGCGATGACGCGGGCGCCGCTCTGAAAGGCCTGGATTTCCCGCGCCAGCTCCTGCGCCGAAGCGTATCGGTCGGCGGGGTCGCGCTGGAGCGCCTTGAGGCCGATCGATTCCAGCTCGGCCGGGACGGACGGCTCAAGCTGACGCGGCGGGGTGAACCGGCCCTGCATCACGGCGAAGATGACCTGGATGGGCGATTCGCCGCCGAAAAGCCGGCGGCCGGTGAGGATCTCGTAGAGTACCGCGCCCAGGGCCCAGACATCGGAACGCTCGTCGAGCCGGTCGAGATGGCCCTGGGCCTGCTCCGGCGACATGTAGTAGGGGGTGCCCACCACGGCGCCGTCCAGCGTGATGCCGTCGCGGCCGTCCTGCAGGGCCTGCATGTCCCGCGACAGCTCGCCGCGGTGGATGTCCTTCTTGCCCTTCACCTTGGCCAAGCCCCAGTCCAGCACCACCGTTTCGCCGAATTCGCCCAGCATGACATTGTCGGGCTTGATGTCGCGGTGGATCACGCCGCGGCTGTGGGCGTAGGCGATCGCCTGGCAGAGGTCGGTGAAGTGGGACAGCAGGTGGAGTCGGTCGGCCAGCGAGTCGCACGCCTGCAGCGCCTGGGTCAGGGTGCGGCCGCGGACCCGTTTCATCGTGTAGTACAGGGTGCCGTCCGGGCGGATTCCCAGCTCATAGACCGGCACGATGCTGGGGTGCTCCAGTTGGCCGGTGACCCGCGCCTCACGCAGGAAGCGGACGACGGTGAGCGGCGCGGTGCCGGCGGTGCCGGCCCCGGACGCGGAGAGCGTGTCGCGGCTCACCGCGAATTCGCCGAGCAGCTCCTTGAGCACGATCTCGCGTCCCAGGTGCCGGTCGTGCACCAGCAGGATCCGGCCGATCCCTCCGCGGGCCAGCTCGGCCGCCGCCGCGTCGCCGCCGGGATAGTCATACCGGTGGTCGCACTCCGGCGTCACCGTGAACAGCTCCTGCCCGGATTCAGGCAGGCGGGGCGCGTCCGTCAACTCGGGCGGCTGGGCGTCGGGGGGTGTCCTCATGTTCGCATTGTAGCGGTCCGCCCCGCCGGGTTCAACGGCTAAGCGCCGCGATCCATCCGTCGAGGGGAGGAGCGGGTGTCAGTAATCGGCGGTTAGAGTGAGCTGGTAACAGGCAGGAAAATCCCGGCCGGCCGGCCGCCGAGGCGGCCGGTTCCGGCCGGGAGGGAAGCGCTCAGTCGGCCAGGGGAATGTTGGCGGCCAGGTCCAGCCGGACCAGGGTCCGGACCTTGTTTTCGATCTGGAAGTAGCGCATTACCTGCGTGGCGGGCAGGACGGCTTCAAATTTGGGCAGGAAGGTCTTCTTCAGATGAAGCTCCGCTTCCTCGACGGCCAGCATCTCGGCGACCAGCTTCTTGGCGTCCTCGTCCTTCACGGCGCCCTTGTTCCAGACATCGGCGTAAGCGAGAACCAGCTTCTTGATCCGCTCGTTGTTCTTGCCCAGTTCCGCCTGATAGGCGTCGTAGACGGGCCAGAACGCCTGCGCCTGTTCGGTGGTCATCGTCAGGTTCTCGGCTACCAGGAGCTTCTTGTCCGCCTTCAGCTTGTCGCGCAGGATCTGCCAGTCGTCCGCCGGCTTGGACTGGGCGGTGTCGGTCGCCAGGAACGGCACGGCCAGCAGCATCAGCACGAGGCACACGGTGACGGTTCGAATCATGGGATCCTCCTTGATATTGGGTCAAACAGAGTTTCTTTCGGTCATCGTCGAAGAGCCGGAATATATGATGCCATATGATATTGAAGAGGTTCCGGTTAATCATCACCTTTCTTCTGTTCGGGTTCCAGCCGGGAGAAGGTCGCTCGATTTGAGGGCCGGGCGTTTTGGGGGAGGCGGTCTGACGGGTCTGGAATCAGACCCGAAGAGTGACGGGATCCTGCACCCGACTGCCGGTAGGATTAATCCGCCGGCTGCCGGTCAATCACCGCCGGCGACCGGCAGAACCGATTCGACCAGTCGGTCGCGAACGTAGTCCGCGGCCCCGGCGGGCGCATCCTGCCGGAGTTCGAACGAGAAAGTGTCCTCTCCGGCTGCGAAGGTGTGGATGAGCCACAGGAACCGCTCCGGCTGGCTGAAGGCGGCCAGATCGCACCAGCGCCAGAACCGGTTGTGGTTTGGCAATTCGGCGGATCGAAACTCCAGGTGCTCCGCATACACCCGGAGCTCGCCCACGCAACCGCCGGTCAGATGCCGGTGTTTCGCCGGGATTTGGAACAAGGGCGGCGAGCTTTCCGGGGGGAGGACCGCCAGGACCAGTGGACGCGCCGACCAGGCGGCCAATTCTCGAGCCAGCGCCGGAGTGATGCCCCCGTCGGTGAGCCGGAAATGGAACACCCGGTTCCGGCCCAAGAGCCGCTTTTGGTCCTCATAGGTGACCAGCGACAGCTCCCGCGCGGATTCCACCCGGAGTTCGCGGATGTCGGTCCAACTCCAGGCCCGGGTGTCCGATTCCCGGCCGGCCTCGTAACGGATTCCCGCCGGGTCGATCACGAGCGTACCCCGGCAGTCGCGCAGGGTGTGGCCGTGCACCGCGGCGAAGCGGCGCTCGGTGGATTCGGCTGTGGTGGATCCCGCCAGCGTGCCGAGTATCACCAAGGTCCATAGGATATTAAATTTCATGTTGCACTTCCTCAGCCGGCCCGGCCACCGCGGCGGGCGGCAGGTCTCGTTTTTTCCAGAGCAGATAGATGGCGGGGTAGACCAGCAGTTCCAGGGCAAAAGAGGTGAACAACCCGCCCACCACGGGAGCGGCCACCCGCTTCATCATGTCGGCGCCGGTGCCGATGCTCCACATGATGGGCATCAGGCCGGCTACCGCCGTGGCCACCGTCATCATTTTGGGCCGGATGCGCCTGACGGCGCCGTGGATGACGGCTTCGCGGAGTTCGGCCAGGTTATTCAACCGGTTCCGCCGCCGGGCGTCGTCGTGGGCCAGATCCAGGTACAGCAGCATGAACACACCCGTCTCCGCATCAAGCCCCATCAGGGCGATCATGCCCACCCAGACGGCCACCGAGATGTGAAAGCCCAACAGGTAGAGCAACCAGATCGCGCCCACCAGGGAAAACGGCACCGCCAGCAGCACCAGCAGCGTCTTGAATGTGGAGCGGGTGTTCAGGTAGAGTAGGACGAAAATCAGGAACAGAGTCAGGGGCACCACCAGCTTTAGGCGCTCCTGAACGCGGAGCATGTTCTCGTATTGGCCGCTCCAAAGCAACGAGTAGCCCGTCGGCAGGTTCAGTTCCCGGTCCATGGCGGCTTTGGCTTCGGCCACGTAGGAGCCGATGTCGCGGCCCGCCACGTCCACATAGACATAGCCGGCCAGCATGCCGTTCTCGTTTCGGATCATCGCCGGGCCGGCGGTCAGCCGGAGGTCGGCCACCGCCGACACGGGCACGGTGAAGCCCTGGGGTGTCGACAGGAGGATCCGGCCCAGTTGGTCGAGCTCGGAGCGGAGGTCGCGCGGGTAGCGCAGATTGATGCTATACCGCTCCCGGCCTTCGACGGTGGTGCTGACGGTCTCGCCCCCGACGGCGGCCATGATCACCATCTGGAGGTCGTCCACGGTCAGGCCGTACCGGGCCAGGTCCTGGCGCCGGGGCTCGAAGTCGATAAAGTATCCGCCGGCGGCGCGCTCGGCGAAGACGCTGCGGGTGCCCGACAGCGGCTGGAGGATCTGCTCGATCCGCCCGCCCAACCGCTGGATCTCCGCCAGGTCGCCGCCCAGCACCTTGATGCCCACGGGAGTGCGCACCCCGGTGGAAAGCATGTCGATGCGCGCCTTGATGGGCATGGTCCAGGCGTTGGTGTTGCCGGGGATCCGCAGCGCCCGGTCCATCTCCTCAACCAGTTCGTCCCATGAGATTCGGTCGGGCCAGATGGGGCGCAGGAGCGCCTGCAAGGGCGCCGGCGCCCAATCGGAGTACCAGCGGGACTTGGACCGCCACTGTTCCGGCGGCTTGAGCTGGACCACGGTCTCCATCATGGAGAACGGCGCCGGATCGGTGGCGGTTTCGGCCCGGCCCGCCTTGCCGTGGACGCTGACCACCTCCGGGAAACTCATGAGAGTCCTGTCCTGCAGCTCCATGAGTCGCTGGGCCTCGGTGACCGAAATCCCCGGCAGGGTGGTGGGCATGTAGAGGATGGTCCCCTCGTTGAGCGGGGGCATGAACTCCGTGCCCAGTTTCAGGTAGACCGGCACGGTGGCCGCCAGGATCAGGACCGCGCCCACGATGACCGTTTTGGGGAAGCGCAGCACCAGCCGGCAGGGACGCTCGTACAGCCAGAACAGCACCCGGCTCACGGGATGGCGCTCCTCGGGACGGTAGCGGCCCACCAGAAAGACGTTCGCCACGCCGGCCAGCAGGCGCGGCCGGAACCGGAACGGGTGCATTCGGGAAAAGAGCATGCGCACGGCCGGGTCCAGCGTGACCGCCAGAAGCGCCGCCAGCGCCATGGTCAGCGTCTTGGTGTACGCCAGGGGCTTGAACAGGCGCCCCTCCTGGTCCACCAGGGTGAAGATGGGCAGGAACGAGACCGCGATCACCAGCAGCGAGAAGAACACCGACGGACCGACTTCCTTCATCGCCTCCAGCCGGACCTGGTGGAAATCCCCCCGGCCGCCTTCCGCCTGCCAGTGCTCCAGTTTCTTGTAGGCGTTCTCCACTTCGACGATGGCGCCGTCCACCAGGACGCCGATGGATATGGCGATGCCCGCGAGGCTCATGATGTTGGCGGAGATGCCCCAGTGGTACATGGGAATGAACGCCAGCACCACCGACACGGGTATGGTGATGATGGGCACGACGGCCGATGGGAAATGCCACAGGAAAAACAGGATGACTACGCAGACGATGATCATCTCGAGGATGAGGTCGCCTTTGAGATTGTCGATGGCCTGCTGGATCAACTCCGAGCGGTCGTAGGTGGTGACGATCTCCACGCCCTCCGGCAGCGAGTCGCGCATCTCGTGCAGGCGCTCCTTCACCCGCTCGATGACGGTGAGCGCGTTTTCGCCGTGGCGCATCACCACGATGCCGCCCACGGCGTCCCCGTTGCCGTTGAGGTCAGCCAGGCCGCGCCGGATCTGCGGGCCGAGGCTCACCGCGGCCACGTCGCCGAGGCGCACCGGAGTGCCTCCGGGCACGGCCCGCAGCACGACCTGCTCCAGGTCCTCGGGGCGCCGGACATACCCCCGGCCGCGGACCATGTATTCGGTGCCGGACCACTCCAGCAGCCGGCCGCCCACCTCGTTGTTGCTCCGGCGGACCGCCTCCGCGATCTCCCTGATGGAGATGTTGTAGGCCTGCAGCCGGTTGGGATCGACAGTGATCTGGTACTGCTTCTGGAATCCGCCGATGCCGGCCACCTCGGCCACGCCGGGGACGCTCTGCAGGGCGTAGCGCAGGTACCAGTCCTGATAGGATCGCAACTCGGCCAGATTGTGGGTTCCACTCCGGTCCACCAGCGCGTACTGGAAGACCCAGCCCACCCCGGTGGCGTCGGGGCCGAGTTCCGTCCGCACCCCCTCGGGCAAACTCCCCTGGATCTTGGACAGGTACTCGAGCACCCGGCTGCGGGCCCAGTACAGGTCGGTGCCGTCCTCGAAGATGACGTAGACGTAAGAGAAGCCGAAATCGGAAAAGCCGCGGATGGCCTTGACCTCCGGAGCGCCCAGCAGCGTGGAGACGATGGGATAGGTGACCTGGTCCTCGATGATGTCCGGGCTGCGGTCCCAGCGAGAGTAGACTATCACCTGGGTGTCGCTCAGGTCCGGGATGGCGTCCAGGGGGATGTTCTGGATGGCGTAGCCGGCGTAGACCAGCGCCACCGCCGCCAGCAGGATCACCAGCAGCCGGTATTCGACGCTGAGTTCGATGAGCCGTCCGATCATGCCTTATCCATCTCCCGGGAGCCTGTTCCCGCTCTCAATGCGAATGGGTGACGGCCGCCAGCGCCGCCCGGAGCGAGGATTCGGAATCGATGAGGAAGTTGGCGGAGGTGACCACCCGCTCGCCGCCGGCCAGTCCGGCGAGCACCTCGTAGTAGCCGTCGGTGCGGGCGCCGAGCCGGAGTTCGCGGGGAACCAGCCGCCCGTCGGTGGCCTCGACGAAGGCGTAGTCCCGCGTACCCGTCCGCATGACCGCCCGGTCAGGCACCACCAGCCGGTCGCCCATGTCGAAGCGGAGCCGGGCGTCGGCATACATCTCCGGTTTGAGGGTCATGCCGGGGTTGGCGATTTCCAGCCGCGCCTGCAGCGTGCGGGTTTGCGGATCCAGCACGGGATCGATGAAGCTGATGCGGCCGCGGAAGGTGCGGTCGACCAGGTAGGGCAGGCTCAGCTCCACCCGCGTCCCCACACGGACAAATGCCAGGTCGGTCTCGTACAGGTCCACCAGGCCCCATAGCCGCGAGAGGTCCGCCACGACAAGGAGCGATTCGCCGGCCATGACCCGTTGGCCCGCCAGCACGGTTTTCTCCAGTACATAGCCCGAGGCCGGGGCATAGACCGTGAGCGTTTTCTCGATCTGTCCGGTGGTTTCGATCCGGGCGATCTGTTCGGGCGTGATGTCCCAGAGCCGCAGCCGCCGGCGGGCGGCGTCGATCAGATCGGCGCCGCCTCGGGCCACCGACTCCACGGGGCTGGCCGTCAGTTGGCGGGACATTGACAGCGCGGTGAGCAGTTCCTGCTGGGTGGCCACCAATTCGGGGCTGTACACCGTCAGCAGGGGTTGACCGCGCTTCACGAACTGGCCGGTGACGTTGACGTGGAGAGTGTCCACCCACCCTTCCACCTTGGTGGAGACGCGGGTGAGCCGGGTCTCGTCCACCGCCAGCCGCGCCGAAGTGCGGGTCTCCTGGACGACGGGCCGGTGCTCCACCTCGCCGAGGGTGACTCCCAGGCGGCGGCGGTTTTCCGGGCTCAGTGAGACGGGGGCCAGTCCCGCGGGCGGGTCGACGGCGGCCAGATCCGCCGGGAGGGCCGCCGGTTCGTGTCCGTGCTCCGACGGCGCTTTGGCGGGCGGGGGCGCCGGTTGGTCGGGTCCCGGCTCCGCTTCCGGTTCATCCAAAATTTCCAGATACATGTTGCATTTGGGGCAGCGGTCGCGTTTGTCCGAGGTGATCTCCGGGTGCATGGGGCAGGCGTACGGCCCTTTTTTTGCCGTGATCCCCGGCGCCGGTTGTTCGGCCGGCCGCTCGGTGTGGCCGGCGGTGGAGTGTTCGGCCCCTTCGGATTCGTGGATAGGGACAAGGTTCATGCCGCAGATGGGGCACTCACCGGGTTTGTCGGAAACCACCGTCGGATGCATGGGGCAATGGTACTGCTTGGCTTCCACGGATGTGCTGCCGCATCCGGTCAGAATGACCATGGCGGTTGCTAGTATGACTGCGCCGGCCGCGGCGTACGGCCAGCGTCGACGGTTCCAGAAAACGGTGTTCATGGTGAAACCTCCAAGGGAGTATCTGATACCGAAGGCGCCGGTGAAGGCAGAGGTTCGGCGGACGATTCGGTCAGGAGTTCGGGCAGAACAGCCCGCGCCCGCGCCACCGCCTCGTGATAGCTGCCGCGCGCCATGATCTCCATCCCCTGCCATTCGAAGTAAGCGGTCAGGGCCTGGACGAGGAAGTCGAAATCCACCTGCTGGGCGCTGTAGGCAGCCAGGGCGGATTCGTAGGCGAGCCGGCCTTGTAGGAGGAGGCCGTCGCGGTAGAGGGAAACAGTTCGCTGGGCGCTGGCGGCCGACTGCCAGGCGGCGGTGAGGCGGTAGCGGGCGTCGACCAGGGCCTGCCGGGTCTCGAGCCGGGCGCCCGTCTGCAGGCGGAGCGCCTCTTCGAGGGCCGGGCGATACCGGTCGTTCCGATGAAGAAATGGGAGGGTGAAGCCGAGGCGGACCGCCAGGAAGCTGTCGCCGCCCATGCTCATGTCCCGAAATCGGGCGCCCACCCCCACCATGGTGTCGGACTTGAAATCCGAACGGGCGCGGACGATCCCGGCATCGGCGATCCCGGCCTCGCTCCGGGCCCGGCGCACCGCCGGCGCCTCGCGGTCCAGCCGGGCCAGCAGGCTGTCCAGCGGCGGCAATTCCGTCGGGTCGGGCAAGCGGACGGCGTCCACGGTCCCGCGGTGGGCGGGCCGGCCGGTCAGGCCGTCGAGCTGGGCCAGGATCACCGCCTCCTGCCGGCACAGATCTTCCCGGGTGATGGAGACGCGGGTGACCGCGGCCTGGGACGCCAGGACGTCCGCCTGGTTGCCGCGCCCCACCGAGTAGGCGGCCAAGGCGGCCTGGGCGGCTCCGGCCAGTGCCCCGTCCAGCCGGTCCTGGAGCTCCAGCAGCTGGCGCACCGTCGCCAGCCGGTAGGCGGATTCCCGGACGTCGGCGGCCAGCGTCGCCGCCATCTCCTCCAGGCGGGCGCGGGTCGCCGCGGCTTCGGCCCGCGCCGCTTCCTGCTCCGCCCGCCGCTTGTCGCCGGCGGGCAGCATCTGGCTGATGCCTACGCCGACGCCGGTGGTCAGGGCGTCCACGGGATCGGGCACTGGCAGGCGGATGTTCATCCATTCGACTTCCGCGGTGGGATCCGGCAGGGCGCCGGCTCGCACCATCGCCTGGCGGGCGGCCAGGATGGTTTGCCGTTGGGCTTGGAGACCGGAATTGTGAGCGATGGCGTCCGCCACGAGCGCGTCTATCGGATCAGGAGATTCTCCGGCGGCGGCAAGTCCGACCTGCATGGCACCTGCGACGAGGAGACACGCCGAACAGGCATACTGAAGGATGGCGATAAGCAGCCGGCGTATCATGGCTTGAATCCCTCCTCAGGACAAAGGGCAGACAAGTCGGATGCCAATTATGAGGATGCTTGTGTTTTCGGGTGATTAGAAGGTAATGGAGTCTGGGTAGGCAGTCGGATTGTGGATTATTCTTCAATGTTCCTTGTGCAAAAATGTAGATTATCCTTCACAAAACGCCGTCACCGGCGGCCGCCGGCGAGACGCCGCGCGCCCGGAGCGCGGCGCAGGGCGGCCATGGCGGCGACGCCCAGAACCGGCCCGGCGGCCAGCGCGGCGAAGGCGGCGGTCCAGCCCCAGCGCGCCGTGAGGATCGGAACCAGGCGGATGCTGGCGGCGGTGAGCAGGAAGCCGGCGCACGTCTGCACGGTGAGGGCGGTGCCGGCATAGGCCGGATCGGCCAGCTCCGTCACCGCCGCCGAGAACTGCGCCGAGTCGGCCACGACCGTGGTCCCCCAGACCAACGCCAGCGCCAGCACAAGGGCCGGCGGTCCGCCACCGAGGGGGCCGGCGGCCAGGGCGCAGGCGCCGCTCGCGGCCATGGCGGCGATGGTGACGGCGGTGCGTCCCCGCCGGTCGGCCAGGGCGCCGGCGGCGAGGCTTCCGATGCCGCCGGCGGCGATGACGGCGAATGCGGCGGCATTTGCCCAGCGGGGATCCAGACCGGACATGTCGAAGGATTCCCGCAGGTAGAGGGGAATCCATGCCCACATGGCGTACAACTCCCACATGTGCCCGAGATAACCCAGGTTGGCCAACCGCAGTTCGCGGTCCCGCCAGAGACGGAAGGCATACCGCCATTGGAACGGCGGTGAAGGAGCCGCCAACGGCCCTTCCCGAAGCCAGGCCGCGGCGATCACACCCCCCGCCGCGGTGGTCGCCGCGGCCAGATACAGGGCGGTCCGCCAGTCCGCCAGACCTCCGGCCAGCGGCAGCAGGTGAGGCGCGCCGGATCCCACGGTCAGGGCGCCCACCAGCAGCCCGATGCCCAGGCCCCGATTGGCCCGCGTCCAGCTGGCGGCCAGTTTCATGCCCACCGGGTAAACGCCGGCCAGTGCGGCCCCGGTGAGCATGCGCAGGGCGACGGCCGCGGTGAAGCCCGGCTCCAGGAGCGCAACGAGGGCAGTGGCGGCGGCGGCGGCGAGCGCCGATGCGGCGAACAGCCGGACGGCGGGGATCCGGTCCGCCAGGTTCAGCAGGGCGGCGGCGAGAGTGCCGGCCACGAAACCCAGTTGCACGGACAGCGTCAGCCAGGCCATCCCGGCGTCATCCAGCCGCCAGTCGGCGGCGAGAGCCGGCGCCACAGCGGTGGCTGAAAACCAGGCCGTCATGGCCAATAACTCAGCCAGCGCCAGTATCACCAACGGGCGGCGGGCACTGCTCTCCCGCCGCTCCGAGGCGTTCCTCTCGATGTTCGCCGGTTCGCCGGTTCGCTGGTTCACAGTTTCTCGTTCGTGCTCGTAATCGTGCTCGTAATCGTAATCGTAATCGTGCTCGTAATCGTAATCGTACTCGTAATCGTGCTCGTCATCGAGGCTCGTTCCCGCCATGCGGATAACGGACTGCGGACATCGGAAATCGGACATCGGGTGTCGGAAGTTGGGGTTCGGGGATCGGGATGCGGGTTTCGGGCGTCGGATTTGGGCCTTTGAATACGGACATGCATCCGTCAGTTGGCTTTCTGACTGGCCCTGACCCTTCACCGACAAACATTGGCCAACACTCTCCTTCCCAATTCACCCACTCACCTATTCACCTATTCACCTATTCACCCATTCACCTAATTCCCTCTCTTCAATGACAAATGATCAATGACAAAAGAAAAGAGGCCTTTGTGTCCTCTGTGCCTTTGTGGTGGATGGTTTAAGACAGTTTATCCAGCGCCGCCGTGAATTCGCCCACCAGGTCCTCGGCGCTCTCCAGCCCGGCCGACACGCGCACCAGACCCGGTGTGATCCCTTGGACTTTCCGCTCCGTCTCGCTGAGCGCCCGGTGGGAGGTGCCCCACGGGTAGGACAGCGTGGTGGCACAGCCGCCCAGGCTCGGCGCCAGCCGAACGTGCGCCAGCGCCCGGATGAAGGCGTTTACGGCTTCGCCGCCGTCCAGCTCGAAGCTCAGCATGCCGCCGAACAGGCCATCCGTGAACTGGGCCCGGGCGCGGGCGTGGCTGGGATCGGCCGGCAGGCCGGGGTAGTGAACCTGGCAGACGGACGGGTGGCGCGACAGGCACATCGCCAGCGCCAGGGCGTTGGCGCACTGCCGCCGGACCCGCAGATCCAGGGTGCGATAGGAGCGCGCCAGCAGCCAGGCATCCCCCGCCCCCAGGGTGGGGCCGTACAGGATGCCCAGGTCGTGAACCCGGGCGATGGTGTCGGCGTCGGCCGCCACCACGCCGGCCATCAGGTCGCTGTGGCCGCCCAGGTACTTCGTGGCGCTGTAGACGGCGGTGTCGGCCCCCAGCGCCAGCGGCCGGCAGACCACCGGCGTGGCGAAGGTGTTGTCCACGATGAGCCGGGCGTCGTGCCGGTGAGCGATCGCCGCCAGTCGGGGGATATCCGGCACCGCCATGAGCGGATTGGTGATGGTTTCGACGAACAAAAAGCGCGTGTTCGGCTCGAACGCCCCGTCCAGTAGCATTTCGTTGGTGGTGTCGTACATGTAGGTGACCGAGACGCCGCGGCGGGGCAGCTCGGCGCGAAAGAACTGGTACGTGCCGCCGTACACGGGTAGGTTCACGATCACGTGGTCGCCGGCCGAGACGTGGGCGAGCATCGCCAGGGTGATGGCGGCCATGCCGGAGGCGTAGACCCGGGCGCCGGCGGCGCCGTCGATGCCCGCGGCCAGCGCCGCCACGGTGTCGTGGTTCGGGTTCCCGTTCCGGGCGTAGATGTAGCCGGGCGCCGTCCCCGTGTACACCGCCTCCAGCTGATCCAGGTCGGCGAAGGCGTACACGGTGCTCGGCACGACGGGCAGGCTCTCGGGCGGCACGGCCGACTCGGGCAGCCGCTCGCCGAGGCGCACCAGCCGGGTGGACAGGTCGTCGCTCATGGGCGGATCCTCCGCGCGGGGAGTGTCAAAGCCCTACTTTAAACCGCGGACCTGTTTGGGGCAACGGCGGAATGGGGGGCGGGGGAGTGAATGGTGAACAGTGAACAGTGAACAGTAAACAGTAAACAGTAAAGAGTTAGGAGATAGGAGATAGGAGAGAAGAGTTCCAAGTTTATCGTGCTCGTAATTACGATTACGAGAATACGCTAAGGGCGGATGATGCGGGCGGCGGAGGCGAGCAGCTCCACGGTCTCGGCCATGCCGCCCACCACCCCGAGGCGGAGTTCGGCGCGGCGGCCGAAGTGGTCCAGGCAGGTGCCGCAGGAGGCGACCTTCGCCCCGCGCGATTCGAGGGCGCGGATGCTCTCCATCGCCTCGCCGTCGGCGGTGGTGAGGAAGACGCCGGAGTTGACGCAGACCACGAAGTCGAGGGAGATCTCGGAGTCCACGATCTTCTTCAGGAATCCCCGCAGCAACTTCCGGCCCAGCTCCGCATCGCCGGCGCCCATCTGGTCAGAGTTGAGGTACAGCACCTGCATGGATTGGCCTCCCTGAGAATAATGCCGTCCATTTCAGCACAAGACCGGATCCAGTCCAAGCGCTTTCTGAGTAGCGGGCCTCGATCCGCTCTGGTTGAGAGCGGGGCGAATCGGATATACTGAACACAGCAACAATCCGGCAGCGCGCGTTCCGATCCCGACAGATCCCGATTGAAAGGAGGGAGACCCATGGCCGCAATCCGGCTCCGCATGATCGCTGTGCTGGTGACGCTCTTCGTGGCGACGCCGCTCGCGGCGGCGCCGCCCCCGGGGCGGGCCGACGTGACCCTCACCGTGGACGGGCAGGCCATCCGGCTGGTCCACGCCTATGCCCGGGTGGAGCTGAACATGGACAGCTTCGAGGAGCTGGCGGTGCTCCTTACCGACCGGCCGCTGCCCGCGGAGTTGTTGGATCGGGGCGTCCCGCTCCACGAGATTCTGGCCAACGCCGGGCTGGCCCACGGACTCCATTTTTCGCTCACCGGCGAGGGCCGGCCCGAGGGGTGGAACGTGGTCCACCCGTTGCTGAATACGGGCTGCGTGCTGTGCAGTGACTGGGACGCCGAGGCCATCCGGACCGCGGCCGCGGTGCGGGGGCGGGTGTTCACGCAGACACCCCAGCAGACCGACGGCCGCACCTGGTCATTCGCCGGCGAGTTTCACGCCGCCGTGGAGCCGGGTTGGGAGGCGGCCGCCGAGGCGGCCGCCACACCGGCGCAGCGCGCCATCCGCAAGGGGCTTCGGGCGGACGGACTGCCGTTCACGCCGGACTGGTTCTTCACCAGCGCCCTCATGAGCGCCGACAACGTGGTCCGCTATCTGGACGCGGGCATGCCGCCCGACACGCCCAACCCGTCCACCGGCGACACCCTGCTCCTGGAGACGCTGGGGGGCGACCTGAGCGTCGGCCAGCGGGCGGCGGTGAAAGAGCTCCTCCGGCGGGGTGCGGATCCCAACCGTTTGTCGCGGCAGAGCGGCGGGACGGCCCTGGCCCGGGTGCATTGCTGCGCCGACGTCGCGGCGGCGCTCCTCGACGCCGGCGCCCGGCTGGACGCTCCTTCGGGCCAGGCGGGACGGACCGCCGGCCAGGCGCTCATGAACGCGGCCATCGTCCTGTCAAAGACGGAAGTGGTCCGCCTGCTCGTGGCCCGCGGCTACCCGGTGGCCGCGGAGCGCGATCGTTTGTTGAAGGACGCGGTGGGCCGGCCGGAAGTTGAGCAGATCCTGCGGGAAGCTGTGGGAGCCGGTGGCAGCCGGCCGCCGGCGCGGCCGTCCCAGCCGCCCGCCGAGGCGGTGCCGGCGCCCGTGTCCGTCCGGCCGATGCCAAGCCGGGCGGAGGCCGTCGCGGCACTGGAAGCGCGCGACCTGCCGCTCACCCAGGACGCCCTCTGGACCGCGCTCATGGCCGACGACGCCGAAACCGCGCGGCTGCTGCTGGCGGCGGGGGTGAGCCCCAATGAGCCGCGGGCGCACGACGACACCACGCCGCTCCAGTTCGTCGCGTTCCGCCAGTACGGGGCGAAGGCGGCGGTTCAGACCGCCCTGATCCGGGACCTGATCGCCTGCGGCGCGGACGTGAACCGGGCTGACAGCAATGACGCCCCGCCAATCCTCCATGCCGCCCAGTTCTGCGAGGCGGCGGCGGTGCGCGCCCTGCTGGCGGCCGGCGCCCGGACCGGCGTGAAGGCCAAGGGGGGCGCCACGCCCATGATGATGGCGGTGATCTTCAACCGGGCGGACAACGTCGCCGCCTTGCTCGAGGGCGGCTACGACGTGAAGCCGGAGCTGGACATGCTCCGCGGCATCGCCGCCTCCTACCCGGATATCCTGAAGATGATCGAGGCGGCCGCGAAGAAGTGACGGCTGCTACACCTGTCGTTCGAAGATGAGGTCCCGGCCGTCGCGGCGGAAGCCGGCGGCGCGAAGCGCATCGGCGTACGCACCGGCGGCGGCCGGCGCGCCGTTGATCTCCGCCACGCGGACGCGGGCCGGCGGCCGCACCGCCCGACGGGTCCAGGCGGGGAACATCGCCAGCGCGCGCGGCAGCACCGGGTCGTCCGGCGGCACCGCGATCGCCAGCGCTTCGCCCATCCGCCGGGAGACCAGCAAGACGTCCGCCCCGCGGAAGACCACGTGGTTCGAGGGCAGCCGCGCCGGCAGCGCCGCCGGCAGGCCGGGCAAGGCCAGTCCGCAGGGGGAGGCCGGATCGGCGGCGCAGAGCCAGTACACCGAATCCCCGGGTAGCGGCTCAACGAGGGCCCGCGCCGCCGCCGGCGACGCGAACTGGATCCCGGGCACTCCGTCGAAGAATCGGCCGGCGATCACCTCGCCGGCGAGCTCCATGAGCCGGAGCGCCGGGAAGACCGCACTCCAGCGCAGCTCCGGCCGTTCGCCGGCCAGAAGCTCCCGGAACACCACGCCGTAGCGCCGCAGGAGGAGGCGGACCCGTTCCTTGGCGCGCTCCAGGCTCTCCAGGGCGTCGGCCGTCTCCGCCGCCGCCGGCAGGCTGCGCCAGTGGCCGGTCCATGGCCGGCTGGTGCGCCAGCGGGCCAGCCCCGAGCGGCGGCCACGTCCGGCCAGGGCGGCGACGGACTCGGCCTCGAAACGGTGCTCCAGCCCCCGCCGCACCGCGGCGAACGCGTCGTTGGTGAGAACACCCGTCCAGGCCAGCTGCCAGAGACCACGGGTGACGGTCTCGCTGGACAGACCCGTCTCCGCTATCAGGTCGTCGAGGCGGAAGCGGCCGCGGTTGTTGCGGAAGAACGCCGCCAATTGCGCCGTCGCCGGATCCGCCGCCGGCCCAGTCGCATCCGGCCGGGCGAACAGCGCCAGCTGGTCTTCGAACGAGAAGGCCAAACGTTCCGCGCCGTCACCGAACCAGGCCAGTCCCTCGCCGGCCATGAGCGCGTCGAGCCAGGCGGGCCGGTAGCCGGCGAGGCGGGCGGGGAGGATCTCCGTCTCCCAGAGCTCCACCCGCGCCCCCCAGCCCATGAGCGCGTCGAGTCGCGCCCGCAGCGTGTCGGGTCCGTCGTCGTCGGCGAGCAGTCCTTGCTGCGCCGCGAGGAACAGGGGCAGCTCCGCCAGCGGCCGCACCGGCGCCGCCGCCCGGGCCTCGCGGCGGCGCAGCCGGAGCAGCGCGTCCAGGTTGCGCCGATCGCAGACGGCGTCCGGATCCTCCGTCGGCGGCTCATGGAACGGACCGGCGGCGAGGTGGCCGTCGGCCAGAAGCCGTGCCACGGCGGTCGCCACCCGCTCCAAGGGCACGCCGAGTGCACCGGCGATGTGCCGGGGGGTGATGGGGCCGTAGAACGCCAGCCACTCTCGGAGAAACGCCGCCAATGTCGCATCGTCGCCGGCCAGGGCGAGGGTCACCCGCTCTGCTTCTGGGGCGGGCACGCGCACGGCGCCACCGGTGGGTCCGGCGATGCGCGCCACTCGCCCGGCCAGTTCGTCCGCCCAGGCCGCGGGGTCGGCGCCCGCGTCCCGCACGATCGCCTCGAGGAGCGCAGTCCATTCGGTCTCGGGGATGGCCCGCCGCTCGCCTACCCAGAACGCCAGCTCGTCGGGGATGCCGGGGGCATAGCCCGGCGCCAGGCGGTGGAGTTTGGCCTGGAACGCGTCCAGCAGTTCGCCAGACAGGCGCGGCCGCGCCGCCGGGTCCCGGGCCAGGGCGTCCAGGACGCCCGTATCCGAAGGTAGCTCCACCGGCGCCTCGGGCGTGTCGTCGCCGTACATATAGGTCCCGGTCTGGCGCCAGAGCACGGCGGCGGCGAATGGGGACGGCGCGCGCGTCATCACCTCGGTGACGCGGATGGCACCGGAGCCGAGCTCCGCCAGGAGCTGCTCCAGGGCGTCCAGGTCGAAGTCGGTCGCCAGGCACTCTCGCCATGCCTCGGCCAGGATGGGGAACTCGGGGTCGTCCCCCACCGCTGCCAGCAGCTCCTTGGCCCGCAGCCGGTGCAGCCACAGCGGCGTCCGCCGGCGGAAGCCGCCGCGCCTGAGCAGCAGGGCGCGGCCGGCGCACTCGCGGAAGCGGGCGCCGAAATAGCCGGTGGCGCCGAGGCGCGCCCGGATCAGGTCGCGGACGGTGGCCGGCGTCACCCACTCCAGCAGGCGGGCGACGGTCACCTCCGGCGGCGCCTCTAGGAGCACGCAGTCGTCGCTCACGAAGTAGGGGACCGCGCGGCCGAGGTGCGCCGCGCAGGCGGCGGCCGCGGCCAGGGCGAAGGGACGGTTGACGCGGCCGCCCCAGCCGGTGTGGAGCAGGAGCTGGCGGCGCCGCTCGGGGTGGACCGGATCGGGACAGCTTTCGGCAAGCAGGTGGTGCCGGTGCGGCAGCGGCGCGCCGGTGGCCTCGCGCTGTCGGCGCAGGTAATCGCCCAGCGCGACGGCCGCTTCGGGCGACAGGTGGTGACGGGACGCCAGTTCGGCGGGGAAATCCGGATCGTCCAGCCGGCCGTCGGCGGTTTCCAGCAGACAGCCGATCCGCTCCGCCAGCGACCAGGTGCGGCCCTGCTCCTCGGCGCGCCAGAACGGCACCAGGGAATGGCCGCGGCCGCCGGGGACCGCCTCCACCTCGTTGGCGGTGATGCGGGTGATGCGCCAAATCTGGTTGCCCAGCGGGAAGGCGTCGCCGAGCGACCGCTCCCAGACGAACTCCTCGTCGAGCTGGCCCACGGCCGCCTTCGTGTCGGCGGCGCGCAGGGTGAAATAGCCGCGATCGGGGATCACCCCGCCCGACAGGAGCAGCAATCCGCGCACGTGGGGCCGGGCGCGGGCGCGCCCGTCGGCGTCAACCGCCAGCCGCGGCTGCAGCTCCCGGAGCCGCGTGCCGGCCCAGCGGCCGGCTAGCATGGCCACGACGCGGTCGAAGTCCCGCCGCTCCAAACCGTGATACGCGGCGCAGCACCGGACCTCGGTGAAGAGCTCGTCCAGCGTGCGGGCGTCATCCACGGTCATGGCCAGGATCACCTGGGCCAGCACGTCCAGCCCGCCGGGGCGGGGGACGATGGGCTCGATGGCGCCCTCGGCCACCGCCCGGGCCGTGGCCGCCGCGTGGACAAGCGCCGGTGGGTGCAGCGGCAGAAACCGGCCGCGCGACGTCCGGCCCACGCCGTGGCCGGCCCGGCCGATGCGCTGCACCGCCGAAGTCACGGAGTAGGGCGGCTGGACCATGACCACCGCCTCGACGCTGCCGATGTCGATGCCCAGTTCCAGCGAGGAGGTGGCCACGATGGCGGCCAGCTCGCCCCGCTTGAAGCGGGCCTCCACCGCGGCGCGGATCTCGCGGGCCAGCGCCCCGTGGTGGGAGTAGGCCACGTCACGGCCGGCCGACTCGTTGATGGAGCGGGTGAGCCGCTCAACCAGGCGGCGGCTGTTGGCGAAGAACAGGGTGGTGCGGTGGCTCTCGATCTCGCCGCGGCACCGCTCCGCCACCTGCAACCACCAGTGGGACGGCGGTTCGCCCGGCGCCGGCGCGGGCGGGGCCTCCACGCGGAGGTCGTAGCGCTTGGCGCCGGGCGCGTCCAGGTGTGCCACGGCCCGCGGCTCGTACACGGGTTCGGGCGATTCAGACGCCAGCCGATAGCCGCCCACGAACGCGGCCACCGCCGCCGCCGGTCGCACCGTGGCCGACAGGGCCACCCGCTGGAACTCACCGCCGAGCTGCGCCAGCCGCTCCACCGCGGTCATCAGAAACAGGCCGCGCTTCTCGCCGGCCACGGCGTGGATTTCGTCCAGGATGACGGTGGCTGTTCCCTGCAGGGCACGCCGGCCGGAGGCCGACAGCAGGAGGATGTTCATGCTCTCGGGGGTGGTGATGAGGATCTCGGGCGGGCGGCGGATGATCCGGCGGCGCTCGCCGGGATCGGTGTCGCCGGTACGCACCGCCACGCGGATCTCGGGGAAGGGGACGCCCCGCGCGGCGAACAGCTCCCGCAGCTCCGCCAGCGGCCGTTCCAAATTCTGCCGGATGTCGTTGCCCAGCGCCTTGAGGGGCGACACGTAGAGCACCCGCGCCGCCGCGGCCGGGACGGCGCCCGTGACGAACCGGTTCAGCGCCCACAAGAAAGCCGCCAGCGTCTTGCCGCTGCCGGTGGGCGCGGTGAGGAGCACATGCCGTCCGGCGGCGATGGCCGGCCAGGCGAGCGCCTGGGCCGCCGTGGGCTCGCCGAGGCGGGTGCGGAACCACTCCGCCACCAGCGGGTGGAAGGCGGCCAGCGGATCGGGCTTGACGGCAGGCGGTGGGGACGACTCGGTCATGGCGGCGATACAGGCTCTCGGTTTTCGCCAGAGATTATATCATTCCCTGCGGCCGTCAGACGGAATCACCACCAGGCACAAAGGACACAAAGAGAAGAATCCATTTGTCATTGATCATTGTTCATTTGTCAGTTTTCATTTCAGATCGGTGAATGGGAGGAGAGTATTGGTTATTGCTGATTGTTCATATTTTATTGGCTATTTGGAACCGAGCCGGATTGTGCCGAGACCTGGATACCGGGACTTGGGTTCTTGGATCCGGGTACTGGGATCTGGGACGTGAGGCCGAAAGCCAGGACCCAGGACCCAGAACCGAGGTTCCAGGTCCGATGTCCGAAGTCCAATGTCCGCTGTCCGAAGTCCAAAATATTCCTTAGTGATCTTTGTGCTTTTGTGGTGGTTCGGACCGAAAGAATTGATCAGTCGTCTTCCGCAGTGATCTTTGTGCTTTTGTGGTGGTTCGGACCGAAAGAATTGATCAGTCGTCTTCCGCGAGCGGGCACTGGGGATCGTCGGCGAGGTAGTCGCCGGTGAGCGCATAGGCCAAGGCCCGGCACCCGGCGCAGTCGGCCACGCCGCAGTAGCCGCACCGCAGGCCGCTGAGCCGAGGGCGCAGGGCGTCCATGGAAAACTCCGCCAGCCGGGGCAGGATGTCGGCGAACGGCTCAACCAGCGCGTTGCCCACCCGAACGGGCAGCCGCCGGCACGGGTACACGTCCCCGTCCGGCATCAGGGCCATGGATTCATCGCCCAAATTGCAGAGCGCGCCGCGGAGCGGTTCCGCCTCACCGGGCGCCAGCCCCAGCCAGAAGGCGCGGTACGGGAGCAGGTCCTCCGGCTCCGCGTCGATACCCGCCGCGGCGGCAATGGCCGCCACGGCGTCGCGCCAGTCGACGGCGGTAAGGACCGCGTCGGCGATCCCGCGGCCGCGGCCCAGGGGCACGAAGCGCTCGAAGATGATGCCGTGGAGGCCCGCGGCGCGCGCCCACCGCACGGCCTCGGCGACGCGGCTGGCGTTGTAGCGCGCCAGGGTGAGCATGACCACCAGCAGCTTGCCGGTGCGCCGGAAGCGCTCCAGGTTGGCGGTGACGCGGTCGAAGTTGCCGCGCCCGCGCACGGCGTCGTTGGCCGCCGCGTCGGCGGCCTCCAGCGAGATCTTCAGCGCGCCGATCCGGGGGGAGGCGGCGATGCGCGCCAGAGTGTCGTCGTCAGCCACGGTGCCGTTGGTGATGATGTGCGCCTCGGCCAGGTTGGCGAAGCCGTGCAGGTGGGCCACCAGGTCGAAGAATCCGGGCAGGAGCAGCGGCTCGCCCCCCGTAAGGTTCACCGACACCGGCCGCGGCGCCAGCGCGCCGAACACGCGGTCGGCCAGGCGGCGGAGCGCCGCCGGCGGCAGTTCGCGGCTCCCGTCGAACGCGTCCTGGTAGCAGTGGACGCAGCGCAGGTTGCACCGGTCGGTGAGGTGCCACTGGAAGCCGAAGAGCGGAGCGGTGTCGGGTTGCTGGTCGTTCATGGTTCTGGGGCGTCGGGACGCCGGGCGATTATACCATCGGTTGGGGAGAAGGCCGCGGCGGGGAGAGCGGACATCATTCCGCGAGCGTTCGTCATTTATCATTGATCATCGGTCATTTCTCATTTGTCATTTATTGGTTATCGACTATTGCTGATTTGTGATTGGCTATTTGGCGCCCTGACCCGCCAGCGTGAACCTCGAGCCCCGAGCCTCGATTACGATCACAATTACGAATTACGATTACGAATTACGATTACGAGCACGAACACTCAACCCTCAACTCTCAACGAGTGGGAACGAGCCCCGAGTTCCGGCAACCTTTTCCCCCGCATCACTCGTATACGGCAGCGTCAGTATTCCGAATCATTGGAGCACAACATGGGGAAGCAGGAAGGACTGGATCGGCGTCGGTTCATCACGGGGGGCGTGGCGGGCGTCGTGGGCGCCGGGCTCCTGCCGGCCGGCGGTCTGCTGGCGGCGGAGGAAGCGCCGGCGGCGGCCGCCGATCCGAAGATCCGGGAGTACCGGACGCTGGGCCGCACGGGATTCAAGGTGTCGGATATCAGCCTGGGCACCTGCTTCGCCGAGGCGGTGATCAAGATGATGCTGGAGGCGGGGGTCACCTACATCGACACCGCCGAAAGCTACAAGAACCAGACGATCATCGGCAAGGCCATCCGGGGCCGGGACCGGAAGTCGGTGTTCATCACCTCCAAGCTGGAGCTCAAGAAGGAGGACACGGTTGAGAATCTCACCGACCGGTTCCGCAAGTGCCTCGAGGAGCTCCAAACCGACTACATCGACTGCATGATGAACCACATGCCGGAAGAGCTCGAGCTGGTCCGGCACGAGGCGTTCCACGCCATGACCGCCCGGATGAAGGCGGACGGCAAGCTTCGGTTCGTCGGCATCGCCCATCACGGCGTGAGCTGGGCCGAGGATCCGAAGAATCCCATGGAGCTGGTGCTCGGCGCCGCGGCCGAGGACGGTCGCTACGACGTCATGCTGCTGGCGTACAACTTCCTGGCCCGCGAGGCCGGCGAGAAGGTGCTGCGGCTCTGCGCCGAGAAGAACATCGGCACCACCCTGATGAAGACGGACCCCATCGGCAAGTACTACCTGCTGAAGGAACGCGTGGACAAGCTCGTGGCCGAGGGGAAGGAGGTGCCGGAGTTCTACACGAAGTACCTGGAGCGCCTCCAGAAGGACCTGGAGAACGCCCACACGTTCATCAAGGAACACAACCTGACCAACCCGGCCGAGATCCGCACCGCGGCCATCCGCTGGGCTCTCGCCAATCCCCACGTGCACGCCGTCTGCTGCAGCACCCGGAATTTCGAGCAGGCGGCCGCCTTCATGGGGCTGTCGGGCACCCGGCTGAGCCGGCGCGAGGCGCGCCAGCTCCAGGCGTATGCCGACGGCTTCGGCCGCTACTACTGCCGCCACGCCTGCGGCGCCTGTGAGGCGAGCTGCCCGCACGGCGTGCCTGTCAACACCATCATGCGCTACCACCACTACTACGACGCGCACGGGCGGGAGAAACTGGCCATGCAGCAGTACGCCCGCCTCACCACGGCCAGGGCGGACGTCTGCACCAACTGTGAGGGACACTGCGAGCGGAGCTGCCCCCATGGCGTGGCCATCCAGGGCCTGCTGACGCTGGCACACCAACGCCTCACCCTGGTGTGAGCAGGGCTGCGACCAGCGACGCATCGTTGAAAAAGCGCACGCACAACTTGAGATGGATCATTTCAGATTGATGGCGCCTTGACTGTAAACAAGGCGGCAGGCGCGAACAGATGCGTTGTTGTGATCGACAGGAAGTCGAACAAGCTGGCTGTCGGAGTGGCGATCGGGTTTCTGACGGGCGCCCTGATCGGGGTCGGGGTCGGCGTGGCGTACGGCGATCTTGCCGTGTGGCTGTCGGTCGGGGTTGGTTGTGGCCTCGCGGTCGGTGCCGGCATCGGCGCCATGCTGGGTAAATGACCGTATTTGCCACCCGGCGCGGCCCAAACGGTAAGTCTGAGAATGGGCGAACCGGGCCTGTTCGGCCATGTGTTCCGATTCCTGAACAGGGAGAGCGGGCGTCCCTCCGCCGCAGAATCAATCGACCTTTTGTCGCTCCAGGGGCTTCATCCACGGATCTGTCAGGGTGATACGGTCCCGGTGTTCAGCCCACCAGTTTCGGACAGAATCATGAAGGAGCCGGTATTGCAACTCCCGTTCCGCAGCCGAAATGTATGGATCCCCATCGCGCGGTAACGGCGGCGGCTGGTCAATCCCGCTGCGGGCCGCGCTGTTGGACAGGAGAACCATCAACCGTTTCTGGAAGTTGTGGTGAGCTGCGCCGTCCCGGGAGGGCGCGCCGGGTTCGGCCAAGACCGCTAGCGCGCGTTCCACGGCCGACGGATCGCCCCGGCGGGCCAGATTCAGCGCGGCCCACACGCCGGCGTCGCCCGGCAGGTCCGCCAGCTTTCGCAGCCGGGACATCCCCTCTGTTCGGTCTTCAAAACACAGGTAGACCGCCCCAGCCACACGAATGAACGGATCGCGGGCCGACGCCAGCCGGCCCAGGTTTTCCGCCCGGTCCCGACCGCACTGCCAGGCGAAACAGGAGCCGAGGCGGTACCCGGTTATGTCAAACCGGCGGTCTGCGTCCGATTCCATCCACAAGAGCAGATAGTCCACCACAGTCACTGGATCCCAACGACTCAGCGGTCCCCATAGAACGTCGATTTTCTCCGCAATGGACGCCCGATTCCACCGGGTCCTCAGGCTCTGGAGTTCGGCGGCCGATGGGACTTCTTCTGGTTGCGCGGAAGACAGATCGGCATCTCCGCCGGCCCAGTCATCCAGCCGATCGTGGATGGCCTGCAGGGTGCGCCGGAAGACTTCTCCGTCAATCGTATCCGCAGTCAGTTGCATGTCTTCCAGGATCGCGAGAGTCCGAGTGCCTCCCCCACGCTGAAGCACCCGTGCGATGCCCCCACGCTGTCCTTCGAAGTTCCGGCCGGGATACGCCAGCAAACACCGGACGGCTTCCTCGACGGATGTGGCACGGAGGATGCCGGCCTCCAGGATGTCCAGTTCCGGAGTGGACGCATCGCCGTCGCTCTCCGATCCTACAGCCGGAGACTGCCGAGCGGATCGTGCCGCTTGGCGGGCATGCGTGCCAAAAAGATATTTTTCGGCCTGCCGCTGAAGCAGCAGCAGTTCCGCCGCGTCCGGCGGCAAGGCCAGGAAGGATTGCACCGCTTCGCGGAAACTCTCGATGGTGCCATGTCCCGATCCGAAGCGGCTGAGCAGACCGGATGCCACAGGCGCGGCCAGGGCGAGACGGCCCTGGAAAAGGGGCAGGTCGTAGTCCGCCGGCAAGGAACGCCACCAGAGCGGAACGGGAAAACTCGTCCCGCTGATGGAGCCTGAGCGAGTTGGGGTGCAGGATTTGAAACCGCCCACCAGGTACCGCTCGCCCACCAGGCTGATGGGAAACTGCGGTTCCCAGTAGTTCACGGCGGTCCTCAGGATTACGCGAGTGCCTGCCGGCGGGCCTTTCCACGAATCCACCACGACGAAGTCCGCCACGATGCCGCCGGCGGTGCGGCACTCGACGATACCGATGAGATCGGCGTCCCGGGCGAACTCCTCCCACAGCATGGGGTCGATCTGCGTGCCGGACACCCACGGGATCGCACCGCAAAGCTCCAGGAGTGCAAACAGACTGAAAAGAATTTGTCGAACCCGATGTGCAGTCATCTTTGGACTCCTGAATCAGGTGATTCGCAAATTGCAACATCGCGGTCCGTTCCGGCCAACGACACGGACACCCGCTTGCCACACAGCCGACAGGCGCTTAGGCGTGAAGCGGAGTATTTTACGGTATCTGGCGTCACCTCGTTGAGTCTGCCGAACTCACCAAAGATTGGACACTGGCGCCGGCATGGAGTTTTCGGTTCCGGGTGAAGGCAGGCAAAACAATCCGTCGATCACCGGAAACACCATATCGTCGACGGATCAGAATTTGAGAGATTGAAAATTAGCCCACGCCGAATTAAACGTTGCGGTTTACCGTTGACTTTTCCCCCCGTACTCCGCCTCCACCGTGATGGCGATGCCGCCGCGGGCGGCGAATTCGCCGCGGACCACGCACCACCGGGGTGCCAGCGCCTTCACCAGGTCGTCGAGGATCGTGTTGGTCACGTGCTCGTGGAAGGCGCCCTCGTTGCGGAAAGATTCGAGGTAAAGCTTGAGCGACTTGGACTCCACGATCTTCCGATCGGGGACGTACTCGATGGTCAGGCTGGCGAAGTCGGGCTGGCCGGTGACGGGACAGACGCAGGTGAACTCGTCGGTCTCAAGGGTCACCGTGTAATCCCGCTTCAGGTGCCGGTTGGGGAATGTCTCCAGCTTGCGGCTCGGCTTGGCCGGGTGGCCGAGAATCGTCAAGCCGTCCGCTTTGGTTTTTTTCTTCGTGGCCATGGTGGATCCTCCTGATGTGACGCCGCCACTGTACCGCCCGCCGGTCCGGACCGTCAACGGGATTTTCAGTTGCCGCCGTCGAGGGTGACGGTCGGTACCGGATCGCGGATATTTTCCGGATCGACAGCCGGGCGGATATAATGTCCACAGGAAGTGCACCCTCATGACCCGTCAGACCCAACGCTCGCTGGCCTCCCGGATTCACCGGACACTGTTCTGGCGCTTGGCCGCCGCCGCCCTGGTGCTCGCCATCGGCCTGGGCCTGGCCGTGTGGTTCTATGAGCGGAGTCGGGTGAGTGAAGCGGCGCTGGAGCAGGGCCGCCGCGGGGCCGGACGCTTCCTCGCGCGCTACGTGCATCTGTTCGACGACCCGAACCACCTCGACGGAACGGCCATCGCCGCCGCCTTCCGCGAATATGCCGCCGGCCGGGATCCGTCAGCCGCCGGCCGCTATGTCTATCTGGCGGTGTTCAGCACCGGGGGGGACCTGGTCACCGAAGGATTCGATCGCCGCGCCGTCATCCCCGCGGGCATCCGTCGCGAGGCCGCGGCATTGCGCGGGGAGCCGGCGCCGGGCAGTGACGGTCGGCAGGAGGTCGTGATCGTCGACGGCAAACCCTGGTTGCGGGTCTTGGTTCCCGTGGTCAGCAAAGCCGGCTCCCGGGTCGCCTCCCTGAAGGGCATCTTCGCGTTCTCCGCGGACGCCATCGCCGACTTCCGGCTGCGCGGCGTGCGGACCATGGCGATCGTGATCCTGGTGGTGTTGCTGACCGCGGCCGTCACCTATCCCATTGTCCGCCGGCTGCTGGGACAGGTGACCGATTTCAGCGTCCGTCTGCTCGACGCCAACCTGGATGTGCTGGCCACACTCGGCAGCGCCATCGCCAAGCGGGACAGCGACACCCACGCGCACAACTACCGGGTGACCATATACGCCGTTCGGCTGGCGGAGGCGGTCGGCGTGCCGCCGCCGACCATCCGGAGCCTGATCAAAGGCGCCTTCCTGCACGACGTGGGCAAGATCGGCATCCCGGACGGCATCCTCCTGAAACCCGGCAAGCTGGATGATGCCGAGTACGCCCTCATGAAGACCCACGTGGAGCATGGCCGCGACATCGTGAGCCGCTCCCGGTGGCTGCAGGACGCCATGGACGTGGTGTACGCCCACCACGAGCAGGTGGAGGGCCGGGGGTACCCCCGCGGCCTGGCCGGGTCGGATATCCCGGTCACGGCCAGGATGTTCGCCATCGCCGACGTGTTCGACGCGCTGACCTCCCGCCGCCCCTACAAGGAGCCGTGGTCGTTCGAGAAGGCGATGGAGATTCTGGCCGAGGGGCGCGGCACCCATTTCGATCCCGAGTTGCTGGACGCTTTCGGTCGGATTGCCCGTCCGCTGTTTGACCGCTTCGGCTCTTCGGACGAGGTGCCGGACGCCGAGCTCAAGGCCATCGTCCGGACTTATTTCGACGATCGGATGGACAGTTTCGACTCCTGACGCCGGTTGGTCCGACGCCATCCCGCCACCGAGGTGACGTATCGACCAACGAATGAGGACGGTCAGCGGGGGGATTTCCGGCCGAACCCTCGCCAGCGGAAAAGCAGGGCCGACCAGGTGGCGTCGATGCGGCAGATCTTGTAGTCCACCCAGCCGGCGGCCAGACCGGCGGCGCGGACCGCCGCCTGGCTCAGGTCCGAGCCCTGACCGGAGGCGCGCTTGGGCCAGGCGAGCCAGACCGGCGCGTCGCCCGCCGCGGAAAAAATGTCCGGCAGGCGCCGCTCCAGTTCGGCCGCCCGGCGGAGAAACGCGATCCCGAGGTCGCAGTCGTCGATGCCATCCCTCAGGCAGACACCGGCGGGCAGCGCGCCCAGGGTGGCGGCAAAACCGGGCGGTGCACCGGCCAGCCCGACGGTCATCCCCGTCTTGATGCCGAGCTTCGCCGCCAGGGGCCGGCCGGCGTAGGCGGCGAAGGCCGACTTCGGCCGCCCCGAAGGCGGATCGGGCGGAGCGGCCGACATGGCCCCGGGCAGGGTGTTCGGGAGGTCGTCCCAGGTGGAGTAAACCGCATCGGGGAGCACCGCCTGGATTGGGGCGATCTTTTCCGGCGCGCCGCCCACCATCACGATGGGCAAACGGGCGGTGGCGCGGCGCTGGCGGACCAGGAGGGCCAGGTCGCGCCCCTGGGCGGGCAACCGGTCCAGGACGATCAGGAGCGCGTCAGGGGGGGCGGCCGCCAATTCCTGCAGAAATGCAGGTCCGGCGGGGAGTTCAGCATCCACGGTGAATCCCGATTCTCGAAGGCGGGCGGCGTGCGCTTCCGCTTCCATCCGGTGCCAGTGGACCAGCCGCAGGACAGCCATGGTGCATCCCTACTCAATGAGGGGAATCTTCTGGGCGGCATCGCAGCGGAGGAAGGCGTCCAGCTTGTTCTCGAGCTGGTAGAAGCGGGTGACCTTCGCCGTGGGCAGGACGGCGCGGAACCGGGCCACCCACTCCCGCCGGATTTTCAGCAGTGAGGCTTCGTAATCGAGCCATTCGTCGAGGAGGCGGCCGGCCTCGGCGGGCGTCAGGGTGTCGGGGGATTCGGCGAAGGCGATCAACCGGTCGATCATGGGCTTGCCAGGCACCTCTATGGCGGCGCGGTATTCGCGGTACAGAGGCCAGAACGCGGCCGCTTCGGATGCGGTCAGGGGCAGGTTCCCCTCGATGATCATCTGGCGCTGGGTTAGGATGATCTGGCGGTTCAGCTCGACGCGGGCCCGTTCCTGGGCGGCGGCTCCGGCTGTGAGCAGGCCCAACAGGATGATGGCGATGGTCAAAGGACGTGGGTGCATGCAAAACCTCTGGCGGGGAGTGTTCGGCCGGGGACAGCATACACCGAAGGGACGGATCTTGCCAGCGGACGGTTCGCTGAGGATCCGCGTATCGGCGCCGCCGATGGCTGGCTCAGGGTTGGGGCGTCTTGATGATGGGCTTCAGGTCGTACCCCTGGGCGGCGATGCGGCGGAGGATGTCGTCGTACACCGCCGGTTCCAGTTCCGGGGTGCGGCTCAGGATCCAGAGGTACTTGCGGTCGGGGTGCCCCACCACCGCCCAGCGGTAGTCGGGGTCCAGCTCGATGACCCAGTAGGCGCCGCGGAACGGCCAGAAGAACTGGACCTTGAGCTTGGCGTTGGTGGCGTGGTCCGCCACCCAGGCCTTGCCGCGGGCCTCGCTCGCGCCCCCGTCCTTTTCCCGGCAGCGGTTGATCACCGTGATCTTGCCGTCGGGGCGCAGCTCGTAGGTGGCGGTGGTGCCGCCGGCGCACCCCTTTTGGAAAAAGTTGGGGTAGCGAGCGATCTCGTACCAGGTGCCGATATAGCGCTTCAGGTCGACGCGTTCCACCACGCGGGGCGGCGCCGCCTGCAGGCACATCGTCGAAACGGGGAGCAGGAACAGGATCAGAAACCAGCGCATGGGTGACACCTCCAGTCCGTCAAACCATCGGCTCGACGGACGCTAAATGAACGGCTCCGGTTTGGATGCTCGGGGTGGACCTCAGGTTCGGTGGTCCGGTGGCGGCCTCGTCGCTTGAGCCGCGCCTGCGTCGCCGCCGGTCATTCCATGGGCGCCACGTCCATGGCCGCCTCGTACATGAACAGGGCGTGGATCTTGTTTTCGAGCTGATAGTAGGCGGCCACCTTCGTTTCCGGCAGCACGGCCCGGAAGCGCGGCAAATAGTCCTGGCGCAGTTTCAGGCGGGCCGCCTCGAGGGCCAGATACTCGTCCACGAGCCAGCGGGCCCGTTCGTCGGTGAACCGGCCGTACTCCTGCAGGTAGATCCGATTCATGGTCACGACCCGGTCGTACAGCGGGTCCAGGTCTTGCTGATACTCCTCGTACAGCGGCCAGAACACCTTGGCCTGCTCCGCGTTCAACGGCAGGCTGTCGTTGATGAACTGGCGGCGATCCGCGCGCGTGGCGGCCTTGGCGATTTCGGCGGGCTCGTCGGGCTCAGGCGCCGGCTGCGGCGCCGGATCGACGCAGGCCAGCAGCAGTGTGGCCAGCAGGGCCGGCCCCATCCATCCCAGCATCCGTTTCATGGCAATCTCCTTGATGGTATTGTCGGACCAGAGCGCCAGGACGCGCCTCCGGGAACCGGTCGAGGCCGCGAGTTTATCACAGGATGTCGGATTTCGTTCAGGCCTGTTCCGGCGAGTCCGGCGCCGGTGCCGCCACGCGGCCGATCGCCCGATGCACGATCCGGCGGGTCCAGTCGCGCAGGTCCTCCACCACGAAATAGAGGGTGGGCACCACGATCAGCGTCAGGAACGTGGAGGTGGTCAGGCCGCCGAACAGGGCCAGGGCCACCGGCGCGTACTGCTGGGCCCGGAAGCTCACCGCGCCGAACCACTGGGGCACGATCACCGGCAGGATCATGGGCAGCAAACCGAAGGTCGTGGTCGTGGCCGTCATCAGGATGGGGCGGAGCCGGTCCTTGCCGCCGGCGACCAGCGCCTCGAGGCGCGACAGGCCTTTTTCCCGGCGCAGAATATTCACATGGTCCACGAGGATGATGGCATTGTTGACCACCACGCCGCACATGAGCATGATGCCGAGGTAGGCGGTCGAGGAGAGCGCCGTGCCGGTGAGCCAGAAGGTCAGGCTGACGCCGGTGATGGCGAACGGCACGGTGATCATGATGATCAGCGGCTGGGCCAGCGACTCGAACAGCGAGGCCATGATGATGAAAATAAACAGCAGCGCCAGCCAGACGGCGAAAGTCTGCGTCTCCTGGCTCTCGGCGAAGCGCCGGAACGACCGGCCCATCTCCCACGAATAGCCGGGCGGCAGCTCCAGGTCGCCCAGGGCGTCCTGGAGGCTCTGCTGGAGCCACATCATCCCGGAGCGACCGGTGTTGGCGGAGATGGAGACGATCTGTTTCCGGTTCTCCTTGCGGATCACCCGCGGCCCGGCGCGGAACTCGGGCTGGGCCACGGTGGACAGGGTGACCAGCTCGCCCGACGGCGCGGCCACCTTCAGGTTCAGGATCTGGTCGATGCTGCTGCGGTCCGCCTCGCGGAAGCGGACGATCACGTCCACCTCGCCCACCTCGGTGTTGTAACGGGTGGTCGCCCGCTCGCTGAGCGCGCCGCTGATGGTCTGGGCCACCTGGCGCGGCGTGAGGCCCAGCGACTCGGCCTTGACCCGGTTCACCCGGAAGTGCAGCTCCTGGTCGCCGCTTTCCAGGTCGGTGGTCACGTCCTTGACCTCGGGCAGGCTGATGAGCCGGGTCTTGATCTGCTCCGCGTACAGGGCGAGGATCTCGCGGTTGTCACCGCGCAGCTCCACGTTGAAGCCGCCCTCGGAGCCGCCGAAGTGGCGCATGGCGCCCACCTGGTACTCAACGCCGGCTTCGGCCGGCAGCTGCGCCTGTAACCGCGCCTTCAGCAGGTCGACGGGCGTGAGTCGGTCACCCTCCTCGGTGAAGAAGAGACTGAGCTCGCCGCTGTACCGGCCCAGACTGCGCCGCTCCTTGCCGTAGGACGTGGTGTAGGTTTCCACCTCCAGCGCCGACTTGTTATCGGCGATCAGGGCTTCGATCCGGTCGAACAGCGCCTTCATCTCGTCCAGGTTGTAGTTCGACGGCATGAGCACGTTCACGTTCAGCTCACGCGCCGCCACGCGGGGCATGTCCTCCTGCTCGATCTGGGAGAAGAGCCAGAAGCTGAACCAGAGCACCGGCACCAGGAGCAGCAGCACGATGTAACGGCCGCGCAGCGTCAACGTCATGAACCGGCCGTAATGCTGCGTGATCCAGCTCAGGAGGCGCAGCTTGGGCTTTTCCTGTCCGGTATAGATTCGGGAGGCGATCATGGGGACGAGGGTGAGCGAGACAACGAGCGACGAGACCAGCGCCAGGGTCACGGCGATGCCGAAATCGCTCATGAACTTGCCGAACATCGACTGCGAGGCGAACAACAGCGGCACGAAGACGATGATGGTGGTCAGGGTCGAGGCGAACACCGCCGTGCCCACCTCCCGGCTCCCCACCCGGGCGGCGTCCATGGCGTTGAGTCCCTCCTCCTGCTTGTGGCGGAAGATGTTCTCCAGCACCACGATGGAGGCGTCCACGATCATGCCCACGGCGAACACCATCCCCATGAGCGAGATGATGTTGATGCTGATGTCCACGACCCCCAGGGACCGGAGGATGTACATCCCGGCGAAGGTGAACACGATGCAGGTGGGCATGGAGATTGACAGGATCAGGGTGCTGCGGACCTTCCACAGGAACAGGAACATGATCACCACCGCCAGCAGCCCGCCGAACATGCCGCCCTCGCTCAGGTCGGAGATGGTGCTCAGGATCTCCTTCGACGAGTCGCGAAAGATCCGGTACTCGAGCCCGGAAAGCTCCGGCAATTGGTGCAGTCCCTCAAGTTCGGCCTTGACCGACTGGCAGACGTCCACCACGTTGGCCGTGGAGGCCTTATAGATGCGTACCGTGACGGCGTCCTGGCCGTTGAAGTGGTAGATGGTGGTCCGCTCCGGATAGGCGTAGCGCACGTCGGCCACGTCGCGGATGCGCACCGTGGTCCCGCGGATGGGTAGATTCCGGATCTCTTCCAAATTCTGGAAGCGGCCCACCGCCCGCAGGAAGTATTTCTTGCCCTGTTCGTACAGGTGCCCGGACCCCAGGTCCAGGTTGTTGTTCCGGATGGATTGGCCCAGGGTGAACACGTCGAGGCCGAACGCGCGCAATCGGTCCGGGTCGATGTCGATGAACACGTCCTTCTGGTCGAGGCCGCGCACGTCCACGTTGGCCACGCCGTCGATCCGCTCCAACCGGGGACGGATCACGTTGTCCATCAAGGTGTTCAGCTCGTCGCGCGACTGCTTCAGCGTCAGCGTCAGGTGCATGATGGGGCTCTGGGAGGTCTGCCAGCGCCGGATGTAAACGTTGCGCACCCCCGAGGGGAGCAAGTTGCGCACCTGGTCGATCTTGTCGCGCACCTCCAAACTCTTCAGGTCCATGTCCGCGTCGTAGTCGAACTCGAGCATGACGTTGGCGCCGGAGCCGGAGGAGGACGACGACATGCGCTTGAGTTCCGTGACGGTGCCCAGGATATCCTCGATGGGGCGGGTGATGTCCTGCTCCACCTCTTCGGGCGAAGAGGACGGGTAATCCACCTGCACCCGGAGGCTGGGGAAGTCGATTTCCGGCATGAACAGGAGGGGCAGCTTGAAGATGCTGATGACGCCGAGAATGATGGCCATCAGCGTGAGCATGATCACGGTGACCGGACGGCGGATGGATATTTCCGACAGGTTCATGACTGCTTCTCGCGGACGATCCAGAGATAGAGCACCGGGATCAGCACCAGCGTCAGCAGCGTCGATGAGGTGAGCCCGCCGATCAGGGTGAGCGCGAGCGGCTTGCGCAGCTCCGCGCCGCGGGCGACGCCCACGGCCATGGGCAGCAGGCCCAGCACCGTCGTGGCCGTGGTCATCAGGATGGGGCGCAGGCGCAGGTGGCACGCCTTGACTACCGCATCCCGAATGGCCAGGCCGCCGGCGCGCAGGTGGTTGATGCAGTCCAGAAGCACGATGGCGTTGTTGACCACGATGCCCGCGAGAATGATGGCGCCGATGAACACCACCACGCTGATGCTCTGGCGGGTCAACCACAGGGTCAGCAGCACGCCCACCACGGAGAACGGGATGCTGAACATGATGATGAGCGGCTGGATGAGCGACTCGAACTGGGACGCCATGACCAGGTAGATGAGAAACACGGCCAGCAGGATGGCGAAGGCCATGCTCTGGAAGGCGACCGCCTGCTCTTCGCTCTGGCCGCCCAGAAAGGCGGTGAAGCCGGTGGGCATGGGATTGGCGGCAATCACGCCGCGGATCTCGGTGATGACCGAAGCGAGGTCGCGCCCTTCCACGTTGCCGCTGATGAGGGCGACGCGCTGCTGGTTGAGTCGGCGGATCTCCGCCGGGCCTTCGGCCACCTCCAGGCTGGCCACCGTGGTCAGGGGGATGGAGTTGCCGGAGGCATCATGGATCTTCAGCTCGCGGATCTGGGCGAGCGTCTGGCGTTGCGCCTCGGGCAGGCGCACCCGGATATCCACTTTCCGGTCGGGCCGGACGAACTCGGTGGCCACGTCGCCCAGAATCTGGTTTCGGATGATCGTGGCTACTCCCTGGATGGTCAATCCGTAGGCGGAGAGGCGCTGTCGGTTGAAGATGAGCTGCACCTCGGGATTGCCGGCCTCGGTGCTCGCCTTCAGGTCGGTGAGGCCGCGCAGCCGGCCCATCTCGCCGGTCAGGCGCGCGGCCATGCGCCCCAGAACCTGCTGGTTGTAGCCCTGAACGTACACTTCCACCGGCGATTTGAAGCTGAAGAAGGTGGGCCGGGAGAACTTATAATCCAAGCCGGGCAGTGGCGCCACCCGCGCGCGGATCTGCTCCATGATGCGGTCTTCGGCCGCCGGCGTCACCGTATCGTCCATCTGGATGTACAGCCAGGCGGCGTTTTCCTTGTTCTCCTCGATGCTCATCCCGGACTGGGTGGACAGGCCGGTGACGGCGTACACGCCGGCGATGCCGTCGATCGCGCGGATCTCATCCATCAGCAGGTCGACGGTCAGCTGCGTGTTGGCGATGGGCGTCCCCTCCGCCCGGTTCAGGGTGACCGAGAGCTGCCCCTGCCGCACCTCGGGGATCAGCTCGCCGCCCAGCAACGGGTAGATGACCACCGACGCCGCCGTGAAGGCCAGGGTCACGCCGAACACGACAAGCCGGTGGTCCAGGGCGAAGCGCAGCAGCCGCTCATAGGCGTGGCTCAGCGCGGCATAGGCGATGTTGAAGCCCCAGGTGAAGGGTGTCAGGAGCCACTGGATGCCCTTCCAGAGTAGGGCCAGCCCGCGGAACACGAGGCCGAGCAGCAGGCCGGGCAGGCCGACAAACACGAACCGCAGCACCTTCCGGATGCCCCGTGGGGCGGGTTCCGGTTCGGTGCCGCCGGCGGTCCGGCCGGTCGCCGGGGCGGTTTTCATCCCTTTGGACGCCAGCATGGGGATCAGCGTCAACGACACCAACAGGCTGGCGCTCAGCGAGAACGTCACCGTCAGTGCCTGATCGGCGAAGAGCTGCCGGGCCACGCCCTCGACAAAAACGATGGGCAGGAACACGCACACGGTGGTCAGCGTCGAGGCCATGACCGCCATGCCCACGTCCGAGGCGCCCTTCCGGGCCGCTTCGAAGACGCCGAGGCCCTCCTCGCGGAATCGCTGGATGGACTCCAGGACCACGATCGAGTTGTCCACCAGCATGCCGATGCCCAGGGCCAGGCCGCCCAGACTCATGATGTTCAACGACAGGTCGAACATGTACATGAAGAAGAACGTGATGACCACCGACAGCGGGATGGACAGCGAGATGATGGACGTGCTTTTCAAGTCGCGCAAGAACAGGAACAGCACGCCGATAGCCAGGATGCCGCCCAGGATGCCGGTGTCCAGCACCTCGTCGACGGCCTGACGGATGAAAATCGACTGGTCGAACACCGGCTTCAGCTCGAATTGCACGCCGCCGACGTTGATGTCGGGGAGCAGGTCCTGAGCGCGCTGTTTGACGGCGTCGGCCACCAGGATGGTGTTGGCGTCGGCGGCCTTGTAGACGGCCAGCTCGATGACCTCCCGGCCGTCCAGTTTGGTGATGACCGTGCGGTCCTTGTAGCCGGAGTATACCCGGGCGATGTCCTTGAGCAGGATGTTGGCGGAGCCGCGGCGGGCGACGATCACGTCGCCGATCTCGTCCACCTGCTGGAACTGGCTCAGCGTGCGGACCAGGAAGCGCCGCCGCCCCTCGTCGAGGATGCCGCCGCTCAGATTGATGTTTTCCTGGGCCAGTCGCGAGGTGATTTGAGTGATGGGCAGGTTGAGGGTGTTGAGCTTGCCGTGGTCCAGCTCGACGTAGATCTCCTCCTCGAGGCCGCCGTTAACCTTGACCGCGGCCACGCCCTGAATGTTCTCGAGATACGGTTTGACCTTCTCCTCGGACAGCAGACGGATCTGGGCCGGGTTCTGGTTGCCGGTGACGCCGATGCGCAGGATCGGGTCGGACGACGGGTCGTACTTGAGGAGGACGGGCTTCTCGGCGTCGTCGGGGAGCTGGACCAGGTCCAGTTTCTCCCGGACGTTCAGGCCGGCGAAATCCATGTTCGTCTTCCAGTCGAACTCCAGGATGACGTACGATTCGCCGGCGCGGCTCACCGAGGAGACGCGGATGATGTTGTTCACCACGCCCACCGCTTCTTCGATGGGCTTGGTGATGACGTCCTCCACCTCGGCCGGGGCGGCACCCTCGTAGATGGTTTTGACCGTCAGCGACGGGTAGGTGATGTCCGGCAGCAGGTTCACCGCCAGGCGGTTGTAGGAGACGACGCCGAAGATCACCAGCGCCAGGATGAGCATGCTGGTGGTGACCGACCGGCGGATGGAGAATTCGACAAGTCGCATCGGTTACTTCTTCCCGTATTTTTCCATCAGCTGCTGGAAGAAGGCGCGGCGCTTCTCGGGATCCTGGAAGAGAGCGGGATCACTCTTGCGCTTGGCCTCAATCTCGGCGCGGGCGTCGGGATTCTGCATGATCTCCGCCATGGGACCGCGCATCATGCCGCCGCCGGGGGCGCCGCCGGGCGCGCCGGCGCCTATCGCTCCCGCCGGGCCGCCGGCGGCCGGGCCCGCGGCGGCGGTCTTGCGGGCCGCCTGCTGCGTCGCCTGTTGGGCCGCCTGCTGGGCGCGGGCCATCTGTTCCTCGCGGCTCTCGCCTTCCATGGCCGCGACCTGGACGGCGAAGCCCTCGTCCAGACTGTCCTGGCCTACCGTGACGACCTTCTCGCCCGGCTGGAGACCGCTGGTAACCTCCACCCACGGCTCCTCGGTGAAGCCCAGGGTGACCTTGCGCTTCTGCACCTTGTCACCGTCGCCGATGATGAAGACCCAGTCCTCTTCCTTCTCGTGCCAGATCGCCTTGCGGTAGATCCGCACCACATCCTGGTGGATCGAGGTGGTCAGGTAGACGTTGACGAACATGCCCGGCTTGAGCTGCCGGGAGACGTCGCGGACCTCGATGGTAACTTTGCCCGTGCCGGTGGTGGCGTCGATGGTGGGGCTGATAAGCTTGACGGTTCCGGTGAATCGCTTGTCGGGCAGTGATTCGGGCTCGATGCGGGCGCTGAGCCCCTCACGGAGCCGGTGCAGCTCGGTTTCGGGGACGAACACCCGGGCCAGCAGCAGGTTCAGGTCGGCCATGGCGGCGACCTTGTCGTTGGTCTTGATCATGTCGCCGGTCTCCACCAGCCGCTCGCTGATCACGCCGTCGATGGGCGCGATGATTTCGGTGTTCTCGAGCTGGATCTTGACGGCGGCGTAGCGCTCCCGGGCCACTTTCAGGTCGAATTCGGCGTTTTCCAGAGCCAGCCGGGAGTAGTCATCGTCCAGCTTGGACTTCTCGTATTCCTGGGTGCTGACCAGTTTCTCCCGGAAGAGCTCCTCGTTGCGCTTGTAGTCGCTGGCGGCCTGTTCCTTGCGCACCTTGGCCTGCGACAGGGCGATCTCGGCCTGGCTGACGGCCAGGGCGTTCTGGTTGTAAGTATTGCGGATCTCCCGGTCATCCAGCTTGATGAGCACCCTGCCGGAGGCGGCGTAATCCCCCTCCTCGAAGTTGACGCTGGCGGCGATGCCGGTGGCCTTGGAGTAGACGTCGACGCTCCGGACGGCATCCAACGTGGTGGAGGCCATGATGAAGGTGGCCACGTCGCCGCGGTCGGCGATCTGGGCCTTGACCGACACGGTGGGTCCGGCGCCGCCGGGCCGCTGTCCGCCGGCCCCGTTGGGACGGCCGTTCTTGCCGTTGGCGGCCGGTGTGCCGCACCCTGCGGCGAGCAGGGCCAGGGCGGCCAGAGAGACAAGCGAAATGTGACGAAGAGCGTGTTTCATGTTGTAAAAACCCGTTTATGGAATGCGAATAGCTTTCTACGCCGGTCGAGGGGGAATGTTGCAGCAACCGCATGTTCGGATGCCGAATGTGTGCCCGGGATCACACGCGGAATGATCCAGATGCGCAAAACGCCGCCGCAGGTTCGGAAATGCGTCCACAATCCGTCGTTCCCGCCGATGGTTAACCGGGCGCCGACATGTGGCCTGGTGTTAGAGTTCATTCCCCCGCCTGTTCGAGCTCCGAGGGTAGTTAAACCCTCCGCAATGGGTCAAGTTTCAAAATAATGCTTTTGGCCGTCGGCGGTTGGTGATGCTAAAAACTGGCCTCTAGGTTGAACTGGAACCTGTTCCAGCGTTCGGAACCCGACACCTTGTCGGTGATGTAGAGGGTCGGTCCGAAGGTGATCCGGTCCTGGAGGTTGTACTTGAACGTGACCTGAGAACCCCTCCGGTTGGCGCTGCCGAAGTCGCTGTCCACGTATGCGCCCGCCAGGGCGTTGGCGTCGATGTGGGTGTAGCGGTAGAACAGGGACCAGTGGCCGGTTTTCCGGTTCTGGCCGATCTGGCCGCCCAGATTCCAGGCGGTATTCTGGTCCGCGTGGGGCCCCGCGGCGCCGACATTGACGCCGTAGTCCGCGAAGGCCATCAGCGGATGCCGCCACCCCGTGTAATCGATCCGGACCAGGGCGTTGACGATGTTGAAATCGCCGGCGTCCAGCACGGTCTCGCCGTCGACGACGGTGGTAAAATTGCCTCTCGCGTACTTGAAGTTGGCGGCGTAGTTGTGAAAGTCGTAATAACTGACGGCGCCGGCGAGCTGAACGGGACCGGTGCCGAACTTCAGGCCGCCCTGGTAGGCCAACATAAAGGCGTCGTCCCCGTCGCTGACTTCGCGGATGACCGTCTGGCCCAGGGTGGCGAACACCTCGACCGGGTCGGAGGCGAAGCGGAACTGCTCGTAGAAACCTTCCGGATTGACATCGGTGTCCCAGACCATGGGAGTGGACATCCAGGGATTCTGGAACTTGCCGCCGGCAAACGTGACGTGTCGGCCGAGTTCCGGCGGCGTCCAGGTCAGGTAGGCCTGGTCGAGCCAGAGGCCCTTGCCGTCGAAACTGTCGGTGAACGTCTGGTTGGTGGAGATCGCTTCGGCGCCGAAATCCCAGCCGGGCACGGCCTTGGCCATCCCGGAGGCCAGCCGGAAGACACTCTTGACTCCGTGGCCCAGATCGACTTCCACTTTGAGGCGGGCGCGGAGCCGAAAACCTTGGCGGTCGGCGATGGCTTCGTCCTCATAATAGATGCCGTCGTACCGCAGCCTGGAGTCGCCGCTGAACCGGATCCGCGACAGGCCGTGGGAGCCGAGTTCTTTCGCCACTTCTGTGCGGGCGGTTTCGGCGGCGGATTCCTGTTGACCGGCCGCCTGCTGCCGCACCTCCGCCTTCAACTGGTCCAGCACGGCCTGCTGGGCGGCGAGCTGCTGCTCCAACTGCCGGATCCGTTCTTCCAGGGCGGCGGTGTCCGCCTGGAGCGCCGAGGTGAGGGCGCCGGCCAGCGCCAGGGCGAGAGTCCAACGCGGTGTTCTCATGGCTGCGGCTCCTTAGTGGTGTCTCCGCCCATGTGGTGGGGCGGATACGGACCAATGGTTAAGTTTCAATTCAGGTTATGTTAAAACAGCCCCCGCGTATTCGGTCAACATTTTTGCGGCCCCGCGGGGGGGGGGACGCGGGGGATTGCCTTCGGACGGCGATTCCGGTACATTGGGCACATTCTGTCCCCATCCAAAGGAGCGGTGAAGATGGTCTGGATTTTCATTGGCTACCTGGTGCTGACTCTGGGGCTGGGTCTGTGGCAGGCGATGCGGACCAAGTCCCAGTCGGACTTCGTACTGGGCGGCGCCAAACTGCCCGGCTGGATGCTGGCGCTGTCGGAGCGGGCCACAGGCGAATCGGCCTGGCTGCTGCTGGGATTCAGCGGTATGGTCTATGCCACCGGCTTGTCCGGCATATGGATCGGTCTGGGTTGCCTGACGGGCATCACGACCGCCTGGGTGGCCCTGGCCCGGAAATTCCGCCAGGAAGCCAAGCAGCACAACGCATTGACCATGCCCGAGTATTTTGCAGCCAAGTTTCCCGAGAATGCCAACACCATCCGGCTGCTGTCCACGTTTATCATCGTGTTCTTCTTCATTTTTTACGTCGGGGCGCAGTTCAACGGGGCGGGAGAAAAGATCGTCCCCATTTTCGGTTTTGACCCGGTATGGGGTCAGATCGTGGCAGCGGTGGTGATCCTGGCCTATGCCGCCTTCGGCGGCTTCATCAGCGTGGTGGCCGTGGACACCTTCCAATCGTTGCTCATTATCACCACCCTGGTGGTCACACCGGTGATCATGCTCGTCCATGTGCTGGACCAGCCCACGGGATTCGGCGAGGCACTGGCGGCCGCCGGACCGGGATTTGACTCCCTGACGGGCACCACCGTCGGTTTCGCCGCCGGGTTGTTGATATTCAACAAGTTCGCCTGGTTTTTCGGTTACCTGGGCGGGCAGCCCCAGCTCAACGCCCGATTCATGGGCATGCGCGACGACCGGAATGTCCGGATCGGCCGGAACATCGCTGTGATCTGGACGATTCTCGCGTATGCCGGTGTCGTCATCATCGGCCTCTGCGCCCTGGTGCTGTACGGCCCCCATGCCGTCCAGGACTCGGAGTCGATCCTCCCCTTCGTGATCAACAAGCTCTTCCCCTGGTGGCTGGCCGGCATTCTGCTGGCGGGCGCGGCGGCGGCGATGATCTCCACTGCCCAGAGCATGCTGCTGGTCGCTGCAGCCAGCATCAGCCAGGACGTGTTCAAGGGGGCCATCCGGCGGGGGCAGGTGGACGACAAGACCGTCTTGACCATCTCCCGGGTGGCGGTGGTGGTCATCGGCGGATTGGCTCTCGCCCTGTCGCTGTTCAGCCCAGCCAAGATCTATGATCTGGTCAGTCACGCCTGGGCCGGGATCGGCTGCTCGTTCGCGCCGGCGGTGCTGCTTTCGTTCTATTGGGACCGCTTCCGCGGCGCCGGCGTGGTGACCGCGCTCGTCGCCGGGCTGGTGACCACGGTGGTCTGGGTCGCCACCGGCCTGGACACGACCGTCACGGCCATGGGTGTCACCTTCGTCGCCGCCATGGGCTTGGCGATCCTGGTCACTCTGGCCCGACCGCCCAAATCAATCAATAATTGATGGGGGACGAGCATTGAGCCTCGAGTCCCGAGCCTCGTCGTGTGCTGTTGGGTTCTGCGAATATCAGATCTTGAACAGATCGTCGAAGGCCTTGCGGGCGTTGTTGACGGGCCCTTCTTTCCGCTCTTCCACAACCTTTTCGAAGAGGATTTTGGGCCGGAACTGCGGACACTCGTTCCGGACGTTCTTGCCGTCGATCCGCCGCGTCACCGGCTGCATGCACTCGTTGGGGGCGCCGGGGTCGAAAAACTTGCAGTTGCGGCAGGTGCGCAGGTCGGCGTTGCAGCTGCGGCAGGTGTCGGTGGGCTTCAGCTCGTCCGTGAACTGGACGTTGGCGGAGCACTCGGTGCAGCGGATGGTCCGCCGGTAGCGCGTCTCCACCCGGCCGCGGACGTGATCGCCGTTGCCGGCTGGACGCGGCGGGCGGGCCGGTCGTTCGGAATCGCCGTCCTGGTAGCCCTTCTGTTTGTACTTGCGGCTCATGCGAGCCTCCCTGGGAAAGAATAGTCCCGTCCGGGGGGGGCGGTCTCGTTTGTCAACCTCACACTTGGAAACGAGCGGGCGGGGCCTTGGAAACATCATTATACACAAATTGTCCGGGTCAAGAAAAGTGTTAGAATGAGGACGCCCGACGGAGAGCGGGGCTCAATCCGCGATGAACACCGAAAAATGGACCATCCGCGCAGAATATGATCCGGAGCGCCTGACGGCGCTGCTGGCCGCCGCGCCGGCCGCGAGGCCTTACGGCGAGCGGGTCCGCGGGCTGGTGACGGCGCTGCAGGGCTGCCCGTTCCGCGCTGCGCCGCTTGGCGGCGGGCCGGGTCAGCCCGAGGCGCTCACCGTCTCGCTGGATGCCTTCGACTGCGTGACGTTCCTCGAGACGGTCATGGCGCTGGCGCGGTCGGCGGACGAGGCGGAGTTCCTCAAAAACCTGCGGCTCATCCGCTATTCGGGCGGCCGGGTGGCGTGGGCGTCGCGCCGGCACTACATGTCCCACTGGCTGGAGGAGAACGCGGCCGAGGGCCGCATCGCGCCGCTGCCGCACCCGGCGGGGCGGACGCCGCGGGAATGGACGCGGCGCCTGGGGGTGGTGCCGGGCCTGCCGCCGGCGACCGCTGCCGTGCGCGGCTGGCCCAAGCGCGCCGTCGCCGCCTTCCGCCGCGTTGTGGGCGACGGCGACCTGGCGTGCTTTGTCTCCACCCGCCGCGGGCTCGATTACTTTCACGTGGGCCTGCTGCTGGCCGAGGCCGGCGGACCGGTGCTGGTGCACGCCGCCCGGTCGGCGGGCGGCGTGGTGCGGGCGCCATTGGCCGAGTTCCTGCGCGCCAACCGGATGAGCGGCGTGACCCTGGCCCGGCCGTGGCCCGAGCAGCCGCGGTCCACGGCAGGCACGGTTTCGGGAGGATTCGCATGAGCCGATGGACGGTGGCCATCCGGGTGGACGATCCGGCCGCCGCGGCGGCGGCCGCGGCCGCCTGGGCGGGTCGGGAGTGGGTGGCCCGCGTGGTGCTCCTGGTCCCGGCGGACACCGCGGGGAGCCCGTCATCCGTAGCGCCGGCGGACGTCCAGCGAGTACCTGCCTTCCTCCCTGGGCGGGAACTGGAACGACTTGTCGGCGACATGGCCGGCGAGTATCTGGCGCTGGTGGAGGAGCCGGTGGCGGCGGCTCCGGAAGCCGGGTTTCCGGAGCGGCTGGAAGCCGCGTTCACGCACCTGGGCGCCGGCTGCCTCTACAGCCACTGGCGGCGCGAGGCGCCCGACGGCTCGGCGGACACGATGCACGTGCCACCGTTCCAGCCCGGCTCGGCCCGGGACACCTTCCCGATGGGGCCGCTCACGGCGTGGCAGCGCGGGGCGGTCGCGGCGGCGCTCGACGCCGAAGGGCCGCTGGCCCATACGCGCTGGTCCGGTCCGGTGGAACTGCGCCTGCGACTGGCCCGTGCCGGCGCCATCGCCCGGGTGCCGGAGCCGCTGTACCGCGTGCGTACGCCGGCCGGCCCGGCGGCGAACGGGCACTTCGATTACCTGAGACGCGAAAACCATGACCGCCAGAAGGAACTGGAGGCGGTGTTCACGAAACACCTCCGCCGCATCGGCGCGTGGCTGCCGCCGCCGGCGGCGCCGTTGCCGTCCGCCGGGGAATTCCCCGTGCTCGCCAGCGTGGTGATCCCGGTGCGGAACCGGGCGGGGACCGTCGGCGAGGCAATTACCTCCGCCGCAAGCCAGCAGGCGGATTTCCCATTCAATATCCTGGTGGTGGACAATTACTCCACCGACGGCACGGGCGCTGTGGTCGAGGAATTGCAGCATCGCCATTCCCAGGTCCACCGGTTGGTCCCGCCGCTCCCCGGCCGGGGCATCGGCGGCTGCTGGCAACTGGCGGTCGAATCGCCGCTCTGCGGGCTCTACGCGGTGCAGCTCGACTCCGACGACCTGTACACCGGCCCGGACACACTCCAGCAAATGGTCGACGGCCTCCGCTCCAGCGGCGCCGCGCTCGCCGTGGGGAGCTATCGGCTGGTGGACCGCGAGCTCAACGAGCTGCCGCCGGGCGTCATCGACCACCGCGAGTGGACGCCCGCCAACGGCCACAACAACCTGCTGCGGGTGGAGGGGATCGGCGCGCCGCGGGCGTACCACGTGCCGGCCCTCCGCCGCGTGGGCTTTCCCGACGTGAGCTACGGCGAGGATTACGCCGCCGCCCTTGGTCTGAGCCGCACCTGGCCGGTGGCCCGGATCTTCGAGCCGGTGTACCTGTGCCGCCGCTGGGAGGGGAACACCGACAGCGGGCTGTCCAGCCAGCAGGCGGCGCTTCACCACGAGTACAAAGATTATGTGCGCACTCTGGAGCTCGCCGCAAGGCGGAAGATAGCAAACAGCAAACAGCAAACAGTAAACAGCAAACAGTAAACAGTAAACAGTGAGAAGGGTTGGCGAAAGGTGCTCAGGCGTCCCGCCTGAACACGGGGTTTGGGTTTCAGGTTATCCAGTTTCGATCCCAATTCGGTTGCGAGTCGCGCCGGTTGGCATTGCGCGGCGGCGATGATTTGAATATGATGGCGCAAATTCACGGCACGAGTCATGAACCGGGGAGTATCCATGCACCACGATGCAGCCCATGAAACCGGCACGTTCACCTGCCCCAACTGCGGGGCGGCGGCCGCGGGGAAAGCGTGTCAGGCATGCGGCCAAAAAAGGATTCGTCCCGACGAGATGAGTCTGCGCCATGTCGCGGGCATGGTGGTGGAGGAGACGCTGGATCTGGACGGCAAGTTGCCCCGGACCCTGCTGGACCTGTTCTTCCACCCCGGCCGGCTCACCGTGGACTACCTCGACGGCCGGCGGCAGCGCCACATCCGGCCCATCCCCTTGTACCTGATGTGCCTGGCGCTCTACTTCTTTTTCAACCATTACGCGCCGGTCAACCTGTCCATGCTGGTCTCCCAGCAGCCCGCGGACAGCCCGCTCCTGCAGGTGATCGATCAGCAGGCCGGAGATTCCGGCCAGACCCGGGCGCAGTTCGTGGCCGCGCGGGATCCGCGCTACGTGGAGGCCCACAAGACGGCCAGCATGGTTCTGGACCTGGTGCTCCTGGGGCCCGTCCTGTTTCTGCTCTACCGCCGCCGCCGGCCCTTCCTGGCGCAGCATCTGGTGATGACCCTGCACCTCAACAGCTTCGGCTACCTGCTGGGCATGGTTCCGCTGGCGGTCATGTCCGGCCTCGGCGGCGAGTCCATTCCCGTCACCCTGCTGTTCATGGTGGTCTTTTTCGGCTATATCTATCTGGCGCTCCGCCGGGTCTACGGGCAGGGGCACGGGATCACCGTGGTCAAGCTCCTGGCGCTGGTGATGCTGAACCTGGTCGCGGCGATCGTCGGGACCGCCAGTGCCATGATCTATGCCCTGTTCAGTTGAAATTGTGTACCTCACGCTGTTGCCGCGTGCGAGTTCGAACACGGCAGGATCAAGCGGTTTGCCGGGTTATCTCCACGGACTGACGGAATCCCCATGATGGTGCGGAACGAACTCGCGGCCTCCAGGCCGCGAGGTACTTTGCCGCATCTTTTCCCGCGCGGGAGGCGTATATTAAATTGATGATATGGCAATAATCCGGGGAGAGGAGCGTCTGGGCGACATGAGGCAAGCGAGCTGCAAACGGGCTGTCAAGCTGATTTTGTTGACCCTGATCCTGACCGCCGGACTCGCTTCGGCGCTGGCCGCCGGTGCGCCGCGCACCGAGCAGCCGGTGCGGGACATCGAGCCGCCGGTGCGGCTCGTGCACGTGCAGAACCTGGGCGGCGATATCCTGGTGGAAACCTGGACTGAGGGTTACATCCGCATCCTGGCCGCGCGGCGCGACGGCGCCGAGGTGAACCCGGCGGCCGACGTGCTGGACCAGCCGGGCGCTGAAGGTGAGGTGGACGTCTGGACCCGCCCCGAGCTGGCGGGCGACGCGGCGGTGGACCTGCGCCTGCTGGTGCCGGCGGGCGTGCAGGTGGCGGCGCGGAGCCGCTCCGGCACCATCACGGTGCGCGGCGTGGGGCGGGGCATCACGGCGGAAACCGACAGCGGGGACATCCGCTGCGGCCTGCCCGCCGGCGCCGACGCCGACGTGTCGCTCCGCAGTCTCACGGGGATGGTGGAGGCGCGCCTGCCGCTGGAGTTTTTTGGCACGCCCCAGCAGGGGCTCCTCGACGGAAGGCTCGGCCGCGGCGGCGTGCCGGTGCTGGCGCGCACCCGCGCGGGCCGCGTCACCCTATTCGCCGATGACCCGGCCCGAGCCGTCCGCCAGTCCGACACCGCGGCCGGCGGCAACCCGGCGGAGCCCGCCCATAGACTGTCGGCCGCCGACGCCAGTCCGGCCGAGCGGGAGACACCATCCGCCGCGCCCGCCGCGGATCCGGCGGCGGGCGGAGCCGGCGGTTACCGGATCGGCGTGAGCACCCGGCTGGTGACCCTGAACGTCCAGGCCGCCGACGCCACGGGGGCGGCGGTGACGGACCTCGTCCGTGAGGACTTCCGCGTGCTGGACAACGGCGCCGAGCAGCCGATCGTTTACTTCGAGCCGCAGACCGCGCCGCTGAACCTGCTCCTGCTGCTGGATCTGAGCGGCAGCACGAAGGACAAGACCAAGGTCATCAAGCAGGCGGCCGCCCGGTTCGTGGACATGCTCAATCCCGCCGACCGCGTCGCCGTGGCCGCCTTCACCAGTCGTTACATGCTCATCTCTCCCTTCACCGAGAATCGCCGGCTCATCCGCCAGCGGATCGACGCCATCAAGAACCGCGGCGGCGGCACCGCCTTCTACGAGGCGATGTGGTACGCCCTGGATGAAATGGCCGAAGCCAGGGGGCGCCGGAACATCATCGTGGTCATGAGCGACGGCGTGGATAACGTGCTGCAACGGCCCGACGACTACACCTCCAAGTGGTCGTACGAGGAGATGCGCGACCGCGTCGCCGCCGCCGCCGTGACCGTGTTCCCCGTCTACATCGACACCGAGTACGAGCAGGTGGTCAAGGAGGGGAACGTGTCGAGCGTGGTCTACCGCACCGCCCGCCGGCAGATCGCCGGGCTGGCCGAGAGCACGGGCGGCCGAATGTTCCCCGTCCAGCGGTTCGAGGACCTGGAGGCGGTCTACCGGACGGTGGCCGCGGAGCTGCGCAACTTGTACAGCCTGTCGTACTACGCCCCGGCGAAGAGCGGCGCCGGGCGGGAATGGCACGCCGTAGGGGTGGAGGTGACCCGCCCCGGCGTGCAGGTCAAGACGCGTCCGGGTTATTTCCTCGAGTGACTTTCCGTTGAACTAATCTGACTGCTCCGGCGGGAGCGTGCGGTAACGGTCCCGCTGGGCGAAGCAGGTGACGTCGGCGTAGCCGGCGTGGATCCGCGCCGAGTGGCGCACGCCAGCGGGGATGTGGTAGCTGTCCCCCCGGGTAAAGGAGTGTGGCCGGCCGCCGATGACGAAGTCGATGCGCCCGGCCACGACGACGCCCCATTGGGCGGCGTGGGCGTGCTCCGGCACCTCGGCGTCCGCGGTGAACTCCATGAAGAGAATCTGGTGGTCCTCGCCCTGGGAGAGATAGGCGCGGACACCCGGCAGGGGGATGTCCGCGCGGGGCAGGCAGCGGATCATTTCAGGGAAGATGTCCGCCATGTCACGATGTCTCCATGCCTCCGGGGCATCCGGCCGCGGCCCTACTGGAAGGCCTTCTCCGCCGATGGCGGCGGCAGGCGCTTCGGCCAGCGGGGCGGGTTCTTCCGGATTTCCTCCTTCAGCAGGGCGATGGCCGTGTCGAGCTGCGGATCGCGCCCGGCCACGAAGGCGTTGGGGTCGTCCGCCACCACGTGGTCCGGGTTGAAGCCGTAGCCGTCGGGGAGCCATTTCCCCTCGGGGGTGAAGCTCCCCTGCTGCGGGCAGGAGACCATGCCGCCGTCGATGGCGGGGAAGCCGTTTACCGCCATGTAGCCGCCCCAGGTGCGGGTGCCCACGGTGGGCCCCAGACCCATGTACCGGAACCCGGTGCTGAAGTACTCGCCGTCGGAAGCGGTGCGCTCGTTGCACAGCAGCACCACCCGGCCCAGGTAGGCGGTGCGGTGGTACGGCTCCGGCACGCCGTAGCGGGCCTGGTCGTACTCGAAGATCACGCGCCGCAGCCGCTCCAGGATCATGCCCGACGTGATGCCGCCGCCGTTGTAGCGCACGTCGAGCACCAGGCCGTCCTTGTCCAGGTTGGCATAAAAGTGCTTGGCGAATTCGGCCATGCCGTGGTTGCCCATGTTGGGCACGTGGAGGTAGGCCAGGTTCTCGCCGCCGTGGCGCCGGACGTAATCCCGGTTACCGGCGACCCAGTCGAAGTAGCGCGCCTGACCGTCGCCGGTCATCGCCTTGACGCGGATCGCGCGCGCGCCGTCGGCCGAGGGCTTGTCGTTGATCTGGAGGAGCACCGGCTGTCCGCCCAGGCCGATGAGCCTGGCGTTGGGATCCTGGTCGGGCGCGAGCGGCTGGTCGTTGACCGCGAGGAGGTAGTCGCCTGCTTTCACCCGGAGCCCGGGCGCCAGCAGCGGCGAGCGCGCCGTGTCGCCGAAGCCGTCCCCCTCGAACAGCCGGGCGATCCGGTACGCCTTCCCCACGGCATCCCACTCGAGCTCCGCCCCCAGCGCCCCGATGCCGGGGGCGGGCGGGGCGGTGCGGCGGCTGTAACCGCCGCGCACGTATTCGTGGGAGACGTTGAGCTCCGCCTGCATGTCGCCGATGACCTCGTTGAGCTCGGCGCGGCAGCCCACCGCCGGCAGCAGCGCCTCGTACCGGCGGCGCACCGCCGCCCAGTCCATGCCGTGCATGCCGGGGTCGTAGAAGGTGTCGCGGTGCAGCCGCCACGCTTCCAGGAAAATCTGTCGCCATTCAAGCTCCGGATTGACCTCGAACCGCCAGGCGGCGGTGTTCACCTTGGGCGCGTCTGGCTTGACGGGGGCGCCGGCATCCACGATCTGGAAGCCGGTCCGGCTGCGCAGCGCCACCTTCTTCCGGTCGAACGACAAGTCGTATCCCGCGACGCCCGCGGCCATCTCGGTGACCTTTCGGGTTTTGAACTCGTACACCTTCAGCTTGAAGGCCGGTCGGGCCGGCCCACCGGCCGCGTCGGTCTCGTCCTCTTCGGGGGTCAGGAACAGGAGCTTGCCGGGGATGGCCTCGAGACCGGTGTGGCGTCCGGCGGGCACCGGCACTTCCATGATCCGCGCGGCGATGCCGTCGAGCTCCACCTTCATGTCGGGGAGCTTGGGCGGCCAGGCGGGCTGGTCGGCCGAGGGCTTGTCGCCGACGGGCTTGTCGCCGGCCGGTTTGTCACCGGCAGCCCGATCGGGCTTGGTTCCCGCCGCCGTCACCGCGGCATCCTTCTTCTCGGCGGGACCGCCCGGCTCTTCGTCGCTCTCCACCGGCAGGGGCGAGGGGGTGTCGGCGGCGAGGGTGATGAGATAGATTTTCGTGGTCTTGTCCTGGTTCATCTGAAAGTCGAAGGAATCCCACTGCGGCGTGACGCTCCGCTCGGTGAGAAAGAAGAGGTACTTCCCCTCGGCGTCGAACACCGGTCCGTGGTCTCGCGTGGGCGAGTGCGTGAGTCGCGTGGCCTGTTTGCTCTCCAGGTTGTAGAAGTAGAGCGAGCGGACGAAATGGTTCTCCGGCCGCATGTACACGAGCCATTTTCCGTCGGGCGAGAACCGGTAGTCGTCGATGCCGCCGTACTCGCCGCGGGCGACCTCGCTCACGGCGCGGCTCGCCACGTCCACGACGTGGAGGGCCAGCGCGTTGTCGCTGAACGCCAGCCGCTGGCTGTCGGGCGACCAGACCGGCCCGTCGAGGCGTCGCCCCTCGATCCGGGTGAGCGGGACCGGTTCGCCGGTGCCGGCGGCCGGAGCGATCCAGAGGTTCTCCTCGCCGCTGCGGTCGGAGACGAAGGCGATCCACTTGCCGTCGGGGGACCAGACCGGTTCTTTGGACCGGGCGCCGGCCAGCGGCGCCACGGCCCGGATCTCGCCGTGCTCCGCGGGCAGGGTGAAGAGCTGGCCGCGGCTTTCCGCCACCAGGCGCTTGCCGGTGGGGCCGACACTGAAGGCGCCCGGCACGCCGGCCACCCGGACCGGGCGGGCGTGAATTCGGTCGGAAGCCAACGCCAGCTTCACCGGCTGCGACGCGCCGGCGGCGATGTCGTGGATCCATAAGTCGTCGCCGTGCTGGTAGACGATGCGCCGGCCGTCGCCGGCGGGCGCCTTGACGTCGTAGTCCGTGTGGTCCGTCACCCGGACCGCCTGTCCGCTCCCCGCGTCCCAGCGCCACAAATTGGCGGTCCCGTCCTTCTCCGAAACGAAGAATACCGCCTCGCCCGCCCAGACGGGGTACTGCTCGTTGACGTGATCGTCGTGGATCCGGCGGAAGGTCTTCGCCGCCAGGTCGGCGATCCAGATGCTGTTGGCCATGCCGCCGCGGTACCGCTTCCAGTGGTGGCTCTCCAGGGCCATGGGGCAGTAGGCGAGCCGGTTGCCGTCCGGGGCGAAGGATCCCTGCGCCGCCTTTTCCATGGGCAGCGGCTCGGGGAGACCGCCACCGGCCGGCACGAGGTACAACCGCGGGCCCACCATGGGGACGCCGCGACGGGAACGGAACAGGACACGGGCGCCGTCGGGCGTCCAGTCCACCGCCTCGGCGCCGGTCGGGTCGTAAGTGAGTCGCCGGGGGGCGCCGCCGGCGGCGGGCATCACGTAGACGTCCTGGCCGCCGTCGTAGCCCGCGGTGAAGGCGATCCAGGCGCCGTCGGGCGAGAAGCGCGGCCCGTACTCGTCCGCCTCGTGGAGAGTGAGCCGCGCGGCGGTGCCGGCGGCGATGGAGCCGAGCCATAGGTCGCCCTCGGCGCTGAACACGACGCGGTCGCCGTGGAGGTCCGGCGTGCGGACCATCCGCGGCGGGGTGATCTGGGCCGCCGCCGGAGCGGACAGGACCAGCAGAACGGCGCACAGGGTGCCGACGATCACGCGGTGATGCTTCATGGTGGAGTCCCTCGAGGGTTTCGGATTCGCAACGCAACGAAGATACACCTGCCGTCGGCGAAATTCAACGGCGTGGCATCCACTCGCGGTCGTTCGAAACGAGCGGGACCGCGGGCCGCGCGGACAGCGGACGGGGCCCTTCGCGGGAAAAGGGTTGGCGGCGGCGGCGCGATGCGGTATCATGCGCCCATGCACCGGACTCGCGGCGCCCTCGCGGGCGAAAGACCCACCGGCCTTTTGGCCACCATCCAATACGTGAACCGCTTCAGCGGCCTGCGGTAATCTCCCGGTTTTTTTCCGTCACGCGCGGCATCGATCGCCGGTCCCTCGGGACCGGACCGTTGTCGGTGGACGATCCCGCGGCGCCGCGAATCGGAGCACGACGCCTGCAACACCATGCACAAGGAGCATCCATGAATATCATTGTACTGGGAGCCGGACTGGTGGGACGGCCCATGGCGGGCGACCTCGCCGCCGACCCGGATTTCGAAGTGACCGTTGCCGACATCAACGCGGACGCCCTGGCCCAGGCCGCGGCCCGCTGGCCCGTGCGCACCGTCCAGGCCGACCTGCGCGACGCGGCGCGGGTCCGGGAGCTGGCCGGCGCCAGCGACCTGGTGGTGAGCGCCGTCCCCGGCTTCATGGGCTACGCCACCCTGCAGGCGGTCATCGAGGCGAAGCGGCCGGTGGTGGACATCGCTTTCTTTCCCGAGGATCCCTTCGGCCTGGATGCGCTCGCCCAGAGCCAGGGAGTGACCGCCGTGGTGGACTGCGGCGTCGCGCCCGGCATGAGTAACCTGCTGGTGGGGCACGCCGCCCGGCAGATGGAGGCCGTGGACCGTGTGCTGATCTACGTCGGCGGCCTGCCCGAGGTGCGGGAGTGGCCCTACGACTACAAGGCCGTGTTCTCGCCCATCGACGTGATCGAGGAGTACGTCCGGCCCGCCCGCTACGTGGAGAACGGCCAGCTCGTGGTGCGGCCGGCGCTGTCCGACCCCGAGTTCGTCAACTTTCCGGGAGTGGGCACCCTCGAGGCGTTCAACACCGACGGCCTGAGGACGCTGGCGACCACGATCGACGCGCCCAACATGAAGGAGAAGACGCTCCGCTACCCGGGCCACATCACCAAGATGGCCCTGCTGCGCGAGACGGGCTTTTTCGGCACCGAGCCGGTGGAGATCGCCGGGGTGAAGATCCGCCCCGTGGACTTCACCGCCAAGATTCTGTTCCCGCTGTGGCGCTTGAAGGAGGGTGACACCGACCTCACCGTGATGCGCGTCGTGGTGGAGGGGCGCGAGGCGGGGCGGCGGGTCCGCTACACGTGGGAGCTGCTGGACCGGTTCGACGCGGCGTCGGGGGTGCACTCCATGGCCCGCACCACCGGCTACACCGCCACCGCCGCCGCCCGGCTGCTGGCCCGGGGGCTGTACCGGGGGGAGGGTGTCGTCCCGCCGGAGTTCATCGGACGGGAGCCCGACTGCGTCGCCTTCATGCTGGCGGAGCTGGCGCGCCACGGCGTCATCTACCGCCACACGGTGGAGGCAATCGGCTGAGATTTTCCGTTCGTGCTCGTAATCGTACTCGTAATCGTGATCGTAATCGTGCTCGTACTGGTAATCGTCATCGAGGCTCGAGACTCGAGGCTCGTGTCCATCGCCCTAGATCATGCCTCGGATAACATGTTGATGGTTGATGGTTGATGGTGGATTTGTCTGGGATCTGCCGTCTCCCGTCTTCCTTAAAACATCTCCCGTCTTCCGATTCAACGACGCACCGATCCACCAGGATAACGCGAAAAATCATCCGGTTGGCACATTGAAGGCACCGCGAGCGGGAGCGAGCGGCGGAGAGGAGTCCTCGCAACGCCTCACCCCGGGTGCCGTACCACTCCGTCGGCGCGAATCGACTGCCAACGGCGGTTCCGAAGACCCGGGACCTCAAATCAGAGACAACGGGCTTCGATCCTCGGATCTCGTGTCGGCACAATCCGCCTCGACTGGAAATAGCTAATCAGATTCAAGCAATCAGCAACAACCATTCAGACCTTTTCGCGATACAGGATCGTTGTCTGGCCGCTGTCGATTCCCGGAGCAGGATGAAAACTGTCGGCAGGATCAATAGGCCATCAGTCAGGGTTGGAGTCAGCAAACAGGACCCAAACGATTTTCGGAAAGAGTCCGCGAAGCCCTTGCACGCTGAACGACGACGCAGTAGCCACCTCTACTGACGCGCTTCTTTGCAAGTGGTTCGAGACTCCGGCCTTCGTGGCGCGCGGTACGCAGCGTCGGCGCCTGCGCCTCGTAGGTCGATCATCGCTCGGTGAGCGGTGGGCAAAGCGCGCTCAGGACAAGACCTTCCTCAGAAAGCCATTGGTCGGGGCCACCGGGCTCCTGGGGGGCCCACGGATAGAACAGAGACGCGTCCGGCGGCGACAGGTCCGGCCGCTTCAGAAAAGCCGACAGTCTCCTGGTCTGGGGGTCGAAGAGTGCCACCTGCACAGACTCGTCGACAAATCTCAGCGAACGTCCCTTGCACTTTACCGCCGAAGGCTTCTCCGTGCTGTAGCTCCTCGTCCATAAGACGACATCGTCGAAACCGTCGCCATTGATATCGGCTCTGAGAAGACGCGGTAGAGCGACGTTTCCAACTACAGCGCCCCTCTGGGTCTCTCGAATCAATGCCTCGCCGATTTGTGTCGCTGGCCCCTTGAAGAGAAGCTTGTCGCCGGAGACCACCAAGAGCCGGAGCACGTAGCAATGGGAAGGGTTATGCGCACCGGCGACGCCGAACAGATCGGTCACGAGACCGACCGCCACCAGCTCCGGCTGATTCTCAGAGAGCGGGATTTTCTTCACGATGGTCTGGCCAACGACGCCAATGTTGTCGTATGGCTCGCCATCGAACGCAATTCTCTCTACAACCTGGGCAGACCGTACTCTCACCAATACTGCCTCGTACAGCCCATTCCTCTGTCCGACGACTACAACCACCTCTGGAGAAATCTGATAGAGCTCCCGCCGTCTCTCAGCCAATAGTCCGGCGGCCGCAAGCTCCACAGGAAGCATCTCCTTCGCCACCGAGGCAGCTGCGGCCTCGCTCTTCGGAGCTTGCACGACATAGCTTGAGAACTCCGCTGGCAACCGGTACGCAATACGCGGACTCTCTGCAATCGCGAACACCGCGACAACCGCGGCAATGGGGAATAATAGTATGTATCGAAGCTTCATAATCAATGCCTCCAACGGCGAGAATCGCCTCACTGGTTGATCTCGGCGAGCTCAGCCGCCCGTTTCGCCTTCTTTGAAATCACCGCAGCAAAGGCGCTTTCGCAGTACTTAATAGGAACATCAATTTTCCTCATGACAGGATTAAAATATTTTGATGAAAATGCAATTGAAATATGTAATTTCGATAACCAGGATATCCGGCTCATCATAATTGATACCCTCGCCGGTGTTGTCTCCGAAACAGCCCGGCAGGGGATCATTGTGTTGTTGTTCCCGATCCTGAGATAGGGGGAGCCGTTCTTTCTCAGCACCATCAGGAACCTGCTTTATCCCTTTCAGATTCACCCTCCTTTTCGATCAGGACCAGGCAGATACAGCGTCCTGTTTAAGATGAGATTATCCCTGCATTTTCCGGCCCTCCGGGGAAAACTTGTCAAATATTTCGAAGAGTTCGGACCGGTGTACGATGAGCGCAATCAGGGCGAATGCGGCTACTGGCGGCCCGTCATCCGGAAGGTGGCCGACAAGTCCCTCGATTGTGGCGACCTGTGCCATGGTTTCGCCAGGATCTGGTGCGAAAACCCGGAATTCCGGCACGAGTGGTCCTTGGCGTTCTCCTGCCGCAGCCAACTTGGGTTGCCGAATGAAGCAAACGAGCTTCGGGACTCCGGTCCCGAAGCTCGTTTACGACGGACGCTTTCAAACGCGATGGGTCAGGGAATCTGGACGCAGCGGATCTCCGACACGGCCTTAACCCCGCGGTCCACGAAGAAGTCGGGTCCCGCGAACAGCGGGAACCGGCCGCCCCTGGAGCCCTCGCCGCGGTCCTGAATCAGGAACTCGGCCCGGTCGCTGCGGTTGAACAGCTCGCTGTACGACACGGTGCAGCGGTAGCCGTCGGCCGCGGCGAACACCAGGTAGCCGGCGCGCAGGCGTTCGGGCGTCGGGGGGAACGCGGCCAACAGGACGTCCTTGGCCGACTTGCCGCGGATTTCGCTCATGCCGTGGAAGCCCATCCCGTGCCCGTAGGCCACGGTCGGGTACACGCGTTCGCCGGCCGCGGCGGGCAGGCTCTCCAGCCGGCCCTTCTCCTGGCCGTCCGCCACGAGGCGGATGGCGGGGCTGTACAGCGGCTTCAGGTCACGGTTCACCGCGAAACTGTGAGGGCTGGTCAGCACGGTTATCTTGACGGGCTGCCGGATCTGTCGCGCGCACACCATGTCGTCGGCGCAGACCAGGCGCGTGTCCGAAGGGACGGGCCAGCGGTCGTCGCCATGCGACGGGATGACGGGCGACACCCGCACGGCGATGAGGCTGCGGTGGAGGATGTTGGCGTAGAAGATCTCGCCCCAGCTCAGGACCGCCTTCTCGCCGGTGGCGTTCTCCACGATGACCAGTAGGTCGATCAGGGGCGGGAATTCGGCTTCGTTTTTCTTGACCACCTTGACGTCGCGCAGGATGTCGAACAGCGAGTAACCGTCGTAGCGGTAGGCGCCCACGAACTCCGGCCGGCCGTCCTTCAGAATGGCCTCGCGCACCGTTACCGAGCGGACGGGCAGGCGGGACACGTCCACGGGACCGGGCGTCGCCACGTCGCCGGCGACGACGAGGTCCGGTCCGGCCAGGGTGGTGGCCGCGGCATCGTCGAAGTAGTCGTTGTTTTCGCCTGCCGGCGACCAGCCGGCCAGGAGCACGACCAGACTCAGCAGCATCAGGATGTTTCGCATGGTATCTCTCCCCAGATGTGGAATGTCGTTATCTCCGTATGGACGGACGGCTCGCTCCGGGGCCGATCCGGTTCACGCGTCTGATTGCAGCCACTCGGCCAGCCGCGCCCGCAGCGCCGCCAGGGCGCGGCCGCGGTGGCTCAAGGCGTTCTTCTCCGCGGGCGGCAGCTCGGCGAAGGTGAGCGCCGTCTCCGGCACGAGGAACACGGGGTCGTAGCCGAAACCGCCCGTGCCCCGCGGGGCCTCGAGAATCCGGCCTTCGCAGCTCCCCTCGGCGACCACCACCTCCCGCCCGTCCGCCACCAGCGACACGGCGCAGCGGAAACGGGCGGTGCGGCGCTCGGGCGGCACGCCCGCCAGCTCCGCCAGCAGCTTGTCGATGCGCTGGGCGTCGGTGGCGCCGGGGCCGGCCCAGCGGGCCGAGCGCACGCCCGGCGCGCCGCCGAGGGCGTCCACCTCCAGCCCGGAATCGTCGCCCAGCGTGGGCCAGCCGGTGATCCGGCTGTAGAACGCCGCCTTGGCGCGGGCACCGTCGGCAAACGACTCATCCCCCTCCTCGAACAGAGGCACCCATGGCACCGCCTCCAGGCCGGCGACCCGCACGCCCAGGTCGCCGAGGATCTCGGCGATCTCCCGGGCCTTGCCGGGGTTGGTGGTGGCCACGAGCAGGCGGTCGATGCGGGGCATGCGGTTTCTCCGTGGGGCGACGCGGCCGGCGGCCGCCGGCTGCCGCCCGATGTTCAGCTCCGGTAATGGGGGAGCAGGCGCTCCAGATCCAGCTTTCCGGTCTCCAGCGCCCGGCGCTGCAGCTCGATGATCTCCTCGATGCCCATCCGGGCGATCTCCAGCATCTCGTAGAGCTGCTCGTGGGTGAAGGGCGTCTTTTCGGCGGTGCCCTGGATCTCCACCAACCGGCCGTCGCCCGTGGCGACGACGTTGAGGTCCACGGCGGCGGCGGCGTCCTCGACGTACTCCAGATCCAGCAGGGTGGCGCCGTTGACGAGGCCCACGCTGGTGGCGGCCACGAAATCCTTCAGCGGACTGCCGGTGACGGCCTTGCCCTTCATGAGCCGATCCACCGCCAGCGCCACCGCGACGAAGCCGCCGTTGATGGCGGTGGTGCGGGTGCCGCCGTCGGCCTGGATGACGTCGCAGTCCACCTGGATGGTGCGCTCGCCCAGCCGCGGCAGATCCAGCACGGCGCGGAGGGAGCGGCCGATGAGCCGCTGGATCTCCTGGGTGCGTCCCGACAACTGGGCCCGCTCGCGGGGCGTGCGGGACTGCGTGGCGCGGGGGAGCATGGCGTACTCGGCGGTGAGCCAGCCGGAGCCGCCGCCCCGCAGGAACGGCGGGACTTTCTCCTCGACGCTGGCCGTGCAGATCACCCGGGTGGCGCCGCAGGTCACGTAGACCGATCCTTCCGCGTGGTTCAGGAAGTTGGACTCGAACTGGATGGGCCTCAGCGCGTAATCGCCGCGTCCGCTGCGGGGCATGGCCTCACCCCTCCCGCCGCGGGGCGACGCCCAGGTCCACCAGGCGGATGTGGTCCAGCTTGCGCGCCAGGAAGATCTCGGCCACCCGCTGAAACCGCGGGATGGAATCGGTGACGTAAAAATCGTCCTCGGCGGCCCCGCCGGCTTCGGGGCGCCGCTCGAGGCTCAGGGCGGTGAGAATGCTGCTGATTTCGCCGGCCAGCGCCGCCGCCGAGTCGACGAGCTGGACGTCCGGGCCCAGCGTGGCGGCGAGCACGCCCTTGAGCAGGGGGTAATGGGTGCAGCCCAGGATGAGCGCGTCCACGCCCTTGGCCCGGAGCGGCTCCAGGTAGATGCGGGCGACCTCCCGCGTGACCGGGTGGTCCAGCCAGCCCTCCTCCACCAGCGGCACGAACAGCGGACAGGCGGCGGCGTGAACCTCCGTCTGCGGGCCCAGCTCACGCAGCAGGTTCTGGTAGCTGGCGCTGCCCACCGTGGCCTCGGTGGCGATCACACCCACCCGCTGGTTCTGCGTCAACGTCAGGGCCCGGCGGACGCCGCTGGCGATGACGCCCACGATGGGCATGTCGAACCGGTCCACCAGCGCGTCGAGGGCGAACGACGAGGCCGTGTTGCACGCCACCACCAGCATCTTGACGCCCAGCGAGACCAGGAATTCGGCGTTCTGCAGCGAGTACTTGATGACCGTCTCGGCGGACTTGCTGCCATAGGGGAGCCGGGCGGTGTCGCCCAGGTAGATGAACCGCTCCTGGGGCAGCCGTTCCTTGAGCTCGCGGTACACCGTCAGGCCGCCGATGCCCGAGTCGAAGACGGCGATGGGCTTGTTCTGCTTCATTCGAGATTCTCCTCCTGGATGAGGGCGTCCCGGCCCGTCGCACCGGCGATGAATTGGGGCGCGGCCCCGAACGACCGGTCCAAGGCCAGGTGCCCGGCCAGGGTGCTGCGCTCGGATCCGTCCACCAGGATCCGCACGCCGTCGACGCCGGGGACGTTGTCCACCACCGAGTTGACGATGGAGTAGACGGTGGCCATCTCGCCCAGCACGCCGCCCGGATGGCGGACGGAGATTTCGCGGGAAAAATCGATCACGGCCAGATTGTTGGTGATGAACACCTGGCGGACCAGGGTCCCTTTGGGGATGGTGCGCCCGCCGCCCTTGGCCGGGCCCGCGAGTAGCGCTTCGAGAATCCGGCGGATAAGATATTCCTTGCGGATGGACTGGGGGATCATCCGGACTTCGGGAGTGAGCAGGGCCAGCGTCCCCGCCGACTGGGCCGGCGCGCGGAAGTACAGCTTGACCCTGAGTTCGCCCTGGGTAACGTCATCCGGGGTGGCCGCCGGCGCCATGGCTTCCGCCGCGGCTTCCTGCGCCTCCTGACGATCGGCGGCCTGCTTGGCCCGCTCCTGCCGGTAGAGGATCCAGACGCCGGCCAGGGACAGGACCAGCGTCACGGCCAGCGCGATAAGCAGCACTTTCCGGTTCATGGCGTCTCCCGGATGGGTTCGCTCGCCTTGAGAAACTCGGCGACCGCCTGCCGGAGCACCCGGGCGAGCGCGTCCTGGTGGCCGGCGTCGTCGAGCCGTTGCTCGTCAGCCGGATTGGAGAGGTGCCCCGCTTCCAGGAGCACGGCCGGGCAGTTGACGGTCGCCAGGAGTTTCAGCGGGCCGCCCATGGGCGCGCCGCTGGATCGGGAGTAGAACTCGTTGAGGCGACGCTGGAGAATGCCCGCCATTTCCTTGCTGGCGGGCACCCACTGGAACTGGGCCAGGTTCCAGGGGAGCACGCGGAGTTCGCGTCCGCCCAGCGGGGCCTTCAGATAGTGGTACGTGTCGGTCTGGTCGGCGTCCGGCTGGAAGTAGTACACCAAAAAACCGGCCGCCGACTCCTGGGGCGAGTGGGCGCAATGGATGCTGAAGAACAGGTCCGCCCGCAGGCGGTTGACGTGGATCGCCCGCTCCTCGAGCGCCAGTCGCTGGTCGCCTTCGCGGGTGAGCAGCACCTGGAGCTGGCTGTCCTGGCTCAGTTCCTTCCGGAGGGCCTTGGCCAGCATCAGGTTGACGTCCTTTTCGAAGGTGCCGGCCGCGGAGCGCGCCCCGTTGTCATCGCCGCCGTGGCCGGGGTCGAGGATGATCACCTTGCGGTCGACAGTCTGGCCGAACAGTGCGGTCGCGGCCAGCCAGACCGCGGCCGCGACCGCCAGGCGGCGGAGGAGCCGGGGGGCGGGGCGGGCGGCGGAAGACGCCAGACGGGCGGCCGGTGCGGGCGGCATGCGGGTGCTCCTTTCAGACAAAGGCGGATTATAGCGGTTACCGGGCGGAGGTGTCAACGCCGCCCCGGCCGCGAATTGCCGGAGACTCTTGACGCGCTTTATCCGTTCCATGTAAAGTGCGGGCGGACGCACCGGTCAAAGCATGTGCCGGCGGGAAGACCCGCTTTCAAATTAATATGTTTTTACGGGAGGAGATCATGACCCAGACACGATGGACGATCCGCCTGATTCTGGCTGGGCTGGCCCTGCTCGGGCTGCTCGTGATGATGGGCTGCGGGATGTGCTCCCGGAAACCCGATGCCGACCAGGCGGCGCAAAAAGCCGAGGAAGCCCGCGAAGCCCAGGAAGCGGCGGAGCCGGGCCTCCAGCAGATGGGTGACGCGCTGTCCAAGATGAAGGAGGCGATGGAGGGCAAGGGCGAGCCGGTGGAGCCGGTGAATTACCAGTCGCTCAAGGCGCTGTTGCCCGAGACCGCCGCCGACCTGGCGCGTGAATCCGCCGAAGGCGAAAAGACGGGCGCCATGGGGGTCAAGGTGTCCATGGCCCGCGCCCGCTATGCGAACGAGGAATCCAGCCTGGAGATCGAGATCACGGATATGGGCACGGCCTCGGGATTGACCGCCATGGCCTCGGCCGCCTGGACCCTGGTCGACATGGACAAGGAATCCGACGCCGGCTACGAACGGACCACGACCTACCGCGGCCACCGGGCGTTCGAGGAATACGACAACAACGCCCAGCGGGGCGAGATGCGCGTGCTGGTCGCCAAGCGGTTCATCGTCAACGTCCAGGGCTCCAACCTGCCCATGGATCGGATCAAGTCCGCGTTGAACGAAGTGGACTTCAGCCAGCTCGCCGCCCTCGCGAAGGAAGCGTCGGAGACCGCCCAATGAGGGATTCCCAACCCTTTGGCCGGCGCCTGACCGTCATCGTGCTCGGCCTGTTCCTGTCCGGCCTGACCGCAGGGGCGCTCGCCGCGCCGGCGGCCCTGTCGCCCGACGACGTGGGCCGCCTCCGGTCCGTGACCGAAGCCCGCATCAGCCCCGACGGGAAGTGGGTCGCCGCGGTGGTCAGCCGCCAGCGGGATGCCGCCGATGCGCCCGGCGGCAACTACGCCGAACTGCACGTCTGGTCAGTGGAGACAGGCCAGTCGCGCCCCTTTGTCACCGGCCCGGTGGCGGTCGGCGCGCCGGAGTGGTCGCCCGACGGCCGCCGGATCGCGTTCCTGCTCAAGCGGGGCGACGACGCCAAGACCCAGGTCTGGACGATTCCCGCCGACGGGGGCGAGGCCGCGCCGGCCACACAGTCGGCCACCGACGTCCTCGCCTTCCGCTGGCATCCGGACGGCGCCCGGCTGGCCTACGTCGCCCAGCCGGCGCCGTCGGCCCGCGAAAAGGAGCTGGAGAAGAAGGGCTACAACTTCATCTACTTCGAGGAGAACCTGAAGCCGCGTGCCCTTTACCTCACCGGCTTGCCTGTGGGGGGGGTGGTTCCGGAACCCGCCATCCTGGTCGGTGACCTCAGCGTCTGGAATTTCTGTTTCAGTCCGGACGGCGCGCGGATCGCCCTGTCGGCCACCGAGCGCAACCTGGTGGACCACATGTACATGTTCCAGAAGATCTACCTGCTCGAACTGGCCGACCGCACGCTGAAACCGTGGGTGGACCCCGGCGGTAAACTGGGCCGCCTGGCCTTCAGCCCCGACGGCGCCAAGCTGGCCTACACCGCCGCCGCCGAACTCAAGGACCATGCCGAGAGCCAGGTGTACGCGGTGGCGGTGGGCGAGTCCGCGCCGCGCAACCTCACTCCGCCCGCCTTGGCCGGACATGCGGCGTGGGCGGGCTGGCAGGATGCGGACACCGTGCTCTACCTCGCCGGAGAAGGCGTTCGCCAGACGCTGAGCGCCGTCGCCTGGCGCGGCGGCGAGCGCCAGGTGCTGCTGGACGGCGCGACGTGCGGCCTGGTGTTCGGCGCGCCGCACGCGGCGCTGGGCGGGCGGGTGATGGCGATGACCGGCCACACCGCCGCGCATCCGCCGGAGCTCTTCGTCTGGACCGGCACCGGCGAACCGCGACGCCTGTCCCGGTCCAATCCCTGGCTGCCGGAGCGCGCGCTGGGCCGGCAGGAGGTCGTTCGTTACGCCGCCCGAGACGGTCGTTCCATCGAGGGGCTGCTGGTCCACCCGACCGCGGTGGAGCCGGACCGCAAGCCGCCGCTGGTGGTGGTCGTCCACGGCGGGCCCGAAGCCCATTACACCGACGGCTGGCTGACCCGGTACTCTGAACCGGTGCAGGTGCTGGCCGGCCAGGGCTACCTCGTGTTCCTCCCCAACTACCGGGCCAGCACCGGCTACGGCGTCGCGTTCGCGGCGGAAGGCTACGGCGATCCCGCCGGCAAGGAATTCGACGACATTGCCGACGGGATCGACTACCTCGTCGGCCGGGGCCTGGCCGACTCCGGCCGCGTGGGCCTGATCGGCGGCTCGTACGGCGGTTACGCCGCGGCGTGGTTCGCCACGTATTACACCCGCTACGTGCGGGCGGTGTGCATGTTCGTCGGGATCAGCGACCTGATCAGCAAGCGAGGCACCACCGATATCCCGTACGAGGAACTGCACGTCCACTCCGGCCGGCCGCTGGAGAAGATGTGGGACCTGGCCCTCCAGCGCAGCCCGCTCTTCCACGCCCAGAAGAGCCGCTCGGCCGTGCTCATTCTGGGCGGCACCCAGGATCCTCGCGTCCACCCAAGCCAGAGTCTCGAGTTCTACCGCCAGCTCAAAATGACCGGACACCCGGCCGTCCGGCTGGTGCAGTATCCCGGCGAGGGCCACGGCAACCGGAAGCAGCCGGGCCGGATCGACTCGCTGCACCGCCAGCTCCAGTGGCTGGACTGGTACGTGCGCGACCTCCGGCCGCTGGACGGGCCGCTGCCGCCGCTGGACCTGAGCGACCGGTACGGCCTGACCCTGCCGGAGCGCTGAGGTCCGCGGGTTTTTCAATTAATCGCTTGCCAAGCGGCGGGCGGGTGCGATATGATTCGCGCTTTGGAGCGGAGAACCCCGACTTGTTCGGGGTTCTTGTTTGATTTTTCGCTTGACGTGGGTTGCCGCCTGTGTTAGCTTAGGCGACTCGCGACGCTGGCGTAGCTCAACCGGTAGAGCAGCTGATTTGTAATCAGCGGGTTGGGGGTTCAAGTCCTCTCGCCAGCTCCAAAGACAGCACAGTTATTTGCACCTGCAATAGACGGAGAGGTGGTCGAGCGGTCAATGGCAGCGGGCTGTAAACCCGCCGGACTTAGGTCCTACGGAGGTTCAAATCCTCCCCTCTCCACCATGATTTTGAGGCGAGGTTCAGGCTTAAGAGGGAGAACGCCCCCAGTTGTTCGCAAACAGACCTCGGGCTGGATCTGGTCTTGACGCCTTGAAAGCGGGAGTAGCTCAGCTGGCTAGAGCATCAGCCTTCCAAGCTGAGGGTCGCGGGTTCGAATCCCGTCTCCCGCTCCACTTTGCCTTCAAAATAGCGGTCGGCCCAGTGCCCACGTAGCTCAGTCGGTAGAGCACTTCCTTGGTAAGGAAGGGGTCACCAGTTCAAATCTGGTCGTGGGCTCCACTCTCTTTATCTTGGAACACGACATTATTAATGATGATTTTGGAGGAGATCAGCAATGGCTAAAGAAAAGTTTGAACGGACAAAGCCTCACGTCAACATCGGCACCATCGGTCACGTCGACCACGGCAAGACGACGTTGACGGCCGCGATCACCCGGATCCTGGCGAAGAACAATCCCAAGATCAAGTTCCGCAGCTTCGACTCCATCGACAACGCGCCGGAGGAGAAGGCGCGCGGCATCACCATCGCCACCGCCCACGTCGAGTACGAGACGGGCAACCGGCACTACGCTCACGTGGACTGCCCCGGCCACGCCGACTACATCAAGAACATGATCACCGGCGCGGCTCAGATGGACGGCGCCATCCTGGTCGTCAGCGCCCCGGACGGCCCGATGCCCCAGACCCGCGAGCACATCCTGCTGGCCCGCCAGGTCGGCGTGCCCTGCATCGTCGTCGCCCTGAACAAGGTGGACGCGGTGGACGACCCCGAGCTGCTGGACCTCGTGGAGATGGAAGTGCGCGACTTGCTCAGCAAGTACGAGTTCCCCGGCGACGATATTCCGATCGTCCGGGTCAGCGCCCTCAAGGCACTGGAGACCGATGACGCCGATGCCGAGAAGGGCATCCTCAAGCTGATGGAGGAAGTGGACCGGTACGTGCCGCTCCCGCAGCGCGAGGTCGAGAAGCCGTTCCTGATGCCCATCGAGGACGTGTTCAGCATCAGCGGCCGCGGCACCGTCGTGACCGGCCGCGTGGAGCGGGGCAAGGTCCACGTTCAGGAGGAAATCGAGATCGTCGGCATCCGCCCCACCATGAAGCGCGTGGTCACCGGCGTCGAGATGTTCCGCAAGCTGCTGGACGAGGGCCAGGCCGGCGACAACGTTGGCCTGCTGCTCCGCGGCACCGACAAGGACGAAGTGGAGCGCGGCCAGGTCGTGGCCAAGCCCGGCTCCATCACCCCGCACACCCACTTCAAGGGTGAGGTCTACATCCTGACGAAGGATGAGGGCGGTCGCCACACCCCGTTCTTCAACGGCTACCGGCCCCAGTTCTACTTCCGGACCACCGACGTGACCGGCAACGCCACCCTGACCCAGGGCGTCGAAATGGTCATGCCGGGCGACAACACCAGCCTCGAGATCAAGCTGATCACCCCGATCGCCATGGAAAAGGGTCTCCGCTTCGCCATCCGCGAAGGCGGCCGGACCGTGGGCGCCGGGACCATCACCGAGATCATCGAGTAGCCGGGCGCTTCCCGGCAGGGTTTGACCCATGCGCGAACAAGTACAGTTGCAGTGCAGCGAGTGCAAGAACAAGAACTACGCGACGACGCGGGACAAGAAGAAGCACACCGAGAAGTACGAGCTCAATAAGTATTGTCCGTTCTGTCGCCGGCACACGCCGCACAAGGAAGCCAAGTAGTCGGAGTTCGGAGCGTGCAGGCCAGTAGCTCTAATGGCTAGAGCGCCGGTCTCCAAAACCGGATGTTGGGGGTTCGAATCCCTCCTGGCCTGCCATTTATTCCTTTAGATAAGCCGAGGAACAGCCTGTGACGAACATCATTGAAGCGGTCAAGCGTTTTTTCACCTCGATCGTGGACACGTTCAAGCGTTTCTTCAGTTTCATCGGCGAAACGAAGTCGGAGCTGAAGAAAGTGTCGTGGCCGGACCAGAAAGAGGTTTACAGCACCACCATCGTGGTCATCCTGACCTCAATCTTTTTCGGCTTCTACCTGTTTCTGGTGGATCTGGCCCTGCAGCACGGGATCCACTATCTGAGCACGCTGTTCCGGGAATGATCCATGGGCGATAAAAAGTGGTACATCATCCACACCTATAGCGGCTTCGAGCGCCGGGTCGCCGAAAGCCTGATGAACCGCATCCAGATCGCCGGGATCGAGGACGCCATCGGGCAGATCCTGATTCCCACCGAAGACCTGGTGGAGATCAAGGGCGGCAAGAAGGTGGTCACGTCCAAGATCGTGTATCCCGGGTACGTGCTCATCGAACTGGACATGACCGACGAGTTGTGGCACCTGATCCGTTCCATCCCCCGGGTGACGGGATTCATCAGCTCCGGCGGCAAGCCGACGCCGCTGACCGAGGACGAGATCAACAATCTGATGAGCTCGCTGATGGCGTCGGCGGAGAAGCCCAAGCCCCGCTTCCGGTTCGAGAAGGGCGAAACGGTCAAAATCATCGACGGTCCCTTCTCCAACTTCGTCGGGGTCGTCGATGACATCAACAACGAGAAGAGCACGCTGAAGGTTTCGGTCACCATCTTCGGGCGTCAAACCCCGGTGGAGCTCAACTTCCTTCAGGTGGAGAAGATTTAAGGAGTTCCCATGGCCAAAAAAGTGGTCGGTTTCATCAAATTGCAGATACCCGCCGGTCAGGCCACCCCGGCCCCGCCCGTGGGCCCGGCGCTCGGCCAGCACGGCGTCAATATCATGGATTTCTGCAAGAACTTCAATGCGAAGACGCAGAAGGAAGCCGGATTGATCATCCCCGTGGTTATCACGGTTTACAGCGACAAGTCCTACTCCTTCATCACCAAGACGCCGCCGGCGGCGGTGCTCTTGAAGCAGATGGCGAAGATTGCCAAGGGTTCCCCGGAGCCCAACAAGAACAAGGTGGCCAAGCTGTCCATGGCTCAGGTCAAGGAAATCGCCAAGACCAAGCTGCCCGACCTGAACTGCTACGACGTGGACGCCGCGGTGAAAATCATCATGGGCACCGCGCGGAGCATGGGCATCGAAATTAGTGAATAGAGGTAGATTCCGATGGCCAAACGCGGAAAGAAATACGCCAACGCCTCCCAGCTCGTGGACCTGCGGGAATACGAACTGAACGAGGCCGTCTCCCTGATCAAGAAGATCGCCTTCGCCAAGTTCGACGAGACCCTCGAGGTGTCGATGCGGCTCGGCGTCAATCCCAAGTATGCCGACCAGATGGTCCGCGGCACGGTGGTGCTGCCCCACGGCCTCGGCAAGAAGAAGCGGGTGGCGGTCATCACGTCGGCCGAGAAGTTCAAGGAGGCCCAGGAGGCCGGCGCCGATGAAGTGGGCGCCGAAGACCTGGTGGACAAGATCTCCAAGGGGTACCTGGACTTCGACGCCGTCGTGGCCACGCCCGACATGATGAAGTTCGTCGGCCGCCTCGGCAAGGTCCTGGGACCCCGCGGCCTGATGCCCAATCCCAAGACCGGCACCGTGACGACGGAAGTGATGAAGGCCGTCAATGAGATCAAGGCCGGCAAGGTGGAGTTCCGGGTGGACAAGGGCGGCGTGGTCCACGCCCCCGTGGGCAAGCTCTCCTTCGATGTGGAAAAGCTCATCGAGAACGCCGCGGCTTTCATCGACGCCGTGGTCAAGGCCAAGCCGCCCGCCAGCAAGGGCAAGTATATCCATAGCATCTTCGCCTCCTCGTCCATGGGCCCCGGGATCCAGATCTCCCTGCCCTCGTTCGAGAAAGGCGCGAGGAAATAGCCGTGAACAAGACCGAAAAACAACAACTGCGTGAAGAACTGCACCACATCTTCGAGTCCCATCCGTACGCCCTCGTGCTCAGCTTCAGCGGATTGAAGGTGAACGACGTGGCCGCCCTCCGGCGCAAGCTGCGCGACTCCAACTGCGCCTACCGGGTGGTTAAGAACACCGTGGCCAAGATCGCGGCCGACGGCACGCCCATGGCCGCCCTGCTGGACCAGTTCGAGGGGACCACGGCCATTGCCTACCACCCTTCGGATCCGGTGGTCCTGGCCAAGATCTTCAGCGAGTTCACCAAGGAGAACAAGGCGATCGGTTTCAAGGGCATCCTGCTCGAAGGCAAGCCGCTACCCGCCGACCAGTTCGAAGCGGTGGTCAACATGCCCACCAAGGCCGAGTCGCTCAGCCGGCTGCTGTTCCTGCTGAATTACCCGGTCACGAGCCTCGCCCGTGTGCTCCAGGCGTCGCTGCGCGACCTCTGCCTGGTCATGAAAGAAGCCAGGAAAGAATCCTGAGATTGATAAGCAACAAATTCTGGAGGTACCATAATGTCTATCACCCGTGAAGAAGTCCTCAACTGGATCGAGCAGTCGTCGATGATGGAAATCGCCCAGCTGGTCAAGGACATCGAGACGAAGTTCGGTGTCTCCGCCGCCGCGGCCGCCCCGATCATGGTGGGTGCCGCCGCCCCCGGCGCTGCCGGCGCGGCTGTCGCCGAAGAGAAGACCGAGTTCGATGTGGTTCTGAAGGAAGTGGGCGCCGAAAAGATCAAGGTCATCAAAGTGGTCCGCGAAGTCACCAGCCTGGGTCTCAAAGAAGCCAAGGACCTGGTGGAGGGCGCGCCCAAGCCGGTCAAGGAAGGGGTCTCCAAGGACGAGGCCGAGTCCATCAAGAAGAAATTCGAAGAAGTCGGCGCCAAGATTGAGATCAAGTAGGTCCGCGCCGGAGTACCGGCGAGAACCGGGAAATCGGGATGGAAGGGAGCGATTCCCTTTCATTCCCTTTTTCCATTTAACCTTTTCTTTTTGCCCGGTTTAGGGTAAAATTTGCGACATCCCGGCGAACGGGTCGGGGACTGCCAACCCAGCGCCCGTCGTCGCTCTGACAAATGCCGACCCCCCTATCTGAGACGAGCCCGGACCCATTCTTACCCTGGAGATTTACGCCCATGGCCGAATCTATCACCCCCCAGCAGGACAGGCACGATTTCGGACATATCTCGGCAACCGTCCCCATTCCCAACTTGCTCGAGATCCAGATGAAATCTTACCAGACCTTCCTGCAGATGGAGCTGCTGCCGGACGAGCGGGAAGATGTCGGGATTCAGTCGGTGTTCACCTCGATCTTTCCCATCGAGGATTTCCGCTCCACCGCCAGCCTCGAGTTCGTCCACTACACCCTGGGCGACTGGGAGTGCAAGTGCGGGAGCCTGGTGGGCATCGAGCATCTGCGCTCCAAATGCGTGGACTGCGGCCAGACCATCGTCACCAACCCCCAGCACCTCGGCCACATCATCTGCCCGGCATGCGGCGCCCGCAACGAGAACAAATTCTCCCGGTGCGTCTCCTGCGGCGATCCCGTCGAGCTGAAGATCAAGTACACCATCGACGAGTGCATCGACCGCGGCATGACCTACTCGGTGCCGCTGAAAGTGACCGTCCGGCTGGTGCTCTTCGACGTCGACGAGGAAAGCGGCAGCCGGTCCATCCGTGACATGAAACAGCAGGAAGTGTTCTTCGGCGAAGTCCCGTTGATGACGCCCCGGGGCACGTTCATCATCAACGGCACCGAGCGCGTCATTGTCTCCCAGTTGCACCGGTCGCCGGGCGTCTTTTTCGAGGTCGATCCGGAGCGGAAGTACTATCTCGGCAAGGTCATTCCCTACCGTGGCTCCTGGGTGGAGTTCGAGTTCGACCACAAGAACATTCTGTACATCCGCATCGACCGGAAGCGCAAGTTTCTGGCCACGATATTCCTGCGGGCCCTGGGCTATGAAAGCAACGAGGAGATACTGAACCTCTTCTACCGGTCCGTCACCGTCGCGCTGAAGGGCGGCAAGATCATCCGGCCGCTGGATGAGACCCTCATCGGCAGCAAGCTGCGCCAGACCATCGTCCACCCGGACGATTCCACCGACGTGCTCTACAAGAGCGGCGACCGGTTCAACTTCGGCCATCTCGAAGACCTCAAGAGCATCGGCATGAAGCATTTGCTGCTCAGCGCCGACGACCTGCAGGGCGCCATCCTGCTAAACGACGTCGTCAACATGGAGACGGGCGAGATCCTGGGCGAAGCCAACGAGGACATCACCGCCACGATGATCAACCGGATGATCGAAGCCGGGGTCAAACAGCTCCAGATCTGCTACCCCGAATTCGACGACGCCGGCCCGACCATCTCCGCCACGCTCTACAAGGATCCCATCCAGACGAGCCAGGAGGCGCTGATCGAATTCTACAAGAAGCTGCGCCCCGGCGACCCCCCGACCCTCGAAGTCGCCTCGAGCATGTTTCAGGGGATGTTCTTCGACGCGAAACGCTACGACTTGTCCAGGGTGGGGCGGCTCAAGTCCAACCTGAAGCTGGACCGGGACATCCCCCTGACCCAGCGCACGCTGACCCAGCAGGACTTCATTGACGTCCTCAACTACCAGTTGAAGCTGCCCGTGGGCATCGGCACGGCTGACGACATCGACCACCTGGGCAATCGCCGGGTGCGCGCCGTCGGTGAGCTGCTGGAAAACCAGTTCCGGATCGGCCTCGTGCGCATGGAGCGCGCCATCAAGGAAAAAATGTCGGTCTACCAGGAACTGGGCACGATCATGCCTCATGACCTGATCAACTCCAAGCCGGTCATGGCCGCGCTGAAGGAGTTTTTCGGCAGCTCCCAGCTCTCCCAGTTCATGGACCAGACCAATCCGCTGTCGGAGATCACCCACAAGCGCCGGCTGTCGGCTTTGGGCCCCGGCGGATTGTCCCGCGAGCGGGCCGGCTTCGAGGTCCGCGACGTGCACACGAGCCACTATGGGCGCCTTTGTCCCATCGAGACCCCGGAAGGTCCCAACATCGGCCTGATCAGCTCGCTGAGCTGCTTCGCCCAGATCAACGACTACGGGTTCATCGAGTCGCCGTACCGCAAGGTCATCGACGGCCGGGTGGTGGAACATGTCCGGATCACCGACCGCGGCGACTCGTCGTTCAAGATCTCCGAGATCGTTCTGCAGGAGGAGGCGGACGCCGAAAACGAGCGGCTGCGCAAACGGAAGAAGAAAATCTGCCTCTACGAGATCCACCCCTTCTACATGACGGCCTGGGAGGAGGAAAAGTACGTGATCGCTCAGTCCTCCATCCGGCTGGACGAGCGGGGCCACATCATCGACGACCACGTCGATGCCCGCAAGGGGGGCAACTTCATTCTATCCGCCCGCGAAGACGTCAACTTCATCGACGTCTCGCCCAAGCAGCTGGTGAGCGTGGCCGCCGCCCTGATCCCGTTCCTGGAGCACGACGACGCCAACCGCGCCCTGATGGGATCCAATATGCAGCGCCAGGCGGTGCCGCTGCTCGTGGCCGAGCCGCCCATCGTGGGCACCGGCATGGAAGCCATCGCCGCCCGCGACTCCGGGGCGGTGGTGATTTGCTCGCGGGCCGGAATCGTCGATCGCGTGGACGCCGAGCGCATCATTATCCGCGTTACCGATCCCGGCGACAGCAAGCGCCTCGCCCGCGAGGCCGGCGTTGACATCTACCTGCTCAACAAGTTCAAGCGTTCCAACCAGAACACCTGCATCAACCAGAAGCCGCTGGTCAATACGGGCGAATTCGTCCAGAAGGGCCAGGTCATCGCTGACGGCCACTGCACCAGCCACGGCGAGCTGGCCCTGGGGCGGAACGTCCTGGTCGCCTTCATGCCCTGGGGCGGCTACAACTTCGAGGACGCGATCCTGATCAGCGAGAAGCTGGTCAAAGAGGATGTCTATACCAGCATCCACATCGAGGAACTGGAGATCGAGGCCCGCGAGACCAAGCTGGGCGCCGAGGAGATCACCCGCGACATCCCCAACGTCTCCGAAAAAGCCCTGAAGGATCTGGACGACAGCGGCGTCATCCGCATCGGCGCCTCCGTCAAGCCGGGCAGCATCCTGGTGGGCAAGGTCACGCCCAAGAGCGAGACGCAACTCTCCCCCGAGGAGAAGCTGCTGCGGGCGATCTTCGGCGACAAGGCCAGCGACGTCAAAGACAACTCCCTGAAGTGCCCGCCGGGCATCGAGGGCATCGTGGTGGACGTGAAGATGTTCACCCGCAAAGGCGTGCAGAAGGACTTGCGCGCCCTGGCCATCGAGCAGGACCAGGTGGACAAGATGCGCTCCGACCTCGACGAACAGATCCGCATCCTGCGCGAAGAGCGCGACAAGCAGGTCAGTCACCTGCTGGTCGGCCGGACCCTGGCCAAGCCGGTGAAGCACAAGGCGCTCGGCGTGGCGTGGGACAAGGGCGTCGTCCTGACCGAGGAGATGCTCCGGCCGCTGGGCATCAGCGACCTGAAGCTGCTCAAGGTCGAGGGCGACGGCATCGACCTGGCCCAGGAGATCCGGCTCATCGAGGACAAGATCAACAACAAGATCAGCGTGCTCGACGGCATCTTCGAGGAAAAGAAAGACTCCCTGGAGAAGGGAGACGAACTGCCGCCCGGCGTGAACAAGCTGGTCAAGGTCTACATCGCCATGAAGCGCAAGGTGTCGGTGGGCGACAAGATGGCCGGCCGCCACGGCAACAAGGGCGTCATCGCCAAGATCCTGCCCGACGAGGACATGCCCTTCCTGCCCGACGGCACGCCGGTCGAAATCGTACTCAACCCGCTGGGCGTCCCCTCCCGCATGAACGTGGGCCAGATTCTGGAAACCCACCTCGGCTGGGCCGGCGTGGTGCTGGGTCTGCAGTTCACCACGCCCGTGTTTGACGGCGCCAAGGAGGATGAGATCCGCGACCTGCTCGCCCGGTCCGGGATGGACACCTCCGGCAAGACGGCGCTGTTCGACGGCAAGACCGGCGAGGCGTTCGAGCAGAAGGTCACCGTGGGCTACATCTACATGATGAAACTGTCCCACCTGGTGGACGACAAGATCCACGCCCGCTCCATCGGTCCTTACTCCCTGATCACCCAGCAGCCGCTGGGTGGCAAGGCCCAGTTCGGCGGCCAGCGCTTCGGCGAGATGGAAGTCTGGGCGCTGGAGGCGTACGGCGCCGCCCACATCCTGCAAGAGCTGCTCACCGTCAAGTCGGACGATGTGCAGGGCCGGAACAAGATCTACGAATCCATTGTCAAGAACAAGGCTTCGTACGTGCCCGGCATTCCCGAGTCGTTCAACGTCCTGGTGCGCGAGCTGCAGAGCCTGTGCCTGGACGTTGAGCTGATCAAGTTCAGAGAAGACTGAGCGCTCCCGGCTAAGGAGGAACGAGCTTGAGCCAGACAATCTTCCGCGAAGACAAGCGCCGGTTGACCACCGATTTCGACTGCATCCGCCTGGGAGTCGCCTCCCCGGAAAAGATCATCAGCTGGTCGTATGGCGAGGTGAAGAAACCCGAGACGATCAACTACCGCACGTTCCGGCCGGAGCGCGACGGCCTGTTCTGCGCCAAGATCTTCGGGCCCACCAACGACTGGGAGTGCTTGTGCGGCAAGTACAAGCGGATGAAGTACAAGGGCGTGATCTGCGACAAGTGCGGCGTGGAGGTCACCCACTCCCGCGTCCGCCGCGAGCGGATGGGCCACATCACCCTGGCCTCGCCCAGCTCCCACGTCTGGTTCTTCAAGGGCCTGCCCAGCCGCATCGGGCAGCTCCTGGACATCAGCCTGAAGAACCTGGAGCGGGTGCTTTACTTCGAGTCGTACATCATCCTCGATCCCGGCACCAGCGGCCACAAGGAACGGGAGCTCCTCACCGAAGACGAGTTCCGCGCCATCCGCCAGGAGAACCCGGACAACTTCCGCACCGGCATGGGCGCCGAGGCCATCCGCGAGATCCTGGCCCGGATGGACATGGAAGAGATGTCCAAGGACCTGCGCGAGAAGATGCGCGCCGAGTCCTCCCACATGAAGAAGATCAAGCACGCCAAGCGCCTGAAGGTCGTGGACAGCTTCCGCAAGTCCGGCAACAAGCCGGAGTGGATGATCCTGACGGTTGTCCCGGTGATCCCGCCCGAGCTGCGACCCCTGGTGCCGCTGGACGGCGGCCGCTTCGCCACCTCCGACCTCAATGACCTGTATCGCCGGGTGCTCAACCGCAACAACCGGCTCAAGAAGCTGCTGGAGCTGCGCGCCCCCGAGGTCATCATCCGGAACGAGAAGCGCATGCTGCAGGAGGCGGTGGACGCGCTGTTCGACAACGGCCGGCGCGGCCGCGTGATCCGCGGTTCCAACAACCGGCCCCTGAAGTCGCTCTCCGACAACCTGAAAGGGAAGCAAGGCCGCTTCCGCCAGAACCTGCTGGGCAAGCGCGTCGACTACTCGGGCCGCTCCGTCATCGTGGTCAATCCCGAGCTGCGGCTCCACCAGTGCGGGCTGCCCAAGAAGATGGCGCTGGAGCTGTTCAAGCCGTTCATCTACCACCGCCTCGAGGCGCTGGGGTACGCCTCCACCGTCAAGAGCGCCAAGGAGATGGTGGAGACTGAGCACGCGGACGTCTGGGACATCCTGGAAGAGGTGATCAAGGAGCATCCGGTGCTTCTCAACCGCGCCCCGACGCTGCACCGGCTGGGCATCCAGGCCTTCGAGCCCGTACTGGTCGAGGGGAAGGCCATCCAGATCCACCCGCTGGTCTGCGCGGCGTTCAACGCCGACTTCGACGGCGACCAGATGGCCGTCCACGTGCCGCTGTCGCCCGAGGCCCAGGTCGAGGCCGCGGTGATCATGCTCAGCACGAACAACATCCTGAAGCCCGCCGACGGTCGGCCCATCACCGTGCCGTCGCAGGACATCGTTCTCGGCCTGTTCTACCTGACCAGTCTCAAGGCCCACGCCCGGGGCGCCGGCAAGGTGTTCGGCACCTCGGACGAGATCTACTACGCCCTGGAGAACAAGGAGGTGGAACTGCTGACGCCGATCCGCTTCCGCTACACCGGCCGCCTGATCAACCTGTCGAAGGACGATCAGGAAATCAGCGCCGCCACCGTCCAGGAAGTCACCAACCACTACATCGATACCACCGTGGGCCGGGTCATCCTCAACGACCGGCTGCCGGCGGAGATCCCGTTCGTCAACGGCCGCCTGAACAAGGACGGCCTCAAGAAGCTGGTCACCTATGCGATCCTCAATCTGCCTCACCCGGTGACCATCAAGATTCTGGACGACCTGAAGGCGGTGGGGTTCGCCTACGCCACTCGCGCCGGCATCTCCATCGGCATCGATGACCTGGTTGTCCCCGCCGTGAAGACCCAGATCGTCGACCGGGCCAAGAAGGACGTCATCGAGGTCGAAAACCAGTACCTCGCCGGCACCATCTCCAACGGTGAGCGCTACAACAAGGTGGTCGAGATCTGGAGCCAGGTGACCCACCGCGTGGCCGAAAAGATGTTCGTGGCCATGGAGGAGAAGGAGCGCACCTCCGGCGAGTTCAACCCCATCAACCTGATGGCCACCTCCGGCGCCCGCGGCAGCAAGCAGCAGATCCGCCAGCTGGCCGGCATGCGCGGCCTGATGGCCAAGCCGTCCGGCGAAATCATCGAGACGCCCATCACCTCCAACTTCCGTGAGGGCCTCACCGTGCTGCAGTATTTCATCTCCACCCACGGCGCCCGCAAGGGTCTGGCCGACACGGCCCTGAAGACCGCTGACTCCGGCTACCTGACCCGCCGCCTGGTGGACGTGGCCCAGGACGTGATCATCACTCATGATGACTGCGGCACGCTGGAGGGCGTCGAGGTCGGCGCCATCATCGAGATGGGCGAGGTGATCGTGCCCCTGAGCGATCGCATCGTCGGCCGCGTCTCCCAGGAGGACATCCTCAACCCCATCACCGGCGAGGCCATCGTCAGCCGCAACGAGGAGATCACCGAGGAGAAGGCCGCCGAAATAGAGAGCCTGGGCATCGAGAAGGCGCTCATCCGCTCGGCGCTCACCTGCAACGCCGCCCGCGGCGCCTGCATCCGGTGCTACGGCCGCAACCTGGGCACCGGCAACATGGTGGAGATGGGCGAGGCGGTGGGCGTCATCGCCGCCCAGTCCATCGGCGAGCCGGGCACCCAGCTCACCATGCGCACGTTCCACATCGGCGGCGCCGTCAGCCGCGCCGAGGTGCAGTCCACCATCGAGATCAAGCACCGCGGCAAGGTCCGCTTCGAGGGCGTCCAGTGCATCACCAACGCCCGCGGCACGCTGACGGTCATGAACCGCAACGGCGCCATTGTCATTGAGGACGAGAAGGGCCGCGACCGCGAGCGTTACTCCGTCGTCTACGGCGCGCGCATCCTTGTCGCCGACGGCGACATCGTCGAGCCCGGCACCAAGATCGTGGAGTGGGACCCCTTCTCCAACGTGTTCCTCAGCGAGGTCTCCGGCAAGATCCGCTTCAAGGACATCATCCCCGACGAAACGGTCAAGGAGGAGAAGGACGAGGTTTCGCTCAAGTCCATCAGCGTGATCATCTACTCGCCCAACGAGAAGCTCCAGCCCCAGATCGAGATTCTCGGCAAGAAGGGCGAGGTGCTCAAATCGTACATGATTCCGGCCAAGGCCCATCTAGCCATCAACGACGGCGACACGATCCAGGCCGGCGACATCATGGCCAAGTTCCCGCTCGAGTTCACCAAGGCCAAGGACATTACCGGCGGTCTGCCCCGCGTGGTGGAGCTGTTCGAGGCTCGCAAGCCCCGCCAGCCCGCCGTCATCACCGAGGTGGACGGCGTGGTCCACTTCGGCAACGTGATCCGCGGCCAGCGCAAGATCGAAATCAAGACCGCCACCGGCGACGTGAAGGAGTACTTCGTGCCGCGCGGCGCCTACATCACCTGCCAGGAGGGCGAGTTCATCAAGGCGGGCACGGCCCTGATCAGCGGCCCGATCAACCCGCACGACATCCTCAAGGTCCTCGGGGTCAAGCCGCTGCAGAGCTACCTGCTGAACGAAATCCAGGAGGTGTACCGCCTGCAGGGCGTCCAGATCAACGACAAGCACATCGAGGTGATCATCCGGCAGATGACCCGCTGGATCAAGGTCGAGGAAGTTGGCGATACCGAGTTCTATGTGGAGCAGCAGGTGGACAAGTTCCGCTTTCAGGAAGAGAACGAGCGGATGGCCCGCGAGGGGAAGGTCCCGGCCATCGGCCGCTCGCTGCTGCTGGGCATCACCAAGTCGTCGCTGTCCACCGATTCGTTCATTTCGGCCGCGTCGTTCCAGGAGACCACCCGCGTGCTCACCGAGGCCTCCATCGCCGGCAAGGTGGACTACCTGCTCGGCCTGAAGGAGAACGTGATCATGGGCCGGTTGATCCCCGCCGGCACCGGCTTCAAGAAGTACCGCCAGTTCAAGCTCATCACGGAGCTCCGGGCGGAGGAGGCCGAGGAGATGCTCGAGGACATGGAAGGCCGCGACATCGGCGAGCTTTCCGCCGAGGATGCCGTCGCCAGGCGCGTCAAGCTGGCGGATCCCGACGACGAGTGATCCGGTTCCGCCCGTTTGTCATAAACAACCAACCGGCCGGCGCAAACGCGTCGGCCGGTTTTTTAGTGGATGGGACATTCGCGGCTCGCTCACCCGCCGCCAATTTCAAACATCGGGAATCGGGCTTCGCAAGCCCCCGGCCCGAACGGGTCATGGTTCAAAGGTTGGGGCGCGCACCTTGGACAACCGCATCATTCCTGACTTTCCACGTTTTCCCCCTGACGGCGAAGAAACCGACGAACGGCACGCACCAAGCGGTTGACTGTTAACCGCTCCCTGTTCACCGTTCAACATTTTTCCTCCCGTTGGCAGCCTGCCCCAAAGGTGGTACACTCACCCGTTGGGGACCCGCCGAGGTTCAACCCCCGCCAGGAGAATGGTCGTGATTTTACTTCGCCGCCTGTTGCTGTTCGTCGCCGCCGCGGTCGCGCTGCTGCTGCCCACCGTTCCGGCGGTTCCCGCGGACGCCCGTCCCGCCGCGCCGGCCGTGACGCCGGTTCCCGTCGGCTACGAAGCGATCCTCTGGCAGCGTGCCGTTCGGCTCAACCACCGCGCCCTGGTCGTCGACACCCACTGCGATGCCACCGGCCGGATGAGAAAGGCTGATTACGATTTCGCCGCCGATACGCCCGACGTTCACGTGGACATCCCCAAGATGCGCCGGGGCGGACTCGACGCCGAGTTCATGGCCGCCTTCACCTCGCCCCGCCACGAGGGGGCCGACGCGGTCACCGAGGCGCTGGGCCAGTTGGAGGCGCTGCGGGACACCGTTGACCGGCATCCCGGCACGCTGGTCTTCGCCCGCACCGCCGGCGAGATCGAAGCCGTCCACCAGGCCGGCCGTCTCGCGCTGCTGGCGAGTCTCGAGAACGGCACCCCCATTCTGAAGAATCGGCTGGACCTGCTCCGGCTGTACCACCGCCTCGGGGTGCGCTACATCGGGCTGTGCCACAACCGCTCCAATTTCCTGTGCGACAGCTCCACCGACCAGCCCCTTTCCGACGGGCTGAGCGCGTGGGGCGAGCAGGTGGTCCGCGAGATGAACCGGCTGGGCGTCATGGTGGACGTGTCGCACCTGTCGGACGCCGCCGTGCGCGACCTGTTCGCGGTGAGCGCGGCGCCGGTCTTCGCCTCCCACTCCTCGTGCCGGGCGCTCTGCGACGCCCCGCGCAACCTGCCCGACGAGCTGATCCGCGAAATCGGCCGGCGCGGCGGCGTCATCCAGGTGAATTTCTACGCCAGTTTCCTGAGCGCGGAGTACGCCCGGCGGGAGGAAGAACGGCGGACGCGGCTCGGCCCGGAGATCGACAAGATCCGGGCCCTGTTCACCGCCGACATGGACGCGTACTTCCGCGAAATCCAGCGCGTCTACGAACGCCACCCCATCCCGCCGCCGGCCATGTCGGTGCTCGCCGACCACATCGACCACGCCGTCCGTATGGCCGGGATCGATCACGTGGGCATCGGTTCCGACTTCGACGGCATCTCGGCCATGCCCGAGGGAATGAGCGGCTGCCAGGACCTGCCCATGGTGACCTACCACTTGCTGCAGCGCGGCTACTCCGAGACGGACGTTGAAAAAATCCTCGGCCGCAACTTCCTGCGCTACCTGCGGGAAGTGGAGCGGACCGCCGCCCGGCTGCAACGGCCCGTTCCGGCCGCCGTCGGGGCGGGGCAATGAGCCGGATTCTGCCGGCGCTCTGGGCGGCGCTGCTCCTTGTCGCCGCCTGGTTGTTGACCCTCACCGCCTTTTCCGTGCTTGAGGGGAACGACAGCGGCATCTACTGCCGGGAGGACGGCCGCGAACTGACGGTCACCGGAGTCATCCCCGGCTCGCGGTGGGCGGCGGCGGCCTTTCGAAAGGGTGACCGCATCACGGCCATCGACGGCGAATCCGGCCGCTTGTTGGATCGCCTGTACGCCGTCAAGATCGCCCAGCGGGTGGGCGGCCGATACCGGTTCGCCACGATTCGGGGCGGGACCGAGCTGGAACGGGTCTACGAAGCCGGCCCCGTCACCGCCCCGTGGCACAATTCGGCCAGCGTCTCCATCCTCTGCGAAACGCTGGTCAAGATCGCCTATCTCGGCGCCGCGTTCTACTTCGTGTTCCTGGTCAAACCCGCCGGGCCCGTGAGCCGGGCCAGCGGCGCGCTGTTCCTGCTCCTGGCCCTGCTCACGCCGTTCTTCCAGCTCAACCTCGCCTACCTGTGCGACGTGTTGGGCGCCTGGAGCACCCGGGCGCTGTCGGTGCCGCTGCTGTCGGTGTGCCTGCTGCCGATGGCCGTGCTGCGCGTGGGGAGCCGGCTGCCGGAGGGGAACGCCCCGGCGCCGCCCGCGGGGTTCGCCGGCCGTTGCCTCGTGGCGGTATCGCTGCTGCTGTACGCCTCGTTCCTGTATGTGGTGCAGGACTACATCACGGTGCTGGCCGGCGGGGAGCCGCCGGCGGCCCTCGTGCCCATCTTCAGCGCCTTCATGGTGCTCAACGGCCTGCTGCTGTTGCTGCTGGTCACCGCAACGGTGGTCGCCTTACTGCTGGTCATCACCCGTTTGGCCGGTTGGGCCGGACCCCGGCGCATGCCGGCCACCAACCGCCTGATGGGTCTCCTGACTCTGGGGCTGGCCCTGCCCCTGCTGGCCGGCTTTTATCTGATGTACACGGATCAGCAGTTCACGCTCCTGTACGGCCTGCGCAAGCTGCTCTACCTGATGTTCCCGGTGCTTTACATCCATGCCACGGCGTATTTCACGCGCGGCGCCGGCGGGGCGGATGCCGCCGCCGCCCCGTCGAACGAAAACCCCTGAGCGCGGGGCCGCCCCCGTCGAGGAGAGAGAGCATGACCGCGGCGACGACCACCCTGATCCTGATCCGGCACGGCGAGACCGCCATGAACGTCGGGAAGATCTTCCGCGGCCGGCTCGACATCCCCCTCAACGCCAACGGCCTCGATCAGGCCGCCCGGCTGGCCGAGGCGCTCCGGTCGCTGCCCCTGGCCGCCGTCTACTCCAGCCCTATGGCGCGCGCCACGGCCACCGCCGCGCCCGTGGCCGCCGCCCACGGATTGACGCCGCAGCCGGCGGAAGCGTTCCACAACATCTGCCTGGGCGAATGGGAGGGACGGTCCAAGCGCGACGTCCAGCGGGATCATCCGGAGCTCTGGCACCAGTGGGTGCATGATCCGGAGCACATCCGGATTCCGGGCGGCGAAACGCTGGACGATTTGCGCGTCCGCGTCGAGGCCGGACTGGACCGGATCCTGGCGGACCACGCCGGGGCCGCCGTGGCGGTGGTGTCCCACCGCAGCGTGCTCAAGGCGGCGCTGGCGGCCATCCTCGGCCTGGAGCGGCGCTACTTCTGGAAGTTCTACCTGGACAACGCCGCGTACACCATGGTGGAGCACCGCCTCGACATCGGCTACACCATCACCCGCCTCAACGAAGGGTGCCACCTGGGGGAGAGGACAGAGGAGTTGTTCTAGGAGCGAGGATCGAGCCCCGAGGCTAGAGGCTCGTTCGGGCATCGGAATTCGGACATCGGACTTCGGGCTCGTATTTCGTAATCGTAATTCGTAATCGTGCTCGTAATCGAGCCGTTCGAAGGTTGGAATGTTTGAACGTTGGAATGTTCGCCGGTTCCCAAGTTCACAGGTTCACAGGTTCGCGGACAACTCTAAAGATCTGGATTCTGTGACCCAGGTCCCAGAACCCAGGTCCGAATTCCGATGTCCGCGTTACGGGAACGAGCCTCTAGCCTCGAGTCTCGAGCCTCGAATACGAGCACGATTACGATTACGATTACGATTACGAACAGGGCGCGGGCTAGGCGAGGCGGGCGTTCAGGGACAGGGCGAGGAGCTGCAGGTCGCGGTAGCGCTCGCCGGCCCGGAGCATGGTCAGGGTCTTGTTGTGGCGAAGCGGTTCGCTGGCAATCTCCGGGTCCCGCTCCCGCGCCCGCTCGAAATCGGGTGTGCCCGGGATGGGCGAAAAGCTGGCCAGTTGGATCTTGATCCCCAGCCGGTGGACGTAGCGGATGTCTGTCTCCAGTTCCGCCGGGTCAAGGCCGGGCAGACCGAACAGCAGGTAGGCGCCCACCTCCCGCGCCGTGAAACCGGCCGCCCGGAGCGCGGCCACCGCCGCCTCGGCCGCGCCCTGATCCACCTTGCCGGACGAGCGTTCCCGCGCCGCCTCGCCCATTCCCTCGAAGCCCAGCCGGACGGTGGCGAAGCCGGCGGTTCGCAACAGCCGGGCCGTCTCGCCGTCGATGTAGCGGGGGTGGACGGCGTTGGGCAGGTGGAAGCGGACCGGCGGCCGCCACCGCGCGATCCCCTCCAGGATGGGCCGGAAGTGGCGCTCGCGGTCGGCGAGCAGGGCGTCGTCGTAGAAGGCCACGTGGTCCGCGCCCGTGACCGCCACCGTCTGCCGCAGTTCGTCGAGAACCGCAGCGGGCGTCTTGCGCCGCACACCGGAAAACATCCGCGGGGTGGCGCAGTAGGTGCAGCGGAAGGGGCACCCCCAGCCGGTGAGCGCGGCCGCGTGGCGCAACGGGTGGCCGTACAGGTGATAGGCCGGCCGCGGCGGATCGGTCGCCGCCACCGGCAGCCCGGTGACGGCGGCGATGGCTGTGGCAGCTGCCGCCGGCTCCGCCGCGGACACCACGTCGTCGAACAGGCCCGACCGCCGCGCGTGCTCCGGGCAGAGCGTCGCGTAGACGCCGCCGAGGACGATTCGAGCGCGGGGGAACGCCGCCCGCAGCCGCCGCGCCGCCCGGAACACGCCGCCGTACCAGTAGGTCATGGCGCTGCCCAGGAAGACGAAGTCGGGCGCGGCCATCGCCGCCAGACGGCCGTTGAACACGATGTCGCTCATTCCGAACCGGTAGTAGTGGCGGCGCGTCCCGGCCAGCGGCGCCGGCTTGGCGGTCCGCACGGCGGGGAACCGGCCGGTGGCGTGAAACCGCTCCAGCCCGCCCACCGCCTCGCGCGCCAGGCAGTCGAGCAGCGTGACGTCGGCGCCCGCCGCCTCGAGCAGCGCGCCGATGTGGAGCAATCCCAGCGGCCGCAACCAGAGGTCGTAGGCGGTGAAATCCTCGATCCAGGGATTGACCAGCAGCACCCGGCTCATGGCCGCGCCTGCGCCAGCTCCCGCCGGTAGGCGTCGCGGAGCTCCGTGAAAAAGGCCTGGTAGACGGGGGTGCGGTAGTCGGGGAACGTCCAGGGGAGCGCCTCCCAATGCCGGTCCCGCCACTGGAGGGTCACCTCGCCCCAGATCCCGTCGGCCAGATACACCCGGTGGGCGAAATTCTTGGTGCTGGCCAGGACGATCTTGGCCTGCTCCAGATAGCCCGGATCCAGGTTCACCGGCCGGCGGAGGCCCGTCGCCCGGGCCGCGGCCAGTTCCTCCTCCAGACGGTTGGCGGCCACTTTCATCGCGGCCAGCCCGCCCGGCGCCGCCAGCCCCGCGAACGCGGCGAACCGGCGCCACACCGCCGGCCCCATCTCGTCGCGGTAGTAATCGGTGAAGTCGAACGGCAGCGGCTCGCTCAGCCGTTCGATGGGGCCGAAAACGGCCGCGAGCCGCTCGGCGATCGGCTCCCACGGGAAGGCGCCGGCGTAGAGCACCCCGCAGAACCGCTTCACCGGCGGGGCGGATCGGATCTGGCCCACGACATCCTCCTGAATCAGCCGCCATTATGCCGCAGGCGGGCCGATTTGGCCAGCCGCGGAATCCGTCCGGCCGCCAGCCGCGTCATAATTGTGTGAGTCGAACGCCGGGGATTTGGTACAATCATCTTTCTGAACCGGGAGGCCGCATGCTGGATTTCTCCCACCTCAGCGCCGAGGAGCGCCATGTCCTGATCGTCGACGACGAGCCCATGGTGCATTCCGTGCTCACGGCGATCCTCAACCGGCTGGGCTTTGCCACGGTCAGCGCGTACGACGGCCTGGAGGCCGCCAAACAGCTTCAGGCGGTGCGGCTGCCCCTGGTGTTCACCGACATCAACATGCCCGGGATGAACGGCATCGACCTCTGCCGCTGGGTGCGGACCCACGCGCCGGACACGTCGGTCATCGCCATCTCCGGCGGCACCGACCTGACCACGGTGGTGGAAGTGATGCAGCTCGGGGCCTGCGACTACATCCAGAAGCCGTTCACCGTCCAGGCCATCGCCATCAGCCTGCAGAAGTCATTCGAAAAGCGGTCCCTGATCATCGAGAACCGCTGCTACGTGGCCAACCTGGAGAACATGGTTCAGGCGCGCACCGTCGAGTTGCGCAAGGCCCTCAACGACGCCCAGCGGAGCTTCGACAATACCATCATCGCGTTCGCCCTGGCCCTGGAGATGCGGGAGCACGAGACCCACGAGCATTCGATCCGGGTGCGGGATTACGCCATGCTGCTGGCGCGGCGGGCCGGCCTCGCCGAGGGCGAGGTGCACAACCTGGGGGTGGGCGCCATCCTTCACGACATCGGCAAGATCGGCGTCCCGGACCAAATCCTGCTCAAGCCCGGGCCGCTGACCCCCGACGAGTGGACGGTGATGCGCCAGCATCCCGTCATCGGGGCCCAAATGATCGATCGGATCGATTCGCTCCCGGGCGCCACCCACGTGGTGCTTTCCCATCACGAATGGTTCGACGGCAGCGGCTATCCCCACGGCCTCCGGCAGGACCAGATTCCCCTGGAGGCCCGCCTGTTCGCGGTGGCCGACACCCTGGACGCCATGACTTCCGACCGGCCGTACCGGCTCGCCCTGGGTTTTGAACAGGCGTACGAGGAAGTCAACCGCAATATCAAGCGGCAGTTCGATCCCGAGATCGTGCGTATTTTCCGCGACATCCCGGTGTCTGATTTTCTGGCGATCCGCAACCGGGTTGCCGTCGAAGTGCCGAATCCGGCGACGGGCAGGGCGGGCGGCGCTCCCGAAACGCCGGTCGGCAACTGACGCCCGTTTCGGACCGGCGCCCGCCGGTCTGCCGAATCCTCCCGATCCGCACCGCATCCAAATCCGCTCCGGCGATTCGGATTCCCGCGAACCGCCGGTTGTCATGCGCGCCATCATTCCGGCACTCACACTCTGACTGACGAGGGAAACCGACATGAACACACTGCTCGATCAAACCTATCCGTTTCAGTTGCCGGCCCTGGGCTTCGCTTACGACGCCCTGGAGCCCCATTTCGACGCCCAAACCATGGAGATCCATCACACCAGGCACCACGCCGCCTATGTCAACAACCTCAACGCCGCCATCGAGAAACATCCGCGCCTGCACGGGGCGACCCTCGGCGGCCTGCTGCGGAATCTGACGTCGCTGCCGACCGAGATCCAGGCCGCGGTCCGCAACAACGGCGGCGGCCATCTCAATCACGCGCTGTTCTGGCAATCGCTCCAGCCCGGCGGATCCGCCGCGCCCGGCGGTGCCATCCGGCCGGCCATCGACGGCGCTTTCGGCTCGTTCGACGCGTTCAAGGAGAAGTTCGCCCAGGCCGCCGCGACCCGGTTCGGCTCCGGCTGGGCCTGGCTGGCCGTCGATGCGTTCGGCCAGTTGCAGGTGTTTTCCACCGCCAACCAGGACGGCCCGTACATGGACGGCCTGGTCCCCATCGTCGGCCTGGACGTGTGGGAACACGCGTACTATCTCAAGTTCCAGAACCGCCGGCCCGAATACGTCCAGACGTTCTGGAATGTGCTCAACTGGGATGTGGTCAACGACTGGTTCACCGCCCGGCGGTGATTCGGCCCGGTGATTGAACCGGCACGGTCCGGCGGCAGCCGCCGCCGGACTCATCCTCAAGCAAGGAGAACCGCCATGATTAGAATGCTGTGCCTGCTGGTCCTGGCCGCGAGCGCGACGGCGGCCGCCGGCGCCGTCGCCGGCTCCGCCGAGGGCGGCACCGTCCACGCGTTCACGCTGAACACCATCGACGGCCAACCCCGCCCGCTCTCGGCCTACGCGGGGCAGGTGCTCCTGATCGTCAACACCGCCTCCCGGTGCGGGTATACCTCCCAGTACGGCCCCCTGGAGCAGCTCTACGAGAAGTACAAAGATCGCGGGCTGCGGGTGCTGGCGTTCCCCGCCAACGACTTCGGCGCCCAGGAGCCGGGCAGCAACGAGGAAATCCGGGAGTTCTGCGGCCGCACCTACGGCGTGACGTTCGATCTGTTCGCCAAGATCAGCGTCAAGGGCGACACCATGCACCCCCTCTACGGCTACCTGACCGCCCGCGGCCCCAATCCCGGCCCCATCCGCTGGAATTTCACCAAATTCCTGGTGGATCGCCAGGGCCGTGTGGTCGCCCGCTTCGAGCCCAAGGCGGATCCGCTGTCCGAGGAAGTGGTGAGCCGGATCGAGGAATTGCTGAAGTGAGACTCTTGGCCGACGGCGCGCTGAGGCGCCCTCAGGCGTTCAGCCGGTAGAGTTCGAGGATGGTGTCGACAAACGGCCGGGGGAAAAACTCGGGCAGCCGTTCCAGGAACAGGCGCTCGATGGCGTCCAAGGTGTTCAGCTTGGCCAACTCGGCATGGAAGCGGGCCAGCGCCGGCTCATCCACATTCCGGAGCACGTAGCGCGCCAGCGGCAGCGAGGGTTTGTTGACGCTGAAGCCCCGGAATCCCACCGCCAGCAGCAGGAGCAGGAAGAACGGGTGGGCGGCCATCTCACCGCAGCAGATGATCGCTTTCCCCTTGTCCCGCACGCCCGCAAAGATCATCTCCAGCCCCCGCCGGACGGCTGGATGGGCCGGGGCGAAGGCGGAGGTGTCGGGGCTCTCGTTGCGGTCGTGGGCGACGGTGTACTGGACCAGGTCGTTGGTTCCCAGAGCGAAGAAATCAGCCTCCTCGGCCAGGGCGTCGATGATGAAGATGGTGCTGGGAATTTCCAGCATGACGCCGACGGGCAGGGGCAGGCGGTGCCGGAGATCCGCCTGCGCCGCGACGTCGGCCAGAATCGCCTTGGCGGCGCGCACCTCGTCCACGCTGGAAACGAACGGAAAGATCAGGCGCAGGTTGCCCCGGTCGTTGGCGCGGAGAATTCCCTCGAGCTGCCGCCGGAACGCTTCCTGCAGGAAGATGCTGAGCCGGATCCCGCGCATGCCCAGCGCCGGGTTGGTCTCGTGAAACTGCTCGCGGAGCTGGGGGATCTTGTCCACGCCCAGGTCAAAAGTGCGGATGTTGGCTGCGGCCGGGAACACCTGCTCGGCCAGCCGGCGGTAGGCGGCCTCGTGCTCGGCGACGGTGATGGCTTCCACCGGCCGGCCCAGGAACAGAAACTCCGAACGGAATAACCCGACCCCGGTGACACCCAGCCCGGCGTAGTCGTCAAGGTCCTGCGGAAATTCGGCGTTGATGTACAGGGCGCCGAGTTCCGCCTCCGACTGCGGCGGCCCGTTGCGTCCCCGCGCCGCCAGGAGGCAGTATGGGCCGCTGGCCGACCCGCTCTGGCGATCCTGTTCGCTGCGGAACCGGGCGACGGTTTCGCGGTCCGGGTTGACCACCACCACGCCGGCGCCGCCGTCCACGATGAGGAAATCGCCGGTGCGCACCTCCGCCGAGACGGCCTTGAGGTGGGTCACCGCCGGGATGTTCAGCGAGCGGGCGATGATGCTGGTGTGCGAGGTCCAGCCGCCGAAATCCACAGCGAAGCCCTTCAGGTGCCGGAGGTTCACCTCGCTGAACAGCGACAGGCTGATCTCCGGACAGATCATGATCACGTCGTCGTAGTGCTTGACGCTGCCGTTGGAGCTCCGCCCGGTCATGTTGTGCAGCAGCCGGTCGGCGATGTCGGCGATGTCGTGAAGCTTTTCGCGGAGGTAGGCGTCCTGGAGCCCGACGTACACCATCTGCAGATCCTCCGACACGACCATCACCGCCCACTCGGCGTTCACCGCGTCGGTGGTGATGTGGCGCCGGATGGCGCCGCTGAAGTGGTCGTCCTGCAAAATGAGGATGTGCGCGCCGATCATCGCCGAGTGCTGACGCCCCAGTTCGCGCCGGAGCATTCCCTCGACTTGCTGCAGCTGCTCGGTGGTGCGGGCGACCGCGTCGTCGAACCGCCGCAGCTCGGCCGGGATGTCCTCCGGCCGGAGGCGGATCTTGAAGACAGGCGGGAGGCCCGGGTCCACCTTCACCGCGTGGCCCATGGCGATTCCCGGCGACACGCCCTGTCCCGTCAGTTCCTTCATGGCAATTCCGTCCCTTCGTCGAATGCGTTCGCGAACAGGCGCTCGATCTCGGCCATGGCCGCCGCTTCGTCATCGCCCTCCACGGTCACCCGGAGCTGGGAACCCCGGGAGGCGGCCAGCATGAGAATGCCCAGGATGCTCTTGCCGTCGATCCACTCCAGCCGGTCCGGCCGGGCCAGAAAAATCCGCGACCGGAAGCGGCCGGCCGCGGCCACGAGCCGGGCGGCGGCGCGGGCATGGATGCCCAGCGGATTGTTCACCGTCAACACTTTCTGCACCATGCGTATTCCGTCACCTGACCAGCGGTGTCGTCCATCCGGGGGCGACCGCCGCGCGGGGCCGCGGGCGGGGCGGTCCGGCCGGCGGGCGCCCCGTCCGTCGCTCACGATTCGGCGAGAAACTGGGAGGCCACCGTGATGTTCGTTTTGCCTTTTTCGCAGATCTTCTGGGCCAGCGAGGCGGCGGTCTCGCCGTCCGCCTGGTGGGCCGCCTTGATGATCATGGGCAGGTTGACGCCCGTGATCACCTCGACCCGGTACTGATCCATGAACGAGATGGCCAGGTTGGACGGCGTGCCGCCAAACATGTCGGTGAGGATGATGATCCCCTGGCCGGCATCGAGGGTGTCGAGGACCTTGATGATCTCCTCGCGGGCTTCGCTGACATCATCGTGCCACCCGATGCAGACGGGCGTGATGTGCTCGATTTCGCCCACGATCATCTCGGCCGCGGCCACCAGTTCGCTGGCCAACTGGCCGTGCGTCACCACCACACAACTGATCATGGCGCCACCTCCTCGGTTCCATCCGATGATCCGCTGATGTCCGCCAGGATCCGGCACAAATCACCCATGGGGTGCTGCCCGCTGGAGCGCATCAGGAAGACGCGGCAGGCCACCTCCACCAGCACCGACAGATTGCGGCCCGGCGCCACCGGGATGCTCATGCTGGGCAGTTCAACGCCGAAGACCTCCCGCCGCTGCCAGGAGAAGCCGAGGCGGTCATACGCCTTCTGGGAATGCCAGCGTTCCAGGTGGATGTAGAAGATCACCTCTTTCATGCGGCTCACTGCCGAGATCCCGAACATCTCACGCACGTTGAGGATGCCGATGCCCCGCAGCTCCAGCAGGTTCCGGACGGGCGGCGGCGACTCGCCGATGAGGTGCTTGCCGCCCACGTTGCGCAGGTCCACCACGTCGTCGGCCACCAGCCGGTGGCCGCGGAGAATCAGCTCCAGCGCGCATTCGCTTTTGCCGATGCCGCTCTCGCCGCCGATGAGCACGCCCAGGCCGTAGACGTCCATGAGCAGGCCGTGCAGGATCATGCGTGGCGAGAGCTCGATTTCCAGAAACTCGGTGAACCGGTAAATCGCCGTCGAGCTGTCCAGCTCGGTGCGCAGGATGGGCAGGCCCTGCTGCCGGGCGAACTCGGCCAAAACCGGCGGCGGAGCCAGCCCCTGGGTGACCAGGATGCCGGTGTTCAGGCGGGGGGCCAGCTTCGCGATCACCTCGCGCAACTGCTCGGCGGATCGCGACCGACAATAACTGGCCTCGGTGTTGCCGAACACGTAGATCCGGCCGTCCTGGATGTACTCGGCGAATCCCGCCAGGGCCATGCCGAGCTTCTGCAGCCGCTTCTTGGTGATGCGCCGCGCCAGCAGGGCCGGGTCCGAACCCGGGTCCAGCCGGACGGCCGAGCGGTTCTTTTCGAGAAACTCACCCACCGTCAAGGCGGGCATCTGGGTCGGGGTGGCGGAATCCTCCATGGCCGGCCGTCCGGGCTACGGGTGGATCAGGCCGAAGTTGCCGTCGCTGCGGCGGTAGAGCACGTTGATCTGCTCCGACTGCGCGTGGTAGAACACCACGAAGCTGCCGCCCGACTCCTGGAGCTCGAGGATCGCCTCGTCGACGGCCATGGGGCGGGGATTGAGCGTCAGCTCCACCACCTGCGGGTTTTCCGCCAGGGCCGCCGGGCTGCCGAGGTCCGTGATGGAGTGGTGCAACAGCCGTTCGTGGAGTTCCTCCTTGCCGGTGCCACGGGCGATGTCCTTCCGCCGGTCCTTGAAGCGGCGGATCTGCTTTTCCAGCTTCTCCACCACCGTGCCGATGGAGGCGTAAAGATCTTTGGATTCCTCGGCGGCGGTGAAGGTGCCGTGCCGGGTGTTGAGCACCCCCTCGGCGATCTGACGGTGTTTCTCGACGGTGAGCACAAAATGGAAATCGCACTCGCCGCCCACCAGCTTGGTGAATTTGTTGACGCGCTTCTGCACGTGTTCGCGGATGGGTGGGGTGATCTCGATGTGGCGGCCTGTGATTTCGATGTTCATGGCTCCTCCTTGGTTAGTTTTTTCGTCGTCGAGAGCGGGAGTTGGGCAGGTCCATCTCCTCGCGGTATTTGGCCACGGTCCGGCGCTTGATCTCGATGCCGTCCCGGTTGAGGATGTCGGTCAGCTCGTTGTCGGACAGCGGTCGGGCGGGATTCTCCTTCCCGATGAGATCCCGGATCTTCTCCTTCAGGATGTGAACCGAGATGTCGTCGCCCGTGTCCGTCTTGAAACCCAGCGTGAAAAAGTGGCGAAGCTCCAGGATGCCCTGGGGGCAGTGCACCCACTTGTTGGTCACGGCGCGGCTGACGGTGGAGGTGTGCAACCCCAGCTGCTCGGCGACGTCCTTGAGCAGCATCGGCCGGAGGTGGGCGATGCCGTGATCGAGGAAATCGCGCTGCCGCTCGATGATGATCTCGCACACGCGGTAGATGGTGCGCCGGCGGTGGTCCAGATTGCGGATGAGCTCCACGGCGCTGCGGAATTTATCCCGGATGAACCGCTTGTCCTCGCGGTTCGCCTGCCCGTCCTCCAGGATCCGACGGTAATAGGCGTTGATGTGAAGGCGGGGCAGGCCGTCCTCGTTGAGGGTGATCACGTAGTTGCTGCCCACCTTGAGGATGTAGACGTCCGGCTGAATGTAGATGGTGCTGTCCGGCTGAAACTGCAGGCCGGGCTTGGGGTTGAGGTGGCGGATGCGTTCCATCGCCGCCCGGACATCGTCCGGCGGGCAGCCTTCCAGCTCGGCGATCTGATCCGTCCGGCCGGTCTCCACCAGCTCGGCGTGCCGCGCCAGCACGCGGTAAGCCAGGGTGTCCTGTTCGTTCCTGTACCGCAGCTGGATAAGAAGGCATTCCCGCAGGTCCCGGGCGGCGACACCCGGCGGGTCGAAGCTCTGGATCACGGCCAGGGCGGCTTCGGCGTCGGTCGGACTGACCTGGGCCGCGGCGGCAATCTCCTCCAGACCCGCCCGCAGGTAACCGTCTTCCCCCAGATTGCCGATGATCTCCCGCGCCGCCCGCTCCACGTCCGGCCGCGTCTCGACCAGGTTCAACTGCCAGTCCAGATGGTCATAGAACGACACCGGCCGGACGGCGAACGTGTCGTATTCCGGACGCTCGTAATGTTCGTACTCCGCGGTCTTGAAGCCGGGCGACAGGTACTCCTGGAAGTAGCTGTCCATTTCCACGGCGTCGAAGGCCTCGCGCCCCGGCTCGTCCGCTTCCTCGACGTCCGCGGCGGCGGTCGGCGGGGGTTCGTTTGCGGGGGTCGTCTCCACGGCGTCGGCGGACTCGTCCAGAAACGGGTTTTCCAGCAGCTCGTTCTTGATGAATTCGCTGAGCTCCAGGTGCGGCAGCGTGAGCAGCTCGATCTTTTGCAGCAGGGCCGGAGTGAGGGTCAGCTTCTGGATGGGGGCGATCCGCAGGCTCTGGCGGAGGTAGGGATTCTTATTCACCATGCGTTCATTAAACCGTCACTCTGAGCCCATTATAGCAGATATGCGGGCGGGCGGGGAACCACTCCGGCCTCAGACCAGCTGGAAATGCTCGCCGAGGTAAACCCGGCGGACTTCCTCGTCCGCCGCCAGCTCCTGCGGCGTGCCTTTGCGGAAAATCCGGCCTTCGTGGATGATGTAGGCGTGGTCGGTGATGCGGAGGGTTTCGCGGACATTGTGATCGGTGATCACCACGCCGATGCCCCGGGATTTGAGGTGCACGATCAGTTTCTGGATGTCGATGACGGCCAACGGGTCGATGCCGGCGAACGGCTCGTCCAGGAGGATGAACGACGGTTTCAGCAGGAGACAGCGGGCGATCTCCACGCGCCGGCGTTCGCCGCCCGACAGCGTGTACGCCTTGTTCTTGCGCAGGTGGGCGATGCCGAACTCCTGCAGCAGGTCGTTGACAAGCTTCTCCTCCTGGCTGGCGGTGAGATTGAGGGTCTCCGCGATGGCCAGGAGGTTCTCCGCGACGGTCAGCTTCCGGAAGACGGACGGCTCCTGAGGCAGGTAGCTGATCCCCTTCTGGGCCCGCAGGTACATGGGCATGTCCAGGATGTCCTCATCGTTGTAAAGCACCCGGCCGCCGTCGGGACGGGTCAGGCCGACGACGATATAGAACGTCGTGGTCTTGCCCGCGCCGTTGGGACCCAGCAAACCGACGATTTCGCAATCGCGGATCTCCAGATCGATGCCCTTCAGCACCTGGCGACCGCGGTACGACTTGGTGATCTGTTCGGTCCGAAGTTGGGGCATACTGTTAAACTATTCTTTTTTAATGATTTGCGAACCAGAATCCACGCGGATTTTATCATCCCCCCGGCTGAATGTCAATTGCGTCCCCCGGGTGGTGCGGCCCTCGGTCCGGTCCACCACGGCGGCCGGGGCGCCGTTGAGCACGAACAGGCCGGCCACCATGTCCAGCCGCAACCGGTCGCCGGTGGCGGTCCGGGTGGGCTGGTTGAGCCGCACGTTGCCCCGGGCGACCAGTTCGGCCAAACCGCCGCCTTCGCGGAAGAGTCCGTCGAGCACGTCGGCGCTCATCACGCCCTGGTCCGTCCGTGTCTTGACCTGGCCTTCGAACCGGATTTCCCGGTGGTTGGGATCGTACCGCATCTGCTCGGAAGTGATCTCGAGCCGCTGCTCCTTGCCCTGGCCGTCCTTGACGAAGAAGATCCCCCGGACCTTGTCCCTGGCGTTGAAACGGTTCTCGCGCTGTTCCATCTCGAATTGGCCGGCCGTCAGAATGTTGCGCCCCTGGACCATGCGGCACGAACCCCGGTAGACCAGCCGTCCGGCCTTTTCGTCTCCCTCCAGACCGCTGGCGTGAAGGTAGACCGGTTCCCGCTTCCCTTCGCCGTTGCCCAGGGCGGTCAGGTCGAATTTCGCGCCGGGTTGGCCCGGCGTGATGGTCGTCTGCACGGGGCCCTGGCCCGACAGCGTCCGCCGGCCCACGTCGTAGACGAAGGTCTCGGCGCGGGTGACGGCGCCGCCGATCTCGAATCGCGGCTCCCCTTTCAGCCGCAGCAGGTCGTCCTTGAGACTGGCTTCGGCCGCCCGGCCCTGCCGCTCGGGATCCGTGTACGTCACCCCGCCTTTCAGCACCATTGTCTCGATCCGATTGCGCTCCTTGGGCCGGAGCGATCCGATCAGCGACCGGCCGGTGGCCTCGCTCCACCGGCCGCCCTCCCCCGTTCGGCGCAACCGCACGTTGCCTTCGGCCTCGAATGCCGAAGCGTCGGCGCTGTCGGGGAAGAACTCCACCTGGAAGCGGTCGGCCTGAACGGTCGTCGTCTCCTTCCGGGCCGGACGCAGAAGCCGGCAGTCGCCGCGGCCACGCCCTTCCGCCTTCGCCGGGAAACGGCCGACGGCGTCGTATCGCATCGTCAGCTCGTCCGCCGCCGCCTGATACTCATCGCCGCCGGCGCTGGTTGCGGTCACCCGGCCCTGGTCGAGGACCGTGATCCGGTCGATGGCTGGGGCGGCCGATCCGGCCTGGAACTCGATCCGGATCCGCCCGCCGGCCAGGTGAGTGACACTCCGCTCGGAGCGTTGGCGGATCGCCGCGTCGCCGTCCAGCTGCAGCGTCTCCGGCTGCATGTCCGGGCGGATCGTCAGCCGGAGGTTCCGGCTCGTCATCTCCTGGCCGGTCCGGACGGTGGCGAACCGGCTGCCGCCCGTCGCTTGAACGGCGGCGATCCGGCCGGTGGAATCCGCGCCGATGCGGATCTGCGCCGCCGACAACTCGTCGCCGTTCAGCCGCAGCCGCGCGTCGCCGTCGGCGCTCACCGATTCCAGCCGGTCGCCGGCGGGGGTCAGCCGGAAGACGATGGCGCCGCCGTCCAGCTGCAACTCGCCGGCCGGGTCGCGCCGCGAAAACCGGGCTGCGCCGGTGGTTGCGGCTTCCCGGACGCGCTGTTTCGGGTCGAGCTGGATCACCATCTCGGCGCCGGACAGGCGGGAGCGCGCGCTGCGCATGGTTACGCCGTCCTCCAGCCGGATGGTGCGGCCCTCGTCGAGGATCCAGCCCGAACCGGCCGCAAGCTCGAGGTACTCTTCCCGCCCCTCGGGCCGGTCCTGCAGTTCGTCGGGCAGCGTGTACTTCAACTCCAGCGGCCGCGTGAGCCGGAACGTGCGTTCAGACAGCGCCACCCGGAATCCCCGCCCGCGGCCGGTGAGCCCCGGGGCCTCCAGCCGGAACTCCGCCTCGGTCACCACCTGCTCCCGCGCCTTGTCGTAATCGAGCCGGGAGGTGATCACGGTGTACCCCTCCGAGTGGAGGCGCACGTCCCCCTGGAACCGGACGTTTTGATCCGACACCGAGTAGCGGCATTGTCTGGCTTCGATGCGGTCCCGGCGCTCGCCCTGCCGCCCGTGATAGACGGCGGTGATCCCCTCCAGGTCGTTGACGCCGTCCCGGGTGGCCACGTTCTTCCGGGCGGTGACGGTGAACAGGGGGCGTCCGTCCCGCGACTCGACGTACCGGATTTCCCTCGTGTCGCTGGTGACCTCCCGGTCGAGAACGGCGGCGCCGGAAGCGGGCGGCCCGCCGCCGCTTCGGCGGAAGAAGAAAAAGAAGGCGACCGCCAGCAGGACCACGACGGCCATGCCGATGCTCAAACCCTTGATGTGCCTGAAAAATCGAGTGATACCCAGAACCCCGGCCCTCCGGAGGTGGATCGGACAGAATGATTTTACCACCATTCGTTCCCCACCCTCATCTGAAAGTTGCCATTTATCCCGGGCTGTGGCAAAATATCTCTGTTTCACTAAGGCACGTTCTTTCAGTCAGATCAATGCGGGCCCGGCGATAATGAACCACCGTTCCGGATCGCGGGGACCTCCGGGTGCACGGTTCAACCGAGGATGCAAGGGGACTATGGCGCAGATCTCCCACGCCGAAAAGGAAATCAAGCTCAAGATCGTCTATTACGGCCCGGCCCTCAGCGGCAAGACCACCAATCTGATCTACATCCACCAGGTGCTGTTTCCCAATCAGGCGGTCAAGCTGTTCTCGATCAACACCGGCGACGACCGCACCCTCTTCTTCGACCTGCTGCCGCTGGAGCTGGGTCGGGTCAACGGCTACGATTTGAAGCTGCAGCTGTTCACCGTGCCCGGCCAGGTCCGCTACAACCAGACGCGGCGGGCGGTGTTGAGCAAGACCGACGGAGTGGTGTTCGTCGCCGATTCCCAGAAGGGATTCGAAGATTCCAATCTCGAGAGCTACACCAATCTCAAGGAAAACCTCGCGCTCAACCACATCCCGTACGCCAGCGTTCCCCTGGTGGTGCAGTACAACAAGCAGGATGTGGAGCAGATCCACTCCCTCGCGGAGCTGGACCGGCAGCTCAACGAACGCCGGGCGCCCAGCTTCGGCGCCATCGCCATCACCGGCGTCGGCGTGCTCCAGACGCTGAAGCAGTCGATCCTGCAGGTGCTGGGGCAATTCAGCCGGACGTTCCCCGAATTCCCCGTCTCCGAGATCGAGGACCGGATCGACCGCAGCTTCGAAGCGGTGCTCGACGCTTATCAGAAGGGCAGCCGGACCGCCGCGCCGGTCGCCGAACCCGAGGCCGCCTTCCGCGAAAAGCTCCAGGCCTCGGCGCACAACATCAAGGTGCGGGAAAGTCGCGACGAGATCTCCCAGGCGGAACTGCTGGAGAAGGCCGTCGAGACCAACATCGAGATGGCCGAGCTCTACAACGCCCTGAACACCACCAAGAACCAACTGGAGCAGAAAAGCCGCGAGCTGACCATCCTGACCCAGGTGACGCAGGCGCTCGTGGAACCGTTCGATCCCGAACAGCTCCCGCGCATGCTGTTCAAGTCGGTCCTGATGACGTTTCAGACGTCGTACGGCTCGATCCTGCGGCTGGATCCCGGCGCCGGCGGGCTGCGGGAACTGTTCATCGCCGGGTTCAACAAGGATCCCCTGGACAACCTGCCCCTGAGCGGAACCGACTCCCTGGCCCGGCATCTGTTCGAGCAGCAGAAACCGTTCTACTTCAACGCGTTTTCCTATGACGCGGACGCCCTGCCGGGGATGCCGCCGGCGGAGCTCGCCGAACAATTGAAAAAACTGCATGTGATGGCGTTCATGAGCGTCCCCCTGCGGGCGGCCGAATCCCAATTCGGCCTGGTGACGCTCTACCAGCTCATCAACGAAGCCAGCGTCCTGAAGGCGTACGGACCGGACGAACTCCGCTTCCTGAACCGGCTGGGCGCCGTCATCTCCCTGGCGTTCGAACGGATGGAGCAGACTCAGCGGCTGGATGCGGCCGACCACCAGACGGACACCATCATCGCCGAGCGGACGGCGGAACTGGAGCAGCAGGTCCTCACCCTGTCCGCCCAGAGCGCCGATTACCAGAACCGCCTCCACAAGCTGGAAACCCTGCTGGTGCCCATCGTCCGGATGGACCAGGAGCGCTACCGGCAGTTGCAGGCTTTCCGGACCGACACCAGCAAGCCGCTCTCGTCCGTGCTCACCGCCGCCAAAATTTTGGAAAAGTTCGGCGTGAGCAGCAAGGACAACGTGGATAAATTTCTGGAAGTGCTGCGCGAGGAATCCGCCCGGCTGAACCAGGTGCTCGCCGGATTCGAGACGGCGACGACCCGCTATTTCCAGCCCGACGATTTCGTCGACGGCGCCTTCCCCCTCGGCGACCTGCTGGCGAAGGCGCGCGAACTCTACCTGCCGGTCATCCAGATGAAGCGGCTGGAGTTCCGGGAGGACATCCCCGACGACCTGCCCAACGTGCTGGGCGACCGGCACAAGCTCCAGTACGTGCTGAACCAGCTCGTGGAAAACGCCCTGCAGTTCACGTCCGGCGGGTACGTGGAGATCCGCGCCCAGTTCAACCCCGTCCTCAACGACCGGTTCATGGTGGTGTCCGTCGCCGACACCGGCAGCGGGATCAGCCGGGAACACCTGCCCCGGATCTTCGAGCGGTTCTTCCGCGAAGCCGACGATTTCGGCACGCAGCGGGTCAGTTTCGGACTGGGGCTGGCATTCTGCCAGGAGATCATCGAGCATTACAGCGGCCGCATCTGGGCCAAAAGCGAAGAAGGACTCGGCACCACGGTCTACGTGGAACTGCCGGTGCACCAACGCGGGAGATGAGCATGCTGTTCTACAACAAGGCGCGCCTGAAGAAGTCCGGCGAGAAGCTGGTCGCCCAGGGGCAACTGGACAAGGCCGTGGCCGTGTTCGACAAGATCCTGGTCCGCGAGCCGGAGGAAAGGGACATCCTGTTCCTGGTCGGAGAACTCAAGATCCGGCTCAAGCAGCGGGAATCCGGACTGGCCCTGCTGAAAAAAGCCGCCGCTCTCTATGACCAGGGGAACGAGACGCAGAAGGCCATCTCGCTCTATAAAAAGTACCTCCAGCACGATCCGAACAACCTGGACATCCTGTCGAAGCTGGCGGACCTCCACCACAAGGCCGGCCACTTCAGCGAAACCTCGCAAGTGCTGCTCCGCGCCGCGACCGTCGCCAGCGCGAGCGACCCGTCGCAGGCCATCTACTACTACGAGAAGGTGCTCAAGCACGAGCCCGAGAACCCTGAAGGCCTCGCGTCGCTGGCCGAGCTGTATCTGAAGCAGAAGCTCGTGTCGAAAGCCGTCGAGTGCAGCTTCCGGGCCGGCCAGAAGTTTTTCGAGAAGGGGAACTACGCCAAGAGTTACATGCACCTCTACACGGTGATCCAGAACGAGCCGGACAACATGGCCGCCAACCTGATGATTCTCGAGACTCTCATCCGGCTCCAGAGCTACGAGGACGCCCTCGTGCACTGGAACGCGATGAGCCAGGGAGAGAAAGAGACCGACCTGAAGCTGCTGCAGTACCGCGGCGACATCCTGCTGGAGCTCGACCGGAAGGACGAGCTCAAGAACCTCGTCCACAAGATGAGCTTCATGGTGCCGGACAGCTACACGATCATCTTCCGGTTCGTGGATCGCGCCATGGGCACCAAGCGCCACCAAATGGCGGTGGAGCTGCTGGACCTGCTCGATCTATCCCAGTACCATTCATTCAGCAGCAAGATCACCGAGGTGCTCACCGGGATTCTGGCCGAGGATGAGGACAACATCGGCGCCCTGCAGAAGATGGCCGAGTTGAAGATCTTCACCGGCGATATCCATGGCGTCACTTCGATGTACGCCAAGCTGTACCAGAATTTCCTCAAGAACGAGGATCACCGCCGGGCGTACCAGCTCCTGGAAAAATGGCTCAACCTCGAGGAGGGCAACGACTGGATCCGCCAGGAGATGCGCCGGCTGAAGCTGACCCTGGACGAGAAGTCCGACCGCAACCTGGACCTGATGCGGGGCAAGCTCGAGGAGATCAGCCTGGCCGACCTGATCCAGATGCTGGAATCCGCTCGCAAGACGGGCGTCCTGCAGATCCGCTACACCGACCGGGTGGGCAAGATCTACTTCGTCAAGGGGGCGATGATCCACGCGGCTTACATGGACTCCATCGGCGCGGATACCATCTACCACCTGCTCAAGCTGCCGGGCGGCGATTTCACTTTCGACCCCAACCTCCCCGCCGGCCTGGTCACCAGCATCCAGCACTCCAACACCCAGGTGGTGCTGGACGCGCTGCGGGTCATCGACGAGGAGACCCACCGGCTCCGCGAGTCCGGCGAAGCGCCCGATCCGACCTGATCACTCACGACGCGCCGCGCTCCGGCGCGGCGTCCGTCCGCCCATGAACAGCAGACTCAGGGTGCTGGCCAGGATCAGCGCGCCACCCAGCAGCGAGCGGCCGTCCTGCACCTCGCCGAAGAGCCACCAGCCCCAGGCCACCGCGAAAACCACGTTGGCGTACGTGGCGATGGAAATCCGCCCGGCCGGCGCCAGCCGGTAGGCGTGGGTCATGGTGAGCTGGCCCAGAGCGGCGCTGACGCCGACGCCCAGGACGGGCAGCCAACCGGCGGCGGGTGGCATCCGGAACCCGGCCACGGTCGCCGGCAGCGCCATGACGACCGAAACGACCGCGAAACACAGGACGATATGCAGGGGGGAGAACCATTCGGTCAGCTTTTTGACCGACAGGTAAGCCAGCGCGGAGAACACCGCCGACAGCAGTCCCACCAGTCCGGCCGCCATCTCCATGGACAGGTTGGGCTTGACCACGTGATAGACGCCGTAGAATCCCGTCGCCAGGGCCAGCATCTGGCCGGCGGTGATCCGCTCGTTCAGCATCAGCGCGGCGAACAGGATGACGAACACGGGACTGGTCTTGTTCAGGATCACCGCGTCCGCCAGCTTCATCCGGCTGATGGCGTAAAGATAGCAGACCAGGCCCAGGCTGCCGAACACGCCCCGCGAAAGCAGCAGCCACGCGTTGCGGTCGGCCAGCAGCCGGCGCCAGCGGCCGTGACCGGCGAGGGCCGCGCGGTCCGCGGCGAGCCGGCAGCCGGAAGACGCGTCCGCGCCGCGCCGGCGCCGCGCCTGCAGCCGGATCAGGGCGGCCATGATCGCGGCCAGCATCACGCCCCGGTAACACGTGAGCGGCCACACCCCCACCTGGGCGACCGCCAACTTGGAGCAGACATCCATCAGACTGAAGGCCAGGCTGCTGCCCAACATCAGCCAGACCGCCCGGCTCTCATCCCGGATTTTCAGCCGTCCCGCCGGTTCCGGCATGAATGATTGGCGCTCCGCATTCAACGGAATCATTTACAATCACCGCGTCCCGGACTATCTTAACGGATACAGCCGGCCCGCGCACCAAAAAGCGCCGAAGGAGGAAGCCGCCCATGGTTTCTGATCTGTCTGACCCGGAGCGCTATTCCCGGCAGATCCGCTTTCGGCCGGTGGGTGCCGGGGGACAGGCCCGGCTGGCGCGGGCGGCCGTGCTGGTGGTGGGCTGCGGTGCCCTCGGCAGCTCCATCCTCGAGACGCTGGCCCGAGCCGGCGTGGGGCGGCTCCGCTTCGTGGACCGCGACTACGTCGAGCTGTCCAATCTCCCCCGCCAGGCGCTCTACACCGAAGCGGACGCGGCGGGCCGCCGGCCCAAGGCCGTCGCGGCGCGGGACGCCTTGCAGGCCATCAACTCGGCGGTCGCCCTTGAGGCGGTCGTGGCGGACTTCAACGCCGCCACGGCGCCGGCGCTGGCCGATGGGATGGACCTGATCCTGGACGGCACCGACAATTTCGAAACCCGCTTCCTGATGAACGAGCTCGCGGTCCGGCTCGATACGCCGTACGTCTACGGCGCGGCGCTGGCGGGGGCGGGCACGATCATGCCGGTGGTGCCCGGCCGGACGCCGTGCCTGCGCTGCATCATGCCCGAGCCGCCGGAGCCGGGCACCGTGCCCAATTGCGACCAGGTGGGCGTCATCGCCCCGGTGGTCCGCATGGTGGCCGCGCAGGAAGCCGCCCTGGCCATGCGGGCGATCGTCGGGGGGCGCGATGAACTGCCGGCGGTTCTTCTCCAACTGGACGTGTGGGCCGTCGAGTTCACTGTCATCGACGTAACCGCCGGCCGCCAGCCCGATTGTCCGGTGTGCGCGCGCCGACGATTCGCCCTCCTGGACGGATCCGATCCGGCGGCCACCGCGCCGGGCAGCCCAACGGGGGGCTGACCCGCCCGACCTCCTCAGCCGGGCGAACTCCGCGACCACACTTGAAATCACCTGTTCAGAGGACTATACTGCGCTTTTATTTTTTCAGCGAGGTATCATCGATCATGTCGCCAACGTCCGTCCTTGACCAGGTGGGTCATACGCCGCTCGTCGAATTGCACCGTTCGTCACCGCGCCCGGGTATCCGCCTGTTTGCCAAACTCGAGCACATGAATCCCAGCGGATCGCTGAAGGATCGCATCGTCAAGTACATCATCGAACAGGCCGAGGCGAACGGGACGCTCACCCGGGACAAGATCATCGTCGACGCCTCCAGCGGCAACACCGGAATCGCCATGGGCCTGATCGCCACGGCCATGGGCTACCGGTGCCGCGTCTACATGCCCTCCTCCAAGAGCCGGGAACGCCGCATCATGATGAATTTCTACGGGGTTGAATTGATCCTGACCGCGCCGGACAACCCCCATTCCCACATCCACGCCTGTGAGGAGATCGTCGCGGCGCACCCGGATCAGTTTTTCTACCTGAACCAGAATGGCAATCCCGGCAACTACTGGGCCCACTACTACGGCACCGGCTCCGAGATCGTTGCCGACATGGACGGCCTGCCGGTGGACGCTTTCCTGACCGGCCTGGGCACCGGCGGCATGCTGATGGGTGTCGGCCGCCGCCTGCGGGAGGCCCATCCCAAGGCCCGCGTCATCGCCATCGAGCCCACCCAGGGGATCTCCAAGATCGAGGGCCTGCTCCACATGGACGGCAGCTACTTCCCCCCCATCTGGGAAGAGCAGTGGGTGGACGAGCATCTTTACGTTCCCGACGAAAAGGCCATCGAGTACACCCGGCTGCTGGCGCAGCGCGAAAGTCTCTTCGGCGGCATCAGCTCCGGCGCCAACTACTGGGCGGCCCTCCAGGTCGCGGACCGGATCCCTTCCGGCAACATCGTCTTCGTGTGCTGCGACCGCGGGGAGCGCTACCTGTCCACCTCCATGTGTCAGGGCATGGACGGCGGAAAAACGCTCTGAAGCGGCGGGTTCTTGCGGCATCGTCCCCGGCGCACCCGATTTCCAGAAGACCGCGCATCCCGCCTCCGGGCCCGCAGCCGCCGAGACAGCTACCACTTTATTGCATGACCATGCGTAACGCGCCGTCCGGCGGCCTTGCCGTCACCGTGTTATAATATGCTCAGCTTTCCCCCGGGGGTGCCCCATGAGACTTGCGGCCGCCCTGACCATGATTCTGCTGGCGGCTTCTTTCGCCGCCGCGGATGTCCAGTATCTGCCCCACGTGGTTGTCGGCGGTGGCTATACCACCACGATCAACGCGACCAACCTGGTGCCGGACCAGACCGACTGGATCTACATCTATTTCTTCCGTGAAAACGGCGCCGCGTGGACGGTGCCCACCAATCTGGGCAATTACAACCGGGTGGATCTGTGGACCGGCCCGCACCAGACCCAAACGGTCGTTCTCTCCAGCCAGAGCACCCTCATCGAAAGCGGCTGGGCCATGATCGTGAGCCCGGGCCCCACGGCCGTCGCGATGACGTACGCCGCCACCGTCGACGCCGTCCCCGTCGCCTCAACCGGCGTGCTGCCGGCCCAGCCGGATGTGCTGAGCATCCTGCCGGTCTCCGTCGCCGCGGCCGCCGGCCGGGACACGGGGATCGCGCTGGTCAACCCGTCGAAGGTCGCGGGCGACGCCACGCTCGAGCTGATGGATGCGGACGGAACCGTGGTGGACACGCGCACGGTGCCCGTGCCCGCCAAGGGCAAATTCGTGGGATTCCTCACCGCGGCGGCGCTGTTTCCAGGCGTCACGGATCTGGAGGGTTTCGTGAGGGTCACCGCATCCCAGCCCATGGCGGCCGCCGCCCTGCGGATCGAGGGGGCGCTGTTTTCCGCTCTGCCCGCGGTGCACGACATCCTGCCCTGGCGGAACTCCAACACCATCTACGTGAGCTCGCTCACGGGCCAGGATTCAATCTACGACGGATCGTTCACCCAACCGTTCAAGACCATCCGGAAGGCGCTGAGCGTCGCCGACCGGGGCTGGACCATCTATCTGCTGCCCGGACTTTACAGCGAGGACAGCGGCGAGCGTTTTCCGATCCGGATCAAGTACTGCACCCTGATCAAAGGCGCTGACGCCCGATCCGTCATCATCCTGGGCGGCGGCACACCGGGCGAAATGACCGAGAGCTATACCCTCTCGGGTGAAGACAAGGGGATGATCGCCAATATCACCGTCGTGAATCCCGAAGGAAACGGCTTGTACTCCGCGTCAACCGTCGGCATCACCGAGTGCCGGTTCATCCACTGCGCCGGTGCGGGGATCAAGCTGGTCGGCGGACGTTCCACTATCACCGACTGCACGGTGAGCGGCAACGCCGTCGGCGTGTTCATCGGGGCGGATGCGTCGCCCGATCTGGGCGGCGGGGTCTTGTACGGCACCGGCGGCAATTTTTTGATGGGCAACGAACAGTGCGACCTGTTCATCGAGGAATCGAGCTTGAGCGGCTGCTGCTCCAGGTTGATGAGCATCCGGTTCAACGGGTGGGATCACCCGATTCCCACCCGGAGCACGATCTGCACCGACGGGGTGGACATCGCGTCCCCCGGCGGGGTTTTCTTCGAACATTGATCGACGACCGCTCCGACGGCCCGTTCAGGGGTGACGCCCGGGCTTGTCGGGGATGAGTCGTCAGGTTGAAAAAGGGGCAGGGGCGAACGGCCGCCGGCACGACCGGCCTCCGGGGAATGTGCCCATCAGCCGAGCACGCGCAGTGTCGTCCAATGAGTGGCGATCAGCCAGGCCAGCCGGAGGAGCAGGCCGGCGCACAGGGCCAGGATCAGCCCCCGGATCCAGCGTTCCCGCACCCGGTCGCCCCGGGGCAGGCCGTAGCTGCCGTACGCGGCCACGATGTCGGCCACGCGGCGCCGGCCGCGCGCCACGGCCAGAAAAATCGCGGCATACGAAACGAACGACACCACCACGAAGCCGGTCATCGTCCAGAGGGCGTCCCGTTTGAGCGGCTCGAGGTCGAAGGCGAAGACGAAAAACGCGACCATCTCGGCGAACGTCGCGGCCTTGCCCCAGAAGTTGGGCATGACGGGCACCCGCTCCCGGCGGGAGATGATCCAGCCGCCCAGGGCGATGAGGCCGTCTTTGGCATACAGCAGGATCATGCCCCACGCGGGGAAATCGGTGTAGATGACCAGGGCCGCGCTCAGGACCAGGGCGCAGATCTTGTCCGCCGCCGGATCCAGCGCCTTCCCAATGTCCGAAACCTGACCCAGCCAGCGGGCGGCCAGCCCGTCAAAAAAGTCGCTCAGCGCCACCCACGCGACCAGGGCCAGGAGCAGCGTCCGGTGGGAGCCGGCCATGGCGTGCACCATGAGCGGCAGCACGGCCACGCGGCTGACGGACAGAGCGTTGGGCAGGTTGAGCCAGGCGGGCATCAGCGGATGAGCCCCCGGTCCTGCATCCGCCGGATGATGGCCAGGGTGTTGTAGGTGCAGCGCGGCACGTCGGCCAGGATCTGCGCCAGACTGGCACCTTCGATGATTTTCATCCAGATCAGCAGGGCGCTGTCGAGTGACTCTTCGTCGTCCCAGTCCAGGGTGGGGCGCGTCGGCCGGAAGACGTGGGCGAAGTCGGATATCTCGGTGGTGAACACCAGCAGCTCGTCCTTCATCCGCATGGCTTCCAGCAGGAGGTTCATGGGGCTCTTGACGATGGGCGCCTCGAAGGTGAACGAGTCCACCTGTTCGCCCCGGAAAATGAATTCACCGGTCAGGTCGTGCTGGAAGATCTGGTAGAAGGCCTCCTCGCCCTCCAGCACCCCGATCTTCGCGTACAGGACCTTGCCGGCGGCGAACACCACCTCGGCCCGGCGCTTGTCGGGCGTTTCGATGACCATGACGCCGTTCTGCCCCGAGTTGATCAGCGTCTGCATCACGGTGGCGATGTCGAAGTACTGCAGGCTGCCCCGCAGCTCCTTCCCCGCCTGGCTCGAGGCCAGTTTCGTGTCGGCGCTCTCCAGGCGGCAGGCCAGCAGCTCGCAGAGCCGCCGGAGAAAGAAGTTGTTGCTCAGGATGACTTCTTCGTAGGCTTCCGGCGGGATCTCGAGGAGCTCGGCCTGCTGCGGCACCCGAACCGAGGCCGACCGCGGGCGGCCGGTGATCAGGGCCATCTCCCCGAGACACTCGCCCGTGGTGAGGTAGGCGACGACCGTGGGCTGGGCGTCGGTGGGCTTGGCCTTCAGGACCTCCACGACGCCGCCGCGGATCACGAACAGGCTGTTGCTCGGGTCGCCCTCGCGGAACAGCAGTTCGCCCGGTCCCAGGCGGCGGATGACGCCGCGGCGGAGAACGTCTTCCAGCAGGTTGTCGGGCAGTCCCTTGAACAGCTCGGACTGCTTCAGGAATTGAATGTCACTGTCCATCACCACCCCCGGGGATCGTGAGGTGCAGCTCGCGGAGCTGGTCCGGCGCCACCGCCGACGGTGAGCCGGACATCAGGCACATGGCCGACGTGGTCTTGGGGAACGGGATGACATCCCGGATCGACTTGCCGCCGGCCAGCACCATGACCAGCCGGTCGAGACCGAGGGCGATGCCGCCGTGGGGCGGCGTCCCGTAGCGCAGCGCCTCGAGGAAGAAGCCGAACTTCTCCTGGGCCTCCTCGGGTCCGATGCCCAGGGTGCCGAACACCTTGCGCTGGACGTCCTCGCGGTGGATGCGGATGGAGCCGCCGCCGATCTCGGTGCCGTTGAGCACCAAATCGTACGCCTGCGCCAGCGCCGCCGCCGGATCGGCGTAATCGGGGTCCGCCGGGGCGGTGAAGGGATGGTGGCAGGCGTAGTACCTGCCGTCGGCCGCATCGTATTCGAACATGGGGAAGTCCACCACCCAGAGGAAGCGGAAGTCGCGGTCGTCGAGCCAGCCCTCGCGTCGCGCCACGTGGAGGCGGAGCGTGCCCAGGGCCTCGCAGACGGTTTTGTAGGGGCCGGCCACGAGGGCGACCAGCGCGTCGGCGGCGCCGCCGCCCGCGGCGGCGAAGGCGCGCTCCTTCACGGCGTCGGGGACGGCGGCCGGCAGGGACGACTTCCACTTGCCGTCGTCAGGCCGGATCCAGGCAAGGCCGGCGGCGCCGCAGGACTTGACCACGTCCTGCAGCCCGTCCAGGTCCTTGCGGGAGTATTTCGCGCCGCCGGGGATGGCCAGACCGCGGACGCAGCCGCCTTCGGCGACAATCCGCGCGAACACGGCGAACGGCCCGTCGCGGAAACAGTCCGACAGGTCGTGGATCTCCATTCCCGCGCGGATGTCGGGCCGGTCGGAGCCGTAGCGGGCCATCGCCTCGCGGTGGGGCATCCGCGGGAACGGCGCCGGCGTCTCGACGCCCGCCAGGCGGAACACCCGCTGCATCATGGGCTCCAGCAGGGCGATGATGTCCTCCCGCGTGACGAAGCTCATCTCGATGTCCACCTGGGTGAACTCGGGCTGGCGGTCGGCGCGCAGGTCCTCGTCGCGGAAGCAGCGCACGATCTGGAAATAGCGGTCCTGGCCCGCGATCATGAGCAGTTGCTTGAAGAGCTGGGGCGACTGCGGCAGGGCGTAAAACTTGCCGTGGTGGATCCGGCTGGGGACGAGGTAATCGCGGGCCCCCTCAGGCGTCGAGCGCGTCAGGAAGGGCGTCTCGAGCTCCAGGAAGCGCTGCTCGTCGAGGTAGCGCCGGATCTCCAAAGCCACCCGGTGCCGCAGGACCAGGTTCGCGATCATGGGCGCGCGGCGCAGGTCGAGGTAGCGGTACTTCAGGCGCAGCTCCTCGGAAGCGCGGACCTCGTCCTGAATCTCAAAGGGCGGCAACTCCGCCGGGCTGAGCACCTCCAGTTCGTCGGCGACCACTTCCACCCGGCCCGTGGGCATGTCAGGGTTGATGTTTTCCGGCGTCCGGGCGGCCACCCGGCCCCGGACGCGGATGACGAACTCCGACCGCAGGGCGGCGGCCCGCTCGTAGAGCGCCGCGTCGCGGTCCCGGTAGAACGTCACCTGGCAGAGGCCGTACCGGTCGCGCAGCTGCAGGAACATGAGGCTGCCGAGGTCGCGCTGGGCGTGCACCCAGCCCGCCAGCGTCACCTCCTGCCCCGTGAGTTCGAGGTCCGGTTCGCCGCAAGTGTGCGTGCGCAAACTCATCGCGTCACTCCTTCTCAGCGGGCCGCGGCCGGAGGACGGCCTCCAGTTCGGGCAGCGGCACCAGGATCTGTTCGCCGGTGATCAGGCTCTTGAGGGCGACCTGGCCGGTCTGGACCTCCGTGTCGCCGATGATCACCACGCGGGGCACGCCCAGGCGGTCGGCGTGGCGCATGTGGCTCTTCAGGCTGCGGTCCTGGAAGTCCTGGGCCACCGCCACGCCGGCGCGGCGCAGCCGGGCGGCCACCACCTGGGCCAGCTCCAGGGCCGCCTCGCCGAGCGGCGCGAGGTAGACGTCCTGGACCGGCCGCAAGCCGGCGCGCACCGTTTCGGGCAGGGCCAGCACGAACCGGTCCAGGCCGAGGGCGAAGCCGAAGCCGTGGGTGGGCGGCCCGCCCAGTTGCTCCACCAGCCCGTCGTAGCGGCCGCCGCCCAGCAGCGAGTTCTGGGCGCCCAGGGCGCCGGAGGTGATCTCGAACGTCGTCTTCACGTAGTAGTCCAGGCCGCGGACCATCCGGGGATTTTCGCTGTACGTGATCCCCAGCAGCCCCAGGTACTTTTTGAGCCGCTCGTGGTGCGACCGGCACGGGGCGCACAGGCAGTCGAGGATGCTCGGCAGGGCGTTGATGGTGTCCTGGCAGTCCGGGTTCTTGCAGTCCAGCACCCGCAGGGGATTGACGGCGACGCGGCGGACGCAGTCGGCGCAGAGCCGGCCGGCCGCCGCCTGCTCCCGCTCCTGCAGCACGGCCAGGAACGCCGGCCGGCAGGCGGGGCAGCCGATGGAGTTGATCCAGAGGCGGGTGTCGCGGATGCCCAGCCGTTCCATGAGCAGCATGAGCATGTCCATGACCTCGGCTTCGACGCCGGGGCTGTCGGGGCCGAGCACCTCGGCGCCGATCTGGTAGAACTGGCGGTAGCGGCCCTTCTGCGGCCGCTCGTAACGGAACATGGGACCGGCGTAGTAGAGCTTTCGGGTCCCGCCGTCCTTGTAGAGCTGGTGCTGGATGTAGGCGCGCACCAGCGAGGCGGTCCCCTCGGGTCGCAGGGTCAGCGACTGGTTGTTCCGGTCGGCGAAGGTGTACATTTCCTTCTCGACGATGTCGGTGGTGTCGCCGATGCCGCGGGCGAACAGCTCGGTCACCTCGAAGATGGGCAGCCGCAGCTCCTCGAAGCCGTACCGGCTGAAGATGGCGGCGCTCTCCCGCTCCACCAGGTGCCACAGGTGGATCTCGTCGGGCAGGATGTCGCGGGTGCCCCGCACGCAACTGATCATGAAACACCTCGGCGTGTCGGTATCCGAAAGCGGGTATTGTATAGGAAACAATGGGAAAAAACAAATGGCGGTCGGCCGGGCGGCCCGGCGGGGGCGGCGCTAGTTCACCACCCAGCCCTTCTCCCGTTCGATGAACGCGGCGCCGTGCGTGTCGGCGTTCTTCCAGACGATGGCGATGATGCCCTTCACCTTCTTGCGGCCGAAGGAGAGGTTGACCTCGTACTCGCGGCCCACCTTGAACTCAACGGGCAGGCCGTCAAGATCCTCGAACGTGAAGCGGAATCCCTTGCGGGACACGTTCTCGGCGATGATGGCCACCGAGCGGATGGTGTCCTGCTCATCCATGAACTCCATGGTCATGGGCACCCGGATAGACACCCGCCCTTCCTTCCGTTGGACCTTCCAGTTGTTCGACATGTGCGCATCCAGTCCGCCCGAGTTTCAGCCGGCCGCAGGCGCTGCCGGACCATGTGAAGTGTCAGATGAATTCTGTCCGATCAGGATTCCAATCAGTCGATCGCAATTTGTCCGAGAGCGCTTCGCCGGAGTCCCCGCCATGTTCACCTGTGACGCTTCGGCGTCACCTACAGCCCAGCGATGGTAAGCCGTATTATAGCACAATCGCAAGTGGTCGGAGCAAGCCCTCCGTGACCGCGGCTGATCCCGCCGCCGGGATCCGGATGCCCCGGCCCGGACCCGGCGGCGGCCCCGAGAAGCGGACGGCAGTCCGGTGCGCCGACCGGCGCGATTTCTGATTTATTGCCGGTCGAAAATTGGATAGACTGGGGGTTGGCAAATCCGGACCTCGAGGAAGGTGACCCATGGCCAACGCCAAACTGTACGTGGGTGCTTCGCTGGACGCGCCCGGCGGCGCGCCCAAGGGACCCTGGCACTACGATCCCGACGACCTGACCACTCACGGCCTGATCGTGGGCATGACGGGCAGCGGCAAGACCGGCCTGGCCCTGATCCTGCTCGAGGAGCTGCTGCTGCAGCGGATCCCGCTGGTCATCCTCGATCCCAAGGGCGACCTGGCCAACCTGTGCCTCCAGTTCCCCGGATTCGAGGCGGCGGCGTTCGCCCCCTGGGTCTCGGCGGCCGAGGCGCGCCGGCGCGGGTGCGAGCCGGCCCAACTGGCGGCGGAGACCGCCGCCTCGTGGCGCGACGGGCTGGCCAAGTGGACCGTCGGGCCCGAACGGCTGGCTCAGCTCCGGGAGCAGGCCGCCTTCCGCGTCTTCACCCCCGGCTCCTCCGCGGGCGAACCGCTGAACGTCCTGAGCATGCTCCAGCCGGATCGCGGCGACCTGGCCGATCCGGAGCGGCGCGCCGACCGCGTTTCCGGCGCCGCCGCGGCCCTGCTCGGGCTGGTGGGCATCGAGGCCGATCCCATCCAGAGCCCCGAGCACATCCTGCTCGCCAACATCCTGGAGTTCTTCTGGAGTCAGGGGCACGAGGTGACGCTGGAGTCGCTGCTGGGCGCCATCCAGTCGCCGCCGGTGACCAAGCTGGGCATCTTTCCGGTGGACGAGCTGTACCCGCCGGCCCAGCGGCGCAAGCTGGCCATGACCCTCAACGGCATCGTCGCCGCGCCCTCCTTCGCCCTGTGGCGCCAGGGCTCGCCCCTGGCCATGGACGCGCTGCTGGCCGAGCGGGGCGGCCGGGCGCCGTGCAACATCTTCTACCTGGCCCATCTGAGCGACGCCGAGCGGATGTTCGTCGTCGCCGCGGTGCTCAACGAGCTGGTCGCCTGGATGCGGCGCCAACAGGGTTCCGACGCCCTGCGCGCGCTCCTCTACTTCGACGAGATCGCCGGCTACGCGCCGCCGTACCCGCGCAACCCGGCGGCCAAGGGACCGCTCCTGACCCTGCTGAAACAGGCGCGGGCATTCGGCGTGGGCGTGCTGCTGGCCACCCAGAACCCCGTGGACGTGGACTACAAGGGGCTCACCAACATGGGCACCTGGTTCATCGGTCGGCTCCAGGCCGAGGGCGACAAGGCCCGCCTCCTGGACGGCCTCGAGCTGGCCGGCGGCGGGTCCGGCCGCGCCGAAACCGACGCGGCCATGTCGGCGCTCCAGAAGCGTCAGTTTCTGGTCAAGAACGTCCACGAGGCGGCGCTGGCTTTCATCACGACTCGCTGGGCCATGAGCTACCTGGCCGGCCCCATGAGTCTGGTCAACGTGGCATCGCTGTACACGACGGGCGTGCTGCAGAAGCCGTCCGCGACCGAAGCGGCGCCGCCGCCCGCGGCGGCGGCGGGTCCGGCGGCGTCCGCCGGGCCGTCCGCCCCCGCCCCGTCCGCGCCCGCGGCCCTGGACGGCGACCTGCCGGCCGAACCGCAGGTGTTTTCAAACTGGCCGCGGGTTTACCTCGCGCCGGGCTCCGCCCACTACGAGGAGATGAAAAGTCTGTTCCCGAAAGTCGCGGTGCCCGAGGCGCTCCCCTTTCGCTACGCGCCGTACGTCCTGGCTCGGGTGAAGGCGGTCTTCGACGAGGAACGCCACCATTTCTTCGCCGAGCACGAATTCTACCGCGCCGCCGGTCCGCTGGACGCGGCCGTGACACCGGTCTGGGAGAACCTGAGCGCCGTCTGGGCCGGCGCCCCGCTGTCGGTGCCGCCGGCGGCCGGCGCCCGCTTCGCCCCGGTGGCGGCCTCATGGCAGGACCGGAAGGCCGAGGCGGCCCTGACGAACACGGTGCTCGAGGACGTCTGGCGCGAGGAATCCATCGAACTGCACCGCCACGCCGCCCTGAAACTGGTCGCGCAGCCCGGCGAGAGCCGCGACGCGTTCGTCGCCCGCTGCCGCGCTGCCGCCGACGACGAGGCCGACGCCGAGGTCCGGGCGCTGAAGAACCGCTACCAGAAGAAGCTGAACACCCTGGGCGACCGCCTGCAGCGCGCCCGGATCGAGCTGGCCCACAAGGAGCAGGCCCACGCCGCGCGGCGCAACGAGGAGCTGATCAGCGCCGGCGAGAGCATCCTGGGCATGTTCCTGGGGTCGCGCAGCCGGCGGGCGTTTTCCGGCGCCATGACCAAACGCCGGATGACTTCCGCCAGCGCCCAATCGGTCGAGGCCAAATCCCAACTGGTGAAAGACCTCGAGGCCGATGTCGCCGCCATGGAGAAGGAGCTGGCCGAGCAGATCGCCCGACTGGAGCAGGAGGCGAACCGGCGGGTGGAGGAGATCGAGACGTTGCCGGTCCGGCTGGAGAAGACCGACATCCAGGTGCTCGGGTTCACCCTGCTCTGGGTCCCGGTCCGGCTATAGCCGGCCGGTGGAACGATCGGCGGCGGAGGGAGTCGCAAGTCATGGTGAGAACGCACTGCGCCTGGTGCAGCCGGGAACTGACGGCTCCGGAAAACGGCATCCCCGATGACGCGCCCGTCAGTTACGGCGTGTGCCCCGACTGCGTGGACCGGCTCCTGGTCCACCGGCAGGTGCCCATGCGGGCCTTTCTGGACCGGTTGGACGGCCCGGTGTTCCTCGTCGATGACGACGGCCGGATCCACGCCGCCAACGCCGCCGCCGGCGACCTCGCGGGTCAGGATCCCGCCGCCCTCGAGGGGCTGCTGGGCGGCGACGCCCTGGAATGCCGCCACGCCCGCGAGCCCGGCGGCTGTGGCCGGACCGTGCACTGCCGGAGCTGCGCCATCCGCGGGTGCATCAACGAGACCTTCGCCACGGGACGCGCCCTCCACCGGGTTCCCGCCTATCCGGACATGAGCCGCATCCCGAGCGGCGCCCGGCCGGTGTTCTGGATTTCCACCGAGCGCCTGGGGCCGTCGGTTCTGCTCAGGATCGAGCCGATCCCCCCGGACGAGTACTGACCGGTCGTCAACCGGACCGCGTCCGCCGGCGCCGGGCCCGGTCATGCTACAATCATCCTGATGTTTTTGACGAGGAGGCCGCCATGGGCAACCGCGCGTACGTGGATCCCGAATTGTGCACCGGGTGCACCCTGTGCACGGACCTCTGCCCGGAGGTGTTCGAGATGGCGGGCGACGTGGCCGTGGCGAGGCACCCCGACCACGCGGCATTGGGCGTCACGGCCACGGCGCAGGAAGCCGCCGACGCCTGCCCTGTCCAGGCCATTGTCCTCGACCGAGACTGATCACACCGACAGAGCGGTTGGAAGCCGGTCCCGATGATTTGGAACGGGCGACGGCTTTCCTTTCGGTTGGCTCAGCGTTTCAACGCTTCGGCCTGTTGTCGGCGGCCGGTGGCCGCGTACACTCGCGCCAGGCGCTCGGCGGCGATCCGGGTGTCGTAGTCGTCCGGCCCCTTCTTGTCGCGGAGCGCCTCGTACGATTCCCGCAGCATCGCCTCGCCTCGCGACCGCTCGCCCGTCCGCCAGAGGTATTCGCCCAGGTCGTTGCGCACCTGGGCCACCCGCCAGTGATCCGGACCGAAGGCGGTCTCCAGCCGGGCCGCCGCCTCGTGCAGCAGCCGGCCGGCCTCGTCGAGCCGACCGCGGTCCAGCAGGATCCGGGCCAGCCCCCGCTGCACCACGCTGAACAGCGGGTGCGCCTCCCCCACGGCCTGGCCGAAAATGGTTAGCGCCTCGCGGCTGGCCGCCTCGGCCGCCGCGTACTTCCCCTGGCGGTCAAGGTTGGCCGCCAGGTTGTGCAGGGCGGTGGCCACTTCCACGTGACCGGGCCCGACGCTGCGGCGCAGGAGTTCCACCGCCTGCCGGTACAGGCGTTCGGCCTCGGCGTCGTTCCGGCCGTCCAGGATGAATCCCAGGTTGTAGGTGCTCTTGCCCGTGATGTAGTGGTCCGGGCCCAGGAACGCTTCGTGCAGCCGCAGGGCTTCACGCTGGCACGCTTCGGCCTCCTCCGCCTTGCCCTGATTGGCCAGCACCGAGGCCAGGTTGTTCAAAGCGTGCGCCAGCTCGGGGTTCTCTTCTCCGAGCGTCTGGCGGAACATGGCGACGGACTCGCGCGCCAGCGGCTCCGCGGCGGCGAAATCCCCCTGTCCCAGCCAGATCACCGCCAGGTCGTTGATGCTCTGGGCCAGCGACGGGTGCGCGCTGCGATAAACGTGCCGCTTCTCTTCCAGCACGCGCTGCATCAGCTCTCCGGCCCGGCCGTAGTCGCCCTGCTCGATGTAGACGTTGGCCAGGTTATGCCAGTTGCTCCGCACGGCTTCGGCCGAGGCCGGCCCGGCGGCCTGGTTGATGGCCACGGCCCGCGCCAGCAATTCCGCGGCGGGCGCGTATTGGCCCTGCTCCTTGCGGAGCAGCGCCTGCGATTGCAGGACGGCGGCATACCGGGCGTCGTGCGTCAACCCGCGGGCTTCCAGGGCGTGGCGGGCCGCGGTGACCTGTCGCTCGGCCGCGGCCAGGTTGCCCGCCTTGAGCTCGATGTCCGCCAGCCGGCCCCGCGCCGCCGCCGTGGTTTCGTGCCCGCGGCCCAGCTCGCGCTCGACGATTCGCAGCGCCTCGGCCTGCTGGATCCGGGCCGGCGCGTAGAGCCCGAGGCCGGCGTAGGTGCTGGCCACCGCCTCGAGCAGGGACGCCTTGAGCCGGGGCTGGGCGTCGAGCTCGAAGCGGATGCGCCGCGACGCGCGGTCCAGGAGCTGCCGGACGGTGATCTCGCCCCCCCGCGCGTCGTACGGGTTGGCGAACTGGAAGATGTCCAGCAGGAACCGGGTGATGGTCTCGGCGCGGTCCCGCTCCGTCTGGATCTGTCGCGCCTGCTGCGAGGTGACCACCGCGAACCGGACCGAAACCGCCGTGATCCCAGACAGCAGCAGCAGAATCGCCGCCGACGCGGCGACGCCCACGATGTGCCGCCGGACGAACTGCCGGAAACGGTACCAGCCGGCCCGGTAGCCGGCGGGCGGCGCCGCCAGCACCGGCTGCCGTTGCAGGTGGCGTTCCAGGTCGGCTGCCAGCTCGGAGGCGGACGCGTAGCGGTCCTGCTTCTGTTTCTGCAGGGTCCGGTTCACGATCCAGCGCAGGTCGCCCGCCAGGGCCTGCTGGAGCGCCCGGGGCGATGTCCGCCGGGCCGCGGCCGCCGCCTCGGCCTGCCCGGCGCCCAGCGCCCGGAGTCGCTCCGCCGGCGGGGGTGGCGTCTTTTCCAGCACCGCGAACAGCAACTCGTACAAATTGGCCCCTTCCGACTCGAACGGGCCCCGGCCGGTGAGCAGCTCGTACAGCGTCATGCCCAGGGCGTAGATGTCCGTCCGCGTGTCCACGTCCTCGCCCAGGGTGATCTGCTCGGGACTCATGTAGGCCGGCGTGCCCACGACGCCGCCCGAGTGGGTGGCGTCGGCCGCGGCGGCGTCCTGCTCCTGCTGGATCGCCTTGGCGATGCCGAAATCGATGATCTTGGGCACCGGGCGGCCGTCCTCCTCGTGCACCAGGATGTTGGACGGCTTGAGATCCCGGTGGATGATCCCCTTCTGGTGGGCGTGCTGAACCGCCTGGCAGACCCGGATCATGAGTTGCAGGCGCTCGGCCAGCGGCAGTTTCCGGTTGTCGCAGTATGCCGTCAGCGGTTCGCCGGCGATGTACTCCATCACGAAGTAGGGGAGCCCCTCCGGCGTGGCGCCCGCGTCGTAGATCCGGGCGATGCCCGAGTGGTTCATCAGCGCCAGGGCCTGCTTTTCCGCCTGCAGCCGCGTGATCACGGCCGGGTCCGGGGAGCTCCGGAACATGAATTTCATGGCGACCAGGCGCCGCACCGGCTGCTCCTGCTCCGCCAGGAACACGGTCCCCATGCTGCCGGAGCCCAGCGTGCGGACGATCCGGTAGGGGCCCACCCGGTCGCCGGGCGCGAAGTCCGTCACGCCCCCGGGCGGCGGCGGCGAGGCGTCCGGCGGCGCCGCGGCGGTGTCCGCCGGTCCCGCCAGCAGACGGGTCATCTCGAGATGCCGCCCGGCGTCGCCGCCGCAGGTCAGGCGCAGAAAATCGTCGCGCACGTCCTCGGGAACCTGGCGCGCCAGCGCCAGAATCTCCCGCATCCGGGCGTCGCGATCGGGGCGTTCGGTGTCGTTCATGGCGCTCCCTCCTGTCGGGATCCACGGGTCGTGAGCCGGGTCGGGCCGTGTGGGAACGGTGGTCCTGCCGTCTATTTCAGCACAATCGCGCCGCGAGCGCAAATCCGGATCGGACAGGATGCGGAATGTGGAACCGCGGGCCGGCCGCGTTCATCCAAACGGGTGGCTTTCACCCATTCCGTTATCGAGGAGACTGCCCATGCTGCGTATCATTCTGGCGGTCATCGCCGGCTACCTGGCCATGGCCGTGCTTGTGTTCGCCACGTTCTCCGCGGCCTACCTGGTCATCGGCCCGGAGGGCTCCTTCCAGCCCAAATCCTTCGACGTGTCGACGCTTTGGATCGCGGCGAGCGTCGTCCTGAGCGTTGTCGCCGCGATGGTCGGCGGCTGGGTGTGCGCCCTCATCGGGCGCCGCCGCGCCGCGGTGATCGCGCTGGTCGTGGTGGTGGTGGCGCTGGGCCTGGCCGTCGCGGCCATGGAGTTCACCCACTCCGGCGAGCCGGTGCCGGCGGCGCGCTCCGCCGAGGTTTCCAACTTCGACGCGATGCAGATGGCGCAGCAGCCCACATGGCTGACGCTGCTCAACCCGCTCCTCGGCGCCGCGGGCGTGCTGCTGGGCGCCCGCTTTCGCAAGGCGGAATGATCCGCCGCCCGGGTGGCGGTATTGCCCGGCGGCTGCGCATCCATTGACGGCGCCATGGAATGTTCCGTAGAATGGGCGCAACATGGCGCCGCCCGAACCATCCTTTTTCTGCCCGGCCTGCAATTCGCGGGATGTGTTGTTCAGTCCCAAGCGGCAGGTCTACATCTGCGAAGACTGTCGCCACGAGTTTGGAGGAATTGCGCAACCGGTTTCCCGCCGGATTTTTATCAGCTACGGCCATGACGAACACGCCCAGCTCGCCGCCCGGCTGAAGACCGACCTGGTCTCCCGCGGCCACGAGGTCTGGTTCGACCTGGATCGGCTGCGGCCCGGGTCGGATTGGGAGCGCTACATCGAGGAGGGTCTCGAGTGGGCCGCGGCCGATCCGGGCCGGGGTCGTCTGATCCTCCTGATGACCCCCCACTCCGTGCGCCGGCCCGACGGTTACTGCCTGAACGAGATCAGCCGCGCCCTCGAGCGGCGGCTCCCCCTCATTCCGGTCATGGTGGTGTGGTGTGAGCCGCCGCTGTCCATCTGCCGGATCCAGTGGCTGGACATGAAGGACTGTCTCCCTCTGCCCGAGCGCAACGAGCGATATGACTACAAATTCAACCAGTTGGCGGACGCGCTGGAGCAGGACAACCCGCCCGCCAACCATTCCCAGGCCCGCCTGCTCCAACTGCTTCAACCCCTGCCGTTCGAGGCCGACATCCTCCAGCATCTGTCCCGATTCACCGGGCGGCGGTGGATTCTCGATCGGATAACCGAATGGCTGGGCGATTCGTCGGCGGGGCGGATCTTCTGGATCCTGGCTCCGCCCGGCGCCGGAAAAACGGCTCTCTCCGCCTGGCTCTGCTCCTCACGGCGCGAGGTGGCCGCCTTCCACCTGTGCCGCCACGGGCACGCACTCAAGGCCGATCCCCGGCGAGCCGTCCTGTCCATCGCCTACCAGCTCAGCTCGCAATTGCCGGATTACCAGAACCGCCTGGCCGCCTTGCCCCTCGAAGCGGCAATCCCTGATTCGAATGCCCAGACCCTGTTCGATCTGTTCGTGGTCCAACCGCTGTCGGCCGGATTTCCTGTGCCGGACCGCACCGTCGTCGTCCTCATCGACGGCCTGGACGAGTCCACCAGCGGCGGCCGCAATGAACTGGCCGAATTCATCGCCGCCGAGTTCCTGAAGACCCCGCCGTGGCTGCGGCTGATCCTCACCAGTCGACCGGATCCGGCCGTCACACACCCCCTCCAGGGCCTGACGCCATATGTTCTCGACGCCAACCTGTCGGAGAACGAAGCGGACATTCGTCTGTTCCTCACCCGGGAACTGGGCGCACTGACCGGGCAGGCACCCGATCCGGCAGTTCTCGACGCTATTCTCCACCGCAGTGAAGGTCTGTTTTTATACGCTGAATGGCTCCGCTCCGAGCTGGCCGAAGGCCGGCTGTCCCTGGACCGGACCGATGAATTCCCCCAAGGCCTGGGCGGGATCTACGCCCGGTTTTTTCAACGCCAGTTTCCCGACATCGCCCGCTTCGAATCCCATATTCTGCCCGCCCTGGAGGCCATCGCTGCGGCCCGCCAACCACTCACCCTGACCGATCTGGCTGCACTGTTTGGCTGGAGCGATCGAGAGAGGGCGATGTTCGCCCGGGCGGTGGCGGGGCTGTTCCCCGCGCCGGACGGGGTCATCCGCCCATTTCATCGTTCGCTCCTGGACTGGCTCCAGGACCCCGGGCGGGCCGGCCCCTATTACGTCAGTGGAGCCGACGGGCACCGGCGCCTGGCCGAATGGGGTTGGCGTGAACATGCCGCCGGCGCGGACCGGCTCGGAGCATACAACCGCCTTCACCTGGCGCGCCACCTGCTGGCTCTGGAGCGGTGGGACGACCTGGCGGTTCTGCTCTCCGACCTCCATTTCATCGCCGCCCGATGCGCCCATGACGACATCTACGACCTGGTTGGGGACTTCCGCGCCGCCCTGGACGCCCTGCCGGAGAACCAGCCCCAGCGGAAGCGGGATGCGGATCAGGCCGCCGCCTGCCGAAGATGGATCCGCGAGTCGGCGGAATATGCCGCCCGCGCGACGGCCCGGCAGCGTGTCACTCCCGGCGACGGCGACACCCCGCCGGCACCCGTCCTCCCGGCCGTCCCGCCGGCCCGAATGCCGGCGATCCGGGACGGGCGGAAGGAGGAGTCGATCCCGGCCGGTGGCGGCGGGGGGCGGGCCTCCCGGCTCCGGGCGTTTGCCCAGTTCCTTGGCGCCGAGAGTCACGATCTGGCCCTGTTCGGAGATTGGCCCGGGTATCTCGTCCAGCAGGCGGCCAACAGTGCGTCGTCTGGTCCCCTGGCCGAGGCCGCCGCGGACCTGCTGACAGACGGCGCCACGCCCCCGCTGCTGGTCCGGGCGCCCGCGTTCCGGCCGCCTTACAATCCCCGTCCCGCCCTCCTGCGCACCCTGGCCGGCCACACCGACTGGGTCTGGGCGGCGGCCATGACGCCGGATGGGCAGCGAATCGTATCGGGCGGGATGGACGGGACTCTACGGTTGTGGGAAGCCAACTCCGGCCAGTGCCTCCGGACCATCGGCGGTTTCGCCGGCTCTGTCGCCGCCGTGGCCGTTTCCGCCGACGGGAGGCGGGCGGTCACCGCCGCTTCGGGTGACAACCGTATCCGCACGTGGGATCTGGAAAGCGGCGAACAGCTCGGCAGTCTGTACTGCCCGTGGGGAGCGGTCTACGCCCTAGCGCTCACCCCGGACGGCGGACGGATGGCGCTCGGCTGCGCCGACAAGTGGGTCCGACTGGTGGACCTTGCGGGCGGCGATGCGGTTGAGCTGCACTCGCACCGGCACCGGATCACCGCCGTGTCGATCACACCGGACGGCGGGACGGTGGTGTCCGCTAGCCTTGGCGCATCGTTGCGAGTTTGGAACGTTTCGAACCGGCGGCTGGAGCACGTCCTGTCCGGCCATGCCCAAGAGGTGCGCGGCGTCGCCGTCACCCCCGGCGGAGAACGGGCGTCATCGGCGGGCGGCGAAGGCACGGTGCGAATCTGGGACCTGTCCGATGGCTCGTGCGTCAGGATCCTTTCCGGCCACACGCGGGAAGTGTACGCCGTTGCCTTGAGCGCCGACGGCCGGCTGGCCCTCTCCTGCAGCAACGATGAAACGGTGCGCCTATGGAACGTGGCCAATGGTGAATGCCTGCGCGTGTTCCACGCCCACCAGGGGACCGTGCTCAACGTGGCCATGGCCGCCGACGGCCGGCTCGGCGCTTCCAGCGGCAAGGACGGCACCCTGCGGCTCTGGGACCTGGACGGCGGGCGCTGTCCGCCCCCACCCGACGGCCACGCCGGCTGGATCGAGGCGGTCGCCCTGACGCCGGATGGCGCCCAGGCAGCCACCGCCGGACGGGACTTGGCCATCGCCGTATGGGACACGCCGGTTGCCTCCCGGTCCCGGACACTCGCCGGTCACACCGCATCGGTGTTCGCCCTGGCCGCGACGTCCGACGGGCGCACCCTGCTGTCGGGCGGAAAGGACCACACCGTCCGTTGCTGGAATCGCGCCACCGGCGAGTGCACAGGTGTCTTCACCGGCCATGCCGGGGAAGTTGCCGCCGTGGCCGTGCTTCCCGGTGGCCGCGAGGCGATGAGCGTCGGCTGGGACAAACGGCTGCTGCGCTGGGAGATGGCGACGGGGACTGTGCGCATGGCGGCGGAGAATTCGGGCGGATTCCTTTACGCGGTCGCGCCCACTCCCGATGGCCGACTGGCCCTGACCGGCGACGCCGACGGCCGGGTACGTCTCTGGTGCCTTGACTCCGGTGATTGCCTGGACTCATTCGAGGGGCACCGACACTGGGTGGAGGCGGTGGCCGTGGCGCCCGACGGCCGGACCGCGCTCTCCGGCAGCCGGGACCACACCCTGCGGATATGGGACCTGCCCGCCAGGCGCTGCCGGTTTACCGACGACACGTTCGGAGACGCGGTGATCGCCCTGGCCGTGAGTCCCGACGCCCGCTGGGCGGTTGCGGGCAGTCTGGATCGGACGATCCGGGTGCTCGACCTCGGCAGCGGCGAAACCGTCCTCGTCGCGACGCATCCGGCGCCCGTGGCCGCCATTGCCCTGCGGGGCCGTCGGCTGCTGGTCGGGGACCGGGCCGGGCAGCCGACGGTATACGAGCTGTACAACCTGCCCATGGGGGCCGCCCGGGTCACGGCGGAACCCGTGGATCAGGCCACCGGACAGGATGGATCGGAGGTTGTGCAAGCGCTCTGCCCCTGGTGCGGCCGTTTCAGCGCCGTGCCCGCGGCCGTATTGACCACCCTGGCTTCTTTTCGGAGCGCCGGATCGCCGGCCGGGGAACCCCCGGCTTGGTTGTCACTCGGCGTCGATGCCTGGGACCATCCGGACCTGGCCTTTCCGTGTCCGCACTGCGCGGGACCGCTGCGGTCCAATCCTTTTCGGGTGGAACATGATGCCCCTTGAGCGGACCCGGGCGAAAACGGCACCCAAGGATTCTGCCCATGCCTGAGACGAACACCCTGCCTTCCCGCGGATCGCTGGAGCGCGCCATCGAGATCGCCGCCCGCGGTCACGCCGGCCAGACCGACAAGGCCGGGGCGCCGTACATCCTTCACCCGCTGCGGGTGATGCTCCGGCTGAAGTCGGTGGACACCCGCATCGCCGGCGTCCTCCATGACGTGATCGAGGACTGCGGGTGGACGCTGGACGGATTGCGCGCCGAGGGATTTTCCGAGACCGTGCTCGCAGCGCTCGACGCGGTGACCCGCCGCGCCGGTGAGTCGTACGAGGACTTCGTGCGGCGGGCGGCCGCCCATCCCGTGGGCCGGCAGGTGAAGCTGGCCGACCTCGAGGACAACTGCGACCTCTCCCGCATCGCCGCCCCCACGGCCCGGGACCACGCCCGGATCGCCAAGTACCGCCGCGCCATCGCCCTCATCCGCGATGAGGCGGCCAGGGGCAAGGGCGCGGAACCGTGAACAGCCGGCGGCCGGAGCGCCGGGGGAGCTGGACATGGGCCTGATCTGTCGGCTGCGGGGCCACGTTCCGGACAACCGTTGCCGGTGCGCCTGGTGCCGACGAACGGTCCACGATGTCGAGGAGACGGTCACCTGGACCGACCAGGCGGGGGTATAATCCGCAACCCAAAGAATCTAAACCACGAACCACACGAATCACACCAAGGATCATGAAAATCTTGTTAAAATGTCAAGAATTCTGGAGATAGTAGTACAGGGAACGACGAGACCAGCACCGAGCCGTGGCTGGCGGAGAAAACGAAGACGACCGCCTGGCGGTGCCGGCGGTGCGGCTGGGAGGGGAGTGTGACGACTCCGCCGGCGTGGTATATTGGGTGAGCCGGGGGGCCTTGATGCGCGGGTAAGGAGCCAGGCGATGACAATCCTGCCGCTGGTCATTCTGGCGGTGCTCGGTCTTGCCCTGATTCTGGGGTGGGCCGTCGTGAACGTGGCGCGGGCGGTCCGCGCCGGCCGGCCCGTCCGCATTCTCCATGGCGCCACGCTGCTGGCGACGACTGCGGGGTTGGGGCTGATCTGGTCTATGGCCTGGTACGTGTACGCCGCCCTGGGCCATTCCGCCCGCCTGTCGCCGGGGACCCGGATCGCGCTCCTGACGGGCGGCATCGTCTGGTTTCTCCTGCCGGGGGGCGTGCTGGCGCTCTGTCGGCGCCGTCGCCTGAAGCGGGAGCGGTCGCCGAAAGATTAAATAGCGGACGACGAGTCGATGCTGTCCCGCGCAACTTGACGCACCGAGACCAAAAGGAAAAGCCATCAACCATTAACTATCAACCATCAACCATCAACTGTCGATTTCGAGCACGAGCTCGATTACTCAGTTACTCCCGCTTTTCTGCCAATTTTTGGCAGGATTTTCGCCGCGCCATCGGACGGGTTGCCCACCCCATCATCGACCGCACCGTCTCTGCATTCACAACGAAAATAGCCAGGCGC